>Ga0097684_1000001_pt2 | contig 542388 bp, 587 predicted proteins | sample GBSwatmcommunity_FD_72841 | JGI IMG/M metagenome (GOLD analysis project Ga0097684, IMG submission 72841) | Hot spring microbial communities from Great Boiling Spring, Nevada - sample 1 v2 (version 2) | ecosystem: Environmental > Aquatic > Thermal springs > Hot (42-90C) | place: Great Boiling... | reverse complement strand
AAAGTGCTTGGCAAGTTCTGAAGTCCGCCTTCCTCTTCCCTGTTCTTGGAAAGGTTCTACCAAGGGACCTTTCTCCTCTGAAGCCTTTATTGGTGGAAGGGGCGTGGAACAGGGTGAGGAGAAGGTTAGTTCCCTTAGAGGTTGGGGGGACGCCCCGATGAGGGATTTTTAGAACAACCTCATAAGGATCTTTTTTATACCATAACTCTCCTAAAGTGGCATTTTTCGAACAACCTTATATACGTTGGGTGAGAGATTAGTAAAGCGTTGAGTTGCCTTATTAGAAAGTCCTTTGGAGGATAGGGATTTATAATATCTCTGCGTGTTAGAATTAGAGATTAAAATAAAACCTATGGAGTTTGAACCAGTTATAGGACTTGAGATACACGTTCAGCTTGATACGAAAACTAAAATGTTCTGTTCCTGTCCTGTGGAGTTTGGAGCTGAGCCCAATACCCTTGTGTGTCCAGTTTGTCTTGGTTTGCCGGGAAGCCTGCCAGTGGTAAACAAAAAGGCTGTAGAGTATGCCATAAGAGCAGCATTAGCCCTTAATTGCAAAGTTCATGAGTTTTCTGTATTTGCAAGGAAAAATTACTTCTATCCAGACCTTCCAAAGGGATACCAGATATCTCAGTATGAAAAACCCTTAGCGACAGACGGATGGATTGAGATAAACGGAAAAAGGTAAGGATAAGGAGACTGCACCTTGAGGAGGACGCCGGAAAGAACATCCACGAAGGAAACAAAACTTATGTAGATCTAAACAGAGCTGGAACTCCTTTAATAGAGATCGTTACCGAGCCAGACATAGATTCGCCAGAAATGGCAAGAGAGTTTTTAGAAACGCTCAGAAACATCCTCCGGTACGCTGGTGTTTCCAAGGCAGATATGGAAAAGGGACAGCTCAGGTGCGATATAAACCTGTCTTTAAGACCAAAGGGCTCAAAAGAGTTGGGCACAAAAGTAGAAATAAAGAACGTAAATTCCTTTAGGTTTGTGCAAAAGGCTATAGAGAGTGAAATAGAAAGACAAAAAAAGATCCTATCTTCTGGTGGGAAGATCATACAAGAGACGAGAACCTTTGATCCATCTACCGGACTAACCCATCCCATGCGCACAAAAGAGGAAGCGGAGGACTACAGATACTTTCCAGACCCAGACCTATTACCTTTGGTGATAAGTAAAGACTGGATAGAGCAAATAAAAAACAGCATGCCCGAGCTTCCTCACCAAAGAATTGAAAGGTTTATAAAAGCATACGCTTTAACTCCATACGAAGCCAAAGTATTAACGGACATAAAAGAATTGGGAGATTTCTTTGAAGCTTCTCTTAAATTCTACGACAAGGATCCAAAGCTAACTTCCAATTGGATACTTAACGACTTTTTAGGTCTTTTGAGAGAAAATAATCTGAGCGTAGATCAATCTCCCGTAAGCCCAGAGAAATTGGCTCAGCTTGTAAAGCTAATAAAGGAAGGTGTTTTATCATCAAAGCTTGCAAAGGAAGTGCTTGCAGAGATGTTTGCAACCGGTGAAGACCCACAGACTATAGTGGAAAAGAAAGGTCTGAAACAAATAAGCGACGAAAGTGCCATTATGGAAATAGTCCAACAGGTGTTCAATGCCTACCCTAACGAATACCAAAGGTTAAAATCGGGAGAAAGCAAGCTCATAGGCTTTTTTGTAGGCCAGGTTATGAAGGCTACGAAAGGTAAAGCCAATCCTCAATTGGTAAATAAATTAATATCTGAGGTGATATCCAAATGAAAATAGCCATAGGTTCGGACCACGCAGGCTTTAGATTAAAGGAAAAGATAAAGCAATTTCTCCTTTCAAAAGGCTATGAGGTTTTAGACTTTGGCACCAACTCTACAGACTCAACCCACTATCCCCTCTTTGCAAAAGAAGTAGCTAAGGCTATTCAGGAAAAGAGGGCAGATTATGGAATTCTCATATGTGGAAGTGGAATAGGTATGTCCATAACCGCGAACAAGTTTCCGGGCATACGAGCAGCCCTTTGTCTGAACGAATATATGGCTCGGATGAGTAGAATGCACAACGATGCTAACGTGTTGTGCTTAGGAGACAGAGTTGTGGGAGATGAATTGGCGCTTTCCATAGTGGAAGCTTGGCTAAGCACAAGCTTTGAAGGTGGAAGACATCAGGAAAGGATAAAGCTAATAGAAGAAATAGAAAAAGGCTTGTGTTAAAATTTTAAAAAGGAGGAAGTTATGGAGATACAGCAAGCCCTATATCCAAATATAACCCTCTTTATTCAAGCATTCTTGTTTTTAATCTTTATGTTCATCATCAGACAAATACTTACCAAACCCTACGGCGAAGTTATAGAAAGTAGAGAAAATATTGTCCGTAAAAATTACGAAGAAGCAAGCAAGCTTCAAGAGGAAGCAAACAAACTGCTCGCATTAGCCAAAGAGGAAATAGAAAAGGCAAGCATAGCTTCCAAGGAGATCCTGGAAAAAGCAAAGAAAGAGGTGGAAAGAATAAAAGCGGAAAAAATAGCTCAGGCTGAAGAGGAAGCTCAGAAGGAAATAGAAAAGAGCGTGGAAGAGATCCGCAAAGCTTTAAATGTTGAAAAGGCAAAGCTTGAAGAGAAAATAGAAGAAATAGCAAAAAGCATAGTGCAAAGAATAGAGGAGGCGGCGTAACATGGCAGAAGGGCATCACACCTTGGAGCTTGTGTGGAAAGGTCTAAACATTTTACTCTTTTTGGCAATAGTCTATTATTTTGGAAGAAAACCCGTAGGTGAAGCCTTCAGGTCTTTCTTTTTAAAACTTACGGAAAACTTAGAAGAATCGGAAAAAGAGCTAAGGAGGGCAAAGGAAGCTTTAGAAAAAGCAAAGTTTGAATATGAAGATGCAAAAAGACGTCACGCAGAACAAATAAAACTTGCGGAGCAAACCGCACAACAGATAAAAGAAGAGGAAATGAAGAAAATAGATGAGGTCGTAAGAAGGATTAAAGAAAAGGCAAGGGAAAGCATAGAGTTAGAAACAAAGAAAGCAAAGGAAGAGCTGTTAAAGTATGGCATACAAAAAGCTAAGGAGCTTGCTATAAAAAGACTTATGGAAGACTTCCAAAATCCAGATGTGCAAAGACGATATGTAGAAAAGACTATTAAGAAAATGGAGGCTAGCCAATGAGCAAAGAGTTAGCAAAAAAATTGGCAAAGGTGTTTATTAGCAAACTTCCCAAAGATAAAACTACTTTAGTTTTAGGCTCAAACTTTTTAGCTTTTGTCTATGACCTTTACAAAAGAGAAAAGTTATTTAGAGACTTTGTTCTTAACCCAAAGGTGCCCAACGAAAAGAAAACAGCATATTTAACTGAACTTTCAGAAAAATTCTCTATGCCCTCTGAAGTTAAGGAATTTATAAATTACTTGGTGGAACTAAACGCCATCCCAATGCTTGGCGAAATAAAAAGGCTTTATGACTATGAGGTAGAAAAACTCCTTAAGGTTTCAAAAGCCTTTCTGATATTGGCAAAGAAGGTGGATGAAGACATTCTTCAATCTCTTAAGGCAAAGATAAAGCAGTTGATTAACAGAGAGCTTGAGTTTGAGATTTTAGAAGATCCGTCACTAATAGGTGGGTTTGTGGTTAAAACTTCCGGTATGGTCATAGATGCTTCTGTTAAGCGTATTTTAGAAAGGCTTGGATGATGAGAAATTTTAAAAATTCCATAAGGAGGTAAAAATGGCAAAGGAAAGGACGTTAATTATCATCAAGCCGGATGCCTTTGAAAAGGGAGCGACGGGTAAAATACTTGATAGGTTTATCTCAGAAGGTTTTAAAATTTTAGCCATGAAGCTTTTCCGATTTACTGAAGAAAAAGCCAAAGGATTTTACATAGTCCATAAGGAAAGGCCGTTCTACAAAGAACTTGTGGAATTTATGAGCTCTGGTCCTGTGGTTGCCTGTGTTTTGGAAGGTGAAGATGCTATAAGAAGAGTAAGGGAGATAATAGGACCAACCGACAGCGAGGAAGCCAGAAGGATAGCTCCAAACTCCATCAGAGCGCTCTTTGGTACAGATAAAGGGAAAAATGCCATACACGCTTCTGACTCCCCAGAATCCGCTCAGTATGAAATAAACTTCATCTTTTCCCAACTGGAAATAGTTGAAGATGTTTAACTGGAGAAATTATGAGGACAAACTTTTGACGATAAAGACATACTTTGAAAACGAGGGACTTTTTGGCCCAGAGGTGGAGGTTGAGCTTGTATTGCCCGACCAAGAAGATTTTGAGTTAAAGAAAGAAATCCCTTACATAAGAGTACATTTTTACATAGACGAGCAACGTAACCGGACAAGGATAATAGAACTTTTTGAGTATTATCTGGAGAAGGACATTACAGAGCTTACCAAACTTATCAAAGATATGATAGAGGAGTTTGTAGCAGAGTCGGAAAGCACTGAATATGGTGGGGGTTAAAAGTGCGTAGTATGACAGGAGTAGGGAAGGGGGTTTCGGAAAACGAGAACTGGAGGGCAGTGGTATTTATTAGGACACTCAACTCAAAGGGTCTTGAAATTTCCATAAAGTCAAACATGCCCCTATATGAATTTGAACTTGATATAAGGAATTTTCTAAAAGACTACATCAAAAGAGGTACTGTAAGTCTAATAATACAGATTGAGCCTAAGCTGGAAAAGAGCCCTTTAGATTTGCAGAGTTTGATAAGAACCTTCCAAACCTTTAAATCTCTATCTCAAGAGTTAAACATAAACCTATCGGATGATATGGCTTTTTATGCGTCCCTAAGATACGCTGAAAAAAAGGAGGAAGAACTAAGCGAAGAGATAAAGTCCCTTGTAAATCAGGCACTCTTTCAAGCTTTAAGGGAGTTAGTTCAAAGCAGAGAGGAAGAAGGTAGAAAACTCAAAGAAGACTTCACAGAAAGAATAAAGATCATAAAGGCAAATTTAACCCAGATTTTGGAAAGAAAAGAAGAGGTTTTGGAAAGGCTAAGGCACAGGGTTTTGGAAAGGGCTAAAGAGCTGGGTCTCCCGGAAGAAAACCCTACGGTGCTAAATGAGATAGTGTTTTTACTCTCAAAGATGGACATAGAGGAGGAACTAACAAGGTTTAAGGTTCACCTTGAAAGATTTGAAAATCTTTTAAATTCGGAAGAGGAAGTAGGAAGGAGATTAGACTTTTTGCTTCAGGAGATGCACAGAGAGATAAACACCCTCGGCAACAAGATGCCAGAACTATCCAAGTGGGCAGTGGAAATAAAGGTTGAAATAGATAGGCTAAAACAGCAGGTAGCCAATGTGGAGTAAGTAGTATAATATTATATATCAGCGGGCGTAGCTCAGAGGTGGAGCGGCTGCTTGCCATGCAGCAGGTCGCGGGTTCGAGTCCCGTCGCCCGCTTTTTGAAGGCAACGTGGCCGAGTGGTTAGGCGAGGGACTGCAAATCCCTTCTACGGCGGTTCGAATCCGCCCGTTGCCTTTTTGACAAAGGTTCCATAAAAATCCTCAAAACTTTTGGATTTTTGATGCAATTTTAAAATCTTTCCTGAGAAAAGTATTCAAAATATACAGATTTAACACCGTCTTTAATCAAAGATTTGGCAATGCTTGCGGTAATTGGTGCGTGAAGTATGCCATTTCTGTAGTGTCCTGAAAACAGGCAGTAGTTTTCTCCTAACAAAAAGATAGGTTTTTCGTCAGGTGTGGCAGGTCTGAAACCATAAATGGTGGACATAACTTCTGCTTTGGCAATAGAAGGAACAACTCTTATAGCATTACCACACAAAAAGTTAAGCCCACCTACTGTGTTTCCACCTAAGAAGGACACATCCTCTGATGTTGCACCTACATAGGTATATCTGCTTCTGGGAATTATGTAGGAAATAGTGGAATAATTTACCACATCAACGGGCTTAGCCTTTATCTTTATAGCTTGCCCTTTTATGGGATACACTGGTACGTCAAAGAGCTCTTTTGTCCAAGCACCCGTGCAAAAAACATAGTAATCTGCCCTGTAGTTTCCTTTTATACCCTTCAAAGACTCAACCCTTTCATCCTTGAGCTCTATCTTGTTGATTTCGTCTATTTCTATTTTTACTCCCGAGTTTTCCATAGCCAAAAGCAAGGCATCCATCAAGTGTTCCGTATCTACCCATCCCTCTTCCGCATATCTGATTACAGACACCACCTCTTCAGAATGATAGTCCATCCTTTCAAGAATTTCCACAGAAAAGCCCCTTTCTCTGTATTGCTCAGCCTTTTTTATAAGTCCTTCCTCCCCTTTTAGAACCACCCTGAGTATTCCATTTTTCCAAAAGTCTATTTTGGACCTTGAAACTTCCTCCACAAGCTTTACATAATCTGAATACATCTTAAGGCTTTCGTAGGAAAATTCAAAGAGTTCCCCCTCTAACCCTTCGGAAAAGGGAGCCAACATGCCACCGGCGAACCAAGAAGCCCCCTCCTGAGGATTCCTTGTTATTAGCATCACCTTGAAACCTTCCAAGCTAAGGTAAAGCGCAACGCTAAGTCCTATAACCCCACTTCCTACTATAGCTATTCTCATGATTGTTTTGGGAATAATATAAGCTTACCTTTTGTAGAGTAGGAGCCAAAGATATAAGGTTTAATCTCTTTTGGCAACTCTTCAATGTGGAGATTTTCAAACACAAGCGATGTTTTTGAGGGCATAAAAGGATTTAAAAGGTAAGCTATTACGAAAAGTCCGTCTGTTAGAGCGTATAGAACCTTTTTGAGAGCTTCTTCATCTGTTTTTGCCAAACTCCACGGTGCCTTGCTGTCTATGTATTTGTTTAAAAACGAAGATAGCCTGAGCACCTCTTCCAAAGCACGATAAAAATCTACATCCCTCATAAACTTCTCGTATCTTTCTATAACCTCTGTGCATAAATTCAAATACTCCTGATCCTTATTACCTTCCACTTTTGCTCCAAGATATTTCACAACCATAGCCAAAACTCTGCTGTATAGGTTGCCAATCTCGTTGGATAGCTCTCCAACTATTCGGTTTTTCAAAGCTTCCTTTGTTATGTCTCCGTCTTGCCCAAAGGGCACCTCCCTCAAAAGGAAATACCTTACCTCATCTAAACCATACTCCCTTACTAAATCGTAAGGATTCACCACGTTACCCAAAGATTTGGACATCTTTTTACCCTCTACCTTCCACCAACCGTGGGCAAATATAGTCTTTGGCAGTTCATATCCCACAGACATTAAAAAGGCGGGCCAATAAACTGCGTGAAACCTTAGAATGTCCTTTCCCACAAGATGAAGGTCCGGAGGCCAAAACTCCATCTTTTCATACACTGCAGAGAGATAATTGAATAAGGCGTCAAACCAAACGTATATGGTATGCTCCTGATTAAAAGGCACAGGAATACCCCACTTTACCCTGCTTCTTGGTCTGGTAATTGAAAGATCCTTCAAACCCTCTTTTACAAAACTGATAACCTCGTTTCTCCTGTATGGAGGAAGAACAAAGCTTTGTTCTTTTTCCAACAGTTCTTTTATAACCTTTTGATACTTAGAAAGTCTAAAAAAATAGGAAGGTTCTTTTACGTAATCGCAAGGCTTTAAGTGTATGGGGCATTTGTTCCCTTCTATAAGATCACTCTCTGACTTGAACTCCTCACAACCCACGCAGTACCAACCTTCATATTCTCCCAAGTAGATATCTCCTGCTTCGTAACTTTTTACAAACATCTCTTGCACGAGTTTGATGTGATAGGGGTCTGTGGTTCGGATAAAGTGATCATAGCTTATGTTAAGAAATTCCCACAGTTTTTTGAAGTTTTCTGAATTTCTGTCTGCCAGCTCTTTTGGAGACAGCGCCTTTTCTTCCGCAGACTTTTGTATTTTTAACCCATGTTCGTCAGTTCCCGTTAGAAAAAGACGTTGTATCCCCTTAGTCTGTAAAAGCGTGCTAAGGTATCGGCAGCTATATTGGTGTATGCATGGCCCACATGTGGAACATCATTAACGTAGTATATGGGTGTTGTGATGTAGAACTTCATAGCTTTTTTATAATTATAAATACCCTCGCAACGGGACAGGGTGAACCCCGCCAGGCCCGAAAGGGAGCAACGGTAAGCCTGCCGTCCCGGGTGCGAGGGTCTTGCAATGAAAAAGCTCATATATCTTGTCAGACACGCCCAAAGTGAGTTTAACGAAAAGGGAATCTTTCAAGGAAGGCTTGATAGTGATCTAACTCCCTTAGGTTTTGTTCAAGCAAGGATGTGCGCAGAGTTTCTAAAAGACAAGGGAATACAACTAATAATTAGCTCTCCACAGAGGAGGGCATACAAAACTGCACAAACCATAAGCGATGTTTTGGATATTCCCCTCAAGGTTGATGAAAGAATAAGGGAGATGTCCTTTGGAGTTTTTGAAGGAAAACACTTTTGGAGTTTGGTAGAAGAAAATAAAGAGACTTTCCTTAATTGGCTAAAGGACCCAATAACCTATCCTTTACCAACGCAAGAAAATATGAAGGAGTTTGAAAACAGGGTTAAAAGCTTTTTGGAGGATCTTATCAGCTTACCGCAAAATAGATTGTGCGTGGTAGCCCATGGTGGCACGTTGCACGCTATTGTATGCCTGACTGTTGGATTGAGCCTGAATAACTTATGGAATATTCACATGGACAACACAGGAATAAGCCTTTTGGAATTTGACGGAGATAGATTCCATCTAAGATTACTCAACAGCCTTTGCCACTTAAAACTATGAGTATTTATAAACGATTTTCCCCCTTTCTACAGTTTCTGGTATTAGGGTAAGCTTTTGATCGCTCATGAAGGAAACGAAACCCTCTATAAGCCCGGCAAAAAAGTATATTATGGGAGATTCTGCCACATTTTCTCCTACTATAGCATCGGTAAATATGTCTTCTTCTATAGTGATTTTCCCATCTTCTTTACTTATAACCTTCGCAAATCCCAAGTCTTCTAGTATAATGCACGCCCTTCTTAAAGCTTCTTCCTTATCAAGCACTTCTGGGAAATGTCCAATTAAGCTTTCAAGAAGCTTTGGTCCAGATTGCCTTCCCGCATCCCTAAGGACCGCCTTAGCTCCTTTGTCCCCTATAAGAGCCTTAACACCTTCTGACATATTAACTATGGCAAGAAGCAGTATATCTGGATCAACCATTATTACCCTCCTTAAAGGTTTATTTTAATCTCAATCTATCCAACAGATTCGTATATTCTTGCCCTCCACTTAGCACCCAAACTTGTAGCAAGTTCTTCAGTCTTCTTCATATCAACACCCGGAAAATCCACCGCAGTGGCAATTACTTCAAAGCCCAAATTTTTAGCCTCTTTTATGAATTCTACTACCATTTCAAAGGCATTTGGCTGGACAGGTTTGCAAACCCTGTTATAGGTTTCTTCGTCAGGAGCATTGAGACTTACAGACCAAACATCTACCAAACCTTTTAGCTGTTTTAGACTTTCCTTTGGCATGAAGGTAAATAAAAGGCCGTTGGTATCTACTCTCACTTTACCGCCTTGCGATTTTACCCAACTTGCTATTTCCTTTAAGGCAGAAAACCTTAAGGTAGGCTCGCCATAGCCACAAAAAACAATTTCGTCGTATTTTTTCGGATCACCTATTTCCCTTATTACTTCCTCTACAGACGGATCTTTTGAAACCCAAACCCAATAGCCCTTTACCATAAAGTTTCTTTCTCTTTCCCTCTGACAGAACACGCAATGAAGGTTGCACTTGTTCGTAAGGTTTATGTAAAGTTTGTTATTTATGACGTATGTTATGGACTCCTTTTTGCCATTATTGCCTATGTTGAAGATGAGTTTTGCATTTTCGGAAGTCATCCTATCTACATCCTCTAAGTTTGTGTTGGGTATAATCTGGGCTAAAGTTTCTGCAACATAGCGGATGTGAGGTGGTTTGTTGGGTTTTCCTCTTACCGGTTGCGGTGCAAGGAAAGGACTATCGGTTTCTATAAGTATCCTTTGGGTTGGAGTTCTTTTTACCACCTCCCTAAGAGAGTATGCGTTAGGATAAGTAATAATGCCAGAGTAAGATATGTAAAAGCCAAGGTCTATGCATTTTTTCATAAATTCGTAGCTTCCAGTAAAACAGTGCATCACACCACCCACTTCATAAGCTTTTTCTTCTCTCAGTATTCTGTAAGTTTCTTCCTCTGCGTTCCTTGAATGAACCACGATCGGAAGACCCAGCTCCCTTGCTATCTGAATCTGCTTTCTAAAAATGTCCTCTTGTTTTTTTCTATCGGAGTAGTTTTTGTAAAAATCTAATCCTATTTCTCCCAAAGCCTTAACCTTTGGGTGACTAAGCGCCAAACTTTTTAACCATTCAAGGTCCTGATCCTTGACTTTGTCCGCTTCATGTGGATGAAAACCTATTGCACAATAAACCTTATCCTCCTGCTCAGATATCCTAAGAGCGTTTTCAATAGTCTTTCTGTCGTAACCGACTGTTATCAAGTATTCTAAGGAGCCATCCTTTATGGACTCTTCGTAATCTTCCTTTTTCAACAGATCTAAATGGCAGTGTGTGTCTATCATGGCTATTCAGAGTTCAACATCAGCGCCTTTTTCAAAATCCTCAATAGTTAAGCTCTCACAGGCTCTTTTTACCTTCTCAACCGCATCGTAAAAGTCATCGGAAATTACTCTAACTCTTGCTCCATAAACTTTTTGAATGGCTTCCTTGATTATTTCCCCCTTCAAGAGGGCGTTGTCCCAACCAAATTCTGCGTATTTTTGATTAACAATCTGGTTTAGCTCTGCAAGCGCCTTTGCTCTTTTTCTCCTTTCCTCAACCGCAGATTTAAGTGGTGTATAAAGAAACCTGTCTATTTTTGAAACAAAGTTTTCGTAAAAGCTGGCTGGAAACTTAGGTTCTACTTCCTCTATAGCAAAGCCAAGGGTTATGTATTCGGGCTTTTCAAAGTAGTCTATCAAATCTTCCTCAATCTGTTCTGGGTTTTCCTTTAGGAGATCCATATAAAGCCTGTAAGCTTGTTTTGACTTTTCTTTTACGTTTGGTGGCTTTTCCGTGTTCAACTCTAAAAAGTATCTATAAAGCTCTTCATCAACAAGTATGGCTAATATTTCTTTGCCTCCAATATCTTTTAAAGCTTCAAGCCTGTGCTGTCCATCTATCACATAAAGTTTTTTTCCCCGCTTTACAAGTATTATCGGCACCAAAAAACCTAACTTTTCTATGGCGGTCATTAGGCGCTTTTTTAAGGCAGGGGATATATCCCTTTGAAAGTTGGGGATTTCTATTTCATTCACATCCACAAGCACCAAAGAAACCTTCCTTTTCTTTACCGGTTCTTCAAAAACCGCTATCTCCCTCATTCTAATAGTTAAATTATAATCCTATCTGGAATGATATACTTATTTAAATCATGAAAGAAACGCGGATTATCAAGTATATAAAAGGTATAATAAGAAATCACAAGTTTCTTACTTCGGAAGAAATCATGCTTCTTTTGGAGCGTTATTATGGATTGCCTATTAAGATACCTTCCGTGTATTACAAATACAAAACCATCATAAAACAGTGCAGAAAGGAAGTTTATAAAGAAAGAAGGAGGAGAAAAGGGAATGGAGTTTGATCTTGTGATCTTAGGTGCGGGCAGTGGGGGCTATGAAGCTGGGCTTTATGCACACCGCAGGGGCATGAAGGTAGCCTTTGTAGAGCTATCTCCGGAAACAGTGGGAGGCTCTTGCCTAAACAGAGGATGCATTCCTTCCAAATACATGAGACACGGAGCCTATCTTTTGGAAAAGATTAAGAAAGGAAAAAACTACGGCATAATTTTTGATGAGCCAAGGCTTGATCCTAAAAAGCTGGCGGAAGGTAGGGATAGAGTGGTAACTACCATAAGGGAAAACTTTAAAAAATTTGCAGAAAAGCTCGGCATCAGAATCTTTTATGGTAAGGGTGTTCTCAAAGATCCGAACACGGTTTATGTGGAAGGAGAAGAGCGGGAAATAAAGACAAAATTTATACTTTTGGCAACGGGTTCTTCCTGTGTATCCTTAGACAACTTAAAGCCAGATGGCAGGAAGATTTTTAACACGGACCAAATATGGAGCTTAAAGGAATTCCCAAGGCGTATGCTCATTGTAGGTGGGGGTGCGGTAGGTGTAGAATTTGCCTACATATATCGGATGTACGGGGTAGAAGTGATTTTGGTGGAAATGAAAGATAGAATTCTTCCTTATCCAAGCATACCGGAGGAATCTTCAAGATATCTCGCAAGGAAGCTTAAAAGATTGGGAATAGACATAAGGCTAAAGACTTATGTTTTAAATTATTCGGAAGATGAAGTGCTAAAGGTAGCTCTGTCTGATGGTTCTGTAGTGGAGGTAGATTGCATCCTTTTAGGTGTTGGAAGGAAACCAAACACAGAAGGGATAGGTTTGGAAGAGGTGGGCGTAGAAAAGGATGAAAAGGGCTTTGTCCAGGTAAATCAGTATTGTCAAACCTCTGTAAAAAACATCTATGCCTGTGGAGATATAACCTCATCCTTGATGCTTGCCCACAAATCTATGTATGAAGGAAAAGTTGCAGTAAGCCACATCTTAGGAGATAACAATTGGAAAAGGAACGAAAGCTTAATGCCAAAGGTTATTTACAGTGCTTACGAGGTTGCATCTGTGGGTTTAACGGAGGATCAGGCAGAGGAAGAGGGCTATGATTATAAGGTGGGTGTAGTGTCCTTTATGTCTAACCCTAAGGCTATGGACGACGGAGAGGATGAAGGGTTTGTTAGGCTGGTAGTGGATGAACATACAGGTAAAATACTGGGATGTCACATCTTAGGACCTCATGCAGGAGAACTTCTGCATCAGGTGATCCATCTTATAAAAGCTGATATAGGCATAAAGTCCCTTGCGGAATCTATTTTTTCCCATCCATCCTTATCTGAATCTATAGTTCAAGCTGCTATGGAGGTTTATTATGGTCCAATAACATGGATAAGAAAAGGATGATGTCTTATATTTAAATTTCTTTGGAGGTATGAGGACATGAGATTGGAAACCATACCTTTGGTTGATTTGCTAAAAGAGGAAAAGGGTTCTATACTTATAGCAAGCCATGAAAGTCCGGATGCGGATACCCTTGGAAGTGCGTTGGCGCTTTATCTTTTTCTTAAGAAGAAGGGGAAAAACGTAAAGGTTGGATGTAAGGACAAGGTGCCCCACTTTCTTGATTTTTTGCCCCATGCAGATGAAGTTATAAGACTTCCAACAGATGAAGTTTTTGATCTTGGCATAGTCGTTGATGCTTCTGGTTTCTATAGAGTCGGTGCGGAAGTGAAGGTGGTCAGAAAGGTTAGGATAGATCATCACATAGGTGGTGAATTTTACGGGGAGTTTGATTACATAGATCATTCTGCCCCTGCTACCGCAAGTTTAGTATACAACCTTTTAAAATATTGGGATAAAGACTGCATTGACGCAGAGATTGCTCAATGTCTTTACGCTGGTTTGGCAACAGATACGGGATTTTTTAGGTATTCAAACACTTCTGCAGAAGTGTTTGAGATGGCTAAGGAACTTGTTATGTTGGGTGCAGATCCTCACCAAACCTACGTTATGTTCAGTGAAAGGGAGTCGCTAAACAAGATGAAGCTCATATCTAAAGTCCTTGATACGCTGACTTGCTACGAGGATGGTCTGATAGCTGGCATAACTATATTTGATAGATTCTTTAAAGAAACCGCCACAGAGTATTCAGACAGTGAAGGTTTGGTAAATTATCCCAGGTCCATAGAAGGTGTGGAAGTAGCCTTTGCTTTGATAGAAAAACCGGATGAGGGAGTTTTTAAAGTTTCTTTGAGATCCAAGGGAAAAGTTGATGTAGCAAAGATTGCGGAAAAACTTGGTGGTGGAGGACACAAATACGCAAGCGGGTGTAAGATAAAAACCTTGGATTACCAACAGGCCTTGGATATGCTTCTGTCAGCAATTAAGGAAGAGCTTTACTCCACTAAAGGATTTGAAAAAGTTTTGCAGTAAATTAAATCTTGCTATTTACTTTTTGGTAGTATATATTTAAAAACAGTGATGCACGAAGGGTTCAGAGAACGGGTTGAGGAGTATGAAAAATCGGGGGCAGAACACGGACCTGAGCTATCTGCTATATACACTGGATCTCAAGCTTTAGAGGAAGCTCCGGAAATATACGGTGTAGAAACGGGTGTGGAGGGTTTAGATGATCTTTTCTTTATAGTAAGGGAAAGAAACGGAAAGTTAGTAAAAGAATCACTGAAAGGTATTCCCGCATATTCAGTTATGAACTTGACCGGTGTTGCGGACACTGGAAAATCCTTAATGGCAGAGCAGTTTACGGTTTACAGAGCCAGCAAGGGGGACAAGATAGCTTTTGTAACTGTTGAAACGCCCGCTAACTTTTTGGTTGCCTCTCTTAAGCTAAGAGCTATTGCTATGGGTTTGGACTTTAACAAATTTCAGGACAACATAATCCTTATAGATGCTGCGTCTTCTACCAGACTGAGAGAAAATATACCAGACCTTTTGGATACTTTGGCCTACGTAATAAAGACCTACAAAGTAAAGTTTACTGTAATAGATTCTGTGACGGGGCTATTTGAAAACAAGGAGATGATGGCCCGCGCGGTGGTAAGGAGGCTTTACAACTTTATGAAAAAGTGGTATCAGACAGCTATATTCATATCTCAGAAGAGGAGTGGGCATGAAGAGCTTACCGCAGAAGCTGCAGGTGGTTATGCAGTAAGCCACATACTGGACGGCACTATGGTGGTAGCTAAAGAGCTTATAGATTCTTCTTTTAAATCAAAGCTTTATAAAAAACCCTTAGGAGACATAGTTAGACTTTTTAGGATAGACGGTTGTAGAATGTCCGGACACGACACAAGGACGCACTTTTTAGAAATTACCGAGACCGGTTTGATAAAGATAAAAGAACCCATAGGAGGTTAAGCTATGGTAATTGAAATTACTGAAGTCCAAGCACAGCAGATGGACGTGAAAAGCTTGGAAAACCTAACAGCCAGAGTATTTCTAAAGGCTATTGATTTATTGGGGGGACTGTCAAAGCTGACTGAGTATAGGACCCTTACTTGGCTTCCCAGTATGGCAAGGGCTGCTTTTGTGGTTGTCCTAAAGAACGAGTATCTGAAAACGGATGAAGAAATAGCTCAGATAGTAGGCATTACAAAGAATACAGTAAGGGGTATTCTTAGAGCGGATCCCGCGTTGGCTTTGGAAAAGATAAAGAAACTGGAAGAGTTAACAAAGGAAGAGTCAAAGGAGTTAAAGGTCCATACAGCGGGTGGAATAGTAAAGCTTGCTTATAAATTAGTTTCAGAAGGGCAGGAAGCAGATGTTTTCGTAAGCTTCTGTAATGCGGTTGCAGAGGATGTATGCAAAGTCCTTGATATACCGTGGGCTTATATGGTACTGAAATACACAAAGGGCGTAAAATATCCAATCCAAGAAAGCTCTGTGCTTCAGGAAAAGCTAAAAGGTTTGAAAATAAAAGATAATCCTGCAGAGGAAGTGGTGAAAAAGCTTCACTATCCTATTAAAACACCCGCCATGCTATTACACGAAATAAAGCTTGCAATTTCAGAAATAAGTCAGTAAGCTTTATAATTAAATACTCATGGTAAGGGTAGCCATAAACGGTTTTGGTAGGATAGGAAGGTCTTTTTTAAGGGCTTGTTTGCTAAGTAAAGACATTGAAGTGGTAGCTATTAACGACCTGGGGGATACGAAAACCTTAGCCCATCTTTTCAAATATGACTCTGTCCATGGTGTATTCAAGGGTGTGGTTGAAGCTAAGGATGGGGAATTGATAATAAACGGGAAAAGTATAAAGGTTTTTTCTGAAAAGGATCCTGCCTTAATACCCTGGGGGGATGTGGGTGTGGAAATAGTTGTAGAATCTACTGGAGCTTTTACGTCAAGGGAAAAAGCAGAGCTTCACCTTAGGGATACTGTAAAGAGAGTTATCATATCTGCACCTGCAAAGAACCCAGACATCACAGTGGTGCTTGGAGTTAATCATCAGCAGTATGACCCACAGAAACACTTTATAATCTCCAACGCCAGTTGCACTACAAACTGCTTGGCTCCTGTGGTTAAGGTCCTTCACGAGAACTTTGGAATAAAGAAGGGTTACATGATTACGGTTCATGCATACACCAACGACCAAAGGGTGCTGGATTTACCACATAAAGATTTGAGGAGGGCAAGGGCTGCTGGTATAAACATAATTCCCACAACCACCGGCGCAGCAAAGGCTATAGGAGAGGTTATCCCAGAGCTCAAAGGTAAGCTTGATGGTACTGCAAGGAGAGTGCCGGTAGCAGATGGTTCTCTTGTGGACCTAACCGTCATAGTTGAAAGACCACCTTCTAATGCGCAAGAAGTAAACCAAGTATTTAAAAGAGCGTCAGAAAACGAGCTTAAAGGCATACTTCAATATACAGAGGATCCAATAGTATCTCAGGATATCGTGGGAAATGAGCACTCTTCTATATTTGATGCGGGATTAACACAAGTTATAGAAGATATGGTCCATGTAGGTGCTTGGTATGATAACGAGTGGGGCTATTCGTGCAGGCTCAGGGACTTGGTGCTGTATATAGCCAGCAGATCCTAATTTTCTATGTTCTGTAGGGTAAAGAGCGGAGGGGTTCTTGGAATTGATGGCTTTCTGGTTGATGTGGAAGTAGATATAGCGCCCGGTCTTCCCCAATTTAACATAGTTGGGCTTCCGGACAAGGCTATAAATGAGGCAAAGGATAGGGTTAGGTCTGCTCTCAAAAATATTGGTTTTCAGCTTCCAGCCAAAAGAATAACGGTAAATTTGTCTCCGTCTAACCTAAGAAAGCAAGGCACACTGTATGATCTTCCTATAGCGATTGGCATACTAAAGCTTACCGGAGTTTTGGACGTTGATGAGGATGCGGTTTTTGTTGGGGAACTTTCCTTAGATGGAAAGGTTAATCCTGTAAATGGTGTCCTTCCCATAGTCTTGTCTCTAAAGCAGAAAGGTTTTAGAAAATTTTTTGTGCCAAAGGAAAATGCAAAGGAGGGAGCAATAGCCCAAGGTGTTGAGGTGTTTGGCGTAAGCTCTTTGGAACAGTTAATTAGGTTTTTTAGAGGAGAAGAAAACATAGAATCAGAAAAGGTTGATGTTAATGCACTTCTTTCTAAGGCTTTTGACTACAGCATAGACCTTGCGGACGTAAAGGGACAGTATCAGGCAAAGAGGGCTTTGGAAATATCCGCCGCAGGCATGCATAACCTGTTGTTGATAGGACCTCCTGGAGCTGGAAAAAGTATGTTGGCAAAACGTATAGTTACCATACTTCCTCCTTTGACTTTGGAAGAGGCGTTGGAAGTAAGCAAGATATACAGCGTAGCGGGAATACTAAAGGAAGGACTGATGGTTCATAGACCCTTCAGGTCACCTCACTATACCGCATCAGAGGTGGCGCTGATAGGAGGTGGTAGCAATCCTATGCCCGGAGAAATTTCTTTAGCTCACAGAGGTGTGCTGTTCTTAGACGAGATGGTAGAGTTTAGCAGAAGGGCGCTTGAATCCTTGAGACAACCTATTGAGGACGGATACGTGACAGTATCAAGAGTGGGTGGAAGGATAACCTTTCCAGCCAGTTTTATACTCATAGGAGCAACAAATCCATGTCCCTGTGGAAACTACGGCAACCCATACAAAGCTTGCACATGTTCCCTTTCCCAAATAAGAACATACCAAGCCAAACTCTCTGGACCAATACTGGATAGAATAGACCTAAAGGTATGGGTGGAACCCGTCGAAGTCCAAGACCTTATAAATCCAAACGTTGGTGAAAGTTCAAAAGAGGTAAGGGAGAGGGTTATAAAGGCTTATCAAATTCAAAGAGAAAGGTTTAAGGATTCAAAGACAAAATTTAATGCCCAGATGACGGAAAAGGAAATAGAAAAATACTGTGTGCTTACCGCAAGTGCAAAGACTCTTCTTGAAAGAATCATGAACAAGCTTCACCTAAGTGGAAGGTCTTACAGCAAACTCTTAAAAGTATCAAGAACCATAGCGGACTTGGAAGGGGAAGAAAAATAAGAGAAGATCATATCTCGGAAGCTATACACTACAGAGTTGAAGAAAAATTACTAACTTTCAAAGACGGAGTTTAAAGCTAAATTTTGTTTTGTCCAAAATTTTTGCAGAACGGAAGACCTATAGAATTATAATTACAGTGAGGTAAAAAGGAGGAGTAGTATGAAAAAAGCAATATTGATAAAAGTTTTAGCTGTCGCTGTTTGTTTTGGGGTTGTCATCAAAAGTGATCTTAGAGTTTCCGAAGCCATTAATGAATCCCAAAGACTCATAGAAACCGCTTACAAAGCAGGAGGTAAGGATAAATCTATCTATCACTTTGAAAAAGCAAGAGCTTACAGAGATATATCCGTATTGCTTGCCTCAGAAATGGAGGAGGTAGGTTCTAAGATCTTTGCCATAAAGAGTATGAACTCTGCATCCAAGTCCATAGAGGGAAGTCAAACACTCGATACTTTGGAAATTACAGAACCAAAAAAGAAGGACAAACTCTAAACATAGACCCAAAAAGCCTTCTATCCGCGCTTGAAAAACTCAGGGAGGATAAGGCGTTTAACTGTGCCCCTAAGGAACTGGCTTACACAGAAGCTTATTACGACGCCATAAATTATGAACTTTCAAAGGACAAACCAAACAGTTCTCTTTTGCAAAGTCTGTATAACAGCTATCTTTCCTATTATTTAATCGTTAAGGACAAGGTAGATATAGCAAAAAAGGCATCGCTTGAGTGTTATGTAGGTAAAGTGCAATTGGTCAGTGTGCCAGAAGCTAAGGAAGAGCCGGTGGAAACAGAAAGGGTTTCAGAAGCTGTTACAGAAGAAACAAAGAAAAGGGTAGAAGAACCTCTATTGGTTCGTGCGAGGATTCATTTTGATTTTAACAAAGCTGAAATAAAAAAGGAGTATATGCCTTTGCTGAACGAAGTGGTCAAAATTTTGAAGGAAAATCCGAAAATTAGCATAAGAATTGAAGGATACACTGATGACATAGGTAGCAAAGCCTACAACGAAAAACTTGCACTTAGAAGAGCTATGGCAGTTAAAGACTACCTTGTAAGGCAAGGTATAGATGCCCAAAGAATAGAGGTTGTGGGCTTTGGAAAAGAGAGGTTTATAGCAGAAAATAACACCTCTATCGGTAGGCTAACCAACAGAAGAGCGGAGTTTATAGTTATACAGGTTCCATCTGAATGAAAGAACTAAGTTATAATTTAATGCACAGTGTTTGGAGAACTATGCTATGGAATTAATTAGTTTAGAAGACTTTATCAAGCTAGACATAAGGGTCGCAAAGGTTCTATCTGCAGAAAGGGTGGAAGGTTCTGAAAAACTCATCAAACTCAGAGTGTCCCTTGGAAACGAAGAAAGAACTTTAATGGCTGGTATAGCCAAACACTACTCTCCTGAGGATCTGGTGGGAAAGAAAATAGTAGTGCTTGCTAACTTAAGACCAAGAAAGATATTTGGCGTAGAATCTCAGGGTATGCTCTTGGCTGCCTCAGACGGAGAGACTCTGTCCGTTCTGATCCCAGAAAAGGACATAAAAGAAGGCTCTAAAATTAGCTAATAGGTTAGCTCTCTAATATGAAGGAATTAGTTTGCAAAGTTATAAAAAATCAAAGGGTTGGGTCCCACACCTATCTGATGGAGTTGGAGTTTCCCAACACAACAGCCATAAAACCCGGACACTTTTTGATGGTAAAAGCTTGGGATGGTTTAGATCCGCTTTCAAGAAGAGCTTTTGCGGTAGCAGACAAGAAAGAAGACAGCATAAGCATATACTACGACGTGGTAGGCAAAGGCACAGCCCTTATGAGCAAGCTAAGGGAGGGTGAAAGTGTTAGAGTTTTAGGCCCTTTGGGAAAGAGAATTTTCCCGATGGATGGGCAAAAGCATCTTCTCTTAGGTGGCGGAATAGGTCTTTCTGGACTTTCTCTCTTGGCAAAGGAGTTAAAAAATCTGGGAAAAGAGGTCTTTGTATGCTACGGAGCAAAAAGTTCCGAAGGACTTTCTATGAAGGGATGGCTCAAAGAGGGTGGTTTGAGTTATAGGATCTTTACGGACGATGGTAGTGAAGGGGAAAAGGGCTCTGTTTTGGATGCTCTAAAAGACTTTGATAAAGACTGGATAGTGCATGCGTGTGGTCCAATTGGTATGCTTAGAGCTCTTCAGCGTATGTCAGAGGGTAGGAAGGTTTATCTATCTTTGGAAGCGCCAATGGCTTGCGGTTGGGGAGTATGTCTTGGTTGTGTGGTCAGGTCAAAAAACGGTGAGTTTTTGAGGGTTTGCTTTGATGGTCCAGTCTTTGACGCAGAGGAGGTGGTGCTTTAATGTTCTCTGGTTTGGTGGAAGAAGTGGGAAGAGTGGAAGAGCTAAAGCTTCTTTCGGGCGGTGCCAAGCTAACCGTTAAAAGCACACTAAAAGATGTAAAGATCGGTGACAGCATAGCGGTTAATGGGGTTTGCCTGACAGTGGTAGATATACAGAATGACACTCTGAGCTTTGACCTATCCCAAGAAACACTAAGCAGGAGCAATCTAAAGCTTTTAAAAAAGGGAGATCCAGTAAATCTTGAAAGAGCTCTAAGGGTAGGAGACAGAATAGGGGGACACTTTCTTCAGGGACACGTGGATTTTACCTCAAAAGTCTTAGTCTTTTCCCAAAGGGGTTCCCACTGGGAATTGAAAATACAAATACCAGAAGACTACAGAGAGTATGTAGTAGAGAAAGGCTCCATAGGAATAGACGGTATAAGTCTGACGATAAACTACGTAGAGCAAGATGCGGTGAGTATAAACATAATACCCCACACTTATGAAAAAACGAACTTAAAACACAGAAAAGTTGGAGACCTTGTTAATGTGGAGTTGGACATCTTGGGAAAGTACGTGATAAACTACGTAAAGCTTATAACGAAGGACAGAAAATTAGAAAAGCTATGGGAGGGTCTGTGGGGTTAAATTTTTTAGGTAGAGGACGAAATCTAATATAAGTAAGGGGTGGCTTATGTTTGGAGCAAGCTTTGGCGTGATCTTTCAGAGTTTGGAAATATTCAGAAAGTCCATTGATATAAGAAACAGAAACATTCTTAATGCCAACAATCCAGACTACGCACAGGAGGACCCAGTAATCAAGAGCTTTGCTCCATATGGCATAGCCTTAGAAACTATTGAAAGGGTCAGAAGTTTTCACTTTGTTGGACAAAGAAATGCCCAACTTTCCTTGGTTTCATCCCTTGATGAGAAGATAAAAAATAACAGCAGAGTGGAGGATCTTTTCCAAGAATTTACGCAGGGCTTGGGAGGTCTGGAATACATAAACGGGTTTTTTAGCAGTTACCAAGATCTTATGAAAGATCCAACCAATGAAGGAGCAAGGTCCAAGTTGGTTAATTCCGCTGGATCTTTGGTTAGCTACTTGAAGGACAGAAAGAGAAACTTAGACAGCGTTTCCAATTCCATAGACTACAGCATGCGCCAATACATAGACAAGGTAAATACAATAACCAAAAAACTCGCCAAACTAAACCAGGAAATATTAACGCTCTATGCCCAAACCTACTCAAGGGGTCAGGACTACAAGAACATACTGGACGAAAGGGACAGACTTTTGAGGGAGCTTTCGGAGTATATCAACATCAGAGCCCAAGAAGATGATATAGGAAGGATAAGGGTAGAAACATCTAAGGGTTTTGTATTGGTTGAAGACAAATTCAATTGGGAACTTTCTTACGATGGAGCTAACAAATGGGTATTTTGGAAATCAAAGGATGGCACGCAGGTTAATATATCCAACGAAATATCGGGGGGAAGGATAAGAGGTCTTTTAGATTCTCATGCTGATCTACAGGACTATCAGAATAGGCTTGACCAGCTTGCCAAAAAGCTCATAAGCGAGGTAAAAGTTCCCGTCAGGACTGGAACAACTGAATATTACTGGACCTTAAACTACGCTAACCCTACGGACCCACTTGAAGTGTCCGGTAGCCTAACATTGCAGGGAAGCTCTACAGTGGTGATAAACTACAACTCTACGGATACATTAACAGATTTGGCTAATGCTATAAATGCTTCCGGTGTAGGCTTTAGCGCCAATGTTATAACCAACCCAGACGGAACTTACACTTTACAGATAATTTCCTCAGACCCATCTTACATCATAGAGGATAGCCAAGGGATGGTTGGAACAAGGGTTTTTCAGGGTGTGGGGATAGGAGATATTAGTGTGGATTCTAATCTATATTTATACCTTTCCAACTTGGATTACTCAAAGGCGGACGAATTTAACGATTTTTCAAGGTCTTGGTGGGACCACTCTAAGGACATATACCAAGGCCTCACAAACTCTATAGCCACAAACTTGAACGAATATAAAAGGCAAAGTGATATAGAAAGTGCGGTGCTAAATTCCATAGAGGCAAAACTGCAAGAGCTTCAAGGAGTTTCCATAGACAAAGAGTTTATGGAGATCTTTCAGCTTCAAAAAAGCTATCAAGCTTTGGCAAAGGTGGTAAGCGCTTTGGATGAGCTTTTGCAAACCACTTTAAATATGGTTTGAGGTGATGGGCTATGAAGTTGCCGGATAACTTGCTATTTTCAATCTTTCAAGATCAAGACGCAAGAATAAAGAAAGCACTGTCAGAAAAAACCTTAGATATTGCTACCGGAAGAAGGGTAAGAGCTATTTCAGAGGAACCAAGTATTACTTACAACGTTATTGAATTAAAGAAGGAAATAGCTCAACTGTCTCAGCACTCCCAGAACAGGCTCTTTGCAGACACAAACCTCACCTACGCAGACTTTACCTTAGGCAAGATTGAAGATACGATAAAAAAGCTATACGCAGACTTGCTAAGAACAAAAAACAGTGCCACCGTCTCTTCAGAACAACTCATCGCAATGGCTGAGGGCTTTAATCAATCTATAAGACAGCTCCTGGACAGAGTTAATGAAAGATTAGGTCAAAACTACATCTTTGGTGGAAATTCTCTAACTGTTAAACCATTCAATGAAAATACATTGAGTTATGAGGCAGGCCCTGAGGATTTTGAAGTGTGGATCTCTGAAAACTCAAAGGTCTCTGTATTCCTTGAAGGAGGAAGAGTGTTTAAAACTAACCTTTATGTATCACGAGCAACCTTTAACTCACCTACGGATAGCTTCTCTTCTGCTGGAAGCATAACCATACAGATTGGAACAAACACCTATACCATAAACTATGGAGGAGCTGGAGAGCCTCAGAATATTGAGCAGTTAGCAAACTACATAAACTCCACCTTAGGGGATAAAGTTTTAGCTTTTGTATCAACAAACCCAGATGGGACATACTCTTTGGCTTTATCAACAAAAGACTTAAGCGCAGACATGGAGTTTATTAGTATAACCGGCAACTTTTCCACAGGTTTTGATAATCCTAACATCTTACAGGCGATAAAACGTGTCAGGGATAAGCTTGAAAATGGCATATATCCCGATGAGTTTGATCTTTTTTCTATAAACAGAAGCTACGATATTGTTGCAATGAGAAGATCAGAGGTAGGGTCTGTTCTGAATGTTGTAAAAAACTTACAATCCACTCAGGAAAACCTTGATTTGGTCCTTAAAAAGCAAAAATCCGATCTTGAGGATGCAGATATACCAGAAAGCATAATGGAATACACAAGATACAGAATAGCATACGAAGCTCTTATGCGTATCGTGGCAGACCAAAAGGATCTGACGATCTTAAGGTATCTATAAGCTTCTTAAACTTACCTCTCCGGCTGTAAATTTAACTATGCCGTCAGCGGTCCTAAGCAGTAAGCCCCCATCCCAATCTATGTCCTCAAATATACCCGCTATGGCTGTATCAGATTGAACTACCACCTCTTGCCCAAGAAACAACAGCTTTTTCTTTATGCGATCTTTAAAACTTTTGAAGCCAAACCTTACGTATTCGTCCAAAATCTGGTTGAAGATGTTTAGAAGGTTTAACATAAAAACCCTTTTGTCAAAGGTTTTGGTACTTAGTATGTAAAGGGAAGTTGCGTTTAGATGGGCTGGAAGCTCCCTTTGGTTTAGGTTTATCCCCACTCCAACAACAAGCTTATCCTTAGACCTTTCTACCAGCACACCACACACCTTCTTCCCCTTTATATAAACATCATTTACCCACTTAAGCATTGGACTAAAGCCCTCCTTTTCAAGCATCAGTAATACGGAATAACCAACAACCAAAGGAAAAGGAGGGATCTCATTAAACTCCTTAGCATTTAACAAAAAGCTAAGGTAAAGCCCGCCCTCCTGAGAATGCCAAACCCTTCCAAACCTACCCCTACCCTTGCTTTGCCTGTTTGCTACCACAACCGTTCCATAAGGAAATCTTCCCCCTTTCAAAACGTCCTGCGTTGAAGATACCTCATCAAACCACAGCATAAATTCACCTATTCTCATGCCTCAAGCAAGGCAAAAACTAACATCCTTTGGGATGTTTTGTCCCTTCTATAGGAAGGAAACTTTTCACTGCATATGGTACATTGATTATAGGTGATTATTCTTTTTACTCCAAAGCTTTTTATTCTATGCAAAACTTCCAGCTGAGTGTCCAAAAAGAGCCTGCCATTTTTGTGGTGAAGGAAAATAAAGCCATGCCTAAACTCCTGACCCACTTCATAACAGCATGCTTTTGCTGAGGGACCTACAAAAACCAACGGATCCTCTTCTATTTTCAGAAACCTCTCCAAAAACTTCTCCACTATGTTAGCCTTTATACCCCTCCAGCCTGCATGTACCACTCCCACAGCTTCTTTACCTAAGAAGGCCATAGGCACGCAGTCTGCGGTTCTTACACCTATGGGAAAGTTTTTTCTGGTCGTAATTATAGCGTCTCCTTCTAAATGCCACTCTTCCTCTAAATAAACTATCCTATCTGAATGTATTTGCCTAAGTGTAAAAACTCTGTCTTCTGGTTCATAGAGTTTAAGTCCTGCCAAGGCGTTTTGGTATTTTATGACTGTCCAAGCTCCTTTGAGCGTTGGGTGCTTTTTCGTATGCATTCCATCAATATACCAGAAAATCCACTCTCTTCCAAAACCTTCAAACCTTCTATGGTGGTTCCCGAAGGAGAGGCTACTTTGCTTATCCATTCTTCTGGATGTCCTCCAAAAGTTTTAAGCATATAAATGGTGCCCTCTATGGTATCCAAAACCATGTCCTTTGCCTGATTGTAGTTAAAACCTTCCCTAACACCCGCAAGGCAAAGTGCGGATATAAACTTCATCACAAAGGCAGGACCAGAACCTGCGAGGGACGTGAAGGCATCCATTAAACCTTCATCTATCTTATACAAGTTTCCACACTGAGAAAAGCCTTCACAAAATTGTTTTTCCTCTTGATCGCTAACCAACTCATTACAAACGTAAGCTATCGCACCCTTCCCAACCGCCACCGCAAGGTTTGGCATACACCTTATTATCTTCTCCTCTCCCAAAATTTCTTCAATCCTTTTGAGAGAAAGTCCAGCTACAATGCTTATCAGCACCTTATTGCCCTTTAGCTTACCTTTTAGACTTTCTAAGACTTCCTTTGCGTCCTTTGGTTTTACCGCCAGGAGAATAAATTGGGAATTTTCTACCAAAAAGTCCAAGCTATTTGCCCAGCCAATACCAAGCTTTAATGCCTTTTCTGACTTAGAACGATCCACATCAAAGGCTATAACTTCCCAAACTCTGCTTAACCCTTCCCCCAAGGCACTACCCATATTTCCAAAGCCAATTATGCCTATTCGCATAGCGTGATAAAATTATAATAATGCCTACAAGAATACGCTACGAGGACAGAAATCAAGAAGCTTTATTGCCACCAAAGCAAAGAGTAAGCACTTTTAGAGAATATGCTTTGGGATATTCTGTATCCCTTGCCTTGGACGAAGCGCAAAGGTGTCTTTTTTGCAAAGATGCGGACCAAAGGTGCATAAAGGCCTGTCCCGCAGGTATTGACATACCGGGGTTTATAAAAGAAATAGCTCAAGGAAACTTGGTGAATGCTTACAAAAAGATCATAGAGTCTAATCCGTTTCCTTCTATATGCGGAAGAGTTTGTCCTCAGGAAAAACAGTGTGAAGGTTCTTGCATACTGCACTACGATGTGGTAAGGAATAGAAAGAACAAGGGCTTAGCAGTAGCTATAGGAACCTTAGAGAAGTTTGTGGGGGACTTTGTCCGAATCTCCGGCTTAGATTTGGAAGAAAAGAAAGAGCCAACGGGAAAAAGAGTAGCAGTTGTAGGAGCGGGGCCTGCGGGCTTAAGCTGTGCCTATGAACTTGCAAAACTCGGACACAGCGTAGATGTGTTTGAAGCTCTTCCAAAGGCTGGAGGTGTAATGGCCTACGGCATACCAACCGCAAGACTTGACAGAAGCGTTATAGAATGGGAAATAAAGAGGTTGGAAAAACTTGGTGTGCGCTTTTTCTTTGGTTGGGTTGTAGGAAGGACCATAAGCCTTAGGGAACTTCTTGAAAACTACGATGCGGTCTTTTTGGGCGTGGGTGCAGGAAGAGGTAGTCTTGGAATTAAAGGAGATACGCTAAAGGGAGTATATTCTGCCATAGAAGTTCTCACAAGGGTAGGGCTTTTGAAGGCAAACCAGTTTCCCCAATCTTCCACACCAATAGACCTTGGCAAGAGAACTGCCATAATAGGTGGAGGTTTTACCGCAGTAGATTGTGCCATAACAGCCTTAAGGCTTGGAGTGGAAACTCACGTGCTATACAGAAGAACGAGGGAGACCTCCTCTGCAAGGGATGAAGAATGGGACCATATAGCCGAAGAAGGAGCCATCATACATTGGCTCACTCAACCTGTGGAAATATTAGGAGACAGCAAAGGAAGGGTGGTAGGTGTTAAGTGCATAAAGATGGAGCTTGGCGAACCAGACGAAAGTGGGAGACCAAAGCCTATACCGGTTCCCAACTCAGAACACATCATTGAGTGCGATTCTGTGATCTTTGCCATAGGCCAAAAGGCAAACCCCATAGCCTACGAAGGCATAGAGGGTTTAGAACTGACCCGTTGGGGAACGATTAAGGTAGATGAAAAGTTTAGAACAAGTATTAAAGGTCTTTTTGCAGGGGGAGATGTGGTAAATGGAGGGGATACTGTAGTAAGGGCTATAGCCCACGGCAAGAAGGCAGCAAAATCTATACACGAATACCTTACGGAGGCTTCACCATGAGGAGGATCGTCATAATACTTGCGGTGGTGTTGGCAAGCTTTTTTGCCTTTAGAGCCTGTAACACAAGTCCAGAGGAAGCTTCCAAAGATACTGTAAAGGAGTTTATGTCCGCCATAAGGGAAGGAGAGGGTAAAGAGGCTGTTAAACTGCTTTACCCACCCTTTAGGGATGCTTTGGTGCAAGATGTAAAACTACCCATACATATCACCGAGATGAAACCTTCAGAACTTTTGGCTTGTGCCCTTAGCTCCATGGGAGAGAATGTAAAGAAGGTAAAGATAATAGATGTTAAGAGGATAGACGATAAACACGTTGAGGTGTTGGTTAAAGTCATAGATAAAAACGGTGTGGAAAAGCTCTTTTGGTTTATAACCATAAAGGATGAAAAGAGGTGGAAGATTGCAAGCATTTCTAATGTTAAATGAAGCTGTTAATTTGGCAAACTGCCTTCCTTGGGGATGTGGTTTTGGCCACTTCCCTGCTTCGCATACTTGAAGGAAAGTTTTCAGAAATAGGTTTTGTAGGAAGACCTTTTATAACTGAACTGTTAAAGGGATACAGTGTAAAGCTCATTCCCTTCAACAAAGGACTTTTTGAATCTTTCAGGATAATCAAACAAATAAGGCATTATGATGGGGTAGTTTCTATTCACAGATCTATGCGCACCGCCCTTATACTTTATTTTTCTGGCATACCCTTAAGGATAGGGTTTGATAAGTCGGAGTTCTCTATGTTATACACCCACCGAATTCCCCACAGGTGGGGAATGCACGAAGTAGAAAGAAACGCACAGCTTTTAAAACCCTTTGGAATAGTTCCAAAGAAGGATGAGCTTTATCCAAAGCTGTTTGTAGATAAGTTAGAAGTCAAAAGGGTTAAAGAAAAGTTTTTTCTTCCGGAGGATTACGTAGTCTTTTCGCCTTTTTCCAACTTTCCCCTAAAGGAATGGCTCATAGACCATTGGGTAGAACTTTCAAGGGCCATTGGCAAAAAGGTTGTTGTAGTGGGCACAAAAAGGGATGAGGAAAGGGCTAAGATCTTTGAGGACAGTGCAATAAACTTGGTAGGCAAAACTTCTTTGCGGGAGTTTATGGCTATTCTGTCCAAAGCTAAGCTTGTCGTATCCTGCGATTCCTCTGCGGTCCATATTGCCAATGCCTTAGGCGTGCCAGCTTTAACCATATACACCTCTACATCTCCCATTTACGGCTTTTATCCACTAAAAGGCGCATACCTTGTCCCAAATGTTGAATGTTCTCCCTGTTCGCCTAATCCAAAAAGATGTAAAACCAAAACTTACGAGTGTCTTAGGTCCGTTAGCGTAGAAAAGGTTTTTTCTCTGTGCCAAACCTTAATGACTGATTGAGCTAAACCCACCATAATCATTGAGGCTATCATGTTAGAAACACCGTAACTAACGAAAGGTAGCGCTAAACCCTTAGGTGGGATAAGGTTGACAGCCATGCCTAAACTCCAAAGAAAGGCAAGAGAAAAGTTCATGGCAATGCCAAAGGTCAAAAGCTTTCCAAAGGGCTCTGCTATCTTCACCGAGTAATAAAACAGCCTACCCACGAGTATAGCATACAAACTTACCACTAACATAACACCAACAAAGCCAAGTTCTTCCCCTATTACAGACATCACGTAGTCTGTATCGGCCTCCGGAAGAATACCCATTTTTTGAATACCCTTTCCTATGCCTACGCCAAAGGGACCTCCTTTTGCAAAGGCATACAAGGACTGTATTATTTGATAGCCCTCTTCTTCAGCCTCTGCAAAAGGATCTACCCAAGCCAATATCCTCTCAGAAATATAACCAATCCTTAAAAGGCTAAGGCTAAAGAGAAAAGCCAAAGCTAACAGCGGAAGGTAAAGCTTATAGGGAATGCCTCCAACATACATTATGCTGAGGGAAAGGAGAAGCACAAATACCGCTCCTCCATTGTCAGGTTGTAAAGTAAGAAGTAAAACGTTTGGAAATATCAAAAGAGAAACCCACAAAGTCCAGGCAAAACTTCTCAAAGAACCTTTAACTGCTATGTAGTATGCTAAGAAAACTATTATGGAGATCTTCAAAAATTCTAAAGGCTGTACGCTTTTACCTATCAACCACCTATCTATAGGCTTACCTGTAATGATCTTTTTTATTAATACTGCAGTGAGTGAAAGAAAGGAAAGAAAAACGAGAGAATAGGCCAACTTTTTATTAAAAAGCTTTCTGTAGTCCAACCTGCTTATGAACTCAGCCAAAATAAAACCAAAGGTAAAGGCTATCATTTGCAAAAGGGGCCTTCTGAGGGTTTCATACTTAAATTCTGCAAAACCAAGTACATTACAGCTGATTATGGCAACTTCCCCCATTATAAACAGAAGAACTACAGAGTAAGCTATCCACCTGTCTCCAAACATTTTCTTATCCAAAACAAATAACAGTTTTTTATCTGATTGGCATACTGTGCTAAGTCAAACTGAAGGGGATAAACGATCTCTTCGTTGATTATTTTTTCAGCCTTTTCCACCGCTTCTGAAACGCTCTTGACTTTAAAACCAAGTCCTTTAGAGAGCACAAAGTCCTCCAAGTCCTTTATCTTTTGGGTGTAGGGTCCAAAGATTACAAATTTTCTGTGGTAGATAGGTTCCAAAATGTTGTGTCCTCCTATGCCTTTTGCAAAGGTTCCTCCAACTAAAGATAAGTCGCCATAGCGGTAAAGATGAAAAAGTTCGCCCAATGTGTCTGACACTATTACTCTACAGTTTTCCCCTTTTGAACTTTTCAGACAGGGCTTAAAGTCCGCCAGTTCTTTCATAAAGACATCTACCTTTGAAATATGCCGGGGGACCACAACCAAGTTTAAACCTTTGAATCTTTCAGACAGTTCCTTATAGAAGGTTTTTATAAATTTCAACTCAGAGGGATGAATACTCCCAGCAATTATGGTTTTACCCTCAGGTAGGTTAATCTCCACCTTTTTTCTTTCCCTCTCTAAAACAAACTTTAGGTTCCCGCAAACTACAGCCTTGGCACCAAAAGACTCAAACTTTCTTTTATCCTCTTCGGTTCTGCAAACTATCAGGTCAAACTCTTTGGAAAGGGCTCTTTCCAACACACCCCCTTTTGCATAAGCATTCAGTAAAATCTTTTTAGCTTTTACCCTCTTTATCAGGTAATACCAAAGTTCCCTTTCCATAATTATTAGGGCAAGGGGCTTGATCTGATTTAAAAATCTGTCTATAGAAAAGGGAATGTCTATGGGTAAAGGATGCAATGCGTCATAAAACTCTCTTTGTTGTTGCAAAAAAGCTTTAGCTCTTGGGGAAAAATAGGTCAAAACTACAAAAAAGTGTTTTTTAAGCTCCACAAGTATGGGTTTGGCGGTGTTGAACTCACCTATGCTTGCGCAGTGGAACCAAACAATCGCTTTTTGAGTGGATATTTCTATCTTTGGAAAAAGTCTATTCAACATCGGGGCGAGGGGACTCGAACCCCTGACCTTCGGCTCCCGAAGCCGACGCGCTACCACCTGCGCCACGCCCCGTAAGAAACCTTAAAATTCTTTCTCTCCATCTATTAGCCAAAAACTCTACCTCTTGCACGTCTATGGTTTTGAGTTCCCTCTTTTCCATCAGAACCTTTCCCTTGCAAACCACAGTGTCTATGTCCTCTGCGCTTGCGCTATAAACCCACTGAGAGATAGGATCATAAAGAGGTTTCCAGTGGGGCGCGTCTGTGCTAACAAGGATAAAATCCGCATCGTATCCCGGCTCTATCTTCCCAGCCTTTATGCCAACCGCAGAAAAACCCATCTCAGTAGCTATTTGAAAAGCCTTAAGCGCATCGATTGCTTTTGCATTCAAGCTATATCCCTTTTGCAGTTTTGCCATAAGAGCCATCTCTTCGTGCATGTTCAAGTTATCATTAGAAGCGGGTCCGTCTGTGCCAAGACAAACGTGAATTCCTCTTTTTATGTAATCCCACACGGGAGCAATGCCAGAGCCAAGCTTTAGGTTGCTCTCCGGACAGTGCAGGACTTTAACACCCCTTTCTTTTAGAACTTCCCTTTCTTCCTCTGTTGTCCATACCACGTGAGCGCACAAAAGCCTTTCGCTTAACAAACCTAAGCTTTCCAAATGCATTACAGGAGTTTTGCCATACCGATCCTTTATGTTCTCTACTTCCTCCTTTGTTTCGGAAAGGTGGGTGTGGATGTAAAGGTTTTCAGACAGGGCCAGCTCTTGAACCTTCTCAAAGGTAGAAGGTCCGCAGGTGTAGGGTGCGTGAGGGCAAAGCACGGGAAAGACAAGGTCTTCATTTTTAAAAACCTTCACAAAATCCTTTGCCCTTTTTATGTACTCTTCCGGTGTTTTGGCTACCTTCGTAGGAAAGTCCAATATACCAAAGCCCAATCCTACCCTAACTCCAACCTGCTTTGCCACTTCCCCCACCACCTCTTCAAAGAAATACATATCCATAAACAAGGTAGTTCCGCTCCTTATTCCCTCTGCCAAAGCTATTAGAGTGCCATCCCTAACAAACTCCGGAGAAACGAACTCAGCTTCTAACTTCCAGATAACCTTCTGAAGCCAATCCATAAGTGGTAGATCCGCACCAAGCCCCCTTAACAGTGTCATGGGTAAGTGGGTGTGCATGTTAGCAAAGGATGGTAAAAGCAGTTTTCCGTTGGCTTTTATCACGTTTTTAGCTTCTCTGTTTTCCTCACCAACGTATGCTATCTTGCCGTCCTTTACACCTATGTTTAGCCTTTTGCTCCTTTGAACTACGAATGCATCCTCTACCAAAAGGTCTAACATAAAAAGTTAGTATATCACGCCAGCCCTAAGAATATCGTGCATATGAATGATACCTATGGGCTTTCTGTTTTCGTCTGTGATAATCAAAACGGTAATTTTGTAATCTTCCATTCTTCTTAGGGCTTCTGCTGCAAGCTCATCCATCTTGGCGGTTTTTGGATCTTTGGTCATTACATCCTTGGCAAGACTGTTATTTAGGTCACCTCCTCTGTTTATAAATCTCCTTAAATCTCCGTCGGTGATGATACCGCACAGCTTTCCCTCCTCATCCACTACTGCGACAGCCCCAAACCCTTTGCTCGTAATCTCAACTATGACCTTCCCCATGGGATCGGTGTATTTTACTATAGGCACTTCCTCTCCGGTGTGACACAGCTCTCTGACAAGTTTTAGCTTTCTTCCGAGAGCTCCTGCAGGATGTCTGCAAGCAAAGTCTTTTTCCGTAAAACCTCTAAGTTCCAAAAGAACCATAGCTAACGCATGTCCAAGCACCAAAGAAGCAGTGGCGGAGGTGGTGGGAGCCAGATTTAGAGGACAGGCTTCTCTTTCTACTCCCAAAAGCAGATGGACATCTGAATGTTTGGCTAAGGTGGAGTTTTTATTGTTTGTGATAGCTATCAGCTTAGCACCTATGAGTTTTATGTAAGGAAGAAGGGCTATCACCTCTTCAGACTCTCCACTGTTGGATATGGCAACTACCACATCCCTGCCTTCCACAACTCCAAGGTCTCCGTGAAGCGCCTCCGATGGATGTAAATAGTGGGCAGGTGTGCCGGTGGACGAAAGTGTAGAAGCGATCTTTTGCGCTATGTGTCCAGATTTACCTATGCCCGTGGTTATAACTTTACCTTCGCAGTTGAGTATAAGCTCTACCGCTTTCACAAAGGATTGGTCTAGATTTTCCGAAAGATTTACAAGCCCTTTTATCTCCTCCTCTATAACCCTTTTAGCCTTTGCGATAATTTCTTCACTTGGGACATCTCCCAAACCTTTAAAAGGAGTGACCTTCTCCTCACCTTTTTCCTTAATCATACTTATCCAAACCTACCCATTTGGGTTTTGTTAAGCGAAATGCTGTGTTTAACATGTAAATAAATATAACAGTTTGAGTAGAAAATCAAGAAACAGCTGGAAGCCCTGACTGCTTGGTTTTCGAGGATTTTTCGCAGTGTTTCTGCGTGGAAGTTTAAAATAGTAATTTTCATGATTTAAATCATATTAGCATCATGTGAAAGTCTTTTATACTAAACTAACTGTTGAAAGTTTTTACACTAAGCTAAGAGGTTTGAAAGGAGGAGTAAAATGGCACAGCACGAGGTGCACCACCACCTTGGAGAGCATGAGTATAGCTTTTGGCCCTTACCTATGGGACTAGCAATTCTTCTGCTCCCTGTAACCTTTGTGTCTTACTTTGTGTGGCAAAAGCCCATGCTTGCCCTAATTTTGGGAGGTATATCATTGGTACTATTCGTCCTGTCTTTGGCTGGCTGGGCCTATGAGTTTTATAAAAAGGGACATGAAGAAGGTTTAGGCTTCCCCGCTATGATTTTCTTCATAGTTTCTGAAATAGTTATATTCGGCACTATGTTTGCAGCTTTCTACATGGCAAGGGTAGCCCATGCGGACAAATGGCCTGAGTGGGTTCCCAAGGAAATGAACCTAATAATGCCGGTCATACTAACCCTTATCCTTTGGACTTCCAGCGGTACTGCAATAATAGCAGAGAAAGCTATAGCTTCTGGAAAAAGATTTTTATCTACGCTTTTCTTCCTAATAACTATAGCCTTAGGCTTGATTTTCGCAATTTTGCACATATATGAGTGGATTCACCTTTGGCACGGTGGCTTTACCATAAGTTCAAACATGTATGGTACAGGCTTTTATGCTCTTACAGGCATACACACATCACATATATTCGTGGGTATATTCATGCAATTGGTTGCCATAGCTCTAATACTAACAAACCAAATATCTCATCATAAGGGACACACTTACATTAGAGCCACTGTTCTTTACTGGCACTTTGTAGACCTTATGTGGCTTTTGGTAGCAAGCAGTGCCTATCTGGTGGGTAGCTTGGTATGAAGCTTATCTTTCTTGTGCTTCTTCCTCTTTTAGCTATGGCTTACAGGATATCCAATTACGGCGAGCAGGATTTGTCAGTCGTGAAAATTAAAGAGGAGCTATACTTGGGTAAAACGATACCTGACGCAAAGGTTAAAACTCTAACGGGAGACGTAAGTCTGAAAGAGTTTATAAACCAAAAACCCACAGCCCTGATCTTTGCTTACTATACTTGCGAAACCGCTTGTCCTCTCACTGTTCAGAACGTGAAAAAATTAGTTCGCTCAGAATACAAAGATTACAGATTTGTGGTCTTATCCTTTGACGAAAGGGATAGTCTGGAGACTCTTAAGTTATTTGTAGAGAAAAACTTCGGTAATCATGTCCCTAAAAATTGGTTGGTAGGTCTTCTTTCAAAGGAAGATATAAAAAAGCTCACAGAAGCTACAGGCTACAAGTTTTATTACATACCCAGGGACAAAATCTTTATACACACTTCTGCAATAATCTTTATTTCGCCTTCTGGCAAAATAACCAGATACCTTTATGGAGCTTTTCCTACAGAAAAAGATCTCAAACTTGCATTCATAGAAGCTCAAAAAGAACAGCCTAAGCTTAATAATATAATTGACTTGGCTTTACTTGCGTGCTACAGATACGATAGTACAAGGAGCAAGTATGTAATAGATCCCATGTTTATCTTTGCAAGTTTAGGAATAGGTGCAGTGCTTGCAACGCTTGCTATAGGTTTATTATATAAACCAAAAAAGGAGGTTTTAAGATGAGGCGCGCCATGTTAGGTTTGCTTGGTGCATTTAGTCTAAGCTTTGCCGAACCTCTTGCAGAGCCAGCCCAATTGTGGGACAAGATGTACTACATATGGCTCGCCATATCTGTGGTAATATACCTGGTGGTGTTCATACCAGGGGCTTACTTTTTAGTTAAGTACAGATATAAAAAAGGTTCAAACGAAGAAGCACAGCACGTTCATGAAAACCCTATGCTTGAAGTCCTTTGGACCATAATCCCTGTGATAATAGTTATATACCTTGCGACGCAGAGCTTTGCCTTTTATAAAACTCAAAGGACTGCCCCAGAAGGAGCTTTTGAAATAAAGGTAACGGGTTTTATGTGGGGTTGGTCCTTTGAATACCCTAATGGAAAGCAGGTTTATGCTTTCTTTAACATGTTTGAAGATCCAGAAACAAAGTCTTACCTTCCTTTTGACAAAATACCGGATATGGCAAAAGCTTACATACCTGCAGGAGTCCCTATAAAGGTTCTTCTTACCTCTCAGGATGTAATTCATTCCTTCTACGTCCATCCTGCCAAGGTAACTGAGGATGCAGTTCCCGGAAGGATAACTCACATGTGGTTTAAGATCAACCAACCTGGAGAGTATTGGGTCTTTTGTAGGGAATACTGCGGAACCAAGCACTCCAAAATGGCTGCTGTGCTAAAAGTTGTTCCAAAGGAAGAGTTTGAAAAGTGGTATGGTGAAGCTATAGATAACAAACAAGTATCATTAAATTAAATAAATAAAGGAGGTGTAGCCATGGCGGTAGTAGGCGTACATAAACCGTGGTTTGGAGCCAGTGTAAAAGAGTGGATCTTCACCACAGACCACAAAAAGATAGGAGTAATGTATGGAGTAACTAGCCTTGTGTTCTTCTTGATAGCAGGTATATCCGCCTTGGGCATAAGGCTTGAGCTTTTCCAACCTGGTCTGCAGTACGTGGATGAGGATCACTACAACCAACTTTTAACTTTGCACGGAGTTTTGATGCAGTTTTGGTGGGCTGTGGGTATATGGGGATCCTTTGGTAACTTCTTGCTTCCGCTCATGATAGGTGCAAGAGATGTAGCTTTTCCAAGATTAAATGCTCTTAGCTATTGGCTATTCTTTTCTGCAAGCGTTATGGCGCTTCTTACCCTTCTGCCCGGAAGCCAAATAAGGATGATGTGGACTGGTTATCCACCCTTTTCTCTTAACGACAACGCAGGTCCCGTAGCCTTTTACGCCTTAATCATACACCTTCTTGGAGCATCTTCTTTGGCCTCTGCCATAAACTTGGTAGTTACAAACCTCAGCATGAGGGCTCCGGGTATAAGCCTTAAAAAGATGAACCTATTCCTTCACTCCTTCTTGGCTATGAACGTGATACAGATCCTTGGTGTGCCAGCCCTTGCGGGTGCAGTGACCATGCTACTTTTGGACAAGTATTTCCACACCGCCTTTTTTGACCCAGCAAGAGGAGGAGACCCAGTTCTTTATCAGAATCTATTTTGGTTCTACTCCCACCCAGTTGTGTATGTTATGATTTTGCCAGCCTTTGGTTTAATCTCGGAGATGATAGCTACCTTCTCAAGGAGGGAAATATTTGGAAGGACTTCTATGATCTTTGCTATATGGGGTATAGCCATACTTGGATTTATGGTATGGATCCATCACATGTTCACCAGCGGTGTGCCAGATTGGATAAGGATTTTGTTCTCCTACACCACAGTGCTTATAGGCGTGCCCACTGGTATTAAGATCTTCAACTGGATAGGCACACTATACAAGGGTTCTATAAGGTTTACCACACCCATGCTCTATACACTTTCTGCCATATTCATGTTCTTGATAGGTGGTCTTACCGGAATACCTTTGGGTCTGCCAGCTTTTGACATAGGTATCCATGACTCTCACTTTGTGGTAGCTCACTTCCACTACGTTTTAGGTATGGCTCTAACCCTTGCGGTTTTTGGTGGATTCCACTATTGGTTCCCCAAGCTAACTGGCAAGATGTATAGTGAATTTTGGGGCAAAGTGGGGCTCGTGTTGATCATGATAGGTTCTAACATCTTTTATTTCCTTCAGTTTATAGTAGGTCTTGAGGGTATGCCAAGGAGGTATGCGGATTACCCAGCCATAGAAAGTTGGATAGTGCTCCACCAGTTGCAAACCTTTGGTGCCTTTATTCTTGCAATTGGTGTAGCTATAGCAATTCTTAACCTGATCCTATCTGCAAAGTTCGGAAAGAAGGCACCCGACAATCCTTGGGAATCTCCCTCTCTGGAATGGCTCATTCCCTCTCCACCCCCTCCTCACAACTTTGACAAAATACCTCACATGCCAGCGGACTGGGATCCTTACAACTATGAATGGCTCAAAAAGCACAAGGGCAACTATTAAACCTTCGGGGGGTACTCCCCCGGTTCTGTTTGATAATCTATGAAATGGAAGTTAGCTATAGCCCTGATGTTATTAATCTTAGCTTCTTTTCTATTTGGGCTTTGGTTTTACAGTGATCCTCAAGTTAGGAAAGAGCGGATAGATGAATATAAGGAGAAGATCCTCAAAAAGGAGAGGCGATTTTGGAGTCAGTAAATTATGTGGTATAATGTTTTTTAAACCGCACCTTTTCCGCTTGGGTTGCCCGAAAGGGTGATGGAAAAGGGTGGCAAAACCCAAGGAGGTAGAGCATGAGTGTAGCTACTATGAATGAGCTTTTGGAAGCAGGTGTCCATTTTGGACACAGCAAGGGTAGATGGAACCCAAAAATGGCTCCCTTTTTATATGGAGTCAGGCAAGGCATACACATAATAGACCTAAACAAAACTTTGGTCTATCTTAGGCAAGCCTACCACTTTGTGGCGGACAGCGTAGCTCAGGGTGCAGAGGTGCTTTTTGTGGGCACAAAAAAGCAGGCAAAGGACATCATAAAAGAAGAGGCAGAAAGGTGTGGGGCTCATTATGTAAACGAAAGGTGGGTAGGAGGATTGCTTACAAACTTTAGAACTGTCAGAAAAAGCATTCTAAAACTTAAGACCTTAGAGAGAATGGAAGCGGAAGGAGTCTTTGATGTTTTGCCCAAAAAAGAGGTTAGAGCTCTCAGAAAGAAAATGGAAAGGCTTCGCAAACTCTACGGGGGCATACTAAACATGGAGAGGCTACCAGATATCCTCTGGGTAGTGGATACCGTAAGGGAACATATAGCGGTCTTAGAAGCAAAGAAGTTGGGCATAACTGTGGTAGCCATTGCAGACTCTAACTGCGACCCAGACCTAATAGACTATCCAATTCCCGGCAACGACGATGCTATTAAATCTATAAAGCTTTTAACTTCAAAGATAGCTGATGCGGTCTTGGAAGGAAAGATGAGAAGAGAGTCTTTGGGCGAAGAAGTTGTAGAAGTAGTCAAGAAGAGAGTAATTACTGTTGCAGAAGAAGAAAAGGCTCTCTTTGAGAAGGCTATGGAGATGTCTGAAAAATACGAATACATAGACAAAGGGGCGGAAGAGTTAGAATAATATAAGCTCTACCTCTTCCCCCTCTTTTATTTCTTTAACTCCTTCTTTTACCACAAGGTAGCAGTTGGCACCAACGTAAGAAGTTAGCATATGGGATTGAAGCTTTTGGGAAAAATCACAGACAAGGCTATTGCCTTCCCACCAATAAACCGCCCTAACGAACTCTCTTCTTTCTGCATCTCTTCTGTAAAAATCTCTCTTTATCTTTGCCTTGAAAGTTTTGGGAAGATATTCTTTTGCTCCTTGCATCTTCAGAAGGGCTGGTTTGACCAAAAGGTCAAAGGCAATAGCGCAAGAAACTGGATTTCCGGGTATGCCAAAGAAAAGACCTCTTCCACCATTGTATGTGCCAAAGAGGATAGGTTTGGCTGGTTTTATCCTAACTTTGTGAAACTTTACATCTACCCCCAGCTCACTGACTAAGGTTTTTACATAATCCTTTTCACCCATAGACACTCCGCCGGTGGTTATAAAGACATCATATTCCCCTATCTGGGAAAGCACGTTTTTAAGCTTCTCTGGGTCATCCTCCACGATACCAAGATGGTAAGCAATACCTCCAGCGGAGAGCACTCCAGCCAAAAGAGTGTAGTTGTTGGATGTTCTTATCTGGGATGGCTTAGTTATGGGTTCTCCTATGTCCTTTATCTCGTCTCCGGTAGAGAGAATGGCTACCCTTGGCTTTCTTGAAACTTCTACGTTTATCTTGTTCAAAGAAGCCAAGATCCCTACCTCGTAGTGCCTGATTATGGTTCCCTTTTCCAACACCACATCACCAGCCTTTAGTTCTTCCCCCCTTCGCCTTATGTTTGCCCCCTCTTTCAAGGAGGTTTTTATAAAGACCATTCCGTTTTTCGCCTCTGTATATTCCACGGGTATCACCGTATCTGCTCCCTCCGGAATTGGTGCGCCGGTAAATATTTTCACTGCTGTGCCTCTTTCTACCTTAAAAGACCCTTCTCCTCCCGCGGGCATCTCTCCTATCACCTTTAAGGATACGGGAGACTTTTCCGTTGCTTCCTTTATATCCTCCCATCTAACTGCATACCCATCCATTGCGGAATTGTCAAAGGAAGGTCTATCTTCTTGGGAAACCACGTCTTCTGCAAGGACCCTGTTTAGTGCATCCACTATAAAAACCCTTTCGGAAGGCAAGCTTCTACAGAAGGATAAGACTATATCCAGTGCTTCCTCGTAGGGCATCATGCCAGAGCCTCTTCCAGCTCTTTTAGGCTCACCAGCTCTTCTGGATGGGCTATCCTTCCCATTACCGCACTTGCTGCTACCACTGCAGGATTAGCAAGGTATGCTTCGCTCTTTGGATGTCCCATCCTTCCAGGAAAGTTCCTGTTGGAAGTAGATATGCACCTTTCCCCTTCTGCCAATATCCCCATATGACCCCCAAGGCATGGACCGCACGTAGAAACAGAGACTACACATCCTGCTTCTAAGAAAACGTCAATAAGACCTTCCTTTAGTGCTTGCATATAAACCTTCTTGGAAGCAGGGATCACTATGCATCTGACGTAGGGATGGACCTTTCTACCTTTTAGGATCTTTGCGGCAATGCGTAGGTCCTCTATTCTTCCGTTGGTGCAAGAGCCTATAAAGGCTTGGTCTATGGATATATGAGTGGATTCGCTAACAGGATGGACGTTGGAAGGAAGATAGGGCCAAGCTACCAAAGGTTCTAACTTGCCAGCGTCCCACTCGTAAATTTCTGCGTATTCTGCATCTTTATCGCTTTCATAGACCTTCCATGGTTTTTTGGCTCTTTGGGATACATACTCTATGGTCTTTTCGTCTGGTGCTATTATGCCGTTCTTTGCTCCAGCCTCTACCGCCATGTTGGTAATGGTAAATCGCTGGTCCATAGAAAGACTCTTTATAGCTTCTCCTTCAAACTCCATAGCTTTGTAGAGGGCTCCGTCCACTCCAATTTGTCCTATGGTGTAAAGGATCAGGTCCTTTCCCATAACCCAAGGCGCTGGCTTTCCATAAAAGATAAACTTCATGGACTGCGGAACCCTAAGCCAAGTTTCCCCCGTTGCCATAGCATAAGCGATGTCCGTAGAACCCATACCGGTGGAAAAGGCTCCAAGGGCACCGTAGGTGCAAGTGTGAGAGTCTGCCCCCACCACCAAGTCTCCGGGAACTACCAAACCTTCTTCGGGCAAAATGGTATGCTCTATACCCTCCCCTTCTTGGAAAAACCACTTTATACCGTGCTTTTTGGCAAAATCTCTGACGATCTTTGCCTGTTCTGCAGACTTTATGTCCTTTGCGGGCACAAAGTGGGATAGAACCAAAGCGATCTTTTCAGGGTCAAAAACCTTATCTATCCCGTACTTTTCTAAAATCTTTATAGCCAAGGGAGCTGTTACATCGTTTGCCATAGCTAAGTCAATCTTTACATTTACAAGCTCCCCAGCCTTCACTTCTTTTTTACCCGCATGATCCGCAATGATCTTCTCTGTAATTGTCATACCCATAGCACACCTCCTTCTTACACTGTAATTTTTTCTTCTTGCTTACTTTCTTCTTTCTTAAACTCCTCTTTCTTGCACTCGTTCTTTACCTCAACGCCGTAAAGCCTTAGGACCTCTATAAACTCTTCGCAGGATATGGTTTCCTTTTCAAGCAATCTTTTAACCACAGCCCTAATAGGTTCTTTGTAAGTTTCTATTATACTCTTTGCCATGTTGTATGCCTCTGTAAGTATGCACTTTACCTCTTCGTCTATTTCCCTTTTTAGCGCTTCGCTTATGTCTATGGATGTGGTCATGCCTCCCAAGAAGGGATTGACTACCCTTCTTACCGCCACCGGACCTACGTTTTCGCTCATACCCCACATGGAAACCATCCTATAAGCTAATTCTGTTGCCCTCTGCAGGTCATTTTCCGCACCTGTGGTTATGCCTTCTTTACCGTAAAACACTTCTTCTGCCGCTCTTCCCCCAAATAGAACCACAAGCCTTCCCATAAGGTCCTGTCTGTCATATATGTGCTTGTCGTCTATGGGCAGTTGTTGGGTAACTCCAAGGGCCATTCCCCTTGGGATAATAGAAACCTTGTGTAGGGCGTCCGAACCTGGCACCATCAAGCTCATTATGGCATGTCCTGCTTCGTGATAGGCTATTTTTTCTTTTTCCTTTGGAGATATAACCATACCTTTTCTTTCCAAACCCATCGTGATCCTGTCTATTGCCTCCTCTATGTCCTCCATCTCTATAGCGTCCTTTCCTTTTCTTGCAGCAAGGAGCGCAGCTTCGTTTAAGACATTTTCAAGGTCTGCACCGTTAAACCCAGGCGTAGCCCTTGCTACGATCTCAAGGTCTACGTTGGGAGCAAGCTTTTTGTTTCTTGCATGCACCTTTAGTATCTCATACCTTCCCTTTACGTCGGGCTTTGGAATGAAGATCTGTCTGTCAAACCTTCCGGGTCTTAAGAGGGCTGGGTCTAAGATGTCCGGTCTGTTTGTGGCAGCTATGACGATTATACCTTCTGAAGTGTCAAAGCCGTCCATCTCTACCAAAAGCTGGTTTAGAGTTTGTTCTCTTTCGTCGTGCCCCCCACCTATGTTGAATGCACCCCTTGACCTTCCCACTGCGTCTATCTCGTCTATGAATATGATGCAAGGTGCGTGCTTTTTGGCAGTTTCAAACAGGTCCCTTACCCTTGCCGCACCCACACCTACGAACATCTCCACAAAGTCTGAACCAGAAACAGATATAAAAGGCACATGAGCCTCCCCTGCTATTGCCTTTGCCAAAAGGGTTTTTCCAACGCCCGGCTCTCCATAAAGAAGCACACCCTTAGGTGGTCTTCCCCCAAGCCTTTGAAACCTAACAGGATCCTTCAAATACTCTATGATTTCCTTTACCTCCTCCTTTACCTCGTCCATTCCAGCTACATCGTTTAGCGTTACCTTTGGCTTTTCGTCAATATAGACCTTTGCCCTACTTTTCCCAAAGCTGAAAGCTCCCCTTGCTCCACCTCCACCTCCACCGCTTACCTGCCTCATCATGTAAATCCATATACCTATGAAGAGCAGTATGGGTAGCCAAGAGATCAAAAAGGTGAGCCACCAACCACCATGCTCTTGGACCGCCACCTCTACCCTAACGCCTTTATCTATCAATTTGCCAACTATGTCTGTCCCAGGTGGCAAGCCCGTTTCAACCTTCTGACCCTCTGTAGTTATACCTACCAAAGTATTGTCTTTTATCTTGACCTCTTTGAGCTTGCCCTCCTCTGCCAGTTCAAGTATGGTATTTATCGGAGTTTTAACTGCAGACTCTCTGTTTGACGAACTAAACACGTTAAAAGCGAGGATCATAAAACCAATTATTAAAATCCAGGTGAATAAGTTTTTCATCCACTGCATTACTTTCCTCCTAAAAAAATTAAGATAGTGTGAGCTTTACACTTTTCAAGCTATTTCCACTCTGTTTTTACCCAGACGTTTTGCCTCGTAAAGTGCCTGATCTGCCCTTCTGAGCATATATTCTAGGGCTTACCTTCAAGGGTGAGTGTGCATGGAACATTTGTCCATGCGGAAAGGAACTCTATGAGCAAGACCTCAAAGGGCAGTTTGTTTAAAAGTTCCAGGTCATTCATAGGAGTTCTAATAGCTTAGCGAGTTTGCTTTCGTCTGTAAAGCTTGTGGAAAGGTGTGCTTCTGGATGTCCGTAAAGACCGCAAAGTGTTACTACTTTGGTCTTTGTGTGCTTTTTGAGAAGTCTTATTACAAAGTCCGTTCTATAACAATGCACTCCCACAAGCACGGTAAGGTCGTTTTTGTCGTGAAGGATCGTCTCGTGGGGATTCGGTGGGTCCATTTCCAAAGAAGGGTCATACTTTTTTAGTTTGGGCCTGTAGTCTGGAAGAACCTTCACCTGAAATTTTTTAACCTTTTGGATCAGCTTTTTTATCGCTTGGGCTTTCTTTCTTAGCTCCTCTTCTTGCCAGTCCCAAAAGAGCAAGGGCCCTACAACAAGGGTGGGATTTTGGGACCTTTCTATCCACTGGGCTAACTCTTCAAGGGCTTGTTCGTAACTGACCGCTTTACCTTCTATGGTCGCTTCTCCTAAGAATACTTCCTTTTGGACGGCGGTTCTTGTTCTGTCTTCCTGTGGAGATGGCACCGCCTTTGGCTTTTTGTAGTATGGTGGGATAAACTCAGAAAAGTAGGGAGAAAAATCAAATTTTGGACTTTCTTTCCTTTGAACTTGTGGCAGATCTTCTTTTATAGCCAAGGACTTTTCTAAGGTGTCCTTTATTAGGTCCAGCTCTACGGTAAATTCTCCGTGGTATGCCTTTTCCTCTTCTTCTACTCCCAAGCTGTAGCAGGTTGTCCCCACAATATCAAATAGCACTCCCTTTGCACCCTCTTTGCTTGCCTTTTGGAAGATCTCGTATCGTTTTTCGTAAAACTCATAACAGCAGTGGCCTATGTAGGTGTATCCGTTTTCTGCACACCACTTAAGGGTATCTCTCAGAAGCTCAAAGGAGGTGATGGTTATTGGGATCATGCCCTTTTGATAGGCAAGTCTGTAGGCATCTCCAACAGTGCATCCCCCACACTCTCCACAATCGTCTAAGTGTCTGTAGTCACACCACCTTGGTTTTGCACAGTATGGCAAAAGCATAACCTTTGCGTTCTTTATGTTTTCTATTAGCCCCCCTCCTATACTGCCTATTATTTGATTAAAGTTTTTTTTCCTATACCAAGTTCAACCCCCTCTATCTTCCTTAGTGGAAACAAGACCGCCTCAACTATGTCGTCCACGGTAAGGTTCAAACTTTCCCACTCCTTGTTTTTGAAAAACTCCCTTATCCTTCTTTCTACGTCCGAAAGGTGGGTGTGCTTTAAGTATGCTTCAAGGTCATATATTAGTCTTTTTGGATTTACGAAAAAGTCTCCGTTTATTATGATCTGCTCCAGGACCTTGCGCTCTGGATCTACCTTTGCAGAGACCCTAAAAGTTCCACCAAGACAGCGGTATATACCAAAAAGAAACTCTGGGTCAGAAGAAGACTTCTTAACCTCATAAACCCACTCTGGGCTTTTGTAGTATTCTTTTCTTTGTTCTAAAAGCTTCTTTTCCTCTTCTGTTAGTTCTCCCCACTCAAACTCAATACCCAGTTCTTCTGAAAGACCTTCCAGTATGGCAGAAAAGACCTCCTCCTTTTCCGGAAGCTTTCCCAAGTATCTTTTTACCCACTCCACTCTGTCCTCTGCAGATTTTATACCCTTTGAGGTTAGCTTTTCTACGGGAATCTGCAAAGACTTTAGCATACGCTCCACGTTAAAGTCCATCAAAATAGTTCCTTGATAAAGAAAGGCATTACCTTCAAAAACTCCACCGGTGCCCGATATTTTTCTACCCTCCACCTCTATGTCGTTCCTTGGTCTAAATTGGGCTGGTATGCCAAGCTTTTGGAGTCCCTTTGCTACTGCGGTGCATATCTTTGCGGTGATCTCTTCAAAGCTTAGGTTTCCAAAGTCTCTTCTGTCCGCTATTACCTCCCATCCTATTTGGGTTTCGTCAAAGTATATGGCACCGCCCCCCGTTATCCTTCTACCCACCTCTATGCCTTCCCTTTGGGTGTATTCAAGTCTTACTTCTTGTTCTACGGACTGATGATAACCTATGAGGACGCACTCGGGCTTAAATTGCAAAAACCTTATGGTATTTGGGATTTTTCCCTCAGACCTTAGCTCAAGCATAATCTGGTCAAGGGCTATGTTCTCGTGCTGTGGCCTTTGGCCTGTATATAAAACCCTCCACATTATTTGCACCTCCTTAAAGTATTAAGTAAAGTATAAAACCAGTCAGTAATCCTGCAATGACATCGTCCGCCACCACTCCGTGTCCCTTGGGCAATCTTTCAAAAAGACTTATGGGAAAGGGCTTTAAGATATCCAAAACTCTAAAGACCAAAAAGGCAAGAACGATCATTTTTAAAGTGGGCTCAATCCAGAGAAAGGAAAAGAAATAGCCCACTATCTCGTCTATCACCACGCTTTCTGGGTCTTTTTCTCTGGTTAGCTCTAACATATACTCTGCACTTTTTACAGCCAAAAGGTAAAGGGGAATACCCAAGAGCAAGACAAGCCACCACTTAAAGCCAAAAAGGTATGCCAAAGGCACACCTAAAAGGGTTCCCACCGTCCCAGGTCCATATTTGAACCTTCCAAGGTAAAAGCCTGTGGCGATCAGCTCCCAGTTCATTGCACCACCTTTATAAAGCTCCTTTTCCTAAGGTTTTCTATTAGCTCCTTCTTTCTCTCCTCCAGTTTTTTTAGCAGGATCTCTTCCCTTAACTCTTCAATAGACTTGCCTTTGTATTCTTCTCTGATCTCAGAAACCCTTGCGATGTATATGTGATCTTTGTCTTCTGCAAAGACCAGATCTCCCACCTTTGCATTCCACACCTCTTTGTCAAGGCTATCCACCAACATCCCCCTTTCAACGGACAACCTTTCAGGGTTAAGCCCAAGAAGTTTGGCTATCTCCTCAAAGTCCCTTGTCTTTTCCAGTATGCTTAGCACCTTCTGCCCATCCTCCTTTTCTACAGTGATTACATCCACAACCCTTTTCACAACCACCTCTCCAGCTTTGTATTTTTCCAAAGCAAGCTCTACAGAAGAAACATCAACCTCCCTTATTAAAATCGCATATATACCCTGACTAAAGATCATTTCACGTCTTAGGAACTCCTTTAAGTCTTTAAGAGTAAGACCTTCAGTTTCCAGCTCTTTTTGGAGTTCTTCCAAACTCATATTGTTAAACTGGGCTAGTCTGAGTATGTTTTGGTCCAAGATCTCTTCTTGAACGCTGAGTCCTTTCCCCTGCACAAACTGGTTTATCAGCCACACATCCAAAAGTTTTGATAGAACTTCCTGCTTGTTTGCGGAGTTGTAAAAGAGCATTCCAAGCTTTAAATCGCTTTCCAAGATTGCTTCGCCATTGACAGATGCAACAACCCTATCAAAGAGTCTTCCCGCAAAGGAAAATGTTACTAAAGTTGCGAAAAGTAAAATTCCACACGATACTTTTTTAATGTGTTCTCCAACCATTCCTTTAAAACCTCCTGCCTTTTTTCCCTTATAAGCTTAGCCCTAACCATGGATTTGGCTTCCTCCAAAGGTATAATGCCCTCGTTTCTCCGTCCAACAACTCTGAATATTACATAACCCGCTTCGGTTTGAATGGGCTTGGAAAGGGTTCCGATATGATAGGGACTGAGTTGTTTGCGAAGCGCTTCTGGCAAAGCTTGTATGGAATACCACATAGTCTCACCCTTTCTCAATCCCTTAATGTCTTCCAAAAACTCAATGCCTTTTGAAAGCCGATAATAGGCTTCGTTGGCGCTATCAAGACTATCCGCGACAAAGCGTTCAAGCCCAACCTGAGCAGGCATCTTAAAGTCCCTAAGGTTTAAATAATAGTAAGCTATTATCTGATTTTCATTTACTTGCACACCACCCACCAATCTATCAAGGATCTTGTCTATCAACAGCTCTGTTTTTATAAATTCGCGCACCACCCTGCTTAAGTTCTTAGAGCCTATGTTTCTTTCTATATACTCTTCTAATTCTCTTTTACCTGCAGTAATGCCCATCTTTTTGGCTTCCTGTTGTATGATTTTTGCCCTTACAAGCTCCACCAAAAAGTTCTGAACGTCAAACTTTGTAGCTCTTGCTATTGGAAGGTGAAGGATCTCCCTCCAGTAGGATTGGAAAAGTGAATAGACCTCGTCCCTTTCTATTGTTTCAGAACCTATTCTTGCCACTACGGAAGCCCAAGAAAGACTTACAAGCAGAAGGGTAACAAAAAACCCGAACATGATATAATTTTACACCTTAAAGCGGGTGTGGCGGAATTGGCAGACGCGCAGGACTTAGGATCCTGTGGGCTTAGCCCGTGAGGGTTCGAGTCCCTCCACCCGCATTACTAAAAGGAGGTTTTCATGAAGGTTAGCTTAGAGGAAAGGGAAGGACTTTTTAAGAGCCTTAAAGTAGAGGTCGAAGGACAAATAGTAAAGGAAAGTTTAGAGGAAGTTTATAACCAACTTATTCAAAATGTAGAATTGGAAGGTTTTAGGAGAGGAAAGGCTCCCCTATGGCTTATAAAGGCAAGGTATAGGGACTACATAAGGGAAGAGGTGGGAAAAAAGGTAGCAGACGCAACATTACAAAAAGCAATAGAAGAAAGCAATCTTAAACCGGTGGCTGACATATACTTGGAAGAAGTGGAGCTTGATGAGAAGGAAAATAAGTTAGCTTACAGAGTTGTTTTTGAAGTTCCACCTTCCTTTGAACTTAAGCTGGAAGAGATTGAGAACTTACAGGTTGAAGTGCCAAAGATTGAATTTAAAGAGGAGATGGTTCAGGAAGAGATAAATAGGCTTAGAGATCAGCATGCCCTGTGGGAGCCAGTAGAAAGGGAAATCAAAGAGGGAGACATGGTAGTCATCCAATACAATGTCCAGGATTTAGAAAGCGGAGAAACTTCGGAAGGGGAAACCACGGTTATAGTGGGTCAGAAGTTTTTGAGGGAAGAAATAGAAAGAGAGCTGTTGAACAAAAAGGAGGGAGATGAGATAACCATAGATAGCGTGGATCTGTTTGATGCGGAGGGAAAGGTGGTAGGTAAGGCAAAGGTTAAGATACAGATAAAAGCAGTAAAGGAGAAAGTGCTTCCGGAAGCTAACGACGACTTTGCAAAAGAACTTGGCTTTGGAGAAACTTGGAAAGAAGCGGAGGAAAAGATAAGGGATCTTATAAAGAGTCGCCTTGAAGATTACAAAGAGCGTGTGCGGGAAGGTGCTGTTGTAAAAAAGTTGTTAGAGCTTCATGAGTTTGAAGTTCCTCAAACCCTTCTTAGAAGGGAGCTGGGCTTTTTGGTAGATGCCAGGCTAAAAGAACTTGCCTCTTTGGGTATAGACACAAAATACTTAGACGTGCAAGGAATAGCAAAAGAACTGTTGCCTCAAGCAGTTGCAAACATAAAACTTAGTTATATTTTGGATAAATACGCTCAGGTAAAGAACTTGGAAGTTTCTCCAGAGGAATTGGAAAGCGAATACGCTAAGCTGGCTTCCTTACGCGGTGTGGAGGTAGATAAAGTAAAGGCGGAAATACAATCCAGCGGTTTAGAAGGCGCCATAGTAAAGGACATCTTAAGAACCAAAGCTCTAAAAGACATAATAAATAAAGTAGTTTTCGTAGAAGTTGAAACTAAGGAGGAAAAGGAAAATGAGAATACTTGACCAACTTGTGCCTATAGTTATAGAACAAACGCCGAGGGGAGAAAGGGCTTACGACATATACTCAAGGCTTTTGCAGGATAGAATCGTTCTACTTGGATATCCAATAGATGATCACGTAGCTAACCTTATAGTTGCCCAGCTTCTTTTCTTGGAAGCGCAGGACCCCGAAAAGGACATATACATGTACATAAACAGTCCAGGAGGTTCTGTCACCGCAGGTATGGCTATATACGATACTATGCAATACATAAAGCCCGATGTGGTAACCATATGCATAGGACAGGCTGCATCTATGGGCGCGGTGCTTTTGGCAGCGGGGACCAAAGGTAAAAGGTATGCCCTCCCCCATGCAAGGATAATGATCCATCAACCCTTAGGTGGAATAACCGGTCAGGCGACGGACATAATAATCCATGCGGAGGAAATAAAGAGGATAAAGAACATGCTAAATGAGATACTCGCTTTCCACACAGGACAGCCCTTAGAAAAGATAGAGAAAGATGTGGAAAGGGACTACTTTATGTCTGCCCAAGAGGCGTTAGAATACGGCATAGTTGATAAGGTTATCGCAAAGAGAACTTAGGAGGTTCNGTTTTGAGTAAGGCTTNTAAAAAACAAGAGCACAGATGTCTTTTTGCGGTAGGATGCAGAGCGAAGTTCTTGTGCTTATAGCAGGTCCCAACGATACTTTCATATGTGACAGGTGCGTAGAAACTTGCAATGCAATCATAAGGGAGCAAAAAAGTCAGTTGGCAAAAACTGAAATTAGGGAAATTCCAAAGCCAGAGGAAATAAAGGCCATCTTAGATCAGTATGTGATAGGTCAAGAAAGGGCAAAGAAGATTCTTTCTGTTGCAGTTTATAACCATTACAAAAGAATAAGAATGAAAGAGCTTGGCATGAAGTTGGATGACGTAGAAATAGAAAAGAGTAATATACTTATGATAGGTCCCACCGGTTCTGGAAAAACCTTGCTGGCAAAAACCTTAGCAAAGATCCTAAACGTTCCCTTTGCCATAGCGGATGCTACGAGTCTTACGGAAGCAGGATATGTAGGCGAGGATGTGGAAAATGTGCTAACGCGCCTTTTGCAAAACTGTGGTTATGATGTAAAGCTGGCGCAGAAGGGTATAGTGTATATAGACGAGATAGATAAGATAGCCAAAAAGTCTGGCATAAACCCTTCCATAACCAGGGACGTTTCGGGAGAGGGCGTTCAGCAGGCACTCCTAAAGATCGTGGAGGGGACTGTAGCAAACGTGCCCCCTCAGGGTGGAAGAAAGCATCCCCATCAAGAATTTATACAGGTAGATACAACGGACATTCTCTTTATATGCGGTGGTGCCTTTGTGGGATTGGAGGACATAATAAAGCGCAGGCTCGGCAAATCAACAGTAGGTTTTGAATCAGCCATAGGTAAGTATAACCTTGAGGGAAATGTGCTTTCTTATGTGGAGCCGGATGACCTTATCCACTTTGGTATGATCCCTGAGTTTGTGGGAAGGTTTCCTGTTATTGCTGTCCTTGATGAGCTTACAGAAGATGAGCTGGTTAGGGTATTAGTGGAGCCTAAAAATGCTTTGGTAAAGCAGTACAAAAAGCTTTTTGAAATGGAAGGCGTAGAGCTTGAAATAACAGAAGAAGCTTTAAGGGAAATAGCGAAGGAGTCTATAAGGAGAAAAACAGGTGCCCGTGGGCTAAGAGCCATAATGGAAGAGATAATGACGGATGTTATGTTTGAAATTCCATCAAAAAAGGTTTAAAGAAAGTTTTAGTAGATGAAGAGACTGTGAAGAATAATACTAAGCCTAAATACATCTTCAAAGAAGCAGTTTGAGAGGTTGTTCAAAAAAATCTCTCATTGGGACGTCCCCCCAACCTCTAAGGGAACTGACCTGCTTGTCCGTCTTTGCCATATCAGAAAAGTCCCTTACAAAGAACTTCCCCAGCAAAGGCAAGACAAAGGCTACCCTCAGAACTTGCCAAGCACTTTGAGAGACTTTTTTAGTCTCTCCTCGCTTGGGATTCCTTCCGTTGACGGCCTCACAGAAACTCGGCTCGTCCTGAAGGCTTTTAAGTTTTTCTAAAAGCAAACCTTTTGCTTTCTGAACTTGTTTTAGCTCAGAGTTTATGGCATTTCTTTTGTATTGGTTTGTCTCTTTCTTTAGTTGTTCCTTTAACTCCTCTTCCTTTTCCGTGTAGGTGTAAATGGCATACTCTAAGTATTCCCTGTCTGAAAGAAGTTTTAGATAGTTCTCAGGGATTTCTTCCTTAAAGCCTAAAGCCCTTCTTCCTATCACGTAAGTTCCTGCTATGTCTTTGTCTATCCCAAACTGTGGTGCATATTTTAGTGCTCCTATAACAGAAGTGAAAGCGGGATTTACCTTGATAACTTCTAATCCACTTAGCTTTGCAGTTCTTTCAATCTTTGAAAGCAAGCTCTTAAAGTTCCAATGATGTAGTCTCTTTCTTAGCTTTGCTTTTCCGTCTCCTCTAAAGCCTTTATTGACTTTCTTTAAGTTTTCTATAGCTATAGCTTTTCCTTTCTCCTTTGCTATTTCTACTATTCTGTGTATTTGGTAGGTAGGTTAGGAAACAGTTGTCTTAGCTTTTGGTATATTTGGCTATGGGAGTTTTTGTCTTTCAGTAGTTTATAAGCTGATCTTATGGCTGATGATTGCTTACGCATTAATTCCAAAAGCTTTTTTCTGTCGGAACTGTTCAACTGAAGTTTAAACTGCACGCTTACATACATCAGGCTTTTATTATAACTACTCAGCACTGCCTGAAGGATTTTTCGGACAGCCTCAGCTTGATCTTTGGAGGAGAAAAAGACACACTACCTGAAAATAAAAAGAAACTACAATGCGATGCTTTACGAGCTAATTTATTTGGTTAGCGAAATTCCTAAGGTAGATTCAGAACCTTAGAGCTTTTAGCCACAGATAGGCAACAATAAACCAAAGGGCTGAAAATAGCATGCCAAAGGACGTAAAAAGAAAAGTATCATGCTTTATAGTCAATCCACCAAGCAGTCCCCCAAAAAATGCTCCCAAGAATTGCAAAGTGTTGAAAAATCCCAAAGATAAACCCTTTAAGTCCCTATGGGTTAGCTTAGTAAGAAGGGAAGGGATTATGGGCTCCAAAAGGTGAAAGCCTATTAAAAACAAAACGAGTAGAATAATTGCTCCATATAGGGAATTTAAAAGTTGGTAGATCAGAAAGCCAAAACCTATTAGAGCAACACCTAACAGAAAAACTTCTCCAAATCTTTTTTTTCTCTCTGCAAAAACCACAGCGGGAACCATAAGAATTAGGGATAAAATCAGCGCTGGAACGTAGATCTTCCAATGCTCCACCTTTGGCATACCGTATTCATAAACCAACCTGTAGGGTATGACGGTAAAAATGGCTACAAGAAAGGCATGCAAAACCGCAACCGAAAAGTTTAAAAAATTTGATTCTTATCCATGAGGATAATGACAAAGTTCTTCATAGACGGTTCTATCTCCCTGCGATGATTCTTTGGTTCTGGAATAAAGAGGGCTAAATATACAGTAGCCAACAGGCTTAGGAAGGCGGTAAGGAAAAACAGCGTGGGCACACCTACCATTCCTGCAATAACGGGGGCAAAGACCAAGCTAAAGGTGAAAACAAGACTAATGGACGATCCGATTACCGCAAAAGCGCTGGTTCTTACTTCCTCTCTGGTTAAGTCTGAAGAGAGGGCAATCATAGCAGAAGAAACTGCTCCAAAACCCTGAACAAATCTTGCCATCACCATAACCCATATGTTTTTAGCCAAACCCCCAAGCAAACTCCCCAAGATGTAGGTTATCATCCCAAAGATTATCACCCGCTTTCTTCCGACCTTGTCTGAAAGATAGCCAAAGGGTATTTGGAAAATAGCTTGCGCAAAGCCGTATATGCCTATCGCAAGGCCTATCAAAAAGGGTGTGGAATCTTCGAGGCTTCTCAGATAGGGAGAAAGGACGGGTAGCAACAAAAAAAGCCCAAGCATTCTGGCAGACACCGCAAAGGAAATGCCTAAGATTACTTTTTTCTCTTCCTTTGTGAGGTTTTTAAGCATTAAGTTAATAGTATAAAATAGCCTTATGCTTATTCCGGAAGGGGAGAGATTTTTCAACTTTGAAGATTCAAAAAAGCTCAAGGACACCTTCGTAAAAGCTTGCGAGCTCTTTAGAGATTACAACTTTATACAGCTTCCCACGTTGGAGGTCTATCATCCGCAGGATGCTAAACTTTACAAACCTTTTCTTATATGCACGCAGTCTGACGGAAGTTATTTAGCTCTTAGGTCAGACTGGACCATAAGTTTAACGAGATTTCTCAACAGTCTTAGAAAGGTAGATCTTCCCCTCAAGGTTTTTTATTGGGGACCGGTTTTTTCTCCAAAGGAGTTGGAAGGGTTTCAGATGGGAGTAGAGTTGGTAGGTTTTGGATTTCCAGAAGGGGAGTATGAAGTCATAAGCAGGTTGGTGGAGTATCTTCTCAGCTTAGGGCTTAAAGATCTATCCGTCATTTTGGGACACATGGGTATAGTAAAAAAGCTTTGCAGGAGTGAAGAGGACAAAGAAAGGCTAAGGAAGAAGAGCTTTTTTGGACTGAAGGAAGAGGACAGTATGTATCACCTTCTGAAGGCTTACGGAGGAAGTGAAGTTTTGGGGGAGTTTTCAAAAAAGTTTCCCGAGTTTTCTGCCGAATGTGAAGAGCTAAGGCGCTTAGGAGAGCTTTTAAAGGATTGCAAAGCTAAGGTTTTCTATGACCTTTCGGAGATAAGAACGCAGGAATACTACACAGGTATAGTTTTTGAGATCTTTCATCCAGAGGTGGGATATCCAATTGCGGGAGGGGGAAGATACGACAATCTTTTTCTACAGTCAAAGGCTGTAGGGGGAGCGGTGTATTTAGAAGCCCTTTTGGAAGTTTTATAATTTTTGTAATGTTTTTAGAATTTGAAAAAGAACTTGCAGAATTAAACGAAAAGATCATCCAACTTAGAAAGCTATATCACCTGGGAGAAAAGGACAAAGAGGAAGAGCTCAGAAGACTTCAAAGAGCTTTTAAGAAAAAAAGTGAAGAAATTTATGCTAAGTTAGGCCCATGGGAGAAGGTTTTGTTGGCAAGGCATCCGCAGAGGCCTCACACGTTGGACTACATAAAGCTTATCTTCAAAGATTTTATAGAACTTCACGGAGACAGGAAGTTTGGTGATGATAAAGCCATAGTAGCCGGTTTTGCTTATTTGGATGACGTGCCAGTGGCGGTTATCGGACACGAAAAGGGAAGGACTACAAAGGAGAAGATGGAAAGAAACTTTGGCATGCCACATCCAGAAGGTTACAGAAAAGCAATAAGAATAGCCAAGCTTGCCGAGCACTACTGCTTGCCCGTTATTACCTTCATAGATACGCCGGGTGCTTACCCGGGCATAGGTGCGGAGGAGAGGGGTCAGTCGGAAGCCATTGCAGAAAGCCTTTACACCTTTGGATACTTAAAGGTTCCGGTGCTGGCGGTGGTTATTGGTGAAGGAGGTTCGGGAGGGGCATTGGCTTTGGGTGTCGCAAATGTAGTTTTAATGCTGGAAAATTCCATATACTCTGTCATATCCCCTGAAGGTTGTGCAGCCATTCTTTGGAAGGATCAGTCCAAAGTAAAGGAAGCATCCAAAGCCCTAAGGCTAACCGCAAAGGATCTTCTTGAGCTTGGAGTTATAGACGGAATTATTCGGGAGCCATTGGGTGCAGCCCATTGGGACTACGCAAGGACTGCAAGGGTTCTCAAATACTGCATAAGGAAGCACTTAAGGGAACTTATAAAGCTAAGCCCTGAAGATCTTGTAAAAAGAAGAATTGAAAAATTTGAGCGTATAGGCTTCTTCTTGGAATCATGAAAAATCTCATAATTCACGCTCACTTTTACCAGCCCCTTAGGGAAAATCCATACCTTGGTGAAATACCATTGGAAGAATCTGCCTTTCCTTTTGAAAATTGGAACGAGAGAATATACAGGGAGTGCTATTTACCTGTAGCCTATGCCCACTACAGAGAAGGAACCATTACAAAGGACATAATAAACTGCTATAGTCATCTCAGTTTCAACATTGGATGGACGCTCTTAAACTGGATAGAGAGGTTCCATCCAGAGCTTGTAGAAAAAATAAGAGAGGGAAGTTCCCATGCCCTGGCTACCTCTTTCAATCATACCATCCTTCCTTTAGATCCGCCGGAAGACAGGGAGGTGCAAATATTTTGGGGCATAAGAGCTTACGAAAAGTTTTTTGGTAGAAAGCCAAAAGGTTTTTGGCTTCCCGAATTGGCGGTGGATGATCTAACCCTTGAGATCCTAAAAAAATACCACATAGAGTTCATAGTGCTTGCACCCCATCAGGTTTCCGCCAAGGGAAACTATTTGAGGATCAATGGGTTGGCGGTTTTTGTTTACAACGGAGAGCTTTCCCACGGAGTATCCTTTGGAGATTTGCTTTGGGACGCGGAAAAGCTTTTCGCATTAATGACACACAAAGGAGAACTTACAGTTATAGCGACAGACGGCGAAACCTTTGGTCACCACAAAAAGTTCGCAGAGCTTGCCCTTGCATATTTGTTTAAAAAGTACTCCAAAAGCTTTACTACCGCAGAGGAATACTATAGGTCCCACAAGCCCGTAGAGGAAGGAAAACTCATTCCTTATACCTCTTGGAGCTGTGCTCATGGAGTAGAAAGGTGGCGATCGGACTGTGGATGTAGCACGGGAGGACTACCAGGTTGGCATCAAAAGTGGAGAAAGCCCTTAAGGGAGGGTTTAGAAGCCATAAGGTCTGCGGTCAAAGAAAAGGCTTACAACCTCTTGGAAAAATACCTTACTGACCCAAAAGTAGCCTTCTTGCACTACGTGGAAGTCATATTAGAAGATTACTCTAAAAAGTCAAAAGATAACTATTTAAGAAATCACGCAAGGAGAAGTTTGTCAAAGGAAGAAAGAACACAGGTATTTAAAGCACTGCATTCGCTTGCTCTTATGCAATTTGCCTTTTCTTCAGACGGTTGGTTCTTTGCAGACATTTCTGGCATAGAAACTGTAAAAAATCTTTTGTATGCCAAAAGGGCAATAGACCTTATGGAACTGAGGCAAGCAGAGGATGTTCTTAAGCAGCATCTGGCGGAAGCACCAAGCAATCTTATAGAATACGGAAATGGTTTGGGCGTTTGGAATAGCTTAGTAAAAGCTCGGGTTTATACACCCTGTGATATAGCACATACCGCTCTGTTTTTGTCCCTGTCCGATGTGAAAAAGACAAAGGACAGAATAGGCTTTTGGGACTTTACCGTAAAGGACAAAAAGAAAAGTTTTTGGTAGTCTTGAAGGATAAAATTACGGAAGAGGAATTTTCTTTTGAATTTGGCTGGGAAGAGTTGCGCTTAGAAAAAGTCCCCCCAAAGTATTTGGAAAGGGTGTTGGATCGTTGGATAGAAACATTTGAAGACAGCTATTTAAACTTTGTCTCGGATCACATCTACATTTTGGAAGAGATAAATTTTTATGCTAAGTCAATTAAACTGCTGAAAGACGTAAGAACTCACTTAGGACTGCTTTTTAAGCTTAAGTTGAAAAAACTGCTGAACGAAAACGCAGGCGTAGAAAGCGTAAAATCAATACTACAAAGGGCAGAAGAGCTCGGTTTAGAATTGGACATACACGAGTTAAAAGACGCCTTTGTAAGATTCTGTCTTAAAAAGCTGGACAAAGAGGAAGAGTTTTTGGAAACAGTAAAGCTAATAAAGGAATACAACAGAAAGGTGGGAAAGTTTGAGCTTATGATAGACCTTTGGGAGGTTCAAAATAAAGTTTGGGAAAGGAGAAAGAACATAAAGGACAGGAGAATTTTTGACGCTCTTAATCTTCAACCAGATGCCACAGAATGACTATTTCGCCCTTTACCTCTCCCCTTTTGTTTAGTTCATCCAGCACCTCCACCACCCTTCCTCTTATGTATTCTTCATGAACTTTGGTAAGCTCTCTGGCTACGCATACGGTTGTGTTATCTCCATAGACCTCCTTTATGGCTTCCAAGCTCTTTATTAGCCTGTTGGGAGATTCAAAGGCAATTATGGTGCTATCTTTGTAGCGTCTTAGTTCTTCCAGAAAGTTGTTCAACCCTTTCTTGGGTAAGAACCCTACGAAGGTAAAACGATCGGTAGGCATGCCAGAGCCTACCAACGCACAGATTACCGCACTGGGACCTGGGATTACCTCTACTGGTATGCCTTTTTCAATGCACGCCCTTATGAGCTTGTATCCTGGGTCGGAGATAGAGGGTGTGCCTGCGTCAGTAACCAAAGCTACGTCTTCCTTCTCCAAAAGCTTGAGTATCTTAGGCACCTGAACGCTTTCCTTTGGCTCGTAATAAGAAAGCAACTTTTTTCCCTCTATCTTGTAGTGATTGAGCAGTATTAAGGTTCTGCGTGTATCTTCGCATGCTATGAAATTTACAGACTGGAGAACTTCCAAAGCCCTCAGCGTTATGTCCTTTAGGTTTCCAATAGGTGTGCTAACGACGTAAAGTTTCCCCATTTTACTTCACCAAAAGGATAGGAATGTTTAAGTGATGCATTACAAAGCTCGTAACGCTCCCCAAGATAAGCTCCTTTACCCTTCCCTTAGAAAAGGCTCCCATCAATAGCAAGTCCATGTTTTTTCCTTACAATATTCTACCAGTTTTTCTTCAGGAATGCCAAGTATGCCTACATACTGCACATGCTCTCCCACTTCATTAGAAAAGTCCTTTTCCCCCACGTGCAGTGCATAGACCTCTCCTTCAAAAACCTTAGCCAAACTTTTTGCCATTTCTAAGGCCTTCTTTGCCAAAACACTACCATCGTATCCTACGCAGAGTTTTTTTATCTGTCTTTTTTCCTTTGGGACGATCAAAACGGAACAGGCAGATCTTCTGGCTACTATGTCTGTGGTTGAGCCAAGTAAAAAGCCCGAGACAGGTTTGTGAGATTTTTTTCCCAAAACTATCAAGTCCTCTGGATCTGCCTGAGAAAGGATCATCTGATAGGGCTTGCCTACGCTTTGATAAGAGGATACCTTAACTCCCCCTTCTCTACCCAATGCTAAAAACTCGTCCAAAAGCACGCTTGCCTGTTCTTCAAAAAACTCTCTTAGCTTAGAGGATATACCCGCATAATAGTTAAATCCTAAAACTCCCGCTATGTCTTCCAAGAGACCTTCGTCAAGAATGCGCTCGTCTATGATGTGAATACCAACTACTGGAACGTCAAACTTTTGGCCTATGGTAAAGGCATAATCTACCGCATTCCAACTTGTGGGGGACCCATCCAAACCTACCAATATTCTTTTAAACATCCAAGTTCCTCACTTCTTTTGCGTAAGCCTCTATGAATTCCCTTCTTGGTTCCACTTGCTCTCCCATAAGTATGCTGAAAATCCTGTCTGCCTCCGCCGCATCTTCTATGGAGACCCTCAGAAGCCTTCTTGTGGCAGGGTTCATCGTAGTTTCCCAAAGCTGTTCTGGGTTCATCTCTCCAAGACCTTTATATCTCTGAATTTCAAAACTACCTTTGGCAAGCTCCATCATCGCATCGGGGATGCTGTGTGCGTCATCCACCACTTTACTTCTTTTTTCCATCCACACTTCCACTGGAAGCTTTAAACTTGTGCCTTCCAAGATCTGCTTGTAGATGATAGAAGAAAGAAGGTCTGCATCAACTATGACCTTCCTACCAGTGCTTTTGTCTGTAAATACAAGTTCGTAGGCACCTTCAAGCTCGTTGTATTTTGGTTCTACTCTGTAATTTTTTAGGCAATCTCTTAGACTGTTGAGCTTTACCTCAAAGGTTTCCCTCTTTCTTAGATCCTCCTCCGTAAGGCGATTCTTCAGCATGCACTCTACTATCTCCTCTCCCTTTTTCCTGACCAACACCCTGTAACCTTCCTCCACCTCCTTTAAATTTTTAAGAAGGTCTATAAGCCTGTCGCCTTTGTATTCTACACCGTTTCCGTCTCTTAAAAGACCTTCCTTCTTTATATGCTCGTAAAGAAAGTTTTCCAACTCTTTGTCGTCCTTAAGATAAAACACCGCCTTTCCTTTTTGACCCTGTAAAGTGGGGGTTGAGCTATGTATAGGTGCCCGTTTTCTATGATCTTGGGAAGGTATCTATAAAAGAAGGTCAGCAGTAAGGTTCTTATGTGGGAGCCATCCACATCTGCATCGGTCATAAGAATGATCTTGTGATACCTTAGCTTGGAAAGGTCCATCTCTTCTCCTATGCCCGAACCCAAAGAACTAACTATAGCTTTTATTTCTTCGTTTGAAAGGATCTTGTCAAGCCTTGCCTTTTCTACGTTTAGAATTTTTCCTCTGAGCGGTAAAATCGCCTGAAACCTTCTGTCTCTTCCTTGCTTTGCAGACCCGCCTGCAGACTCACCCTCCACTATGAAAAGCTCACATTTCTTTGGGTCCTTTTCGGAGCAATCTGCGAGCTTTCCGGGCAGTGTGCTGTCCTCAAGGGGAGATTTTCTTCTTACAAGCTCCTTAGCCTTTTTTGCTGCCTCTCTGGCAAGAGCTGCCTCAATAGCCTTCTCCACTATGAGCCTAAGTATCTCTCTGTTGTTTTCAAAGTAATTGGAAAGGTTTTCATAAACTATGGATTCTACGATGTTTTTGACATTTTGGTTTCCAAGCTTGGTCTTTGTTTGTCCCTCAAACTGTGGTTCTGGCACCTTACACGAGATCACCGCAACCAAGCCTTCCCTTAGGTCCTCCCCTGTAATGGTTTCTTTAAGATCTTTTTGTATCTTTAGACTTGGTAATGCCCTCATAACAGCCTTCGTAAGCCCAGACCTAAAACCCGTAACGTGTGTTCCACCCTCTACTGTTTTTATGTTATTTACAAAGCTTTCTACTACCTCCTTATAGTCCTTTGTGTAAGAAAAGGCTATGTCAACTATGACGTCTTCCGCTTCTCCCTGAATTCTGACGATTTCTTCAAAAAGTGGTGTTTTCCCTACCAAAAGATAGGATACAAGCTCCTCTATTCCCTTTTTGAAGTGATAAACAAACTCTTTGTTTATCCTTTCGTCTTTTAGTATAAACTTACAGTTGGGGTTAAGATAAGCCAGTTCCCTAACACGCCTTTCAACTATGTCGTGTTTTATCTTTGTTGTTTCAAAGATCTCCGGGTCCGGTTTGAAGGTAACCTTTGTGCCCCTCTTGGTAGTTTTCCCAATAGTCCTAACTTCCGTTATTGGTTCTCCCCTTCTGTACTCTTGTCTGTATATCAAACCGTCCCTGTATACCTCCACAACGAGCCACTCAGAAAGAGCATTAACCACAGATGCACCTACACCGTGAAGACCTCCGGAGTATCTGTAAACCTTTTTGTCAAACTTTCCCCCAGCCCCCAACATGGTAAAGACCATCTGAACCGCGGGAATACCAGTTTCGGGATGGATGTCTACGGGAATGCCTCTTCCGTTGTCCTCCACGGTTACGGAGTTGTCCGCATGTATTGTCAAGGATATCTGATCGGCATAACCTGCCATATGCTCATCTACCGCATTGTCTAAAATTTCCCATATAAGATGATGCAAACCCCTCTCCCCAACGTCTCCTATATACATAGAGGGTCTTGTCCTTACATGCTCTAAACCGGTTATTGCCTTGATTGCTTCCGCTTTGTATTCTTCGGATAAAACTTTTTTGTTGCCCATGCTGTGTTTTAAAACACCCCCGGCGGGATTTGAACCCGCGTTCTCCGCCTTGAAAGGGCGGTGTCCTGGACCTGGCTAGACGACGGGGGCTAGTATGCTTATTATTTTAGCATACATTTCAACGTCAGTCAAGCTTGGCTGGAAGTTTGTTCAATTTCGCAAACATCCGTAGCACCAAAGATGTCCCTCTTGCACGCTTCTAAAGGAATAACTTTGTAAAAGCTTTCCAAGTATTCTGCAAAATTATCCAGTATATGCTTTGCCCAAAGGCTTGACGTATAATTGTAGTGTTTGCTTATCAGATTTCTTAGTTCCTCCTTTTCCACATCGGTTATAAGCTTTCTTGCCATAACGTAAGAGCGGTTTATCTTCTTTGGAAGCTCTGGATCAAGAATGTAGGCGTATCCTCCTGTCATACCGGCACCGAGGTTGTATCCTACCGGACCAAGGACTACCACTATACCACCTGTCATGTATTCACAGCAGTGCATACCTGCACCTTCTACTACCGCAACAGCCCCGCTGTTTCTAACTCCAAAGCGCTCCCCAGCTTTTCCTGCAGCAAAAAGCTCTCCACCCGTAGCACCATAAAGACAAGTATTCCCCATGATCACGTGGTTTTGAGTATCCTCCACATCAGAAGGTCTAATTACTATCCTACCCCCATACATACCCTTACCTACATAATCGTTGGCATCTCCTATAAGGGTCAAAGACATTCCCCTGTGGTTGAATGCACCAAAACTCTGCCCTGCGGTGCCAAAGAAGGTAAGGTTTATAGTATCTTCCGGCAATCCCTCATCTCTGTATTTAACCGCTATGTAGTATGCAAGGCGAGTAGGTATAGACCTGTCTATGTTTCTTATTTTGTATTCTTTTTGCACTCTTTCCCCCTTTTCTATGTATGGCAGTATTTCTTCCTCTATTTGCTGTGCTAGCGGACTCCTTCTTGGGTTATCGTTTCTGTCCACAAGACACCTTAAAGGCTTGTCCTTTGGATAGTCCTCCTTCAAAAACTCTTCAAGTTTAATCCTCATTGAGCCGGGAAGGTGATCGTAGGTTATAACTTCCAGCAGATCTCTCCTTCCTATTATCTCATCCATGCTTCTAAAACCCATCTGCGCCAGTATTTCTCTTACTTCCCTTGCTACCGCTCTAAAATATGCCATAACATTTTCTACTTTTCCTTTAAACTTTTCCCTATACTTTGGGTCTTGCGTTGCTACTCCGGTAGGACACTGGTTTGTATGACAGAGCCTTGCCATCACGCAACCTTCCGCTATCATTGCAGCAGTTCCAAATCCAAATTCCTCGGCACCAAGAAGGGCTGCAATTATCACATCTTTACCCGTTCTCAGCCCACCGTCTACCCTAAGACGCACCTTGTCTCTTAGGTTGTTCTCCATCAAAACCCTTTGGGTTTCAGCCAAACCTATTTCCCAATAGTTGCCCGCATTCTTTATTGAACTGTAGGGACTTGCACCCGTTCCTCCTTCCGCTCCACTAATTTGCACGATGTCTGCATAAGCCTTTGCCACTCCTGCAGCAACCGTTCCCACTCCCGTTTCAGCCACAAGCTTGACGCACACCTTTGCCTTTGGGTTAGCTTCCTTTAGGTCGTTTATAAGCTGGGCTAAGTCTTCTATGGAATAGATGTCGTGATGGGGTGGTGGAGATATTAGTGTAATGCCGGGTTGGGCGTGTCTTAGCTTGGCTATGTATTCGGTTACTTTGTGTCCCGGCAGTTGTCCTCCCTCTCCGGGCTTGGCACCCTGGGCTATCTTTATCTCAATGTCTTTGGCAGAAGCCAAGTAGGTGGGGGTTACACCAAACCTTCCGGATGCAACCTGCTTTATGGCTGAGTTTTTAATAGTCCAATACCTTTGTGGATCCTCTCCACCCTCTCCAGAGTTACTCTTCATTCCAAGGCGATTGCAAGCTTCCGCTAAAACTTCGTGAGCTTCTGGAGATAGAGCACCTAAGGACATTCCCCCTGTGACGAATCTTTTTAGTATGCTTTCTTCTGGTTCCACCTCCTCTATGGGTATTGGCTTTTCAGCCTTTTTGTAAGTCAAAAGATGTCTTATAAAAGCAGGCCTTTCTTGATTTGCAATTTTTGAAAACTCTTTGTAGTCGCTGTAGTCCTTAGTTTCTAAGAACTTGTGAAGAGCCCTCACTACGAAAGGAGACCAAGCGTGCCATTCTCCACCTTTTCTAAATTTCATCTCCCCACCATAATCCAACTGGGGATTCTCCACCTCGTAAGCCATGTCGTGTCTTTTGAGTAGGCTTTCTTGGATCTCAAAAATTCCGTCTGCCTCTAAGGTTACAGGTGTGCCCGGAAAGTATTCTTCCACAAAGTCCCTGTTTAAGCATACGGTGTCAAATATCTTTGCCCCTTGGTAAGAGTTAAGGGTAGATATGCCCATCTTGGACATTATCTTGAGTATTCCGTCCTCAAGCGCTTTTTTGTAGTTTAGGATAGCCTTTTCGTAGGGCAGGTCTATCTGTCCAGATTCGCAAAGTTCTTTTATGGTTTGATAGGCTAAGTAGGGATAGATAGCAGAGGCGCCGTAACCTATCAGACAAGCCATATGGTGGGTGTCTCGTGCTTCTCCTGTTTCTACCACTATGGAAACCTTGTTGGAAAGATTTCTTTCTGAGAGCCACTTAAACACTGCGGAAACTGCCAAAAGGCTTGGCACCGCAAGCCTGTATTTGTTTATGTTTGCGTCTGATAATACTATAATTTCTGCACCTTCCCTTACCGCTTCTTCCACCCTCCTGCAAACGATCTCCACTCCCAGCCTAAGGTCGCATATGGCAATACCTTCATACATAGCGTCGTATATGAGGTCCGTTATACGCCTTTCACCTGCCAAATCCTGAAGCTCAACTATGCAGTAACTTCTTTCCTTGGGATAGGTCATGGGAACCCAAGCGACCTTAAAGTTTTTCTGCTCCATAATGGCTTTAAACTGGTTAGGAAGAAGTATAGGACTATCTATCTGAAGCCTTTTTGCGTGTTCAGGTGTTTCCTTCAGGAAATTTCTCTTATATCCCAAGTTCATCCGCAGGGACATAACCGCTCTTTCCCTTATGGGATCTATAGGTGGGTTGGTAACTTGGGCAAACCTTTGCTTGAAGTATCTGAAAAGCAGCACTGGCTTTTCCGAAAGGGGTGGTATTGGTGTGTCATCTCCCATTGAAAAGGTTAGCTCTTTACCCTCCTTGGCCATGTAAGCTAAAACGTTTTTTATCTCCTCTTGGGTATATCCAAAGGCTATCTGTTTTCTGAGCAGATCGTTGTCCTTATTTATCTTAAAGGACTCTTCTTTTACTATATCCTTTAGTCTTACAAGATATCTTTCTATCCATTCTCCATAGGGTTTTTGCTTTGCCAATCTTTGAAGTATCTCTTCCGTCTTTTCAAGCTTGCCTTCCCTTGGATTTACCAAAAGGGTATCCCCTGGTCCAAGCCTTCCCTTTTCTTTTATCTTCTTCCCCTCCAAATCTACCATACCTACCTCAGAACCTAACACCAGGATGTTGTCCTCGGTAAGAATATACCTTGATGGTCTAAGGCCATTTCTGTCTAAGTGCGCTCCTATCACCTTCCCGTCCGTAAAGGCTATGGCTGCAGGTCCATCCCAGGGCTTCATCAAAAGGGACTGATACTCAAAGAACCTTATAACCTCCTCCGAAAGCCAAGGCACGGACTCCCAAGCGGGAGGTATGAGCATGTTTATGGCATGCTCTGGAGAATATCCGGCCAACACCAAAAGCTCAAAAACCCTGTCCAAAGAAGCTGAATCACTTTCTTGATAAGATACCAAAGGTCTTACGAGCTTTATCCTTTCACCAAATAATTCATGTTCTAACTCGTGCTGTAAGGCTATCATCCAGTTTCTGTTACCCAAAAGTGTGTTTATCTCCCCGTTGTGAGCTAAATACCTAAAAGGTTGGGCTAAGTTCCAGTTGGGAAAGGTGTTTGTAGAGTATCTTTGGTGGAAAAGGCAAAACCAAGACTCAATCCTCTCGTCCAAAAGGTCCGGATAGAATACATCCAACTGAGGAGCGACGAGCATTCCCTTATACACCAGCGTTTTTGAGGACAAAGAGGCAAAGTATAGCTTGTCTTTTAGCTTGTTGTCCGTTTCTATGGTCCTCCTTAAAAGGTAAAGCTCAAGCTCTCTCAAAGCGGGATCTACCCCTTCGCAGTCCAAAAGAAGATGAAAGATTTTGGGCATAACCCTTAGGGCAGACTCTCCCACCGCAGAGCTATCTATGGGCACCTCTCGCCATCCCACCAGCTTAAACGGACTTTTTCTTATGTGCTCTTCTACTTTGTCCCTTATGTCTTGGTATAAAAAAACCACTCCAACTGCTAAGTTCTCTATGGAGCTAATGGAGAGTTTTTTCTCCTCTATGTAATCTTTGAAGAACTCCCTTGGAACCTCTATCATAACACCTGCGCCGTCCCCTGTTTTGCCGTCTCCACCTATGGCACCTCGGTGGGTAAGATTCTTTACCGCTTGCACGCCCCACCTAACTATCTGATGGCTACGCTCTCCCTTTACATGACACACAAAACCCACTCCACAAGAATCGTGTTCTATAATCGCCATCTTTCACTCCTCAAAAAAAATAGTATAATGTTTTTTAAAGTTAATTTGCGATGGAAAAAGTAAAGTTCGGTGTGCTAACCGTATCGGATAGAGCAAGCAGGGGAGAATACGAGGACATAAGCGGAAAGTATATTATAGAGTATCTTCACGAAGTTGTGGCAACCCCCTTTGAGATCGTTTATAGGGTGGTGCCGGACGAAAGGGAGATTATAGAAGGGGCTCTCATTCATATGGCGGATGTGGAGAAATGTTGCCTTATTCTTACCACTGGAGGAACAGGTCCCACACCAAGGGATGTAACACCCGAGGCTACCGAAGCGGTGTGTCAAAAGATGCTTCCAGGATTTGGAGAGCTGATGAGGGCAGTATCTTTAAAGCAAGTGCCCACAGCTATCCTCTCAAGACAGACAGCGGGTATAAGGAATTCAACTCTGATCATTAACCTTCCCGGAAAACCTCAATCTATAAAGCTGTGCTTGGATGCGGTGTTTCCCGCAGTGCCTTATTGCATAGACCTAATAGGTGGTCCATACATAGAAACCAAGGAAGAAAGATTAAAGGCCTTTAGACCTCAGAAGTAAAAAAGCATACCTTTTCCCCCAAACTTATCCCAAATCTTTCCTTTGCATTTCCCATAGGAACAAAGAGCTCCATGTATCCAAAGCTTCCGCACACTGCGTTTATCTGCTCCCTTTCCCCTTCCAAAAAGTATTTAACAACCTTTAGTTTTTGCCCTCTAAATATAGCATGAGAGTATTTACCGCAGGGTACGTTGGTAATGGCGTTGCCGTATCTGTCAAAGTGTATGACCTTACCTTCTATTTTGTCTTTGAACTCTTTTGCCTTCTCCCACTCAAGCAAAAACTCATACTCTATCCTTCTTCCTACCATTTGCAAAGGCACACCCTTTGACAGATAACCGCACACTGGAGCAAAAACATCCCTGCCGTGAAAGGTTTGATTTATCCTTGGAAGGGTAAAGTTTTCAATAAGATAGCATTCGGGGGGCATAGCTATGTCCCTTAGCGCCAAGTCAAACAGTCCGTTCATTGGTCCTACAAAGGTATAGGCACCGCACCTGACAGCTATTGCCTTTCTTTCTGAACCTACTCCCGGATCCACCACTCCAAGGAATATACTCCCTTTGGGAAAGTATCTGTAGTGAGCCTTTAGAATGAGCGCACCTTCCATTACGTTAAAGGGTTCTACTTCGTGGGTCAGATCAACTATCTGACAGTAAGGGTTTATGGAAAGCAAAACCCCCTTTACCGCTCCCACAAAGCCGTCCTTTGTTCCAAAATCCGTAAGCAGAACTATCAGGCTCAACTGTTTATAACCTGCACCTTATCCCCTTCTTCTATAAATGCAGAATGAAGTTCTCTAACCGCTAATTCTCCGTATTTGGCTTCAATTAGACAGGATATTTTTATTTCAGAGGTGGATATTGCCATTATGTTTATGTTGTTTTTGTAAAGCACTTCAAACATCTTTGCAGCAGTTCCGTAGGAGCTTTTCATACCTATGCCAACAATGGATACCTTGGCTACATTGTCGTCCCTCTCCACCCCCTGAGCTCCTATCTCTTTGGCAACTTTCTTAACTATTTCTTCCGCTTTGTCCGCATCTGACTTATTCACCGTAAAGGACATGTCCGTATATCCCTGATGGGACACATTCTGCACTATCATATCCACCACTATGTGAGCATCCCCTAAGGCTTTGAATATGCTGTAAGCTATACCTGGCCTGTCTGGCACCCTTACTACAGTTATGCGGGACTCTTTTGTGTCTAAGGTTATAGCTCTTACTTCCACCTTTTCCATGACTTCCTCCTCCGGCACTATCCATGTGCCCTCCTCTTCGGAAAAGGAACTCCTTACATGTATTCTAACACCATACTTCATGGCAAACTCAATGCTTCTTGCCTGCATAACCTTAGCGCCAAGGGAAGCCATCTCAAGCATCTCTTCGTAGGAGATGTAAGGTATTTTCCTTGGTTTGGGAACTATTCTTGGGTCTGCGGTAAAGACTCCGGGCACATCCGTGTATATTTCACAGTCTGAGTTTAAGGCGTGAGCTAAGGCTACCGCCGAAAGGTCCGAACCACCCCTTCCTAAGGTGGTTATCTCCCAATCTTCCGTCACACCTTGAAAGCCTGCAACCACTACTGTGTATCCCTCTTCCAAAAGGTTTTTTATCCTCTGAACCCCTATTTTCTTTATCTTTGCCTTTGTATGGACCTTATCCGTTATTATGGGCACTTGCCATCCGCATAGACTTACCGCAGGAACACCAAGCTTGTTAAGGGTTAGTGCAAAGAGGGCTATTGCCTGCTGTTCCCCCGTGCTTATGAGCATATCTACCTCCCGCTCCGAAGGAAACTTATCTATCTGTTTTGCTAAATTTATAAGCCTGTCTGTCTCTCCCGCCATAGCAGAGGATACAACCACTACCTTATAGCCTTCCTCTATCTTTTTTAAAACCCTTTTTGCTGCGTTCTGTATTCTTTCTAAGTCCCCTACGGAGGTGCCACCAAACTTCATAACAAGGATTTTGCTCATGAAACTTTTATTTTAACAAACTCACAAAACTCCCTAATTGGGCACACATCACACTTTGGTTTTACCGGTTTGCAGATTGTTTGCCCAAAGGCGACCAAAAGTCTGTTAAAGTCCATCCAATATTCCTTTGGTAAGATCTGGGTTAGAACCTTCTCTGTTTGCTCTGGAGTTTTTGTGCTTACAAGCTTCCACCGGTTGCAGATGCGATGCACGTGTGTATCCACTCCTATAGCAGGTTTTCCAAAAGCTTCCACAAGGACTATGTTTGCTACCTTCCTTCCCACCCCCTTCAGCTTCAGAAGTCCCTCAAGGGTGTTTGGCACCTCACCGTTAAACTCTTCTTTAATTTGTAAAGCCATCTGCTTAAGATATTTTGCCTTGTTTTTGTAAAAGCCCACAGGATACAGCAAACCCTCAAGCTCCTTTTGGTCTATTTCCAAAAGATCATCCAAACTCTTTACTCTCTCAAAAAGCCTTTTGCAAACTTCGGCAGTTGTTTCGTCCTTTGTGCGAGTAGAAAGAAGGGTGCATATGAGCGCTCTCAAAGGGTCTCCTTTCTTTTGAGCCTTCAGCTTTTCTATAGGCGCATTAAGGCGGTCATATTCTCTGCGAAGAATTTGTATGACTTTTTTCAATTCCTGAAGCTCCACCGAGGTTTATAATTATAAAGCTATGGCGGACAGAGAGCTTGACATAAAAGGTGAGGTGTGTCCCTTTACCTTCGTCAAAAGTAAGCTGGTTTTGGAGCAGATGGAGGTGGGTCAGGTTCTCAGAGTTATTTTAGACTATCCACCTTCTGTGGAAAACGTGCCAAAAAGCATGAGGGAAGAAGGACAAGAAGTGCTGGCAGTTAATAAGTTAGACAACGGCAGTTGGGAAATACTCATAAGGAAGGTTAAATGAGGTTTCTTTTTATAGTAAGCAGTGATCCTTTTTCAAAAGACTACGCAACTATTTTAAAGCTCACAAAAGAGTTGGTGAAAAGGGGAGAGGTTATTATCTTCTTTACGGGCAACGGTGCTTATTACACCATAAAACCGGAAACGGAAGAGTTTAAAAAGCTTGGAGCAAGGCTTCTGTTTTGTTCCCATTCTGCCCACCAAAGGGGCATAAAGGACCCCCTTCCTTTCTTTGAAAGCAGTTCCACCTACAACCTATCAAAAATAATGCTTGAATGCGACAAAGTCCTATCTTTTAACTAATGAGAAAAAAGACTTTTTTAGATTTATCCCTCTCTGAACTTGGTGTGGGAACCTATTTGGGAGATTTGGACGAAAAAACTTCACAAGGCTACAGGGAAGTTATACGTGAAGCTTTCAAAAGGGGTGTTAATGTAGTAGATACTGCCATAGTGTATAGGTATATGAAAAGCGAGCGGGATGTAGGCGTGGTAGTGAATGAGTTGGGAAGGGAAAACTTTATTATATCCACAAAAGGGGGATATGTTCCCTATGAAGTAGAACTTGGAGCAGACCCGAAGGATTATTTTTACGAAAACTTCATCAATACAGGCGTTATAAACATTCAGGAGATGACACCACAAGGACACTACTTAGGAGCTAAGTTTATAGAGTGGTGTTTTAACAAAAGTTTGGAAAACTTGCAAACAGATTACATAGATATTTACTTTCTTCACAATCCTGAAGAACAACTGAGCTTTTTCTCAAGGGAACAGTTCTTAAAAAAGTTGGAAGAGTGCTTTTATTTCTTGGAAGAAATGGTAAAAGCTGGAAAGCTTAAATTTTATGGGCTTGCCACCTGGAGTGGTTTTAGAGTATCCCCTTCCTCAAGGCAGTATTTATCCTTGGAACAGATCGTCAAAGTAGCAGAAAAGGTTGGTGGTAAGGATCATCACATGAGGTTTATCCAACTTCCATACAACTTAGGAATGACAGAAGCATACACTCTGAAAAATCAGGAAATAGACGGAGAAAAGCTTTCCACCCTTGAAGCTTGCGAAAGGTTGGGCATCTACACCTACACAAGCGCATCCATCTATCAGGGTAGGGTGATCGGCCGTGTCCATCAAAAACTGAAGGAGTTTTTCAATCTTGAGAAAGACGTTCATGTTGCCCTTCAGTTCGTAAGGAGCACTCCGGGAGTAGGCACCGCACTGGTAGGAATGAGCAAGCTATACCACCTAAATGAAAACCTTGAGCTGTTTGAAAGACCAAAAGCAGACCAAAGCACGTTCCTAAAACTTTTCCAATAAATCTGATGGTTATACCGTAACTTATAAAAACCCTTCCAAAACCTCAGAAATTCTTAACAATTTCTTAACAAAGCTTTTCGTCTTTACCTTATGCTATAGCAAATCATGGAAAGAGGGAGCTTTCTAAGCCTCATAGAAAGCATAGACAGGTTTGCAGTGGGTATATTCCGTCAGTTTTTAATAAAGGAAGAGGATAACAGAGTTTTAATAATCACGCCCAATGAGGAATACAAAAAATGGGCCATGGCGTATCTTGCCACGAAGTTAAAGGGATTTGGGAAAAGTATAGTCGTTGAATGTGAAAAAGAAGTAAAAACCTCCCCTACTGTAAGGAAAAACAACCTACTGGACAAATACACCTTTGATAACTTTGTGGTAGGACCTTCCAACGAGCTTGCCTACAAGGTATGCCTTGAGGTGTCAAAAAATCCTGGAAAACTATTCAACCCGGTATTTCTGTATGGGAAGTCTGGCTTAGGAAAGACGCACCTTTTGCACTCCATAGGCAACAGATTGAAACAAACCCACAATGTTCTTTACATATCCTTGATGGACTTTTCCGACGCTATGGTTAAGGCTTTAAAAGAAAACAGAATAGAAGAATTCAGAGAATCCTTTTTGAATTTGGATGTGCTTCTTTTGGACGACGTTCAGTTTTTGGTAGGAAAGGAAAGGACTCAAATAGAGCTCTTTAGAATTTACGAAAAGCTACAGGCAGAAGAAAAGCAAATAGTTCTGGTTAGCGACAGACATCCAAAAGATCTAAAGGATGTATCCGAGAGGCTTATCAGCAGATTTGAAAGCGGGCTTATCATAGAGATAGGCTTGGATGAAGAAACCAAAAGGAGAATAATAAAGCAAAAGCTGATCCTATATGGTTTGCCTTTGGACGAGCCTACAGTAAATTATGTATTGGAAAATACAGGATACAACGTAAGAGAGATAGAAGGTTTTATACAAACTTTTAAAGTTACAGGATTTAAGCCCAAACCTAACAAAGAAAACGTAGAAAAGAAGGTAGAGACGGTAATAAATCTTGTTGCAAAAAGCTTTAAGCTAAACCCAGAACTTTTGAAAAAGGAGACAAAAGAAAGGAAGGTCATAAACGCTAAGCACATTGCGATGTATTTTTGCAAAACGATCCTGAACCTTTCTTATGCTGAAATAAGCAATCTCTTTGGGAAAAAAGACCACACGTCTGCGCTGTATGCTATAAAAAAGGTAGAACAAAAGCGCACGGAGGATAGGAAGTTTCAGTATATGATCTCCTTCCTTGAAAAAAGCTTAAGGAAAAGCTTAGGTTTATAATACTTTTCAAATGGATTTTCCTGAAATTCTCATCATACTGCTCGTTGCTATGGTAGTGCTTGGTCCTGAAAAAACCATAGAGTTAGCTACAAAGTTGGGAGAGTTTCTAAGAAAGGTAAGGGAAACCTGGGATGAGCTCAGATACCAGATGTATATGGAGAGCTTAAACAAGAAGATTATGGAAGAGTCAGAACAAACCCAATCCTTAGAGGAATCACAAGAGGAAGGAGTTTTAGAATACATAGAGGAAGTTAAGGCTAAAGAGGTGGAGGAAAATGAGTCAGGAACTACCCAAAATGCCTCTGACGGAACATCTGAGGGAACTCAGGCAAAGACTGATTAAGTCTGTGGTTGCCTTCTTGGTTGCTTCTGGTGTTTCCTTTTACATAGCCCAGTATATTTTTGAAATCTTAAAACAGCCTGTCAAAAAAGCTTATCCCCAGGTGGAGCTTATAACTCTGTCCCCCACTGAACCGCTTTTTATACTTATTAAGATCTCTGTGGTCTTTGGTTTTATACTTTCTTCACCTTTGATCTTTTACCAGCTTTGGAAGTTTGTAGAGCCAGCCCTCTATCCCAATGAGAAGAGGATGGTTATACCCATAACTTTGTTTTCTCTGATTCTTTTCATCTTAGGTGCAAGCTTTGCTTACTTTTTGGTGATGCCCATAGCTCTCAAGTTTTTAATTGGTATAGGCTTTTCCCAACTTCAGGCTACACCTTTTTTGTCCGTCAATCTCTACATATCCTTCCTGCTTAAGATGATAATCGGTTTTGGTATTGCCTTTCAGCTTCCCATAGTGCTTTTCTTACTGCAAAGAGTGGGCTTGGTTACAGATGCGCAGTTAAAGAGTTTTAGAAAATACTTTATAGTTTTGTCCTTTGTGGTTGGTGCCTTTATTGCCCCCGACGCTACAACTCAAGTGCTCATGGCCATACCCCTTATACTGCTTTACGAAGTTTCCCTCTTAATTGGCAAATTGGGTAAGAAAAGAAAGACAGAAACCGCAATAGAGGTAGCAAAAGAAGATGTTTGAAAGGATAGCTATAGTAGGTGTTGGTTTTATGGGGGGAAGCTTTGCGCTCAGCGTAAAATCCGTTCTTTCTTGCCAGATCTTTGGAGTGGATATAAATCCGCAAGCTTTGGAAAGGGCAAAAGATCTGAAGGTGATCCACGAAGGCTCTACAAACATAAAAGAGCTTAGCTCTTTCAGACCTGACTTGGTTGTGTTGGCTACACCTGTTAGGACTTTTGAAAGTATAGCAAAGGACTTAAAAGAATGCCTTTCTTCGGAAACTGTGGTAACAGATTTGGGAAGTGTTAAAGGGCACTTGGTTTATACAGTAGAAAAGATTTTGGGAAGCAAGTTTGTAGGAGGACACCCTATAGCGGGAACCGAAAAGTCTGGAGTGGAAAACAGCGTAGAGGGTCTTTTTAAGGGCAAGAGAACCATACTTACACCAACCCAAAGGACAGAAAGGGACGCTTTGGAAAAGGTAAAAAAGCTTTGGGAACTGATAGGGTCAAAGGTTGAGTTTATGGACCCTTTTTTGCACGATGTGGTCTTTGGAGCGGTTTCCCATCTTCCCCATGCGGTAGCCTTTGCACTAATAGACGCTTTGCTCCTGCTTACAAAAAGAACTGGTATAGACCTATTCCAGTATCCGGGCGCAGGCTTTAAGGACTTTACCCGCATCGCCGCCTCGGATCCCATAATGTGGAGGGACATCTTTTTGGAAAACAGAGAGAACATTCTTGAGGCTATTGACTGCTACAGTTCTTCCTTAAGAAGACTTAGGGAATTGATTTCAGAAAAAAGGGTGGAGGAATTGACCCAGTATTTGAAGGAAGCCAGGGAGAACAGGTTAAGAATAGAGTAGTGTTTTAGCTTTTTGGCAAATTTCTTTTACTTCTTTTCTTATGTCTCCCTCGTTTGGTCTGTCCAAAAGCCGGTCAAACATATAACTTCTGTCCGTTTCTTCAAACTCTTCAAAATCTACACTTAAAAGCACTTGTTTTGCTTTTGAGTTTATGAGTTTGGGAATATCTTTACCCGCCAGCTCGCACCAAATTAATGCCCAAGCCCTTGCCAAAGCAATGGGATGATAGCCACCACCACCAAGGTAAATTCCATCCCCCAAAGCTTCTCTAATTAGTCTAAAAGCACTCAAAAGTCCCCAGTTGGAAAGCTCAAACTTGGAAAGATAATCTTCTTTCAAACTATCGGTCCCCAGCTGAAGCACATAGACTTCTGGTTTGAACACTTCCAAAGCTATTTCCAAACCCTTCTCTAAGGCATACAAAAATTCGCTGTCGTTTAACCCCTTAGGCATAGGAAGGTTTAGGTTGTAGCCCTTTCCTTTACCTTTGCCTATTTCTTCCAAAAAGCCCCTATTAAAGGGAAAAGCATATTCGGGAGATTGGTGTATAGAAAAGACAAACACCTGGTTATCTTCATAAAATCCATCCTGCACACCATCGCAGTGATGAGCATCTAAGTCTATGTAAAGTATAGCTTTGAAACCTTTTTGTTTTAGGTAGTTTATGGCTATGGCTGGATCGTTGATAAAGCAAAAGCCGTGTGCCTTGTTTGGATAGGCGTGATGCATACCACCTGCCGGATTAAAGGCTCTGTAACCCTCCAAATAGAGCTGAACCGCCTGCACAGTAGAACCTGTAGCAAGCACAGAGCCCTTCCACATAGCAGGTGAAATAGGATTTTCCAAAGTTCCTATGTTGTATCTTTCTCTTATCTCCTTACTGACCTTCCCGTTTTCATCCACCCAACGTAGGGCGTTAAGGTAATCTTCTGTGTGAAAAAGTCTTAGCTCTTCCAAAGACGCTTCTCTACTCTCTACGTAGTTTTCTAAAAGGTCCATAGATTTTAAAAACTCCAGCAGAAGACTAACCCTTGGTATTCTGAGCGGATGGTTTGAAGTATATCTAAGGGACCTGTAGGCATAGCTGGCAACAAGCTTAGCTTCTTTCATCGCTTATGTAGATTCTTCTGATGGGGAAGGGTATTTCTATGCCTTCCTCTTCGTAAGCCTTCTTTATTCTTTTTATAAATTGGTGTCTTACGATAAACTGGGCGTCTGGATCCAATACCCTAAGCACCACGTTGAAGTTTATACCTGAATCTCCAAAAGAGGTGTATCTTATAAAAGGTTCAAAGTTTGGGTCTGCTCCCTCAATCTCCTTTTGAATTTCCCTTGCTATTCTTACAGTTACCTCTTCCACCTTTTCAAGGTCATCAAAGTATGATACAGAAAGCGGGATGACCAAAGCGCTTTCCAAACTGGGCTTATGATAGTTTATAACAATAGAATTGACTAACTTTGAGTTTGGAATAATCACCAGGTTGTTATCTCTTCTTCTTATGACGGTATTCATCCAAGTAATGTCTTGAACGTAGCCCTCTTCACCGCTTTCCAACCTTACAAAATCTCCCACCTCAATCTGTCTGCTGGCTATTATGTTCAAACCGGAAAAAAAGTTAGACAGAGTTCCCTGTAGCGCAAGAGAGATGGCAAGACCACCTATACCAAGGGTGGTTACAAAATGAACTACGGGAACTCTCCAAAAAGAAAGCAAAGTTATTATGCCCAAAACAATGACTAAAAACTTTATTATTGCAAAGATTATGCCCGTCTGAGGAAATCTCATACTGGTCTTTGAAAGGTAAAACCTCAAAAGCTCTGAGGTAAGATTGGCAAAAAACAAAGTAAGGGACAGAATGAGAAGGGACATAAACACCTTTTCCAAGAAAGCTCCATGACCTATTGCAAAAGGGGGATAAAGTCTTAAGGTCAAGTAAAGGCTTATTAAAACTACCCAAAGCAAAGAAGGAAAGCGAATTATTTTAAGCACTATTCCAAAATAGTCCTGCGTTAGTTTTCTAAGCCATCCAAAAAGAAGTTTCCTTAGAATAAAGAGCAAAGTCAAGAAAACAATAAAGGCAGCAAAACTAATAAGGAGTTCCCTACCTACCATCTGGGAATCTGTCTTCTGAAGGTTCTAACCAATTTATAGCCCACTAAGAACCCTCCTATGTGGGCAAACCAGGCCACACCACCCATGCTTGCAAAGGGAAGCGTAAGAATACCGTTTATTATCTGAATAAAAACCCAAAGGCCAATAAAGAATATAGCCGGCACTTCCACAAAGGTAAGAAAGAAAAAGATAGGCACGAGGGCTAATATCCTTGCATGAGGGAAAAGATACAAGTAAGCTCCAAGCACTCCGCTTATGGCTCCACTTGCCCCTACCATAGGTATGTCATAGCTACCGGTTAAAAAGCTAACAAAAGTCTGTATCAAACCTGCCCCAACTCCGGAAAGTATGTAAAATAAAAGATACCTAAGCTTTCCCAATTTGTCTTCCACGTTGTCGCCAAAGACCCAAAGAAACCACATGTTGCCTATTATGTGAAGCCAACTACCGTGTAAAAACATGTGAGTAAGCAATTGGTGAGGGTTGAAGAACAATTCCGATGGCACCAAGCCAAAGCTGTAGATAAAAACATTAAAATCCGTTTCGTCTAAGCTTACCTGATAAAGCCACAAAATTGAGCAAGCTATTATTATTGACAGATTAACCACGGGAAAACTTCTGCTTGGGTTTATGTCCTTTATAGGAATCATCCAACATAAAATTATAATGTGTTGTTTTTCCTGCTAATTTTCTTCCTATCTGGATGCACTATTGTTATAAGGGATAAGTCCGAGCAGAGCAAGATTGGAGAACATGATCAGGGAAAATACCACACTCTTCGCGCATATTGTCCTACAAAGTTAGAGACCTTGGGATTTTACTGTTCTGGCTCAAGAGCTTACAGTAACTTAGTTCAGGCTGGTAGTAAGGTTAGAATTTACAGCTACCAAACTGGGAAAAGCATAACCATAGCAGTCTTTAGAAAAGAATATATAGATGGTGTTTGTGTGCCAGAAAGGTTTGAACCTCTTCTTGGGAAAAGCCCCTTTAGAGCAAGGATGGAGGTTGAAAGGTGTGGGATTGATGGTATAACTGAGTGCCCACCTGTTATAAGAGGTCTTGCCAGTTGGTATGGGCATCCTTACCATGGAAGAGAAAGCTCTTATGGAATAGTCTTTGACAAAGAGGGTATGTATGCAGCCCATAGAGAACTGCCCCTTGGAACTCTGCTGAAGGTAAAGAATCTCAGGAACGGTAAAGAGGTGGTAGTAAAGGTTATAGACAGAGGTCCTTTTAAAGGAGATAGAGTTTTGGACCTTTCCGAAGGTGCAGCAAGAAAATTAGATATGATAAAGGACGGAGTGGTTGAGGTGGAAGCGGTAGTCCTTAGATGTGGAGATTAAACGCTCTCTACTATGTTTCTGATTATTTCCCTTTCCAATGGAGAGCTTACTTTGGGTAGTATAGTGTCTATTACAACAGCCTTTGCAGATCCATACCTTTCCAACCTTCTTGCACACCTTATCGTATCTCTTATGGAGAACACGAACTCCACAGGTTCTTCAGACTTTTGGCTTTGGTAATCTCTGTAGGCTTTCCTTATGGCATTGGCAATCTTTAGAAGTTCAAAAATTAGCCATATCTGTTGTTCTCTTTTTGGAGTTTTAAGTTCCATTCCTTTTTCTGTTTCTACGCCATTTACTACCGCATACCAAAGGTATGTAAAGTCTTCACTGTTTATGTCAGAAAGGGATGAAAGATAATCTTTTAGTATGATCGCTTCGTCTGGATAGAAAAAGCCCCTTTGATCTTCAAAGGGAGGATAATCCACAAACATAACATCTGCACGGGACTTTATGTCCTGCGGAAGTTCAGAAACACCAAGATAGTGCTGTGGATTCATCCCACCAACAAGGATCACGTCACTACGGGCTTTTATAACCTCACCTGTGGGCAGTGTAAGATACCTCCTGTAGTCAAACAGTGGATTAAATAGCTTTACCAGAGAAGGGGGCAAGGTGTTTATTTCGTCTATGTATATGACCGCTCCTGGCGTTTGCAGGGCTTTTACAAGCTCAGAAAAGACCCGCTTTGTGCCCCTCTTTGGATCAAACTCGTAGGTGTAGGTTAGGTCCTCCTTTTCCATCTTTGAGTGGCACGGGATGATGTAAAGGGGTCTGTTGGTAAGTGCGGAAAAGACCTCCACCAAAAAGTTTTTACCCACTCCCGCATCCCCTTCCAAAATGAGAATGCCTTCTCCAAAGCTGAGTTGGTCTTTTATCAAAGATACAAACCTTTCTAAGTTTTGCACAAACCAAGGGGTTTCTTCAAAAGACACAAAGAGGGGAACCCTATAAGGCTCGTAGGAAAACAAACCGTTTAAGTGTCTTAGATAGCTTTTTATCCACTTTGGCATGGACCTTAGATCTTCTATGGGGACAAGGTTTGAGTAGCGCTTGGGTTCAAGCACCACACCATCCTCTCTCTCAAAAACTACTCTTGTAAAGACCTTTCCATTGATAAAGAGCTTATCCTCCGTTTTTAGTCTCCACAACAGCTTTCTCTTTTGTCCGTCAAACTTTGGAAACTCTTCATTACCAAAAAGCACCTTGTCCCTTAGGTTTTCTATCCTGAACCTTTTTAGTCTGTAAGATATTATCCGTTCCTGAATTGCTTTCTCTAAAAGTCTTTCCCCTTCTAATTGAAGCTCTTTTGGTAGCTTGCTCAGAAGGTCTCTAAAATCCTTCACCTCCTGATAGCTTTCCAGCTCTTCAACGCTTGAACCCTCTCGCTCCAGAAAAGACTGCCTCAATCTTTCCAAACCATCTGCCAACATCCTCTTTAAACTGGTATTTATTTGATCTTTCAGCTTTGTTAGGATCTCTATCTCTTCTTTTTCCTCTGCGTTGTTTAACCAGTCCTCCACCTCTTTTAGCTCTTTCTTTGAAACCTCACCTCTTTTTAGCTTTTGCTGTATATCATCCAGAAAAAGCTCTAACCTACGCTTTTTCAAAAGCTCCTCTCCCTGAAGCACAAGCTCCCTTATCCGTCTGAGTGGAATATCTAAAGAATAAAGCTCCTTTAGACCTTTTAAACCATCTAACTGAGAAAGGCTTTTAGCTTTTTCCACACTGGAAACAAAATCCTTGTAAAGTTTTTCTGCCTGTTTTATGAGCTTTTCTTGTCTTTCCTTTGGGTAGATAAAGTCCAAAAGGTTAGAACCAAGTTTTATCAATTGGTAAAGTTTGCCTTCCTTTGTGTCCAAAACCCTACTCGTGTATATAGAGCCGTCCTTAGACACCTTCACCACTGAATAGCCAAAGCCTTTCAAAGTTTGTAGGTATTGTCCGGAGCTAAGATCCACTATGCCTAAGCTGTTTTCCTCGGCATCCGCAAGGAAGACAAACATACCCTCTTCGTCACCGTCTAAGCCCGAAACCCGTATGGGAACGTCCAATTTAAAAAGCTCCTCCTCTTTATTAACATCCAACACAATTACCTTGTTATCTTCACCCAAAACCAGCTTAGAACCAAGCAGGGAGATGGCCCTTCCGGGCTTATAAGGCAACTTTTTTACAAGGCTTCCACCCATACTGTATATAGCACATCCTTCTGTTCCAGAAACAAAGACCTTTAAAGAAGGTAAGATCTTTATACCCTTGATCTCCCCAACCTCCGAGCAAGAAAATACACTCTTAAATTCCACCGTTTTAAGAGATAGGTCATTTGCGATGTCTATGGTATAAACCTTATTACCCACCACACCAAAGGCTAAGATGCCCCTTTTTAGGTCCAATCCTGCGGAGGGCCTTATCCCCTCCTGTGAAAGTTTAAAACTTTTCCACATACCGGGATTATTCGGGTCTTCCATGCGATATACCACCAAGTAAGGTGGTGTAAGCAAAGCTAAGAAGCCTTCTTTGAACAGTATTTCCGAAACAACCTGTGCAGGTGGGCGTGCTGGTAGTCTATGAAATCTACCTTTCCAATCGTAAAACTGGAGGATACCATACCTCCTTCCTACTAAAAGCCATAGGGCATCTTCGGAAACACCTATGGTTTCTATCCAGAATTCCTCTACTTTTGTATCGGGATCTCGCTGAAGGTCCTCCTCCAACCAAAGCCTTAGCACACCCTTTGAAGACTGTATTTCGTAAGTTTCTCTCCTCTGTTTCTCTTTACTACCTAAAAGCCTCTTAAGTATCTCCATTTAAAATGAGTTTAAAGCTTATATGACAAAGGAGTATAAGTTTTTGATTATATCCTTATAAGGCAATGTTATAAGTCCTCAAACTGCGAGGCTGTCCGAAAAATCCTTCAGGCAGTGCTGAGTAATTATAATAAAAACCTGATGTATGTAAGTGTGCAGTTTAAACTTCAACTGAATGGTCCCGACAGAAAAAAGCTTTTGGAATTAATGCGTAAGCAATCATCTGTCATAAGATCAGCTTATAAACTGCTAAAAACCAAAAACTCCCATAACCAAATATACCAAAAGCTAAGACAACTTTTTCCTGACCTACCTACCAGATACATAGACTCTGCTATCTACAAAATGCTTGGCAAGTTCTGAAGTCCGCCCTCCTCTTCCCTGTTCTTAGAAAGGTTCTACCAAGGGACCTTTCTCCTCTTCCGCTTGTGCTTGTGGAAGCCCTGTGGGACAGGGTGAGGAGAAGGTTAGTTCCCTTAGAGGTTGGGGGGATGTCCCGATAAGGGATTTTCGAACAACCTCCCAACTTCTTGACACAATTGTTGCTTTGTTTATACTATCCTTTATGCTAAGAAGCGATGCTATAAAGAAAGGGGTAGAAAGGGCACCGCATAGGGCACTTTTGAGGGCCTGTGGGCTAACAGATGAAGACTTTGATAAACCACTTATAGGCATAGCCAACTCCTACATAGACATAATCCCAGGACATGTGCATCTTAGGGAGTTTGTGGAACCTATAAAAGAGGAGGTGCGCAAAGCGGGTGGTGTGCCAATAGAGTTTAACGTCATAGGAGTGGATGATGGTATTGCAATGGGGCATTACGGTATGCACTACTCTTTGCCCTCAAGGGAACTCATAGCGGACTGTATAGAGACTGTAGTAGAAGCCCACCAGCTTGATGCACTAATTTGCATACCAAACTGCGATAAGATAGTGCCTGGTATGCTCATGGCTGCGGTCAGGTTAAACATTCCTACCATCTTCATAAGCGGTGGTCCCATGCTGGCGGGAGAGCTAAACGGAAAAAAGGTGGATCTGATAAGTGTTTTTGAAGGTATAGGACAGCTCAAGGCTGGAAAAATAGACGAGGGACAACTAAAACTCATAGAGCAGTCCGCCTGTCCCACCTGTGGCAGTTGTTCTGGGATGTTCACTGCCAACTCTATGAACTGTATTACAGAAGTTTTAGGTCTTGCTCTTCCGGGAAACGGCACCATACCGGCGGTGGATCCAAGAAGGGAGCTTTTGGCAAGAAAAGCAGCAAGAAGGATAATGGAGCTTTTGAAAGAAGACATAAGGCCCAGAGACATTCTTACCATAGAAGCCTTTGACAATGCCTTTGCGGTAGATATTGCCATGGGGGGCTCTACCAACACAGTTTTGCACCTTTTGGCAATAGCCAACGAAGCAGGGATAGATTACGACCTAAACAGGATAAACGAGATCTCAAAGAGAACGCCAACCCTTTGTAAGATCTCACCCTCATCTCATTATCACATTCAGGACTTGGACAGTGTGGGAGGCATACCGACGATCCTTAAAGAGATGATAAGGGGTGGATACTTGCCCTATCCGGACAAGCTTACAGTTAGCGGAAAGACCTTAAGGGAAATAGCAGATTCTGCTCCAGATGCGGATGGCGAAGTGGTAAGAAGGATAGAGAATCCCTACTCAAAGGATGGAGGCTTGGCGGTTTTGTTTGGCAACCTTGCTCCAGAGGGTAGCGTGGTAAAAACTGCGGGCGTAGATGAAAAGATGCTCGTTTTTAAGGGTAAAGCCATATGCTTTGACTCAGAAGAGGAAGCGGTAGAAGGTATTATGTCTGGTAAAGTTCAACCGGGACATGTGGTAGTTATAAGGTATGAAGGTCCGAAGGGTGGTCCGGGTATGAGGGAGATGCTCTCTCCCACATCCGCCATCATGGGTATGGGCTTGGGAGACAAAGTCGCTTTGATCACAGACGGAAGGTTTTCCGGTGGAACGAGGGGAGCATGTGTGGGACATATCTCACCAGAGGCTGCCGCAGGAGGTCCCATAGGCATAGTCCAAGACGGAGACGAGATACTTATAGACATACCAAACAGAAGGATTGAGCTTTTGATATCGGAGGAAGAGTTTAAAAGAAGGATGGAAAGCTTCAAACCAAAGGAGAAAGAAATAAAAAGTAGGTGGTTAAGAAGATACGTAAAGTTTGTCCAAAGCGCTTCTAAGGGAGCAGTCCTTTTGGCTTAATGGAGTTTTACTCACCTATAACGGATTATGATGTTTATCTGTTTAAAGAAGGCACGCATACGAGGCTTTACAGAAAGCTTGGCGCCCACCTTGTGGAAGGGGGATGCCATTTTGCTGTTTGGGCTCCAAACGCTAAGGAAGTATTTGTTTTCGGAGACTTTAACGACTGGAACAAGTTTTCCCATCCGTTGACAAAAAGAAAGGACCCTTCTGGCATATGGGAAACCTTTGTTCCCGGTGTTTGGAAGGGTTGCAAGTATAAATACTTTGTGGTTGGTGCAGATGGTGTGGGAAGAGAAAAGTCAGACCCTTTTGCCTTCTTTTGCGAACAGCCACCAGGTAATGCGTCCATAGTTTGGGACCTGAGCTACTATTGGCAAGATGAAGCTTGGATGAGGGAAAGGGGAAAACGCATTGATTATCATGCTCCTGTGAGCATCTACGAGGTGCATTTGGGCTCTTGGAGGAGGGTGCCCGAGGATCAAAACAGGTTCCTTCAATACCGAGAAATGGCCGATTGGCTTGGAAAGTATGTGGAAGAAATGGGATTTACTCATGTGGAGTTTTTGCCTGTGATGGAACATCCCTTTTATGGTTCTTGGGGATATCAGATTACCAACTACTTTGCTCCCACCTCAAGGTATGGCACACCCCAGGACTTTATGTATCTTATAGATAGCCTGCACCAAAGGGGCATAGGGGTGATCTTAGATTGGGTCCCTTCCCACTTTCCCACAGACGAACACGGACTTGCATACTTTGACGGCACCCATCTTTATGAATACGAAGACTGGAGAAAAAGGTGGCACCCAGACTGGAACAGCTTTGTCTTTGATTATGGCAAGCCAGAAGTCAGGTCTTTCCTTTTGAGCTCTGCTCACTTTTGGATAGATGTTTATCATGCAGATGGGCTAAGAGTAGATGCGGTTGCGTCTATGCTTTACTTGGACTATTCCCGATCTGAGTGGGTCCCAAACATCTACGGCGGTAAAGAAAACTTGGAAGCCATAGAGTTTTTGAGAAAACTCAACGAAACCCTTTACGGGGACTTTCCAGACATTCACACCATAGCGGAGGAATCTACTGCCTGGCCTATGGTAAGCAGACCTACTTACGTAGGGGGACTTGGCTTTGGCTACAAGTGGAACATGGGATGGATGAACGATATTCTCTTTTACTTTTCAAAGGATCCGATCTATAGAAAATACCATCATGATAAGCTAACCTTTAGCGTATGGTATGCCTTTCACGAAAACTTTATCCTTCCACTTTCTCACGATGAAGTGGTGCATGGTAAAGGCTCTTTGCTTAACAAAATGCCAAAAGACGATTGGCAAAAGTTTGCCAACTTAAGACTTTTGCTCTCTTATATGTATGCTTTCCCTGGGAAGAAGCTTCTGTTTATGGGCGGAGAGTTTGGACAGTGGAAGGAGTGGGACCACAACAACAGCTTGGACTGGCATCTTTTGGAGTATGCACCCCATCAAGGAATCCAAAGGCTTGTAAAGGATCTAAATCACATATACCGCAGAGAAAAGGCTTTGCATGAGCTGGACTGCGACCCTCAGGGCTTTGAATGGGTAGATTTTTCAGACTACGAGCAAAGTATAATAAGCTTTTTGAGAAAATCAAAGGATGGCGAGACTATTTTGGTAGTTTGCAACTTTACCCCAGTGCCAAGGTATAACTATCGGGTTGGAGTGCCAAAGAAAGGAGCATGGATAGAGATCTTCAACTCAGATTCTGAGCTTTACGGTGGTGCAAACATAGGAAACATGGGAAGGGCAAAAGCTGAAGCTGTGCCTTTTCACGGAAGACCATACTCTTTAAGCTTAACCTTACCACCTTTGGGTGCGGTGTTTTTGAAGTGTTTTGGATGATAAACTCATTTGGAAATGAACATGCTTGCTCCATTCTTTTGTAAAATTCTCAACTAAGGCTTCCTCAAGTGGGGGTTGGGTATACTTTCTTTTCATAAAGTCCATAAACAGTCTTATCCACGCCCAAACCTACAAGGACCTTAATAAAATCTTCTTTTATTTCTTCCTCTTTTTCCTTTAGTGCTTCGTAAAGGACATTAATACCCGAAAAGTAAAAAAAGCCCACAAGAAACTTCAATTCTTTGCTGTGTTTTATAAGAGTTTTTAACCTGTCTTCTAAGGTTTTCTCTTCTGCATTGGTAATAAAGTTTTGGCCCATAACAGCCTCCAACAATATGATAAAATAAAAACCATGAGCATAAGACATCAAACAAGACTTCACATAGAGGAGCTTTTTAGCAAGATAAGGCAAGAGTCGGGAGAATATGCTGTATATAATCTCTACCTTCCAAAAGATTGTGAAGATCCTGAAGAGATAAACATCGTAGATATGCAGGTAAATTTTTCAGACGAAGAAAGTATAAAAAAATACTTAGACCGCACCACAAGGGAAACCCTTGAGGCTGAAGTAAAGGGTCTAAAGCTTGTGGGGATAGTTCTGGAAAAGGAAGGAAGTTATATTTTCTCCTCAAAAGAAGACCTAAGCGACAGTTTTAAAAAAAGTGTTATAGAAAAAATAGAAAGCATAAAGGAGGAGTAGTATGATAGAGTTTGCCTTTGCTCAGAATGGGTCTCCCCATGGTTCAAGCCCTTGGTCTGCACTACTTTTTCAGCTATTTTTCTTTCTCTTCCTGTTTGCCTTGTTTTACTTTCTTTTGATAAGACCACAGCAAAAAGCAAGAAAAAAACATCAGGAGTTTCTCTCTAAGCTAAAGAAAGGGGATAGGGTAGTAACCTCTTCGGGAATAATAGGAACGGTGGTGGAAATTGGAGACAACACAGTTTCTTTAAAGGTTGATGCAAACACACGAATTACGTTTTTGAAAGAATACATAAGTGGGTATCACAAAGAAAAAGAAGAAGAAAAATCTTAATGCAGATAGATTTAGAGAACAAGCTTGTTGTCCCAATACCAAAGGATTTTAAAAAAACCGCTCTTATATACAAAGAAAAAGAAATTTCCTACTCTGAATTAATAGAAAATACAAAAGAGTATGCCAATTATATGGACATTCTACCGGGTGATAGGGTGGTTATCTTTGCAGAGAACAGGCCCGAGTGGATATATGCCCTTTATGCCATTTGGCAGAGGGGTGGGATAGGGGTTCCAATAGACTATATGTCTTCCAAAAAGGACCTTGAATACATACTAAGAGAGACCACTCCCAGTGTGGTGGTGTGTTCCGAAAAAACAGAAGAACACCTAAGGGAAGCTCTACTTTCTTTAAACTTAAACACTACGGTAATAAACTTAGACAGAGTCATACCACCAAAGCCCATTGAACATGTTATGCGCAGACACTTTCACGACACAGCGCTAATCCTTTACACCTCCGGCACCACCGGAGAGCCAAAAGGTGTAATGCTAAGTTTTAAAAACATCGTTTCAAACATCCTCGGCGTAGAGCGTCTTAGGGTAGCTTCAAAGGAAGACAGCACCTTGGCACTCCTTCCCTTCCACCATTCTTATCCTTTAGTGGTCTCTATGCTTTTGCCCATATACTTGGGTGCTACTATAGTCTTTTTAGAAAAGCTAAGCTCAGAGGCACTGTTGGAAACCTTGCAAAAGCATCCTATCAGCATACTAATAGGGGTACCAAGGCTGTATCAACTTTTACACCAAAGAATTAAAGAAAAAATAGAACAAAACGCTTTGGCTAAAGTTCTACTTAAAGTTAGTCCAGTTTTGGGAAGAAGGCTAAGAAAGTTGGTTTTCAAAAAGGTCCATCAGACTTTTGGTGGAAAGCTAAAGTATATGGTAAGCGGTGGTGCAAAGCTTCCCTTAGAAACTGCCAAGTTCTTTGACAGCTTGGGTTTCTTAGTCCTTGAAGGATACGGTCTGACGGAAACCTCCCCTATAGTTAGTTTTAATCCTCCAAACAAAATAAAGCTTGGCTCAGTAGGTTTGCCTATAGAAGGAGTTCAGGTTAAGGTAGACCTAGACGGTGAAATTATGGTAAGGGGTGCAAACGTTATGCAGGGTTACTATAAAAAGGAGGAGGAAACGAAAAAAGTCTTCAAACAAGGTTGGCTTCTTACCGGAGACTTAGGATACATAGACCATGAAGGTTATTTATACATAACAGGAAGGAAAAAAGAGATTATAGTCTTGTCTGGGGGTAAAAACGTAAACCCAGAGGAGTTGGAACTGCTAATATCCAAAAGAAGTCCGGTTGTTAAGGAAGTTTGCGTTTTAGAGGTAGATGGAAGCCTTCATGCGCTGATCTATCCCGACTTTGAAAAGGCAAAGGAAATGAAAATACTAAACCTTGAGGAATACATAAAGTGGGAGGTGGTGGATAAGGTCAATAGAGAGCTTCCGGATTGGAAAAGGATAAAGGGGTTTAAACTGACTTCTGAGGAATTGCCCAAAACCCGTCTTGGAAAGCTAAGAAGGTTTATGATCCCAGAAATATACAGAAACTTGGAAAAGATAGAAAAGAAAAAGGAAGAATCAACGGTAGTTTTAGAAGAAGAAGGAAAGGTCATAGCAAGATTTCTTTCTAAACTTTCTGGAAAAGAAGTAAAGGGTTTTGAACACATAGAGCTTGACCTTGGCTTGGACTCTTTGGCAAAGGTAGAACTTTTAGCCTTCTTAGAATCAAGCTTTGGCGTTTCCTTAAGGGAAGAAGATCTCTCTCTTCATCCCACTGTAAAAGAGCTTGAAAATCTTGTAAAGGAAAAAAGGCAGAAGTTTGAACCCCAAGAGATAAGTTGGGAAAAAATAATAAGGTCCGCAAGTCCTTACATTCCTTATCACAACCACACTGTGTTTAATTTGGGTCTTTTTTTGCTGAAACTTTGCTTCAAACTTTACAACAGGTTAGAAGTTTATGGATTGGAAAACCTGCCTGAACCACCCTTTATAATCGCTCCAAACCACGCAAGTTATTTGGATGGTTTTGTATTGGCAAGTGCCCTACCTCACTCTATTGCAAGTAAAACCTACTTTTTGGGAGCGGAAGAGTACTTTAGAAATCCAATAAGCTCAACTTTTGGAAAGTTAGCACATGTGGTGCCCATAGACCTTCAGAAAAAGGTTAAAGAGTCTGTGGAAAAGACCGCATGGCTTTTGAGGACGCAGAAGGTGGTGGTGATCTTTCCGGAAGGTGCAAGGACAAGAGACGGAAGACTTCTTCCCTTTAAAAAGGGCTTTGCTATTCTAAGCAGTGTGTTAAACGTTCCGATTGTTCCAACCGCAATAGTCGGCACCTATCAGTCTATGTCCATAAGAGACAGATTTCCAAAACCTACAAAGATAAAAGTGGTCTTTGGAAAGCCGGTTTATCCAAAAGGTAAAAGCTTGAAGGATATAGTGCAAGAGGTAAGGGCACAAGTGGAAAGCTTACTTGATCAAAGAACCGACCTTTTCACCCATAACAGCCCTTAAAAGGTTGCCGGGTTTGTTAATGTTTAGCACAAGGATGGGCAGTTTGTTTTCCATACACAATGTTAAAGCGGTGTGATCCATGATCCTTAGTCCCATGTTTATAGCGTCAAGGTAGGATATTTGGTCTATGAACTTTGCCTGCGGATTTTTTAGAGGATCATCCGTGTATATACCATCAACCTTTGTCGCCTTTATGAAAAGTTGAGCAGAGATCTCCACTGCCCTCAGTGCTCCCGCGGTGTCTGTAGAAAAGAAGGGATTGCCTGTGCCTGCAGCAAAGATAACTACCCTACCTTTTTCTAAGTGCCTTATTGCCCTTCTTCTGATGTAAGGTTCTGCAACCTGTCTTATCTCCAAGGCTGACAGGACCCTGGTGTGTATGCCACCGAGCTTTTCCAGAGCGGACTGAAGGGCCAAAGCGTTTATGACTGTAGCAAGCATTCCCATATAGTCTCCCGTAGCCCTGTCTATTCCTATTTCTAAACCTCTTATGCCTCTAAATATGTTCCCCCCTCCTATGACTATAGCTATCTGAACGCCCACCTTTACTAAACTGCCTATTTCCGCTGTGATGTATTCCAAAAACTTTGGGTCTATACCGTAGCTCTGACTGCCCGCAAAAGCTTCTCCAGATAGCTTCAAAAGAATTCTCTTATAAACAAGATCCATCAGGCAGAACCCACTTCAAACCTGACGAACCTTACCACCTCAAAGTTTAGACCCGTTTGTGAAATATACTGCTTTACTGTTTTTTTCTCATCCTTTATGAAAGGCTGTTCAAGAAGGACTTTTTCTTGGTAGAACTTTTTGAGCTTACCTTCTACAATCTTCTCTATTATGTTCTCAGGCTTTCCCTCCTGGCGCGTTTGCTCTGTTAGTATTCTTCTTTCCCTTTCCAATAACTCTGCAGGAATAGATTCTACGTTGACAAATTCAGGCTTCATTGCTGCAATCTGAAGCACCATATCCTGCGCAAGCCTTAAAACATCGTCCGAAAGACTATCCGCTTTATACTCCATCAGGACACCCACTCTGCCCATTCCATGCACATAAGCGTGCACGTATCCTTCTGCATCAAACCTTACCCACCTGCTCAACCTTATGTTTTCCCCTATCCTTGCTATGGCTGACTTTACAACCTCTTCCAGCTTTTGTGAAGGATCTGCAAAGAAAGTTTGCTGGCTAATATCTTCGAAGGTTCCCGAACCGTTGGCATTCTCAGGAAGGCTTGCTATGTGCTTTGCTAAGTTAAGAGCTAACTCTATAAAATGTTCGTTCTTTGCGACAAAGTCTGTTTCGCAGTTTAGCTCCAGTATCACACCCTTTTTTCTGTCCTCAGACACAAAGGTTTGTATTATGCCTTCCTTCGTTTCCCTTCCTGCCTTTTTTTCAGCTTTGGCAAGGCCTCTGATCCGCAGGATCTCCTTAGCCTTTTCTATATCGCCCTGGGCCTCTTCCAAAGCTTTTTTACAATCCAACATACCTGCGCCTGTCATTTCTCTAAGCTGTTTTACCAACTCTGCACTTATCATCCTTTCCTCCTCAAAAGATTTATTATAAACGCTTCTTTATAACGATTTTAACCAAGCGGTCCCCTTTCATACTCCACCTTTCCCTAACCACACCCTTTGGAATTTCCTCAGCCTTTATCCTGTCGTAAAACACAGAACCTTCAGCTGTAGCCAACATCAGCTCAAGCTCTTCATCTTTCCTAATGGGTATAACATCCACAAGTTTTTCCCTCCTTAAAGCTAAAACCTCCACACCTTTTCCAGCCCTACTTCTGATGGGCACACTGTTTGCATCAATCTTTTCTATTTTACCTTTGTCTGTGATTAAAAGCAAAAACTCCTCGTCCTTTGCAACCCTCAAGCCCACCACTTCATCACCCTTTTCAAGCTTTATGCCAACCATCCCTTTAGAGCCCACAGTGGCGGGTGATACTTCCGAGATTGGAAACCTCAACACCCTTCCTTCCTTAGTGAAAAGAATAATATGCCCCTCTTCTGGAGATTGGATAAGTCTTATGATTTGCCCTTGATCTTCGGTTAGCTTTATGATGCTTATTCCCTGAGCTTTATATTCAAAATCTACCAAAGGTATTTTCTTTATGTATCCTTTATTGGTAGCAAGAAGGAGCCTGTCCATAGCCTGGGATCTTACAAAGGCACCCACTATTTTTTCTTCTGGCTCTTTTAAAGATACCTTGCTGCCCTGTAAAGCCTGAACCCCTGCTATCCAGTAGACTCTACCCCGGTTAGACACCATAAATAGTCCATCGTCAAAGGGCACTTCCAACACATTTACCACTTCCCCACTCTCTATGTTTTCCAAAGGCATAACCCTTCCATCTGAGAATATTACTACCGTTATACTACCCGTCTTAGAGTCCTGATCTAAACCCTCAACAAAGGTCTTTCTGACCGATGGAAAAGATTCGGCCAATTTGGAAGTTTCTTCAATGAAAAGTTTTAACCGTTCCCCTTCGTCTTCCACAAGCCTTCTGTAATAGGCTATCTTTTCTTTGAGTTCTTTTTCTTCTTCTTCCAATTTACTTCTTTCCAAGGAGGTGAGCCTTTGAAGCTTCAAGTCCAGCACTGCGTTAGCCTGCGTCTCAGTTAGCGAATATTTTCTCATAAGCCTTTCCTTAGCTTCCGCAATGTCCTTAGAAGTCTTTATATCCTGAATGATTTCGTCCAAATTAGAAAGAGCAATTATCAAACCATTAACTACGTGAAGTCTCTCCTCAGCCTTTTTTAGGTAGTACTTAGACCTTCTGTATATTACTTCTAACCTATGGCGTATAAATTCCTGAAGTAGGACCTTTATACCTACCTGCTTTGGTTCTCCATCTATCAGCACCACAAAGTTTATAGGAAAGTTTCTTCTAAGCTGGGTGTATTTGTAAAGCTTTTCTAAAACATCAGAACCTTTTGCTTCTCTTTTGAGCTCAACCACAATCCTTAACCCTTCCTTGTCCGACTCGTCCCTTATGTCCGATATTTCCTTTAGCTTTCCTTCCTTTACTAGTTCCGCCATTCTCTTTATTAACTCCGATTTATTTACCTGATAGGGTATTTCTGTTATGACTATCTGTTCCCTTCCGCCGGAGACCTTTTCCACGTGCGCCTTTGCCCTTATTCTGACCTGCCCCCTTCCCTTTTTGTAAAACTCTACAAGCTCTTTGTAGTTTTCAATTACTCCTCCCGTAGGAAAATCTGGACCTTTGAGATGTTTCATTATTTCCTCTGTTTCTACGTCTGGGTTTTGGGCTAAAAGGATAAGGGCTTTGGCTACTTCCCTTAGGTTATGGGGTGGTATGGATGTTGCAAGACCTACTGCTATACCTGAGGTTCCGTTACAAAGAAGGTTCGGAAACTTAGAAGGTAAGACCTGAGGTTCTGATGTAGAGCCGTCAAAGTTTGGCACAAAATCCACCGTATCCTTGTCTATGTCCTCAAGCATCAAAAGGGCATACTTGGATAGTTTGGCTTCCGTGTATCTCATTGCGGCGGGCGGATCACCGTCAATGGAACCAAAGTTTCCCTGTCCTATTACAAGTGGATAGTTCATAACAAAGTCCTGAGCCATTCTCACAAGAGCTTCGTAAACTGCCTGATCACCATGAGGATGAAAGTATCCTAAGACTGTGCCAACTATTCTTGCACTTTTTACAAAGCCTTTATCAGGCAAAAGCCCCATTTCGTACATAGCATACAGTATGCGCCTTTGAACGGGCTTTAGCCCATCCCTAACGTCCGGTATTGCCCTCCCCACAATAACAGACATTGCGTAGTCTATGTAAGACTGTTTTACCTCTTCTTCTATTGGGACCTCTACGATCTCCATGTCTTGTAATAATTTTAAAATAAAGTTGTGGTTTATCTTCTTCTTTTTGTGCTTGGTGCGGTGTTTGGAAGTTTTTACAACGTTTTGATATACCGAATCCCAAAGGGTATGTCCATAGCCTATCCGCCTTCCCACTGTCCAAACTGCAAAGTTCCCATAAAGTGGTATGACAACATTCCAATAGTTTCCTACCTTATGCTGAAAGGCAGATGTAGAAACTGTAAAAGTAAAATACCTCTGAGATATCCGCTTGTTGAGATGGCAAGTGGGCTTTTGGCAGTGATATGCTTCTACAAGTGGGGCTTTAGCTTGTCTGCCTTGGTTTTTTACATCTTTTTCTCCACCCTCTTGGTCCTTAGCATGATAGACTGGGATACTTTTAGCTTGCCTGAGCCAATCATACTTGGCGGTATTCTCTTTGGTTTTACAACTTCCGTTTTTAGGTCGGACTTTAGTCTATTTGAAAGTTTTGTGGGAGCAATGTCTGGCGCTTTACCTTTTTTACTTATTTACCTATACTACACTAAGATAAGAAAGATGGAAGGTTTGGGTTTTGGAGATGTGGAGCTTATGGCTTTTATAGGTTCTGTAGCAGGCATTTGGGGAGTGATAGGGGCGGTTTTTCTTGGCAGTATTATTGGGCTAACCTATGCCATTCCTACGATATTAAAAAACAAAAACATAAACTTTGCTATTCCTTTTGGTCCTTTTCTTTCTCTCGGTTGTTTTTTAGCGGTGATTTTTGACTTGAAGAAACTTTTTCTAATAGGTTTTTGAGAGAAACAGCAATCTCTTTCATCAACGGTTCAAACCAATCCTTTGTTTCTCTTAAATTTTCATAAAGCTCCTCTTGTGGTATATCCCACGTGCTTATTAGTTTATTTTTAAGCTTTATCATCTTGATAATTCTATCTTTGTGCTCCTCCGAGACTATTCCGTGCTCTACCATTTTTAAGAGGCAATCGTCTCCAAACTTTTTTATTCCAAACTTTGGTGCTAAATGTTTGCATATGTCAAACAAAGAATCGTAAGCTACTTGATAAAAATACTTTACTCTATCGTAATACATAGGCTTGCTTTTGAACTCTTCTAAATCTACCGAAAGAACGAAGTTTATTTTGTCTACGGAATCTTTCACGTGTTTTGCTTTTTGTCTTAGAAGGTCAAAGTCTATCAAAAGAACATTCCCGGTAGTTTTTTTATGTGTTCCACCACCGCCTTTGCATATTCCTTAAATACATGGATATTTTGCTCTAAAAAGTGATATAGCTCTTCTGGATCTACTGTTTTTTTGGGTCTCTGTATTCAATGTAGAAGTTGGTAAGATCCTGAAGGTTTTTTAAATCTTTAAAACCTATGTGCTCGCCCAACTTTACCAAACAGTCTTTTGACGTAGTCCTTAGACCATAAACCACAGATAAGTGTCTGCAAGGTCTCATAGAACTTTCAAAAGCCAAGTTAAAATCCACCCTTGCCTTATCCCAAACAAGCTTGTTCTTTACAAATTCTTCTTTGCCCATCGATACAAGCTTTTTCAAGTCCGCATAAGCCTTTTCTAAATTGTGAAAACTTTCCAAGATCAAACTTATTTTTACCTTTTTCTCCATAGCTTAGTTATCGCTGAAGATTTAAAATCTATAACACTACACTTTTATGGGCAACTTTCCTACCTCAAGGTCCTCATACTTTTTTACAAGCTTTAAAAAAGCTAAAGATGTTATGTAGGCATCTTCCAAAGCATCGTGAAAGTTTGAAAGGGGCAAGTTCAAGCTTTTGGAAAGCTCCTCTAAGGTAGGTATTTTATCCCTAATATCCAAAAGATCTACCAAATCAATGTAGTAGGGACGGAAAACTCCTCCGCACGATTCCCTAATTAAACTCCTCATCACCCACACGTCTATTTCCGTAAAATAGCCCACGAGCACGCAGTCCCAGGAGAATTTAATAAACTCCTTACAGGCTTTTTCCGGTTCTATGCCTTCTTTTAGTTCGTCAGGCAATATGCCATGCACCTTTATGCTTTCTAAGTCTTGCATGAAGTTTTTAACTTTAAAGCTTATGTGATCAGAAAGTTTTAGCTTTAGTCCCTCCAAACGAAAGGCACCCAAGCTTAAAATCTTTGCAGTTTTGAAATCAGAGTGAGACATTTCTGTATCAAAAACCACAAAACATTGATCCTTTACCTTTTTTTTAAATCCAAATCCCAGTTGAACTTCTCAAAAGCTTCCTTGTATATCTTCTTATAAAACCAACGCTTAAGTTTAATCAAATTCATTGAGAAAGCTCATAGTTGGTGGTTTTAAATAAATTATATTCATTTATACGCGGAGGTGTAGTATGGCAGTAAAGGAGATAATGGAAGCCTTGGCAAGGCAGTCGGTGGAAAACAAAAAACTCTCCGAGTTGGTAAAGGATATAAGGCTTGTGGGTGATAAGCTTGAACTGATTTTTGTATTGCCTAACAAAAGCTTGGAAAGTGAGATAAGGAACAAAGCTATGACCGTTCTTAAAGAGGTGGAGGGTGTGGAGAACTTTGAAATAAAATTTGCTCCAATGGGACAGCCTGTCCAAAGTCCCGGTTTTCATAAAACCAAACTTCCCGGTATCAAACACCTAATAGTGGTCGGCAGTGGTAAAGGTGGGGTGGGCAAATCTACTGTAGCGGTAAACATTGCCCTTGCCTTGTCCAAGCTTGGATACAGAGTTGGTCTTTTGGACGGAGACATCTACGGTCCAAGCATACCAACCATGCTGGGCTTAAAAAATCAAAGGGTGGAGGTGGATAAATTTAACCGAATTATACCTGCAGAAGCCTTTGGAATGAAGGTAATGTCCGTGGGCTTTTTGCTCCCATCGGAGGATACACCGCTCATATGGCGCGGTCCTATGCTAATGAAAGCTTTAACTCAGTTTCTTTTTGATGTAAAGTGGGGTAGTTTGGACTTTTTGGTTTTGGACTTACCACCGGGCACAGGAGATGTTCAATTGACCCTTGCTCAAACGGTGGAAATTGACGGCGCAATAGTGGTTACCACCCCCCAAGACGTAGCCCTTGCGGATGTAAAAAAGGCGGTGGTTATGTTCAAAGAGGTGGGTATTCCGGTGCTTGGTGTGGTGGAAAACATGGCATACTTTGTCTGTCCAGAGTCTGGCAATAAATACTACATATTTGGTAAAGGAAGGGTTTCAAACTTTGCCCTTGCTTATGGACTTAAAATATTGGGCTCTGTGCCTATAGAGCCTGCAATCTCAGAAACTTCCGATAGTGGAGTGCCCATAGTAGAAAGCTCTCCAGATTCTCAATCTGCTAAAGCATTCTTGAACATAGCCAAGATTATTGCAGAAGAACTTGAAAGGAGGTAAGCAATGTTTATAAAAAAGCTTGGCAAGAGAGTTGTTTATTTGGATCACATAGCGACCACGCCAGTAGCACAAGAGGTGCTGGAGGCTATGCTTCCCTATTTTAGGGAACACTTTGGTAATCCTACATCTTTACACAGTTTTGGTCAGATAGCGAAAAAAGCTATAAACGAAGCAAGAGAAAAATTGGCTTCTTTGATAGGTGCCAACTCTCCGGATGAGATCATATTCACATCGGGCGGTATAGAGGCTAACAACCTTGCTATAAAAGGTATAGCCAAGGCTTACGAAAAAAGAGGAAGACACATTGTTTCTACCGAAATAGAACATCACTCCATACTTCATCCTCTCAAAAGCTTGGAAAAGGAAGGGTGGGAAGTAACATACCTAAAGCCAGACAAGTATGGGCTTATACACAAAGACCAACTTGCCGAGGCAATCAGAAGCGACACAGTTTTGGTAAGCATAGGCCATTCAAACAGAGAAATAGGAACGATACAGAATATTAAGGAATTAGTAGAAGCTGCAAAGGAAAAGAATCCAAGGGTGATCTTCCATACAGACGCCTGTCCTACCTTAGGGCACTACCCCGTTAATCTTCAAGAGTGGGGTGTGGATTGTGCATCCTTTACAGCCCATCTGATGTATGGACCAAAAGGGGTGGGTGCCTTATGGACTAGAAAGGGTGTGAAGATCCGACCTCTCATTGAAGGCGGAACGCAGGAAAGGGGAGTCAGAGCTGGAACAGAAAATGTGCCGGGCATAGTGGGTTTTGGTGCGGCGGCAGAGCTTGCCCAAAAGGAATTAGAGGACAGAATGACGAGGCTTTCCTATTACAGAGACAAACTTAAAAAAGCCATAGAGGAAAAACTTGACTACATAGAATTTACTGGACATCCTACCCAAAGGCTTCCTCATCACCTTTCTTTGATTGTCCATCTTATAGAAGGAGAAGCTATGCTTTTGAGGCTTGACCTTATGGGTGTGGAAACTGCCTCTGGGTCCGCTTGTGTGTCTTTAGCTTTAAAACAATCCCACGTGCTTTCTGCCATAGGAGTTCCCAAGGAAGTGGCAAACGGTTCTTTGGTCTTTAGCTTTGGAAGAGACAACACGGAAGAGGATGTGGATTATGTGGCGGAAGAATTTCCAAAGACTGTAAAACTGCTAAGAGAGCTATCTCCTTTCAATCCGGAGAACTGGGAGCAGTATATTAAGAGTAAAAAGTGAGCTTTTGGGCTACAAGCTTTAGGTCCTCTTCTGTATCAACGCCGTGATAGTAATTTGAGCTGAGAAGGACTTTTATCTTTACCCCTTTCTCTAAGAGTCTCAGTTGTTCTAAGGACTCAAGCCTTTCTAAGGTTGATGGTTCCCATCTGACAAAGTCCATAAGAACATCTCTTCTGAAGGCATAGATGCCTACGTGCTTTAGGGGATAGAATGAAAGGTGTTTTTTCATGTAAGGTATAGGACTTCTGGAAAAGTATAGAGCATTTTGGTTTTCGTCCAGGACTACCTTTACGCAGGAAGGGTTGTCGTATGCGGTGGGGTCATGTATGGCAAGGGTAGCAACAGGATACTCATCCAAAGCACAAAAAAGCCTTTCTACGTCCTCTTTATAAACAAAGGGTTCATCACCTTGATAGTTTATCACGTAATCTGCCTCTACGTATTTTAGGGCGTAAGCTGTCCTGTCGCTTCCAGAAGGAAGGTCAGAAGGAGTAAATATTATTCTGATGGGTAAGTCTTGAACCACCTCAGCTATCCTTTCACTGTCTGTAGCAAGGACCACCTCCTCCCCAGTTTTCAAACACCCTTCCGCCACCCACCTTACAAGAGGTTTGCCATTTATTAGCTGTAAAGGCTTTTCCTTAAGTCTCGTAGACCCCAACCTTGACGGTATTACTATAATTCGCTTCATCCCTATATAACCCTACATTTTAAGCCTAAATCTAACTATCCTCCAATAAAACCAAAGGTAGAAAAAACAAAAGGCTAAGAAGGATAAGACCAAAGGTATAGTGTTTCTCCAAAAGAGAAGAGCAGGTATAGACGCCATTATCTGAAAACCCCAAAGGTAGGGAGAGGTCAAAGAGTTTCTTATTACCGGATGGGTTCTTTTGTATTTTCTTCTTATGATCCTTTTGTAGATTAACGTATGCAGATGTATGGAATCGGGTTCAAAGGGACTGCCCCCTCTTAAAAACTTTTTTCTGTAAATGGAAAAAACTGTTTCAAAGACTGGATAAGCCAAAAGCATGAGCACAAACCATGGGGAAACTTCGGGATGTCTATTTACCAAAAGCACGCCTTCCAAACCTGCCAAAAAGCCTATAAAGTAACTTCCACCATCTCCTAAGAAGATCTTACCAAAAGGAAAGTTCAAAAGTAGAAAACCAAAAATAGCGGAAGCCATGATTAAACTCAGATAAAGCAAAAGCTCATCCTGCAGAACAAAACTTACATAAGCGTATGAGAGGAATATAATCATTGATACACCACCAGCCAAGCCGTTAAAGCCGTCTATTATGTTCATGGCATTAGCCATACCAGCCAAGGCAAAGGCGGTAAAAAAAGAGAAAACATCTCAGAGTTTTTAAGAAGCTCGTCAAGGATGGGTACGTCTATTCTTTTTAATCCTGCGGAGAGAAAGACCACGACCAAGATCCCAGAAACAAAGGCGGATAGTAATCTAATTTTGGGACTTACTTTTTTAGTGATGTCTTCCGCAAAACCCGCTAAAAAGACAGGTAAAGACACAGCAAAAAGGGTTAAAAATTCTTTTCCAAAAGGTTTTCCGAGGACGGTTGAAAATAAGCCAGAGACCACACAGGCAGAAAAGACAGCCAACCCACCTATCCTTGGAGTTGGATTTTGATGAAATTTTTGAACTCCCTCCCTTGTATCTACCAAAGGTTTATGTTTAAAATGAGTAAAAGCATAGCTAAGCATAAGGCTTACAAGGAAAGCTATTATCAGATATTTCATTACATTAAAATATTAACCGAGCTAATGAATCCTCAAAGTATCGTTGAAGGGGTAAGTTCTGTATTAAAAGGAAAGGAGGATGTGATTCTCAAAGTCCTTGTTTGCTTTCTTTCGGGTGGGCATGTGCTTTTGGAGGATGTGCCAGGAGTGGGCAAAACTACCTTAGCGCTTTCTTTTGCAAAGGTTTTAGGTCTGTCTTTTGCCCGTGTGCAATTTACCAGCGACCTTTTACCTTCGGACATACTGGGTGTGAGCGTATATGACCAGTCCAAAAAGTCCTTTGTATTTAAGCATGGTCCTATCTTCCACAACATAGTTTTGGCTGACGAAATTAACAGGGCTACTCCAAAGACACAGAGCGCTCTTTTGGAAGCCATGGCAGAAGCCAAAGTTAGCGTGGATGGCGTTACCTACGAACTGCCAAAACCCTTTTTTGTGATCGCAACCCAAAATCCAATAGAGATGTACGGAACTTTTCCACTGCCAGAATCTCAGTTGGACAGGTTCAGCATGAAAATATCCATCGGATACCCAGACAAGGAAACAGAAGCTAACATTCTCAGAGGGGACAATCCTTTGGAAAAGGTGGAAAAGCTAACTCCTTTGGTAAAACCTCACGAAATACTGGCGACCATGCATCAAATAAGTAGGTTTTACGTATCTCCCGATATAGCAAAGTTTGTGGTTGAAATAGTTACCAGAACAAGGAAACATCCTGAGGTTATTTTGGGCGTTTCCACAAGGGGTGCCATACATCTTATAAACTGTGCGAAAGCCTTAGCCTACTGTAGGGGCAGGGACTATGTAGTGCCGGAGGATATAAAGGACTTAGCTCCTCATTGTTTGGCCCACAGGATGGTCTTAAGGGAAGGGGTGGAAGGGGAAGAGCTGATAAAGGCTATACTGGAGGAGGTACCACCTCCTTGACAAAGCTTGCGGTTTTGCAGTGGCATGTTGTCTTTGGCAGTGTGCAAAAGAACAAGGATAAACTTTTGAGTTTTTTAAAACACTTGGAAGATGCCCTTGTGGTTGTCCCGGAGATGTTTCTTTTGGGTTTTGATTACGAAAACCTAAAAAGGCAGGTAATTTACTGCCAAGAGGTGGTGGAGGAGCTCAAAGAATTGTCCAGGAGTAAAAATCTTACGCTGGTGGGCACGTATCCGGAGGAGAGGGAAGGAAAGCTTTACAACACCGCTTTTGTAATATCTGATGGCAAGCTTGTGGGAAGGAGAGACAAGATAAAACTCTTTCCTATTTACAGGGAGAACAAGTATTTTTCTCCTGGTGCAGAAAACCCTGTGTTTGAAACAAGGCACGGAAGGATTGGCATCCTTGTATGCTTTGAGTTAAGGTTTGCGAGTTTGGGGTGGGATCTAAGGAAAAAAGGAGCTCAGATCATAGCGGTGCCGTCTATGTGGGGTGCAAAAAGGAAAGAACATCTAAAGGTTCTTTCAAGAGCAAGGGCTATAGAGCTTCAGACTTTTCTTCTGCTTTCAAACGCATGGGGGAAAACTGGCGAAGAGGAATACGCAGGCTGTTCTGCCATATACGACCCATGGGGAAATGTTCTGGCCTTTTCCGAAGAAGGGGAAAGTATTTTGGTAAGCTTGGCAGATACAAAAAAAGTGGAGGCGGTAAGAAGACTCATACCGGTTGATGATTGGTAAGGGAATGAGGCACACGAAAAGAATTAAACTAACTTAGAAATAGTCTTTCTATAAGCAAAGTAAAATATAGCTGCCCTTAGTGTAGTTTCTATACTCATAAAAACCCAAGGGACCAAAGGGGAAGGAAAGAGTTTTAAGAAAACATAGGATGGAATTATTCTGAAAAGCCAAAAAGAAGTTATGTTGATGATAAGGGGAATTTGGGTTTTCCCCATGCCTTTTAGTGCGCCGGAGTATATGCTTGCATAAGCCATCTGAGGTTGGGACAGAGCGACAATTATCAAGTAATAAACTGCCAAGTGGATGACCTCCTTATCTTTCACAAACAATTGCGAAAGCTCGGCAGGAAATACTATCAAAAATATACCCGCCAGTCCCATTATAGAAGCGGTAAGATGTGCGATTGTGGATATGCCGTATTCCAAGCCTCTGTAATTTTTAGCTCCAAAGTTCTGTCCAGATACAACAGTGGATGCGACCATAAAGCCAAAGCCAATCATAAAGGATACACTCTCTACCCTAAGGCCTACTTGATGCGCTGCAAGAGCCTTGTCTCCAAAACTTGCTACCATACCCACGAATACGTTAAAGGACAGACTGGTTATTCCTTTCTCCAGCGCAGTGGGAAGGCCTATTCTGAATGTTCTAAAAAGCGCATCTTTTTCAAAGCTAAGCTTAATAGGAAAGGGTTTTTTGTGGAATAGATAAAGGTATAGGTAAGCTATAAGTCCAAAGATCTCCGAAAGGGCCACACCCCATCCAGCCCCTTCCACTTCCAATCTCGGAAAACCAAATTTGCCATAGATAAGCAGGTAGGCAAAACTAATGTTTATAAGGCTCATAAGGAGGGCTACTTTAAAAGGGCTTTTTGTATCTCCGTAACCATTGTAGGCGGCATAAAACGTTTCTGTGATAAAGCCAACTGTAATGAACGTAAAGATGGGGTCTAAGTATTTAGAAGATAGTTTGGCTACTTCCTCAGAAGCGCCAAATTTCACCATCAAGTAGGTTGTGAGGTCTGTCCCAAAGAAGGTAAGGGGTAGGGCTATAAGGAATGATATGATCAAGCCCCATAGAAAGGCAGGAGAAGGGTCTTTGCCCGCTCCGGCCCTCTGAGCTACTAACACAGACGTGCCAGTATAGGAGAGTGCCATGAGGGAGTAGATAAACCACAGCATACTTGCGGAATATCCCACACTGGCTACTGCGGTGGAAGAAAGCCCAGACACTAAAATTATAGAAACCGTACTTTCTACCGCATAAAGAAGGTTTGAAAGAATAATAGGTAGTGCAAGCTTTGTAACCTTTTTGGCAACTTTAATCCTACCTTCAGACGGATCTATGAGAAGTTTATTGCTCATTGATAAATCTTTTCATAACCTCCAAACCTTTTCTGTAACCAAGTTGATAAATTTCATCTACCTTCCATAGATTGTGTAAGCTGTATCTTCCCAACTCCGGCACGATTAAAAAGTTGCAAAGCTCTTTCCTTTTTCTACGTTGGACCTAATCGCAAGGACAAAGCTCCTCAACAGTATGCTTACTATATTTTTGGGCCTGTCTGCAGGATCCATGGGATTGACATCTACGCCTACCACCGGTATATCCCTTTTCAAAAAAGGTTCCACAGGCAGGTTGTTGGTAACTCCTCCATCTACCAATAGAAAGTGTTTGTATCTAACGGGCTCAAAAATGCCGGGCAAAGCACAACTTCCCAAAACGATTCTATAAAGATCACCTTCCGAAAAGTAAATAGTCTTTCCAGTAATTATATCAAGGGCGCACACATGAAATTCTTTTTTCAGCTCCTCTATCCTATCCACCTTCAGGTATTTTCTGAGAAACTTTTCTCCTTTTAAAAGGGAAAAAACCCAAGTTTGGGAATCCTTGGCTTTATGTATCTAATCCACTCTCTGTCCTTTACTATTTTCAGCATCTCCTCAGGTGTATAGCCTGCGCAGTAGAAAGCCCCTACTAAGGCACCTGCGCTAACCCCACTAACACCAACTATTTCAAAACCAAGCTCTTCCAAAGCTTTTATAACACCTATGTGGGCTATACCCCTTACCGCGCCACCCGAAAGAACCAAGTTTATCTTCATAGAAGGATAAAGTATAAATAACACGTCGGATGAGAAACTACCTAAGCGCATAGCTTTTTCTGAAACCGCTATAGCCATAAAGGTAAGCCAAAAGCGTTATACCTTTCCTCTTTCTCACTCAACAAGTATAATAACTAGAAAATGCGCACAGTTATATTATTCTATATTTTGCTTCTTCTGTTTTCTTATTCGTGTAAAGAAAGCACAAAGGCTAACAAAGAGGAAAACGAGGCTAAGATACCTTGTCGGGTGGTAAAGGTAATAGATGGGGATACTTTTACCTGCACCTTAAAAAATGGGGAGGAGATAAAAGTTAGGCTGATAGGGGTGGATACTCCAGAAAGTAGGGAAGGTCCCAAGTTGGAAAGGGATGCAGAAAGGACAGGATTGAGTAAAAAGGAGATCCTAAGGATGGGAAAAGAGGCTACTGAATATACGAAAAAGCTTTTACCCAAGGGAGAGGTAGTCTATTTGGAACAAGATGTCCAGCCTACAGATAGATACGGTAGAGTCCTTGCTTACGTGTGGCTTAAGGACGGCAGAATGTTAAACGAGTTATTACTGCTTGAAGGAATGGCACAAGTTTATACTATCCCACCAAACGTGAAATATCAAGAGAGACTTCTCAAAGCCCAAAAGAAAGCCATGGAGGAGGGGAGAGGATTTTGGAGCGTAAATAAACCTTAGAGTTCCTTTAGCTGATACGCAAAGAAAAGTCTTTGTATCTCTTCCAAAGAAAGTTCTTCAACCCTTTTTGAAGGGTCTATAAAAGCTTTTTTTAGTATATCCTCTGGAAATTTGTTCCTTAAGGTCTTTCTCTTAAAGGAGAAAAGTTTTGTCAGAAATGCTTTGTATGTTTTCAAATCTATATTCAATTTTTCTTCCTTTCTGACGAGCTTTATGACTGCGGACTGGACCTTTGGTGGTGGTAAAAAAAATCTGGGTGGCACCGTCATAACGTAGGTGATTTGGAAAAAGGTTTTAAGAAAGCAACCAAGCCAAGAAGTGCCCTCTATGAGCTTTTCTGCTACCTCCTTTTGGACCATAAAAACTGCCAAATTTATGCAATTGTGACAAAAAACTGTTCTTTCAATTATAAGAGTTGCCATATTGTATGGTAAGTTTCCCAAGATCTTTATTTGTTTTCCGATTTTGCAATAATTAAACTCAGAAGCATCTGCGTGATAGATTTTTAACCTTTTGTCTTCCAACTTTTTCAGTTCTTTAATCATATCTGGATCTATCTCTATACAGTGGATTTCCTTTACAGAAGTCTTTAAGATTTCTTTAGTTAAACTTCCTGTGCCGGGACCTATCTCTACTACAACGTCTCCTTCGTTTAATTCTGCAACGTCCAAGATCTTTTTTGCCACGCCGGGAGAGACCAACAAATGCTGTCCGTATCGCTTTTTTAAGCGCACCTTAACTCTCCTTTTATGTTATAATAACCTTTTTGAATACGGAGGTAAAGCCATGAGTAGCTTACTACAAGACATAGAAAAGGCATACATCCCAGCTAAGGAATATCCAGAGTTAAAGGTGGGAAATACGGTTAGAGTGTATTACAAGATCGTGGAGGGCGATAAAGAGAGAATACAGCCCTTTGAAGGTGTGGTAATAAGGATAAGGGGTTCTGGTTTGGGTAAAACCTTTACGGTTCGTAAGGAATCTTACGGTGTGGGTATAGAGAGAACATTCCCTTACTACAGCCCAAACATTGAGAAAATAGAGCTTGTTAAGTATGGTAAGGTGCGTAGAGCAAAACTTTACTACCTTAGAAAATACAAGGGTAAAGAAGCGCTCAGCAAAGTAAAGGAAATAAAGCCTTGGGAAGTGAAGAAAAAGTAATGCTTGAGTGGGAAATTCCCCTTTGGGAGAAAGGGCTTACAGTAGCAGGTGTAGATGAGGCAGGAAGGGGTCCTTTGGCAGGACCAGTGGTAGCCTGTGCGGTAATTCTCCCTCCCTTTACACAACCATTCATGAAAGGAGACTCAAAGAAACTATCTTCAAAGGAAAGAGAGGACGCTTACGAATATATAAAACAGATAGCTTTGGCTGTAGGCACAGCAGTGGTGGATAGCACGGTAATTGACAGGCTTAACATTCTGAAGGCTACGAAGTTGGCAATGGAAAGGGCTTTGCAAGATCTTAAGATGAAATTTGACGTAGTTATCACAGATCACGTAAAGTTGGAAAATTACAACTGCATAGCTTTAACAAAGGGAGATGAAAAGAGCCTTAGCTGTGCGTGTGCGTCTATAGTGGCAAAGGTGTTAAGAGACAGAATCATGGAGCACTACCACCAAATCTTTCCTCAGTTTAATTTTCAAAAAACAAAGGATATCCTACAAAGGAGCACATCAAAAGCCTAAGGTTAAACAAACCAACTATAATACACAGGAAAAGCTTTATGCCGGTAAGACAATTGGAGCTTTATGCACAAACCCGTTTTACTTGAAGAAGCTGTAGATCTACTTTTGGGAGGGGGCGGAAAGATCTTTGTAGATTGCACCGTAGGGCTTGGAGGTCATGCAAGAAAAATACTGGAGAAAAATCCGGAGGCATTTCTAATAGGCATAGACAGAGACCCTTATGCCCTTGAAATTGCAAAGGAAAACCTGAAGGAGTTTGACGGAAGATTTAGCTTATACAAAGCTAATTATTCTGATTTTGACTTGGTTTTAAAAGAAGAAGGCATAGCCTTAGTTGATGGTTTTTTGTTTGACTTGGGCGTGTCTATGTATCAACTCAAAAGTCCGAGGGGATTTTCTTTTCAAAGGGACGATCCGTTGGACATGAGAATGGATCCTGAGGATAGGATCACCGCTTACGATGTGGTAAACAGATATTCAGAAAAAGAGTTGGAGAGAATAATAAGAGAGTATGGGGAAGAAAAAAAGGCAAGGGCCATTGCCAAAGCTATAGTCCTGCAGAGAAGTAAAAAACCCATAGAAACCACAAAGGAGCTTGTGGATGTAATTCTTTCTGTTTTGAAAAGACGGGGCAAGATCCATCCTGCTACCAAGGTGTTTCAGGCTATAAGGATAGAGGTAAATAGGGAGTTGGAGCATCTGAAAATCGCTTTGGAGAAGGTGCCAACCTACCTAAGAAGTGGTGGCAGGTTAGTAGTTATATCCTTCCATTCCCTTGAAGACAGGATGGTAAAAAAGTTTTTCAAAGAACACTCCTATCAGTTTAAGATTCTCACAAAAAAGCCGATAACTCCAAAAAAGGAGGAAGTGATGCAAAACCCAGCAAGCAGGAGTGCTAAACTAAGGGCTGGAGTAAAGATATGAGGTATATTGTGCTTTCAATCTTACTAATAACTTTGAATTTTCTCTACTCCGCTTATTCTATAAGAGTGGCTAAAGAATACGCCAGCAAATTAACGGAGTTGAGAAAGGAATTAGAAAAAAACCTTTCCCTAAGAGTGAGCTATTCAAACGCAGTAAATTATCCAAAAGCCAAAGAATGGACTAAGGAAAGGGGCTTTATCCCGGTAAGCTGGGATAAGGTAAGCTTAATAGATTAGAGCTTTTGCTCTTCTAAACTCAGTGCCAAAAGACTTATTACTCTGTTGCCCTCCATTTTATCCACCACAAACTTGTATCCACCATATTCAAACTCATCCCCCTCTTCCGGAACCTTGGCAAGGTTTTTCATGACAAAGCCTCCGATTGTGTCGTATTCATAATCCTCCGGAAGCTCAATCCCAAGCCTTTTTGAAACAGTTTCCACATCAACCCAACCGTAAATCCTGTATACCCCCTTACCCACTTGCTGAAAATTCTCTTCCCAGCTTTCTGGGAACTCCTCGAAGAGAAATTCAAGTATGTCTCCTATGGTTACAATTCCCACAAGCTCACCGTGTTCGCCAACTACGATTGCTATCTGAGAGTTGTTTTTACGCATTTCCGATATCAGATCTTTCAACACCATTACTTCTGGAACTATCAGTACTTCCCTTTTAAACTCCTTTAACTTTCTGTTTAAATTTTCTTCAAAGGGAACGATCTCTTTTACAAAAATAACACCTGTTATACTATCTGGGTTTTGCGAATATACCGGAATTTTGCTATGCTTTCTTTCCAAAATCTTCTGATAAACTTCTCCCACCGTTTTTTCTTCATCCAAAAGAAAAAGGTCCGGTCTTGGCGTCATTATCTCTTTAACAGTGGTTTCTTTTATAGATATAGCTTTCTCTACCATCTTTTTTTCTTCCTCGCTGAAGAGTCCTTTTCCGTATCCAATGTCAAATATTTCCCAAAAGACCTTCTCCTTATCGTTATCTTGGTCCGCTTCGGTCATGGGTAAAAGACTGCCAATTGATCTGCTGAATATAGCCCTTAGAGGGTAAAGCAGGGTGTGTATTAAGTAAAAAGGAACTGAGTAGAATAAGGACAAGCGTGTAGCAAAGTGTAGGGCTACGTTTTTTGGTATAACTTCGCCAAAAATAAATATCAGAAAACTTATTAGCAAAGCGGAAAAGGTCGCACCACCCTCTCCAAAGTGAGATACGAATAATGTGGTGCCATAAGCGGAAAGAAGCACGTTTGCAACTTCATTTCCTATAAGAATGGAAAGTAAAACTTCACGGGGCTTTGAAAGGAGTTTGATTACTAACTTATATAGTCTGCTGTGGGAGTATTTTCTAAGAAGATAGCGGTTTGTGCCAAAAAAGACCACCTCCGACGAAGAAAAAAACCAGAAAGATAGAGAAGAAAGACAAATACCGCCAGTTCAGTATATATTACAGCAGACGAACCTTCCATCTATGAATGCCTCCCTTAACTCTGCTTTACATTCATCCATCCTATACTCGCACAGAGGGTAAAAAGGACAAGCTTCCTCTGAATACATCTGCACGTCAACAGTCTTTAAAGTTTTTCTTTCAGAGGGATGTTCTGCAGGCATGTTCTGTATAAGATACTTAGTATAGGGATGTAAAGGTGACTTTAAAACATGCTGTTTTGTCCCCATCTCTAAGAGCCTGCCTCTATAAAGGACCGCCACACTATCTGCAACATACTCCACAGACCTAACATCATGCGTTATCAAAAGAACAGATATGCCCTTAAGTTTTAGTTTTAAGAAAAGCTCAAGTATGCCTCTTCTGAGGCTCGCATCCAAGGAAGCGGTTGGCTCGTCAGCAACTATAAGCTTTGGTTCCAATACGGTAGCTCTTGCTATTGCAACCCTCTGTTTTTGCCCTCCGGAAAGCTGATAGGGTTTTCTGTGCAGATACTCTTCAGTCAAACCTGCTTCCAGTAGTGCATAAAGGATCTTTTTCTCCCTGTCTCTGTATTTGTGAACTATTAAAGGTTCTTCCAGTATTTCTTTTACGCTCATACGTGGATTTAAAGAAGAAGCTGGGTCCTGAAAAACTGCGGATACATAGCGGGTGTATTCTTTACCAAAGTTTGAAATTTCCCTGCCATCAAAGAAGATTTTACCCTCAGTTGGTTTTTCCAACCTTAGAATGAGTTTTCCCAAAGTGGTTTTGCCAGAACCAGACTCTCCAACCAGTGCTAAAATTTCACCCACCTTTATTTGCAAGCTCACACTTTTAAGGGCAAAGAACTTCCTACTTTTAAACAGGCCTACCTGTAACTTGTATGCCTTGCTTACTTGTTGGACGCTTAGAAGATTCATATTGTTCTGGAGAAGCGAAGCTCTTTTTTCTGCGGTAGGTATTGGTCAAAGACCATGGCTATGTTCCTTATTAAAAGCCTTCCCATTGGCGATACCCTTATGGACCTGTCCTTTATCTCCAAAAGTCCGTCCTCTTCCATTTCTTTAAGCTTAGATAGCTCTGCTTCAAAGTGGTCTTCAAAGGATATGCCAAAGGTATTTTCTATCTTATCAAACTCGCACCGGAAGTTGCACATAAGGTCCATGATAACTTCTCTTCTAATCAAGTCCTCTTCGTTCAAAATATACCCTCTCATGGTGGGAAGGTCCATATTATCCAAAGCCAGGTAGTATTCCCTTATGGTCTTGTAGTTTTGAAAGTAGGCATCCTCCAGCATACTTATAGATGTCGCACCTATACCTATAAGATCTACGCCCTTTTTGGTGGTATATCCTTGAAAGTTTCTCCACAGGGTGCCGTTTTGCTGGGCTATAGAAAGCTCATCTTCAGCTTTTGCAAAGTGATCCATACCAATGTAGAGATAGCCTGCCTTTTGGAAAAGTTCTATGGTCATTTCCAAGATCTTTAATTTGTCTTCTGGAGGGGGTAAGGTGTTTGGGTCTATCTTCCTCTGCAAGGGCTTTAACCAAGGCACATAGGCAAAGTTATAAACCGCTACCCTATCTGGGTTAAGCTCTATGGTCTTTTCTATGGTTCTTTTGAACTTCTCTGGTGTCTGATAGGGAAGCCCGTATATAAGGTCTATGTTTATGCTTTTAAAGTTAAGTTCTCTTAGCCTTTTCATAACCTCTTTCATTAAAGATTCTGGCTGTATTCTGTTTATTGCCCTTTGCACCTCTTCGTCCAAGTCCTGAAGTCCCATACTTATTCTGTTAAAACCTAAGGCCCTTATGGTTTCCAACTGACCCTCTGAAAGATACCTCGGGTCTATTTCTATGCTTATCTCTCCTTCTTTATCTATCTGGAAAGTTTGACTTAGCTTTCCATACAGCTCCCTCATTTCTTCGTTGGTTAAAAAGTTTGGAGTGCCTCCACCCCAATGAAGTTGAACCACTGGTCTGGATAAGTCAAGATACTGACTGATAAGATCTATTTCTTTGTATAAGTAATCTAAGTATTTTCTTGACACGTCTTTTCTGTGGGATATGATTACATTGCATCCGCAAAACCAACAGGCGCTTTCACAGAAAGGTATATGCACGTAAATAGAAAGGGGTCTTTTCTTTTTGTTGCTTTCCAAAAGCTTTCTTTTGTAATCCTCCTTTCCAACTCCAGTGTGAAATTCAGTAGCGGGGGGATAGCTTGTATATCTTGGTCCAGGTCTGTCATACTTCTCTATCAGCTCTTTGTTAAATAATGTCTTCATAAGTCTATTAATTTATGCCAAAGGTCTATATTATTATATGATGTGATGCAGAACATATTTGTATGGGGTTTTAACTTTAGGACAGCTCCCATAAGCGTTAGGGAGATCTTAGCCTGTAGTAAAGAGGAGATAAAAAACCTCTTGCCTGCGATCAAATCATACTCTGGTGCAAAGGAATTGGTAATGCTTAATACTTGCAACAGAGTGGAGTTTTACACTGTATGCGAAGACTATAGCCAAGTTTATGCCATTGTAGAAAGTTTTTTGGATATAAAGGGAGTTAGTCAGAACTACAGAAAATACTCTTTCTTTTTGGAAGGTAAAGACGCCATAGCTCACATTTTTAGAGTATCAAGCAGTCTTGATTCTATGGTGGTGGGCGAAAGCCAAATCGTATCTCAGTTTAAAGAAGCTTTTCAAATAGCAAGGGATGTGGGCACAGTTGGGAAGATCTTAAACAGGGTTTTTGAGAAAGCTTTGAGAACCGCCAAAAGAGTGAGAACAGAGACAGGTATAGGAAAGAGTGCGGTTTCAGTAAGCTATGTCGCTGTGGAGTTAGCCAAGCAGATATTTGGCAATCTGAGCAAGGCTCAGGTTTTGTTGATAGGAGCCGGGGAGATGGCAGAGCTTGCAGCTAAGTATTTCAAAAAACTAAAGGCTAACATCTTTATAGCCAACAGAACTTACGAAAAGGCTTTAGAACTGGCTAAGGAGTTGGAGGGTAACGTAATAGTTTATAACGAGCTGGAGGATCATCTACACAAGTTTGATATAGTTCTTTTGTCCACCGGTGCTAAAAATTATGTGCTTACAAAAAACATGGTTGAGAAGGCTATGAAGAAAAGGGACTACAAGCCTATGTTTATCATAGACATATCTGTGCCAAGAAACGCAGAACCGGACATAAACGAGGTGGATCAAGCTTTCCTTTACAACATAGATGACCTAAAGGTCATATCTCAGGAGAACCTAAGGGGACGCTTAAGGGAAAAGGAAAAAGGTGAGATTATTGTGTGGGACGAAGTAGAGAAGTTCTTTAGGTGGCTTGAGTTTCTTAAGATAGAAGACAGAATAGTTAAAATAAAGAGCCTTTGGGCAGATGTGGAAAGAAGGGAACCTAAGTTTAGAAAATTTCTTTACCACGCCCTAAGGGAGATAAAAAAAGATCCTATAGGTTCGGAAAAGTTGGTTAAAATACTTCTTCAGGAGGATGAGAATGCAAACGAGGCCAGAAAATTATCCGATGTCCATAACCGAGCTGATGGAATTAGAATCTGAGTATTCAATCAAAGCCTACATACTCATAAAGGCGGATCCAAGGGAAATACCTTCAATTATGTTAGCCCTATCCACCTTTGATGGAGTGAAAACTGCGGACGTGGTAACTGGTCCTTACGACATTATAGTATTTGTGGAAGTAAAGAATCAGGATGAATTGGGAAGACTTGTGATAAACAAAATCCACTCCTTAGAGGGAGTGAAAGAAGCACTTACCTGTGTGGTAGTCAGAATATAAAGATCTAAACTCCATGAAAGTTCCGCTAAGTTGGCTTAATGAATTTGTTGATCTGGAAGGGATAGAGCCAGAGGACATAGCAAGGGCTTTAACTCTAAGGAGCGTAGAGACTAACCTAAGTGTGTGGGATGCAGAATTAGAAGGTGTGGTTTTTGGAAAGGTTGTTAGTCTTTGGGAGCATCCAAAAGGCGAGGGTCTAAAGGTCTGCAAGGTTAAAATAGGGGAAGATAGGGCGCTTCAGGTAATAACCAAAGACACAAGTTTAAGAGAAGGTGAGGGTGTTTTGGTTGCCCTTCCGGGGGCAAAGGTGGGAGGAAAAATTATCAAAGAGAGGGAATTTTTTGGTGTGGTTTCAGAGGGTATGCTTTTGTCTGCTTCCGAGCTTGGTTTGGAGGACCGCTCAGAAGGAGTTATAAAGGTTGATGAGGACTATCCTTTGGGCACCTCCGGTAAGGAAGTTCTTGGATTTGGAGAGCCAATATTGGAGATAGAGATCACACCAAACAGAGGTGACCTTCTCAGTGTCATTGGCGTTGCCAGAGAGCTTTCCGCACTCTTTGACCGCCCTATGAAGCAGACAAAAGAATATCAGCTGGAGGACTTTGGAAGCTTAGACATAAGGATAGAGGATCCGCATTGTAAAAGATACAGAGGGGTTCTCATAAAGGGAGTGAAGGTAAAGGATGCGCCCCTTTGGCTAAAAAGAAGGCTCTGGCAGTGTGGAATAAAGAGTATAAACAACGTGGTGGATGTAACCAACTACATAATGCTGGAAAGGGGACAACCTCTTCATGCTTTTGATTGGGACAAAATAGAAGGATGCATAGTAGTAAGAAGTGCAAGGGTGGGAGAAGGTATAAACACGCTAACGGGTGCATACAAACAACTAACCGAACAAAACCTGATCATAGCAGACAGCAAAAAGCCTTTAGCCATAGCGGGTGTGGTTGGTGGTTTGGACAGTGCAGTGGATAAAAACACCACAAACGTTTTGTTGGAAGCTGCTTACTTTGACCCATACAGAATCAGAAAATCTGCCAAAAGCTTGGGAATACAAACTGAAAGCTCCTACAGGTTTGAAAGGAACGTAGACATTGACGCCTTAAAGCGCTATCAAAACATTGCTACAGAACTAATTCTAAGATTGGCTGGAGGCAAAGTGAATGCGGTAAGGGACGTATATCCTGAGCCATACAAAGCTTTAAAGATTTTTCTATCTTTTGGAAAATACAAAAGATATACGGGAGAGGACTTAGACAAGGAGTTTGCCCTTAGGGTTTTACAAAGGCTCGGTTTTGAATGCTCTGAATCTACCTGCGGTTTGAATGTTTTTGTGCCCGCCTTTAGAAGCTTTGACGTAAAGGGAGAGGCAGATGTAGTGGAAGAGCTAATAAGGGTTAAAGGCTATGACAGCCTAAGGCAGGAGCCCTTATTTATCCCCTCTAAGGCAAAAAGAATTGACAGACTTGAAAACACAATAAGAAACTTTTTGTCTTCCAGAGGTTTTTTTGAAGTGCTTAACTTTTCTTACGAAAGCTTAGAGCTTTATACGATCCTGGGCTTGGAACCGCCAAAAATTGAAATAACAAATCCTCTGCTAAAAAACGAAAGGTTTTTGCGCACATCCTTAATTCCCTCTCTGATTAAATCTTGCCTTTACAATAAGAAGAACTTTGTTCAACAGGTAGCCATCTTTGAGTTAGGCAAAGTTTTCTTTGAAAACGGGGAAGAAAAAAGATTAGGGCTTTTGTCCTGCGATAGTCACTCTTTGGAAGACTTTAGGACTTTGGTTTCAGACCTTCTAACTTATATAAGCGTGGAGCACTTTTCCCAAAGGTCCAACTATCCATTCCTGCATCCTAACCTTCAGGTAGAGTTTATCGTTGGAGGACAAAGGGTAGGATTTTTAGGGGTTCTTCATCCACTCATACAGAAAGAGCTGGATATAAAAGGTAGCGTTCTGATCTCTGAACTTGAAGTTGAAAAGCTTCAACCTAAGAAGGTTAAGTATAAAAGCATTTCCAATTATCCTCCTGTGGTTAGGGACATTTCTCTGGTTATGGACAAAGGGCAATCGGTGGATAAATTAATTTTATATATTAGAGACCTGGAAGAGGTGGAAGATTTGAGCGTTTTTAGCGTATGGACTAACGAAGAAGTGCTTGGGGAAGGCAAGAAAAGTGTCAGTATTAGGCTCTTTTTGAGAAGCACAAAAGGTAGTATGTCTGACGAAGAAGCCAACAGCATAGTGTTTAAGTTGGTGGAAGACTTAAAGAAAGAGTTTAACGTGAGCCTAAGGTAAAGCAAGCCTGCCCTGCTTGTAGTGGAGAGGATACAATTGGGGTCCACAAGGTGAGGCTATAGGGAGTCCGGGCTCCAGGATAGTCCCAGCGAGGACATCCTGGGAGGACACCCACCTATTGATGTCGGGGCCCACCAAAGCCTCTTCCACTACGGCCGGGTGGGTTTTCTTGCCTTCCCCTCCTTAACAGGAGGTGGAAGATGAAAACTCTAAGCAAAAAAGAACTTAGAAATACAATCAGAAGTTTAAGAAGGGAATTACCAACTGACGAGCACCGCATACTTTCCCAAAGGATTTTGGAAAACATAAAAACTTTCGGTATTTTAGGCGACGCTAAGGTGATCTTAGCGTTCTGTCCCTTTGATGGAGAGCCAGACATTTCTCCGATGTTTGACGAAATACTCAAGTCTGGAAAGGATCTCGTTTTACCCAAAGTTGTGGGCAACAGCTTAAAGCTCTGCAGAGTTCATTCCACTGAAACGCTCAGCGCCGGTAGTTTTTGTATTCTTGAGCCCGCAGAGTGCGAAGAGGTAGATCCAGAAAAGATAGAACTGGCCTTTATTCCCGGAGTTGCCTTTGACAAAAGAGGTTGTAGGCTGGGTATGGGAAAGGGCTATTACGATAGGATACTGGGGAGGGTAAAGGGTTTGAAGGTGGGAGTAGCCTTTAGCTTTCAGGTCCTTGAAAAGATCCCCTGCGACCCTTGGGATCAAAGGGTAGATGCGGTTTTGACCGAAGAAGGAATCTTTTACAGGAGGTAGGAAGATGGGTGAAAACGTGCTGATGTTTTTATTAGCTTTATTATTCTTAGCTGTTGGAATTGTTATAGGTCTTTTCCTTTTTAGAAAAAACCTACGCAGGTGCCCACACAATCGGAAGAGGTGCAAAGGCTTTTGGAAAGTGCCCAAAGGGAATACGAAAAGATCATAAACCTTGCAAGGGAAGAAGCCCACAGGATTAGACAGGAAGCGGAAGAGAGAAGAAAGGAAATAGAACAACAGTTGGCCCAAAAGCGATCAGAGCTTGAAAAAAAGGAACAGGAGCTTGAACAGAAAATAAGAACTGCAGAGCAAGCCTTAAATCAAAGGGAGCAATCCTTGATCCAAAAGGAACAGACCATAGAAAGAAGGTTTGAGGTCCTTGAAAGAAGAGAAGAAGAGCTTTACAAAAGAGAAAAGGAGCTAAGGGATTTGGAAAGGCAAGTAGAAAAGGCTCAGAAGGATTTGGAAAACAAAATCAAAGAGATTCAAGAATTAGAAAGGGAAGTTCAAGGACTGAAGGAAAAGGAATTGCTTGAGCTTCAAAGAATAGCGAATATGACGATGGAAGAAGCCAGAGCAGAGATCTTAAGAAGGACGGAGGAGTCTGCAAGGATAGAAGCTATAAAAATAGCCAAGAGGATAGAGGAAGAAGCAAAGGAAATGGCAGATTTGCGTGCAAAGAGGATCATAACTACCGCTATCCAAAGACTGGCACCGGAGATAGCTGTAAATTACACCACTGTCACTGTAGAACTTCCTTCCAACGACTTTAAAGGAAGGATAATAGGAAGGGAAGGTAGAAACATAAGGACCTTTGAACAATTAACAGGTGTAGACCTCATCATTGACGACACACCAGACATAGTTACCATATCCTGCTTTGACCCTCTCAGAAGAGAAATAGCAAAAGAAGCTTTAGAAAGGCTAATAGAGGATGGTAGAATACACCCTGCCAGGATAGAAGAGGTGGTGAATGAAGTTAAGAAGGAGATAGACGAGAAGATAAAAAAGGCTGGAGAGGAAGCGTGCATAGAGCTTGGGCTATACGACATAAACCCAGGACTTTACTACTACATCGGAAAGCTCTACTATAGGACCAGTTACTCTCAGAACGTGCTTTTGCACTCAAAGGAAGTCGCATACATTGCAGGGTTGTTGGCAGAAGAGCTTGGATTGGATGCTAAGATGGCAAGGAGGGCAGGGCTTCTTCATGATATTGGTAAGGCTGTATCTCACGAACTTGGTGGTTCTCACACAGACATAGGCATAGAACTTTGCAAACGCTATGGAGAACCTGATCCAGTGCTTAATGCCATAAAGGCGCACCACAACGAGGAACCTGTCAGATATCCAGAGGTAGCCCTGGTGTGTGCTGCAGATGCTTTATCTGCTGCAAGACCTGGTGCAAGGAGAGAAACCTTAGAAGCCTATTTGAAGAGATTGGAAAAGCTTGAGCAAATTGTAAAGTCCTTCAAAGGTGTGGCAAACGCTTACGCAATCCAAGCGGGAAGAGAGGTAAGGGTTATAGTAAATCCGGAGGAGATAAGCGACGAAGAAGCCTATCAACTGTCAAAGGACATTGCAAAGAAGATAGAAGAGGAGCTTGAGTTTCCAGGTCAGATAAAGGTGGTGGTTATTAGGGAGACAAGGCATGTGGAATATGCAAAGTGAAGACCTAACTCCGATGCTTTCTCAGTATCATGCCCTAAAAAGACAGTATGCGGATTGTTTGCTTTTTTTCCGTCTTGGAGATTTTTACGAGCTGTTTTACGAGGATGCGATAATCGGTTCAAAAGAGCTTGGGCTTGTACTAACTTCAAGACCTGCTGGGAAGGGTAAGGAAAGGATTCCCATGTGCGGAGTCCCCTACCACGCATCCCAGTCTTACATATCAAAGCTTGTAAGTCGTGGGTATAAGGTTGCCATATGCGAGCAGTTAGAAGATGCATCCCAAGCCAAAGGGGTGGTAAAAAGGGACGTCGTAAGGGTTCTAACGCCCGGCACTTACTTTGAGAAAGATCTTACAGGTTTAGCTTGTGTATACCGAAAAGGACAGAAGGTTTATTGCTCTTACCTTAGTCCATCCACCGGTGAATTTTTGGCAGGAAGGTTCAACAAGGACAACTATCTGGAGTTCCTTTTGAAGTTTCAGCCAAAGGAGATTTTGACCCATGAAAAGGTAGACGACAGTACGCAGAAGATTCTAAAAAGTTTTTTCACTCTATACACCGAAGAAGACATCCAAGCGGGTCTTGAACTTATAAAAAAAGACTTTAACATCTTCCACTGGTCAGGTTTAGGATTTGAAGAGGAAGAGTTTTTAATACCTTGTGGTGTAGCCTATCTTTACCTGAAGAGAACACAGAAGGGCTTTACCCCCTATGTGCAAAAGCCTAAACCCTATGCAGGAGAGGGTTATGTTGCTATAGACTATCGCACCAGAAGAGGGCTTGAACTTTTGGAAAGCTACGAAGGAAGGGAAGACCTCTCCCTTTTTGGCGTTATAAACAGGACCCTTACCGGTATGGGAAGAAGACGCCTGAAGTTTAGGATCACCCATCCCTTTCTTAGGGAAGAAGACATAAAAAAGGTTCAACAAGCGGTTGAAGAGCTGTTGGAAAACAGAGAGCTTTTAAAGAGTATAAGATCCAAGCTTGAAAACATGCCAGATTTAGAAAGACTTGCTTCACGTATTAGTGGCAATGTAGCCACTCCAAGGGAATTTGCATTGCTCAAAAAGGCGCTAAAACTTTTGCAGGAAACAAAAAATATTTTGGAACACTGCCAGTCAGAACTTCTAAAAGATCTATTTCATAGTTTAGAAGACTTAGATGACATCTATCAGGACATAGAAAAAACTTTGGTGGATGATCCGCCCATACACCTAAAAGAAGGTGGGCTTATAAAGGAAGGTGTCCATCAGCAGTTGGATGAGCTAAGAAACCTAAGGGACAAAACAGAAACAATCTTAAGGGAATACGAAGAAAGATTGAGAAAAGAAACAGGCATACAAAGTCTAAAGATAGGCTACAACAGAGTTATGGGATACTACATAGAGGTAACAAAGCCGAACCTAAGATACGTGCCAAGCTACTTTAGGCGCAGACAAACCCTATCTAACTCAGAGAGATTTACTACAGAAGAGCTTCAGAGGTTGGAAGAAAAAATCATCTCTGCCGCAAGCAGGGCAAACGAGATAGAGTATCAGCTGTTTTTAGACCTAAGGGAAAGGGTTTTAGAAAACATACACAGGATCCACAGAAACGCTCAGCACATCGCAGAATTAGATTACATTCAAAGTTTGGCACAGATAGCCTTAGAGAAAGGATGGAAAAAGCCTGAACTTTCCAAAGACAAGATCATACAAATAGAAGAAGGAAGGCATCCGGTGATAGAACACTTTGTTAAAGACTATGTGCCAAATGACACATACATGGACGAACAAAGCCTTATACACATAATCACAGGACCGAACATGGCGGGAAAGTCAAGTTACATAAGGCAGGTTGCCATTTTGGTTCTTCTGACTCACATGGGTTCTTTTCTTCCATGCAAAAGCGCACGCATAGGTTTGGTGTCTTCTATCCACGCAAGGATTGGTTCAGGGGACATATTAGCTTTGGGAGTATCCACCTTTATGAACGAGATGATGGAGGTTTCTGCCATCTTGAACTCCGCAAATGAGAGAAGCCTTATCATTTTAGACGAAGTAGGAAGGGGCACATCCACCTACGATGGCATAGCCATATCAAAGGCTATCGTTGAGTATATAGCAAAGAAAGTAAAGGCGCGCACCTTAGTAGCGACACACTACTTGGAACTTACAAGCCTGGAGGAAGATTTTCCGCAGATCAAAAACTACCATATGGCGGTCTCCGAAGGAGAGCAGGAGATAAACTTTTTATACACCCTAAGGAAGGGAAGTGCAAAGGGCAGTTTTGGAATATACGTCGCAAAGAAGGCAGGTCTTCCGGATGAGATCATCCTCAGAAGCCAGGAAATTTTAGCAAGCTTTGACAGAACTTTACCTGTTTTAGAAAAGGTCTATGAAAACTCAAAAAGATTAGAGGAGGAGATGATCTATAAGGAAGTTTTGGAAAGCTTAGAAAGGTTGGACATAGCTAATCTTACACCCCTTAAAGCACTTCTTATACTTGCAGAGCTCAAAGAAAAATTAACATCAAAGATCAATCCTTAGTTCATATATCCTCACCCCTAAGTATCCTTTGGGTGTAATTCACGCACGCCAGCACCATAAACATGAGGGCATGATTTTGGGTGTTCGGAAGCTCTTCTTTTACCCAAAGGCTACCGTCTTCCTTTTTTACCAGTTTTATGTATTTAAATGCTTCTTCTGCCAACTTTCTGTTAGAAACCTTCTCCAAAACCTTTTGTTTTATTTCCTCCGGAACAGGCTCCTCTACAAACATCTAAGGTAATCCTCAAGTATTTTTGCGTGATCAAAAACTATTTTATCAAAAGGTATTTGTTCTAAAGGGAAAACCATAACCTTCTTTGCGTCATCACCAGCCTTTGGCTCTCCTTCCGCATCCAAAACGAAAACCACAGAAACCACATGAAAGCGAGGGTCCCTATTTGGCTCAGAGTAAACCCCCAAAAGCTTTACGATCTTAGCATCCAAACCCGTTTCTTCCTTTACTTCTCTTAGCACTGCCTCCTCTACCCTTTCCCCAACCTCCACAAAACCACCAGGAAGGGCAAAACCATAAGGCTCATAATGCCTTTCTATAAGGACTATCCCTTTGAACCTCTTACCACTCCAAACCCTAACAATACCGTCCACCGCAAGAAAAGGAGTTTTTGGCTCAAACATGAGCTAACCTCACGTTTATTCCTCTGCTTTTGAGATACTTTTTCAGCTCTGGAATGCTTACCTCTTTGAAGTGGAACAAAGAGGCAGCAAGGGCTGCATCTACCTTAGATTGGGAAAACACCTCATAAAAGTGCTCCATATTACCCGCACCACCGGAAGCTATTACTGGTATTCTTACAGCCTCAGACACCGCCCTGTTGAGCTCTATATCATAACCCCTCTTCGTTCCGTCCGCATCCATAGAGGTTAGAAGGATCTCACCTGCACCCAAGCTTTCTACCCTTTTTGCCCACTCTACCACATCCAAACCCGTGGGCGTCCTTCCTCCATGAATGTAAACCTCCCATCCTTTACCAGACCTTTTGGCATCTATTGCTATAACTATACACTGGGAGCCAAACCTTTTGGCAGATTCGTAAATAAGCTGAGGGTTTTTAACCGCAGAAGTGTTGATAGAAACTTTGTCCGCGCCAGCCTCCAAAAGCTTTCTTATGTCCTCCAAGGACGCTATTCCTCCTCCAACAGTAAAAGGCATAAAGACAGTTTCCGCAACGTTTTTTACTACGTCTATTAAGATCTTCCTTCCTTCTGCGGACGCACTTATATCCAAAAAGACCAACTCGTCAGCCCCCTGATCTTCATAACTCTTTGCTGCTTCCACCGGATCCCCCGCATCCCTTAAATTTTGAAACTTTACACCTTTTACCACCCTTCCCCTATCCACGTCTAAGCACGGAATGATCCTCTTTGCAAGCATCACAGCTTCCTTCCTATCTGCTGGTAGATCTCTTTAAGCGGTATTCTGTAGTATAGAGGTCTTCCGTGCGGGCAGGTGTGAGGATTGTTTAGCTCCACCCACTTTTTCAATAAACCGTTGATTTGGACAAAAGAGAGCTTTTCTCCACCTTTTACTGCAGTTTTGCAAGCTTTATCCGAAGAAAAACCCATCTCGTAGTTTATCCTCTCAGCCAAAAGATGTTGGTCTATAAAGTAAAGACTTTCTATCCATTTTACCACCAATATTGTATCATCTATTATTCCCACCAGTTCAGGTTCAGCAAGGTATTTACACTCCTCTTGGGCAAGGGAAGGCACATAAACTTTTTGCTTTTTTAAAAGCTCACCCAAAAGTTCTTTTACCTTTCCTTCCTGAATTAGGCGCACTTCCGCTTTTTTTGGATGGACGTTTATGTCCAGCATAAAGGGGGGCACATCCAAAAAACAGAAAGCTATCCTTCTGTGCCCTACTGCTCTTCTCAGATATTCCAAAAGACCCCTGTTTTGGACGGGCCTTGAGTTGATAAAGAGCTTTAAATCTCCCCTCTTTTGGGACAAAGACACAAACAGGCGCACCTCTATCCCGTACCCTTTCAACTCCCGCTCTTCAAACTTTGTATTGTACAAATCTTCCAAGCGCTCCTTAGTATCCTTAGCAGGTGGGAGGTTTAGAATCTCTTTTCCATCGCTGATGACTCTAAGGGCTATCTGTGGTTTTGCTATTGCATAGTCTTTCAAAAGGCGCAGTATTCTTGCTCTTTCTGTGTCTTCTTTCTTTAAGAATCTCTGTCGCACGGGCAAATTGTAAAAAAGATCATAGATCTCAACCTTTGTTCCTACGGGCATACCCTTTTCCCTAACAGAAAGAACTTTACCACCCTCTACTTTCATCTCATAGCCTTTTTCTTCTTTGTAGAACCTGGAGCTTATGTTAAGTTTGCTGACCTGAGCTATGGCATAAAGAGCTTCTCCCCTAAAGCCGTAGGTCTTAAGGGACATAATGTCCTCAAAGCTTTCAATTTTGCTTGTGGAAAAGGGGAGAATAACCTTTGGCAAGTCCTCTGGGTGTATGCCGACGCCGTCATCTTTTACAGATATGTATCTTTTACCTCCTTTTATTATTTCTACTTCTATCCTATTTGCCTGCGCATCAAGTGCGTTCTCTACAAGCTCTTTTACACAATCCAGGGGGCTTTCTATAACTTCTCCAGCGGAAATCTTGGCTCTTACATCCTCCGGAAGAATTTTAACAAACATTTACCATTGAGGCTTGGGATTGCTTGGCTCGTTTATTGCGAATGATTGCTTACGCACTAATTCCAAACTCTTTACCATTGGGCTGTTATCTTGGACTTTTTGTTTAAGTATTTATCAACTGCCAATGCAGCCTTAACCCCATCTGCAGCGGCTATAACTGCCTGTTTTATGTTTGTGCAAAGCACGTCCCCTGCTGCAAACACGCCGGGCACAGAGGTCATCATCTCCTCATTTACCACTATACAGCCTCCATCGGTCATCTCTACTTGGTTCATCAAAAAGTCCACAGAGGGCTTGTTTCCACCCAAGAATATAAATACACCATCCACTTCAAGACGTTTCTTTTCTTTTGTTTCTATATTTTGCACATCCAAACCTTCTACAAAGGATGTGCCAACTATCTCAAGGACCCTGTGGTGTATCAGCACCTCCACCTTCGGATTGGACTTTATCTCTTCCACAATCTCTGGTGGTGCCTTTATCCTTGAAGAAGGAACCACCAAGTATATTTTACTGGCAAACCTGCTTATAAACTCCGTTTCCTCCAAAGCATAGTCATCCTCTCCAACGACCGCCACCGGCTTTCCTTTGAAAAAGGCTGCATCACACACGCCACAGTAAGACACACCCTTTCCTAAGAACTCCTCTTCGCCTTTGTATTTGTTCGTTCTCTCCATAGCACCGGAAGCAATTATCACTGCCCTACCCTTAAACTCCCTTCCGTCTATGGTATATACCTTCTTGATATCACCCAGAAGGTCCGTAGCGATCACCTTACCTCTTACAAACTTAGCACCAAAGTCCTTTGCGTGATCTCTCATTAACTTTAAAAGTTCATAGCCTGACAAAGGTCCCCTTATGCCTGGATAGTTTTCTATTTGCTGTGTTACTCCAAGAGCACCGTCCGCTTCCGCTCTGTAAAGCACAAGTGTAGAAAGTCCAGCCCTTGCGGTGTATATTGCTGCGGAGGAGCCGGCAGGACCGGCACCTATGATAATAACATCGTATATTTCATCTGTGTTGAAGTTAAGCGTGAGCTCCATTTTTTCCTCCAAAGTTATAAATATAATCAGACTTTGAGTGCTTCATATACCCTTCCTACCAATTCTGGAGAAGGCTTTAAGGTTTTTTCGCCCTCTTCCCACTTGGCAGGGCAGGCTTCATCATAACGTAGGGTCTTCCCTTTTTCCAGTTAGGATTTCTATTAACTCTTTTACTGTTATTATACCCTGTTTTTTCAGTAGATGTCCGTTTGCCCCACTTATGAATATCCCCTCTTCATAGTTGCCAAGCCATGCTGCACCCAACCTGTCTGCTATACAAAAGCCAACTTTTTTTGCCTCTTCACCTTTGTTGCAAGGCATCACACAATGGGATATACATCCATTCCAACCGTTGTATCCAAGCAAGAGTCTTTCTATAAAAGGCGTTTTTACCACCCTAAGGGGATACCCTACGGGAGATTTAAAGAGTATTATATCTTCTTCTTCAGCCTTCAGAATGACATCTTTGTAAATGTCAGGTGCATCACACTCCACCGTAGCAATAAAACGCGTCGCAATTTGCACCCCACTTGCTCCTCTCTCCATATACCACACTATATCCTTATAGCTCCAAATACCACCTGCTACTATTACAGGAATGTTGCCCCATTTTTTACTCTCTTCCAACACCGAAGGGAAAAGGTTTTCCAGCTGATACTCCTGCATAAAACACTCTTCATATTTAAAACCTTGATGCCCCCCAGATTTTGGACCTTCTAAAATAACTGCATCGGGCAATCTTTTGTATTTTTTCTCCCAAGTTCTGCATATCAAGTTTAAAGCCCTTGCAGAGGAAACTATGGGTATAAGCGCCACATCTGCACCCTGAGCATACTCGGGCATTCTAAGGGGCAATCCCGCACCGGTTATGATCGCATCAGCTCCTGCTTCTATTGCGTCTTGTAACACTCTGCCATAGTCGGTTATTGCGTAAAGGATATTAACCCCGATGGCACCCTTGCCTTGAGAGATTTCCTTTGCCTTTTTTATCATCAGTGTTAGGGCTTCTTTGCTGTGAGTGTATATTGAACCTATCGGTCTTCCGAATTTATCCCTTTTAACCATCTCAGGAAACCTATATCCAGTGCCAACTGCGGATATAACACCCATTGCACCTTCCCTTGCAACAGCACCCGCTAACCTTTCCCACGACAAACCAACCCCCATACCACCCTGTATTATGGGAACTTCCAGTTCTATCTTTCCTATTTTCAACCGCTTTAACATAAAAGCACCTCGTTCTATAATTTAAACAATGTACTTAGGTGTTGCAAGCTCGGTATGGAAAATTTCATAGTTGTGGGTAGAGTGACAAGTACCTTTGGTTTGAACCAAGAGCTTAAGGTGGAAACCTATCTGCCTCCAAAAGAGTGGAAAGGTATAAAAAGGATCTTTTTCAAGAAAAAAGGTGGCGATTATGTCCCTTTTGAAGTTGAAAAGCTGAAAGCACATGGGAAAAAATGGGTTGTTTTAAAGCTAAAGGGGGTTGATAGCCAGGAAGGGGCAAAAAAGTTTATAGGTGCCAAGATTTTTCTTCCGCAAGAAGATCTCCCTAAGAGAAAGGAGGGAGAGTATTACTTTTTTGAATTGGAAGGTTTAGAAGTTAGGAGTAATAGTGGTGAATATTTGGGAAGGGTTAGCGGTGTTGTGGAGGTTAAGGATAATGTATATCTTGAAGTAAATGGCGGAAAGGTGCTTATTCCCTTTACAAAAGTGTTTGTTTTAGAAGTTAAACCTGATGAGGGGTATTTGGTTGTTGCAGATATGCTAAAGGAACTGTTTGATTTATAATTTTTCCCGATGAGGAAAATAGAAATAACGGACGTATCTTTGAGGGATGGCATTCAGTCTTTGCTTGCTACAAGGGTAAGAACAGAAGATATGCTCGAAATCGTGGAAATACTTGATAAATGCGGCTTTTATTCCTTGGAAGTTTGGGGAGGGGCTACCTTTGATGTGTGCCTTAGGTATCTCAAAGAGGACCCTTGGGAGCGTTTAAGAAAATTCAAAGAGCGCGCACCTAACACAAAGCTTGAGATGCTTTTAAGAGGCCAAAATATAGTTGGGTATAGGCACTATCCAGACGATGTGGTAGAGTCTTTTGTTAAGAAGGCTTACGACAACGGCATAGAGGTCTTTAGAATATTTGACGCCCTCAACGATACCAGAAACCTAAGAAAAGCTATAGAAACTGCCAAAAAGGTGGGAGCTATAGTGAAGGGTGTACTGTCTTATACAATAAGCCCAGTTCATAGTGTGGAGTATTACGTAAATATTGCAAGAGAACTTGTGGATATGGGAATAGATATAATTTCTATAAAAGATCAAGCGGGTTTATTGTCTCCAAAGGTGTGTTATGAGTTGGTAAGTGCTTTAAAGTCCGAGTTTCCAAAATATCCAGTCCATCTTCATACTCAGACTACCGCAAGCTTGGCGGAGATGGCTCAGCTAAAGGGTGTGGAAGCAGGTGCAGACATGATAGATACCGCTTTTTACTCTTTGGCCTCCCAAACTTCCCATCCCGCAGGGGAGACAATGATATACGTTCTGAGGGAGTTTGGCTATAAGGTGGATGTGAATGAAAAACTTTACAAAAAAGCGGGAGACCTTTTTGCAAAGATCAGAACAAAATACAAAAAATACGATGTGCTACCACCTTATCCTGATGTAGGTGTGCTTTTGCATCAGATACCAGGGGGGATGATAAGCAACTTTATAAGCCAACTTAAAGAGCAGGGTATGGAAGAAAAGCTACAGGAAGTTTTAGAAGAGGTAATAAGGGTCAGGGAGGACCTTGGCTATCCACCTTTGGTAACACCCACCAGTCAAATAGTAGGATCTCAAGCCTTTTTAAACGTGCTTCACGGCGAAAGGTATAAGGTAGTTACCAAAGAGGTTAAAGATTACGTAAAAGGTTTATACGGCAGACCACCTGCACCAATAAAGGAAGATGTGCTTAAAAAGATCCTTGGAGATGAAGAACCAGTTTATCACATAAGACCGGCCGATCTTTTAGAACCAGAGTTGGACAAAATAAGGCAGGAGGCAATAGAAGCTGGAGCAAAAAGTGAGGAAGACATACTTTCTTACGCCCTTTTCCCCTTGGTCGCAAAGGAGTTCTTTGAGTGGAGAGAAAAAGGTGAGCCATACATACCTGAGCTGAACATGGTAGAAGAAAAAAGAGAAAACATACCCATTGAGTTTATGATCACAGTTCATGGAGAGCAGTATCACGTGCAGATAGCAGGAAGGGGAGAGCCTACCCAAGAAGGAAGACCATTCTTTATAAGATTAGATGGAAGGTTGGAGGAAGTTTTACTAAAGCCCATAAGAGAATTGGCGCCTGACACTATGGTAAGCGGAGACATTTACACACTTGGCACGGAAGTAAAACCCAAAAGACCTAAACCTGTGGGACTTGGAGATGTAGCCTCACCAATATCGGGTAAGATAGTGAGCATAAAGGTTAAGCCTGGCAATGAGGTAAAAGAAGGGGATGTGCTGTTTGTGGTGGAGGCAATGAAGATGGAAAACGAAGTCTATTCACCCATAGAAGGTATTGTGGAAGAAGTGTTTGCCCGAGTAGGAGAGACCATAAATCCAGACGAGGTGGTGGTAAAAATTAGGCCCAAAGCATGAAGATTTTCCTGCTTGAGGATGACGAGGATCTTTCTGAGCTCTTGGCCTATCATCTTCAAAAGGAAGGTTTTTCTGTCATCTGCTTCAATAAAGGAATTGACCTTCTGGAAAAGGTAAAGGACGAAAGACCAAGCCTGTTTATTTTAGACATAATGGTTCCCTCTTTGGATGGTTTTAGAGTAGCAAGCTTTCTAAAATCTTCACCTCATACAAGGGATATACCCATAATCTTTCTTACTGCAAAGGGTATGGAAGAAGACAAGTTAAAGGGTTTTGAGCTTGGTGCGGATGATTACATAACAAAACCATTTTCTGTGAAAGAGTTCTTGGCTCGTGTTAAGGCGGTTTTAAAAAGATACGGAACTTTAAAAACTGGGGGGGTTATCAATTTGGGAAGTCTTAGCGTAGATTTAGAAAAGATGGAAGTAAAAAGAGGGGATGAGAAAATCAATCTAACAAAAACGGAATTCCTAATTTTAAAAGCGCTTTTGGAAAACTATCAAAAACCAATCAGCAGGGACTACCTTGTTGAGTATGTGCTAAAAAAAGAAGTTTACGACAGAACCATAGATGTGCATATAAAAAACCTAAGGGAAAAGTTAGGTAAGGAAGGTGAATGGATAAAAACCATAAGGGGTGTGGGTTATAAATTAGAAGCACCATGAGGTGGTTCATCTTTGCCTTCTTAGGAATCTACTTTCTTATGAACTTATACGTGTTTTTAAAGCTAAGGCATCCTGCTTTTATTCCGGTGATCCTAATGGGTTACTTTTCTCCCTTACTGATGAGGTATGCGGACACTAACCTATCTCCTACAATTAGCTATTTTGTAGGCTTGTTTGCCCTACTATACATGGGCTTTTTGGTGTATTTTATTTTGCTTTTCCTTCTTTTTGACATCTATACATTGTTTGTTAAATTTCTTCACCGAGTTTTTGGCGTAAATCCTTTGCCAAGACCCTCTAAAAAAGCTACTCTTATTCTTGTGTTTATCCTATCCCTTAGCTTGTCCGCCTATAGCTATTACGAAACCTTGAACTTAAGGGTCTATCACTTTAGGCTTGAGACGGAGAAATTACCCTTAGAGAGAATAAGGATAATGCACATATCGGACGTTCACCTTGGACCGGTTATGGGTATGGATAAAATAGAGCTGATAAGGAAAGTCTATAATGCATACAAGCCTGACATTCTTGTATCCACCGGAGATCTGGTGGATGGGAACATGAAGAGGAAAGACGGTTTAGCGGTTGCTTTGGCAGAGATGGACCCACCTATGGGAAAGTTTGCAGTTCTTGGCAATCATGAATACTACAGAGGTGTGGATCAAGCGGTAGAATTTACCAAATCTGCAGGATTTAAGCTTTTGAGGGGAGAAGTAATAGACTTAGGTTTTATGCTGGTGGCAGGTGTGGATGATGACGACTGCAGACTCTTTAACGCATGCATCGGCCCAATAAACGAATACGAGCTGTTAAAAGATGCTCCAAATAGAGATAAGTTTGTACTTTTGTTAAAACACAAACCAAGGTTGGATAAAAGGGCTGTGGGGATGTTTGATCTTATGCTCTCTGGACACACCCACGGCGGAGTTTATTATCCTGTAGGAAAGTTTATAATCCCAAAGCTTTTTGAAGCAAACGCAGGATGGGTGGATTTGGGAAAGGGAAGCTATCTTTTTGTAAGCAGAGGGGTAGGCACCGGAGGACCACCTATGAGACTGCTTGCACCACCAGATGTAGCTATAATAGATATAGTTAAAAAGTGAAGATAGTTATAGTAGGAAGGCCAAACGTAGGAAAGTCAACGCTTTTTAATCGTATTGTGGGCAAAAGGATAAGTATAGTTCATGGCATGCCAGGCGTTACGCGAGACGCGATCGAATCAATAGCAGAGTGGAAAGGAAGAAGGTTTAAGGTGGTAGATACAGGTGGGCTCATTGAAAGTGAGGAGCAGATAACCAAAGAAATAAGGAAACGGGTAGAGAGACTTTTGGAGGAAGCGGATGCGGTTCTTTTTGTGGTTGACGGTAAAGAAGGTATTACATCAGCAGACCAGTCTATAGCAAAACTGCTTTATCCTCACAAAAAAAGGTTTTTTGGTTGTAAATAAGATAGACACAAAATCTGCACAGTCAAACCTTTATGACTTTTACAGCTTAGGTTTTGAAAGGGTTTATCCAATCTCTGCACAGCATGGCAAAGGCGTAGGGGAGCTTTTGGATGGTGTTTTCTCTTGCGTTGCGGAAGGGGAAGAAGTTATACAGCAAGAAGGTATAAGGCTGTCCTTTGTTGGTAGGCCTAACGTGGGAAAGTCTTCTTTGGTAAATGCCATACTTGGTAGTGACAGGGTTATAGTTTCTCCTATAGCCGGGACCACAAGAGACGCGGTGGAGATCTTTTTTGAATACAAAGGGGAGTATTTGATACTCGTTGATACCGCTGGAATTAGAAGGCCTTCAAGGGTTGAATATGGTGTAGAATTCTTCTCAGTAGGAAGAGCCATAAAGGCTATTGAGATGTCCGATGTGGTTTGCTTGGTGGTGGACCTTTCGGAGGGAGTAACCCATCAAGATCAAAAGATAGCCAGTTTGATAGAAAGAAGATACAAGGGATGCGTAATAGTAGGTAACAAGTTTGACCTTGTCGATCTAAAAAAGGAAGAGGCAGAGGCTTACATAAGGCAAAGGCTTTACTTTTTAGACTATGCACCGGTGGTGCTTACGATAGCAACGGAAGGCAAAGGAATAGAGGAGCTTTTGGAAAGCGCTTTAGTGGTTTATAGGGACTATTGCAAACAGCACAAAACATCGTTCATAAACAGGGCAGTTGAAAAGATCATCTCTGAGAAGGCCCCTCCAAGCTACCGAGGGAAAGAGGTAAAGGTTTACTTTGCTTATCAAGAAACCACAAAACCTCCTACCGTAGTCTTATACACAAACTATCCAGAAAGTTGGAAGAGCAATTACAGAAAGTTTTTTGAAAGAAAACTTAGGGAATACCTCAATGTAAAACATTCTCCAATAAAGCTTGTGCTTAAGTCTAAGGAAGAGGGAAAATGAAGATTTTCTTTGGTGGAAGTTTTGACCCCGTTCATCTTGGACATCTTTTGGTAGCAAGGGATGTTCTGGAAGAGTTAAAAGTTGAAGAGGTTGTCTTTGTTCCTGCCTACCAAGCACCGCTTAAAGAAAACCATAAAGCAAGCCCAATGGACAGACTTTACATGCTAAAGCTTGCCATAGAAGGAGTTGAAGGGTTTTCTGTAAGTTTGATGGAAATAGAAAGGAAGGGAATCTCTTACACAGTGGATACAGCCCAACAACTTTTCCAAGAGATCAAGAAAAAGCCCACCTTTTTAATAGGCGCAGACAGTGCCCTTAACTTGCATCTTTGGAAAGATCCATTAAGACTTGTAAAGTTGGCAAGGTTTGTAATCATAGACAGAAGCTCTAAGGGAAAGGAGGTAAAAGCCTACCTAAGGGAAAGATTTCCAGAACTAAAAGAGGATGAAGACTATATAATCCTAAGCGTAAGAAGGGTTGATATTTCTTCCACAGAAATAAGGCGTAGGGTAAAAGAGGGTAAAAGTATAAGGTGGCTTGTGCCTCCAAGTGTGGAGGAATACATCATCAGCAAGAACCTTTACCGATAGAAAGGCTAATCTTCTTGGGGGGATACGACCTTTTCTCCACTCTTGAATTCCAAACATTCTCTGAATACCACATGGGGACATTTTTTTGCACAGAATAGGTGATCTATTTTTTCAAGCAATACGCTCAAAGACTGCCCCTTTGAACCAAATATCATGCCCTCTGGAACAACCTCTTTTAAACCTGCCCTTTCTAAAACTGGCATAACCACCCGGTTTACATTTCCAATAGCAGTAGATAAACCCATAGCCTGAAGTCTTTTTAGCATTCTTATAAAATTTTCCGCACCTACCGCATCCATATAATTGGAAGCCTCCAAGTCTATGAAAACAAATTTTAGCCCCTTGTCCTTTCTTTCTTGGGCTTTTTCCACTATATAGTTAGAAACATACTCTGCATTCCCAAAATATATAGGCATTTGGGGTCTTATGTATAGGATCTGAGGGCACTCCGCAAGACCTTCCGCCTCTGCATTTTCAAAGGTTTGTGTTTTGGGATTTCTTGTAATTACCACTATACGAGGATACATAGTTTTATAGACAAAAGATCCAAAAGCTAAGATGGCACCCATAAGTATTGCTTGCCAGAGATCCATAATAAAGACGCTTAGGAAGGTAAGCCCTGCCACCACACCGTCTATGGGATTTATTCTGTATAGGCGCCATATCTCTTGAGGTTTAACAAGTGGAACAACTGCGGTTAGTATTATCACCGAAAGGGTAGCCTTCGGCAGGTAATAAAACAGGGGTGCAAAGATAAGAAGAGTTTTAAGTATGACCAAGCTTACCACAGCATGGGCTATGGGAGAGGCAGTTTCAAGCCTATAGTATAGAGCTGAACGTGAAAAAGAACCGCTTATCGGAAATCCCTGCATAAGACCTGCTGTCAAGTTTGCAAGCCCTTGACCAATTAATTCCTTGTTTGGATCCCATCTGTCCCCTTTTTCTACCGAAAACTTTTTGGCTATAGCCAAAGCCTCCAAAAGGCCTATGGCAGACACCACTATTGCACCGCCCCACAAGGCAGATAGAACTTGCAGGTCTATGGGAGGTAAGCCTATAGGCGGAAGGCCAGCTGGCACATCTCCTACAATAGGAACGCCATACTTTCTATTTAGGTCCAAAAGGTAGGAAATCAGCGTGGTTATTACGACCGCAATCAGGGCACCGGGGGCAAGAGGATGTATTTTACTTGACACGTATATGATTACAAACGCCAAAATGCTTACCATTACTGTGTATGGATTTGTTAGATAGAGCTTTTGGGCTATGTCAGCTAATAAAGAGAATATCTGAGTGCTCTTTGTGGTGCTAAAACCAAGAACACCACCCAACTGATTGGCTGAAATCACGAGCGCACCGGCGGAGATAAAACCAACTATCACGCTGTGGGATATAAGATCAAGGATGAATGCAAACCTAAAAATTCCCATCAAAAGAATAGTTATGCCAACCATAAGGGCTAAGAGACTAGCCAGCCCTATCCATTCGGGTGTCCCTGGCTTGGCAAAAGGCAAAAGGGTGGATGTGACCAATATTGATACCATAGCCACTGGGCCCGTCCCCAAAAACCTTGAGCTTCCAAAGAGAACCGCAACTAAGGGAGCAAGCAGTGATGCATACAGACCATTTATGGGTGGCATTCCGGCTAAAAGAGCATAAGCCTTTGCCTGAGGAATCAAAACCGCTGCAACCGTAAGACCAGCTATTAGGTCTTTTGTGAACTTTTCTCTGTTGTATCCTTTAAGATAGCCTAAGTTTAAACTAAAAGATTGGACTATACTTTTGGGGGTCATACGATTTAGTATTTTATTTTATGATTGCACTCGTAGATTACGGAATGGGAAATTTAAGAAGCGTAGAGAAGGCTTTGGAGTATGTAGGTCTTAAAGTTTTGAGAACGAGCGATCCGGAGGTTGTAAAAAAATCAAGGGCAGTGGTTCTGCCTGGAGTGGGGGCTTTCAAAGACGCAGTATACAACTTGAAAAGATTAGGGCTTTACGACGCAATCCTTTTGCACATAGAAAGTGGAAAACCCTTCTTAGGCATATGCCTAGGACTTCAGCTCTTGTTTGAGAGAAGTTACGAGTTTGGCGAAGAAAAAGGTTTTGGTGTTTTAGAAGGGGAGGTTGTCCTTCTTCCACCTACCGTAAAAATACCCCACATAGGCTGGAATCAACTTTGGAAAAGGAGGGAATCAAAAGTCTTGGAAGGAATAGAGGATGGCGAATTTGTCTATTTTGTCCATTCTTACAGGGTGATCCCAAAGAAGGATGATGTGGTCCTTACCCTAACAGATTACGGGGAATACTTTGTATCCTCCGTAGAGTATGAAAACATCTTTGCGGTTCAGTTTCACCCAGAAAAAAGCCAGAAGGTAGGATTAAAGCTGTTAAAAAACTGGGCTATATATAACCTGTCTTTATAAAAAACTTGACAAAAACACACTAAATTTTTAAATTAAATACTACCAATTAAGCAATTAAGGAGGTGTGAATATGGCAGAGAAGGTAATAGGAATTGATTTAGGAACTACAAACTCGGTAGTTGCAGTTATGATAGGTGATGAGCCGGTGGTAATACAAAATCAAGAGGGTTCTAGGCTGACACCCTCTGTGGTATCTTGGACAAAGGAAAAGGAAATTTTGGTAGGTGAGCCTGCCAAAAGGCGTGCCATACTGGACCCAGAGAATACAATTTACGAGTCTAAAAGGTTCATAGGTAGAAAGTTCGAAGAGGTAAAGGATGAAGCTAAAAGGGTGTCTTACAAAGTAGTACCCGATGAAAAAGGGGACGCAAGTTTTGAAATCCCCAACTTAGGAAGAACGGTAAGGCCAGAAGAAGTAGGAGCCCAAATTCTAAAAAAGCTAAAAGAAGCAGCCGAAGCCTACTTGGGAGAAAAGATAACAAAGGCAGTAATAACTGTGCCGGCGTATTTTAACGAAAGACAAAGGCAAGCAACGAAGGATGCGGGAAAGATAGCGGGGCTTGAAGTTTTAAGGATCTTAAACGAACCTACAGCAGCAGCCTTAGCCTATGGACTAGACAAAAAAAGCGATGTGAGGATCCTCGTCTATGACTTTGGAGGTGGAACCTTTGACGTGTCCATCTTAGAAGGTGGAGAAGGGGTGATAGAGGTAAAGGCTACTGCAGGAGACACCCACCTTGGAGGTGCCAACATAGACGAGAGGATAATGGACTGGCTCATAGAGGAGTTCAAAAAAGAAACAGGTATAGACCTGAGGAAGGATAAGACAGCCCTGCAGAGGCTAAAGGACGCTTCCGAGCAAGCCAAAAAGGAACTATCCTTCAAGCTTGAAACAGAAATAAACCTACCCTTTATAACCATAGACCCATCCACCAATCAACCACTGCACCTACAGAAAAAGCTTACCAGGGCAAGGCTGGAAGAGATGATAAAAGACTTAGTAGATAGAACTATAGAGATCGTCAAAAAGGCTTTGGAAGATGCCAAGCTCAGACCTCAAGATATAGATGACGTAGTCTTGGTAGGTGGTTCTACCAGAATTCCTTTAGTTCAGCAGAGAATAAGGGAATTCTTTGGTAAGGAACCCCACAAAGGAGTCCATCCGGACGAGGTAGTCGCAGTAGGTGCGGCTATACAAGCAGGTATCCTCTCTGGACAGGTAAAAGAAATCCTTCTGGTGGATGTCACTCCTCTTTCCTTAGGTGTGGAAACCTACGGTGGTGTTATGACTGTTCTAATCCCCCGCAACACTCCAATACCTTACAGAAAGTGCGAGATCTTTACCACCGCCAGCGACTATCAAACGGAGGTAGAGATTCACGTTCTACAGGGAGAAAGACCCCTTGCCAAAGACAACAAATCCTTAGGTAAATTTTATCTTACGGGCATACCGCCTGCACCCAGAGGAGTGCCAAAGATAGAGGTTTGCTTTGACATAGACGTGGATGGCATACTGCACGTAACCGCCAAAGACTTAGGAACCGGTAAGGAACAGTCCATAAGGATTCAACCCTCTTCTGGACTCACCCAGGAGGACATAGAGAGGATAATAAAAGAAGCTCAAATGCACGAAGAAGAAGACAGAAAGAAAAAGGAGCTTATAGATGCCAAAAATCAGTTAGACATGTACATATACAACTTGGAGAAAGTGCTCAAAGAAAATAGAGACAAAATACCTGCTGATTTAGTTTCAGAAGTTGAACGTGCTATCCAAGAAGGTAAGAATGTCTTTGCTTCTTCTCAGGACATTCAGGAGGTACGTAGGACAACAGAGAAGATCTTGGAGGTTTCTGGAAAGCTCGGAAGCTATATTTATCAATCTGCTGAAAAGAAAAGTGGTGGAGAAGGTGGAGATGTAATAGAGGGCAAGACGCTGTAAAATGATTATCTACTATGTTCTTTAAAGAGCTTAACTCAGAAACGAAGGACGATCTGAAGAATTACTTTGAAGATAGAGATTATGCAATTATTGCAGTGCCTAAAGAAGACCCGGTAAGGGTTTATGTAATAAAGGCAGACAGGACCGTAGAAACTGCCAGAAGAATACACAGACTTGATCCTTATTCTACTGTCCGTTTGGGAGAATGGCTCCTGTCTGCCCTAATACTTACTTCTTTGCTAAAGCACGCCAGTCCTCAGAAGGTTCTTCTGAAGTTTGTTGACAAAGAAGAAAGCATTGTCGCTGAAGCTGATGGAAAAGGAAGGGTTAGAGGTTTTATAAGTTTTGTTCCCCAAAAGGTGGAGCAGGCGGTTATTACAGTTGTAAAAGAGCTAAGAATGGGCACGCCTTACACTAGTATAGTTCCCGCTGTTGGCAAGGACATTAAGGAAAACTTGCTTTATTATTTTCAGCAGTCTGAGCAGATCAGGACCGCTGTGGATATGGCGGTGTTGTTAAACGAAGATGGTTCTGTAAAGCATGCGGGAGCTTACATGGTTCAGACCATGGGCGGTACATCTCCAAAAGTAGAAAAACTTCTCCAAGAGAGAATAAAGAGTCTCCCTCCGCATTCTCACATTCTCTCCTTGGAAAAAAGACCAGAAGACGTGGTGGAAGACATTCTTTTTGACATGGAGCCTAGGATAGTGGGCTTAAAGGAGGTTGAATACTACTGCCCTTGCAATGAAGAGATAGCGAAGACTGCTTTGCACCTTTTGAGTAAGGAAGAGGTGGAGGAAATTCTGTCGGAAGGTCCTGCGGAAGTGGTTTGTAACTTTTGCGGAAGAGTTTATAGATTCGATAAAAACTCAATCTTTTCATAAAAAAAGCCCTTTTGTGGTATAATTTATAGTCTGACTTACCAAGGAGAGGTGCCATGATACAGAGGCAAACTTATTGCAATGTAGCTGATAACTCGGGAGCAAAAAAAGTTCAGGTTATAGGTATACCCTATGCTCCGAGGAAGTATGCAACCCTTGGGGATGTGGTTACCGTTACGGTAAAGGACGCCGCACCAAACAGCCCTGCCAAAAAGGGGAACATATACAGGGCGGTGGTGGTTAGGACCAAGAAAGAGGTAAGAAGACCGGATGGTAGTTATATCAAGTTTGACGACAACGCGGTGGTCCTTCTCAATCAATATGGAGAACCTTTGGGCACAAGAATCCTTGGTCCCATTGCCCGTGAGGTAAGAAATCGCGGATTTACTAAGCTCGCATCCCTCGCACCGGAGGTAGTCTGATGGCGTCTAAGATAAAGAAAGGTGATACAGTGGTAGTGTTAAGAGGTAAAGAAAAGGGTAAAACTGGAGAAGTTATAAAAGTTTTGAGGGAAAAAATAGGGTGGTTGTGAAAGGTGTAAATTTTGTTAAGAAGCACGTAAAGGAAATACCAAATGTTAGAGAGGGTGGAATATACGAGGTTGAAGCGCCTATACACATAAGCAACGTCATGCTTGTGTGTCCAAAGTGTGGGAAACCAACAAGAGTAGGTTTTAGGATCGTACAAGAAGGTGATGTCTTTAGAAAATACAGGTACTGCAAAAAATGTAACGAAAATATAGATTTGGTTACAGAGAAAGTTAAAAAAGAGAGGGTTAAGAGATGAGCGTAGAAACTAAGTATGTCCCAAGATTGTACGAAAAGTATAAAAACGAGGTTGTTCCTAAGCTTATTGCTAAGTTTGGCTACAAAAATCCCATGGAAGTGCCAAGATTGGTAAAGATTGTGGTTAACATGGGTGTGGGTGAGGCGGTTAAAGACATAAAATTTTTGGAAAGAGCTATGGAAGACCTGAGGGCTATCACAGGGCAACAGCCTGCAATCAGAAGGGCTAAAAAATCCGAGGCTGGTTTTAAACTTAGGAAGGGAATGCCAATTGGTCTAAAGGTTACCCTCAGAAAGGAGAGGATGTGGGACTTTTTGGACAAACTCATCTCTGTTGCTTTACCGCGAGTTAAGGACTTTAAGGGTTTGAATCCAAGGTCCTTTGATGGCAGAGGAAACTACGCCTTTGGTATAGCAGAGCAGATAGTCTTTCCGGAAATAGACTACGAAAAAGTGGATGCCATAAGGGGTATGGATGTGATAATTCATACCACTGCAGAGACAGATGAGGAAGCCCTATGGCTTTTAGCTTTGCTTGGGTTACCAATAAGAAGCTTTTAGGAGGACAACATGGCAAGAAAGGCTAAGATAGCAAAGGATATTAAGCACTTTCCTAAGTACGAAGTTAGGAAGAAAAACAGATGCCCACTGTGTGGAAGACCAAGAGGTTTTATAAGATACTTTGGTATGTGTAGGTTATGCTTTAGGGAACTTGCCCTTAAGGGTGAATTGCCCGGCGTTCGTAAAGCAAGCTGGTAAGGAGGTTAGAGCATGGACCCAATAGCAGACATGTTTTCAGCCATTAAGAATGCCATAATGAGAAAGAAAGATTATGTAGATGTTCCTTCTTCTAAGTTAAAGGAAGCTATTCTTGAAGTGCTGAAAAGGGAAGGATATATTCTTGGATGGGAAAGGTTAGACTCAGAAGAGCACAGGAAAGGAACCCAGTATAAGCTGAGAATACATCTAAAGTATGCGGATCCTAAGAAAAACAAAAGCGTTATACGTGGATTGGTAAAGGTGTCCAAACCGGGTAGGCGCATATATGTTCCAAAACATCTGGTTCCTCACGTTAGGAAGGGCTTGGGTATAGCTATTCTTTCTACAGACGCAGGCGTGGTTACGGACCACGAAGCACGAAAGCTTGGTAAAGGCGGAGAAGTTATAGCATACGTATGGTGAGGTGCAAGCATGTCAAGGGTAGGTAAAAAGCCTATACAAATACCCAGCAACGTAAAGGTAGCTTTTAAGGATGGCGTGCTGTCGGTAGAAGGACCAAAGGGCAAACTTTCTATGAAAATCCACCCGGACATAAAGCTAACCTTGGAGGACAGCACTATAAAGTTGGAAAGGCCTTCGGATGCACCCTTTCACAAAGCCATACATGGGACGATGGGAGCATTGATCAGAAACATGATAAAGGGCGTAACGGAAGGATATACAACCGTGTTGGAGGTGGTTGGTTTGGGATACAGAGCAGCTGTCAAAGGTGGAAACTTGGAGCTAAATCTTGGCTATTCCCATCCTGTGATTTATCCTATACCTCCTGACGTAAAGATAGAAGTTAAAGAAAACAAAATATACATAAGTGGTATAGACAAGCAAAGGGTTGGTCAAGTTGCAGCTGAGATCAGGGCATTCAAAAAGCCGGATCCATACAAAGGTAAGGGTATAAGGTATGAGGGAGAGCAGCTAAGGCTGAAGGCAGGAAAGACTGCAGGAAAGGGTAAGGGTGGAAAAAGGTAAAAAGTAAGGAGGTTAGCTATGGCTAAGCTTAGCAGGCATGAAAGGAGAGAAAGAAGACACAAAAGGATAAGAAAGAAGATCTTTGGCACTCCGGAAAGACCTAGGTTGTGTGTCTATAAGAGCCTGAACGCATTTTATGCACAGATTATAGACGACACTGTGGGGAGAACTTTGGTGTCAGCTTCTTCCATAGACAGGGACTTTGTCCAATTGACAGGCAAAAGGGGCGGAAAATCCATACAGGACGTTCAAAAGGTTGCTGAGCTTTTGGTCAAAAAGGCTTTAGAAAAGGGTATAAAGAAGGTGGTTTTTGACAGAGGAGGTTTTCTCTATCATGGCAAAATTAAAGCCTTTGCAGATAAATGCAGAGAGCTTGGTTTAGAGTTTTAAAAAAAGGAGGCTAAGATGGGTGGCGTATCAATTGAGGCATTGATTGATCAAAGAAGGAAAGAACAGAACATATTGGAAATTCAAGATCAATTACAGCTGGAGGAACGCCTCATATACGCAAAAAGAACCACGAGAGTCACGAAAGGTGGAAAGAGGTTTTCCTTTAGTGCATTGGTGATTGTGGGAGACAAAAGAGGCTTTGTGGGCTTTGGTCTTGGAAAGGCAAAGGAAGTGCCCATAGCCATAGCAAAAGCTATAGAGGACGGCAAAAAACACATCATAAAAGTTCCCATAGTGGAGGGAACTGTGCCCCACGATGTGGTAGGTCACTATGGACCAACTATGGTGAAGGTCATTCCTGCCAGAAGGGGGACAGGTATAGTTGCAGGTGGTGCTGCAAAACCAATTTTTGAACTGGCAGGTTATACAGATGTTCTTACCAAAATAATAGGAAGCACGAACCCTAACAATGTAGTAAGAGCAGTTTTTGATGCGCTTTTACAGCTTACTACCCTCGAAGAGGAAGCAAGACTTAGGGGTATTAGCGAAGAAGAGCTAAGGAAAAGGTATAAACTTTATGCGAGGGTATGAAGATGAAAAAGATAAAGGTGCGCCTAATTAGAGGTTTGGCTGGAAAGCCTGAAAAACACATAAAGGCTGTAAAAAGCTTAGGTTTAAGAAAAGTAGGAGATGTTAGAATATTGCCGGACAATCCAATGGTTAGAGGAAACATAAAAATTGCCCATTATCTTTTGCAAGTTCAGGAGGTGGAAGAATGAAGCTCCACGAATTGGCACCCAACCCAGGAGCGACCAAAAAGAGAAAGAGGGTTGGTAGGGGTATAGGTTCTGGGCACGGCAAAACTTGTGGAAGGGGACACAAGGGCCAAAAGTCAAGGTCTGGAGACAGAAAACTTCCCTCTTGGTTTGAGGGTGGTCAAACGCCTCTGCACAAGAGAATTCCCAAAAGAGGCTTTAGAAGTCCCAACAGGATTGAGTATTCGGTGGTTAATGTAAAGGTGCTGGATAAGTTATTTTCCGAAGGGGAAGAAGTAGATCCACAAAAGCTTTTGGAAAAGGGGCTCGTAAAACCTCGCATGCCAGTAAAAATACTCGGAGATGGGGAGCTTTCAAAAAGACTAATCGTTAAAGCTCATGCCTTTTCTAAATCTGCAAAGGAGAAAATTGAAAAAGCTGGTGGTGTTTGCGAGGTCATAAGGTGATAGATTACCTAAAGCAGGTTTTTTCCTTAGAGGACCTGCGCAAAAGGTTTATATACACCCTCTTGATGTTTGCCATATACAGGTTGGGTAGCCACATACCTTTGCCCGGTGTGGATACTACCGCCTTGCAGGATTTTTTCAAAAGCTTTGAAGGAACGCTGTTTTATCTGTATGACATATTCTCCGGTGGAAACCTCTCCCGTATGACTCTCTTTGCCCTTGGCATTATGCCCTACATATCAGCATCCATCATGATGCAATTGCTTACAGTAGCTGTTCCGGAGCTTCAGAGGTTGGCAAAGGAAGAGGGAGATTACGGAAGGTATAAAATAAACCAATACACTAGATATTTAACAATTTTAGTTGCCTTTGTGCAGTCTCTTGGTATAGCATTTTGGTTAAGAAGTCAGGTGTCACCTAAGGGTTATCCTTTGGTTTTGGAAGGAGGTGTCTTTTTCATCCTAACTACCGTGATAGCTTTGGTATCTTCTACCATGTTTTTGATGTGGGTAGGAGACAGAATAACAGAAAAAGGTATAGGAAATGGTATGTCCCTGCTTATCTTTGCGGGTATAGTAGCAGGTTTTCCCAACGCAATCGTAAGAATTTATGATATGCTCAAAAACGGAGATATAACACCCTTTGCGGTGGCTGGAGCTGTTATCTTTGTCGTAGTTGTAACCTTTGGCATAGTTTTCATTCAGGAAGCAGAAAGGAGAATACCGGTCCAACATCCCAGACGCCAAATAGGTAAGCAAGAAATAATAGGCGGTTCTACCTATCTTCCCATAAAGATAAACCCTGCAGGAGTAATACCTATCATATTTGCCCAATCTTTGCTCATAATACCCTCAACCGTGCTTGGATTTATCCAACATCCAATAGGAAAGGCACTGCACGACGCTTTTAATCCTACAACCTTCCTTTACAACTTCCTATACGTGCTTTTCATAATATTTTTTACATACTTCTATACTGCGGTGCTCATAAATCCGGCTGATGTAGCTGAGAACCTAAGAAAGGCAGGAGCTTTTATACCTGGGGTTAGACCCGGGCAAGACACCCAAAGACTCTTAGAAGGCATAATAAACAGGTTGGCCTTTGTAGGTGCCATCTTTTTAAGCGTGGTAGCTGTAATTCCTGTATTCGTAAGCCTTTGGCTTAAGGTCCCCTTTTATTACGGTGGAACCACTGCTCTCATAGTGGTGGGTGTAGCCCTTGATACGCTTAACAAAATAGAGGCAAGCCTTTTGCAAAGAAAATACACTCAGTATAGGAGGAAGGTAAGGTGATAGTGGTATTTCTTGGGCCACCGGGAGCAGGAAAAGGCACACAAGCCAAGCTTCTCTCCCAAAGACTTGGATTTTTACACCTATCTACAGGGGATATATTAAGAGAGGCGGTAAAGAAGCAAACACCCTTAGGAATAAAGGCTAAGGAATACATGGACAGAGGAGAACTCGTACCGGACAATCTGATAATAGCTCTCATAGAGGAGTATCTTCCTAAGGAAGGAGGAGTTATTTTAGACGGTTTTCCTCGAACCATAGCCCAAGCTGAAGCCTTGGAGAACATGCTAAGCGCTAAGAGTAAAAAGGTGTCAAAGGTTCTTCTGTTTGACTCTCCAGACGAAGTAATCATAGACAGGCTTTCTGGAAGGAGGGTATGTTCAAACTGCGGTGCGGTTTATCACATAAAATACAATCCTCCAAAAAAGGAAGGAGTGTGTGACCTATGTGGTGGAAGCTTAGTGCAGAGAGAGGACGATAAGGAGGAGGTAATCAAAAACAGACTTGAGGTCTATAAAAGGCAAACGCAACCTCTGATTGATTTTTACAAGAAAAAGGGTATAATATATAGATTGGATGCGACAAAGAGTGTGGAAGAGCTATTTGCTGAGGTTGAAGGCATTATAAAAGATGGCGGATAAAAGGCAGATAGAACTATACTCTTTGAAGGAAGTGGAAAAGATAAAGAGGGCTTGCGATGTGGTGGTGGAGGTTCTGGAAGAGGTATCAAGGCATGTCAAACCAGGCATTTCCACTTACGAGCTTGACCTGATCGCAAGGGATGTGGTAAAAAGTAAAGGGGCAAAGGCTGCTTTCCTTAACTACAAACCATCCTTTAGTAAAACACCCTATCCTGCCGCTTTGTGTGTGTCTGTGAATGCGGCGGTAGTTCATGGTCTACCAAAAAGGGAAGTTATACTTCAGGAGGGAGATTTGGTAAGCTTAGATTTTGGAGCCATACTTGATGGATACGCTGGCGATTCAGCCATTACCGTGCCCGTGGGGAACATATCCGACGACAAAAAAAGGCTTTTAAAAGCGACAAAGGAAGCTCTAAAGGAAGCGGTAAAAGCATGTGTTCCTGGTAATTGGCTCTCTGACATAACCAAGGCAATAAAGAAGGTTGCGGACAAATACGGAGTGTATCCCGTAAAGAACTTGGGTGGTCACGGCATAGGCAGAAGGGTGCATGAACCACCCTTTGTTCCAAATCACTTAGAGGACTTTAAATACGAAAAGGACATAAAGCTAAGGGCAGGTATGGTTTTAGCCATAGAGCCCATGCTTTCTCTTGGTACCAGTGATATCACACACGATGGAGATCAATGGACTGTTCTTACCGCAGATGGAAGCCCTTCAGCCCATTACGAATATGTGGTCGCGATCACAAAAGATGGACCTATGGTACTAACACAATTCAGAGAGGTTTTCTTTGATGCCTAAGAAAAAGATCAGGAAAAACAAAAAGAAAAAGGAATTGTGCTTGAAGGCACTGTAGAAGAAGCTTTACCCAACGCTATGTTTAGGGTAAGGTTGGACACAGGACATCAGGTATTAGCCCATGTTTCTGGAAAAATGCGCGTGCACTTTATTAGGATACTACCAGGAGATAGGGTGAAGGTGGAGCTATCTCCTTATGACCTTACCCGTGGAAGGATAATATACAGAGAATAATGTGGTATAATATTCCATTTCCAGGAGGTTTGAGATGAAAGTAAGACCCTCTGTTAAGCCCATATGTGCCAAGTGTAAGATAATAAGGAGAAAGGGTAGAGTTATGGTAATATGCGAAAATCCTAAGCACAAGCAAAGGCAAGGATCCTAAGGAGGAAAGGCAATGGCAAGAATAGCGGGAGTAGATCTGCCAGACCACAAAAAATTGGAGGTAGCCCTAACTTACTTGTATGGTATAGGATGGAAAAGGGCTAAGGAAATATGCGAAAAGACTGGCATACCGTGCACAAAGCGCTTAGGTGAATTGAGTCCAGAAGAGCTAAATACCATAAGAAAGTTTATTGAACAAAACTATAAAGTAGAAGGAGACCTAAGGAGGGAAGTCCAGCTGAACATAAAGAAGCTAATTGATATAGGATGCTATAGAGGAATAAGACACGCAAAAGGATTACCTGTAAGAGGACAGCAGACGAGAACTAACGCAAGAACGAGAAAAGGAAAAAGAAAAACGGTAGCCGGAACTAGAAAGAGAATAGCTAAGTAAGGAGGAAGGTGATGGCAAAGAGAAGACAAACCACAAAAAACAAAAGAGAGTTGTAACCCAAGGCATAGTTCATATTCTTAGCACGTTTAACAATACCATAGTTAATGTAACTGATATGCAGGGTAATACCCTTGTTTGGGAAAGCGGTGGAACTGTTGGTTTTAAAGGTACAAGAAAGAGCACACCTTATGCTGCTCAACTTGCAGCCCAAAGGGCAGTAAAAAGGGCAATGCAGGAGTATGGACTTCAAGAAGTTGAAGTGGTGATCAAGGGTGCGGGTGCAGGTAGAGAGTCTGCACTAAAGGCAGTGCATGCTACTGGAATAAAAATAACAAAGATCAGGGATGCTACTCCTATACCCCATAACGGCTGTAGACCACCTGCAAAAAGGAGGGTGTAAAGAATGGGTAGGTATTTAGGACCCTGGGTAAAAATAGATAGAAGATTTGGTGTGGTTGTATCTGGTAAAAAGAGCGCTCCCAAAATTCTTGCCAAAAGAAATTATCCACCAGGACAACACGGAAGACTAAAAGGTAGAAAAAGAAAGCTAACTGAATACGGTTTGCGACTTATGGAAAAACAAAAATTGAAGTTTTTATACGGTGGAATAAGGGAAAAGCAATTCAAAAAATACTTTGATATGGCTTCAAAAGCCAAAGGAAATACAGGGCAAGTTTTACTCCAGCTGTTGGAAAGACGGTTGGATAACGTAGTTTATAGATTAGGGATCGCCTGCACCAGAAGACAGGCAAGACAGTTTGTTGCTCACGGACACATACTGGTAAATGGTAAAGTGGTTGACATTCCGTCCTATCAAGTTTCCCCAGGAGACATCATAGAGGTAAAACCAAGCTCAAGGGATATCCCCCAAATCATTCAAAACTTAGAAAACATAGATCCAAGGAGTGTGCCAGTATGGTTAGAGCTTGACAAAGAAAACTTCAGGGGTAAAGTTCTTGATTTACCCAAAGACATACAGTTAGAAATACCGATAAACCTGCAGTATGTTATAGAGTTTTACTCAAGAGTATAAGGAGGAACAGAATGATAAGGCAGTTTGTTTATCCAACGAAGATCTTTTGGGAAGAAGTAAATAAAACGTATGGTCGTTTTGTAGTAGAGCCCTTAGAAAGGGGTTTTGGCATAACCATAGGAAACTCCCTGCGTAGGGTTCTTCTTTCATCCATAGAAGGCTGTGCCATAACTGGTGTAAAAATATACGGTGTTTATCATGAGTTCTCTGCTTTAGAAGGTGTGCAGGAAGACGTTTTGGAGATCATAGCAAACTTGAAGAAGTTGAAATTTAGGATGAAGGATTCGGATGTGGAAATTCTCTATCTTAAGAAGAAAGGAGAAGGTACAGTTTATGCAAAGGATTTTTCTTTGCCTCCCAATGTAGAACTGATAAATCCAGATGCAAAGGTGCTTACTATTACAAGCCCGGATGTGGAAGTTAACATGGAGGTAAGAGTAGAAAGAGGAATAGGATATGTGCCTACGGAGGAAATGGAGGCTTTTGGAGAAATTGGATGGATTATGGTAGATGGAGATTTTAACCCAGTTAAACACGTAGCCTACAGAGTAGAAAAGACAAGGGTTGAGAAAAAAAGCGATTACGACAGATTGATAATGGAAGTCTATACAGATGGTACAAAAACTCCAGAGGAAGTTGTAAAGGAAGCGGTTGGTATAATAATCAGGAACTTCTCCACATTGGAGTATATATCCCACGAAATACCAAGGGTAATAGAAGAACCCATTCCACCTGATGAGTTTATAGAAAAGTTGTCCCTTCCTGTGGAAGAGCTGGATGTGTCCCAAAGGGCACTTAATTCAATAAAGAGAATGGGCATAAACACCATAGGAGATTTAGTTAAGCTTACGGAGGAAGAGCTAAAGAGCACTAAAAACATAGGAAGGAAAGCTATAAACGAGCTAAAGGAAGCCCTCAAACAGTTGGGTTTGCACTTTGGAATGGATCTCACAGGCAGGAGGTAAGCCATGAGGCACAGAGTTAAGAAAAAACACTTTGACAGGACAAAAGAACAGAGATTGGCTCTTTACCGCTCTCTTGCCAGAGCGTTAATTTTGGAGGAAAGAATAGAAACATCTTTGCAAAAGGCAAAGGCAGTGCGCCCCTTTGTGGAAAAACTGATCACCTTAGGAAAAAAGGAGACCTTTCTGCAAGAAGAAGGGCCCTTGAGCTTTTGCCAGACAAAAAGGCGATAAAAAAACTTTTTGAAAACATTGCTCCACGCTTTGAAGGCAGGAACGGCGGTTACACCAGGATAATCAAACTGCCACTCAGGAGAGTGGGTGATTCCTGCGAACTTGCCATACTTGAGTTTGTTGAATGATAAAAGCCATACTGTCTTTAATAATAAATATACTTATTGTGCTTGTTCTGGTTCATGCCATAGGTTCTTGGATCCCTCAAATAAGGAAGAGTGGATTTTACAAAAGATTGGACAATATCGTTGAACCAATCCTTCGTCCAATAAGAAGGATCCTCCCTACTTATGCCAATGTGGATTTTTCTCCCCTTGTGCTCTTGCTAATCTTATATTTGATAAAGTCCCTTCTTAAACTTTGAGGTTAGACCAGTATTTGGTTGAGAAGGGTTTAGCTCCCACCAGAGAAAAAGCTCAAGCTCTCATATTGGCAGGTATGGTGCTCGTGGATGGCAAATTGGTAGATAAGCCGGGTAGTAAGGTAAAGGAAGGTTCTAAGGTTGAGATAAAAGAACCTTTTAAGTATGTCTCAAGGGGAGGATATAAGTTAGAGAATGCCCTTGATAGACTTGGTTTGTCCGTGGAAGGTTTTGTCGCTCTTGATGTGGGCTCATCTACTGGTGGTTTTACGGATTGCTTGCTACAGAAGGGAGCAAAAAGGGTTTATGCGGTGGATGTGGGTAAGGCTCAGATGGACCAAAAGCTAAGAAAAGACAGCAGAGTAGTTCTTTACGAAGAAACGGACGCCAGAGAGCTAACGGAAAAGCACGTGCCAGAAAAGGTAGATATAATAACCATGGATGTATCCTTCATATCTTCCACAGCCCTTTTGCCCAATGTAGTTAGATTCTTAAAAGAAGACGGATTGCTTTTGGTTCTTGTAAAACCTCAGTTTGAACTGCCAGCAAAATACGTTAAAAAGGGGGTGGTAAGAGACGATGCCAAAAAAGTGGAAGCCATTTTAAAAGTGGCGGAGTTCATCAAAGGTCTTGGCTATTCTATAAAAAGAATAATTAAAGCTAAGCCAAAGGGTAGTAAGGGAAACGAAGAGTTTTTCATCCTGGCTAAAAGGGGAGACTTAGGTTTGGAAGACCTAAAATTGGAGGCTTGGAATGCTGTTAAGGAGCATGTTTGATGGAAATGAACTTTCTGGAAACTTAGGCGAGTATCCTCTAACTGCAGAAAACCTCTTCAGAGTGGGGCTTGCCCTTTGTGTTTATCTTGTGATAGAAAAAGGGGAAGGAAAACCTACCTTAGGATTGGACACACTTAACTTTGCTACCGCATCCTTGGCGGTAGGCTTTATGGCAGGTGGTGGGGATGTTTTTATCGGTGAAGGTGACCTAAAAGTTTCTTACAAGTTTAAAGAAGAAAAACATACCTTGGTTTTTGAAGGTTTAACAGACATTGAATTAAAGAAAGTAGAATCTATACTTTTTAGCAGGTATAATATCCCAAGGAAGAAAGGTGAAGAGGTAGGTAAAATATGGATAGAAGGGAGGAAGCATTAAAACTGAGCAAAGAGATTATAAAGAAGCTTTTGGAATGTGGCACAGAGTTGGATGAATACTACAGAAAGATCAGAGAAATTAGGGTTATGGAAGATTCCCTTTCTTTTCAATCCGCACTTATAAATGTGGAACATGCCTTCTTCATGGTAGTTCAGTCTTTCAATATCCTTAAAGAGCAGTTAAGTCTTTTGGAAGTAGCCGCTAAGAAAGGGGAGGTGTTTTGATGGCTATAAAGTTTCTTTTGCTTGATAAAGATAAAAAACTTTTTCCCGTTTTTGGAGATATTTTGGATATAACCGGTCACAAACTTATGGTTGCGCTTGATGAAACCAAGGCTGTTGATTTATTAAATACGGTAAAACCAGATTTGCTAATTCTAAGCTATAAAGACATTAACTTCTTTTGGGATATCCTTCAAAAGGACATATTTTGTTTGCCTTTGTTCTTGGTTGAAAACTACGAAGATGCGGACAAGATAAGAGAAATGGGGTTTAGCGATCTTAACATAATTACCATTCCTTTCAACCCGTTGGAATTTTTGAATAAATCTGCAAAGCTCTACAATATGCACAAAGATATTGAGCACAAAATTTCCGGTAGCTTTGGATTAATGAACGTATTGATATCCCTTCTATCAAAAGGAGTGTCTGCAGGTATTTTATTTGTTTCTGAGGATAAAGCGTGTGAAATTTATATAAAAAGTCACTCTGTAAAAGGGCTTTCCTGCAGTTTAGAAGAGTTTTTTGAAATACTCAAAACAGAGGACCTTAACCTATCTTTAATTCCCTATGAGGCAGACGTAAAGCTAAACACATACTTTAAAAGCAACCGGGAATTCTTCTCTATTTTTGCTCCTACCACACCAATTCAAGAGGTTGTTCAGAAGGAAGCCATTCCAAGTATAGAGAAGCCTTCTCTATATCCCATTGAGGATGATTTCTTTTTGATAGCTTTAGTAGACAAAGACGGCCTACTTCAGAGAAACGTATATCTCCGAATATACAGAAAAAAAGACGGGGGCATACCCATACTTTTTAACCTTGCACCTAATCAAAATTTTCCAACACTGAAGGAACTTTTAGAAAAGACTTTAGGTGGTTTGGAACAAATAAAAGCTTTGGTATTGATGGACCTACTTGCGGAGGATGTTCAAAGCATTTTCAATTTGCTTAGCTTATCTTCCAGGCTCTACGTTATCACGAGTTTCCCCATAGCGCTTAGTTTGATTTCCTTGGGAGTTCCAGAAAGGCGGATAAAGCTTATAGAAAGCTTGCCTGAAGGACTACTTAACTTAGGAATTAAATTTATAAAAGCGCCATTTTTGCCAGATAAGGGTAGCTTTGTTGTAACAGAAGAAGAAAAGAAAATTTTGTTTTCCTGCAAGCTCTTTAGCTCTTTTTGCCTTCCAGAAGAATACTCTCCTACCAAAAATGCAAACCCAAATGCGATCATGCTTTACCACAGTGTTAATTTCTTAGGTTATGAAAATCCTGTTGCGTTAAGCCTTATAAGGCTTTTTAACCCCACCGCTATATACCCTGCCTTTGGAAATCCGATTTTGGAAAACGTGGGCGAGATAATAGACAGTATCCTAAAGTATAGGACAACTTTCAATCAGGCCAATTTGGAAGATGAAACATTAGTTTTAGGTTTGGTTAGCAGTATTCTGTTTGAAGTTAGGAAGGAGGTATCTAAGGAAAAGTACGAGAGTTTATTGGATAATCTTAGTGAGTTTGCGGATGTTAAAGAAGGGGTGATTTCTAAAGTATTTGTTGATATAAAGCGCTTTCCAGAGCTTTTCCTCTATGCCCTTTACTCCATAAAGCCGCCACCGAAGGTTTTGCTGTCTGCCCTCTATAAATTCGTAAAGGCAGAAATTCCCGTATTTACCATATAAGAGGTTTTCCTATCCTTTCAAACCTTGGGTTTATCAATGCTATAAGAAGCTGTTTTATTCCCGTTATAAAGCTAACTTCGGTGCTCTGAAGGGGAGGCACATCTCCCGAGAAGTATATAACAAAAGCTTTTCCCACTATGTTTTCCCTTGGTAAAAAGCCCCAATACCTACTGTCTTCGCTATTGTCTCTGTTATCACCCATAACAAAGTAATGTCCTGGTGGCACCTTTATGGGTCCAAAGTCCCTCTTTGAAAAAACCGCTTCCTCATAAAACTGAACTCTGTATCTAACTCCACCAGGTAGCGTTTCTTCGCTAATAATCTTCGTAAAGTGGTCTTCCTTGGATTTTTCTATTTTAACCAACTTTGCCGGCTCCCCGTTTATGAAAACTTGGTTATCTCTAATTTCAATAACATCTCCTGGTATCCCAATGATCCTTTTTATAAAGTCTATCCTTGGATCTATGGGATACTTGAACACAACTATGTCTCCCCTCTGAGGCTCGGAAAACCTATAAACCAGTTTATTTACCAGTATGAAGTCGCCAACAAGCAGGGTAGGTTTCATAGAGCCTGAGGGAATGTTGTAAGCTTGAGCTACAAAGGTCCTTATCAAAAGCACCACCATGACCACTACGATCAACTCCGTAACCCATTTTCCTCTTTTGCTCATAGTTTAATTACCTCAAAGCAAATCTTTTGCTTCTTAGCTGACCGCATGCACCAAAGACTTTTATTCCTTTACTTATCCTGATAAAGGTAGATATACCCTCTTCCCAAAGGACTTTCTGAAAGGCATATACGCTTTCCATAGAGGGTCTTTTGTATGGCAATTCAGGATCTGGATTAAAAGGAATAAGATTTACTTTGAATTTTTTTCTGTTTTTCCTTAGGAGTTTTGCAAGCTCTCTTGCGTGTTCCACACTGTCGTTTATGCCCCTTATTAATACGTACTCTATCATTATTCTTCTGTCAGGGGGGTAAGGAAAGTCATGCAATACTTCCATAAGCTCTTCCAGAGTGTTGGTCTTTGAGATCGGCATCAGGCTTTCCCTCAGGTTTTGAGATGGTGCATTTATGGAAACTGCTAAATTTAACTCTCTCATAAGAGGATCTTCTGCCATAGCTTTCAATTGGTTTATAAGCCCGCTTGTAGAAATGCTTATTCTTCTTTTTGAAAGGTCAAGCCCCCAAGGACTTACCATAATCTCTACCGCTTTCCTTACGTTTTGGTAGTTTGCCAAAGGCTCTCCCATGCCCATAAAAACCACATTTCTTATTTTTCTTTTGTCATTTTTTGGACCTGCAAGAATTGGTCTATAATTTCCTCCACCTTTAGGTTTCTTATAAGCCCATCCCTTGCAGTAGCACAAAAGCTACAACCTATTGCACAACCTATCTGGGACGAGACGCACAGCGTTAGATGATCTCTCTCGTATATTAGCACAGTTTCAATAATATGGGCGTCCTTAGTTTTGAAAAGAAATTTTTTTGAATCACCTCCTTCTAATACATCCAAAAGTTCCAAGCTATGAATTAGGTAATTATCTTTCAAAAAAGCTCTTTGCTCTTTAGAAAGGTTGGTCATTTGCTGAAAGTCAAAAACAAACCTTTTGTATATCCAGTTTAATATCTGGTCTGCCCTGTAAGGCTCCCAACCTATTTTCTTAACCTCTTCTCTCAGTTCTTTTAAAGTTAAAGATGTTACATACATTCCATGCGATCTTGTGTTAAATTATAACATAAGCATATGCGGAAAAAAGGTAGTTGGAAAAAGGTTAGACCAGTGGTATTGTATGCTGGATAAATTAATCCTTTCTATATACTTAGGCACACTTTTTTGTATAGTCTTTATAGTTGCTCCCATCTTACTACGGACCGATGAGAACAAAAACATAGCAGGGCGCTTTTATGGAAGGATCCTTTGGCGCTTTTACAAGCTTGCATTTTTAATGCTTTTGTTTTATCTTTTATTATCCGATGATAATAAGATTTATTCTATCTCACTTATGGTTGGTTTGGCGCTGAACACTGCACTGTCTTTGTATCTTAAAAATTAAAAAGATCTTTGGGTGATATAGATAAAGTTCCCTATTATGATGAAAAAAGAACAAAGTTTAGGAGACTTTCTATGCTTTCTACTTTAATACTGTTTCTAAATCTTATTGCATCAATTTTTATTTACATAAAAGTCAGTGGAGGTGGCGATGGAATATAGGGTAAACAGACAAATTAAGGCAAAAGAAGTCAGGTTAGTTGATCAGGAAGGTAAGCAGATAGGGATTGTGCCCATCCAAGAAGCGTTGAGGATAGCAGAAGAAATGGGATTAGATCTGGTAGAAGTAGCACCTAATGCTAATCCACCTGTTTGTAAGCTTTTAGATTACGGAAAATTTCTTTACGAGATGAAGAAAAAAGAAAAGGAAGCAAAGAAAAAGCAAAGAGAACATTCTATGGATGTCAAAGATATCAACCTTTCTTTAAGGATAGACGAACACGACCTAAAGGTAAAGCTTAAACAGATGAGGGAATTTTTGGAGGATGGGGATAAGGTTAGGGTAAGGATAAGATTTAGAGGTAGGGAAAACGTTCATCCCGAACTTGGTGATAGGTTGGTTAATAGGATTGTGGAGAGCTTGTCAGACTGTGGGCAGTTGGAAGGAGAACCAAAGAAAGAGGGAAACTTCTTGATCTTTTCCCTTCTGCCAAAGAGAAAGTAAGGTTTAAGTGGAGCGGAGGGGATTTGAACCCCCGACCTCCTACACGCCAAGTAGGCGCTCTCCCACTGAGCTACCGCCCCTTTTGACATTTATTTTAATATATAACCGCTGTCAAGAAGTAGTCAGAAATGAGCACTAACATAGAGGATGTTACCACGCTGTTTGTAGTAGCTCTGCCCACACCCTCTGTTCCACCCTTTGTGTAAAATCCAAAATAACAGCTAACGGAGGATATAATAAATCCAAAAAAGATCGCCTTGTATAGCCCTCCCAAAAAATCGTAAAGCTCGGTCAGATCCTTCATCTTTTCCCAAAAGAGATACTCATTTACACCAAAGAGCTTTACCGCAACAAACCATCCACCTATTATGCCCGCTATGTTGGATAAAACCGTGAGCATAGGAACGCCAAGTGTGCCAGCTATTATGCGGGGCGTGATTAAATAACTCCGAGCATCTATACCCATAACCTCTAAGGCATCTATTTGCTCCGTAATGCGCATAGTTCCTATCTGTGCGGTCATTGCAGAACCTACCCTTGCAGTTACCATAAGGGCAGTGAGCACTGGTGCCAATTCCCTACCCATAGAAAGGGCTACCACCGCTCCTATTAAAAACTCTGCGTTAAACCTGCTAAAGGTGCCGTAAGTCTGAAGGGCTATAACTCCACCAGTAAATAGAGAAGTGATAAACACCACCGGTGTAGTTTCCGCTCCAAGATAAGTAATTTGCTTTATGAAGTGCCTTATTCTTGGTGGAGACTTAAAGAGCAAATATACAGACCACAGAGTAAGTAAAGTTGCCCTACCTACCTCTTCAAAAACTTTTAACATGTTCCAAGTAGATCCTGTATCTTTCTTTTATCTCTTCCATAAAGTCTCCACCCAGTTTCTCCAAGAATGCCTTTGCAAGAACATAAGCGAGAGCAGATTCTCCAACAACAGAGGCAGCAGGCACTGCTACCACGTCTGTCCTCTCTTTACCAGCCCTAACTTCCTCCTTAGTCTCCACATCTACGCTCCTGAGCGGTTTGGTTAAAGTTGGTATAGGCTTCATGGCACACCTAACCACTATAGGCATGCCGTTGGTAATTCCACCTTCCAAACCGCCCAAGTTATTGGAATACCTAAAATAACCATATCCCTCTTTATAGCCTATCTCATCGTGCACCTCAGAACCAAACTTCTTTGACGCCATAAATCCCAAACCTATCTCCACCCCCTTTATAGCTTGAATGCTCATCATAGCCTGTGCAATAATACCATCCAACTTTCTGTCCCAATGCACATGGCTTCCAAGCCCGGGAGGAACGCCCACCGCAAAAACTTCAAAAATTCCACCTAAGCTCTCACCCATTTCCTTAGCTTTATCTATAAGCTCCTTAAAGAGCTCGTCTTTTGTGGGATCCGGAAATCTGACCTCCGACTGCTCCGCAAGGTAGTGCCTTTTAATTAAATCCTGCTCTTCTATAGGAGGCTCAAGGGAACCTATGCTAACCACATAGCTTCCTATAAAAACTCCCAGCTCCTCCAAAAACCTCTTACAAATAGCACCAACTGCCACCCTACACACAGTTTCCCTTGCGGAAGCCCTCTCAAGGATGTTTCTTAGGTCCCTTTGATTGTACTTTATGCCTCCTGCTAAGTCCGCATGTCCCGGTCTTGGTCTTGTAAAAGGCACTGCAAAATCGGGCCTTTCACCCTCCACCGCCATTTTCTCCTTCCAATTTTCCCAATCCTTATTTTCAATCAAAAGGGCTATAGGACTTCCCAAGGTTTTTCCAAACCTAACCCCAGAGATTATCTGAACAGTATCCTTTTCTATCTTCATCCTCCCACCTCTGCCGTATCCCCTTTGTCTTCTTTCCAGCTCCCTGTTTATGTATTCTGCGGATATTTCAAGGTTTGCAGGTATGCCTTCAACTATGCAAACTAAACCCTTTCCGTGAGATTCACCGGCGGTTAAAAATCTAATAGGCATTTAGATCAGGAAACCTTTACCGCTTTAGTTACCTTCCCAGCCTTCAAACACTTAGTGCAAACATAAACCCTTTTGATCGTCCCATCGCTTAAAACCACCTTAACCTTTTGTAAGTTTGCCTTAAACCGCCTCGGATTTCTCTCTCCAGAAAAGGTCACGCTCCTTCCTATCTTTGTAGTTTTTCCACAAACATAACACTTCGCCATAGTGTAAAATATTATACCTCATAGATCATGTCCAAGAGTTCTTTTGCTTTCTGAGCATCAATTTCCTTGAGTTTGTTGTAAATCTCTCTTGCCCGAGATGTTTTTTTAAGCCTGACATAACCAACACCGAGTTTGAAAAGAAGATCGGGATCGTCGGGTTTGTTTTCCAACTCCCTCTTTAGGTCTTCTATGTATTTTTCCAACAGCTGTTCTCCCATTTTGCTGAAAATTCCCCTGTAATCTTTCATCTTAGTTCTCCACCGTAGAACCTGTAGTTTAGCCCCTTAATTCTTTCTAAGTTAGAGAGCACTATGTCCTCTATGTAGGGATTATAAGATATTACGATCACATCGTAGGCAAAGCCTCCATCTTCTAAAATATTTCTTGCGGAATTGAGAAATTCTCTGAGCACCTCGTCCTGCTCCAACTCAAAGGGTGCCCCAAGAAAGTGATGGCTTATGCCAAGATAGCTCCCTGGATTAACCCTAACGCTTAGCCTTATAGGATTTAAAGCTTCTACTAGCTTACTCTTTAAGTTGGCGTAATTTAGTCCGAACATGAGCATGGCGTCGGTTATAACATACCTTGAGCTTAGAGAGATGAATTGTCTAAAACCTGTTTCCTTAAAGTCCAGCTTTAGATTGTCCTTTTGAGTTTCTACCCAATGGGGATGGGGGCTATCCACAAGCCATAGGATCTTTTCTGGATAGAAACCCTCCGGTTCTTGCCTGCCCCACATCATACACAAAAGGATCATTAGAAAGTAAAATTTAACTCATGTTTGGTCTGTTGAGAAAAAACCGGTTGATAAACTTGTGGAGGTTCTTGGAAGGGAAAAAGTTTCTTTATCTTTGGTAGAGAGAAAACTTTACTCTTACGATGCTACTCCAATTCCGGTGGAGAGAGCTTTGCCTTCCGCTGTAGTTTTCCCTACGTGCCAAGAGGATGTGCAAAAACTCGTAAAGGTTTGTTATGAAGAGGAGATTCCTATCTTTCCAAGGGGGGCAGGGTCAGGTTTAACTGGCGGTGCGGTGCCTACGTTGGAAAAGGGTGTTGTTGTCTCCTTTGAAAGGATGAATCGCTTTTACATAGATGTGGATAATGCTACTGCAGTGGTTGAACCGGGCGTTATAACTTACAATTTTCAACAAGAAGTAGAAAAACTTGGACTCTTTTATCCACCAGACCCTTCCTCCTTTAAATACTCCACCATAGGCGGAAACATTGCGGAAAATGCGGGTGGTCCAAGGTGTTTGAAGTATGGAGTTACAAGGGAATACGTTTTGGGTCTTACCGCAGTTATAAAGGAGGGGCATGTTCTAAAAACAGGAAATCCTGTTATAAAGGATGTGGCGGGATACGATCTAACCAAACTTTTGGTTGGTTCGGAAGGCACCTTAGGGCTCATAACCTCTGCAGTTCTTAAACTTATACCAAAGCCAAAGGCAAGGGCAACCGCCTTGATAATCTTCAGAGAGCTTGAAAGTGTGGGCAAGGTGGTAACAAGGATCATGACTTCCGGTATATTTCCGTCCGCTTTGGAGTTTATGGATAGCTATGCTATAAAGGCTGTGGAGGAATTCAAACCGGTTGGTCTTCCGAAGGATGCACAGGCACTGCTGTTGATAGAAGTGGATGGCTCGCCCCAGAGTGTGAAGGAGGACATAAACCAAGTGAAAGAACTTGCCAAATCCATGGGGTTGGAGGTTCAAATAGCAGAAGATGAAGAAAAGGCTGAAAAGCTCTGGACCGCAAGAAAAAGCTTAGGACCAGCTCTGGGAAATCTAAAAACCGGAAAGATAAACGAGGATGTGGTAGTTCCCAGAATATATTTATCGGAAGCAATAAAAGACTACCGAAAGGTTGCAGAAAAGTATGGGCTTTTGATGGTCATTTTTGGACATATAGGGGATGGGAATTTACACGTGAATTTACTATACGATAAGAAAAACAGGGAAGAAGAAGAGAGGGCAGAGAGGGCTGTGGATGAGGTGTTTGAAATAACACTCAGGTATAACGGCTCAATTACGGGAGAGCACGGAGTAGGATTAACAAAGCGCAAGTTCCTTGAACTTCAGTTCGGACCCGTGGGAATGGAAATACTCAGGGAAATTAAAAGGACTTTTGATCCTAAGAATCTTTTTAATCCAGGAAAGGTTATAGCTCTTTAGATGGACAGAGGTCGTAAAGTGGGCACTGATGATGCTTTGGTTTTTGGGCTGTGCAGATGTATCTTCCCAAAAGTATTAAAAGGTTTGAAAATTTTCCCCAGTCTTCCTTTGGGACAACCTTCATAAGATCTTGTTCTGCCTTTTCGGGCTTTTGTTGTTTTGTTAGCCCCAACCTTTGACTTACCCTCAGAACGTGCCTATCAACCGCTATACCTTCGTTTATGCCAAAGGCGTTATACAAAATCATGTTGGCAGACTTTCTTCCTATACCCGGCAGTTCGGAAAGCTCCTTTAAACTTTTTGGAACTTCTCCCTTATACTTCTCAACCAGGATCGTGCTTATTTTCTTTATATACTCTGCTTTTTTGCCGTAAAAGGAAACTTTATTGATGTACTTTTCTATCTCTTCTAAGTCCGCCTGCGCAAAGTCCTCTGGAGTTTTAAACCTTTTAAAAAGTTCTTGTGTTACCTCATTTACCTTTGCGTCCCTTTCTTGGGCAGACAGAACTACCGCAACCACCAGCTCAAAGGGTGTGCTAAAATTTAGCTCCAGTTTATTTGGAAAGACTTTTTCAAGCCTCTCAACGATCTGTTTAACCATCGCTTTCCACCTTCCGCTTTAGCATGGCTAACTCAAACACCTGGTCCAAGTCCCTTACAAAGTGAAAGGTCATTTTATCCCTTACGTAGGCAGGTAGGTCTTCAAGGACTTCTTCTTTGTTTTTCTCAGGTAGGATTACCTCATATATGCCTACCCTTTTGGCGGCAAGTATTTTTCTTTTAATCCTCCAACAGGTAACACCCTTCCTCTGAGAGTAACCTCTCCCGTCATGGCTATATCGGACCTTACCGGCGTGTTTGTCAGAAGGGAAAGAATGGCGGTAGCTATGGTTATGCCGGCGGAAGGACCGTCCTTTGGAACTGCTCCTTCTGGCACGTGTATGTGTATGTCCCAGTTTGAAAAGTCCTCTGGATTTATGCCGTAATCTTCTGCCTTTGACTTTATGTAAGACAGGGCAGCCTGTGCGGACTCTTTCATAACCTCTCCTAAAGAGCCAGTGAGTATTAGGTTGCCTTTTCCTCTAAACTTGGTAGCTTCTATGAGCATGATCTCTCCACCTACCTCCGTCCAAGCCAAGCCCACCGCCAATCCAACCATAGGTGTGTCTTCCCTATCGGTAAATCTTTTGGCTACTCCAAGAAAAGCCTTCACATCTTGCGGTTTTATTTCAAAGGGTGGATTTTCTCCCCTCAACTTTTTTAGTGCGAGCTTTCTTAGAATTGCCCCGATTTGTCTTTGTAAATTTCTAACACCAGACTCCCGTGTGTAGCCCCTTATAATCTCAAGTATAGATTCGTCGCTGAAAATAACTTCGTCTTTTTTAAATCCATGCATAGGAAGAAGCTTGGGAATTAGGTGGTTTTTGGCAATAAAGACTTTTTCCTCCTCCGAGTATCCAGAAAGCTGGATAACCTCCATCCTGTCCAGCAGTGGTCTTGGGATCGTATCTATCCTGTTGGCAGTGCAAATAAAGAAAACCTCCGATAGGTCAAAGGGAAGGCTTATGTAAAGATCCACAAAGTTTTTGTTTTGTTCTGGATCCAAAACTTCCAAAAGGGCTGCTGCGGGGTCTCCTTGGAAGGAGATGGATATTTTATCCACCTCATCCAATATGATCAGAGGGTTCTTTGTTCCAGCCTGCTTTATAGCCTGTATGATCCTTCCGGGCATAGCACCAACGTATGTCCTTCTGTGCCCTCTTATTTCCGCTTCATCCCTTATACCGCCTAAGGATATTCTTACAAATTTTTTGCCTAAGGCCTCCGCTATGGACTTTCCAAGGGAGGTTTTCCCTACCCCTGGAGGTCCAACAAAGCACAGGATCTGCACCGCAGAGCTTTTACCTTTTGTAAGTTTTTTAACCGCTAAGTATTCTAAAATTCTTTCTTTTACCTTTTCTAAGTTGTAGTGATCCCTGTCTAAGATAGTCTTGACTCGCTCCAAGTCATACCTGTCTCTGGTTTTCTTGTTCCAAGGCAGTTCTAAAACCCAGTCAAGCCAAGTTCTTATGACGCCGGCTTCTGCAGATTCAGAATGGAGCTTTTCCAATCTGTTTATCTGTTTTAGTATTTCCTCATGGGCTTCCTTAGAAAGCTTGAGGCTTGCAAGCTTTTTTCTGTAATTTTCTATTTCCTCCTTCTTCTCGTCCAATTCGCCCAACTCTTCCTGTATGGCTTTTAGCTGTTGTCTTAGGAAGTATTCCCTCTGCTCCTTTTCTATTCTTTCTCGGGCTACGTTTCTTATCTTAGTCTGAACCTCCAGAAGGCCCACCTCATTGGAAAGGTGCAGATGAACCAGCTTTAGTCTCTCTATGGGGTCTAAGGTTTCTAAAATCTTTTGAGCATCCTGGGATTTGATGTCCGATATGGATGCGACCAAGTCTGCCAACTTACCCGGATCCTCAAGCTCTCTAACAACATAAAGCAAGTCCGGAATGATCTGCTTTCCTAAGGATACCGCCTTTTCCAAAAGCTCCTTCACAGAAGATACGTAAGCCCTATCCTCTTTACTCAGCTCAGACAGGTTTATCTCCTTTTCCTCTATGGGTTCCACCAACGCCCAATAATGGTCCTCTTTTTTGTAGTAGTCTTTAAGTCTTGCCCTCTTTATACCTTGAACTAAGATCTTTAACTTTCCTTCCTCCAAAGGTGTTGCTCTTATTATGTGTGCTACTACCCCAATCCCATAGACACCATCCCTATCTGGCTCTTCAATGTTTTTATCCTTCTGTAAAACCAAAAATATTAGCCTGTCCCTCTTCAGTGCGCTTTCCACAGACTTTATGGAGAAATCTCTACCCACAAAAAGAGGAACAACCATTGCGGGAAATATTACCAAGTCCCTTAGGGGCATAGCAGGGACCTCAAACTCCGCAGAGGGAACTTCCGGCACCTTGAAAAGCTCTTCCATCATCAAGAGATTAGCTCCTCCACAAAGGTTTTTGGATCAAAGTCTTGCAAGTCCTCCAAACCTTCTCCCACCCCCAAGAGTTTGACCGGTATCCTTAGCTCTGTGCATATAGGCACTATGGCTCCACCCTTAGAAGAGCCGTCCAGCTTTGTCAAAATTATACCGCTTACCTCTAAGGCTTCCCTAAAAACCTTGGCTTGAGATATGGAGTTTTGTCCTATGGTTGCGTCCAAAACCAAAAGAGTTTCTGTAGGTTCTTCAGGATAGAACTTTTGAATTACCTGCTTTATCTTTCTTAGCTCCCTTATAAGCGGTTCCTTTGTATGAAGTCTTCCTGCGGTATCTATCAGAACCACATCGTATGCGTCCGCCTTTTCCAAAGCTTGATACACTACCGATGCAGGGTCAGATCCTTCTTCCTTAAAAACTATGTCTGCCCCGCTTCTTTGAGCCCAAACCTGCAACTGCTCTATGGCAGCGGACCTAAAGGTATCTCCAGCACAGAGTAAAACCTTCTTACCCTGTTTTTTGAACCTATAGGCCAACTTACCTATGGTTGTAGTCTTTCCAGAACCATTTACACCTAAGAAAAGATAGACTTTACCTTCCCTTAGCTCTCCTTTACAGTTTCCTAAGTATGCCAAAAGCCTTTCTTTCAGAACAGGAAGAAGCTCTTCCCACGTTTTTATGTTTCTTCTGATGGACTCCTTTCTCAGCTCTTCCACCAACTCAGTTGCCTTTTTGACTCCTAAGTCAGCCCTTATGAGCCTTTCTTCCAACTCCTCCAAAAGATCTTCATCAACTTTTCTGCCTGCAAAAAGGACCCCAAACTCAAGAACTTCCTTTGTTCTCCTTAGGCTATTTTTTAGCTTTTCAAGAAAACTTTCCTTTTTTACCTCCACCAACCCAAGTTTTTCTTTTAGTTCCCTTATGTGTTCTTCTAACTGTTTTCTCTCTATGGGGTTGGCTAGTGCCAAAGCTCTTTCCAAGATCTGAAGGCTCTTTTTTGGCTCGTCTTCCTTTATTAAAATCCCCGCCCTATAGAGACTTTCAAAATCTCCGATCCTTAGATATTCCTCAACAGCTTTTTGTTTTTCCCCAACCTTTTCATAAAGAAGCGCCCTTTCTTTGGCGGTTGCCAAGTTTTTATCGTAATACTCCACCAATTGGTAGGCGTAATAATACTTACCCTCTTCCATATAAAGCTTAAAAAGTATGGGTCTTAGCTCTGGATTTTCTTTAAAGTTTTCAAGTATGGCTATAGCTTTGTTCTTTTTCCCTTTTTCTATTAACCTTAGTATGGCAGACTTGTCTCCCTTTTCCGCTAACTTTTCTTCTTCTGACTTTTTGAAAAAGCCAAACATTTTACTTCATAGCTTCCACTGCATTAACTATATCTACAAGTTCGTAGGTGATGGACTCTTGCCTTGCTTTGTTGAATATAAGCGTCCAAGTTCTTATCAAGTCGTCTGCATTGCGTGTAGCGTTGTCCATGGCAACCATCCTGGCAAAGTGCTCTGCGGCGTTTGATTCAAGCATTGCCCTATAGAGTTGGTAATTCAGATAAAGGTCTATCAGTTTGTTTATGAAGGTTTCAGCATCAACTTCAAACTCATAAGTGCTGTAATCTTGATCTTTTTGCTCAATCCTTTCAAAGGGCAAAAACTGTCTAACAATTGGCTTGTAATTTACCCTTGTAACCATCTCGTTGTTTATTAAATAGACTCTGTCCGTCTCTTTGTTTTGGTATCTGTCCCTTAAGAGTTGTCCTACCTCTTTTACCACCTCAAAGTTTATTTCCTTTCTGAATACCTCCTCATAAGCCCTTAGCAGTCTGTAGTTTCTTTTTGAAAAATACTGAACACCTTTGCGACCTATAAGTACTAAGCTAACTTCTATGTTTTTGCTGGCTTTCTCTTGAATTAGTTCTTCTGCCTTTTTTATAACGGTGGAATTAAAGGCACCTGCCAATCCTCTGTCTGCAGTTATCAGTATTATATCTACCCTTTTCTCTTCTCTAACTTCCAAAAGAGGATGAACGCTTGTATCTACGTGGGATGCAAGGTGAGAAAGCACATCATACAACCTTTCCGAGTATGGTCTTGAGGCGTAGATGGCTTCTTGAGCCTTTCTGAGCTTAGCGGCAGAAACAACCTTCATAGCGTTGGTGATTCTCCTAGTGTTTTTAATTCCTTGAATTTTTCTCCTTATATCCCTTGGAGACAGTTTTGGCATAGCAATTAAATTATAACATAAGCCTTATTCAAGCCTAAAGGCTATTGGTAGTTTTATCAACACACTTATAGGGGGTTTTGGAAACTCTCTATAGCTTCTCTTTATAGTATCAACCGCTTCTCTGTCTAATATATCGTAACCACTGCTTTTTAGAACTCTTAGCTCTTTTATTTCTCCACTTGGTTCCAACACAAAGCTAATCAAAACTCTTCCTTCCCACCCCATCCTTTTGGCTATAGTTGGATAGTTTATTCTTTTTTGGACTATGTTTGATATTACAGAGAGTTTTTCCCTAAGGAAGCTTTCCTCTAAGGATGTGTTTTTTCTTCGTTCGTGTTCTGCTGTGGAGATAAAAGCCCTGATGGGTTTTTTGTATCCTTCATGGCTTGAGCTGGAGAGCTTTCCTCTTCCCTTTCCTGCCTTTCGCTTACTGGAAATGAAAAAGATGAGTCCGAAAGCTCTTCCCTTTGAATGGACCGTTCCACTGCTGGTTCTTTTGGTTCATCCTTTACAGGCGGAGGGGGTGGTTGGATTTCCTCTGTAGGTTTTTGTAGAGTTTGCTCTTTGTTTGTTGAAGGTAGGTTTGTAAGTGTCCTTTCCTTTTGCTTTGATGCTTTAACATCAGACACTTCATTTCTTAAATTTTCAACGGAAAAGTCTATTTCAATTATCTTTTTCTCCACGGGTGATAGCCTTTGAGTTAAGAAAAACAAGCCTAAAAGTAAAAGTGAATGGATCAAAAAGGACAAACTGTAAGCCTTAAAAAAATACCTTCATTTACTAACCTCCGTCTTTATGGATACCTTTTTAAAGCCAAGCCTTTTCAAAATATCCAAAACATTCACCAAGCTTTGAACAATTGTTCTCCTGTCGCTTAGTATTTGCACCTGATGGTCTTTTTTATACTTTTCAAGTTCTTTTTCAAGCTCCAACAAAGAGACCGCTCTACCTTCAAAGAAGACCAAGCCTTCCTTGGTTATGGTTATGGACAGCCCTTTTAAGTTTTCCTGAGAGCTTGTTTTTGCTTGGGGTAGCTGGACGGGTATGCTTCCTTGCACCACAAAGGTAGCAGTAATTAAAACTATGGTTAAAAGCACCAGCATTATATCCACCAAGGGGATCACGTTTATGGAGCTAAACTCTTTGTCCTCCATTCTTTGCTTCCCACAAAAGAAGAAGATTCTTTACTTTTTTGAGAAGTATGTTGTAAAGCACCGATGATGGAATAGCAACCAAAAGTCCTACAGCGGTAGCCTTCAAAGCCAAAGCCAAACCAACCATCACCTTTTTTGTATCCACAAAGCCCTCTTCTCCTATGGTGTAAAAGGTTAGCATAATGCCAAGCACAGTGCCCAAAAGTCCAATGTATGGAGCGTTGGACGCAGTAGAAGCTATAAAGGTAAGACCTTTGCTGAGTTCTACTTCTAACTCCTGCTTAGTTTTGTATTCTTCAAGCCTGACCTTTCTGTAAAAACTCCACCTTTCTATGGCAATGGCTAATGCAAAAAAGCTAAGAACAAGCAAAAGACCTATAACTCCGTAATCTACAAGTTCTCTAATGAAAACCATAATGTAATTTTAACACAGTTTTAAAGTTAAAATTATGATAAAATTGAGTTAAATTTAACTGGAGGTAGCAGGATGGGTAAAAAGGGCAGTGTTTTAGCCCTTTTGGCGCTATGCGGAGTAGCCCTTTCAAAGGAGTTGGAGCTTGAACAAATAAGCGTAACCGCCACGAGGACGGAGAGAAAATTGCAAGATACACCAGCAAGTGTAACCGTCATAGGCAAAGAGAAAATTGAACAAAGACCTATGCTGAACCTTTTCGATGCACTGCAAGGAACGGCTGGCGTGAATGTGGGTTCAAGAAATCAGGGTTACGACGTCAGACTCATCATAAGGGGCGGTGGCCTAAAGGCACCTTACGGAGTAAGGGAAATAATGGTGCTTTTAAACGGTGTGCCTATAACGGACCCGGATAGCCTAACAAGGCTTGATTTTGTGGATACTTCCCTCATAGAAAGGGTGGAGGTAGTTAAAGGTCCAAACTCTACTCTGTGGGGAGTAAATGCTTCTGGTGGAGTTATAAATGTGATCACAAAAAGTCCCTTTGAGAGGAAGGGAGGGCTTATAAAGCTTGGTTTTGGGGATTACGAGACCCAAAACCACCATTTTTACTACTCTACGCCCCTTGGAAAGAACTTTTACATAGGTTTTAGTGCAAGCAGAAGGCAGACGGATAACTCCTGGAGGGAGTGGAATACTTTTCAAACCAATCAGATAGTCTTACAACCCTCCTACATGTTTGAAAACGGAGACACCTGGGAAAACTACCTAAGCTACACAAAGGCGGACTTAAAACTTCCTGGTTCTTTGGTAGTTAGGCCTTTCCCTCCCTTGGACCAATGGTCAGAGTTTCTAAGAACGGGTAAAGTGCCCCGCACGGGTGACCCATGGAAGCACATGGGTAGGTATTCGGAGATATTCTTCTTTAGCTCCAAGCTAACAAAAAGCTTTGGGAATTTAGAACTCATACCTCTTTTTTACACCAACCACTGGCAACATTACCACCCAGTAACGGGCCGTATAAACGATGCGGATACATGGATCTTTGGAACGGACGTGCAGGCAAACTACAAGCACAGCTTGGGCGTGCTGACAGCTGGTTTTACGGTAAGATACGACCAGCAAAGGACCAAATACTATAAGTATAGAGATGTGCAGATAGCTGGATCTCGCATAGTTTCCACACTTTCAGACAGGGCTGGAGACTTACTTGAAAGACAAACCCAAAAAACTCTGCTGGCTGGAGTTTTCGTTCAACAATCTTTTCAAAGGAACAAATGGATAATAGACCTTGGAGTAAGAGTTGACCAAGTGAAGTTTGACATAAGCGGTTACAAGTGGGGAGACTATGACTTTAGCACTGGAAATTACAGGAGCTGTCCCAATCCAGCTATTGAAAACTGTTTTAATTACTCAAAAGAAAGGACTTATAACATAGTAAGCCCAAGGGTAGGGGTATCCTACAGGCTACTTCCAGAGGTTAGCCTTTACGGAACGGTGGGAACGGGTGCTAACACGCCCACTTCCGGAGAGCTTGCCTCCAACCCAAACCTAAAATTGACCAAGGTAATAAACTACGAGACTGGAATAAAGGCAAATTACAGAAGGTTTAGCTTGGAAACCGCCGTTTATAAGATGGACGTAAAGGACGAAGTGGTACGTGTGATCGAAACCGGTCAAACCCGTTTTATAAACGCAGGAAAGACGGAAAAGAAAGGCTTTGAACTGACCACCTCCTATCAAATTTTAGAAGGTTTGACCTTTGGTGGCTCTTACACCTACAGCGACTATAAGTTTAAGAAGTTTTTCGAGCGCGTGGGTACAACGAACGTAGCAAGGGATGGCAACAGACTTCCTTACATTCCCATACATCAATACTCTTTGTTTTTGAGCTATTCCCATCCTTCCGGTTTTAGGGTAAGGGTCCAAACAGACAGCTGGGGAGAGTATTACATGGATAACGCCAACAGCGAGAAGTATGAAGGCTACGAGTTTATAACCAGCGTTACCCTTGGCTATCAGAGAAAAAACTTTGATGTTTCTTTGATGGTGGATAACCTTTTTAACAAAAAGTATGCAGTAGAAGTAACAAAAGACACGCAGGGAGTGAAAAGATACACTCCCGCTCCACCCAGAAATTTCTTAGTAAGGCTTACGTACAACTTTTAAAGGGGGTCTGCCATGGACGTAAAAAGAGTGCATTTTATACCTAAAAGAGATAAGACTGACATTTTTGGCATACCCGTGCTTGGCTTTCTTTTCAAAAATAAGCATATGCTTTTGTTCTACAGACTCTTTACCACATTCTTGCTCTTCTACGCCATAGCTTACGGCATAATGAACCCTACAAAGGAAAACATATTCACCACTGCGGTTTTTTGGTCTATCTTTTGGCCTTTCTTTATGGTGGTTTCTCTACCTACTTTGGGAAATGTTTTTTGTATGGTATGCCCCCATGGTTTCTTGGGAAAGCACATAACTAAACTTGGGCTGAAACTTAGACCTCCCAGGTGGCTTGCAAACCCTTACATAGGACTTATAGGCTTTAACATTTTAGCTTACTGGTTTGTCCTCTATACATTCCCCGGATTTCTTAGACAGCCTTTAAACACAGCATTGTTCTTTCTTTTCTTTACCGTGCTTTCCTTTGTCTTTTTCTTTTTGTTTAGGGACATGTCTTACTGCAAATACATATGTCCCATAGGTTCCGTTAATACAGCATTTTCAAGGACATCTCCAGTTTGGTTATCCACCTACCAAGAGGAATGCAAAACCTGTAAAAGACCAGACTGTGCTTTGGCGTGTCCTTACAAACTAAACCCTTCAAAGTTTGAAGAGAGAAAGTCCATGTTTCACTGCACTATGTGTATGGAATGTGCCCACGCTTGCGATGCGGTAAAGCTTGAGTTCAAAAAGTGGGGATATTCCCTTTACGAGAAAATAAAACAACCAAAGATGATAGAAGTTATGGTCTATTTGCTTTTGGTGGCGGTAATAACCTTTACAATGCGGTTTCATCATGGGCTTTCAAGAAGTGGCTTAAGCGAGTATATGCCTTGGGTGATAGTTGGAAAAAGCATTCAGGAATCTTTAGGACTCCCTAAATGGGTGGATATGACGGGGCTTACCGCCATGCTTATGGCTCTTGTGCTGGTTGGTTTTATCGTTTGGGTCAGCTTTAGCCTTGTGTCAAAGATAACGGGAAGAACATTTAAGGAGATCCTCCTAACCCTTGGATACGCCTTTGCACCCTTGATGATAGTAGGGGGGCTGTCTCACGTGCTTGAATTTTTCTTTATTGAGTATTACCACAACATAGTTAATGGCTTTTCTCAAGCCTTTCGTTTGGGGGTTTCCGTTGAACCACTGGCTAAGAGGGGTGAGCAATGGCTCTTGATCTTTAGAGTTTTTCCTTTCATAGCCGGCTTTTGGAGCCTGCACATACTTTGGAAGAGGGTAAGCATTCTTAATACACCAAAAAGAGGATATGTTTTTGCTTTAGTATCTATGCTTCCGATTATATATTTAGCTCTATCTCTCTTTACTTTGCTTGCTATGATCCTTTTCCCACCTTCCCATCATCATCATTGATGCCAAAGAAGGAGGCGTGTGCTCCCTTTCCCCTTTTTTCTAAAACTATATGATATTAAACATCAATTTTTGGATTATAATATAACTCCCAAAACGATTTAGGAGGTTTTTATGAAGGTAAAGGTTGTTCAAAAGGAAGATTTTCACTTTTTGGGCGTAGGAGAGTCCAACAGGGAGGTTCCCATTGATGCGGCGGGTTATGTAGGTGGAAAGGGCAGAGGCATAAGGCCTCCTGAGCTTTTGTTTCATTCTATAGCAGGATGTGTGGGAATTCACCTGTATGAAGCCTTGCACAAAGAAGGCAAACATACAGAGCACATAGAAATAGAAACGGATGCGGAAAGGATTACGGAAGGCTATCCAAAGGTATTTACCAAGATCTACCTTTTTGTTAAAGTAAAGGGAAATGTCTCTGAGGAAGATGTAAAAAAAGCTTTGGACAAAACCATATACGATCCCGGCACTTGCTCTATAGCATACATGATAAACAAAGTCGCACCCATAGAGTATAAAGTGGAGCTAATAAGGTAGGAGGCAGGCATGTTCAAAAAAGTGCTGATAGCAAACAGGGGAGAAATAGCCTGTAGGATCATAAGGGCTTGCAAAGAGCTTGGTATTCAGACAGTTGCCATATATAACGAGATAGAATCTACTGCAAGGCACGTGAAAATGGCAGACGAAGCATACATGATAGGGGTCAATCCACTGGATACTTATCTGAACGCAGAGAGGATCGTGGATTTGGCTTTAGAGGTAGGGGCAGAAGCTATCCATCCGGGCTATGGCTTTTTGGCAGAAAACGAGCACTTTGCAAAGCTTTGTGAAGAGAAAGGAATAACCTTCATAGGTCCCCACTGGAAGGTCATAGAGCTTATGGGAGACAAGGCAAGGTCCAAGGAAATCGCCAAGAAGGTTGGACTTCCTACGGTTCCCGGAAGCGAAGGCATACTTAAAGATGAGCAAGAGGCAAAGCAGATAGCAAAGGAAATAGGCTATCCCGTTCTTCTAAAGGCTTCTGCAGGAGGTGGAGGAAGGGGTATAAGGATATGTAGGAATGAAGAAGAACTTTTGAAAAACTACGAGCTTGCTTACAACGAAGCCCAAAAAGCCTTTGGAAGAGGAGATTTACTTCTTGAAAAGTACATAGAAAACCCAAAGCACATAGAGTTTCAAGTTTTGGGAGACAAATACGGAAACGTCATACACCTCGGAGAAAGGGACTGCTCCATTCAAAGGAGAAATCAAAAGCTCGTGGAGATTGCTCCATCTTTGTTACTTACCCCAGAACAAAGAGAGTATTATGGCAGTTTGGTGGTAAAGGCTGCAAAGGAGATCGGATATTACAGCGCAGGCACAATGGAGTTTGTGGGAGACGAAAAGGGCAATCTATACTTCATTGAGATGAACACACGGATCCAGGTGGAGCATCCTGTGACGGAGATGATAACGGGTGTGGATATAGTCAAATGGCAGATCCGTATTGCCGCAGGAGAACCACTAAGATACAAGCAGGAAGACATAAAGTTCAACGGTTATTCCATAGAGTGCAGGATAAACGCAGAGGATCCCAAAAAAGGCTTTGCTCCGAGCATTGGAGTTATAGAAAGATACTACGTACCTGGAGGCTTTGGTATAAGGGTAGAGCATGCAGCATCCAGAGGTTTTGAGGTAACTCCATACTACGATTCATTGATTGCCAAACTGATCGTATGGGCACCTCAATGGGAGGTTGCGGTGGACAGAATGAGGGCAGCGCTTGAAACCTACGAAATCACCGGCGTAAAGACAACTATCCCACTTTTGATAAACATCATGAAAGACCCAGACTTTAGAGCTGGCAAATTTACCACAAAGTATTTAGAGGAGCATCCACACCTCTTTGAATACCCTGAACACAGGGACAAAGAGGATTTTGTCGCTATAATAGCTTCTGCCATAGCAAACTATCACGGATTATAGGAGGTTTAGCATGCATGCAGTGGAAATTTTAGAACAAATACAGGAAGACCTCAAAAAGCTTGAAAAGGGAGGCTTTAGGAAAAAAATCCTCATCACGGACCTAACTCCAAGGGATGGTCAGCAGTGCAAGCTTGCTACAAGGGTTAGGACAGATGACCTTTTGCCCCTGTGCGAAAAAATGGACAAGGTAGGCTTTTATGCGGTGGAAGTATGGGGCGGTGCTACCTACGACGTGTGTTTGAGGTATTTAAAGGAAGATCCATGGGAGAGGTTAAGAAGAATAAAGGAGGTTATGCCAAATACAAAACTTCAGATGCTCTTTAGAGGGCAAAACATAGTAGGATACAGACCAAAGTCTGATAAGCTTGTTTATAAATTCGTGGAGAGGGCTATAGCCAATGGTATAACCGTGTTTAGGGTCTTTGACGCTTTGAATGACAACAGAAACATCGCTACCGCAGTGAAGGCTATAAAGGAACTTGGTGGTGAAGTGCATGCTGAAATTTCTTACACCAGAAGCCCCATTCACACTTACCAAAAGTGGATAGAGTACGCCCTTGAAATAGCAGAAATGGGGGCAGACTGGCTTTCCTTCAAAGACGCCACTGGCATCATCATGCCCTTAGAAACCTACGCCATCATAAAAGGCATAAAGGAAGCTACGCAAGGGAAATTGCCAGTGCTCCTTCACAATCACGATATGAGTGGAACCGCAATAGTGAATCACATGATGGCAATACTTGCGGGTGTGGATATGGTAGATACTGTCCTATCTCCCTTAGCCTTTGGCTCCTCCCATCCAGCTACAGAGTCTGTGGTTGCCATGTTAGAAGGCACACCCTTTGACACAGGCTTGGACCTAAAGCTCATAGACGAGTGTGCGGAAATAGCAAGGCAAATAAAAAGGAAGTATAAGAAATACGAAACTGAGTATGCGGGAGTAAATGCCAAGGTGCTCATTCACAAAATCCCTGGTGGTATGATTTCTAATATGGTAGCTCAACTTATAGAAGCCAATGCTTTAGATAAGATAGAAGAAGCCTTAAAGGAGGTGCCAAACGTAGAAAGGGACTTAGGTTACCCACCCTTGCTTACTCCATCCTCTCAGATCGTGGGTGTGCAGGCGGTCTTAAACGTAATAAGCGGAGAGAGATACAAAGTGATCACCAAAGAGGTTAGAGATTACGTAGAGGGCAAATACGGAAGACCACCTGGACCTATTTCCAAACAATTGGCGGAAAAGATCCTTGGTCCAGGCAAAGAGCCAGACTTTTCTATAAGGGCTGCAGACCTTGCAGATCCAGAGGACTGGGACAAGGCCTACGAAGAAACAAAAGCCTTGCTTGGAAGAGAGCCAACCGATGAAGAGGTACTTCTTTATGCCCTCTTCCCTATGCAAGCAAAAGACTTCTTCATAGCAAGGGAAAAAGGAGAGCTTCAACCCGAACCAATAGAAGAGTTACCAGAAACTGCAGAGGTAAAGCCTGGCACTGTGCCCGGAGCAGCACCTATAGAGTTTGACATAGTCTACCATGGTGAAAAGTTCAAAGTAAAGATAGAGGGAGTAAGTGCTCATCAGGAACCCGGAAAGCCAAGGAAGTATTACATAAGGGTGGACGGAAGGTTAGAAGAAGTTCAACTCACTCCACTGGTAGAAGCCATTCCAGCAGGGGGGATCTCTCAAGCGGTAGTCCAAGCAAAGGAAAAGGGTATTCCCAAAGCAACCCAACCTGGGGACGCAACCGCACCTATGCCCGGAAGGGTGGTTAGAATCTTAGTAGAAGAAGGTCAACCCGTCCAGGAAGGGCAAACGGTAGCTATCGTGGAAGCTATGAAGATGGAAAACGAAATCCACGCTCCAATAACGGGAGTGGTGAAAAAGATCTTTGCAAAACCCGGAGACAATGTTACTCCAGAGGATGCGATCCTAAGAATAGAGTCAGTTAAGGGCGACTCTGACATCTACGGTTGAAAATTGGCGGGCGCAAGCCCGCTTTTTATTTATAGTTTGACCGTTGATCGGTGAAGGTGGGGGAAAGTTTCAATTACGTTACTTCTTCCTCCGTGTAAGATACAACCACTCTACCCGGCCTTAGGACCCTGTCGTGCAAGTAATATCCCTTTCTTATAGTCCTGATAACGGTATTTGGTGGATGGTCTAAAGACAGCTCTTTCTCCACCGCTTCTGCCAGCATAGGATCAAACTCTTTGTTGTCCAGATCCATCGCCCTTATTCCGTATTTTTCCAAGATGGCTAAAATTTGCCTGTAGATCATTTCCACCCCTGCCCTAAGGGCGTTTATATCCTCAGTTTTTGTTTCCAAAGCCCTTTCAAAGTTGTCCAAAACTTCCAAAATGTCCAAAGCCAAGCTTTCGTAACCATACTTTCTGAATTCTTCTAAGTCCCTTCTATACCTTTCTTTCAAAAGCTCGTAGTCCCTTTGTAGCTCAACCAATCTTTGGTTGGAAAGCCTCGCAATCTGCTCAAGCTTGGCAACTCTTTCTTCCAGCTCCTTTATTCTTTTTTCTTCTTCTCTAAGCTCTTCTATGATCTGCTCTTGAGTGCTTTTTTCCTCTTCCATGTATGCACCTCCTTAAGAATTATAATTTAAGCAAAGCTTTTAAAATTTTCTTTGTGAGGGAAAAAGATTTTGCTCACTTAGAGTTAGCAAAAATTTTGGGGAGAATAAAAACCTACTTTAATTCAAAGGCTACAGAAAGACTTTTAGAAAATCTAAAGCCTATTACTGATCCATCTGTCTTAAAGCAAGAAATACAGTTAGTTGAAGATTTTTTTGCCGTAGAAGAAAACCTCACTATCTACCCCTTTGAGGATGTGGAGGTTCAGATAAAAAAGGCCACTTTGCAAGATGCGGTGCTGAGTTTGGAAGAGATCTTAAGCATATACAGGGTAATAAAGCTAATAAGGGAAGTAAGAAGGAACTTAGGTTCCCATGTGCCTGTGCGCAAAAGTCTCAGCAGCATACTAAGAACTTTACATCAATTTCCGCAGATAGAAAGCCTAATAGAAAGTTCTATAGACCAAAGAGGCTTTGTCAAAGACAGTGCCAGCGAGGAGCTTTCAAATATAAGGTCCAAAATTAGGGAAGTGGAAAGAGAGATTACCAAACGCCTGGAAAACATCCTAAACCGTCCGGATGCAGAAAGACTATTTTCAGACAGAATAATAACCATAAGGAACAACCGATATGTCCTGCCAGTAAAGACGACGGAGATAAACAAAATAGTGGGTATAGTGCATGGCACCTCTTCTTCTGGATACACAACATACTTAGAACCTCACAGTGTAATAGAGCTTAACAACAAGCTGGTAGTCCTAAAAGAAGAAGAAGAGGAGGAGATAAAAAGGATATTAAGAAGGATAACCTCATACATAGGTGAGTTTGGTTCCAAACTTCTGGAAGCCTTTAACACTTTGCTTAAGATTGACTATCTAAAAGCCCTTGCAAGCTTCAACAGAGAAATAAAGGGCAAATTTCCAAGAATTTCTGAAGAAAGAATAATTCTAAAAAATGTAAAGCATCCTATCTTAGCTCTCACAAAAGAAGAGGTGGTTCCCATAAACATAAGGATAGAGGGTAAAAAGGGGCTAATACTAACTGGTCCCAATACGGGTGGTAAAACGGTAGCCTTAAAGACCCTTGGACTGTGTTGCATTCTGTTTCAGCTTGCCATACCTATTCCCATAGAGGATGGAGAATTACCTGTCTTTGAAGGCATATTCACAGACATAGGGGATGAGCAGAGCATAGAACAAAACCTTTCTACCTTTTCTGCTCACATTTCTAACTTAGTGGAGTTTTTACCTTTTGTCAATCAAAAAACGCTTGTGCTTTTGGATGAGCTTGGCGCAGGAACTGACCCTATTGAAGGTTCCGCTCTTAGCATAGGTGTGCTTGAATATCTCAAAAGAAAGTCAGCCTTTGTCTTTGCTACCACACACCACACTCCTGTCAAGCTCTACGCCATTGGGTCAGATTATTACACTCCTGCCAGTGTATCCTTTGACAGAGAAACTCTTAAACCTACCTATACCATACTCTACGATTCCGTAGGAAGCAGTATGGCTTTTGAAATTGCCAGAAGGTTGGGCATGCCAGAGGAGATTTTGGAGTATGCAAGCCAAAAAATACCTGCAGAGTTTGAAAGGTTTTCCAAAGCCAAAGAGAGCTTAGAAGAGTTAATAAGAGAATATCAGGAAAAACTCAAAGAGCTTGAGCATTCACGCATGGAGCTGGAAAAGATAAAGGCTGAGTATATGGCAGTCCTGTCGGAAGCAAGCAGGATAAAAGAAGAAGCATACAAGGAAGGCATGTCTCAGGCACTGGAATATCTTAAGCAAATAGAAAGGGAAGCGCAGGAAATACTAAAAACTGCAAGAGACAGACAAAGGATAAGACAATTCCTCAGAGAGAAAAAACAGGATATAACCAAAAAGACAGATAGTGAGAGGATAAAGGTGGGCGACTGGATTGAATTTATGGGTTCAAGGGGAAGGGTGTTAGAAGTAAAGGATGATAAACTGCATGTATCCTTTGGCGGTGTAAAAGCTTGGGTGGATGTGCAGAAGGTAAAGAAAACTCACGCTCCCCCAGAAGAAAGCAAAGAATACAAATTAGAGTTGAAAAAGGCTTTACCTACGGAAGTAAATTTGACGGGTTTAACCACAGAAGAGGCTCTATACAGGCTGGAGATCTTTTTAAAAGAAGCAAAGGCTATTGGAGTTAAAAGTGTAAAGGTGGTTCATGGAACCGGCACATTAAAAAGGGTTGTGCAAGAATTCTTAGAGAATTCTGAAGATGTGATTTTTTACAGAGAAGGATACCCAAGGGAAGGCGGATCGGGAGTTTCTATAGTGTTTCTTGAGAAATAAACGCGGTTGCTTTTATAATAAAGTAGGCTTATAATGTATGTAAATGATTACTTTAAAAGAGCTTGCCCTTTTTTTGCATGTGCTCTTTGCCTGCGTCTGGGTAGGTGGGATGTTGGCCCTTGTTCTTGTAGTAGCTCCAACTCTGAGAAGTTCAAAAGACAGAGAAAAGCTATTCTTGAACTTAGGGAAGAGGCTTAGTTTTTATGGCACATTCCTATCCTTGACAGGTCTCTTCATAACAGGCTTGATAAATATACACTACACAATAGGTTTCTCACAACTCATTGACTTTTCAAACCCTTACGTTAGTACACTTCTGCACAAACTACTTGCCTTTGGTGGAGTAGTCATCTTATCCTTAAGCCACGACCTTTATTTTGGCAAAAGGGCATACGAAAAAAAGTTAAACCTCTATATCGCAAGGTTGTTAGGATTTTTAAACCTTATTTTGTCTCTGTTGATAGTATTCTTTGCAATAAAACTTAGGTTTGGAGGTTAGCCATGGCAAAGGTTATTTCTACTTCTGAAAGGGAGTTTTCCCAGCTTATGCCCACGAAGAAGATGCTTCTAAATGAAGACGGTTTGCGCTCCATACTGTTTTGCCTAAGGGAAGGACAGAAGGTTCCTCTGCACACATCTCCTCACAGAGTTATAACCTTAGTCCTTTCTGGAAAGGGTATTTTTTTCTTAGGTTCGGAAAGGAACGCAGTAGAGCTAAAAGAAGGGGATTATGTTCTTTACGAAAGAGAAGAGCCTCACGGGTTTTATGCCTTAGGGGATATGACAGTTTTAGCTTTTGTGTTTTAGGTTCTTCCTAAGCTTTTCAAGTTGTATCCATCGCTGTCCTTGTATATAATCGCTGGACTGCTCCTTCCTATACCATCTAAGTTTAGACAATAGCGGTTTCAGAAAAAGCTATGTGTTTGGTTAATGAGTCATTATAAAGAAGTACGTTAGGAATATATTTAAATTTTATGCTTTTAGAAAACTACAAAGGACCAATAGACCTCAAGTATATGACGTATGAGGAATTGGAAAAACTCGCAGAAGAAGTCAGAGACTACATAATAGAGGTAACTGCTAAAAACGGTGGGCACGTAGCCCCAGGGCTTGGAGTAGTGGAGCTAACCATAGCCTTACTTAGGGTTTTGACCCTCCAAAGGATGTTATAGTTTGGGATATCGGGCATCAGGCCTATCCCTGGAAGATCCTCACAGACAGAAAGGACCAATTTCCCACTTTAAGACAATATGGTGGAATCTCCGGCTTTCTAAGAAGGGAGGAAAGCCCATACGATGCCTTTGGTGCAGGTCATAGCTCTACATCCATATCTGCAGGTTTGGGCTTTAGGGTAGGTAAGGATCTGCTCAAAAGGGATGGGTATGTGGTGGTAGTTATAGGTGACGGCGCTATGACCGCCGGTATGGCTTTTGAGGCTCTAAACAACGCAGGACACATAAGACCAAACAAGTTTATAGTTATACTCAACGATAACGAAATGTCCATTTCTCCCAATGTGGGAGCTATATCAACCTATCTTAGCAAGATCATAAGTGGACACTTTGTGCAAGAAACCCGTCAGAAAGTGAAAAAAATAGCCGAGCATCTTGGCAGTCCCGCAAAAAGATTGGTAAAGCTCACAGAAGAGTTCTTAAAGGGTATAATCTCCCCTGGGATAATATTTGAAGAACTAGGCTTTAACTACATAGGTCCTGTAAACGGACACGACCTGCCAGCATTGGAAACAACCCTGAAGAACGTAAAAGATATAGAGGGTCCAGTTCTTCTTCATGTATACACAAAGAAGGGTAAAGGGTATAAACCAGCGGAAAACGACCCAGTTACTTGGCACGGTGTAGCACCTTACAAAAGAGAATCTGGAGAGTTTATAAAAAAGCCTTCTCCTCCCACTTGGACTTCGGTTTTTGGTAAAGCTATAGTAGAACTTGCAGAAAGGGATGAGAAGATAGTGGTAATAACGCCTGCCATGAAGGAAGGCTCAGGCCTTGTGGAGTTTGCCAAGAGGTTTCCAGAAAGGTTCTTTGACGTGGGCATTGCAGAACAGCATGCATGCACCTTTGCAGGTGGTTTGGCAGCAGAGGGACTAAAACCCGTAGCTTGCTACTACTCTACCTTTTTGCAGAGAGCATACGACCAAGTCATACATGATATAGCCCTTCAAAAGCTTCATGTGGTTTTTGCCATAGATAGAGGAGGACTTGTGGGAGAGGATGGGCCAACCCATCACGGAGTTTTTGACCTCTCTTACTTGAGAATTGTGCCAAACATGATAGTCTGCGCACCAAAGGATGAGCAAGAGCTGGTTGATTTGCTATACACTGGACTAAACCAAACCCTTCCCTTTGCCCTTAGATATCCGAGAGGTCCAGCTTACGGCGTGCAGGTGGAAGAACCGAAAAACATACCCATAGGCTCTTGGGAGGAGCTCTTAGACGGAGAAGATGGTGTTATCCTTGCGGTGGGCTATCCAGTGTATCAGGCACTAAGAGCGGCAGAAGAACTCAGAAAGGAAGGCATAAAAATGGGAGTGGTGAATGCAAGGTTTGTAAAGCCCATGGATGAGTCTATGCTTTTGGACCTTTGCTTAAGGTATGATTTGTTTATAACCGTAGAGGACAACACCATAGTCGGGGGGTTTGGTTCTGGCGTTCTGGAATTTCTTTCACAAAAGGGAATACTTAAAAGGGTAATCATGCTCGGAGTTCCAGATAGGTTTGTAGAGCACGGAAATCAGAATCTTCTGCGGAATTTAGTAGGAATAGATGCGGAAGGTATAGCAAGAAGTATAAGGCAAGCTTTGAAGAAGGTGTCTTAAACTTTTAATTATGCTCTTTTTAGCTTTATTCCTTTACCTTGTTTCCTCTTTTTTGGTATTTACAATCTTATAACCTCAAAGTTTCATAGATTTTTAGCCAATGGCTTTATGGGCTTAGCCCTAATTTGTTATTTCATATACTTTGCCCTTAGATACTTAGATCAAAATACCTTTCCCTTTGGTGATATCTATGGCTTTTTTCCCTGCTTGGCAACCTTTTAGTCTTAGCCTTTATTCTCCTATCATACAAATACAGCAAGCTACTTTACTTTAGCTATATGGTAGCTTTTATAGGGTTTCTTTCCACACTCTTTGCTTTGCCCTCTTCTCCTTCTCCATACAAAAGCACTCTTTATGGTTTACACCTTTTATCCGCATCTTTGAGTTATCTCTTTGCTTTTCTGGGTGGTATGTCCTCTTCTCTTAAGCTGCTAATAGAAAGAAGATTAAAGACCCATACCCTTTTTCAAGCTTATGTTCCTTTAAACAGCTTGATAACAGCAGAGAGATTATTTACAAATTTAACCTTTTTAGGTTTTACTATAACCTTAGTATTTGGCAGTTTTTGGACACGCTCCCAATTTGGAAAGCATTGGATAGATGACCCAAAACTTTTGATAACCCTTCTTCTTTGGATTTACTATGCTATACTTTCTCACTTGAACTTACTCAAAAAGCTCAAGCCCAAAAGGTTTTCAGAGGGGGTTATGATAGGAACTCTTTTATCTATTATTAATCTCCTCTTTGTTAGGCATAGCATATAAATGCAGTTTTTTAACAATCTTTATTATAAGTTATCTTTCTAAAACCTACTGGTTTGTTTTACATTCATCAAAACACGTTTTACGTAATCCCAATTGTCTGCGTTCAAACCGTTGTATGCCTTTATAGCCATAACCCAATTACCAAACCTTTTGTAATTCTCATACAGAATTCTCGTCCCGATTTCTATATTTATGGCCGGATCATACAGTTGGTCTGGATCTGTAATACCGTATTCTTTCATTAAAGCTAAGTTGTGTTGATAATTTACCTGCATAAGTCCCCGATCTTCTGTCCCGTCTTTGTTTTTGTTGTATGCCCTTGGGTTAAAACCGCTCTCTGCTTGGATGATCGCTCTTATAATTTCCTTTGGTACGCCATACCTCAAGGAAGCCCTTTCTATTAAAGCGTCTATGTCCGTGGTGCTGTTTTTCTTATTAAGGAAATTGTTTAGGATTACCTCGAAGCTGTGATTTTCTGTGTTGTTTTCTCTTTGGATGTGCTCAGGTCTTGTGGTTTTTAGCCAAAGGCTATCCCACTCTATTTTCACGGGAATTACCTCTGCACTCGTTACATATACCAAATATCTCAAGCCTATGGTTTATGGGAGTAAAATCATATTCCTTACAAACCTCATCCTGCAGAACTTCAATATCCTCTTTGTAAAATTCTATAATCTTTCCACAGTTTATGCATATTAAGTGCTCGTGATGCTGTTTTCCTACAACAAACTCATAAATCGTTCTGTTGTTCAGTTTGATGACTTCCCTTATGGCACCAAATTCTTGTAAAAGCTTTACCGTTCTGTATATAGTGGATCGAGAAGCTATATTTTTATTTTGGGAAGAAATCCACTTAACCAAATCCTCTATCTCAAAATGTGCCCCATAGCTTGCTATCATATCAATTATGTCAAACCTTGGTTTCGTTATCTTATTCCCCTTGCTCTTTAAAAACCTCTCAAAATTCTTCTTAAGTTCGTCTAAGCTTACCTCCATTCCCTAAAATATATATCAAATGAATCTCATTTTCAATAAATTAGTCTTCCCAGTATTCTTTGAAAGCTATCCATGTTTTTCGGATCCTCTCTTCCAAATTGTTCCACTCTTTCATATACTTTTTTCTTTTTAAACTTGCCCTTCTTAAAGTTTCTCCGAATATGTCCTCTGCATACTCTGCAAAATCTTCCAATCTATTGCCCAAAATAGCTTCTGCACACATATTTCCAGACAGAACCGCATTAGCTATGCCTCCACCTGTTATAGGATGACAAAAACCTCCCGCATCACCAACCAGCATGACCCTCCCTCTAACCACGTCCAAAAGACCCTCTGCAGGTATCCATCCCCCAGTCCTTCTTAAAACCCTATTTTCAATAAAACCGCTCTGAACAAGCTCATCGACGAACACCTTTAGAACCTCCATAACATTAACACCAAAGGAAGGATCTATGCCTACTCCTACATTTGCAAGTGCGCCCTTTGGAAAGATCCAACCATAGCCAGCGGGTATATAATCCCTAAAAAAGATAAGCAGGTCCTCGGTAGGATGTTTCAGCGGTGCAGTTATTTGTGCTGTGGTTAAAAAGTGTTTGGTGTGGTTTCCCGAAAGCTTTGCAGTCTTTGAACGAGGCCCGTCCGCTCCAACCAAAAGGTCAAACTCAACCAAAATCTTTTCTCTACTGTCTATATTTTCTAAAACCGCCACCCTGCCTTCAAAATCAACCAACTTAGTCCTTAGCATATAATTAGCACCACTTTCTAAAGCCAGCAGGTGTATTTTGTAGTCAAAGTTTTCCCTGTTTAGAACAAAGCCCGGAGAGTCCATAGATATAACTTCTCCCCAAGGCGTGAAGTGAATCATTTTATTAACCTTTTGAGCTATAACCATTTCATCAAAGAACTCACCAAATCTGTGATAAAGCTGTATGGGAACAAACTCTGCACACTGCACGGGAGAGCCTATAACCCTTTTGAAATCCACCACCAGGACCTTTGCACCACTTCTTGCCAGTCTGTATGCGGTAGTGGAACCAGCAGGGCCACCCCCTACTATAAGCACCTCACACTTGATCCTTTTCATTGATCATCTCTATCAACTTTTTAGAAGGTTTAAATCTAACCGTATATCTTTCACCAACAAACATCTCAACACCGTTCTTAGGATTTTTAACAAAAGTTCCTTTTAGTTTTTTAGCTTTAGAACACCAAAATTCCTCAGCTCTATCCTCTTTTCTTCTATAAGCACTTCTATAATACTATCAAGAATACATTCCAATAGTTCTTTTACTTTGGTTGTATCCAAGTTTAGCTCCTTGGAAATCTTTTTGATCAATTGACTTTTATTCATTTCTTTTCCTCTACGTAGAATGTTCTTACTTTTTTGCCTTTACCTATAGCTACTGCTCTGTCCTCCGCTCTGTAGTAGATGATCTCATCAGCTTCTACAAAATTAGGTCCCTCCTCAACCTTTGCATTTCCTACCAACCTAATTATTTCCTTTTTAAAGTCGTAATAAGCTTTATCAGCCCTTGCAGTTCTTTTTCCATCTTGATAAAAGACCTTACCTTCAGCTTCTGCAAAATGGGCTTTTTTGTTTTCGTCCAGGTGTATTATTACTTTGTCTGCGGTAAGCGTTTCTTTAGCCTTCGTTATCTTGACATTGCCAGTGTATATTATCACGTTTTTTTCGTAGGTTATGGTGTCTGCCTCGCCAAGGATGGGTTGAGAATAAGCCAAAATAAACGTTAGTAATAAGACAATAAGAGCTTTCATTGCGCTGTCACTTTAGCATTCTTAATTATAACCCTTAAAGGTTTAACTTGAAGGTGCCATCCATTACCTTCTATCGTATAGGCTCTATCCTTCAAAACAATCTCCCCGTCTCCGTATGCTATTCCTTCCCTTAGCTTTACCTCTGCCCTTTGGGTGCTCATTGTTCCTTCTTTTGTATGTAGTAATACATTCCCTTCAACAAATCCTTCACCTGAGATCCTGTCTATTACAGCCTTTTCCGCAGTTAATGTAGCGTCATCGGACTGGAACTTAACTTGCTCTATGGATAGCAAGGTGTTCTCAATCTTTGCCCTGCGACCTTCCACATACCACTCTACCCCATTTTTACCAAAGACCTTAACGCTTATTCCTTCCAAAATACCTATTTCTCCACTTTTGGAAGGTATGTGCTGATAGTCTTTTATCCAAAGATTTGCCAGATAGGACAAAAAAATTAAAGTAAGGGAGAGCAAAACAATTTTTATCAAGCGAAATCCTCCAGTAGTTTTTTAAGCTCTCCTCTCACACTTAATATTAACTCTGCTATTTCTCTAACTGCCCCCTCTCCACCTTTCTTTTTTGATACGTAAAGCGCATACCTTTTTACCAACTCTGGCGCATCCTTTACAGTAGCTGGAAAACCAACTGCTTTTAAAACGGGAATATCCAAATAATCGTCGCCTACAAACCCTACCTCTTTTGGCTTTAAGCCCTTTCTTTGCAACACTTCTTCCAACACCTTAAGCTTATCGTTTCTTCCTACATGCACCTCGCTTATACCCAATTCTTCCAACCTTCTTACAAGAGCTTTGGATGACCTTCCGGATATAACTCCAACTTCAATACCTGCCTTCTGAAGCAGTTTTATCCCAACCCCATCTCTCACATCAAACACTTTGATCTCTTCCCCATTTTCTGTATAGTAAAGCTTTCCATCCGTTAGCACTCCATCCACGTCAAGAAACAGCAGTTTTAAGTCTTTCAAAATACCTGAAAGTTTTTTAATTTTCATCTGAGGTATATTTTAAATTCATATGGAAGTGAAGCTATAAAGTTACTCCTGTTATTATTTTTTTATACGTTTGGTAAGAAATTAGTAAAGCGTTAAGTTGCCTTATTAGAAATCTTTTTAATTATCCATCCCTTAAGCAAGGAAAGATTTTTTCTTGGAGGGCAGACGTGTAAGGCTGAGGCTGTTCGAAAAATGCCACTTTAGGAAAGTTATGGTATAAAAAATCCTTATGAGAAGAAGCAAGTTACCTTTACCAAACACAAATAAGAACTGTTCAAGCTCACGTAAGGTATTCGGTGGATTTTTCGAACAGCCTCGGCTAACATAGACAGAGCGGGCAAATAATTGTATAATTTTTATCATACCTTTTTCTCGGAGGTAAGGCATGAACCTTTACGAATACGAAGCCTACGAAAAGATATTTAAAAAGTATGGAATTCCCACCCCACGCTACGTATTCACAGACCACATAAACGACCAAGTGGTAGAGTTTATAAACCAATTGGGGGAATGTGTGGTAAAGTCCCAAGTTCTGGTGGGTAAAAGGGGAAAAGCTGGTGCGGTAAAGCTCTGCAAAACACCGCAGGATGGAATAGAGACAGTGGAAGCCCTTTTGAAGTATCCAGTCTACGGGGAAATGCCCGTGGGGGTAATAGTTGCAGAAAAGGCAAACATACTAAAAGAGCTGTATGCATCAATAACCTACTCTACCGAAGTTAGAGCGCCAGTCTTAACTTTGAGCTTGGAAGGGGGAATGGACATAGAAGAAGTTCCGCAGGAAAAGGTTAAAAGCTGGGTCATAGACCCAATAAAGGGCCTATATCCACACATGGTAAGGAACTATCTTTTAGAGCTTGGTTTTCCACAAGAGTTTATGGGTGTTTTAAGAGAGCTTTCTGAGGTAATAACAAATATGTGGAGAGCTTTTTGGGAAGTAGAAGCAAGGCTGTTGGAAATAAATCCATTGGCTATATGTGATGTGGGAGGAAAGCAAAAAGTCTTGGCTTTGGATGCAGTGGTTATAATAGATGACGATGCGTCTGTGCCACCTGCAAAAATATACGGCTTAAGAACCGCACTAAAAAGACCTCCAACCGAAAGGGAAATAGAGGCGTCTCTCATAGACAGAGATGACCACAGAGGAAAGGCGGGCTCTTATGTAGAAATGGATGGAGACATTGCTATGATGACCTTTGGGGGTGGAGGCTCTACTGTTACCATAGAAACAACCTATGCGGTAGGTCTAAGACCCGCTAACTTTACAGACATTGGAGGGAATCCTCCCGCAGAAAAAATGTATAAAATCACCAGGATAATCCTCTCTAAACCCGGCATTAGGGGAGTATTGGTTTGCGGTGGAACTGCAAATAACACGAGGATAGACGTTACTTTGGGTGAAGGTGTAGCAAATGCTATAAGGGACCTTTACAAAGAAGGAAAGCTCAATCCAGATTGGATCTGGGTTGTTAGAAGGAACGGTCCGGAGGCGGAGAAAGGACTGAGAATGTTATACGAAGCTTTTAAAGAATGCGGTGTAAAGGGAGAGATCTACGATTCTACCTTGCCCTTGACAGAAGCACCCATAAGACTAAAGGAGCTTTTGGAAAAGTGCCAAGCTTCCTCTAAGGAAGAGAGGGCTTTAACCGAAGAGCAAGCAAGCGATTTAGGTATTTAAGGAGGTAATAGTATGAGTTGGACCAAAGGAACAGTTTATCTGAACGACAAAAGCAGAATACTGGTGATGGGTATAACTGGTAGGGAAGCTTCGCAGGTAGTTACCGAATCGGAAGCTCTTTATCCCGGCTTTGTTGTTGCAGGTGTAACTCCCGGAAAGGGAGGTTCTCAGGTAGCAGGCAAGCCAGTTTATAACACGGTGAAGGAAGCTTTGGAAAACCATCCGGAGATAAACACAGGCCTTGTTTATGTCCCTCCAACTTCCGTCAAAGATGCGGTAATAGAATTGGTAGATGCTGGAATAAAGCTTATATACATAGTCACAGAGCACGTGCCCATAAGGGATACGGTTTATTTTTATCATTATGCCAAAGAAAGAGGTGTAATCATAGTTGGTCCTACATCCTTGGGTTGCATTGTTCCAAGCATTCCCGCAAGAATAGGTGCCATAGGTGGAAAGAACCCATCTATAGCTTACGCACCCGGTGGATTGGTAATACTGTCAAAGTCTGGTGGGCTTACCACCACAACCGCGGAGATGTTTAAGAGGAGAGGCTGGGGTGTTTATATGGCTTTGGCTCTTGGTGGAGATGTTATCTCCTGCACTACCTTTGCAGATGTTTTGGAAAGGATAGCGGACGACCAAAACGTAAAGGGAGTAATCATCCAAGGAGAGGTAGGAGGCTCTTACGAAGAAAAGGCTGCAGAAACTATACTGAGGTTATACAAGGAAGGAAGATGGAATAAGCCTGTCGCTGCTTTTGTCGCAGGTAGATTTCAAGAAAACTTGGAAGGTGTGTCTTTTGGACATGCGGGTGCCATAGTAGAAAGAGGGAAGGGTAAGGCTACGGACAAGATAAGAATGTTTAACGAGGTTGGAAAGGAAACGGGATTAGTAAAAGTTGCGGAATTTTACCACGATTTGGTCCATTGTATAGAAGAGCTTGGTGTTCCAAGGGACTTTGAAGATACCACTCCCGGCGGTAAAGTAAAACCACTCTATACCACCATAGACGAAGAGACTTGTAAGTTTATAGGTTAAGAGGGGGCCAACGGCCCCCAATTTTTATCTGTAAGAGATCTTTGTTCTTTTTCTTTCCATAAAGCCTTTTCTGAGGGTATAGCCTTCCTTAGGATAAAGACCGTAGAAAAGGTTTTGCACATGATTTCCTTCCACAAAAAAGGACCACCTTTCTAGAAAACTTCCCACTACCAAAGACAGGAAGGCAAACTTTACAAAGTTGTAGTTTATATTCCCAGATATCCACGCATAGAGTAAAAGGAAAAGGGGCACCACAAAGGTGAGGATGTAAGCTATGGGTAAGACGCTGGGGAGAAGCTCCTTTCCTTTTTTGTAGTAAAATTCCTTTGTGCAGTAGTTTTCGGTGGTGGTGCCTGTATCCAAAACTCTTATTGGTCTGTTGTGGGGAAGGTTCAGTGCTTCGTTTATGGTTGGTCTGTCTAAGTAAAATTGTCTGATGTTGAACGCAAGCCTAAATGCAAGTCCCAAAGAAAGAAACAGCACCGCAAGGAACAAAAAGGTGCCCACAAATTCTTTTCTGTAAAAATAGGTCAAGGACAGGAAGGCAGAAGAACCAAGCATTAAATACATGTTCAGATAGTAAAGCACTGTTAAAGAGGTATTCCACTCTGGAACAAACCTGTTGGATGCGTATATCATTGCGGTGGAATAAGCACTTAACCATCCAAGAATGAAGGTTATCACACCAAATAGGTGATACCAAAAGCCTGTTTGATCAAAGAATCTAAGCACAGTAAATATAAAGAGTGTGAATCCGTAGGTTCCGCTAAAGACTGCTTCCCGAGAAAGCCAAGAGGTTCTGAACCTCTTTATTGCTTTCCATGCCCTTAGTTTGTGTCCAAGGTGAAAGCTTGCTCCTATGGCTCCAAGTCCAATAAGAATCAGAGATATTATGTTTGAGATAAGGACCATGTGTTTTGGAAGGCCAGTCTGCTTTCCAAAAAGCGTGAGAAACTCCATAAAGTAAGTAAAGGTAAAAAGACCTATGGACGTTCCTGCGGTAAGGAAGAAAAAGATCAGAGATAGGGCTGGATGCATCTTTTAACCTCCTTTGTAGTGTCTTCTTAGCACTTCAAGGAACATAGGATTTTCGGGCTTTAACAGGTGTTCATCTATGTGAATTTTAGTTTCCGTTCTTGGCAGGTAATGATTAGCTGGATTGGTTCCCATGTCTGGAAACAATACAAAGCCATTCCTTTCTTTGATCATTTTGTAAGCTTCGCTGTTGGGGTCTTCTATATCACCAAAGAACCTTGCCTTTGCGGGACAAGTCAAAACGCATGCGGGTTTTCTGTGCTCTGGTGGTAGTGATTCATCGTATATTCTGTCTATACAAAGGGTGCATTTTTTCATCACTTTATCCGCTTCGTCAAACTCTCTACAGCCGTAGGGACAAGCCCAAGAGCAGAGCTTACATCCTATGCAGTCATCGTAATTTACCAGCACTATACCATCCTGTTCCCTCTTATAACTTGCACCGGTGGGGCATACAGGCACACAGGGCGCATTCTGACAGTGAAGACAGGATTTGGGAAGATGGAAAACCTGAGTGTCTGGAAACTCTCCCACTTCATAAGTCATTATCCTGTTATACCATACCCCTTCGGGATTTCTTCCATACGGATCAAAGTCCGAAAGGGGTCCAAAAGACGCCTGTGTGTTCCATTCTTTGCAGTTTGTAGCACAAGCATGACAGCCCACACAGGTGTTTAGGTCTATCACCAAAGCATACTGTGGCATGATCAAACCTCCTCAAAGAGTTCCTTAAGGTCTATTTCTAAGCCAAGAAGCTCGGACCTGACTTTTCCATCTTTTTTAGCCTGAGAAGTGAGTTTAAACCCTTCCTCTGAGTTTGAGTATATTTCAAAGGTTTTTCTTTTGGATCCACTATCCAGTATTCCTTTACACCTACCCTTTCATAAACATCTTTTTTCTCCGTAAGGTCATAATAGGCAGTGGAAGGAGAAAGAATCTCCACCACCACATCGGGCGCTCCAAATATGCCCCTTTCTTCTACCTTTGCTTTGCTGTCTTTTAAAACTACCACTAAATCTGGCTGATAAGCATTCTCTTCGTCAAGATAAACATCTATGGGAGACAGAATAACTTGGGCGTCTTTTAGTCTTGTCCTAAGGATGATAAAAAGGTTTCCTAAGGTATTTTGATGACTATATCCTGGTGCAGGGCTCATAACAAGTTCTCCCTCAATTAGTTGATAAGGTGCCCCTTCTGGGAGTTCCATGTAGTCTTTTACTGTTTTCTTTGTTCCTATCATGGTTTATACCTTAAAACCTCTACCCATCTTTCCTTTATATAATCTAATGGTTCTATTTCAAACTGTGGATAAGTTTCTGGCGTTTGATCCTCTGCTTTATAGACCTTTACCTTTGTGTCAAACCACGCCAAGTGTCCAGTTATTGGGTCTCCATAATAGATCTCCCTTCCTCCAATGTTGATGCTGTGAGGTATCACATGGTTCAGCAGAAAGCCTTGATGACCTTCTTCTGCCTCTGGCTTTAAACCCCAAGCACCTTTCATTTTACCTATGGCGTTCCAGGTCCAAACTGAATTGGGTTCTGTGGTGTTTGTTAGGAATACTTGACACTTAACCTTTCCTATTCTTGACTCAACCCATACCCAATCTAAGTGTTTTATACCGAGTTTTTCTGCGGTCTTTGGATTCATGTAAAGGTAATTTCTTGTGGATATCTGTCTTAACCATGCATTTTGAGAGTCCCAAGAGTGATACATCCACTGGGGCCTTTGGGTAAAGGCATAAAGTGGATAGTCTTTTCCGGAAACTTCTTCTTCAAAGGGCGGATACCAGAAAGGAAGGGGATCAAAGTATTTAATAAGTCTTTCTCTGAGGATTGGGTCGTTCGGTGGTTGATTTTTACCTTCCCAAAGTCCCTGACCTGCAAGTCTAAAGGTTTGAAGGGATTCAAGGTAAAAGTTAAACACTATTGGGGCTACCTTCTTTAGGAAACCAACACCAACCGCCCATTCCTGGTAGTCCTTATTTACGTGTCTGTAATATCTCATGTTGTCCGGAAGTTTGTAGTAGAAAAATCCCTTGTTTTTGATGTACATTTCCAATTGCTTAGGGTTGGGCTCTCCTACAAAGTGTTTGTCTCCGTTTTTACCCCTCCATCCCGCAAGGGCACCCACACCCGGTCTTATCTGCCAATTTATAAGAAAATCCTTAAAGTCCTTGTATTTTCTTGAACCGTCTGGATTTACAAAGCCGGGAAGTTTCAGCCTTGAGCCAAGTTCTACCATTATATCCCCCCAACCCATCACATCGTAGCCGTTTTGTTTGGGATCTACGATGGGGTGTCTCAGCGCATCTACTGGACCATCTACTGCAGAAGGTGGTCTGTCAAGCAAAGACAACGCAAACCACTGCTCAAGGTATGTAGCATCTGGCAAGACTAAATCCGAATAAGCAACCTGTTCGCTGTAGAAAGCATCTATGGTAATGATCTTTGGTATTATGTAGTTGCCCGCAGGGTCTGTGGCAGTCAGGGCTTCTATGATGTATGGAATGTTCTGGGACGAGTTCCAAGCCATGTTTGCCATGTAGATCATCAAAACTTCTATTCCGTAAGGGTTTTGCTGATAGGCTGCAGGGATCACGTTTTGAATTAGTCCGTGAGCTGTCATTGGGAACCACCAGCTGTAAGCCCAGTCTATTCTTACTGGGTTTCCTTTTTCATCCACCAAGAGATCGTCCGGGTTTTGAACATAACCAAGGTGAGGTCCAGGATAGATTTCTCCGTACTTTATCTCGTCTGGCCTTGTAATCTTGTAAGGTTTGGGAAGATCTTCTATGTGTTTTGGATAGGGGGGCTTATTGAGAAATCCTCCGGGCACATCCACCACGCCCAACATCATCATAAGCAAGAAAACAGCCCTTGCGGTCTGAAAGCCATTGCTGTGGGAAGCTATACCCCTCATAATGTGGAAGGATACTGGCCTTCCAACAACCTTTTTGTGCTTTCTTCCCCAAACGTCGGTCCATTCAATGGGAAGTTCTATAGGATGATACAACGCTATTGTGCCCATCTCTTTGGCTATACGCTCTATGTCCTTTGCAGGAATGCCTGTTATCTTTTCCACCTTTTCTGGCGAATAATCTTTTACAAGTCTTTCTGCGAATATGTCAAAGGCTGGTCTTACAGTATATCCCTCTGGTGTTTTGAACTCTCCGATGAAAGCTGGATCCAAATCGTCTGGCACTATCCTATCCGCAGGCTTAAAGCTCTGACTTTTCTTGTCAAAAACCATAGGTTTTCCTTCTTGGTTTCTGTAAAAGAGTCCATCCTTTGAGGTTCCTGGTGCTTGAATTACAAGCCAGCTTGCGTTGGTGTATTCTTTAAGAAACTCCCAATTCACCAAGTTATACTTAAACAGCACGTGCATTAAACCAAGGAAAAATGCTCCATCTGTGCCAGGTTTTATTGGGATCCACTCGTCTGCTATCGCACCATAGCCCCACCTTACAGGATTGACGACTACAAACTTCCCACCCTTGCGCTTCATCTCCTGAATGCCAAGCTTAAACGGATTGGAAGAGTGGTCTTCTGCCACACCCACGAGCATAAAGTATTTAGTGTTTTCAAAATCTGCTTCTCCAAATTCCCAAAAGGAACCACCTATGGAGTAAAGACCTGCGGCGGCGATATTTACAGAGCAAAATCCACCGTGAGCTGCCCAATTTACAGTTCCCAACTGGCTTGCAAACCAGCTGTTTATCTGTTGCATTTGATCCCTTCCGGTAAAGAAGGCTATCTTGTATGGTCCTTTTTTACGAGCTTCCTCTAACCACTGCACTGCTATTTGCAGCGCCTCTTCCCACTCTATTTCCTTGAACTTACCAGAACCTCTTGGACCTACCCTAAGCAGAGGCTTTCTGAGCCTTGCAGGACTGTATTCTTTCATAATACCAGAAGAACCTTTTGCACACAAAACACCTTTGTTAGTAGGATGCGCATCGTTCCCCTTTATGTAAGTAACTTTGTTGTTTCTGATATATACCTCTATCCCACACCTGCAGGCACACATATAACAAGTGCTGTACGCTTTTCTGTCATAAAAGCTTCCACCTACATCCATGGGAAAACCTCCTGCTATTAAAAAGTTTAAAAATTTTCTATCGTTTTCAATTTCAACTTTCTTATACAATCATAAGCTTATCTTATGGAGAAGATAAGCAAAACTTATAAGAAGTTCGGAAAACAGAGAAAAACTTTTTTGCACAACTTCTTGCCTTTATAGGAGTGCTGTTAGCTTTCGTGTTTTAAATTTTTCCAAGGTCTTTTAGGAAATGCAAAACAGCAAAAAACCAAAGCTTGGCTATTTGCCAATCTATTGCGTAGTAATTGTCGCAGATAGTGTGCCTAATAGGTAGTGGATGGGAGCTTAAGAAAAGCGTTTTTAGTCCAGCCATTTTGAAGGGTATGTGGTCGCTTTTTGCGGATGGGACCGCTTTGAGTTCAACTTCTAAACCTACCTGCCTTGCTATGCGGTAGAAACGCTCAGACAACTCATGATCGTTGTATCCACCACTATCTCTGTATATAACCACCGGACTGTTCCATCCTATGCCATCTAAGTTAATGCAATAATATGCATGTTTTAGTCCCTTGCTTACATGGTGCTTTGCACCTTCTAAACCTATTTCCTCACAATCGGTAATCAGAAACCTAAGTTTGAAAGGAAGTCTAAAGTCCTTCTTCAACTCTTGGTAGAGATAAGGTAGGATGAAAGATGCCAATCCGTTGTCTACCGCTCCGCAAGTTTCTGGCTTTGTATCCATATGAGCTATCACATAAACCACAGGACCTTTTCCCAACTCAAACACTATGTTGCTACACCTAAGCTCTTCTTCTTTGCTTTCCACATAAAGCCTGACGTAAAAGTCCTTTACTTTTGGAAGCTCGCTCCTTTTAATAGAAACTACCGCTAAATCTTCATGCACCGCACCGTAGAATATTTGGTCTAAACTGCCAAGATAACAAACCAAAGCTTTTACATTTTTGTTCTTTAAAAGCTCAAAGTTTACGCTCTTTGCTTCCTGAAGGGCTATGTCCCCTTCTATAAAATCTTCCTTTACGTATCCTTCAAAGGTTCCGCTCAAACTTCCAACAAAGGGAAAAGCTTTAACAAAATTTCCATTTGTTTCTAAATAAGCTCTAACCGGCACACGCTTTTTTACTGAAAAACGTTCTTCCACAAAAGGAATAGCCTTTTCTCTAAGAATGGTCTTTATAATTTCCTTTGCTTTTTTGTGTTCCTTTGTGCCAGGAAACCTGCTTAGGGTTAGATACTCGTAAGCTCTTAATCTTAATTCTTCGTATATTTCACTTTTCATAAACTGGCGTAAGCCAAACTTTGTATCTTTCCATCCTACCACTCACAGCCTTAAAATAAAGTTCCTGCAGTTCTTTTGTGATGGGTCCCACTTCCCCTCCATTTATTTTTCTGTTGTCTACCTCAATCACCGGTGTTATCTCAGCGGCGGTTCCTGTTAGAAAAATTTCATCTGCTATATAAAGCTCACTCCTTGCTACGGGTCTTTCTTCAACTTCTAACATCAGCTCATTCTTTGCAAGCTTTATGACCGCAGATCTTGTTATGCCCTCCAATATGTGCTCTGAGTAAGAAGGGGTTATAAGTTTTCTACCTCTCAGTATAAATATGTTTTCTCCCGAACCTTCTGCTACAAAACCGTTCTGATTTAACATTATCGCCTCGTCATATCCAGATAGGAGAGCTTCAGTTTTAGCCAACGCACTGTTTACATAAGCACCTGCTACCTTCCACCTTGAAGGGATAGAGTTGTCGTCGTTCCTACGCCAAGAAGAAACCTTTACCCTAATTCCCTTGGAAGTGTCCAAATATCTACCAAACTTGTAAATGTATATGGCAACAGTGGGGGTAAAGCCGACAAGCTTTGGAGTTAGAGCAAGGTCTTTGAAGTAAGCTATAGGTCTTATATAAACATCCTCCCTTACTTCGCTTTTTCTTAGAATTTCCTTTGTAATATCCACTAAATCTTCGGCGGAATACTTAAGTTCCATGAACATAGCTCTACAGTTGTTTAAAAGCCTCTGGTAGTGCTCTTTGGCAAATAGGATGTATAGTTGTTCTTCCTCTTCATTCCAATAAGCCCTTATACCCTCAAAAACTGCGGTGCCATAATGAAAAGAGTTGGTCTTTATACTTATCTTTGCCTCTTCTACTGGCACTATTTTGTCTTCAAAGAAGGCGTATTCCATAGGTAAAGTATTATACCCCAATCTATTGAAGTTTCTGACTTTTGCTTAGACCTTCTTCCTTTTGGCTTTTAACCTTTCCTTTAAAGTCTTCCTTCTTGGCCCTTTTTCGTCCTTTTTGCCTTCTACCCCACTGAAAATGGCAGATTTAAGCAGTTTTTCCCTTTCCTCCTCTTCCCTTTTTACCTCCTCTTCCACCTCTTCTTGAGAAGCAACCTGAACCTTAATCAAATCTTCAAGTACCTTTTCCTTTAGGTTATACAGCATGTTTTCAAAGAGCAAGAAAGCTTCCTTTTTGTATTCCACCAACGGATCCTTTGCAGCATATCCCCTCAGGTATATACCCTCCCTTAGTCTGTCAAGTATATGAAGGTGTTCCCTCCATAGCTGGTCAAGGTTGGACAGTGCAATCACCTTAAAGATCTCTCTAAAAAGAGTATCTCCCCACACCTTTTTCTTTTCTTCCAGTATGCTGAGTATTTCAGCGCTTAGCTTTTCCACAAGCTCTTCTTTGTCTCTAACCTTTGGAATGTCTATTTTTCTTCCAGTTAGTTCATTTAAATAATCTTCCAAGGGCTTTAACTCCCAAAGTTCAGGATCCTCTTCAGGCAATAGCTGTGTAACCTTTTGATTAAGCACATCCTTTACAAACTCCTCCAAGTATTCTTCTAAGTCCTTGCCTTCCAAAATATCCCTTCTTAATCCATAAACAGTTTGCCTTTGCACATTTACTACGTTGTCGTATTCTAAAAGTCTCTTCCTTATTTGGAAATTCTGGGCTTCTATCCTTTTCTGTGCATTTTCGATAGCCTTCGTTACCATTCTGCTTTCTATGGGTTCCCCTTCGGGGATCTTCAAAAGCTCCATCATCTTCTTTACCTTGTCTCCACCAAATAGCCTCAGAAGGTCATCCTCAAGGGAAAGAATAAATCTGGATTCACCTGGGTCGCCTTGCCTACCAGCTCTACCCCTCAGCTGGTTGTCTATCCTCCTTGATTCGTGCCTTTCCGTTCCTATAACTAATAGACCACCAAGTTCAATTACCTTTTTCTTTTCCTCTTCAGTTATTCTGTATGCTTCTTGCAGAGCGGACTTCCACTCTTCCTGAGTAGCCTCCTCCGGAATTTTACCCTTTTTCTCAGAATTTCCTTAGCTAAATACTCCGGATTTCCACCAAGCAGTATGTCCGTACCTCTACCTGCCATGTTGGTGGATATGGTAACAGCTCCAAGCCTTCCCGCCTGAGCAATTATCTCTGCCTCCTTTTCGTGATGTTTTGCGTTAAGCACGTTATGAGGTATGCCTCTTTCTTTCAAAAGTTTAGAAAGATGCTCTGAGTCTTCTATGGATATTGTGCCTACTAAGATGGGTCTTCCTCTGCTGTGCTCTTTTTCTATCTGTTTTACCACCTCCTCCCACTTTTCCTTTTTGGTCTTAAAGACCATATCTGGCAAGTCTTTCCTGCGCATGGGCTTGTGAGTTGGAACCACAACCACATCAAGCCCATATATTTCTTTAAACTCTAAAGCTTCAGTTTCTGCTGTTCCAGTCATACCAGCCAACTTTTGGTAAAGCCTAAAGTAGTTCTGAAAAGTTATGCTTGCCAAAGTTTGATTCTCTTGCTGTATGGGCACACCCTCCTTGACCTCTATAGCCTGATGCAATCCGTCGGACCATCTTCTACCAGGTAAAACCCTACCCGTAAATTCGTCCACTATTAGCACCTCTCCATCCTTTACTATGTAATGCACATCCCTTTTAAACAGCTCGTGAGCTTTTAAGGATTGATAAATAGCGTGCAGTAGGTCTATGTATTTAATGTCATAAAGGTTTTCAATTCCCAAAAACTCCTCAAGCTTTTTTATACCTTCTTCCTTTAGCTGAACAGTCCTATTTTTTTCATCTACCGTGTAGTCTTCTCCAGCTTTTAACCTTCTCACCGCTTGGTCTGCCTTGTAGTAAATGGAAGTATCCATCTGGGATGGCCCCGATATTATCAGCGGGACCCTTGCCTCGTCTATGAGTATAGAATCCACCTCGTCTATTATGGCATAGTGATGTCCCTTTACTTGAACTATATCATCCAAAGAAAAGCTCATGTTGTCTCTTAGATAGTCAAAGCCAAACTCGTTGTTTGTGCCGTAAGTTATGTGGGCTTGGTATGCGCTTCTTCTATCGCAAGAAACCAACTTGGTAAAAAACGCCTTTTTTGCTTCCACGTTTATTTTTTCTGAAGGAAGTATTTCTTCAAAGTATCCCTTAGGCCATACTCTAAGGTCTTCTTCTACCGCTTTTTTGAACAAATCTTCATCCACCCACTCCACCCTGTAGGAACTATAATCTGAGTTTATTACACCCACCTCCAAGCCCAAGAACCTGTATATGGGACCCATCCACTGTGCGTCTCTTCTTGCCAAGTAATCGTTGACAGTCACCACATGCACTCCTCTGTCCGTTAGGGCATTTACGTAAGCAGCTGAAGTAGCTACCAAGGTTTTCCCTTCCCCTGTCTTCATCTCTGCAATTTTACCCTCATGTAAAACAAGACCACCAATGAGCTGAACGTCAAAGAACCTAAGCCCTATGGTCCTTTTCCCCGCCTCCTTAACCAAAGCAAAGGCAAGGATAACCTCTTCCGTAATCCTACCCTTGCTGATCTCATCCTTTAAGCTTTCCTCTTGGGAAATTTTTTGGAATAATTCTTTTGAAATAGCAATAACTTCTTTGTTTGTAAGTTCATCCAATTCCTTCTCTTTTTGATTTATTTTCTCAACAACCTTTCTAAGGCGCTTTATTTCACGCTCGTTCTTTGTCCCTATGATTTTTTTCAAAAGCCATTCTATCATAAGATAAAAGTATAAAGAAATTTCTATCCAGTATATTCGGATTTATCATAATAATTATCGGAGGTGCATAGAATATGCCTGAAGCAAAAAGTAAATTGAGCAAACCACAAAAGGCTGCCATACTGTTAATGGCACTCCCGCCTCAGGTAGCAGTTGAAGTTATGAAAGAACTAAAGGATGAGGAAATACAAGAGATCCTCGTTTACGCTTCAAACTTAGAAGGGATTACTTTAAAGGACATAGAGGAGATAGGCAAGGAATTTATAGAAGAATACAAAGCAACATCCTTCATAACCCCAGATATGGAAGCTCTATTGGAATTTGCAAGAAAAGTATTACCTCCAGAAAAATTTGCGAAAATATACGAGTTTTTAAGCAGTTCAACGCTTATAAAAAGTTTTCAGGAATTGGAAAGGGTGGATGAACGCTTTCTTGCCAATCTTTTGAGAAATGAACATCCACAAACCATAGCTGTGGTTCTTTCTCAGCTTTCCGCTGGAAAATCAGCGGAGGTACTAAAGCTTTTACCAGACAGCTTGAAAGTGGAAGTAACAAAGAGAATGGCAACCCTTGAAAACATATCCCCCGAATTAATGGGTGAATTGATAGAAGTTTTAGCAGAAGAGATTAAAAGTATGGGAATAAGCGGTATTATGCAAAAGATGGAAGGTGTTCCCCTTGTAGCTAACATCCTCAACGCGCTTGATAGAAACACAGCAAACAGTATTCTACTAAAGTTGGAACAAGAAGATCCATATTTAGCAGAAAAGATAAGGGAAAAAATGTTTACCTTTGAAGACATAAGGAAGTTAGACAACAAAGCCATAGTGGAAATCTTAAAAGCTGTTGATAAGAACGTGCTTATGATAGCCCTTAAGGGTGCTCCAGAGGATATAAAGGAAAAATTCCTGTCAAACATGTCTAAGAAAGCTGCTGAGATAATGAAAGAAGATATGGAAGCTATGGGACCTGTTAGGGTTAGTGAGGTAGAGAAGGCTCAAAAAGAGGTCATAAGAGTAATCAAAAACTTGGCAGACCAAGGCATAATAGATTTGACCAGTGGAGAATACTATGCCTGATTTCTTTAAACCTATACACTCTCCTGCGCTTTCGGAACCTGTCCAAGAGGAAAAACAGCGTGAAGAAAGCACAGATCTGCTTAGAGAAGTTGAAGCTTTGAAGGACGCTTTGATCTCTATGGAGAAAAAACTGCAGGAGTGCTTAAAAACAAAGGAAGAGTTAAGATCCCTTAACTCTAAATTGGAAGAAGAAAAAAATTCTTTACTGGTTAAAAACAAGGAGTTGGAAAACTTAGTAAATGATTTAAGTCTCTCTAAAGAAACTTTTGAAAAGCTCATTCAAGAATTTTCACACCATCTTTCAAAAATTGAAGAGCGCATAAAGGAAGAGCTAAAAGAATTAGCAATACGAATAGCCAGAAAGCTTTATTTGACTGACAAACTTCCAAAGGAAGAGGTAATCTTAAAGGCCTTAGAAAAAGCTCTTGACAATAGTAATCTAATTGGAGGTATGGTACGGATATTTTTAAATCCAAAAGATTACCCTTTTGTGGAGCAGTTGATTAACAAGCTTGAAATGGGCAATGTGAAAATTGAACTAATTAAGAAAAGCGATATCAACAGAGGAGATTTTCTAATGGAAACTCCCAACTTTTGGATAGAGAGGGAGCTGGATAGTATTTTGAAGGAAATAGAAGAGGAGCTATGAAAGGTATATATAGGATATACGGGAAGGTTCTAAAGGTTAGCGGTATTCATTTAGAAGCTACTGCGCCAGAAGGAGCTGTGGGCAATCATGTCATTATAAAAACAGACAACGGTGACGTGGATGGAGAGGTGATAGGTTTTCATGAAAACAGGTATCTTATTATGCCTTTTGGAAGTTTGTCAGGAGTAAAGGTGGGGGATAGAGTATGGATAAAGGGAGAAGGGGTATCTACTGTGGTTGGAGAGCAAGCCCTTGGACAGCTGTTGAACCCTTTGGGTAGAAGAATTGCGGATGGAAAACCTATATCCGGAGAGAGAAGACCGATAGAGCTTAAAGATATAAATCCTTTGCACAGACGTAGGATAAAAGAGGTGTTTGATACAGGCGTAAGAACTATAAACGCACTCTTCACCTTAGGTAAGGGACAAAAGGTAGGCGTATTTGCAGGAGCTGGTGTGGGAAAAACCACTTTGTTGGGGATGATCACAAAGTTCAGTAAAGCGGATGTGGTAGTGCTTGGTTTGATAGGCGAAAGAGGTAGAGAAGTTAGAGAATTCGTAGAGGACATTTTAGGGGAGGCAATAGCAAGAAGTGTAGTTATAGTTACAACAGCAGATCAGGCGCCTATAATGAAAGTAAAAGGTGCTATCAGTGCATTGGTCCATGCAAGGTATTTTGCCGAAAAGGGCTATGACGTGCTCTTGGTGTTGGACTCTCTAACTCGTTTTGCCATGGCTCAGAGAGAGGTTGGGCTTTCCGCTGGAGAACCCCCCACTTTAAAGGGCTATACACCTTCTGTCTTCTACCTTCTATCCAGGATAGTAGAAAGTTGTGGAGCCTTTCAAAACGGTAGCATAACGGGAATATTCAGCGTTTTGGTTGAAGGGGATGATATAAGCCTTGATCCTGTGGCGGATGCCCTTATGGGCATGCTTGACGGTCATATTATCCTCTCAAGAAAACTTGCCAACGCAGGTTTATTCCCCGCCATAGACCCAGTAAAAAGCTTAAGCAGGTTAATGCCACAAATAGTCCAGCAGGACCACATGCGAGTTGCTCTTCAGATTAAGGAAATCCTAAGTGCTTACGAATCTGTTGAAGAACTGGTGAATTTAGGTTTATACACTCAGGGCACTAACCCGTTGGTGGATAAAGTTATAAAACACGAAAGGGCAATAAAGGACTTTTTCAGGCAAGATTACAAAACCTCCGTAGATTTTGAAAGTAGCGTTTCAAGCCTTATGGAATTGTTCAGAAAGTTAATGGAATAGAATATTACCTATCAACTTTGGTCTTTGCTATGTTGGCCTCGTCCGACAGAGGGAATTCTCTTAGGATTTTTTCGTAGTATTCCTTAGCTTTAGCTGTGTCTCCGGAGTTTTCGTAGATCCTGGCAAGCTGTAGGTAAGCAGAGGGTAATTTGTTGCAATCTACCAGCTCACCTCTTTTACATTTTTCCTCCAACGTTCTCCAAACAGCCTCCGCCCTCTTTATGTCTCCAAGATCCCTGTAGACCACACCCAGCCAAAGGTAGGCATTGTCTGTTAGGGGTGTTTGGGGATTATTTTTAATAAACTCTATGAACTTATCCTTTGCCTGATTTAACTGTCTGAGGTTGTAAAGGTTAAGCGCCTCTTGATATTCTTTTTCGTAGTCCTTTGGAGCGCTGTCCTTTGCTAACTGCTCGCCAGTTTTTAGTTCTTCAGTGGCTCTGCGGTGATGGATTTCTCCTCCGGTCTTTGTTTCTTCAAGCTCTAACCTCAAACTTGCCAAATTCTGAGACAGCGCATCTACTCTTTCCTCTATCTTTATCTGTTGAGCTTCAATCTTTCTTTGTTGTTCTTCCAGTTGGGTTATGCGTTTGTTTATCTGAGAAAGCTTGAAGTTTAACTCTTCTTGCGTCACTCCACCACAGGAGGATATAAGAAAAGCTAAAAGGAACAGCTTCCTTACCATTGGTTTTTATTTTAAACTATTCTGGCATGTTTGAAGAGTTTTTAGCCTTTAGGTTCAAAGATGGTAAGCTTCAACCTATTGCCCACCCTCACATACCGGACTTTGAAAGTCTGCTGTGTATAGAAAGACAAAAGGAACAATTAAGAAGAAATACAATGCAGTTTGTGATGAGCTATCCCGCAAACGACGTCTTGTTATGGGGTGATAGAGGAACTGGGAAGTCCTCTCTCGTAAAATCCATGCTTGGACTGTTTGGAAACAAAGGTTTAAGGCTAATTCAAGTTTATAAAGCCCAGCTGGAACATATATCAGACCTTTATGAAGTTCTAAGGGATAGCAAAAAGTGGTTCATACTCTTTTTTGATGACCTTTCTTTTGAGCCAGAAGAAGATGAGTATAGACTGCTAAAGTCCCTTTTGGATGGAGACTTAGAGGAAAGGCCACAAAATGTGCTTGTGTATGCAACATCCAATAGAAAACACATAGTCGCAGACAGAGAAAAACAAGGAAGGTTTCCAGAAGAGGATTACAGAGAGGTAACATCCCTTGTCGAAAGGTTTGGAATAAGATTGGGCTTTTATGCCTTTGACAAGAGCCAATACTTAGAAATAGTGAAGTTTTACGCTAAAAAGCGTGGAATAGATATATCAGATCTTGAAGAGAAAGCCCTTCTGTGGGCTACAGAAAGGGGTAGTTTTTCTGGCAGAACAGCCTATCAGTTTATAAAAGACTTAGAAGGGTTATTAAAACTTAGCCAAACCTTCCGGTAATGTAGTCTTCCGTAAGTTTTTTATCTGGTTTTGTAAATATCTTTTCTGTAGGTCCAAATTCTATCAGTTCGCCCAAATACATAAAAGCGGTAAAGTCAGAAATCCTTGCTGCCTGTTGCATATTGTGAGTGACGATAAGTATGGTAGTTCTTTTCTTTAGTTCCACTATAAGCTCCTCTATCTTTGCGGTGGATATAGGGTCAAGGGCAGAGGTAGGCTCGTCAAAAAGAAGCACTTCTGGTTGAACCGCTATTGCTCTTGCTATACACAGTCTTTGCTGTTGGCCACCAGACAAAGAATAGGCGTTGTCATGAAGGCGGTCTTTTACCTCATCCCAAAGCCACGCAGCCTTTAACGCCTCTTCTACCCGTTCGCTAAGCTCAGTTTTGTTTTTTATACCCCTTATACGAAGTCCATAGGCTACGTTTTCAAAGATAGATTTTGGGAAAGGGTTTGGCTTCTGGAAAACCATACCTATGCGCATTCTAACTTTTAAGGGATCAACCTTTTTGTCTATTAGGTTAATGCCTTCGGGATAGAGTATAGCTTCTCCGGTGTAGGTTATGTCAGGATAAAGGTCGTGCATTCTGTTTAGCACTCTCAAAAGGGTAGTTTTTCCACAGCCAGAGGGTCCTATTATGGCAATTACCTTGTTTTCATAAACTGGAAAGCTAACCTCTTTCACCGCCTGGTTTTTCCCATAAAAGACGGATACCTTTCTAAGGTCCAGCTTTACGTTGTTCATGTAGAGCCTCCTCACCACGCATATCTTTTTCTGAACTTAAACCTAAGATAGAAAGCCAAAGCGTTGAAGAGAAAGGCTAAGACCAAAAGCACAAAACCTGCAGCAGCGGCGTTTGTATGAAAACCAGCCTGCGGTCTTGAAACCCAGTTAAACATCTGGATGGGAAGAACTGTAAAGGGAGATTTTAACATACCTATAAAGTCTTCCCAAGGTTCTGGGGGTAAAAAGGCTATAAAGGTCAACGCTCCTATGGTAATGAGGGGTGCAGTTTCTCCTATAGCTCTGCTTATGGATATGATCACACCTGTGAGAATTCCGCCGAGGGAGTAGGGTATTATGTGGTGAAAAAGTGTTTCCCATTTGGTTGCACCAAGCGCATAGGCCGCTTCCCTTATGGACCTGGGGATCCTCCTAATGGATTCTCTTGTAGCTACCACTATAACCGGCACCATCAAAAGCCCCAAGGTTAAACCAGCGGTAAGTATGCTTTCTCCTAAGTTAAACCTATAGACAAAAATGCTTAAAGCCAAAAGCCCATAAACTATAGAAGGCACCGCCGCAAGGTTTGATATGTTTGCCTCTATTATTCTAGCTATCTTACTTTCTCTGTCTGCATATTCCTCAAGGTATATGCCTGCAGGGACTCCTATAAGCACGCTCCAGAAGATGGCACCAAGCATAACGTAAACTGTGCCTACCCAAGCGGAGAGTATGCCTGCCTGTTCGGGAAACCGGGATGGAAAAGAGGTGTAAAAGGAAGGATCTATTATACGAGACCATCCATGAATAAGAAGGGCAAGGGTAATGCTAAACAAAAACAGTATAGAAATTAAGGACAGGATCAGACCAATGGCAGAAAAAACTTTCTCTTTCATTTTAATACCCCTTCACCTTGCTTTTGAAGTGGACCGCCAAAAGGTTGAAAATAAGGGTTATTACAAAGAGGGATATGCCTGCGGCAAATATAGACAAGTATTCAAAGGAGTTAAAGGGAAGGTCTCCGAGGGCTACTTGAACTATGTATCCGGTTATGGTTTGGATGGGCTCAAGGGGGTTTAAAGTTAAATTGGGATACATACCCGCAGCAACCGCAACCACCATAGTTTCGCCCAACGCTCTGGATATACCAAGCAAATAAGCGGATAAAACTCCAGATTTGGCAGCAGGGAGAACTACTTTAAGAAAAGTTGTCACCTTGTCTGCACCAAGGGCATAGCTTGCCTCTCTCAAATAGGCTGGAACTCCCTTAAAGGCATCCTCCACCATAGAGGCAGTAAAAGGTAGGATCATAAAACCAAGAACTATGCCAGGAGACAAAGCATTCATCCCTTCCATCTCTATGCCAAAGTAGGAAAAAAGCCTTTGAAGGGCTGGAGTTACCACCAAAAGGGCAAAGTAACCATAGACTACGGTAGGCACCGCTTCCATAAAGTCAAGCAAAGGTTTTATAAACTCTCTGGTTTTAAAGCTGGCAAATTCGCTCAAATAGGCTGCTACTAATAAACCCATAGGTATGCTTATCAAACCAGCTATAAAGGCTATCATAAAGGTTCCATTAAGAAGGGGAAGAATGCCTATTTGTTTGTCGTAAAAAGTAGGGGTCCATTGGGTTTCTGTAAAGAATCTTATAAGGGACTTAGGAAAACCGCCCGCCTCTTCGTGTAAGAAAAACTTAACAGCGTCTAAAACGAGTGCAAGCACTATCAGAAAGGTAACCAGTATGGTTACCAATCCCATTGAGAAAAAGAAAATGTGAAAAACGGTATCAAGTTTTTTCTTTACATTAAGGGGCAATTGTGATAGCATCTTTTAAATTATTTTAAAACAAAGGGGCCTGCTAGACCCCTATAAAGATCATTCCTTTAGCTCTCTTTTTACAAGTTCGTCTATGGTTAGTCCCACTTCTGGCTCACCGCCAAACACAGTTCCCACTTTTCTTTGTTCAACTCTTTTTGCAATTTCTGGATAGAATTTTGATGGCAAAGGTATGTATCCTACTTGCCTGGAGAGTTTTTCTGCGTTCTTTATGTAGAAATCTACGAATTCTTTAACTTCTGGTCTTTCCAAAGCTTTCACATTAACGTATATAAACAATGGTCTGGAAAGTGGTTGATACTTACCACTCCTTACTGTTTCAAGGCTGGGTGCCACACACTCACCAGTTTTGGGATTCTTAATTTGAACAGCCTTTATTTTTCCTTTGTTTTCTTCAACATAAGCTAAACCAAAGTAGCAAAGTGCGCCCCTTTCTCTGGAAGCAAACTGAACTAAGACGTTGTCATCTTCGGAAGCCAAATAATCTCCCCTGCTGGCCTTTGCCTTACCTACTATGGCTTCAGTAAAGTAGTCAAAGGTTCCAGAGTCCGAGCCTGGTCCGCAGAGCTTTATGGGAATATCTGGCCATTTGGGGTCAAGGTCTTTCCACTTGAAAGTTTTTCCTTGGGATTCGGGCTTCCAGATTTCCTTAAGCTGTTCCACGGTCATACAAGTTGCCCAATTGTTTCTTGGATTGACAACTACCGCCAAACCATCGTAAGCTACAGGAAGCTCTATATACCTTACTCCGTTCTTTGCACACTCTTGCATCTCCTTCTTGAGTATAGGTCTGGATGCGTTGCTTATGTCTGTTTCTCCTCTGCAGAATTTCTTAAAACCACCACCAGTTCCAGATATACCCACCGTTACCTTCACTGCACCCTTTTTAACCTTTTGAAATTCTTCAGCTACCGCTTCCGTTATAGGATAAACAGTAGAAGAGCCATCAATTTTTATGATGAGCTCTTGGGCCTTTGCATCAGCAAGTATAGCACTGACTGAAAAGACCGCACTCAAAAGAAGAGCCTTCCTCATACTTCTACCTCCCTAAGGTTTTCTGGGAGGGAATTTTACCGACAGATTGTTAAGATTTTGTTAAGAATCTTATAAACACTTCCCACATGGCTATGGCACCTGCGGAAGACACGTTTAAGGAATTTACCTTTCCAACCATTGGGATGGATAGGACCTTATCCGCCAGCTCAAGCACACTCTTTGACACACCCTCTCCCTCCGAACCTAAGACCAAAGCACAGGGAAGCTCAAAGTTAGACCTTCTTATGTCCTCCCCACCCCTTTCTACCACAATCACACTGCCTCCCATGTTCTTAAAGTCTTCTAAGGCCTTTCTGAGACTGGGAGTTCTGCTGAAAGAGAGATAGAACAATGCACCTGAGGAAGCCTTAACCACCGTCTGGTTAAGAGGAAAACTTCTGTCCTTTGGCATTAGCACACCTACACCCCCAAACACTTCACACGTCCTTATAAGATTTCCCGCATTCTGCGGGTCTGTTATGTGATCCAAGACTAAGAAGAAAGTTTTTCTTTCAAAAGCCATTTTGAAGAGCTGTTGGTAAGGTATAAGAGGCACTGGGCTGATTAGAGCTAATATACCTTGTGTTTTTTTGTTCCTGCAAGCTCTTCTATTTTCTGTCTTGGCACTCTCTGGATTTTTATTCCCCTTTCTTTGCAGAGCTTAACTACCTGATAGGGAGGATGGCTATCGTGTGCTACAAGGACCTTTTCCACAGGTTTGTTCGCCTTCAAGGCTTCTATCACTGGGTTTTTACCGTAGATTATCATACTCTGTAAGCCTTTGCTTTATAGCCTCTATCAACTGAGTGTAATACCACTCTATCTGTTCAGCTATCTCTATTAATTTTGGAATTTCAGTATTCTTTGCTCTGCTTAAAAGAGTTTCTGTAACTCTTTTAAACTGAAGGCGATACTCTTCCAAGTCTCCCATAAGCTCTTCTTTTGTGTATTCTTCTATGGTTAGCGTGTAGCCACGGTATATCATCTTTATGGATATTAGCGTGTGTTCAAGTTCCTTTTCTAAATTGCCTCTATCTGAACCAGCTTTCTGAATATCGCCCATCAGAAATATAATAAACTTTTTTGATGGAAAGTTTTCTTTGGATATTAAAACGTTTAAAAGCCCACTATTTCTTTGTGTTTCTTTCTCTGCTGGGAATGTTATTAGAATCCTTAAGCACTTCTGGAATAAGCTTGTTGGTGAAAGGTTTGGTAGATAACGGGATGCTCCTTAAAGACTGGCACAGTCTTTTGCTCACCACATCCCTACTGTTTGCTCTTGCTGTAATTCAACAGCTTGGAAACTTTTTAGTTTCCTATTATACAAACGCCTACGCAGAGAGAGAAATAAAAGATTTAAGGGAGAAAATATTTTCAAAGTTTTTGAAATCTTCCTTTCTTTCCGCAAAAGCATACTCCATGGGAGAATACACAACCAGGGTTTTATCAGACCTGAAGATATACAGAGACCTCTTAGTCTCTTCTTTGGTGAAGTTAGCAAAAGATCCCATCACCGCTGTTTTACTCTTTGGTGTGCTTCTTTACAGAGACTGGCAACTGACTACAGCACTTTTACTGCTTTTTCCTTTCTTGGCTCTTTCCGTAAGATACTTTGGAAAGAAAAAAGGAAAACATCTAAGGAGAGTTCAAGAATCACAAGAGCAGTTGATAACCAAGATAGGAGATGTATTCAGAGGTTATGAGAGTATAAGAACCTTTCCTGCAAAGGATCTACTTTTGGGATGGTTCAAAGCAATAAACCAAAAGATTTACAGTGCAAGTATGAAGACTACGCTTTACACTTCTCTAAACTCTGTGTTTAACTACAGTACTGGATATTTGGTAATAACCTTTTTACTCTTTTACGGTGGTCTTAGGGTGCTTGAGGGAGTTCTTACCTTAGGCGAGTTTATGTCTTACGTTACAGCGTTGGTGTTTATACAAAAGCCAATAATTGAAAGTCAAAAGGGCGTGGTGGAAATTAGGGCAAGTTTGCCGGTGGTGGGTAGAATAAGGGAACTTCTTAACCTTGAAGAGGAAAAGGAAGGAGGTATAAAATTCGTAGGCTTAAAAGAAGGCATAAGAGTAGAAGGGCTAAGTGTGGTAGTCAATGGTAAAACTTTGTTAGAGGGAGTTAGCTTTTCTATAAAAAAAGGAGAAAAAGTAGCAATCATGGGTAGCACAGGAAGTGGAAAGAGCACACTTCTCAGAGTTTTGTGTGGCTTTATACCATACAAGGGGAAAATACTTTACGATAACTTGGACCTCAAAGAGCTTGATCTGTCTTCTTTGCGGTCCAAAATAGGCTATCTAACTCAAGAAAGCTTTATATTGTCTGGAACGATCAGAGAAAACTTGCTTATAGCCAAGCCGGGCGCTAAGGATGAGGAGCTTTGGAAGGCGCTTCAGTTGTCTGTATGTGATTTTGTCAAAAACCTTGAAGAGGAAGTAGATGAAGAAAACAGACTTTTGTCAGGTGGAGAAGCTCAAAGGCTTGCGTTAGCGAGGATTTTCCTTAAAGAACCCGAGATATTGCTTTTGGATGAAGCGACTTCTGCCTTAGATGCAAACACAGAAAATACAGTGCTAAAAAACCTCTTTGAAAGCTTTCCAGAAAGCGTTTTCATAGTAGTGGCCCATCGCTTTTCCAATATTCTGGCGTGTGATAGGGCTATTCTTCTCAAGGATGGCCGGGTAGTCTTTGATGGAGATCCAAAGGAAGCGATAGAAATCTTCTTATCAAAACACCTGCAAGTATAAGCCTTTTAGGTAAAGTGTATTGGGCATTTGGAGTATCCAAGGATGATCCAAATCCTGAAAGCTTTCTCCTACAACCCTTACAAGCCTTTTAACGTCCATTGCAGCATCTAAGATAACCTCAAGAAGATGTTCTCTGGTAACATGAAAAGAGCAAGAATATATAGCAAGATATCCACCTGGTTTTACGAGCTTTAAACCTCTAACGCAGAGCTCTTTGTAACCTCTTAGGGCATTTTCTACATGGGCTTTAGTTCTTGCAAAGGACGGTGGATCTATGACTATCACATCAAACTTGCTTCCTTCCTTAGCTAATTTTCTCAGGAAATGGAAGGCATTGCTTTCAACCCACTCAATACCTTCCAAACCATTAAGCTCCGCATTCTTCTTTCCAATGTTTAAAGCTCTTTCTGACATATCTACTGCTACAACCTTTTTTGCTCCTTTTTTGATCATACTAAGGGCAAACCCTCCCGTATGGCAAAAAGCATCTAAGCACACATCCCCCGGCTTTACCAAATCTCTTATCATCTTCCTTGCCTTTCTTTGGTCCAAGTAAAAACCAGTTTTCTGACCTTTTAATACATCCACGTAAAACTCTAAGTCCTCTTCCCAGATCTTTATAAGTTCTGGGACCGCTCCATATAAAGTTTTTTCCTCCTCTTCAAAACCTTCTATATTCATAGCGTAATTGCTTACCTTCTGATATATGCCCTTTGGTTTTAAAAGTTCAACCAAAGACTCCACCACCCAGTTTTTTAGCTTAGTCATGCCATAAGTGGTTATTTCCACAACCACATACTGGTCAAACACATCCACAATAAGCCCCGGTAGCATGTCCGCTTCAGAATGAACCAACCTATATGCGTTACTGTTTATGTTCAAGCTCTTTCTGTACTCAAGGGCAGACAGGATCCTTTGTTTTATCAGATCTTTGTTTATCTCTTCCTTTTCGTCGAAAGAGAGCAGTCTAACAGCTATTTTCGTGTTAGGGTTAATGTAACCGTATCCTAAAAATCTCTTCTTAGCATCCAAAACCTTTACAAAGTCCCCAGGTTTTGGCTTCCCTTTAATCTCTAATATCTCTGCGTTGTAAACCCACGGGAAAAACGCCCTTATCTTTTCTTTAGCACTATCTTTTACCTTTACCTCTATCATTAGTATTTTTGCTGGATATAGGATGCATTTCAGAGATCGAGCTTAATAAATATTATACACTTACACATTGGTGAAGGTTATAGCTTGACAGTCATAAGCCTTTGCATGTGCTATGACAAAATTTGTAAAAGTTTCAAGTATTTCTTTCCTTAACTGTTTTATCTTCCTCTCAAAGACTGAAACTTCAAAGTTTAGTCTATTGGCATAACCTTCCCAAGAACAAGGGATTTTTCAAACAGCTTCAAAAAAATCTTTGTGTTTTATAATTTCCTTGTTATGAAAGAATTTTGGTATTGGGTAGAGGAATACGACAGAGGACTAATAGCGAGCGCCATAGAAGCAGGAGCAAGGGCTATAGTGCTAAACGATCAAGGTAAAGAAGAAGAAGTAAAAAAGCTCGGTAAGGTTTCTATTTTAAGACAGGGGATAGATTTTGAATATGTGCTTATAAAGGGCAAAGAGGATGAAGAAATGGCAGCAAAATATCCACCAAACGTTAAGGTAGTTGTAGAGACCACCGACTGGACTATCATACCCTTAGAAAATCTCATAGCTCAAAGGGAAGAGCTATACGCAGTAGTAAAAAACGAGGAAGAGGCAAAAACAGCCCTAAGGATACTGGAAAAGGGTGTGAAAGGCGTTGTCTTAAAAAGTAAGGATGTGAATACTATAAAAAAGGTTGGAAAGGTTTTGGAAGAGGGAGAAGAAAGTCTTCCTCTCGTTGTGGTTAAGATTACAAAAATCCTTCCCTTAGGCTTGGGCGACAGAGTCTGCGTGGATACAACCTCTATACTAAGTAGAGGGGAAGGTATGTTGGTAGGAAACTCCTCCGGTGGCATGTTTTTGGTGCATGCAGAAACAGAAGAGAACCCTTACGTAGCCTCAAGACCATTTAGAGTAAATGCGGGAGCGGTACATATGTATATAAGGACCCCCAACAACAAAACCAAGTATCTTTGCGAACTAAAAGCTGGGGACGAGGTTATGGTATATGATCACAAAGGAAGGGGAAGGGTAGTTTATGTAGGAAGGGCTAAGGTGGAAAGAAGGCCTATGCTTTTGGTTGAGGGCAAATGGGAAAATAAAAAAGTAAGTGCAGTGCTTCAGAATGCAGAAACTATAAGACTTACCAAGCCAGACGGAAATCCTATATCTGTGGCGGAGCTTAAGGAAGGGGATGAAGTTTTGGGATATGTGGAGGAGGCAGGAAGACACTTTGGTATAAAGGTTGAGGAAACAATAATTGAAAAATGATCTTGCTTCTATCATAATCCCCGTCTATAACGGAGAGAGATATATAAGCCAAGCCATAGAAAGCGCTTTATCTCAGACCTATCCCTACAAGGAAATAATCGTAGTAGATGATGCAAGCACAGACCGCACGCCTCAGGTAGTAAAAAGCTATCCAGTTATTTATTACAGAAACGAAAAGAATATGGAAAGGGCATACTCAAGAAACAAAGGAGTGGAGCTTTCTAAAGGTGAGTATTTGTTCTTTTTAGACTACGACGATCTTTGGGAGAAGGACTATGTAGAGTCATCTGTAGAGTTCTTAAAAAAACACGATGTAGTCTATAGTTTTCCCAGAACATTCGTTGATAGCTCAGGTAATGTTAAAAGAGTTTCAAAGAAAAAAATTCCAGGAGATATCTTGATTTTACTTTTTTCTGGAATGATGGGCTATCCTTCCGCCACTGCCTTCAGGCGGTCTGCCTTTTTAGGATACAAGCACGAATACCTAATGAGGGAAGACTGGGAAATACTACTGAGGGCTTACATAAATGGTCTGAGCATTCACCTTTTGGACAACAAGAGAGTTTTAATTAGAGAACATCCAAAAAGAACGAGTAGAAGTAAAACCTTTCTAAACGCAACCTACAAGGTCTATATAGATTACAAAGATAAAGTGCCAGAAAAGTATCTTCCTTACTTTCTCTTTCATATAGGGGAAACTGCCCTGAGGTTTGGAGAACTAAAGGAAGGCTGGCTTTTGGTGTTAAATTCCATTTACAAAAAACCGTCTATGTTGTTAGACTCAAGAAAAATCCTCAGCATCCTAAAAAGGGGTTTCAGATTTTGGAAGAGATAAATTTAAAGGTAAGGAGGTATGATCATGAAAGTAAAATTGACAAAATTTGACGCTCTTATAGTAGTGGATGTGCAAAAGGATTTTATGCCGGGTGGCGCATTGCCCGTGCCAGAAGGAGACAAAGTGGTAAAACCTTTAAATCAATACATAGAACTTTTTTCAGAAAAAGGACTGCCTGTGTTTTTCACCAGAGATTGGCATCCGAAAGATCATATATCCTTTAAAGGACACGGTGGTGTATGGCCTCCCCACTGTGTGCAAGATACAGAAGGAGCTCAGTTTCATCCAGACCTCATCATACCATCGGATAACAAGTTCATAATATCAAAAGGAACGAGTAGGGACTTTGACGCTTACTCAGGCTTTCAGGGAACAACCCTTGACAGCCTGCTGAAAGAAAGAGGAATAAGGAGAATATTCGTAGGTGGAGTAGCTACAGATTATTGCGTTAAAAATACTGTTCTTGGTGGTATAAACTTAGGATACTTTGCATTCCTACTCTTAGACGCTATAAAAGGAGTAGATGTAAAGCCAGGAGACTCAGAAAAAGCAATAGAAGAAATGTTAAATGCAGGTGCGGTTTGTTTGACTTATCAAGAACTTGAATAATCCCTTTGATTTTTTATAAAAATACGCTAAATTTAATTTATATAAAACCTATTAAGGAGGTGAAGGCTATGAGGAGAGGACTTTTAGTTTGGCGTCCTTTTGAAGAACTTGAAAGAATAAGAAGGGAGTTTGATAGGTTTATGGAGGAGTTCCTCAAGGAAGAGTCTGTTGAAAAGGTCTTTGCACCTGCCTTGGATGTTTATGAGACAGATACGGAAATAGTCGTTAAAGCAGAATTGCCAGGTGTGAAGAAGGAGGATGTGGAAGTACTCATAAGAGACAACAATCTGATCATTAGAGGAGAAAAGAAGGAAGAGAGGGAAGAAAAGACTGAAGCTATCCACAGGGTTGAAAGGGTGTATGGAAAGTTTGAAAGAGTTATAAGATTGCCCACAGATGTAAAGCTGGATGAGGTAAAGGGAGAGTTCAAGGATGGTGTCTTGGAAATAAGACTTCCTAAAGAAAAGTCATCCAGAGAGAAAAAGATAGAAATAACCTAACATACTTTGCCCCCAAGCGGGGGCTTTCAGAGTGTAGTTTGTAATATTTTTATCCTTATGAAGAAGTTATTGCTTAGTATCTTTGGGATCTTAGGCATTTCCTTAAGTGGAGCTCCCATAAAAGAGGGACAGCAGGCATACAACTTCAAGCTTTACTCTGACCAAGGGAAACTGGTCCGGCTTTCTGACTATAAAGGAAAGTGGGTAGTATTATACTTTTATCCAAAAGCGGATACGCCTGGATGCACAGCTCAAGCAAAGGAATACAGCAATCTAATAGAAAGCTTTAGAAAGGTAAATGCAGAAGTGTTTGGAATAAGCACAGACTCGGTGGAAAGCATAAGAAAGTTTAAGGAAAAGTATGGCTTTAAGATAACCTTCCTCTCGGATCCAAAAGGGGAGGTGGCAAAGGCATACGGAGTTAGAGTAATTCTTGGATTTTGTTCAAGGGATACAATACTGATAAATCCAGAAAACAATGTAGAAAAGATATACAGAGGTGTGGATCCATCTGCAGATGCAAAGAGAGTTTTAGAATATATCAAAAGGTTAAACGGCTTACATAAACCCTATCGGTTGTAGTCTCAAAGCTCCCTGTCGGAGGATTATTTTTTCTACCTTAATTTATCAACCATCGCGAGTTTATAATATTTTTCAAAAAAGAGGAGGTTGAGGTATGAAAAAAGCGCTAGGTGGATTTATTTTGCTAACAGCAGTCTACGCAGGCGAAACCACAACTGTGGAGAGGCAAATTCCTGTAGTTAGATGTGCGGAGCCTGTTTATTCTGTTATGGTTATGGAGTTTGATTGCAAGGCAAACTCTTGTCAAGAAGCAAATCCCGGAAATCCTAAACTGTTATTAATATACGAAGCATTGGCTGGAACAGGCGGTGTAAAAGGGGTAGGAAAGGGACTTGCTACCATGCTCACCAACGCTCTCAAAACTACCAACTGCTTTAGAATAGTGGATTTGGAACAGTATGAAAGAATGAAAAAACTTCTTGAAGCCACTGGACAAAAGGTTCAACCTCCAAAGGTAGATTACATGATAATGGGTTCTATAACTGCCCTTGAATTGGAGAGAAGCGGTGGGGCATTGGGAGGTGGATTGATTCCCATATTAGGTGCAATAAATGTCAGAAAGGATAAGGCTAAGCTTGGTGTTGATGTAAATATTATAAAACCCGAAACGCTTGAAATTATATATTCCAACTCTTTTGATGCAAATTCAGAAAGGAGCTCTTGGGGTCTCTTTGGTGCTGGTGCAGGTGGTGAATTTGGCGCAGGTGGTGGATGGAGCATAAGCAAAAACCTCTCCCTTGACATGGTAGCAAGGGATGTGGTGGTTCAGATAGCTAATTCTATAGCGGAAAAGCTTGCTCCAGACAAGATAATTGAAAGACCAAAACCTCCTACAAAGCAAGAAAAAGAAGAACAGGAATAACTGACCACTAAAAGCAAAAGACCTTTTAAACTTATTGGCATAATTTTATTATCCTACAGGAGGTTTTTTATGCTTGACTGGGAAAAACTTTTAGAGGATGATTACCTTGAGATAGCAGGTAGGCGCTTTAGGTCCAGATTAATCATTGGGTCTGGAAAGTTCAAGAGCTTTCAGGAAAATAAGGAGGTTTTGGAGGCAAGTGGTGCGGAGATGATTACCGTTGCGGTCAGAAGGGTAAATATAACTGATCCCAATAAAGAAAACCTCTTAGACTACATAGATCCCAAAAAATACCTCATCCTTCCCAACACCGCAGGATGCTATACCGCAGAAGAAGCCATAAAAACTGCCATGCTTGCCCGGGAAGCTACGGGCATAAACTGGATAAAGCTTGAGGTAATAGGAGATCAGAAAACTTTATTGCCAGATATGGAAGAAACCTATAAGGCGGCAAAGTTCCTTGTAAAGGAGGGCTTTGTGGTCCTTCCTTACATCTTTGATGACCCTGTCTATGCTAAAAAGTTTGAAGATATTGGATGTGCTGCAGTTATGCCCTTGGCTGCACCTATAGGTTCAGGACTTGGACTGCAAAATCCATACAATTTGATCTTTATAAAGGAAGCGGTATCTGTTCCTGTTATAGTGGATGCTGGCATAGGTAGTGCGGCGGATATAGTGCCTGTAATGGAGCTTGGGGTGGACGGCATACTCACCAACACAGCTTTGGCGGAAGCCAAGGACCCTATAAAGATGGCAGTCGCTATGAAATACGCTACCATTGCAGGCAGACTCTCTTACCTTGCTGGGAGGATGCCAAAGAGGACTTATGCGGTTCCCTCTTCTCCACTGAAAGGTGTTCCTTACAAATCATGATAGATGTTGCGGTAGTTGGTTCGGGTATATCCGGGCTTTCGGTAGCATTCCGCCTGCAAAAGGCAGGTGTAAAGGTAAAAGTTTTTGAAAAGGAAGACAGAGTAGGTGGCAATATACAAACAAAAAACATTGACGGATATCTTTGTGAACTCGGACCTCAAACCATCTTAGCAGACAAAAAAGTTGAAGAGTTTTTAGCTTTAGCAGACGTAAAACCCCTTTATGCCAAAGATGAAGCAAAGATAAGGTATATATACAAAAAGGGAAAGCTCATACCACTGCCCCTTTCACCAATAAGCTTTTTAACCTCGCCTCTCCTTTCTTTGTCTGGTAAATTAAAAGTCTTGAGAGAACCTTTTGTGTCTAAATCAATAAAGAGCGAAGAAACTATAGCGGAGTTTGTAAAAAGGCGGTTAGGTCAGGAGTTCCTTGACTACATAGTGGAGCCCTTTGTAAGCGGTGTTTATGCGGGAGATGTAAGACAGCTTTCGGTAAAGTATGCGGTAAGAAGGGTCTATGAATTGGAACAGCAATTTGGAAGCCTTATAAAGGGAGCTATAAAGCTAAAAGCCCTTGGACCTGTGGGTAGGTTGATCTCTTTTGAGGGAGGAAACTGGAGCTTTCCCAAAAGACTTTCTGAAGCTTTGGATGTGGATTTAGAAAACGTAGTGCTGAGAATAAGAAAAAAGGACGATAGGTTCATTTTGGATACAAAAAACGGAAAGTTTGAGGCAAAAGCTGTGGTAGTCTCTGCGCCAGCTACATCTGCAAGCTATCTTTTGAGAGACCTTTCTTGGAGTGCTGCTCAGGAGTTTGACAAAATATACTACGCCCCAGTGGTTGTAGTTCATATATCCACAAAAGACTCCATACCACCCGGTTTTGGCTTTTTGATCCCACGCAAAGAGAAAAAAAGAATGCTTGGCGTTCTTTTTTCATCCAACATATTTTCAGGAAGAAAAGGAAACCTCTTAACCGTTTATCTTGGAGGTGCCACAGATCCACAGATCATAGAAGAGGAGGAAGAGACAATATCTAAGACAGTAGAAAGGGAGTTAAAGGAAATCCTAAGTATTGATGCAAACATCCTTAACATTACCAAATGGAAAAGAGGAATTCCCCAATACAACTTAGGTTATGGTAAATATTACGAGCTTGCTCAGACAATGGAAAAAGAAAATCCGGGACTGTTTTTAACTGGAAATTATCTAAGCGGTGTATCGGTGGCAGATTGTATAAGAAACTCTGAGGTAGTCTCTCAGAAAGTTTTGGAATTCTTAAGATAACTATTTTCACGTATAATAAAACAAAAACGCTATGCTGATAGTCTATCTTATTCTCTTCTTAATAAAGATAGTTTATAGCTTGGAAATATTTTCCAACCACCTTGAACGCCAGCCCGATGGATGGATACAGGCAAAGGAAGAGGTAGAAGTATATCACGAAAGGTACTACATAAAGGCAGACACTATAAGATACAACCCCGAAACAAAGGAAGTTATAGCGGAAGGTAATGTTTATGTAAGGTCTTTGGACGGTAGGCTTGAAGTAGTAGGCTCTTATGCATACCTAAGCTTAGAAAAGGAGGAAGGATACTACTTAAATGCACAGGGAAAGTTTGAAAAGTTTTACTTTCAAGCAATTAGATTGGAAAAAAGTGGGGAGTTATACACCGTTGAGGAGGGACAGATCACCACATGTCCCCCCGATAGAAAGGAGATGGTCCTTTGCTTTTCAAAGGCAAAAATAGACCAAAAGTATGTGTTTTCAACCAACAACTCTTTGAGACTTTTTAGAGTTCCCTTTGCCTATCTGCCCCTTTTTTTCTATCCCGTAGGAGAACGTAGGTCTGGTCTTTTAGCGCCAACGATAGGTTTCAATTCTTACAACAACCTAATATACCAACAGCCCATCTATTGGGCTATATCAAGGGACAAGGACGCTACTTTGACGATTGACCTGCGAGACAAACAGGCTAAGGGTTTTTCTTTAGAATACAGACAAGCCTTTTTTAAGGAAAATGACCTTAGGCTAAACATATCCTATTACATAGAACCTGAACCACCGGGTAAATGGTGGGAAGGGAGGGATCCAAGCACTTTCAGAAAAAACAGGTATCGCTTTAAGTTTGATTTAGACCTCCAGGACTTTAAAGCGGGTTTGGACACGATCTCAGACCCATACTTTTTGGAAGACACATATTTGCAAAAAACCGAAAGAACAATACCATACCTTACATCCTACATCAATTACAGCAAAGAGTTTGACAGATTTTTCTTGAGCTTTAGTGCAAAGCACTTTTATGACACCACCTCTTCAAACAACAAACGCACCTTACATAGACTACCAGAGGTAAGTATCTATTGGAAATCCCAACAGATAGTGGGAAGCGTATTCTTAGGTGGTCTTCTTTCATACACAAACTTTTATAGAGAAGTTGGTCTGAGAGGACAAAGGGTTTTATTTTTTCCGGAAATTTCCATACCAAAAGAAATATTCGGCAAAGTGTTTTATTCTAAGATTGTATTTGAAAACCTATATTACTTTGGCTTAAACCAAAGGGGATACAAAAATAGTATAAACAGTATTCATTTTTCCGAAAACCTGTCCTTTTCCTCGGACCTTCAAAAGGGAGAGCTTAACCTAAGGAACTCCTTCAACCTAAGTTATAGCTTTAGGCCAAAAGATTTTAACAATCCAAACTTTGATAACTTAGACAAACTAAACAGAAAAAACCAAATTGATGCAACAGCGACCACCTCCTTGAGCTATGCGGGTAGAGAGTTTTTAGGACTTTACCTTAGCACTGGCTATAACTACCTTAACAGCTACACCTATGCGGGATCCACCGTAAAGAGAAGAGTAATACCTCTTAGGGCGGTTCTGTCTTTAAAGCCTTTTGAAGGTTTAAGCTTTAGCACAGACAACCTCTACGATGTGGAAGGCGGTTCCCTTTTACAAACTTTTGGCAGTGTAAGCCTTGGATACAAACGAACAACTCTTACTTTGGGACAAATACTGTCAAGAAACTTTTCTGGGCAGAGGCTTTTGGACCAAACTACTCTGAGCCTAAACACAGCCTACAGGTCAGCAGTTTTTAGTTTTTCTCTAACGAGGGACAACAGAATAAAGAAGGATTTAACCAGACAAGCAAGCCTTGACTACAGAGGCGCATGCTGGAGCTTTGGACTGCTTGCAAGGGATAATTACGATGGAACAAAGGGGAAGTATATAAAAGAGTTATACCTTACCTTTAATGTCTTTGATTTGCGAAGACTTACAGTGCCTCTAAGGAGATAAGAATGTTTTTTAGCTTTCTTGTTTGAGCTTCCACGTCTTCTGAAGAAAAGATGGCAGAACCTACCACTATTATGTCCGCTCCAGCCTCTGCCACCTGCCTTATGTTGTCTTCCTTTATCCCACCGTCTATTTCTACAAGCACCTTTGGATTTATCTCCAAGACCATAGCCTTTAGCATTCTTAACCTTTCTATGGACCTTGGGATAAATTTCTGTCCTCCAAAGCCCGGATTTACCGACATCAAAAGCACGAAATCCACATAGTGCAGAACTTCTTCTAAGAGTTTAAGGGATGTGGCTGGGTTTATAACCACCCCTGCCTTTGCACCCAAGCTCTTTATTAGCTCAAGGCTTCTGTGAATGTGATAGTTGTTCTCTATATGTATGCTTATCATATCTGCGCCTGCCTTTACAAAGTCTGGAATATACTTATCCACGTTCTCTATCATCAGGTGGGCATCCAAGGGTATGGAGCAGTGCTTTTTTATGCTCTCAAGCACCACAGGTCCAAAGGTTATGTTTGGCACAAAGTGCCCGTCCATCACGTCAAAGTGCAGTATGTCCGCACCACCTCTTATACAGGCGGATATCTGCTCTCCAAGTCTGTAAAAATCGGCCGAAAGAATAGAGGGAGCCAACAGCTTCAATAGGCTTCCTCCTCCACTCTTATAATAGTGGGGCTTCCTTCCACAACTGGAAGCTTTTGGATATCGCCAACTGCCCTTTGCATGTCCATTTCATAAGCTTTGTGGGTAAGTATAACCAAAGGCACTATAGGCTGACCTTCTCTGCCTGCTGCCTTACAAACCTTTTCCTTTTGAAGGACAGAGGCTATGCTGATGTTATACTCTGCCAAAACGTGGGCTATCTTTGCCAACACTCCAGGTCTGTCTGGGACGTCAAACCTAAGATAATATCTACTATAGAAGTTTTTATTGATCCTTAGCGGTTCCTCACTTTCCCACGTATGCTTGGGAGGGATACAGTAGTTTATGCTCTTTGCAATATCCACTATGTCGGAAACCACTGCCGATGCGGTAGGTTTTGAGCCAGCCCCCCTTCCGTAGAACATGGTCTTACCAACAAAATCCCCCTCTACCAAAACTGCGTTATAGACATCTGAGACCTTAGCTAACGGGTTGTCAGTAGGTATAAAGGTAGGATGAACTCTAAGTTCTACTTCCGAATCCATCCTTTTTGCTATGGCCAAAAGCTTTAGCGTGTATCCCAATTCCTTTCCAAGTTCCACATCCAAAAGGTCAACCTTTCTTATACCTTCTACGTATATTTCATTAAAGGGAAAGTGCTTTCCAAAGCCTACATAAGCTAAAAGGCTTAGCTTGTGCGCAGAGTCCCAACCGTCTATGTCCAAAGAAGGGTCTGCTTCTGCGTATCCGAGCCTTTTTGCCATATCAAGGGCCTTTTCAAAGCTAATGTCTTCTTCTAACATTTTGGTAAGTATATAGTTTGTGGTGCCATTCAGTATTCCGTAAATATTTTGCACTCTGTTCCCAACCAAGCCCTCCCTTAGGGCTTTTATGATCGGTATTCCTCCACCTACAGAAGCTTCAAAGCCTAAGAGAACTCCCTTCTCCTTTGCCTTATGGAATATCTCATATCCTTCTTCTGCAAGCAGGTGTTTATTTGCAGTCACTACGTGCTTACCCCTTTCTATAGCCTCCAGTATTAGCTTCTTTGCAAAGTCTTTACCGCCTACCAGCTCTACCACGATTTGGGAGTTTTCTAAGACTTCCCTGTAGTCTGTAGTTCTTAGGTGTTCTGGCACGTTATACTCTCTTGGTTTGCTCCAATCTTTGTCCGCTACTTTGCTTATTACGATCTCAAGCCCCGTCTTCTCTTTTATTACCTTAGCGTTTTCCAACAACAAAGCGACCGTGCCTGTGCCCACTACACCGCATCCAACTATACCAACACTAACTTTCACAAGCTTGATATTTTATAATAAATTCGGAGGTGTGAAATGTTTGAAGAACTAACAGACAAAGATATATACGACAAGGCTATATCTGCAGAGAAACCTGCGGTGGTAGTGTTCTACAAGCCAGGAAATGAAAAAAATCAGGAAGTTTTCCAACTGCTGTCAAAGTTTCAGGCGATATACGGAGATAAGGTAAATTTCTTTAGCATGAATGCAGAGGAAAACACAACTCCCGAGGACCTTGGCATATTTTACTTCCCCACAGTTCTATACTTTAGGGACACCATGGAGTTGGAACGGCACGATTACACGCCTACAGAGGAGGAAGTAGATAAAGCAATAAGGAGGCTTTTGAGGTTATGAAGCTTCTTTGGGCTCCTTGGAGAAGCGGATACGTAGAAAAGGTGGATCAATTCTCTGAGTGCTTTCTTTGTGAAGCGGTCAGACAGCCAAAAGAAAAGTTAAGGGATTATTTGGTGTTATACAGAGGGAAAAAAGCCTTTGTTATATTCAACAAGTATCCCTACAATGCAGGACATCTTATGATAGCTCCAAAGGATCACATAGGAGACTTTAGCCTTTTGGATGAGGAAACGGTGCTTGAGACCCACAAGCTAACTGTAGCTTGCATAAAGGCTTTGGAGCAAACGATTAAGCCACACGGCTTTAATCTTGGGTACAACTTGGGAAGGTCTGCGGGTGCTGGGCTGGAAAGCCACATACACCTTCATATAGTCCCAAGGTGGAACGGAGACACTAACTTTATGCCTACCGTAGCCCAAACAAAGGTAATATCTCAGGATCTTTGGGAGCTTTACGATAGGATAAAGCCCCATCTTGAAAGACTGCTGAATGCTCCTTGAAGTAAAAGATCTATCTCTTAGTTATGGTTCAAAAAAAGTTTTGAAGAATGTTAGCTTTTCCTTGGAGAGGGGAGAGGTTCTCTGCATAGTGGGAGAGTCGGGTTCTGGAAAAAGTTCCATCCTGCTTTCCATCATCGGCCTTTTACCAAAGCACAGCTCAATAAGCGGAAGCATAAAACTTGAAGGCAAGGAACTAATAGGTTTGCCGGAAACAGAGTATGCAAAACTGAGAGGGAAAGATATAGGTATAGTTTTTCAGGAGCCTTCTTTGTATTTGGACCCTCTCTTTAAAGTAAAGGATCAGATAATAGAGGCATACACTACACATTTTGGGAAGGCTGGAGCGGAGGAAAGAGTGGTGGAAACTCTAAAAAAGGTAGGCGTGCAGGATGTGGAAAGGGTTATGAACTCTTATCCTCATCAGCTTTCGGGAGGTTTAAAGCAAAGGGTTTGTATAGCTATAGCCACCGTTTGCGATCCAAGTCTCATCTTAGCAGATGAACCAACAACAGCTCTGGATCTGACGGTGCAAAGAAAGATACTGGGACTTTTCACAAAGCTGAAAGACGAGGGAAAGGGCATAATCTTAGTCACTCACGATTTTGGAGTGGTGGCAGAAGTGGCAGACAGGGTGCTGGTCTTAAAGGAAGGAGAGGTGGTAGAGTCTGGCTCAGTGTGGGAAATATTTGACGATCCAAAACACGAATACACTAAAAGCCTACTGTCTGCTACCTATCTAAAGGCTTAAACCGTGCCCTCTTCTCTTACCTTTTGCCTTGAGAGTATGTAGTTTTTCCTCAAGATTGCCCTATTGACCGCATCCACAAAACCATTCACGCTTGCCTTTATAACATCCACATCCACACCCCTTCCAGAGGATTTTACTCCGTCCAATTCTATAACAAGCCTTGACTCCGCTTGAGCGTCTGTGTTGGGAGTGAGCGCTTTTATGGAAAAATCTATCAGCTTTGGCTCAATGCCAAGAGCCTTTTGTATAGCCTTTATTATAGCATCCACGGGACCGTTTCCGGTAGATGTTGCAGTCCTTTCCTCTCCCATGTAAGACAGAACTACGGTGGCTGTGGGTAAGATTTTATCTCCTGTTTGCACCTGATAGTGAAGCACTTTTACCGGTTCTTCCTCTTCCACCTTCATTACCTCTTGGTATATCAGAGCTTCAAGGTCTTCCTCATAAACTTCTTTCTTTTTGTCTGCCAACGCTTTGAATTTTTCAAAGATTCTATCTATTTCTACTTCCGAAAGTTCATAACCCATGTCTTTTAGTTTGCTCTTTAGTGCATGCCTTCCGGAGTGCTTGCCCAGAACTATACGTGTAGCTGGAAATCCTACATCCTCTGGGCTCATGATCTCATAAGTAAGTGGGTGTGAAAGCACACCATGTTGATGTATGCCAGATTCGTGGGCAAAGGCATTGTCCCCTACCACCGCTTTGTTAGGTGGCACAAAGCTTCCCGTGATCCTACACAGCAACCTACTGGTTTTATAAAGCTCTTTGGTGTTTATGTTTGTGTATAGCTCACCAAAGAAATCCTTTCTTACCTTCAAAGCCATAACGATCTCTTCCATTGCAGCGTTGCCAGCCCTCTCACCTATTCCGTTTATTGTGCATTCCACCTGCCTTGCACCGTGTTTCACAGCCATAAGTGAGTTTGCCACAGCCATCCCGAGATCATCATGACAATGCACGCTTACAATAGCCTTATCTATGTTAGGAACGTTGTTCATTATGTCTTCAATAAGCTTTGCAAACTCTTCGGGAACTGCGTATCCCACCGTATCTGGTATGTTTATCACCGTTGCGCCAGCCTTTATAGCCCTTTCAATTATTCTGTAGAGAAACTCCCTTTGGCTTCTGGTAGCGTCCTCGCAAGAAAACTCCACGTCATCTGTAAAGTTTCTTGCAAAAGCAACTGCCCTGCTGGCTCTTTCTAAAACATCTTCTGGTTGCATTTTCAGTTTATACTTCATATGGATCTCAGAGGTCGCTATGAATGTGTGGATCCTTTTTCTTTCTGCTGGTTCCAAAGCTTGCGCAGCTAACTCTATATCCTTCTCCAATGCCCTTGCCAAAGAGCATATAACTGGGCCTTTTACTTCCTCTGCTATGAGTCTTACCGCTTCAAAGTCTCCTTTGGATGCTGCGGCAAAACCAGCTTCTATAACATCCACACCTAACTTGGCAAGCTGTAATGCCATCTGTAGTTTTTCTTCAGCGGTCATAGAAAAACCTGGCGCCTGTTCGCCGTCCCTAAGCGTGGTATCAAAGATATAAACTCTGTTATTCATCCGAAACCTCCTTATACTCTAAATGATAATAATTCTCATTTGTGAAAAGTCAAGGGAAAAGTGTATAATCTAACACATGCGGGAAATTTTAAGGCGCTTATCTGAGTTTGATAACTTAAGTAAAGAGGAAATGGTTCGGGTTCTTGAGGATATCACGGAGGGTAGGGCGACAGATGCTCAGATAGGTGCTTTTTTGATGGGACTGAAGATGAAGGGAGAAACCGTAGAAGAGCTTGAGGGTGCAGCAAGTTTTTTTAGAGCTAAAGCGACAAAGGTAGAAGTGGAAGATCCAGAAAACTTGGTGGATACCTGCGGGACTGGTGGAGACCTGGCAGAAACCTTTAACGTATCCACGGTGACTGCCTTTGTTTTGGCTGGGGCAGGCATAAAGGTAGCAAAGCACGGCAATAGGTCTGTTTCCTCCAAAAGCGGAAGTGCGGACCTTTTGGAACACTTAGGAGCAAAGATAGATTTGGGTCCCCAGCAGGTGAAAAGGATGATAGAAGAGATTGGCATAGGCTTTATGTTTGCTCCAATATTTCATCCTGCCATGAAAAGGGTAGTGGGTCCAAGAAGGGAAGTAGGTATAAGGTCTGTTTTCAATCTTATAGGTCCATTGTCCAATCCGGCAGGTGCAAAAAGACAGCTCTTGGGTGTGTTTTCGGACCAGTTTGTGGAAAAGATAGCTCGGACACTTTTAAAATTGGGTGTGATCAGCGCAGTGGTGGTTCATGGCAAAGATGGGCTTGACGAAGTTTCCATATCCGCACCAACCACCATAGCAGAGGTTAAAGGAGGTGAGGTGAGCCTGTATGAATTTACCCCAGAAGATTTAGGCTTTAGGCGTTATCCACAAGATTACATAAAAGTCAAATCTGTGGAAGAGAGCGCAAAGATAGCTTTATCTGTGCTGAGTGGAGAACCCTCCCCAGCTCTTGATATGGTCCTTTTAAATGCTACCTTTGGGATTTTGATATCAGGAAAGACAGATGACAAGCGCACCGCATTAGAGATGGCAAAGGAGTCAATAAAGAGTGGTAAAGCCAAAGAGAAACTCTTCAAATTCATTGAACTTTCAAAGCAGGTTTAATGTTCAAAATCGGAAAGGTGTCCTATCTTAACACCCTACCGCTCTTTTATAAATTTAGAGATCCAAGAATTGAGCTTGTAGAAGGACACCCTTCTCAACTTGTTAGCCTACTCAGAGAAGGCAAAATCCAAGCAGGCATAGTTTCGTCCGTAGAATACCTCCTTCGCCCTGACCAATACAGGATAATACCTAATATTTCTATCTCCTCAAGGGAAAGGGCATGCTCTGTAGCCATATTTTCAACCAAACCGTTGGTAGAACTGAAAAAAGTATATTTAACTCCCGCATCTTTAACTTCTAAATACCTGTGTTTTTATGTCTTAGAAGAGATATACAAGCTAAATCCAATATACACCGAAAACAAAGAAGAGGCGGATGCCTTTTTGCTTATAGGAGATGAAGCCCTTTCTACAAAAGCACAAAAGTTATATCCATACATCTACGACTTAGCCCAAGAGTGGTTCAAAGTGCATAAGTTACCCTTTGTGTTCGCTTTGTTCTTAGTAAGGTCAGACGCTCCCCAATACTTAGACGAATTGATAGAAAACTTGGTTTCTCTCTCCTTAGAGGCATTTTACAAGGATTTAGAAGAGGGCAAAATAGAGATAGAGGGATACTCTAAGGAAGAGCTTAAGGAATACCTTACGGAGTGCCTGAGTAACTCCTTAGGGGAAAGGGAACTTCTTTCTTTGGATATTTTCAAAAGATTTTTGGAAATAAAGGCGCTTTTGGTATAATTTTTAATAGGTCTGTGGGTCCAAAAGGGGACCCATGTTAAATTGGCAACTGAATAAGGTGTGGTTTCCTTAAGGGGGTATTCCTCTAATTCTTTTAGTGATGGACTTCGGAGGGTAATAAAATTGTGGCTTTTACCACTTTCTTCTTTTTGCGTTTCATAGCTTTAAAATTGATGCTTTTATGCGAAAACATAAAGTCATAATTATGCACGATTGCTTAAAGCATTGGGAGACAAGGACTTAAATTTGACAATAACACACTCAACTTTGCACAACCTCGCATTTTCGGAAAATAACCTTCATTTGCGAGGGGTACCCCCTTGACAAAATTATTGATTTGTCTTATTTTGATTAAGGTGGTCAGTTGGGGTTCCTAATCTACCGTGTGGAGTTGAAAGTTCGGTGGAAAGTCCATATAAATATCAGAGGCTGGTTGTTCCTAATCTACCGTGTGGAGTTGAAAGTCTGGCGGTAAGTCTATAAAAATATCAGAAGCTGGTTGTTCCTAATCTACCGTGTGGAGTTGAAAGAGCACAAAAGGTGATTTTAACACTTGGAAAAACTACTACGTTCCTAATCTACCGTGTGGAGTTGAAAGTAGGGCATCCGAATGCAAAAGATACTTGTGGGTCATCAGTTCCTAATCTACCGTGTGGAGTTGAAAGTCCCTTGGTCTTTGAAGCTGGGGAGGGGCTATTAGGGTTCCTAATCTACCGTGTGGAGTTGAAAGTCGGATATACTTGAAAAATCTATTGGTTGGTTTATACTTCTTAATTAATGGCTATCAAGTTATTGATAATAACATCACTTCTTTTCATACTATCGTGTGCAGGAAGGATAGAAGTAAATACCGAACCCCAAACCTATAGGCCACCTGGTCTGATAATAGCTTCAGAAAAAGCGGTAGAAAATGGAAAGAAACACCTCAGAAAGGGTAATTGTGGAAAAGCTATTCAAGAGTTTAACAAAGCCCTTGCTAAAAATCCTAATAACTTTGAAGCCCTATATTGGCTAGGCGTAGCAGAAGGTATGTGTGGTTATTACTCTGACGCATATAACAGACTTACTATTGCGTTAAGATACGCTCCAGACGGAACTTGGGAAGCTAGAGTAAATGCAAGCATAGGCCTTATTTTGATATTTATGGAAAAAGATGAAGAAGCAAAAATTTATTTTGATAGAGCCAAACGTATAGATCCAAGAAATGAGTTGGTAATAAAATACTCTGAAATTGAAACAAGAGGAAAAGGGAAGAAAGGAAGGGGAAAAATTAAAAAGAAGAAGGCTTTGGCCTAATTCTTAAGTGGCTTGATTGATTTGCTCTGCGTAGTATCTACTCAGTTTAAAAAACCTTCTTGCCCTTTCCTTGTGCTCTCTCTTTAGATCTTCCGGAAGATTAGGATCATCCAGCATAAAAGATTCCACTTTGCCACGCACGTATGCCCTGTAGCATTTAAAGAAGGGTAAAAAGATATCAAACTCTGGGTCCTTACTCAGGCGCTTGTATTCCTCTTCGTAAATCTCCGTCAAATCGCTCCTTCCGTAGAAATCAAGCTCCATAGAAAGAAAACACATATCATTTAGAACATCCCCACACCGAAACCTTTCGTTAAACTCTATGCAGTCAAATATGCACACTCCTTCATCCAAAAAGGCAACATGCTCAAGCCTTATGTCCCCATGTCCGTCCCTAATCCTTCCATCCTCTATCCTCTTTTCAAACAACCAAGCATAACGCTTGTAAAATTCCTCTGTCCTTTCCCTTATGAAAGTAAAATCGTCCTTTTCTATGGTTATACCCACGTATTTTTCTGTTTGAAGGAAATTTTCATCGGTGTTAAACCTCATCACTTCCAACCTACCAAACTCATCCCTTCTTTCTGCCCTTTGATGGAAATTCCATAGGTGTTTGGATAAAGCCTTTATCTGCTCAGCTGTTAGACTACTTAGCAGGTTTTTCATAATCCTATTTTCCGGTATCCTTCTCATCTTTACCGCATACTCCACCACCTGTCCTTCTCCTCCCAAGCTGTAGCCTTCAGCAGTTTTTACTATAGGCACAACCTCCAAATAAACCCACGGGCAGAGCCTTTTGTTTAAATCCAACTCCCTTTGGCAGTTTTCCTTTCTCTTTTCCAAAGTAGAATAATCCAAAAAACCAAAATTTACAGGCTTTTTTATCTTGTAGGCAAAGTCCTCGGTTAATATAACCCAACTGGCGTGGGTCTGCACTAAATCACCTTTTAGCAAGCTAACAAGGGCATCTATCAGCTTGTTGTCCATGATGAGCTAAACCCACAAGTTGTTCAAATCTTTCTATACCCTGCTCTTTCATGTATTGGGATATACCTTCAATTATACCCAAAGGACTGAGTGGATCAAAAAAGTTAGCAGTTCCTACTTGTATCGCACTTGCCCCAGCTAAAATATGCTCAAGGGCTGAGTTTGTGTCAAATATTCCACCTACCCCTATTATTGGAATCTCTTCTCCTAAAGCTTGATACAGCTCCCAAACCATCCTGACTGCGATAGGTAAAATGGCAGGTCCGGAAAGCCCACCTTTTACCGTAGATAGCACAGGTTTTTTTGTTCTTATGTCTATCTTCATCCCAACTATGGTGTTTATGGCTACCAGCCCGTCCGCACCGTTTTCTACGCATACTTTGCCAAAAGGAACCACTTCCCCAGTGTTTGGAGATAGCTTTACAAGCACTGGCTTTTTAACTTTTCCTTTGATTCTGCTCACCAAATTACCCAAAACCTTCAGGTCGTGTCCAAAGGCAAGCCCACCTTTCTTTACGTTCGGACAAGAAACGTTCAGCTCGTAAGCGACAATCTTATTTGCACCCTCCAAAGCCATGCAAACTTCTAAGTATTCCTCTTCTGTTTCCCCAAAAACGTTAGCTATAAAGTGGGTGTTTAGCTTTTCTATTTTTGGATAGATCTTTTTCAAGAACTCTTCCACGCCGGGATTTTGAAGGCCTATGGAGTTTAGCATACCACAAGGAGTTTCCGCTATTCGGTTTGGTTCATTGCCCTGACGTGGCCTTAAGGACAAGCCCTTTGTAACTATCGCACCAAGCTTAGACACATCGTAAAGCTCCAAAGCCTCCAAACCATACCCAAAGGTCCCGGAGGCAACCCATACAGGGTTTTTAAACTCAATACCAAAAAGTTTAATGGAAAGATTCATAGGGCTTAAAATTATAAATTATGAAAGTTGCCATAGTAGGAGCTACGGGAGAAGTTGGGCGAGCCTTTTTAAAAGTCTTAGAAGAAAGAAATTTTCCGGTAGATGAACTTTATCTTTTTGCTTCCGAAAAGTCTGAGGGGGTAGAGCTAACCTTCAGAGGCGAAAAGTTCAAGGTAAGGGCACTCAACAAAGAAACCTCCTTCAAAGGCATAGACATAGCGCTTTTCTCTGCAGGTTCTGGTATAAGCAAAGAATATGCTCCAAGGTTTGTAAAGGACGGATCGGTGGTTGTGGATAACTCATCAGCGTGGAGGTTAGATCCAGAAGTGCCATTGGTGGTGCCAGAGGTTAACCCGGAGGATGTGGAAAATCACAAAGGAATTATAGCCAATCCAAATTGCTCTACCATACAAATGGTAGTAGCTCTAAAGCCAATATACGATGCGGTGGGAATAGAAGCTATAGTGGTATCCACTTATCAATCGGTCTCCGGTGCTGGTGCAAAGGCTATAAAGGAGTTGGAAGAACAAACCAAAGCTTGGTGTGAAGGAAAAGAAATGGAAGTTAAACATCTTCCAAGAAGAATAGCCTTCAATGTGGTCCCACAGATAGACGTATTTACAGAAAACGGATACACCAAGGAAGAAATGAAGATGCTAAACGAAACAAGGAAAATACTGCATGACCAAAACATAAAGGTTAGCGCTACCACGGTAAGGGTTCCTGTCTTTTACGGACACTCGGAGGCGGTTTCTGTAAAGCTAAAGAAACCCTTAGAACCAGCAGAAGCCATGGAGCTTTTAAGAAAGGCAAAGGGTGTGATTCTCGTAGAAGATGGCTATCCCACACCGATAGATGTAGCAGGCAAGGATGAGGTGTTTGTGGGTAGGATTAGGAAGGATTTGGTTTTTGAGCCGGGACTTTCTATGTGGATTGTTGCAGACAACATAAGAAAGGGTGCGGCAACTAACGCGGTGCAAATAGCGGAGCTTTTGATCCATGCTAAAGCTTAAAAACTCTGCCCTTCAGAAGATGATTCTCCAAGCGGAAAGGGATTACCCTTATGAAACCTGTGGCCTTTTGCTTGGTAAATACGAAAAGGACTTAAGAATTGTTTTTGGAGCCTATGAAACACCGAATGCAAACCCAGATAGAAAAAACGACAGATACGAAATAGATCCAAAGGATTACCTGAAAGCGGAAAAAAAAGCAAGGGAGTTTGGGCTTGAAATTGTAGGTGTGTATCATTCTCATCCAGACCATCCCGACAGGCCCTCCCAGTTTGACCAAGAAAGAGCCTTTGAAGGTTTTTCTTACATAATCCTTTCCGTTAGCAAAGGAAAAGTGGTATCATACAGAAGTTGGGAGCTGATAGATGGAAGATTTAGAGAAGAACCCATTGACATATTCGGATGAGCTTTTAAAGAGCATAAAGTGGAACGCTGATGGGCTTGTGCCTGTGATAGCACAAGACTACAGGACTGGGGAAATAAGAATGTTTGCATGGGCAAATCAACTTGCTCTAAGGCTAACCTTACAAACAGGCTATGCCCACTACTATTCAAGGTCAAGGAAAAGCGTGTGGAAAAAGGGGGAAAGCTCCGGAGAACTCCAAAGGATAGTTGAAATAAGGATAGACTGCGACGAAGATGTTCTTTTATATATCATCAAGCAAGAGCTGAACAAAGCTTGCCATACAGGAGAAAGAAATTGCTTTTTTAGGAACATAAAAGGGGAAAAGGTAGAAAAACCTTTGCCCTTTGAAACACTTAGCAGGCTTGAGGAGGTCATAAAACAGCGCCTTTCAGAAAGACAGGAAGGTTCATACACAGTAAAACTCTTTATGGAAGGTGAAGACAGAATTCTTCAAAAATTCGGAGAAGAGGCAATAGAGGCCCTGATAGCGATAAAAAACGGAGAGCAAAAGCAAATAGCCATGGAGGTTTCAGACCTTTTGTATCATTTAACCTTGGCTTTGGTGACCAAAGGACTGGAGTGGCATCAAATTATGGAAGAGCTTGCCAGCAGGTTCAAAAAGTGATAAAATAAAAAGACTAAACCTTGTTCCCACTGGCATTAGTGGGGACCTAAAAAGGCCAGGAGGTTGCTATGGCAAAGAGGTATTACGAGACTACAAGATACTACGAAAGTGTGATAGTTCTAAAGCCTACTCTTTCGGAAGAGGAAGTAAGCAGAAGGGTGCAGGAGATAAAGGACTATATAGCCAAGAAGGGTGGTGAGGTGCTCGGCGTAACAGATTGGGGACTAAAGCAGTTAGCCTACAGAATAAATCACTTCAGCAGTGGAAGATATTTTATCATTCAGATCAAATCAAGCAATCCAGAATTGCCCAATGATTTGGATTTTTATTACAGGATAAACGAAGATGTAATAAGGTGGTTAAACTTTCGGGTGAGCGAAAAGGAGATCACAACCAATGCTTAACAAAGTGATCATAATAGGTAACTTGGTAAGGGACCCTTCAATAATTTACCTGCCTTCCGGCACACAAGTTGCTGAGTTTTCCATAGCTTACAACAGAAGATTCAAGGTTAGGGACGAATGGAGAGAAGAAACACACTTTTTTGATGTAAGAGCCTACGGTAGGTTAGCAGAAAGTCTTAGCACAAGGCTTTTTAAAGGCTATACAGTGGTAATAGAAGGAAGACTTTCTCAGGATAGATGGACAGATAAAGAGGGAAAAAACCAAAGTAGGGTTAGAATAGTGGCAGAATCTGTTAGAATTGTAAGAAAACCAAAAATGGAAGAACCCATAGAAGAGGAGGTATTGCCTAAGGACATGGAGAATCCTTTTCCTTCCGAAGAAGACGAACTATCATTTTAAGGAGGTTTTAGCATGGAGATAAAAAGGAGCGCAAAAAAAACCTGTTACTTTTGCGAGAAAGGCAAGAACCCGTCCTACAAAAACTATGAAGAACTTACCAAGTTTATATCCGAAAGAGGCAAAATAATAGGTAGAAGGCACACTGGTGTATGTGCCAAGCATCAGCGTATATTAGCCAGAGAAATAAAAAGGGCAAGACAGTTGGCTCTAATGCCTTACGTTATCATCTGAGGAGGTAAGTAAGATGAAAGTGGTGCTTCTCAGAGAACTGGAAGGTTATGGCAATATGGGAGATGTGATAAACGTAAAGGACGGATTTGCGCGTAACTATCTAATACCCAAAGGTATAGCACTTCCTGCCACGGAATCAAACTTAAGACACGTCAAAAGTATAATCTCCCAAAAACTTAGGAAGCTTCAAAAAGAAAAAGAAAAGGCTTTGGCTTTGGCGAAAAAATTGGAAGGCTTTATGTTGGAAATAAAGCATCCTGTGGGTGAAAAGGGAAAACTCTATGGTTCGGTAACAAGTGCAGAGATTGCCAAAGCCCTCAGTGAAAAAGGGTTTGAAATAGATAGAAAAAAGATAATTCTTAGCAAACCTATAAGGGAAGTGGGAATATACACTGTGCAAATAAAACTCCACCCGGAGGTTGAGGTTCAGATAAAAGTTGACGTGCAACCTCAGAAGTAGGTTTTATATTTAAAAGTATGAGAAATGTATTAGTAAAGGATAGTTTTCTAAGTAGGCAAGGTTTTTGGTTATTCCTAGCCTTTGGGCTTATGCTCTCCGTTCTACTTTCCTTTCTTCCCTACGATAATACTTTTTGGTATAAATCCGCTACAATACTTTACGGGCTTTCCATCCTATTATATCTTTCTGTGTTCCTAACAAAGGAGGGTTTACTGTACCACGCATCAAGTGTTACACTTTTCTTAGGCTTACTTTTGAACTTAACCGGTATGATAAGGAGAAGCATACAGACTTATGAAATGGGTGCTTTTCATCCACCATGGTCCAATCTATTTGAGGCTTTAACCTTTTGGAGCTTTGTAACGGGTGCGATTTATTTAATCATAGAAAGAAAATACGGTGTAAAGCTCTTAGGTTTGTTTGTGCTACCAGTTGTATTTGGATTGTCTCTTTTTGCGGTTTACAAAGCAAATGCAGAAATAGTGCCTTTAATGCCGGCGCTGAGAAGCTATTGGTTATACCTGCATGTTGTAACTGCCTTTGTTGGTTATGCAGGTTTTACGGTTGCCTTTGCTGGCGCGGTTTTGTATCTGCTAAAAGAAAAGAAACCAAACTTAAACTTCTTACCATCTTTGGATATTCTGGATGAAATTGCCTATAAATCGGTGGTTACAGTGTTTCCCATATGGACTGCCTCCATCATCTTAGGTGCAGCTTGGGCTAACGAAGCATGGGGAGGTTACTGGAGCTGGGACCCGAAAGAAGTATGGTCCCTTATAGTTTGGCTCTTCTTTGGTGCTTACCTTCATACAAGGCAAATGCTTGGCTGGAGAGGGACAAAAAGCGCATGGCTGTTAGTTTTTGGATTTATAAACGTGCTAATATGCTTTTTTGCAATAAATCTTTTCTTTCCGGGACTTCACAGCTACGCGACAGACTAAGAAAACTCTTCTTCAACCATTCTTGATTCTTTTATTGCCTCTTCTACTATTGAATGTAGTTCCTGCTTTGTAATACCCAAAGTTTTGGCAACTTTTTCTATAACCTTACTATCTGTGGAGTCTTCTATCAACTCTACCAAAGAAAGTATAAAACTCAACTCATTAGGCTTTCTCTCAAGAGCATCCTGAATTTCTTTGTCCAGTCCCAACTGTGAAGCTATCTCCTTGGGTTCTTGCCCAAAGATCTGCCAGGATAAGGAAAACAAACCAACCAAGTGAGCTTTCCCTTTCAAACCTGGAGCATAAATCTCTGCCAATTTTTCCGACAGGCTAGCCCTATAAAGAGCCTTTTTCCAATATTCTTTTTCTTTTTCTCCTACAAACATTTCGGAAAGGGCAAGGATTATCACAAATTTAACTATGTTATCAAAACCCAAACGAACTATTGCTTCCTCTAAGGTGCCTATTTTTTTAATTCTACGGAACATAGCGGAGTTAGCAAACTTCAGCAATTTATATGTTGCTCCCACATCCTGTTCTAAAATATTAGCGACTCGTTTTAAATCACCTTCTTTCAGGGCTTTGTAAAGCTTAAATAAAGTACCTTTGAGATAAACTATAGCTTTTGTATCCTTTAAGAGTACGGGAGGGGAAAGGTAGTTACCCTGAAAATAGTTAAAACCGAGTTCTTTTGCCATTTTATAATCTTCCTCCGTTTCTATATTTTTGGCTATTGCACCCTTTTTTAAACTTTTGAGTATAGCTATTACTTCCTTTAGCTCCACCAGATTGTAAGGGTTGTTTTTAATATTTATCTTGACAAAATGGGCTTTGTTTAAAATGGGTAGATAATCTATCCTCTCAAACCCAAAATCATCTATACAAAACTTAAAACCTCTTTTAAGTAAAATGTCTATAGCGTCGTAGGTTTGATTTGTTATACTTTTGTTTTCCACTAACTCTATGCCAACGTATTCTGGGGAAACAAGGTCAAACATAGAAGCTTCCAAAAATACGGCAGGCACATTCACAAAAACCAACTTTCCTCCACCAACTTTGTACATACCCAATTCCACTAATAGATCTACCGCAATACTGGTAGCCTTTAATGGATCTAGATTTTGAGGATGTTTTCCCGTTTCTCTATCTTGCAAAAATACCTCCCAGAAAACTACGTTGTTGTGCTTATCGTATATAGCTTGCCTACTTAATACATGCATAAATAGAAAACCTCTTCAGCAAGGTTAAAGCATATAGCAAGCATCCTGTGTTAAATTATAGCATGGAAATACTATGGCTTAAACCGTATACTCGTATGTATCAAGCTTAGGTGTAATACTATATTTCAGAATATCAAAAAGTAGAGTTTTTAAAATGACATCCACCTCCTCCTGACTATCTCCCACAACGTTTATATGTCCCATTTTCCTTCTGGATCTTTTTTCCTTTCCGTACCAGTAAAGCTTAGACCCTTCTAAGGAAAGGATCCTTTTTATGTCTATCTCTTCGTAAGATTTGCCGATTATGTTTATCATACCAGAAGGGCTTTTCAGCTTTGTAGAACCAAGGGGTAAGCCTGAGATTGCTCTAAGTAGGTTTTCAAACTGGGAGGTGTAACAGCCGTCCAAAGTCCAGTGACCCGTATTGTGCGTCCTGGGAGCCATTTCGTTTATAAGTATGTGTCCATCCTTTGTGTGAAAAAACTCAACGCACAGAATTCCAACGATATTTAGCTCTTCCATCAAAGATATGACTATCTCCTGAGCAAGCGGAAGATTTAAGTCAGCGGTTTTGTTGTAGATAAGGATCCCCTCCTCGTGATAGTTTATTGTTGGTGGATATAGTTTTATTTCTCCTTTATCGTTTCTGACACCTATTATGGAAAACTCAAAATCAAAATCTACAAATTCTTCCACCAAAAATCTCTCTTCCTCTCTGTGGTTCATCATGACGGTCTTAAGTTTTTCCCCGTTCCTTATCAAGTACTGACCCTTTCCGTCATAGCCCAAACTTTCTGCTTTTACTACCACAGGCAATTTAAACGTAGAAACAACCCTGCTTAAGTCTTTCCCAAAGGCTACCGCAAAGTTTGGCACAGGATAGCCCCCTCTTTTTAGAAACAGCTTTTCTTCCACTTTGCTTTTTTTAAGCTTTAGAACTTCCACAGAAGGCAAAGTTATATGAGAAACACTTTCCAACACCTCGTCGGGAATGTGTTCAAATTCATAAGTTACAACATCGCAAAGTTTTGCAAACTCATCCACTTCGGAGTAATCAAAGCATCTATCTGCTGCCTTACAAGCGGGAGAATCTTTTGATTTGTCCAAGACTAAAAACTCAAAACCGAGCTTTTTACCCTCAAGTATAGTCATCCAGCCAAGCTGTCCTCCACCCAATATACCTATTTTCATCAGTAAGTCCTTTGGGCAGGTTGGTATTTAAGTATGCTTACAGGTATATATTCAATCACAAGTTTGTCATCCCTTTGATATACCAGTGTATGCTTGAGAAAGTTTTTGTCGTCTCTGTTAGGGTAATCTTCCCTTGTGTGACTTCCCCTTGATTCTTTTCTGTGAAGGGCAGAATAGGCTACTACCCTAGCTAACTCCAGCATGTTTCTAAGTTCTAAAACTTCCACCAAGTTTGTGTTGAAGATTTTGCTCTTGTCCACCACCGGTATGGCTTCCCATCTTTCCAAAAGCTCGCTAAGCTCTTTATACGCTTCTTGCAAAGATCTTTCATCCCTAAATATTCCCACCTTTTCCCAGGTTATCTCGCCCATCCTTTTCCTTATGTCAGCCAACTTTTCAGACCCTTCCCTGTTCATTAATCTTTCTATGAACTCTATGTTCTTCTTCCTTTCCGCCTCGGTCAAAGGTAACCAATCTACCTGTTTGGCATACTCCCTTGCGGATATACCACAGAATTTACCAAAAACAAGGATTTCCGTTAGAGAGTTTCCTCCCAATCTGTTGGCCCCATGCACGGATACACACGCGCATTCTCCTACGGCGTAGAGTCCTTCCAGCTCTGTAGCACTGGTTCTGTAATTAACTACATGTATGCCTCCCATACAGTAGTGGGCGGTTGGCCTAATGGGAACCAGCTCTTTAACTGGGTCGACACCCTCAAAGTCTATAGCAAGCTGGCGCACTTGTGGAAGTCTTTCTTTTATCTTAGCCTCTCCCAAATGTCTCAGATCTAAATAAACATAGGCGCTTGTGCCACTGCCTACACCCCTTCCCTCTTTGATTTCATACTCTATTGCCCTTGAGACCATATCTCTTGGTGCTAGTTCCATCTTTTCTGGAGCATACCTTTTCATAAACCTCTCACCCAGCGCGTTTAGAAGGTATCCTCCTTCACCTCTACAGGCTTCGGAAAGGAGTATGCCCGTCTTTGCCAAGCCTGTGGGGTGGAATTGGATAAACTCCATGTCCTTTAGTGCCAAGCCAGCCCTAAAAGCAACAGCTACACCGTCTCCGGTGTTTCCAACTGCGTTTGTGCTTCTTTGCCAGTAAATTCTAGCAAAACCGCCCGTAGCCAAAATAACCGCCTTTGCTTCAATGTTTAACACTTCTCCGTTCTTTATGTCATAAACCGAAACTCCCTTTACTCTAACACCATTGTGGATTATGTCTAAGAGAAAGTATTCGTTGTAAAAGTCTATATTGTCGCGGGCTAACGCCTGTTCAAATAGAGTGTGAAGTATAACATGGCCTGTCCTGTCTGCGGAGAAAACTGTCCTTGGAAAAGATGCTCCGCCAAAGGGCCTTTGGGCTATCCTTCCATCCGGAAGACGTGAAAAGGGAACACCCCATCTGTCAAGTTCGTATATAATGTCAGGCGCATTTTCACACATAAAGAAAACCGCATCCTGATCCGCTAAAAAGTCCGAGCCTTTTATTGTATCAAAGGCGTGGGATTCGGGCGAATCTTCTGGGATAACATTACCAAGGGACGCATTTATACCTCCTTGGGCTGCGCCTGTGTGGGAACGAGTAGGATAAACCTTGGAAATGACCGCCACTCTAATGTTGGGGTCCATGCTCGCCTCAATTGCGGCCCTCAAACCTGCACCACCTGCTCCTACTATAACCACATCGTACCTTGCCATAGAGTATGATTATATTACCAAACTACTATCCTTTGTGCCTTTAAAATAAGCTCTGCTATCTCTTCGTAAGACTTTAGCTTTTCTTCTGGGATCTTCAGACCTCTGTCTCGGACGTCTTCCTTGCACGCAAACCAATCCCTTCTGGATGGAAACCTCAGAACCGCATCCTGAATTAACACAACCACATCCCCTTCTTCCAACAGATCCGAACTAAAATCTCCCAGCTTTCTTACCAACCAAAGGGTCCTTACCATACGAGCACCGCTTCCGAAGAGGCTAAAATCCTTTTAATTTGCTCAATGTTTATAAACTCCACATCTTTTACGAAGTCCCCTTTTTTTAGCCCCCTCTCCTCTGCAGAAAGGTCCTCTACGAAAAGTTTAACATTCACATACTCAAGATTCTCTATTAGCTTCTCAAAACCAGAAATTAAAAGATTTTCCCAGTTGCATCTTGTCAAGGTATAAACTCCATCTTTAAAAAAAATTATAAAAACTTCGTGGTTTATGCCCAAGGCTAAGCCCACACGCAAAGCTTCATGAGCTTTCCAAGAGAAAGGATCTCCTTTTATCAAGAGCACAATCTTCATTCAAGTTAGGTTTGGGCTCTCTGCAGTATTTTAACTACCACCCACCTTTTAGTCTTTGATAGAGGTCTCGTTTCCCTTATGACAACTACATCCCCTACTTTGCATTGATTTTCTGGGTCATGAGCATGATATTTTTTACTTCTTATTATGTGTTTTTTGTAAATTGGGTGTTGCACTTTTCTATCTACCCTAACTACAACCGTTTTATCCATTTTATCGCTTACAACAACACCCACAAACTCCTTTCTTTTTTCGTGCCATTTTTTTCTTTCATGCTTCACCCCTCAGCTGTTTTTGTCTAATGATAGTTAAAACCCTTGCTAAGTCCTTTCTCTTTTTTCTAATAATCATCTTGTCTTTTAAACCTTCAATCTTTTTCTTAAAACGCAGTTCCAAGATCTCTTTTCTAAGTTCTTTTTCTTTGTTTAACAACTCTTCAATTGAGAGCTTTGCCAGTTCTTTGGCTTTCATCCTCCAACACCCCCATGTTTCTTTACCAGTCTGACCTTTATGGGTAGTTTGGAAGATACTAACCTGCAGGCTTCTTCTGCAACCTCTTCCGACACACCGGAGAATTCATAAAGTATCCTTCCGGGTCTTACGACTGCTACGAAACCTTCCGGATCACCCTTTCCACCACCCATACGCACTTCATTGGGCTTTCTGGTATAGGGCTTATCGGGAAATATAGTTATCCATATCTTTGCTCCTTTGCGAAGGCTCCTAACCAGCGCAACTCTACCCGCTTCTATTTGCCTTTGGGTCAGCCAGCAAGCTTCTAAAGCCTGTATGCCGTATTCACCAAAAGATACTTTGTTGCCCCTAAAGGCTTTGCCTTTTAGCGTTCCTCTTTGCTGTTTTCTAAACTTTGTCTTCTTAGGTGCAAGAAAGGACATGTTAGCTTACCTCCTTCTCCGCTTTCTTTAAGTCTTCCTCTATCTTCTTGACGATCTCTTCTTTACCTGCTTTTAGCACATCACCCTTGTATATCCAAACCTTCACACCCAAAACTCCATACTTTGTCTGAGCTACTGCAAAACCGTAGTCTATATCAGCTCTCAGAGTTTGGAGAGGCATCCTTCCCACCAAAAACCATTCAGCCCTTGCCAACTCTGCACCACCTATTCTTCCCTTCACCTGAATTTTAACACCCTTTGCGCCAGCCTTAAGTGCGTTGTCTATTGCTCTCTTCATAGCCCTTCTGTGGGAAACTCTCCTCTCTATTTGCAGAGCTATTTCTTCTGCTACCAGCTGAGCGTCCAACTCGGGGACCCTAACCTCTTCTACGTTTATGTTGTAATTATAGCCTGGAGCAATGCTGAGTAGGTCCTTCTTAAGCTGTTCTACCTCCGCACCCTTGCGACCGATTATGATCCCGGGCCTTGCTACACTTATCCTTATTCTTACTTTCTCCGCCGCCCTTTCAATTATGATTTTGGAAATACCCGCTGCGCTATATCTCTTCTTTATGTACTCCTTAATCTTTAAGTCCTGATGCAAAAGCTTAGTGTAGTCTCTTTTATCCGCATACCACCTGGAGTTCCAGTCTTTTATAATTCCTATCCTAAAACCTATGGGATGCGTTTTTTGCCCCATCAGTCTTCCTCCTTCTTCTCCTCTAACTCTATGGTTATGTGGGAGGTTCTCTTTCTCACCATCGTAGCCCTTCCGTGCGCTCTTGGAATCCACTTTTTGTACATAGGACCCTCGTCTGCGACAGCCTTTTTTATGTATAACCTGTCAAGGTTCATACCCTTTTGCTCCGCATTTGCCAATGCGCTTTTTAAGACCCCTTCCACTATCCTTGCGGCCTTTTTGGGAATAAACTTTAGTTGATAAAGTGCATCACTCGCTTTTGCTCCCTGTATTATCCTTAGCACTTGCCTTGCCTTTATAGGAGAAATTCTTGCGTACCTTAAAACTGCCCGCATGCTTTCACCTCACTTTTTCTTGGCCACCTTTGAGGACTTTTCCGGGTGGCCTTTAAATGTCCTCGTTGGAGCAAACTCACCCAATTTATGACCTACCATATCAGAAGTAATATAAACTGGAACGAAAGTTTTACCGTTATGAACCGCTATCGTATGACCCACGAACTCTGGTATTATTGTAGTGTCCCTACTGTAGGTTTTTATCACCTTTCTTTCTCCCGTTTGGTTCATTTTTCTTATTCTATACCAAAGCTTTGGATCTACCCAAGCCTTCTTATCCACGAGTTTTCTGTATTCATCCCAAATCGCTTTGTATTTTTCGTATGCTTTTTGGAATAACTCTGGCGTATGCTGAACCTTTCTAACTTTTTTGTAAGCCTTCTGGACTTTTTTGTAAAGTTTCAGAAAAGTGTCCAGATCTTCTATTAGTTTATTCCTTTTGTTCCAAGCACCCTTAAAACCCATTACTTAATACCCTCCTTAAGAGGTTTGCCTTTCCTGTTAACTAAGATAAACTTGTCTGAATACTTTTTGCCCCTTCTTGTCTTGTATCCTTTTGTCTTCCATCCCCATGGAGACTCTGGATGCTTTCCTTTTGTTTTACCTTCACCACCACCGTGGGGATGATCCACAGGGTTCATAGCTGTTCCCCTTGTGTGAGGCCTCCACCCAAGCCAACGGTACCTTCCAGCCTTTCCGTATTTAACAAGCTCATGTTCAGCTAGTCCGACAGCTCCAACCGTAGCCATACATCTTTCATGAATAAGCCTTATTTCACCCGATGGAAGTCTTACTTGCACATAATCATCTACCTTACCTATTACCTGGGCAGAAGTTCCAGCGGACCTTACCAACTGCCCACCCTTACCCGGATGTAGCTCTATGTTATGAATGATAGTTCCCACTGGAATGAACTTTAGAGGTAAAGCGTTTCCGGGTTTTATCTCCGGAAGCTCCTTGCCTGCAATTGCATCTTCGTAGGATATAGAAACTACTGTATCGCCTACCTTCAGTCCTTCTGGCCATATTATGTACCTTTTTTCTCCATCTGCATAATGCAGTAGGGCTATTCGTGCAGACCTGAAAGGATCGTACTCTATGCTTGCAACCTTTGCGGGCACAAGACTCTTGTCTCTCTTAAAGTCTATTATCCTGTATCTCTTCTTGTGACCTCCGCCTCTGGACCTTACAGTGATCTTTCCGTGAGAGCGCCCTTTGGCCCTCTTGTAAAAGTATGTCAAAGACTTTTCAGGTTCTGACTTTGTTATTTCTGCAAAGTCGTACAGAACCGCATGTCTCTGTCCATTGGTGACCGGTTTTAACTTTTTCACACCCATGTTTTTACCTCACATTAGCAAGATCAATTTCTTGAGATGGGTCTATAGTAACTATGGCCTTCTTGTAAGCTTTTGTATATCCATACTTTCTGAATTTACCAAAAACCCTCTTCTTCTTTGGTTTTACTATCATGGTGTTTACCTTAAGAACCTTGACGCCAAAGAGCTTTTCTACAGCATACTTAATTTCATGTTTTGTGGCATCCATTGCCACTTCAAAGGTGTATTTTTTGTAATCTTCCATAAGTCTGTTGCTTTTTTCTGTAATTATTGGTCTTATGATTATGTCCTCTGGCCTTTTCATGAACCCAACCTCTCGTAAATTTTGTCAAGGGCTGGTTTGGTTATTATCAAATAGTCCGCCCAAAGAGTGTCATAAACATTAAGTCCTTCCACAGGAAGGACCTTTGCGTTCTGTAAATTTCTGAAAGATTTTTCCACTACTTGATCTCTTTCAGCAATCACAACCAAAACCTTTTTCTCTTCCAAGCCATTGGCTTTTAAGAATTCCACGGCCTTTTTTGTTTTTGGAACCTCTCCAATATTTATGCTATCCACCAATACTATTGCATTTTCCTTAGCCTTTGCGGAAAGAGCCATCTTTAGCGCCAACTTCCTTACTTTCTTAGGCAGAGGGTAGTAGTAATCCCTTGGTTTAGGACCGTGTGCTACACCACCTCCTACAAAGATGTTTGCTCCTCTGTCTCCATGTCTTGCGTTTCCTGTTCCCTTTTGGGGATAAAGCTTTCTTCCACTGTAAGCTACTTCGCCTCTAGTTTTGGTGCTGTGTGTTCCTTGCCTTCTTTTGGCAAGTTGCCACTTTACCACTTCCCACAAAATATGCTTCTTAACCTCAAGCCCAAATATATCTTCCCTCAACTCACTCATGCTTCACTCCTAAGGATGTTCTCTGGAATGTGTTTTATTCTATTTAGTTTCAACCTCTGTGATCTTCTGTTTGCTATCTTGCTCTTTTCTATAATCAGTATTCCCTTTGGGTGACCAGGTACTGAACCTTTCACAAGCATTACTCCTTTATCGGGCAACACATCCACCACCAAAAGGGATTGAACTCTTATCTTCTCCGCACCCCAGTGTCCAGCCATTCTTTTGCCTTTCCACACCCTTCCTGGATCAGTCCTTTGGCCTATAGAACCTACCGCTCTGTGATATCTGTGTCCGTGAGATCTTGGAAAACCGCCAAAGTCCCATCTTTTCATCGCACCAGCAAAACCTCTACCTTTGCTTATCCCAACCACATCCACCAAATCTCCAGGTTTAAAAACATCCTCCAACTTTATTTCTTGTCCCACCTGATAATCTTGGGGATTATCTACTCTAAATTCTTTTAACCTTTTTACCAGAATGGCACCAACCTTTTTTAGATGCCCTATCTCTGGCTTTGTGAGCTTTTTCTCTTTTACTTCAAAGGCACCCAGCTGAACCGCATTGTAACCATCCTTCTCCAACGTGCGAATGGCGGTTACAATATGCTTTGGAACCTTTATAGCAGTAACAGGCACCACTGTGCCGTCTTTCAAGAAAACCCTCGTCATACCCAACTTTATTCCAAAAAGACCCATACTCATGTTTAGCTCCCCATTTTAAGTTCAACGTCTACCCCTGCGGGCAGATTTAGGCTCATCAAAGATTCCACAGTTTGAGGGGTTATCCGAACTATATCCAAAATTCTTTTATGCTCCCTTATTTCAAAGTGTTCTCTAGACTGATCAAACTTGTGAGGAGAGCGTAAAACCACCCATCTTTTTCTTCTTGTAGGCAAGGGAATAGGACCTCTCACTATACCTCCTGTTCTCTTTACCACATCCACTATCTGCCTAACGGATTGATCCAACAATCTATGATCGTAAGATCTTAGCTTTATTCGTATTATGTCCTGCTCCATCCTTTACCCCTCAGTCAAGTATTTTTGTGACAACACCTGCACCTATTGTCTTTCCACCTTCCCTTATGGCAAACCTTAAACCTTCCTCCATCGCTATGGGCTTTATTAGCTCTACCTCAAGCTCCACATTGTCCCCAGGCATCACCATCTCCTGACCCTCCGGTAACTTCACCACCACCCCTGTCACGTCCGCCGTCCTAAAGTAAAACTGCGGTCTGTAATTCACAAAAAACGGACTGTGCCTTCCCCCTTCCTCCTTCGTCAATACATACACCTGTGCCCTAAACCTCCTGTGCGGTGTCACACTCCCAGGCTTTGCCAATACCTGACCCCTCTCCACGTCATCCTTACCTACACCCCTCAAAAGCACTCCTATGTTGTCCCCAGGCAATGCCTCATCAAGAACCTTCCTAAACATCTCTATGGATGTAGCCACTGTCTTTATCGGCTCTTCCCTCAGCCCAACTATCTCCACTTCCTCACCAGGCTTTAACACACCACGCTCTACCCTTCCTGTAACCACTGTTCCACGTCCAGATATGCTAAATACGTCCTCTATGGGCATCAAAAATGGTTTGTCTGCTTCCCTCACAGGTGTTGGAATGTATTCGTCCATGGCATTAAGCAGTTCCACTATGGCATTGCACCACTTGTCCGGCTTGCCCGCTTCTAACTCCTGCAATGTCCCTAAGGCTGATCCCCTTATAACCGGCACCTCATCCCCAGGAAATTCATACTTGTTAAGAAGCTCCCTCACCTCAAGCTCCACAAGGTCCAAAGCTCCGGATCATCCACCATGTCACATTTGTTCATAAACACCACTATGTAGGGAACATTGACCTGCCTTGCCAAAAGCACGTGTTCCCTTGTTTGGGGCATTGGTCCGTCTGCTGCAGAAACCACAAGAATGGCTCCATCCATCTGAGCTGCCCCTGTTATCATGTTCTTTATGTAGTCTGCGTGCCCTGGACAGTCTATGTGTGCATAGTGTCTTTTTGGAGTTTCGTATTCTACGTGTGTTATGTTTATCGTTATACCCCTTTCTTTTTCTTCTGGAGCTTTGTCTATTTCTTCGTATTTCATACACCTTGCTTTACCGCCGGGCATAACACCCGCAGCCAATGCGCATGTTATGGCAGAGGTAAGGGTAGATTTGCCGTGGTCTACGTGTCCTATGGTTCCTACGTTGACGTGCTCCTTCTCTCTTACAAACTTCTCCTTTGCCATATTCTCTACCTCCTTAATCTATGATTTAAGAGCTCCTGTTCTTTCTCCAATTATTTGTTCTGCCACATGCTGTGGCACTTCTTCGTAATGAGAAAATTTCATTATAAACGTTCCTCTTCCCTGTGTCAAGCTCCTCAGTGTGGTGGCGTATCCAAACATTTCCGCAAGTGGCACATAGGCTTTAACTACTGTTATGACACCTTTGTTTTCCATACCCATTATCTTGCCCCTTCTGGAGTTTAAGTCTCCTATAACATCACCTACGTATTCTTCAGGAGTTTCCACCTCTACTTCCATCACAGGTTCCAAAAGAACTGGGTCTGCCTTTTTCATTGCCTCCTTAAATGCTATGGATCCGGCTATTTGGAAGGCTATGTCTGAAGAGTCCACCTCATGATAAGAACCATCAAAAAGTCTAACCTTAACATCCACCACCGGATACCCAGCAACCACTCCGCTCTGCATAGCTTCTTTGACACCTTTCTCCACAGAAGGTATAAACTCCTTCGGTATAACGCCACCTACTATGGCGTTTTCAAAGACAAAGCCTTGTCCTCTTTCTAAGGGTTCTATTTCTATGATTGCGTGTCCGTATTGACCCCTTCCACCGCTCTGCCTTATAAACTTTCCTTCTCCAATAGCCTTTTTCCTGATGGTTTCCTTGTAGGCAACCTGAGGTCTGCCTACGTTGACTTCTACACCGTATTCCCTCCTCATCCTATCCACAATGATCTCCAAGTGGAGTTCTCCCATGCCGTGTATAAGCACTTGCCCAGTCTCTTGATCCACAGTGGCCTTAAAGGTTGGGTCTTCCTTCATGAACTTATTTAGGACTTGAGACAACTTTTCTTGGTCCTTCTTTGTCTTTGGTTCTATCGCCATAGAAATAACCGGTTCTGGGAATTCAAGCTTTTCTAAAACTATGGGATGTTTTTCATCGGAGAGAGTATCTCCTGTGGTCGCATCAAGCCCTACCGCAGCTACTATCTCACCCGCACCTGCTTCCTGCACATCTTCCCTTGAGTTAGCATGCATAAGCAAAAGTCTTCCTATCCTTTCTTTCCTGTCTTTTGTAGCGTTATATACGTAAGAACCTGCATAGACTTTACCGGAGAATACCCTAAAGTATGTTAGCTGTCCTGCATATGGATCGCTCATTACCTTAAACACGTATGCACAGAAAGGCTCCTCGTCCAGAGGCTTTCTTTCTTCTTCTTGACCAGTTTTGGGATTTATTCCCTTAACCGGAGGCACGTCCAATGGGGAGGGTAGATAATCTATTACCGCATCCAAAAGGGGCTGTATTCCCTTGTTTTTGAAGGCAGCACCACACAGAACTGGCACAAGCTTTCTCTCTATGGTAGCTTTTCTTAGCACTTTCTTGAGTTCTTCTACCTCAATTTCTTCACCCTCTAAATACTTCATCATGAGCTCATCATCCTGTTCTACTATAGCCTCCACCATTTTTGCTCTCCATTCCTGAGCTTTTTCCTTGTAATCCTCGGGTATATCCACTGTTTCGTATCGAGCACCCAGCGTTTCCTCAAGCCAAATGATAGCCTTCATTTGCATAAGGTCTATTACGCCTTTGAACTGATCTTCTGCACCTATGGGTATTTGAATAGCAACCGGTCTAATGCTAAGTTTGTTTTCTATTTCTTTGAAAACTCTGTAGAAATCTGCGCCAAGCCTGTCCAACTTATTTATGAAGGCAATTCTTGGCACGCCAAATCTGTCTGCCCACCTCCAGTTTGCCTCAGACTGAGGTTGCACACCTTCCACTGCGGAGAATATGAAAATGATGCCGTCCAAAACCTTCATGGATCGTACCACTTCCACAGAAAAGTCCACGTGACCCGGTGTATCTATGATGTTTATCTGGTGGTCTTTCCAGTAGCACGCAGTGGTAGCTGCGGTTATGGTTATACCCCTTTCCTTTTCCTGGGGCATCCAGTCCATGGTTGCAGCACCTTCGTGCACCTCTCCTATTTTGTAGGTTTTTCCTGTGTAATACAGTATCCTTTCAGTGGTGGTGGTCTTACCTGCATCTATATGCGCAACTATACCTATGTTTCTTAGTTTCTCTATAGGGACCAACCTTGGCATTTCTTACCTCCTTACCATCTAAAATGAGCAAAAACTTTATTTGCTTCTGCCATCCTGTGCGTTTCTTCTTTTTTCTTTATAGCTCCACCTTTACCTTCCAAAACATCCAAAAGTTCTGCTTTTAGCCTCTCTACCATAGTATAGCTTCCCCTATGCCTAGCTCTTTCTCTTGCTGCTTCTACCAACCACTTTAAAGCCAAACTGATCTGCCTTCTTGGAGGAACCTCTATGGGAACCTGGTAGGTTGCTCCTCCTACCCTTCTGGGCCTTACTTCATACTCGGGCTTTAGAGCATCCACAACTTTGTGCAAAAGTTCTACCGGATGCATCTTGGCTACCTTGGAAGCTTCTTCCAAGGCTGTGTATACTATCCATTCTGCCACGCTTTTTTTACCGTCCTTCATCACTTTGTTTATGAGCTTATGAACTATCACGTCTCCGTATTTTGGATCTGGTGGAATCTCTCTTGGTTTAACTGGACCTTTCCTTGGCATTACTTTTTACCTCCCGCTTGAGCTTGCTGTTTTGGTTTTTTTACACCGTACTTAGACCTAGACTGCTTTCTGTTGGCAACTCCTGCAGCGTCCAAGGCACCCCTTATGATTTTGTATCTAACGCCAGGCAAGTCCTTTACCCTACCTCCTCTAACCAAAACTATGGAGTGTTCCTGCAGGTTGTGTCCTTCTCCCGGAATGTAAGCTGTTACCTCTATGCCGTTGGACAATCTAACCCTTGCAACCTTTCTCAGAGCAGAGTTTGGCTTCTTTGGAGTAACGGTATAGACCCTGACGCAAATACCCCTCTTTTGGGGATTACCTTGCAAAGCAGGCGCTTTACTCTTTTTCTTCTTTTTCTCTCTTCCATACTTAACCAACTGATTAAAGGTCGGCATTCCTACCTCCTAAAGCTATTTATTATACCATACCTTTTTTAACTTCCACCTCTTCTACTTCCAACAAGCTGTATTCTCCCACACCAGTTCCAGCAGGAATGATATTACCTATGATGACGTTTTCCTTTATTCCTCTTAGCTCATCCACTTTTCCTTCGCAGGCGGCATCTGTGAGCACCTTTGTAGTTTCTTGGAAGGAAGCGGCAGATATCCAACTGCTGGAAGTTAGTGCCGCTTTGGATATACCAACGAGGATGGGTTCAACCTTTGGGATTTTACCACCCTCTTCTTTTATCCTTTTTATCTCTTCTCTCAATTCTTCCACATCCACCTCTTCATTGATCAGGAACCTGCTGTCTCCTGGATCTATAACCCTTCTTTTTCTTAGCATCTGTCTGATTACTATTTCAAAGTGCTTATCGTTTATTTCTACTCCTTGCAGTCTATATACCATTTGCACTTCTTTCAAAAGGAACTTATGTAGTTCGTCCACTCCCTTGATCCTAAGGATTTCATGTGGGTCTGGTATGCCGTCGGTTAATGGGTCTCCCGCAGAGACAGTATCTCCATCCCTAACTTGAAGGTGCTTACCTTTCGGCACAAAGTATTCCCTCTGTAGGCCTGTTTCTTTGTTATACACCACAACCTTAAATCCTCTTCCCTTTATCCTAACCTGACCATCCATATCTGCTGTAATACTGTCCGTAATCTTTGTACCTTTCTGTATAAACTGTCCGTGGGTAACCAAAATGTACTCATCTTTCTTGATATCATATTTTCTCGTTTCACCAGTTTTTGGATTGAAAAGTATAACTTCGTCCGCATCCTCGTAGATCTTTACAGTTCCATCTATTTCAGATAGAATGGCTGGATTCTTAGGACGCCTTGCTTCGAAAAGCTCTTCTACCCGAGGCAGACCTCCTACGATGTCCTTAACCTTTGCCATCTCTTTGGGGATTCTGGCTAACACATCTCCAGGCTCTACCCAGAAATCTTTTACTACGTAGTATTTGTGCTGGATTTCTGTCCCTTCCGATTCGGTGCAGGTTGGGCAAAGGTACCACTCCATACTTATTTGCTCAGGTGGAATGCTTATGATGGAGTTTACTGGAAGGTCATAAACCACCTCTTTTCCATCTTCAGTAACCACAACGATCCTTGGGGTGTGGAGCATAGCGTCCTTTGGCCTGGTAAAGGACACTACTGTAGAGGTCTTTCCTGTTAATGGATCTCTCTCTTCCTTTACGGTTATATCTAAGGCTATATCCTTCAGTTCTACCTTTCCGGAGACTTCTGCTATTATGTAGGTGTTGAATGGGTCCCATTCTGCCAAAACAGTGTTTTCTTTAACCCATGCATCCTCCTCTACCTTGATCACTGCAGAATACGGAACTGCGTGCCTTTCTACCATCCTCCCATCCTTATCCAGTATGCCTATGGCACCGTCCTTTGAAATGTTTATCTTTCTTCCGTTTCTGTCGGTTATAAGCTTAATGTTGTAAAACTTTACTCTTCCTTCTGTTTCGTTCAAAAGCTCTCCCTTGGCCCTTTCCGCTATTGCCGCACCGCCTATGTGGAATGTTCTCATCGTTAGCTGTGTTCCTGGCTCTCCTATGGACTGGGCAGCTATGATCCCAACAGCCTCTCCTATATCCACAAGCTTGCGCTGAGACAAGTCCCAACCATAACACATAGCACATATGCCAAACTCCGCTTCGCACGTCAAAGGTGAGCGCACTTTAACCTTTTCTATACCCCTATGCACTATCTTCTCCGCAAGTTCTGGATCTATTATGGTATTCCTTTCTGCGATAACCTCTCCTGTGTATGGGTCCATTACGTCTTCTGCCAGCGTCCTTCCTATAATCCTGTCTTTTAAGGGAACCTTTTCCTCTCCTCCTTCCACTATGGCGGTCATCTCTATTCCTTTGGTAGTTCCACAATCCCTTTTGGTAATCATTATGTCTTGGGTTACGTCCACAAGTCTTCTGGTAAGATAACCTGCAAAGGCTGTCTTTAGAGCTGTGTCCGCAAGACCCTTTCTTGCACCGTAGGTTGAAATAAAGTATTCAAGCACAGAAAGTCCTTCCCTGAAGTTTGCAGTTATGGGGGTTTCTATAAACTCACCCGTGTGCTTTGCCATAAGTCCCCTCATCGCAGCAAGCTGTCTTATCTGATCTCTGTTACCTCTTGCACCAGAGTTTGCCATCATGTATATAGGGTTAAAGGTTCCAGGGTAGACTTTGTCCCTCTCCTGACGGGAAGACTTTTCTATCTCATCAAACATAGCTCGGGATACCCTGTCCGTTATCTCTGACCAAAGGTCAATGATTCGGTTGTATCTTTCTTTTGATGTTAGGATCCCCTTTCTGTAGAGTTCAAATATTTCATCTGTTTGTTGGAATGCTTCTTTGAGTATGTCCTTTTTCACCGCTGGTACCTGAAGGTCTTCTATGCCTATGGAAACGCCTGCTTTAGTTGCCATCATAAAGCCAAGGTCTTTGATGTTATCAAGAACTTGAGCGGTTACTTCTACTCCATACATTTCGTAAATTTTGGAAATAAGCTTTGAAATAGCTTTTTTGTCTAAGACCTCATTCAAGAAGGGAAAGTCCTTTGGAAGTACGCTGTTTATAAGCACCCTTCCAGGAGTGGTTTCTATAACTTTTCCGTCCTCCAGTCTTAGTTTTATTGGAGCATGCACATCCACCACGCCGTTCTCTAACGCAAGCAAAACCTGTTCTCTGCTGTAAAAGAGCTTACCTTCCCCCTTTACACCCCTAACCATCTGACTCAGATAGTAAAGGCCAAGCACAATATCTTGGGAAGGCAAAGTTATGGGCTTTCCATGAGCTGGTGAGAGTATGTTTTGGGTGGAAAGCATGAGTATGTAAGCTTCCAGCTGGGCGTGGATACCTAAAGGAACATGAACTGCCATTTGGTCCCCATCAAAGTCCGCATTAAATGGAGGGCATACCAGAGGGTGAAGCTGTATAGCCTTTCCATCCACGAGCACGGGTTCAAAAGCTTGGATGGACATCCTGTGAAGGGTAGGCGCTCTGTTGAGCAGAACTGGATGCTGTTTTACCACCTCTTCTAAGCACTCCCAAACTTCAGGAGCCTTGTTTTCTACGAGCTTTTTAGCACTTTTGATGGAAGTAGCATAGCCTTTCTCTTCCAGTCTTCTGTATACAAAGGGTTTGAAAAGCTCAAGGGCCATTATTCTGGGAAGACCACACTGATGCATTTTAAGCTCAGGACCAACTACTATGACGGACCTTCCAGAGTAATCTACCCTTTTTCCAAGAAGGTTTTGCCTAAACCTTCCCTGCTTACCTTTTAGATAATCTGCCAAGGATTTGAGAGGTCTTCCGTTTTGGGTTATGACCCTTCCACCTTTACCGTTATCTATGAGAGCATTGACTACTTCCTGAAGCATTCTCTTTTCGTTTCTTATTATTATCTCAGGAGCATCCAACTCTATGAGTCTTTTCAACCTGTTGTTTCTGTTTATGATCCTTCTGTAAAGGTCATTAAGGTCTGAGGTAGCAAACCTGCCTCCGTCCAAAGCAACCAATGGTCTAAGTTCTGGTGGAAGGACAGGCAGAACTTCAAGAACCATCCACTCAGGCTTGTTCCCACTCTTTATAAAACTTTCTACAAGTTTTAACACTCTGAGCTGTTTTTTAATCTTGCTTTCTGAAAGTTCCCTAAGAACCGTATTCCTTATATCTTCCTCAATCTTTTCAAAAACTGGAATGTCCTTCCTCTTGGACCTTTGGTACTCATAAAACTCCCGTATAGCTCTGTTGCCTGTTAAACAGCCTTCACAGTCTTGGCTGCGTATTTCTCCATTTTGAACGTCCAGATACAACTCTTCGTTAAACACACCCAAAAGAGCCTGATCTAAGGTCATACCTTCTGGAAGGGATAGCTCTATGCCATAAAGTCTGAAATTGTCCGCTACAGCCTTTACCATCTTATGATAGAGTTTTTTGTACTTTACTTCTAACTCTTTGTTCATATCCTCAAAGGAAAGACTATAAGGTTTGACCTCGGCCCTCAGTTTTTTGGCATAAGCTTCCAAATCAAGAGCTGATAGCACCCTTTTTATGACCTCTGCTCCCATACCGCCTTCATATTTGTGCTCCAGATTAACTGCATATTCGCTAAGGTATCTGTCTTCATCGACCACATGAAGTTTTACAAACACCGTATTGCCCATATCGTCCTTGATGGGTATGCTATCTTCGGACTGTTCAAAGGCTGTCCTTTCATCCTCGCTTGGGTACTCTATAACTAAGTAAGATTCAAAGTAGATGATCCTCTCCACATCCCTTGAGGACAGACCCAAAAGGGTGGCGATCTTAGAGGGAGCGCTCTTTAAAAACCATATGTGCACTACTGGAGCAGCAAGCTCTATGTGTCCAAACCTTTCTCTACGAACGTAAGATCTTGTGACTTCCACACCACACCTGTCACATATTGTTCCTTCATACCTCTTTCCTCTGTATTTACCGCAAAGGCACTCGTAATCCTTTATAGGTCCAAATATCTTTGCGCAGAAAAGACCATCTTTTTCCGGCTTGTGGGTTCTGTAATTTATGGTTTCAGGTTTTTTGACTTCCCCATAGCTCCAGCTTCTTATCTCTTCTGGGGAAGCCAGCATCAATTTTATTCTTTCAAAGGGAAGCAAACCTTTTCTCATGTTTCTTCCTCCGTCTTTTTCACTTGATCACAGGGCATATTTGCCCCGTTTTCACATCTTACATCCAAGCCCAAGGCTTTTAGTTCTCTTACCAAAACTCTAAAGGATTCTGGTATGCCGGGGGAATACATGTATTTACCTTTAACTATAGATTCGTAAACCTTGGTTCTTCCTTCAATGTCATCGGACTTTACCGTGAGCATTTCTTGCAAGGTGTAAGCTGCACCGTGGGCTTCCAAAGCCCAAACCTCCATCTCTCCAAGTCTTTGCCCACCAAACTGAGCTCTACCACCCAAAGGCTGTTGAGTGACCAACGAATAGGGACCTGTGCTCCTTGCATGGATCTTATCATCCACCATATGTATGAGCTTTAACATGTGCATGTAACCAACGGTCACCCTCATGTCAAAAGGTTCTCCCGTTCTTCCATCGTAAAGCACAGTCTTTCCATCTTCCGGAAGACCTGCCATTCTTAAGAGCTCTTTTATGTGTTCCTCACTGGCTCCTTCAAAAACGGGAGTAGCCATGGGTATGCCATATTCCGCATACTCTTGAACAATCTCCTTAAATTCTTGATCGGTAAGAGAATTTAGAAAGTCTTCAATAGCCTTTACGTTTTGACCATCTGGTGTGTCACCCACGCTGTAGATTCTTTTCAAAAACTCTGTAATTTCCTTTCTATCCTTCATTTCTTGTATAAGCTTACTTAGTTTTTTCCCAAGTTCCTTTGAAGCCCATCCTAAGTGTGTCTCAAGTATCTGACCTACGTTCATACGGGATGGAACACCCAAAGGATTAAGGACTATATCCACCGGCGTTCCGTCTTCAAGGAAGGGCATATCCTCCACAGGCAAGACCACCGATATAACACCTTTGTTTCCGTGCCTACCTGCCATTTTGTCCCCTACCTTTATCTTTCTCTTCTGAGCTATATAAACCTTTACGAGAGTAATTACTCCTTGAGGTAGCTCACCCCTCTTGCCTATGGCTTCCATTTTCTCTTCGTAAATTTTTGAAATCATTTCTGTTTGGAACCTTGTCCTATCTCTTATCTCCCTTATTTTCTCGCAGAGCGATTCGTCATCAAACAGATTCTCCGGCTTGGTGATTATGTAATTTAAAAGCAATTCAAACAGTGATTCGTCTATAACCGTTCCCTTTGGATAGGTCTTCTTCTTTACAGTTATGTCTTTGTCCAAGGCTTTACCCAAAACCAAGCTCTTTATCAGCTTGTTCCTGCCCTCCACTATGAGCTTTTTCTTCTTTTCAAGTTCTGCTTCCAACGCTTCCCTTTCCTGTCTTTCTACATACTCTGCCAAGTAATTCCTTTTTTCACCTATCTTTCTTGCAAAGATCTTTACATCCACCACTACCCCTTCCACACCCGGAGGACACCTAAGGGACGTATCCTTTACATCCCTTGACTTCTCTCCAAATATAGCCTGCAGGAGCTTTTCCTCAGGTGTTAGCTGGCTTTCACCCTTAGGAGAAACCTTTCCAACCAAAATGTCCCCTGGTTTGACGTATGTTCCGATTTTTACTATGCCAAATTCATCTAGGTGAGCCAGTGCCCTTTCTGGCACTCCCGGAATAGAGCGGGTTATTTCCTCATAGCCCAGCTTGGTTTCTCTTGCTTCCACCTCCAACTCTTCTATGTGAATGGAGGTGTATACGTCATCCTTGACCAAACGCTCTGATATGACTATGGCATCCTCAAAGTTATAGCCTCTCCATGGCATGAAGGCTACCAAAACATCCTTCCCTAAGGCAAGCTCTCCTTTGTAGGTTGATTGGCCATCTGCAAGCACATCCCCTTTCTTTACCACCTGACCTTTGAATACTAAGGGTCTCTGATTTATGCAGGTATTTTGGTTAGTCCTCTTGAATTTTTCAAGCTCATATATGTCTATGCCTATATCCGTTGGATCGTTTAGGTCTATTTCTTCCGGATTTACCCTCACTACGATTATCTTACCGTCCACCTCTTCCACCACTCCACCTCTCTTTGCAATTACCACCGCTCCGCTGTCCCGCGCTACTATACTTTCCATACCAGTGCCCACCAAAGGAGCTTGTGTGAAAATAAGCGGGACCGCTTGTCTTTGCATGTTAGAACCCATAAGTGCTCTGTTGGCGTCGTCGTGTTCTAAGAATGGTATTAAAGAAGCAGATACAGAAACTACTTGCCTTGGGGATACGTCCATGTAATTAACCTGTTCTGGACGCACTATCTGAATGTCGTTTTTGTATCTTGCATATACCCGGTCAGCTTTAAGTTTGCCATCCTCTCCATAGGGAGTGTACTGTGCTATTACAAAGTTTTCTTCTTCATAAGCAGCCAAATATTCTACGGTGTCTTTGACTATACCGTTTTCAACTTTTCTGTAAGGCGTGATTATGAAGCCGTATTCATTAAGTTGGGCATAGACCGTAAGGGATGTGACCAAGCCTATGTTTTGACCTTCCGGTGTTTCTATGGGACAGATTCTACCGTAGTGGGACGGATGCACGTCTCTGATTTCAAACTTTGCGCTTTCTCTGGTAAGACCACCTGGACCCAAGGCAGAAAGCCTTCTTTTGTGGGTTGTAGCAGAAAGAGGGTTAGTGTTATCCAAGTATTGGGAAAGGGTACCACCCTTCAAAAAGTCATAGATCGCACCGGTTAAGTATCTTGGTTGGAGAAGGTCCTGAGGTTTGAGGTTTGGATCATCCGGACTCACCACCGTGCATCTGTCTCTAAAATACTTTTCCATACGGGCTATGCCTATCCTGCATTGGTTTTCCAAAAGTTCTCCAACTGCACGTACCCTTCTGTTACCCAAATAAGCTATGTCATCCTTCTTCTGCCTTCCATACCGGAGGTCTATGAGATACTTGACCACATTTACAAGGTCTAAGGCACTCAAAAACCTTGCTTCTCCCTCGGTGTAATCCTTTACTCTTACCTCACTCTTGGTTTTGAAAAGCTCTTTGAGAAGCTCTTCTGTTGCCAACCTTTCCTGTCCATCATCATCTACCACCACCAAAGGAGGAAGCTCTTTTAACCTTTCTATATCTGTAGGTTTGAGAACCTTGGGAACGTTATGAACCTTTGCGTTAAGCTTTACCCTACCTACCTTGGAAAGGTCATATCTAGTTATGTCTTTGAAGTATAGCTCAAAATGCGTCCTTGCCCTGCTAATAAGGTGTTCCAACTCCATTACCATAGGTTCAATAGATCTTAGCTTTTTGTATATATCCACCAGCGCAATATCCGATATCCTGAATTTGGAAGGAATCCTTATTTGGCTTCTCTTATCTGAATCCTTCGGTGAGCACTCAGAAATTAATGTCTCCACTATAATCTTACCGTAGGGACTTTTTACCGTGCTTTCCTTAGAAACTGCACATAGCTCTTCTACGCTTATCCTGTCATCCTTGAGCAGTCTCTCCAAAAGATTTAGATCTTCTATGTATCTTTCTTCTATAAACTCCTCCTCTGTCCCCTTCCCTTCCACTATTCCCCTGTATTTGAGTATGGCAAACAAGTAAAAACCTTCTAAATCCTCCAGTTTGTATTCTTCTCCCGTATCTTCATCAAACAAAATGCTATCTCTAACAAGGAGCTTTTTGGTTTCCGGATAAAAGGCTTTTAGTATGCTGTATGCAGTTTCCAAACCAAAGGCTCTAAAGGCATAAGAACCGCCTATTTTCTTCTTGTCCACTCTGCAAGTTAGAATATCAGAGGTGCTTGAAAGCTCAAATTCTATCCTAGAGCCCTTATCCGGAATGATGCTTGCCCTATAAACCATCCGCACTATAGTTGTTTCCTTTTGTCTTTCTTCCTTTTCTTCAAAGAAAACTCCTGGAGAACGTATGAGCTGATTTACCACTACCCTTTCACTTCCGTTTATCACGAAAGATCCGTGTTCCGTCATCATAGGAATTTCTCCGAAATACACCTTCTTCGGTTCGCTAACCCTTTCGCCCTTTTTCGTCTTGGTCCTTAGCCTAACCAGAACCCTTAATGGTGCGGAGTAAGTAAAACCTCTCATCTTACAATCTTCCACGGTGAATTTTTCTTTATACACGAGCTTTGAACCACATTTAGGGCAGTCTACTCCATATCCCCCAAGAAAGCTTGGATCTGAATGGGCTTTATATCCACACCTATTGCACTCCCATTCACCAATTTCGTATCCTAAGTATTCTATGGTAATCTTTTCGTCTGGGTCTTTAAAAGGAAAAGAGGTCCTAAACAGATACTCCAAACCCTTCAGTTCTCTATTCTGGGGAGCTTTTTTAAACTGTATGAAAGACTCAAAAGAATCTTTCGGAACTTTAAGAAGATAGGGAGGAGTAATCAGCTCTTCTCTTTTACCAAAGAATTTTCTTGGAAGAGCTATGTTTCTCTTCATGTCCTTACCTCTACCAAATTTTTAAAGTCAAACAAGAAATTATACCACAGAAGCGTAAAAAACAAAATACCCCCTTTGGAAATAGGGGGTATAGCTTACTCAAAAGCTCAGTTTTGTAAGTAATCACTTTATCTCTACTTCTGCCCCTGCTTCTTGAAGTTTTTTGGCTATTTGTTCCGCTTCCTCCTTTGAGATTCCTTCTTTTACAGGTTTGGGAGCACCGTCCACCAAATCCTTTGCTTCCTTAAGACCCAAACCTGTTATCTCCCTTACAACTTTTATCACGTTTATTTTATTAGCGCCGGCGCTTTTGAGTATTACTGTAAATTCCGTTTTCTCTTCTGCTGCCGGAGCTGGAGCAGTTGCGGCTCCCGCCGCTACAGGCGCAGCTGCTACCATAGCAGCTGCAGAGACACCAAACTTCTCTTCAAGCCTTTTAACCAATTCGGCAACTTCCAAAACTGTCATGTTACCTATGGCTTCTACTATCTCTTCAATGGTAATAGCTGGCATCTTTATACCTCCTTATTGGGATTTTTTCTCTTCTATGGCTTTTAAAGTAAGAACTAACTTTTGTGGCACACTTTTGAGCGCCAGTATAAGATTAATCAAAGGTGCCTGCAGTGTGCCTATAAGCTTGGATATAAGCACGTCAATTGGAGGCAATTCTGCAAGGGCTTGAACTTCCTGAGGTTTTAAGAACCTACCCGACATAAAACCACCCTTTATGCTTGCTATAGGGTTTTCTTTGTTTAATTCCTTTGAAACTTCAAAGATCTTTTTTGCAACAACCACCGGATCGCCGTAGGCAAAGACCAAAGCGGTAGGACCCACCAGCACTTCTCTGTGATCTGCGACCGCAGTATCCATAAAAGCTCTGTAAAACAGCGTGTTTTTCCCCACCAAAAGCTCTGCGTTCATACTCTTAAGCTCAGCCCTAAGCTTGGTAAGAGGAAAAGCATCTATACCCGAGTAATTAAAAAATATCACTAGATTAGACCTGTTTATTCTATCTTTATATCCATCCACCAGTTTTGCCTTCAACGCCCAAGCCCTTCTCATGCAACCGCCTCCTGTAGTCTTCTTAAAGTTTCTCTTACATCTACTTTTATACCTGGAGTCATTGTCCCAGAAAGGGTTATGCTCTTGACATACTGTCCTTTGGCACCGGGAGGCTTTGCCTTTACCACCGCATCAATCGCAGTGTATATATTCTCAATAAGTTTTCTATCTTCAAAAGAAACTTTACCTACTGGCATATGCACATTACCCGTTTTATCAACCTTGAACTCCACCCTACCCTTCTTTGCCTCCTCTATGGCCTGCTTGACGTTGTTAGTTACTGTGCCAGTTTTCGGATTTGGCATAAGACCTCTTGGTCCAAGTATTTTACCCAACTTTGCCACTTTGGGCATTATTTCCGGAACCGCTATAACCACGTCGTAATCCACCCACTCCTCTTTGAGGATCTTGTTTATCAGCTCCTCTCCACCTACGTAATCCGCACCTGCCTCCTTTGCAAGCCTTTGGGCTTCACCTTCTGCCAAAACCAAAACCTTTAGCTCTTTACCTAAGCCATTGGGAAGCACAACTGAACCTCTTACCATCTGGTCTGCATACTTTGGGTCCACTCCGAGCCTCATAGCTAGCTCAACCGTCTGGTCAAACTTGGGACCGCACTCCGCTTGCATTTTCTTTAACAACTGCACCGCTTCTTCCACAGAATATAACTTGTTTTTATCGTATAACTGGACACACTTAGCATACCTTTTAGACCTCTTCATCGCTTACTCCTTCCAACCTTCTATTTCTATGCCCATGCTTTTTGCAGTTCCAGCTATGGTTCTCATAGCAGCGTTTAGGTCTGTGGTGTTCATATCCTTGAGCTTGATCTTTGCTATTTCTCTTAGCTGATCTACGGTTATTTTACCCACCTTTTGCCTCTTTGGATCACTAGAACCACTTTCAATCTTAGCTGCCTTCTTTAGCAGATAAGACGCAGGGGGAGTTTTCATTATAAAGGTAAAGCTTCTATCTTGATAGATGGTGATAACAACCGGCACTATTGTTCCCGGCTCAAATTCTTTGCTCGCCGCATTGAACTGTTTAACAAATTCCATTATATTTACTCCGTGCTGACCAAGCGCTGGACCAACCGGTGGTGCAGGAGTTGCCTGCTGTGCAGGAAGCATAAGCTCCACCGTCGCAGTCACCTTCTTAGCCATTATCTACCTCCATGAAGAATAACACATTATACCATATTTTTCAGAGTTTTTCAACTTGAGAAAAGTCTAACTCCACCGGAGTTAGCCTTCCAAATATGCTGATCAACACAGTTATTTTTTCTCTTTCCGGATGCACCTCTTCTACGGTGCCGGTAAAATTCATAAATGGACCTTCTATGACCCTTACTTGATCTCCCTTTTCAAATAAGACCTTAAGCGGTCTTACTCCCTTCTTCACAAAGGCTATAATTCTTTCTACTTCTTTTTCGTCAAGAGAAGCTACTTTTCCGCCTACCAAGACTGGTTTATACACGTGAGGTGTTTTTTCTATGGCTCTCAGGAGGGTATCGTCCATATCCGCCTTAATAAGCAAGTATCCTGGAAACATCTTAGATTCCAGAATAATCTTTGCCTCTGTCTTGTTTTCTTTGCAGACTATTTTCTGTCCTGGTTTTGATATGGGCGGTGCTTCTACGCATAAGTCTCCTTCTACGCTCTCCAAAACCCTAACCTCTCCATTCTCTATTCTAAAGGTGGTCACACCCTTTTTCCCCAACACGCTTATGTCTCTGTTGTTCCCCCGCAAAGATAGCCTGTACTTTTCCTTCCCCATTGTTTTTATGACTACCTTTTCCTCCGCAGGAACAACAACCTCCTGAACCTTTTCAGAGAGACCTTCCAACTCCAAAACTTTTAGGAAATTCTCCTTAGCGGTTGCCTCTTTACCAGCCTCCACCTGCAAAGCATACCACTTAAATTCACCCATTATCCACCTCTCAGAGAAAGTAAAAAGTTAATGATTCTTACAAAAGCTATATCTAAGATCCAAAGATAAAGACCGATTATTAGGGAGAATATTATAACACTAACTGTAGCCTTAAAAGCCAAACTCTTTTGGGGCCAAGAAACCCTGTTTAACTCTTGTCTTACACCCTTTAAGAAGCTCTTTATCTTTTCCATTCCTTTCTCCATACGGGGCACGGAGGACTCGAACCCCCAACCGCGGGATTTGGAGTCCCGCGCTCTGCCAATTGAGCTAGTGCCCCTACTTTACCTCTCTATGGATGGTGTGCTTTTTGCACCACTTGCAGTATTTTCTCAGTTCCAACCTTTGGGGCTTTTTTTGCTTGTTCTTTGTGGTGGAGTAGTTCCTCCTTTTGCACTCAGTACACGCCAAAACTATTACCTCTCTCACCGCAGCCATGTTTTACCCCCTCAGTCAAGTATTTTTGTGACAACACCTGCACCTATTGTCTTTCCACCTTCCCTTATGGCAAACCTTAAACCTTCCTCCATCGCTATGGGCTTTATTAGCTCTACCTCAAGCTCCACATTGTCCCCAGGCATCACCATCTCCTGACCCTCCGGTAACTTCACCACCACCCCTGTCACGTCCGCCGTCCTAAAGTAAAACTGCGGTCTGTAATTCACAAAAAACGGACTGTGCCTTCCCCCTTCCTCCTTCGTCAATACATACACCTGTGCCCTAAACCTCCTGTGCGGTGTCACACTCCCAGGCTTTGCCAATACCTGACCCCTCTCCACGTCATCCTTACCTACACCCCTCAAAAGCACTCCTATGTTGTCCCCAGGCAATGCCTCATCAAGAACCTTCCTAAACATCTCTATGGATGTAGCTACTGTCTTTATCGGCTCTTCCCTCAGCCCAACTATCTCCACTTCCTCACCAGGCTTTAACACACCACGCTCTACCCTTCCTGTAACCACTGTTCCACGTCCAGATATGCTAAATACGTCCTCTATGGGCATCAAAAATGGTTTGTCTGCTTCCCTCACAGGTGTTGGAATGTATTCGTCCATGGCATTAAGCAGTTCCACTATGGCATTGCACCACTTGTCCGGCTTGCCCGCTTCTAACTCCTGCAATGTCCCTAAGGCTGATCCCCTTATAACCGGCACCTCATCCCCAGGAAATTCATACTTGTTAAGAAGCTCCCTCACCTCAAGCTCCACAAGGTCCAAAAGCTCCGGATCATCCACCATGTCACATTTGTTCATAAACACCACTATGTAAGGAACATTGACCTGCCTTGCCAAAAGCACGTGTTCCCTTGTTTGGGGCATTGGTCCGTCTGCTGCAGAAACCACAAGAATGGCTCCATCCATCTGAGCTGCCCCTGTTATCATGTTCTTTATGTAGTCTGCGTGCCCTGGACAGTCTATGTGTGCATAGTGTCTTTTTGGAGTTTCGTATTCTACGTGTGTTATGTTTATCGTTATACCCCTTTCTTTTTCTTCTGGAGCTTTGTCTATTTCTTCGTATTTCATACACCTTGCTTTACCGCCGGGCATAACACCCGCAGCCAATGCGCATGTTATGGCAGAGGTAAGGGTAGATTTGCCGTGGTCTACGTGTCCTATGGTTCCTACGTTGACGTGCTCCTTCTCTCTTACAAACTTCTCCTTTGCCATATTCTTTACCTCCTTGTATTAAGCCCAGGACCGGACTTGAACCGGCGACCTCACCCTTACCAAGGGTGTGCTCTGCCCACTGAGCTACCTGGGCTATGTTTTTAAAGCGGGCGACGGGACTCGAACCCGCGACCTGCTGCTTGGAAGGCAGCTGCTCTACCACTGAGCTACGCCCGCTAAAGTGGAGGGGGCAGGATTCGAACCTGCGCAGGGCGGAGCCCGGGGGATTTACAGTCCCCTGCCTTTGACCACTCGGCCACCCCTCCTAAAGCTGGCGGTGGGACTTGAACCCACGACCGCGGGATTACAAATCCCGCGCTCTGCCCACTGAGCTACGCCAGCTAATAATTATATCATAACACTATCTGTCAGATCTGTCTATAAGGTCTGCAAGATTTTGCAATAACTCCAGCGTATCAAAATTATTACTTACAAGTTTTATTATATCCTCCTTAGGCACATTCCCTTCCCTTATTATCTTTATAGCTTTTGGACTTATAACCTTCACTATTGTGGAGGGCTTGCCTGTAAGCGGTGCTCCCTTTACATAAAGGTCTATCTTATCTCCAAAATATTCCATAGCTTCCTTTATATCCACCGCAGGCTTTAGCCCTTCTGGGTTGGCACTTGGAGCTACAAGGGGTTTGCCAAACTTTTTAAGAAGTTTCTGTATGAATATGCCACTTTTTGGCACTCTGAAGGCTATACTTTTTCTCCATCTGGTTAGGTATGTAGGAATGGTGGTCCTTTTTGGGAAAATTACGGTAACTCCTAAACTTAAAAGGGTTATACCAAGTTTGGTAATCATAATGTCAAACTCAAAGGCTTGCTTTATCTCTGGCAACAGTACTATAAAAGGCCTGTTGGAGGGCCTTCTGATCTCGTAGAGTCTCTCCACCGCTTTTCTGTTGGTAGCATCTGCCAAAAGCCCGTAGATAGTATCCGTAGGGGCACACACTATGCCACCTTCTTCCAAAACCTTCACCACCTTATTAATGTCCTTTGTGCTCACTGTTTCCATATTTATCCTCCTATCGGCGCATTGCAAAAATTCATAGACTCCTCCGGAGAGGTTTCTAAGCATCTTAAAACACACTCAGAAGCTCTATCCAATACGGTATAAAGAACGCTTTCCTCTTCTGGATCAAAGGGTGAGAGCACATAATCCACCACTTTGTTTCTGTCCTTAGGTCTTCCTATGCCTATCCTAAGCCTTACAAAATTGCTTGTTTTAATTTCCCTTATTATGGATTCTATACCGTGATGTCCCCCACTGCTACCTTCCAACCTTAACCTTATCCTTCCGAGGGGAAGGTCCAGATCATCGTAAATCACCATCATATTTTCTGGAGTTATCTCGTATTCCTCCAAAAGGTTAAGAACCGCAAGCCCAGAGTTGTTCATGTAAGTTTGGGGTTTGGCTACCAACACTTCTCTATTTAACACTCTAACTCTGTAGACATGAGACAGACATTCCTCTGTGTATTCTTTTACCCTGAGCTTTTTCAGCAGTTCATCAACCACCATAAACCCTGCATTGTGCCTTGTCCTTTCGTATTTTTTACCTGGATTGCCAAGGCCTACAACAAGTCTTATCATTCAGTGGGTGTTTCTTCGGCTCCGGCTTCAGCTTCTGGCTCTAAGACTACCGCTACAACCTCTTCTGGATTGTCAAGTATTATGCAATTAGGTGGTGGTTGTATATCTCTCACGTGTAGTGAATCACCAAGCCCAAGATTGCTAACATCTACGGTTATTTTATCAGGTATGCTTTCTACGCTTGCCCGAACAGTTAGCGTGCTAAGTACGATCTCAAAGGTGCCACCAAGGGATACACCCACTGGAGTACCCACAAATTCCAAAGGCACCTCTATATCTATCTCTTTCACTTTGGATATGTCGTATAGGTCTACGTGAATTGGATTATCTCCAAGCCAACCGTACTGAACTTCTTTCAAAAAGCATACCCTCTTTTCTCCATTCACCTCTGCTACTATTAAGAATGTTTCTCCGTGGGGCAAGGCATAGAAGTCTTTTAAACTCATGTATGCATGCAGATTTTCCACTCCTTTTCCGTATATCTCCACCGGGATGTATCCTTCCCTTCTTTTCCGTTTTTTCTCACTTTTCTTTTCATTGGGATTTCTTAAAAGAAGTTTCAACTCAACCCTTTTCATGACCGCCTCCTTTATACAAATAGCATACTAACTGATTCACCTTCGTGGATCCTTCTTATAGCTTCTCCTATAAGCGGGGCTATGGATACTACTCTTAGCTTTTCCAAACCTTTATCTTTACACGGAATGGTATTGGTGACTATAACTTCTCTTATTTGAGATCTTCTTAGCCTTTCCACAGCGGGACCAGATAGCAAACCGTGAGTAGCAACCACATCCACACTCAAGGCACCTTTTGAAAGAAGTAGCTCACTTGCTGCACAAACTGTGCCTGCAGTGTCTATGATGTCGTCTACGATGATAGCCCTTTTCCCTCTCACATCCCCTATTATGTCCAAAACTTCCGCTACGTTTGGCTCAGGCCTTCTTTTGTATATTATAGCTATAGGGCATCCAATTTTGTTGGCAAGGAGTCTAGCCCTTTCTACACCACCCGCATCCGGAGATACAATTACTGTATCGCCATCCAACCTGTCCTTAAGGTATTCATATAGCACACGCAACGCATGCAGATTATCCACAGGTATGTTGAAAAAACCCTGAATTTGTGGAGAGTGAAGGTCCACGATAACCACCCTTTGGGCTCCTGCTACGGTGATGAGGTCCGCAAGCAGTCTTGCGCTTATTGGAACTCTTGGTTTGTCTTTTCTGTCTTGCCTTGCGTATGCATAGTAGGGAATAACTGCGGTTATCCTTCCTGCAGAAGCCCTTTTGAGAGCATCCAAGATAAGCAGAAGTTCCATAATGTTTTCATTTATCGGCGGACAAAGGGACTGTATAACAAAAACGTCCTCCCCTCTCATAGACTCGTTTATCTGAACCCTTACCTCTCCGTCGCTAAAACGAGACACAAGGGCATCAGACAGGGGTATGTTCAAATATTGGGATACCTCTTTGGCCAGTTCTAAGTTGCTCGTGCCAGTAAGAAGCTTTATAGAACCTATCATTTTTCTACACTCCTATTTTTTGGTGGAAAAGCTGGGGTGCCTGGACTCGAACCAGGAGCCCCCGGATCCAAAGTCCGGTGCTCTGCCAGTTGAGCTACACCCCAAGCTCTCCACCTGATAAACCCGCCAGCCTCTCAGCTGACAGGCCTTTTTAAGCCTATCCTCAAGCTCTCCTACAAAGAAAACTGCCGAGCCACTGCCACTCACCAAGGCTTTGTGGCCCAGGCTTTCCAAAAACCTTAGCACCTCGCCTACCTGAGGTACCACTTCAGCACACAGCTTACCAAGTTCGTTACTCAAAACCTCAAACTCTCCTCTTCTAAGGCAGTTTATTATTTTATCATCGTCTAAGTCCGGTGTCAATTCCTTTGGGCTTACGAGAGAATAAACCATTTTGGTGGATACCTGCACCTGCGGATAGATCACAACAAATTTAAAAGGTGGAAGTTCTATTGGATATATTTCATCACCCCTTCCTTTACCCACAGCTGAACCACCGTATAAAAAAAGGGAGCATCAGAAGAAACTTTGGAAGCTATTTCTAAAAGCTGTTCAAAGCTTAGGGGATTTCCAAGCATCTCATTGACCGCTTTTAAAACTGTTGCCACGTTGGATGATCCTCCACCAAGCCCGCTTCCTACGGGAATGTTCTTCTCTATGAAAACTTGAACTTCCAACTCCTTTCCTAAGAAGTGTTCCATAAGCCGAAGAGCTTTATAAACTAAATTCTCCTCTTGGGGAATACCGTTGGAAGTTTCTACCCTTAGCGGTCCTTCCTTTATCCAAATACGATCAAACAAGCTTATAGCTTGAAATATGGTAAAGATCTCGTGGTATCCGTCTTTGCGCTTTTTCAAAAGCCACAACCCTAAATTCAGTTTGGCTGGTGAAAGAAGCTCCATCCTTTTCTCTGCATTTTCTGTTTATACATCCTCTCGTCCGCAAGTTTAAGTATATCTTTTATTATATTATCCTCATCCTTGCTGTAGTCCAGCTCTTTGGAATTTGCAATCCCATAGCTAAAAGACAGGTTATACTGGCTAAATGTTTTTTCAAACTCCTCTCTGATTTTCTCTATTCTATCTTGGTCTATTTCTTCTTCCAAAACTACACAGAACTCATCCCCTCCCAAACGTGCTATTATGTCGTAATCTCGGAATTTTTGTCTCAAAAAATCTGCTACTTCTTTAAGGATTTGATCTCCTTTTTCGTGCCCATAAATGTCGTTTATCGGCTTAAAATTATCAAGGTCTATAAAAAGGATCTGAAATACCGCCTTATCTCTTTTGCTCATTTTTATAAGACGCCTTAGATAATCTTCAAGATACATCCTGTTATAAAGCTTAGTTAAGTGGTCTTTTACTGCAATTTCGTAGGTTTTTCTTATGGTTTCATTTTGGGATTGTATAAAGTAGTCATACCTTTTTGTTATTTCGTCAAGGAGAGCTTGCAAAAGTTTTATCTGTATATCCTTATTCATAGCTCCTTTATACTCAGTAAAACAGAAGTTTCGTTGTAAAATTTGAGCTTTTTGTAAAACTTATCAGGACCTACCTCTCCGTAAGTGAAAAAGCCAAAGAGGGGAGCATCCAGTATGGCAGTGTAGATCTCTGGTTCTTTTTGTTGCAACTCTCCCAAAACATACTGCCTTGCCAAGCAGGAAAAGTCAAAGACAAGGTCTGGATGTTTCATAACCTCTTTTGCTTCCATGGCAACCTTTTCACTTTCTTCTAAAAGCTCTTTTTCTGTTGCAAAGGAAAGCTTAAAATGCTGTCCTTCTTTTACAGGACCAAAAAACTCTACGTAATCGTCCTTTACGTCTTTGAAAGTTCTCATGGTAGCCACATAACCCTCTTGATCATCCAGTATGGTTATAGGACAGAACCAAAGATGCTGTATGTCGTTACTTTGTATTTTGCTCATAAGGGACTTGATCGTGTAAGACAGGGGTTGATTGTCATCTACAGTGTATATCCTGTATCCTTTTGCTTTCTGCACACGGTAAGTTATACCATAAGGTTTAAACCCAAGAGCAATCCGAATGTCAAAGCCTATATTATCAAAAGTAAGAATAAAAAAGCCGTTCTTTATAACCTTGTCTTCCACAAACTGATACGTCAGGACCTCTTCGCCTTTTTTGTATCCAGAAGATAGCTCACCCACTAAGTTGTTGACAGGACTTTATTTCAAAAAATGGGCTAAGTCTTCTATGAAAAACCCTAACCTATGTTCGCATAACCCACCCACGAATATGTGAAGTTTATCGTGATTTTGGTTCAAATATTCTGCAGTCTTTTCAAGTGCTTTTTCTTCTTCTATGTCTTCTATCGCAAATACAGAAGCCTTTCCCTTCCTTTCAAACTTTAAAAACACATTACCAAACCGCTCACCACTTTTTCGTTCTCAAAAGAACTGAGACTATGAAAACCTGCATAATTTTCCGTTTTGAAAATCTTTTTCATCAGGTGGTTTATGTCCTCGTAATTATAGTCAGGATGCACCGCAAAAAGGACAAAATCATAATCTCTTATGCTGTTTTCTACCCTCTCTTTTATTTCTTCCATGGCTAACACTAAGGAACGCCTCTGAGATGAGAAGACTTTTGCCAGCATGGTTTAAAATTTATTTTAAATTTTTCAAGGGGGCTAACAGATGAAACTACACGAGCATCAGGCTAAGGAGATACTCAAAAGATACGGCCTGCCAGTGCCAGAAGGGAAGGTTGCCTTTAGCTTAGAAGAAGCAAGGCAGGTGGCAGAAGAGCTTGGGGAGTTCCCTCTTGTGGTGAAAGCCCAGGTGCACTGCGGTGGCAGAGGGAAGGCTGGTGGAGTTAAGCTCGTAAAAAACATGGAAGAGCTTGAATCTGCGGTAAATGGTATGTTGGGAAAGGTTCTAAAAACTTTTCAGTGTCCAGACGGAAAACCCGTAAATAGGGTTTGGATAGAAAAGGCTACGCCAATAGAAAAAGAATATTATCTTTCTATAACCTTAGATAGGTCTGTATCTAAGCCCGTGCTTATGGCTTCTGCAGAGGGTGGAATGGAGATTGAGGAAGTAGCCAAAGAAAAACCAGAGGCTATTCATATGCTACACATAGACCCATTTCTTGGCCTAATGCCCTCTCAGGCAAGGAAGATTGCTTTCAGGCTTGGATTACCTGTCAATGATTTTGTTAAGATCGCTCTTGGTATATACAGAGCCTACGAAGAGCTTGACGCCTCTTTGGTGGAGATAAATCCTTTGGTGCTGACAAAGGATGGAAAGCTGGTCCTTTTGGACGCAAAGGTGGAGATAGATGACAATGCACTTCTAAGACACAAAGATTTGGAACAAATGGAAGACCTAAGCCAGTTAGATCCATTGGAGGTGGAAGCAAAGACTTACAACCTCAACTACATAAAGCTTGACGGAAACATAGGCTGTATGGTCAATGGGGCAGGTCTTGCCATGACGACCATGGATATAATCAAACTGGCTGGAGGTAAGCCTGCAAACTTTCTGGACGTAGGCGGTGGAGCAAACGTAGAACAAATAGCAAACGCCTTTAGGATCTTGATGGCTGACAAGAACGTAAAGGCGGTGTTTATAAACATCTTTGGTGGGATCCTCAGGTGCGACAGGTTAGCAAATGGGCTCATAGAAGCGGCAAAGATGGTGGAGATAAAGGTGCCTGTGGTAGTGCGTATGGAGGGCACAAACGTAGAAGAAGGCAAAAGGATCTTAGCAGAATCTGGACTTAACTTTATAACCGCAGAGGACATGTGGGATGGAGCCAAAAAGGCGGTGGAGCTGGCTGGATAGTTCAAAAACCTATGATTTGGATTACACAGGTTTTTTCTAAATAAGCGACACCAAAGGATGCATGCAGTTTATCCTCCTTTACTTCTAACACTCTTCTTCTTGAACCCATAAATTCAATTCAGTCGCCCACCTTTATCCTCGTATGTTTCTTCTTTTATCCTGCTTGCTTCCGACAGGACTGCACCTTTTGACAATTTCAAGTCCAAAATATTGCACTGAGATGACAAAGTAATAATTCTAAATGAAATTTTAAAAATATGAATATGATGATATAATAATAGCTATACTTTGGCTTTGTTTGAAGGAGGTTGTGCAATGGAGACTTCAAGAAGGGACCTTTTAGGTTTGGCAGTAGGCGGTTTAGGTGCCCTTGGAGTTGTTGGTGTGCTCTATCCACTGGTGAAGACTCTCTCTCCAAGTCAGGCTTCTTTGGCAGGTGCCAAGGTGGAGGTTGATATTTCCCAAATATCGGATCTTCAGGTTAGGGTAGTCTCGTGGAAGGGTAAGCCTGTTTTTGTGGTCAAACTACCGGAGGGCTTTCAGTGGGATGGTAAGGTGAGAGATGTTAAAAATGTCAAATTGCTTGAGGGTCATAATGCTTACGCGTTAATAGCGGTGTGCACCCACCTTGGATGTGTGCCAATTTGGAAGCCTAATGGAGAGGGAGAATTTAACTATCCCATATTCCACTGTCCCTGTCATGGTGGATTTTACTCTCCTTGGGGAGACGTCATAACAGGTCCCCCACCAAGATCGCTTTTCATACCTCCTCAAAAGATAGACGGCAACAAGCTTGTCATAGGAGAAGAAGGCTTTATAAAGGAACTTACTTAAGAAGGAGGTGATGAAATGTTGGGAAGAATAGGAAAATGGCTTAACGATAGGGGGAAACTTTCTGAACTTTGGCAGTCTCAAATGGTGGAATACAAGGTGCCTAAGAACTTAACCTTTCCTTACGCCTTTGGTGTAATGGCACTTGTAGCCTTTTTAATCCAGATAATCTCAGGAATCTTCTTGGTTATGTATTACCAACCCAACGTTTATACAGCCTTTGACAGCGTCAATTACACCATAATGAAAGAAGTGCCCTTTTTATGGTTGATTCGTAATGTGCACGCAGCAGGCGCTAACTTCTTCCTTGCGGTGGTTTATCTTCACATATTCACTGGCATATACTACAACGCTTACAAAAAACCAAGGGAGCTAACCTGGATAGTAGGCTTCTTTATATACTTTGTTCTTCTAATGACTGCCCTATCTGGATACCTCCTTCCTTGGGGACAGCTATCTTACTGGGGTATGGTGGTAACTACAGAGATTCCTACCTCCATAGACAGTGCTCCCATAATTGGTAAGCTAAAAATAGGAGAAACCATATCTATATGGATGAAGGGTGGTTACGAACTTGGGCAGATAACACTTGGAAGGTTCTTCGGTCTTCACATATGGCTTCTGCCCCTAATACTCGCAGGTTTGGTGGGTTTTCACTTTTACCTTATCAGGGCACATGGCATAAGCTCACCGGATGGTAAAGAAATAGACAAGAAGAAGGAAGGCGTTCCTTTCCATCCATACATTACTCTAAAGGAAGGTGCTTATTTGATGGGATACCTTGCGATTTTCTTCTTTTTTGTGTTTTTCTACATGAAGCACTTTTTACCAGCGGACAACTTTGACCCAGCAGATCCGTTTAAAACTCCCGCCCATATAGCCCCTGAATGGTATCTTTTAGCCTTCTATACAATGTTTAGGTCCATTCCCGACAAATTCTTAGGCTTTGTGGTATTTAACTTAGCCCTCATACTTCTTTTAATCCTGCCATTCTTAGACTTCTCGCCTCTCAGAAGTGCAAGAAACAGGCCACTCTTCTTTGTGATGTTCATAGTTCTTGTAATATCCTCAATAGCACTTACCATACTTGGCACAATGCCACCCACACCTACTAATGCCATGCTTGGATTAATATTCACCATAGGCTTTCTCTCCTTCTTCCTGTCATTGCCAATAATATCCATCTTGGAGTGGGGTTGGTATAAAGCAAAAGGAGGTGACAAGCAATGATAAAGGCTATATTCTTTACTGTTCTTACTGTAGTTTTCTTTTACATCATTTGGATAAACAACATCTTTGCGCCCCATGAAAAATACGAGATGCCACAGGAATACAAAAAGATTGCTATGGATGTCAAGTATGCAAAAGAAGGAAAGGAACTATTCATTCAAAACTGTGCAGCGTGCCACTCCTTAAGGTATGACGGGGTTTATCTTTTGTCTATTCAGGCAAATCCAATGCTTGCTTCACTACAAGAAAAGTACGGCAAATTTATACCTAAGGATGTCTATCAAGCGGTTTTTATAAACGAGCTTAATGCACTCAAGGAAACCTTCGGTAAGGTTCCCCCTGACCTTTCCACCATATACTTAGTAAAGGGGCCAGAATACCTTTACAACTTTATACTAAAGCCTCAGGAAATACTACCCGGAACCACAATGCCGGCGGTTATGGAGGGAAGACCTGAAGAAACCGCAAAGATAATAGCTTACTTAAAATCTGTCTCTGAGCCTCCTCCAGAGGAAAAGACCAAGAGAACTCTAATGGGCATTGTAACCATAGGCTACTTTGTGATTATGGGAATTCTGATCTGGTTGTGGAGAGATAGACTCCTTAAGAAAATGGGATTGCACTAAGACAGTAGCTTTTAAGGAAGCACTCTCCACATCTGGGAGTGCTTCTACAGTATGTTTTTGCATGAACATCAATAAGGGCGTGGAATTCTTTGTAGATGATTAGGTCCTTTGGTATGTTATTCTCTATGTAAGCTTTTATAGAGTCATAGCTTCCTTCTAAGCGGTATATCCTTTTAAAAAGCCTTAGGGTGTATGCATCTACGACAAAACTTAATCGGTTACCCGCATAAAGGAGGATAGCATCTGCAGTTTCTTTTCCTATTCCCTTTACTTTTAACAACTCTTGTCTGCTAACACTTTGTATAACATCCACTGGGTTGAAAAACTCCGCCACATGCTTTAGTCTCTCTGCCTTCAGTCTGTAAAACCCCGAAGGTCTTATTAGTCTGTAAATCTCTTCAATCTTGGCCTTTCTTATAAACCTTAGGGATAGCTCTCCTTCCTTTTTAAGATTTTCAAGGCTCTTTTCCACGTTCTTCCACGCAGTATTTTGTGTCAGAATGGCTCCTATTATTATCTCTTCCCTTGGATCTGTTCCCCTAAGTTTGTGATAGTCTTCGTCTACGGGCCACCAGTTTTGATATCCGTAGGCTTCAAGTAGAAGTTTGTATAGCTGAATCAAGGACACTCTTAACATTTTTGTAAGCTTCCTCTGGATTGGACTTATAGAGTTTTCCAAAGCTTATCGCCTGCTCATCTGATATTATCCCCTCCTTTTTCAAAAACTGTAAAAATTGGGTAAAATTGTGGGTCTTTTTTACATCCAAGGACCCTCTGTCAAAGTCAAGCAAATAAACCGTGCCATCCTGTCCTATCAGCAAGTTCTTGTCCAATCTTGAAAACTCATCCCTGTTAATCTTCAGACTGTCAAGGAGAAAGGCAATATCAAGAACTTGGGAATATATTTTCAGCTTCTCTTCTTGGCTCAGCTCAAGCTCATCAATAGGCACTCCGTTAATAAACTCATACATAAAAAAATCCTCTCCACTTAGCAAGATCTTTGGAAAGTATGGATAACCTTTTAACCTTTCCAATATTTTTGCTTCCTTTCTGATGGCATACTCTTTCTCTTCACTTCTTGCAACCTTTACCGCAACCTCTTTTCCTTCAAAGAATCCTTTGTAAATAATCCCTCGCCAACCTTTACCGATGTATGTTAGCCCCTCTATCTTGTCTTTAATATCCTCAAACCTCACCTACAACTTTATATCCCCAATTTTCCACTGCGCTTTTTAGCGTCTCAAAAGATACGTTATCTTCCACCTTAACCCTTGCTATTTGCTCCTGTAGAGAAACATCTACCTCAGAAACTCCTTCCACACTGTAGAGCGCGTTTTTCACCGTTTTGACACAATGCTCACAGGTCATTCCCAAAATCTTTAAGTTTATCTCTCTCATATATCTCTAATATAATCCTTGCATCCTCTTTTGTGTTCATGTTCATAAAAACCTCCGGAGAAATACCCATATTGATTACTTCTTCTTCTTGCACGGGAGTGTATCCCACTGAGCACACAAAATCCAATGCCCTAACCCCTCCAGCTTCAAGGAAGTCCTCTAAGGGTTTTAGTATTTCCTTTGGATAGACCCCAAAAAAAGTGTAAGTTTTCCCTCTAACTTGATAAAGGGTTATCTTCCCATCATATTTTTGCCAAATATACAGGATTAGGTCCGCTTTAATTAAAGGCATATCTGCGCTCAAAATTACTATCCTATCCTGTTTAGTATGGCTAAGAGCTGTGTAAAGACCAACCAAAGGTAACTGTCTTTCTGAAACATCTTTTATCAGCTCCACTCCCTGCAAAAATCCATACTTGTTTGTGTCCTTTGAAACTACGAAGACCTTATCGCAAACTTTCCTCGCCTCTTGAGTTACCCTTTGAATGCATGGCACACCATCTATGTGAAAAAGGGTTTTGTCTTCACCAAAGCGCCTACTTTGTCCGCCAGCAAGCACATAACACTCTATCATTCTTTTAATATGCTTTCCAAGGTGTCCCTGTATGAAGGATCTTCTTTTAATTCCAAAGCTCTTTTTATGTATTTCAAAGCTTCTTCATTTTTCCCCTGTTTGTGAAGCACATAAGCCAAGTTGTTCATAACATCCGGATCTTCTTTCAATTTGATAGCTCTTTTGTAATACTTTTCTGCCTTTTTGTAATCACCCTTTTTAGCATACACGTTCCCTAAATTAAAGTAAGCTATGTAATTTTCTTTGTCTTTTTTTATAGCTTTTTTGTATTCTTCTTCTGCCAAATCAAGATTTCCTTTTTTTCATAAATGTATCCCAAATTCACATGTTCTTCCACACTAAGAGGATCGTTTAGTATAACAATCTTTGGCACAGCACAAGAGCTAAGAAGGACAGCTATAAATACAAACAACAAAACCTGCAAACCATTTTGAGAGATTTTTTTGGCCTTTCCTTCCATCGGTGCTTCATAGAAACACTGCACGCTTACATACATCAGGTTTTTATTATAACTACACTCCCTGAGGCTGTTCGAAAATCCCTCATTGGGACGTCCCCCCAACCTCTAAGGGGACTAACCTTCTCCTCACCCTGTCCCACGCCCCTTCCACCAATAAAGGCTTCAGAGGAGAAAGGTCCCTTGACAAAATCTTTCCAAGAACAGGGAAGAGGAGGGCTACCTTCAGAACTTGCCAAGCACTTTGAGAGACTTTCTTAGTCTCTCCCTGCTTGGGATTCCTTCCATCGGCTCCCTCACAGGAGCTTGGCTCGTCCTGAAGGCTTTTAAGTTTTTCTAAAAGCAAGTCCTTTGCCTTCTGAACTTGCTTTAGCTCAGAGTTTATGGCATTTCTTTTGTATTGGTTTGTCTCTTTCTTAAGCTTTTCCTTTAGCTCTTTTTCCTTCTCTTCGTAAGTGCAGATTGCATACTCCAAGTATTCTTTGTCCGAAAGAAGTTTTAGATAGTTCTCTGGGATTTCTTCCTTAAAGCCTAAAGCCCTTCTTCCTATCACGTATGCGCCCGCTATGTCTTTGTCTATCCCAAGCTGTGGTGCATATTTTAGTGCTCCTATAACAGAAGTGAAAGCGGGATTTACCTTGATAACTTCTAATCCATTCAACTTTGCACTTCTTTCAATCTTTGAGAGCAAGCTCTTAAAGTTCCAATGGTGTAGTCTCTTTCTTAGTTTTGCTTTTCCATCTCCTCTAAAGCCTTTATTGATTTTCTTTAAGTTTTCTATAGCTATAGCTTTTCCTTTCTCTTTTGCTATTTCTACTATTCTGTGTGCCAAAAGCCACTCTTCGTAGTCTCTTCTGTTTTTTGGAAAGCTGATAAACTCGTGTAAGCTAATACTTTGATAGCTTAAAAGATTTCCATCAGAGCTGACTTCTGCTAAGGCTAAATGCAATGGACTTGCGTTTGTGTCTATGGCTATTACTCCATACTCTTTGGTTAGCCAAATCTCAGGTGTGGGAACTTACAAAAGAAACAATACCCATAAATCTCTCCATCCCTTAGTTTCAGCTCTACAGTGTAAGGGAAATAAGCTTTACCTTCCCAACTTTCCCAAAGCATAGCTAAAAAAGTATTCCACTTGTCTTTTTCGTTGCTTGGTTTTCTCAGCACCTTTGCATAGATAAATTCCCTATTCCCTGTTGTAAGTCTTAAGTGAAGTTCTCCGTTTATGCTTTCAAACCTTATGAGTCTGTTTCCTTTATCCGCTTTAGAACCTACGCTTATTAAAGTTCCTTGTCTTTGTTCTTTCCACTTTCTTTTTAACTTTTCCCTGCTCTTCTTGTCTCTATTTTTACAGAGCCTTTCAAAAAGGGCTTTACCGCCAAACACCACTTTTTTGTCTGTTGGATACTGTTTTGCTTTGTAGATAGCAGAGTCTATGTATTTGGTAGGTAGGTCAGGAAACAGTTGTCTTAGCTTTTGGTATATTTGGCTATGGGAGTTTTTGGTTTTCAGTAGTTTATAAGCAGACCTTATGGCGGATGATTGCTTACGCATTAATTCCAAAAGTTTTTTTCTGTCAGGACCATTCAGTTGAAGTTTAAACTGCAAGCTTACATACATCTTAGGCTTTTATTATAACTACTCAGCACTGCCTGAAGGATTTTTTCGAACAGCCTCTACACTCCCTTGCCTTTCGTCCTCCACTGTGTTATATTACAATACTCCTTCGGTTGTAGTTCCATGGTGGATTTTGTTCATTTACATTTACATACTCAGTATTCACTTCTTGATGGAGCTATAAAGATAAAAGACCTTACCAAAAGGGCTTTGGAGTTTGGATACTCTGCTGTTGCCATAACAGACCACGGAAACCTGTTTGGCATACTTGACTTTTACAAAAGTTTAAAAGAAGTAGGTATAAAGCCCCTGCTTGGTATGGAAGCATACTTTACCACCGGCTCCAGGTTTGATAGAAAAGGTAAAGGCTCCGAAGATAACATAACCGACAGATACAACCATCATCTGATACTAATAGCAAAGAACGACGTAGGGCTAAAAAATTTATACAAACTCTCTTCCTTAGCCTTTAAGGAAGGTTTTTATTACAAACCAAGAATAGATTACGAGCTTTTGTCTAAATACCACGAGGGGCTTATAGCCATAACTGCTTGTCTAAAGGGTGTGCCTACCTATTATGCAAGTATAGGAGATGTAAATAAGGCACAGGAGTGGGTAAAAAAGTTCAAAGACCTGTTTGGAGACGACCTTTATTTGGAGCTTCAGGCTAACTCTCTACCCGAGCAAGAAACCGCTAACAGACATCTGATAGAGATAGGCAAAAAGCTTGGGGTTAAGTTGGTAGCGACAGCGGATGCTCACTATCTTTTGCCAGAGGATAGGATAGCTCATCAAGTGCTTATGGCTGTTCAAATGAAAAAAACGCTTATGGAACTCCAAAAAGGAGACTTTAAGTGTATTAACGACTACTTGCACTTTGCCAGTAAGGAGGAAATGTGGGAAAGGTTTAAAGGAAAGTTTGACGGTTGGGAACAGGCACTGCTGAATACTTTGGAGGTAGCTGACAAGTGCGATGATAGGTTTGAGTCCCTTGAGAATAAAAACTATTTGCTTCCCAAGTTTTCCCAAGAAGTGGCAGAAGAGGAGCTTTTGAGGGAACTTGCTATAAAGGGACTAAAGCAAAGAATAGAGCAGGGGCTTGCAAAAGATTCAAAAGAATATTGGGATAGGCTTGAATACGAGTTGGACGTAGTAAAGAAAATGGGCTTTTCTGGATACTTTATTATAGTTCAGGACTTTATAAACTGGGCAAAGTCCAAGGGTATTCCGGTAGGTCCAGGTAGGGGTTCTGCAGCGGGGTCTTTGCTGGCTTTTTCTCTGGGTATCACGGACGTTGATCCCATAAAGCACGGCTTACTCTTTGAGAGATTTTTAAATCCAGAGCGTGTTTCCATGCCAGACATAGACGTGGATTTTTGTATGGAAAACAGGGATAGTGTCTTGGAGTATGTGAGAAATAAATACGGTGCAGAAAACACAGCTCAGATAATCACATACAACGTTATGAAGGCAAAGCAGGCTATAAGGGATACCGCAAGGGCACTTGGACTGCCCTATTCGGAAGCGGATAAATTGGCAAAACTAATACCACAGGGTGATGTGCAAGGCACGTGGCTATCTTTGGAAGAAATGTATTTAACTCCCATAGAGGAACTTCTTGAGAAATACGGAAGGCACAGAAACGATATAGAAGAGAATGCAAAAAAGTTGCGCAAAATGGCTCAGGAGAACGCAGAAATAAGGATGTTAATAGAGATAGCTCTTAGGTTGGAAGGGCTCACCAGACACACCTCCCTACACGCTGCAGGTGTGGTTATATCTCCCGTTCCCTTAGAAGAACTCGTACCGCTTTATTACGACGATGGGCAGGTTGCTACTCAGTTTGACATGTCAAAGCTTGAGGAATTAGGTTTGGTTAAGATGGACTTTCTTGGACTTAAAACGCTGACAGAACTGGAAAAAATGAGGCTGTTGGTCAAAGAAAGACATGGGATAGAAATAAACTTTCTGAAACTTCCTTTGGACGATCAGAAAGTGTTTGAGCTTCTCAGGAAAGGTCTTACTTCCGGTGTGTTTCAATTGGAAAGCAGTGGTATGAAGAACCTGCTAAGAAGGTTACAACCGGATAGCTTCGATGATGTAGTGGCAGTTTTAGCCTTGTACAGACCAGGACCTTTGAAAAGTGGTCTTGTGGATAGCTACATAAACAGAAAGCACGGAAAGGAGCAGATAGTATATCCCTTTCCAGAACTGGAGGAAGTGCTTAAAGAAACCTACGGTGTTTGGGTTTATCAAGAGCAGATAATGAAGGCAAGTCAAATTTTGGCGGGTTTTACTCCCGGCGAGGCGGACACGCTCAGAAAGGCAATAGGTAAAAAGAAGAAGGAAGTTATGGAGGAGATGAAGGAAAAGTTTATAAATGGAGCGGTAGAGAAGGGCTATCCAAGGGATCGTGTGGAAAGACTGTGGGAAGACATAGAGAAGTTTGCCAGTTATTCTTTCAACAAGTCCCACTCTGTAGCTTACGGATACCTATCTTACTGGACCGCTTACATGAAGGCACATTATCCGGAGGAGTTTTTTGCAGTCAAACTATCTATGGAAAAATCTGATACAAAGTTTATAAATCTCCTTAGGGACGCTAAGATGCACTTTGGCATACATATACTTCCTCCGGACATAAACAAAAGCGGAGCGGATTTTGTAATAGAGGGTGAAAGGAGGATAAGGTTTGGTCTGGCAAGGATAAAAGGGGTTGGGGAAGAAACCGCTCAGCTAATAGTAAGTAAAAGGAAAGGTGAATGGAAAAGCCTGTCTGATTTTGTTCGCAGTATGGATAGCAGAAAGATAAACAAAAAGGTGCTGGAAGCACTAATCAAAGCGGGAGCCTTTGATTTTACCAACGAACCGAGGAGTTCCCTCCTTTCCAAATTGGAAACTAAGGATGGCATTTATGTGAGCAACAGCCTATTTGGGAAAAAGCAGGTAAAGGAAGAAGACAAGGCAAAGTATGAGAGAGAAGTTATAGGTTTTTACCTTTCACAGCATCCTTTGGATCCATACGAGGACCTTCTTAAAGGGCAAATATCCTACGTTGAGGATGTAGAAGATTTGGAGGAGGGTGAATATACCTTTGCGGGCGTCATTTCTGAGCTTAAGATCAAAAAGAATTCAAAGGGTAGCCCTTACGCAGTGTTTAACCTCATAGACAAGACTGGTGTTGTGGAGGTGGTTGCGTGGTCTGAAGCATACGAAGAAAACAAAGAAAAGCTAAAAGAGGACGAGTTAGTCGTCATAAAAGGTGAGCTATCAAAGGATCAAGAAAGTGAAACTGTGAGGGTAATACTGAGGGAAGTTTTTAGGATACAAGAATATCTTTTGGAAAAGATAAGGTTTGTCCGTTTGATTATGCGGAGGGAACTTTCAAGCCAAGAATTGGAAAAGTTATACAGCTTATTGAGTAGGCGTTTTTCTGAAAAGGGCGCTGAGATTTTAATAGAGTGCAGGGCAGGTGACTACAGGGTTTTAATGCAGGCAGATCCAAGGTACAGAATAGAACCAAGCAAGGAGTTGTTTGATTTGTTAAAACCGTTCTCGGTAGAGGTAAGCTTAGAAACCTAAAATTTTATGAACAGAAAGCTGATGTTGTCACTTTGCTCTTTGTTCTCTAAGGATTTAAGAAAAAGTTCAACGGGTTCCTGAGACATAGCAAAAAGCCTCATCTCTTCCTTACTAAACTCTTCCCAAAAACCATCCGAACACACAAGAATGGGCTTACCTAAATTGGGAATCCTTTTGGTGTATATTTCAAATTCTGACGCATCTCCGAGTATAGCAGATGTAAGTATGTGCCTTTTAGGATGAAGTCTTGCGGTTTCCTCATCCAGTTTGCCAGATAGTACCAAATCTTCCACCAAGGTATGGTCCCTTGAAACTTTAACAAATCCATCTTTGTCCTTTATATAAACCCTGCAGTCCCCTACGTTAAAAACCAAAATCTCTTCCTTTCCGACAATCACACCTGCGACGGCTGTACCCAGTCCAAAGGCAGAAGGGTGTTTTTTTACATAATCCAAGAGACGAACCTTAGCATTCCATAGCGCATCCCTTAGGCTTTTTTCGTCCTTTGGTTGTTCTTGAGCTAATACATTCAAAACCTCATAAGATGCTACATCCCCCTTTGCATGCCCACCCAAACCGTCTGCTACCGCAAAAAGTTTTTCTTCTGTTTCTACAACCAAAGGTTTTTCCATAACCTCCATCCTTATGACTTTTCTGCCCACCAACAGCGCATCTTCGTTTCTTATCCTTACATTTCCCCTATGAGTAAACAACCAAACTCTCATTTAAGTAGTTTTGCAACGTCCTCCTCCAGTTCTCTGTAAATGCCCATCTTTACCTTTACCACGTTCCCCTCTTTGTCTATGAGGTAAGAGGTTGGAAATCCAAAGAGTTTTAGCCTGTTTTCCAAATCACCCTTTGGCCTAACCATGGTAAAGCTATACGGATTGTTCCTTAGAAATTCTCGGAAAGTGTCCTCTGAGGTGTCCATATTTACCGCAACCACCTCAAAACCAAGCGATCTATACTTACTATAAACCTTCTCAAAGATCGGCAACTCTTCTTTGCACGGGGGACACCAAACCGCCCAAAAGTTCAAAAGCAAAACCTTTCCTCTGTAATCCGAAAGCTTTATCTCCTTTCCGTCAGCGCTAATAAAGGTCAGATCAGGGGGCAAGTTATTCATCCCTATGTTTACTCCTGACTTTTCCTGAAAGGCGGTATAAACTAAAAGAAAAACCAAAATCGCACCAAGCGTAGCGGATACTATCCACGCCTTCTTCATAACTGTAACCTTACAATAGGTTTAAAGTCCGAAGGTTTTACTGTATAGCATTCTTTGAATACCGCATAGGGACATCTTTCCGCACAATACTTGTGATCCAACCTTTTGAAAAGCTCCACTATAGACTGTCCCTTTGAATCAAAGACAAAGTCGGTATCAACATATTTTTCAAAATTTGCCCTTTCAAGTATAGGATAAACATCGCAGGCTATATTTGCCATAGCAGGTATAATACCTTGCTTATTTATCTCTTCAAACAACCTCATAAGGGTAGATACACCTGCCGCATCTATGTAATTTACCGCTTCCATATCAATCAGCAAAAATTTTAGCGCTCTATTGGTTTTTCTTTCTTCAATCTTATTAAGTATGTATTCATAGACATATTCAGCGTTTGCAAAGTATATGGGCATATTTGGTCTTATGTAAAGTATTTGGGGACACTCGGGAAGATTTTCTCTCTCTGCATTGACAAAGGTATTAGACTGTGGGTTTCTTGTAAGCACCACTAACCTTGGATACATAGTCTTGTATACAAAAGTGCCAAAGGCTACTATAGTACCAAGGGTAAGTGCTACCCAGAGCTCCATAAAAAATACGCTGAAAAAAGTTATCCCGGCAATTATCCCGTCAGTTTTATTCAACTTGTATAGTTTGATTATTTCCTGCGGCTTTATTAGATTTATAACTGCAGAGAGGACTATAGCTGAAAGAGTAGCCTTAGGAAGATAGTAAAAGGCAGGAGCTAAAGAGATTAAGGTAATTCCCACAGTAGCACCAGTTATCACACTGGCAAGGATAGTCTTAGCCTGAAGCTGGAAGTTTAATGCAGACCTTGAAAAGGAACCACCTACAGGAAATCCTTTAAAAAGCCCAGCGACTATGTTTGCCATACCCTGACCTATAAGCTCTTGGTTAGGATCCCATTTGTCTCCAGCCTGAACTGCAAGTCGCTTTGCTATAGCAACAGCTTCTACTAGTCCAAAAAATGCAACTACCATTGCACCACCCCAAAGGGTAGCGGTAGTGGAAAAGTCCACTTCAGGAACTGAAAATTTAGGAATACCCTGAGGTACATTTCCTACTATAGCCACACCAAACCTTTCAAGCTGGTAAAAGTAAGATATGAGGGATGTTACAAAGACAGCAATAAGGGCTCCTGGCAAAATGGGATGAATCTTTCTGGAAATCCATATAATAGCATAGGACAATGCGCCTATGGCCACAGTATACGGATTAGTGTTTTCTATGTGGGAGATAATATCTTTTACTACATCGTATATTAGCGTGCTCTGGACTATTTTAAAACCTAATAAGTGTCCTGCTTGACTTAGAGCTATAACAAGAGCACCCGCACTGACGAAACCAGTTATCACACTTGTTGATATAAGCTCCACTACGAAACCAAGCTTTAAGAGTCCTATAGTAAGCCTTATGAATCCAACCATGAGAGCCAATAGGCCCATCAAACCGATCCACTGCTCAGAACCAGGTTCGGCCATGCCATAAATGACAGAGGCAGAAAGAAGGGCAGTCATTGCCACTGGACCAGTAGCTAAAAACCTTGAACTTCCAAAAAGAGCAGCAACTATGGTAGGTAAAAAGGACGCATAAAGCCCATGTATGGGAGGCATACCGGCCAAAAGCGCATAAGCCATAGATTGAGGGACCAAGACTGCAGCTACAGTAAGACCCGCTATTAGATCTCTCGTCAGTTTACTTCTATCGTAGTCCTTAAACCAGTGGAGAAAGGGCGCTAAGTCAATAGATATGGTAATCCTCACTGATATTTATTTTAACACACTGTTGATTTTTCCGTGTAGTTGTACGATAATAATCTTCATGCAAATAGACGATAAAGCTATAGTCAGCAAGGTAAAGGAAGTAATAGCTCCTGTGATAAAAAAGATGGGCTATAGACTCTTTGATGTGGAGTTTAAGCCTGAAAGGGGATGGGTCCTGAGGATAATAGTAGATAAGGAAGGTGGAATAACCGTAGGAGATTGCGAAGAGATAAGCAAAAGAATATCCTCCCTTTTGGACGTGGAGGATATTATCCCAGTTTCTTACATGCTTGAAGTTTCCTCTCCAGGTCTTACCAGGGAACTGACGAAAAGCGAACATTTTGATTTTTTCACAGGCAGATTGGTCAAAATCATACTAAAAGAACCCATAGAGAACAAAAGGGAAATTCTCGGCTATATCCAAGAAGCTAAGGAAAATCTAGTAATCATAAAAAGCAAGGAGGATGGAAGCATACTTCACATACCCATATCAGCCATAGCCAAGGCCCATTTGGAGATAGAAAAATGGTAAAAAGTCTAAGAAAGCTTATTGAGCAGGTAGCAAAGGAAAAAGGCATACCAGAATGGTTGGTAGAAAAGGCATTGAAAAATTCCATAGCCCTTGCTACAAAAAAGGACAGAAAAATAAAAGATCGTGTAGAGGTGGAGCTGACGGACGATGAGGTAAAGGTCTATATCCTACGCAAAGGAGAAAAGTTTCCACTAGACATAGTTCCCGAAGAGCTAGATAGAATCGCCGCTTATGCGGCAAAAGAGGAGTTTCTAAGAGAATTAGAAAAAGCTGACGAAGAAAGAAGATACTTAGAGTTTATAGAACTTGAAGGTGAGATAGTGTTAGGTATAGTGCGAAAAGTGGCAGAAAATGAGGACCTTATAGTGGACCTTGGGAAGGTTATGGCGGTATTGCCCAAACGAGAGCAAATACCCAAAGAGGTGTATAAAGTTGGAGACAGATTAAAGGCACTGCTTCTTCGGGTTGTGAGAAAAAGAGGTAGTTATGAAATAATTCTTTCAAGAACACATCCGAATTTTTTGCGCAAGCTTTTAGAAGCAGAGGTTCCAGAAATAAAGGAAGGTGAGGTGGAGATTTTGAATATAGCAAGGGAGCCTGGAGAAAGGGCTAAGGTTTTGGTGAGGTCAAAGGATACGCGTATGGATCCGGTGGCAGTAGTGGTTGGTCTAAGAGGATCCAATATAGCACCTATTAGTAAAGAGCTTTCAGGAGAAAGGATAGACGTTATAAAAGATACAGACAACATAGAAGAGCTTGTTAGAAGAAGCTTGGCACCTGCACCAGTAACCGATGTAAGAGTAGACCCAAAGCTTAAAAGGGTGGAGGTAGCAGTGCCAAAGGATAAGCTATCTTTAGCCATAGGGAAGAGGGGGATAAACGTAAAGTTGGCTAACAAAATAACGGGATGGTATATAGACATCCTATCGGAGGAGGACTTCAAGAAGATTTCCCAGCTGAAATAGAATGGGTTTAGACATATTCATTAAAAAAGTGGTATATGGTGGTTATGGTTTGGGAGAGGACAGGGGTAAAAAGTTTTTAGTAAGGTATGCAGCACCAAAGGAATTGGTTGAGGTAGAAATACTTAAGGAAAAAAGGACTACGTGGAGGCGACGGTAAAAAACGTAAAGATTGGCTCAGTTTGGAGAAGGACTGCTCCCTGCAAATACTACTCCTATTGTGGAGGATGTCAAATACAACACTTGGATTACGAAGGACAACTGAAAGTTAAAGAAGACATACTATTGGAATCTCTGGAAAGGATAGGAAAGATAAAGGTTAAATCATTAGGTGGAGTCCTGAGGTCCAAAGAAGAGTTTGGATACAGGGTAAAGGTCCAGTTCAAGGTAAGAGATGGAAGTTGGGTTTTTTTCTTGGGGAAGCAACGAGCTTGTTCCAATAGATGAGTGTCTTTTGCTCCACCCTAAGATAAACCAACTAATACCTGCCCTAAGGGAGCTTGTAAAAGCGGTGAAAGAACTGCAAGAAGTTCATGTAACTTATTCGCCAGATGAAGACGAGTTTATGCTAAAGCTGATCACTGTTAGCCCCATGGAAACAGAAAAGTTAAGAAAGCTTAAAGAACATACGTTACCAAAGGAAGTAATCTGCTTGGGAAATTACACAAACTTAAGGGGAAAGCTTATAAAAAGGTCTATGGTTGGTAGGGAATTTTCCTTTTTCAAGTCTGGAGCATTTAGACTAAGGGTAAGCAACGATTCTTTTTTCCAGGTCAATTACACCCTCTATGAGGATTTTCCTAAGATGGTGGTTGATGGAGAAAGGGCAAAGAGGGTTTTAGAGCTTCACTGCGGGGTTGGATTTTTTAGCTTTTGGATGGCCCAAAACTGTGAGTATCTTTTTGGCTCTGATGCAAACCAATTCGCTGTAAAAGATGCGCTGTATAACGCAAAGTTAAATCAGGTCTTTAATGTTTCTTTTGCTCACGAAAGTGCTTTTGAGACGTTGAAAAACCATGCAGGAGAGGTAATAGACGTATTGCTTCTTGATCCGCCGAGGGAAGGTTTGTCGGAAGGCGAAGCCAAGCTCATAGTTCAGAACAAACCAAAAAGAATAATCTACGTCTCCTGTAATCCAACCACCTTAGCAAGGGATCTAAAGGTTTTAGTTTCCGGAGGTTATAAAATTGAAACTATAAAGCTTGTGGATAACTTCCCCCAAACCTATCATGTGGAAGCTATAGTTAAACTACAACTTTAGGAGGATGGACATGATGGACGAAGTATTTAAAACCGCAGAGGAGGATATGAAAAAAGCGGTGCAATACTTCAAGAACGAAATAGCTGGTTTGAGGACAGGTAGGGCAAGCACAGCCCTTGTGGAGGAGATAAAAGTGGATTATTACGGTTCAAAGATCCCTATAAAGCAGTTGGCTTCGGTAAGTGTGCCAGAGCCAAACCAGATCGTGCTTCAGGTGTGGGACAAAAATGCGGTAGAGTTGGTGGAAAAGGCCATAATGGAAAACCTAAACCTAACACCTCAAAGGCATGGAGATGTTCTGAGGATAACTCTTCCGCCCCTAACTCAGGAGAGAAGAAAGGAATTAGTTCGCATGCTTCACAAGATGGCAGAAGAGGCCAGGGTTGCGGTCAGGAACATCAGAAGGGATGCAAAGGAGCTCATAGAGGATCAGGAGGGTATATCGGAAGACGAAGTAAAAAGAGCCTTGGAAAGACTTCAAAAACTCACCGACAAATACATAGAGGAAATAAACAGATTAACGGAGAATAAAGAAAGGGAGATTATGGGTTAGTTCGCTTTCCCTCCCTTTCCAAAGCTACTTTACCCGTCCTTGCCATCTCCTTTATGCCAAAGGGTCTGACCAGTTCCACAAAGGCACTTATCTTATCTTCATCCCCGGTTATTTCCACGGTGTAAGTATCAGGAGATACATCTACGATCTTTCCTCTAAAGATTTCGGTTAATCTAAGCACTTCGTCCCTTGCCTTTGGTGTAGTGGTATAGACCTTTATAAGGGCTAACTCCCTTTCTACGTGTGGGCTATCCGTTAGGTCTCTTACTTTTATCGTGTCTATCAGTTTCCTGAGCTGTTTTACTACCTGCTCTATAACTACGTCATCTCCGATCACCTCAATAGTCATCAGAGAAAGGCCCTTTTCGTGAGTCTCTCCCACCGAAAGACCTTCTATGTTGTAACCTTTTCCCGCTATGAGCGTAGCTATCCTCGCCAAAACTCCTAGCTCGTTGCGCACAAGGACCGATATTACGTGCCTTCTTGTCTCTCCCTTCTTTACTTCCCTGAATATAGGCGCTTTTATAGCTGATATTTCATTCCTTCCAACAGTGTCACTCATCGCTCTACCCCTGAAGAGAATTTTAAACGGTTTTTTAATGTTTCTATCGCTTTGTAATTGGTCAAGTCCAGTTGTAAAGGTGTTATAGAAACATACCCATGATAAACTGCCCAATAGTCTGTGCCTTCTTCTAGATGCCAGCCAAATTCGGTAGCTGTTATCCAATAAAGGGGCTTTTTTGCAGGATCCAATAGCTTTAGCACCTTTTCTTTGTATGCCCTTTTGCCCTGCCTTGTGAGTAAAAAGCCCTTGATCTGGTCTATGGGCAGATCTGGAATATTTACATTCAGATAGGTATCTTCTGGCATGCCCTTTTCAAGCACCTCCTGAACAACAACCTTTGCTATTTTTGCAATCTCTTTAAAGTTCTTTACCTCTCCACCAAAGGCGGAGAAGGCAATGGAAGGTATGCCAAGTATCCTTCCCTCCATAGCACCAGAAACAGTGCCGGAATAGGTGATGTCTTCTCCTAAGTTTGGACCTTCGTTTATGCCAGAGCAAACCAAATCTGGCTTTTGTCCTTCCAGTATGACATAATAACCCAAGTGGATGCAGTCGGCCGGTGTGCCACCAATTACTGTCCAAAAGTCCCGCTCTATCCTTCTCATCCTCAGGGGCATGCTAAAGGTTAAAGAATGTCCCACACCGCTTAGGTTCCTGTCCGGTGCAACAGTTATGACCCTCCCGAGCGTGCTTAGCTCCTCCCTAAGGGCCTTTAAACCTTCAGAAAAGTATCCGTCGTCGTTAGTTAGCAAAAAGGTTGGCATGCCTTGCTTTTAGCCCAGCCCTTAAAGTATAAACCACAAACATCACCCCGCTTATAACCGCAAGGACAGTCCCCACCATCATAAACCCTAAAGAAAATAGCACAAAAGGGTCCTCCGTAAAGCCTGTGCCGTAAGTTTTTCTTGGTGCTCCTTTAAAACCCGCAAAGTAAAGGCCAAGCACAAAGAGTATCATTCCAAAGCCATAAAGAAACAGCTGGGGTTTTGCTATTTTTGGAAGGTCCTTTATCCATCCGTACTCCTTGAGAAGATAATAGGAAATAGCCATAAGAGTGAGGGTCAAGCTCGTAACCGCTCCGTGATAGTGGGCTGGCACCCTCAAGTCCGCCTTCAAACCTGCGTAGGCTATAACAACTCCCAAAAGGTAAAGCAATATAGAAAGCCATAAAGCTATGGAATAAGAAGACGTATTAAAAACGGGTCTTTTGAGAATGTTAAACATGTGTAAAAAGATGGGAATGCCCAAGCCTATGGCATAGGACAATTCGGTAAATATTTTTGCGTTTCTTGAAACAGGGTCCTCAAAAATCACGGGAACGAGAACTAACAAAACACCGAACGTCAAAAATGCCAGATTTGTAAATCTAAGAATACCAAGCTCGTGTTTTACACCTAAGAGCTTAGAAAGGAAATACCAAGAAAACAGCAAAACAGTGCCGTTTAGAAATTGGTGTATGTGCCCGGGTGCCCAATAAAGTCTTTCATAAAAAAGATACAATTCACTGTGGCTTCCAGTCTTAAAAGCAGATGTTATGGTGGACAAAAGCATCATAAAGGCTAAAACTATGCTCATACTAAGACTGTTAATAAGCGGATCCTTTGAAAAGATGTTTTTTATAGCTGTTTTTAGCCTTACAATGCTGGCAAACCACAGTCCAGAAAAGAAAAGAACTACCCCAGCAAAGAATACGGGATGAACTATGGTAGGAAGGTAATTGTTGGAAACCGCAACACCTTTGCCAGAGAAAGATGCTATAGCAATACCCAGAAAACCCAAAAATGCAAGGTAAAAGCTTATACTATCTTGTTTGGCTAAAAATTTGTTCCACAAAAGCATGGTAAAGGAGAGCAAAAAGATCACTATTGCAAGATCCACGTGTCCCACCAGTGCGTGGTAGAAGTATGCGGGAGGAAAAAGCTTATAAATTCCGGGTGTGCGAGCCAAGGCTACAAGAAAGGCAAAAAATCCACCTAAGCCTAAGGAAATCAAAGCCAGAAAGAAAAACCTTTTTTCCACCTTCACCTCCTCAAGTCAAGCACCATTATGGTAAAGAGTAAAGCAAGGTATATTACAGAGTAAAAGAAAAGGAAACTGCCGTTTGGTTTTTTTGAAAATACAAACTTCAAGGTCAGAAGAAGATAGAGAATGCTTAGCACAGAGGCGGATAAAAGGTAAATCTCTCCCGCCATTTGATAAAAGTAAGGAAGGATGCTCATAGGTAAAAGGGCAGAGGTGTAAAGTAAAGTTCTAAGTTTTGTGTGCTTTATACCTTTCACCACGGGTAATGTAGGGATGCCAGCCTTTTCGTAATCTTGGGCATACTTTATGGCTAAGACCCAAAAGTGCGGTGGTTGCCAGATAAACATGATCAAAAAAAGCACCAGTGGTTCAAATCCTAAGCTACCGGTTATGGCTGTATATCCTATAACAGGCGGTAGCGCTCCTGAGATCCCACCTATTTCCGTAGCTAAGGGACTTTTCCTCTTTAGGGTAAGAGTATAAACAGAGATATAAAAAAAGAAGCAAGAGCTGTAAAAAAGGTAGCTATTGGGTTGGTAAAAAAGAACATAATTAAAAGGGAAGAAGACAACAGAATAACACCAAACCAAAAAGCACTGGATGGAGAAACGTTACCTGAGGGTATTGGTCTTGTTTTTGTGCGCTCCATAAGTATGTCCAAGTCTTTATCAAAGTATTGATTGAGAACTGCGGAACCAGCAGAGGCCAAACCTGTGCCCAAAAGGGTCCAAAATGCCAACTCCGTAGGAGGAAATCCTTTCTGAGCTATATACATCCCGGTAAGGGTGGTTATCAAAACTAAAAGGACTATGCCGGGTTTTGTAAGCAATAGATAATCCTTGATAACTCCACTTAATGTAACCATTTTTACCAAAGCCCTTACTGCCATGCCTCTCTCAAAACAGGTTGTTGGATTCTAAGGTTTAGATGATAAGTTAGCCATGCGAAGAGGAAAAAACCAGAGGCAGTATCAAGGAAAACAAGGGGTAAAAAGAACCCTGTTAATACCATGGATATCGCAAAGACAAACTGAACGTTTATGAGAATGAAGGTGTATAAAGCTAATCTGCTTTTGCTGAAGATGAAATAAAATAGAAAGGCTAACCAGGTCAGGTAGGCAAGGTTTCGGTGGATAAACTGGAGGGCTATTTGCCAGTTGGAAAGGTCGGGAATTAATGCCCCCGCACAAGTGGGCCACTCATGTCCGCAGGCTTCACCAGAACCTGTGTATCTAACAAGCACACCTGTTATCATAGTGGCAACAGCAAAAAGGTAAGCCCATACGGGAATACCCTCTTTGACTGGATCTTGAAACTGTATAAACCTATAGGTAAGAACAAGTGCTCCCAATATTATCATAGACTCATATATATGAAAAGATTCCAAGAGCATGTGGCTTACATGCTCTAAGTTGGGAGCTTCTGAAGTTATCATCTTCATACCAGTTAGGGCTGCGCTTATGGTAAAAATAAGAGCTATCGCAGAGGTTATCTTGGGAAGTCCTTTAAAGCGTCTCCATACGTATATGAAGGTTAGAAAAACAAAAAGGCCAGCCAGACTGCTTATTGTCCTGTGTCCCATCTCCAGCTTTGCGGAAGTTTCCTTTGGAAGGCTAAAGTCTCCATAACACAGGGGCCAGCTTGGACATGCAAGACCTGAATCTGTGGTCCTTACCATCCCTCCCCATATCATCACTAAGTAGGTAAATAGAATGGCGGAACCTATAACAAGTCTCATGGTTTTTAAATTATACTTCAAAGTATTCTGCACCACAGTTTTCTGTTTCCCAAACCACGACCTTTTCCACGGAAGGATATTTCTCTTTTACTTTTTGATAAAGCCATCTTGCGACGTTTTCTGCGCTTGGAGAAAAGCTAAAAACCTCGTTCAAAAGCTTATAGTCCGGTAGGATTTCCTTTAGGAAGTTATCAATCTCCACAAAGTCCTTTCCCATTCCCCCTTCGTCCAGACTATCCGCTCTAATATACACCTCCACAGTCCAGGTGTGTCCGTGCAAAGGTTCTGGTTTGCCGTAGTAATTTGTCAAAAAGTGCGCAGCGTTAAACTTCCTTTTTATTCTCAAAAGCCAAGGCATGATCTATATACTCCAAAAGTTCAATGTTTCTTAACGCCCTTTCTCTACTTTTACCATCAAGCTCACCTGATAGAAAGGCTTTTACCATAGCACCAAGTTTATCCGTTTTGCCTCTGTGTATTAGGCTCCCATCCTTCCAAACTTCTTCTTTTGCAAAGTCAAGCACAAAAGCACCATCGTCTATTATCCACCTTCTGCTTTGGTTTGGATGTTCCCAAGCAGTCTTTATGGTTAAATCAACATCATCTGCCTTTCCCCTTAGCTCCCAAACATCACCTAACCTTAGGTCTTCAATCTTTATTTCTTTAAAGAATCTCTGAAGCAAATAAAGGTCGTGCCAAGCAAGGTCCCAAAGGGGAGAAACATATCCCCTCCCTCTACCAAACCTTTCAATGCTTAAAGTTTTTACATTCTTTGGAAAATAACTCAGGCATGTGGAGAAACTTTCTACTTCAGAGATGTAAAGGTTGGGATAGTGGTATATTTCCATGAAGTCCAAGCGAGTTAGGGCAGGAGGCTTTTCAAGTAAAACAGGAATACCTTGATCCAAAAAAACTTTAGCAAGTTTTACATGATCCTTAGGATCCACCGCTATTATTACCGCTTTTATATCTTCTTCTACATCTTCAAGATGGCAGTAAAAGGGATAATTGTCCAACGCCTTGTTTGGATCCTTATCGCACAACACAGGCAATTTACCAAGCTCTTCCAACTTTAAGAGATATTTCCTTCCCATATTCCCAAGTCCAATCAACAAAATATGCATAGCGGTTTTGAAACCGTCAGCCTTTGTTACTGCAAACAATTATAACATCCTACACAGTGAGCCCGAAACTTGTGATATAATATTTATCCAACATGGATGGAATAAGTTTAAACCACGTATATCTTGGCATAGTGTCTATGCTTATTTCAATAGCCTTAATCCTTTTGGCAGGTAAGCCTTCTTTAAAGCCTACAAAGTTTCAAGCCCTCTGGGAAGGATACGTAAGGTTTGTGCGTAATATGATTTTGGAGAATATAGGGAAGGAAGGGCTAAGGTATCTTCCCCTTATCTCTTCCATAGGGCTCTTTGTGTTTTTCTCCAATCTTTTAGGTATGGTTCCAGGGCTTGAAGCTCCCACAGCCAACGTCAATACAAACTTAGCTCTTGCCCTGATTGTTTTCCTATTTTACAACATAGAAGGTTTTAGATTGCATGGGCTTGGTTATTTAAAGCACTTTATGGGTCCCAATCCCTATCTGGCACCAGTTTTCTTTCTCATAGAGGTTATATCCCACTTAGCAAGACCCATAACCCTAACCTTGAGGCTTTTTGCAAACATGAAAGGCGGTGCTATGCTTTTGGTAGTTTTGGTAGGACTTGTGGTGCAGAATTACTTCATCATGGCTCTTTCACCAATAGCTTTGTTGTTTATAATAGCAATAAAGTTTCTGGCGGTTTTCATACAAGCTTACATATTTATGATACTTTCCGTAGTTTATTTGGCTGGTGCGGTAGCGCATGAAGAACATTAAAAAACTAACAGATAGGAGGTTATAAAATGAGGAAGATGCTTCTTCTGAGCTTACTAGTTCCTATGTTGGCGTTGGCTGCGGAGGCTGGCCAAGGGGAGACGCTCAAGCAAGGGCTTATGTATTTAGGAGCTGGGCTTGCAATAGGTTTAGCAGCCTTGGGCACAGGTGTAGGCATGGGACACGCTGTTAGAGGCACTCAAGAAGGTATAGCAAGAAATCCTACCGCAGGTGGTAGGCTTCAAACAATAATGTTCATAGGTTTGGCGTTTATAGAAACCCTTGCTTTGTATGCCCTACTTGTCGCTATAATACTGCTGTTTGTAAAATAACTTTTAAGGGGGCTTTGTCCCCCGGAGGTAAAGGAGATGGCGTCCAAGAGGAACATAACCCATCTGTCCAATAGAAAAAGAAGGCGTAAAAGCGGGTTTTTGGCACGTATGTCCTCAAAAAGCGGAAGGAAGATAATAGCAAGAAGAAGGAAAAAAGGTAGGAAAGTTTTAGCGCCACGTTGAAAAAGTTAGCTATTTATCTGATAAAACTCTGGCAAAGGTTTATATCTCCTTTGTATCCACCATCCTGCAGGTATTATCCAACGTGCTCAAATTACGCTATAATGGCTATTGAAAAGTATGGGCTTTTAAAGGGAAGCTTTAAAGCGATGATACGGATCCTGAGGTGCAATTCCTTTTTCAAAGGAGGAGTGGATTATCCCTGATGCAAAAACAGGAAATCGATCCTAAGAAATTATTCCTCATAGTGGTTTTAGCGACACTTTTTATATTTGCCTATCAGGCTTATCTCATCCTCTTTGCTTCTCAAAATTCCCAACAAACCCAAGTCTCACAAGAGAAGAAAGCTTCAGAAACTCTACCTCAGCTTATGCTCGGAACTCTTAGGGAAAAGCTAAAACCGTCCAATTTTGTAAATTATAGGTCCGAGCATTTTGAGTTGGTCCTTTCCGAAGAGGGCGGAAGAATAGTAAGTTTTAAAGATCTGAAGTATAACAAAGAATTGATAACTGAGGAAGAAAAGAAGCTGAACTTTTATCCTTTGGAAGTTTTCACTGGAGACCCGCAGATAGATAGCGTGTTGAACTCCGAAAGATATCAGATAAAAATAGAGAAAAACAAGATAACTCTGAGTTTAGCCAGGGAAGACTGGAGTTTAATTAAAGTCTTGGAGGACAAGGGAACTTACTTTAAGGTCAATATAAAAACTAACAACCTTCCGGATGTTTTTGTGTCCGTGGGCACCCAAGTTAAAGAGGATGAATTTTACACCCATTCTGGTCCTGTGGTTAAGCTGGGGGATAAAGTTCTCAGACTGGATATAAAAGACATACAGGCTAAGGAGTTTATAACCGGAGATGTAAAGTTTGCAGGTATGGAAAGTAGGTATTACTTTAAGGGATTCTCTGGAAACATACCGGCGGTTGGAATATACAAATTGGAAGATAACACCACTTTTCTCTTAGTTAAAGTGTCAGGAGAACTAAACCTATACATGGGAGCTAAGGAGTATGCCAAGCTAAAACCCTTAGAACTTTCCGATGTAATAGATTATGGAACTCTAAGGCTTGTAGTAAAGCCCCTTTTTATCTTCATGTATTGGATATACCAATATCTTCACTCTTGGGTTTTCTCCATCCTTGCTCTAACTCTTTTGGTAAGGATCCTGATGTTTCCACTAACCTACAAAAGCACCGTTTCCATGATGAAACTTTCTGAGCTTGCACCAAAGATGCAACAGCTAAAAGAGAAATACAAAAACGATCCGGTTAAGTTTCAAGAGGAGATGATAAAGCTATACTCGGAAGTGGGTTTTAACCCAGCCTCTGGGTGTTTGCCCATGCTTTTGCAAATTCCTGTTTTCTTTGCCCTGTATAAGGTTTTAACCATCACCGTAGACCTGCAGTTGGAAGGGCTTTTGTGGATCCCAAGTTTGGCAGAAAAGGACCCATTTTACGTGCTACCTATACTTATGGGCTTGACCATGATAGCCCAGCAGTTCATCAGTCCTTCACCAGAAAAATCCCAAAATCTGATAATGTATATATCCGCAGTAATATTTACCTTTCTCTTTGCCAATTTCCCTTCCGGACTTGTGCTCTATTGGACCTTCAACAACATCATAAGTTTAGCCCAAAGCTATATAATCAAAAAGCTAACTACAAAACCACAAACCAAACACACTAAAGGTAAGAAAAAATGAGAATACTCATAACCGGTGGTGCGGGTTTTATAGGCTCAAACTTGGCTAAGGAGTTGGAAAAGCTTTATCCAAAAGCTAAGATCTGGGTGTTGGATGACTTCTCTTCCGGACACTTTAAAAATCTAATAGGCTTTAAAGGAGAAGTAATAACCGCAGACCTTTCGGACCAGTCCCTTTGGGAATACTTGAAAGAAAGATACAAGTTTGACGTGGTGTTTCATCAGGGTGCCATAACGGATACTACTGTAATGGACCAGGCAAGGATGCTAAGGGTTAATGCAGATAGCTTAAGGTTTATTTTGGACTGTGTATTGCACTGGCAGGCAAAGCTAATATACGCCTCTTCCGCAGGAGTTTATGGTAATAGTCCTTCTCCTATGAAAGAAGGAGAGGGAGAGGTGCCCGAAAATCCCTACGGCTTTTCAAAGCTCATGATGGACAGAATAGCTAAGAACTTTATGGCAGAAAATCCACACATCCAGGTAGTAGGGCTAAGATACTTCAACGTTTATGGGCCCGGAGAAAGTTTTAAAGGAAAATCTGCAAGTATGATCTATCAGCTATACAGACAGATGAAAGAAGGAAAGAGACCAAGGCTGTTTAAGTGGGGAGAGCAAAAAAGGGATTTCGTTTATATAAAGGATGTTGTAAAGGCAAACATACTGGCTCTGGAAAAAAATGTTTCAGGAATATTCAACATAGCCACAGGACAGGCTCGCAGTTTTAACGAAATAGTATCCATCCTCAACCAAGCCTTAGGAACCTGCTTAGAACCAGACTATTTTGATTGTCCCTATGACTTTTATCAAAACTACACCCAAGCTGACATTTCAAAGGCTAAGGAATTGCTTGGATACGAACCAGAGTTTAGTTTGGAGGACGGTATAAAGGATTATCTTAAATATCTGTGAATTTAGAAGACATAATAAACCTCCTTGAGGAAGGAATTCTAATAATCAAGGACACTAAGGTAGTCTTTGCCAACAATTTTTTGGTAGAAAATCAAATTATCAGGGAAGATTGGCAGGATAAAAATTATTATGAAGCTTTAAGAAATCTATCCCTCATATCCATAATAAGCAAGGCTTTAAGTGGCCAAAAAGCCTTTTCCGAAGAATTCCAACACATTGGGAAGTTCTACAAAGTTAAGTTCAAAAGCATAGGTAACTTATCGCTGTTTGACATATCGGACATAACCTCTTTAAGGAAATACGAGCTGTCAAAGAAAGAATTTGTGGATAACGCTTCTCACGAACTAAGGACGCCCATATCTGTAATAAGGGGTATATTGGAAACCCTCTTTGAAGAAGAAACCAACGAAAGAAAAAAAAGGCTTTTGGAGAAAGCTTTGAACAGAATAGATCAAATGCAGAACTTGGTGGAAGACCTTTTAATTCTTGCCAAGCTTGAGTCTGGTAAGGAAAAGTTAAACCTTTCTGAGTTTAAACTTAAGGACTTAGTAGATGAAGTATATGAGGATTTAAAGGAGGAGTTTATAAAAAGGGAAGTTGCTTTTGAAAATCTTGTAGACCCCTCTTTTCTTATTGTAGCAGACAGACAGATGTTTTATCTTCTTCTTAAGAACCTAATAGACAACGGCGTAAAGTATAACAAAAAAAGTGGGAAAGTTTGGGTATCTTCAAAAAAGGATGAAAAAAGATATTTAGTAGAGGTGGGGGACACGGGTATAGGCATTCCAAAAGAGCATTTGCCTTTTATCTTTGAGAGATTTTATAGGGTGGATAAAGGAAGGTCCAGAGAGTTGGGAGGAACAGGTTTGGGACTTTCAATAGTAAAACACATAGTTTTGGCTCACGGAGGTGATATAAAGGTTTACAGTGAGCTGGAAAAGGGAAGTAGGTTCGTAATATCTATACCTTCTTTTTTAACAAAAAATTAACAGTAGGTGTTATACTTAATCTTTATGAAACTGCACGCTGAGCTTGAAGAAACCAAACAGCTTGTTCTAAAGATGGCTGATGCGGTAAAAACCGCAGTGGAAAAGGCTATAGAATCACTTAACAAACAGGACAGCGCCCTTGCGGAAGAAATAATAAAGGGGGATGATTTTATAGATCAGTTAGAGGTTGAAATAGAGAGGCGCTGTATAAGAATGATAGCTCTGTATCAACCTGAAGCTGTGGATCTTAGGCTCATTATGGGTATGTATAAAGTGGTATCTGACTTAGAAAGAATAGGGGATGAAGCGGAGAATATAGCGGAGAGGTCCATCCTGTTATCCCAAGAACCTCCGTTAAAACCCTACATAAACCTAACCTTTATGGCAAACACTGTAAAGACTATGATAGAAGACGCGGTTATAAGTTTCTTCCACAGAGATACAGATCTTGCAAAAAAAGTTATAGAAAGGGATGATATGGTAGATGAACTTTATCATCAGTTGGAGAGAGAACTTATAACCTACGTGATGGAGGACCCAAGAAACATAAAAGGGTCTTAAGTCTATCTTTTGTAGCAAGGCACTTTGAGAGGATGGCAGATCATGCAGAAAATATAGCGGAGATTGCAATATATTGGTCCGAAGGGGAAATGGTAAAACACCAGCACATAAAAGAAAAAAAGAAGGAGAAACTGAGCAGTAGTGAAAGGTTTTATCATAAGCTTTGAGGGAATAGACGGTGCAGGAAAAAGCACACAGGCAAAAAAACTTTACCAATTTCTAAAACAGCTCGGCTGGAGTGTCTCCCTATACAGAGACCCAGGTTCAACTTTGTTGGCAGAAAGGCTAAGAGAAATGGTGTTAGAATCTAACTTAGACCCTATAACAGAGCTTCTTATGTTTGAAAGTGCAAGGTCAAGTCTTGTGTGGGAAAAGATCCTTCCAGACCTAAAAGAAGGTAAGATAATCATACTGGACAGGTTTATAGATTCAACTACCGCTTACCAAGGATATGGCAAAGAGATAAACTTGGGGACAGTAAATATTTTAAATCACATAGCCTGCAGGGGAATAAAGCCCAATCTCACTTTTTTGTTGAACGTTTCCTTAGAACGAGCTTTGCAAAGGTTAGGTGGTAAAAAAAGCAGGTTTGAAGACCCAAAATATTTAAAAAGGGTAAGGGATGGATACCTACAGATTTTTTATTCCGAAAAAGAAAGGGATATATTTCTGATAGACGCGGATAGGTCAGAGGAAGAGGTTTTTGAGGACATAAAAAACATAACCATAGAAAAGCTTCGAGCGGTATTAAAATAGAAGTTGAGTCATGAAAATAGTTATGGTTGCTACTGAAAGCGCACCATACATAAAGACTGGAGGGTTGGGAGACGTTGTCCATTCCCTTTCCAAGGCCCTCATTAAACTGGGACATACGGTCTATGTAATAATGCCCAAGTATGCAAAGTTAAGAAGGGATCTATCAAGAAAAGCAAAAGAAGGAGTGAGCTTATACTTTGATCACAAATGGCTTACCTTTGACATCTACGAAGACATACTGGACCATGTGAGATACTTTTTTATAGACTACAAAGACTATTACAACAGAGAATATCCTTACGCACCACCTAAGGGGGATTACCACGATAATGCGCTTAGGTTTGGTTTTCTTTGCTTAGCTAGCCTTCAGGCTATAAGAGAGCTAAAACTAAATCCTGATATTATCCACATACACGATTGGCATACGGGACTTTTACCACTATATAAGGGTCTTTATTACCATGATTTAGAAAAAGTGCCCGTTGTTTTTACTGTGCATAATGGTATGCATCAGGGCATATTTGACGCTCAATTTTTGCCTTCCTTAAACTTGCCATGGGAACTGTTCCGTCCTTACGGTGGGATAGAGTTTTACGGAAAGATAAACTTTATGAAAGCTGGAGTGCTCTTCTGCGATGTTTTGACTACCGTAAGCCCTTCTTATGCAGAAGAGTTAAAGCAGTCTTGCTACGGACTGGAAGGAGTCTTTAGAGAGAAAAAATACTTTTTTGGCATATTAAACGGCATAGACTACGATGTTTGGAATCCAGAGAGTGACCAGCTAATAATTTCAAACTATAGTGTAAAAAACTTTAAGAAGGGTAAGCTAAAAAATAAGGCTCATATTAAAGAAATATTTGGTTTAAAAACTGAAGATTATAGGCCATTAATAGGCATTGTAGCAAGGCTTACCGCTCAAAAAGGTTTTGACCTTTTGGCTTTGGCGGTGGAAGAGATAATAAAAGAAGAGTTTGATATGATAATACTTGGCTCGGGAGAGGATAGGTATAAGGAGATGCTAATGGAACTAAGCAGGAAGTTCCTAAATTTTAAGGTACGTATTGAATATTCTGAAGAGTTAGCCCATAAAATATACGCGGGCGCGGATATGTTTCTTATGCCATCCCTTTTTGAACCGTGCGGTATATCCCAGATGATCGCTATGCGCTATGGGACTGTGCCAATAGTTAGGCGCACAGGTGGTTTGAAAGATACGGTAAAGGATGTGCTGGAAGATCCAAAAAACGGCACAGGCTTTAGCTTTGAAAACTATGACCCAAAGGATATGATGAACTCTCTGCTAAGGGCAAGGGTCTTTTACGATATGGAGTTTTGCAACTCACACAGGGTATGGTCGGATATTGTAAAGAGATGTATGAAACAGGATTTTTCTTGGGAAAAAAGCGCAAGGGAGTATGAATCTGTCTATTCTACCGCAAGGATGCTAAGGCTCTATGATCATTGAACTGAACGAACTTCTCAGTTTGCTAAAGGACCTAAGGGGGAAGAAAAAGATCGTTTTTACCAACGGATGTTTTGACATACTCCACGCAGGGCACGCAGATTATCTAAAAAAGGCTAAATCTTTGGGAGACATACTTGTTGTAGGCATAAACTCTGACGAGTCCATAAGAAGAATAAAAGGCGAAAAAAGGCCTATAATACCGCAAGAGCTGAGAGCTTTTCTTTTGGACAGTCTAAAACCGGTGGATTACGTGGTTATTTTCGAAGAGGACACACCTTTGGAGCTCATAAAAGCCATAAAGCCGGACGTTTTGGTAAAGGGTGCAGATTGGGATGTGGATAAGATAGTTGGTGCAGACTTTGTGCTGTCTTACGGTGGAAAGGTCGAAAGGATAGAATTTTCCTTTGAGATCTCTACTAGCAAGATCATTGAGAAGATATTAAAAGCATACTGCTAAGCTGTGATAAAATTACACTTTTAATGCCTAAGGACACATCCATAAGGAGAATTTTAATAATCGGATCGGGTCCAATAGTCATAGGTCAAGCTGCAGAGTTTGATTATTCCGGCACTCAAGCCTGTAAGGCTCTAAAGCAAGAAGGATACGAAGTGGTGCTTATCAACTCTAACCCTGCAACCATCATGACAGACCCACACATGGCGGACAGAACCTACATAGAACCTCTTACCGTTGAAGTGGTAGAAGAGATTATAAGAAAGGAAAAACCCGATGCACTTCTTCCCACCCTTGGGGGGCAGACTGCTCTTAACTTAGCGGTAAAGCTTCACGAAGAAGGAATTTTGGAAAAGTATGGAGTTAGACTTATAGGTGCTAACTACGAAGCTATAAAGAAAGGAGAAGATAGAGAGCTTTTTAGACAGGCTATGAGAAAGATAGGACTAAAGGTGCCAGAAAGTGCAGTAGTATCATCATTGGAGGAAGGTTTAAAGGCTGTAAAGGAGATAGGTTTTCCGGTAATTCTAAGACCTGCTTTTACCCTTGGAGGCACAGGTGGTTCCATAGCCTACAATGTGGAAGAGTTCAAAGAAAAATTGGAAATAGCCCTTAAGACATCTCCTATACATCAGGTGCTTTTGGACAAATCGCTGATAGGTTGGAAGGAGTATGAATTTGAGGTAATAAGAGACAAAAAGGACAATGTGATCATAGTATGTTCCATAGAAAACTTTGACCCAATGGGTGTGCATACGGGCGATTCTATAACAGTAGCTCCAGCTCAAACGCTTACTGACAAAGAGTATCAGATCCTAAGGGATGCATGCATAGAGATTATGAGAGAGATAGGAGTGGATACGGGAGGATCTAACATACAGTTTGCGGTTAATCCGGAAAATGGAGACTTTTACGTTATTGAGATGAACCCGAGAGTTTCAAGGTCTTCAGCTCTTGCTTCAAAAGCAACAGGCTTTCCCATAGCAAAGGTGGCAGCAAAGTTAGCGGTGGGATATACCTTAGATGAGCTAAAGAACGAAATAACAAAGCACACTCCTGCCAGCTTTGAGCCATCCATAGATTACGTGGTTGTTAAAATCCCACGCTTTGATTTTGCCAAGTTTCCAGAGGCAGACAGAACCTTAACCACTATGATGAAGTCCGTGGGAGAAGTTATGGCTATTGGGAGGACTTTCAAAGAAGCTCTGATGAAAGCTATAAAAAGCTTAGAAATGGACAGATACGGTTTATACATACCTTCAATAGCCAAACTCTCGGACGAAGAGCTAAGAAATGCCATCAGAACACCAAACCCAGATAGGTTATGGCACATAGCGGAGGGCTTTAGAAGAGGCTTTAGCATAGATGAGATCTACGAGCTTTCTTACATAGACAGATGGTTTTTATACAACATAAAGCAGATAGTGGATTTTGAAAAAGTTCTCTTTGAAAGACAGTTGGATGAAGAAACGCTCAGGCAAGCAAAGGAAATGGGCTTTTCAGACAGAGAGATCGCAAGAATAAAGGGCATGTCAGAAGAAGAGGTAAGAACTCTGAGAAGCTCTTATGGTCTTTTCCCAGCATTTAAAGGGGTGGATACTTGCGCAGGGGAATTTTTTGCCTACACGCCCTATTACTACTCTTCTTACGAAAGACCATACTATCACATAGACGGGACAGTTCTGATTGATGAAGATTAAGGTTAAAATTTAGAAGCCATGAATGTTCAGGATCTTGTGATAGCCATACCAGCTATAATGGTTGCAGTTATACTTCATGAATATGCCCACGGATGGGTTGCGTATAAAATGGGAGATCCAACCGCAAAGGAGGAAGGAAGGCTAACCCTAAACCCAATCCCACACATTGACCTTTTGGGAACCTTAGTTTTCCCAGCCATACTCCTGTTGATCGGCTCAAACATACTCTTTGGTTGGGCAAAACCAGTTCCTATAAACCCTTTTAGGTTCAGGGACCTAAGAAAGGGAACCTTCTTTGTATCTATAGCGGGCGTGTGTATGAATTTAGCCTTAGCATCCACCTTTGGACTTTTATATAGGATCGCAGAAGCAGGCTATTTGGACTTTCTAACTCCAGCGGTGGTCCAGCCCCTTGTGATCTTCTTTGTTAAGTCGGTGATGATAAACACCGTGTTGGCGGTTTTTAACATAATACCAATCCCTCCATTGGATGGTAGTAGGGCGATCATGAGCTTCTTTTCCTTAAAACATTGGGAGCTTTTTTACAGATTTGAAATGTACGGTTTTCTTATCATTATGCTCCTTCTCTTTACAGGCATTTTACAAAGGATCATCGCTCCCATTGTGATATTCTTATATGGGGTGTTCTTGGGATTATGAGGTCTTGGAGTTATCTGATTCAAGTTAGGGCTTATTCTAAGGAAGGCTTAACAGAAGAATCTGCTTTGTATGTTGTTTCCCTCCCGCCAGACCCAGAACTGCTAAAGAAGGTGGATTTAGAATGTTATGCGACCTCTTATCTTCCCATCCAAACAGTTATAGAGGTTGCCCATGCTTACGCAATAGGCACGGACGAGAAAATAGAAAACCTTGACAGGTATTCTCTGTTGGGCTACAGAGAGGATATGGACCTATACATATTCAAAGAAGGAGTAAGTTTTAAAGAAGGACTGACGAAGGTTTTTCTTTTGATATTGGACACATTAAAGTCCAAGGGAGAATACGAAAGAATAGAACCGGTGGTGGATGTGGGCACGCCTCCTTTGGAGCTTATGCTTGAGTGCTTAAAGCTTGCATCAGCTTAAACCTTTTTCAAAGTCCTCTGGTTTTATGTTTTCCAGCCACTCTCTCAACTTTTCTTTTTCTTCGTCCTCCTCTGGCTTTGGCACCCTTGACTTTTCTATCACAGACTCTTCTACAAATATCGGAGCTGAAAACCTTAAAGCTAAGTTTATAGCGTCGCTGGGTCTTGAATCAATTACAAGAAGGTTGTTCCCTTGAATTATGTGAATCTCTGCGTAGTAAGTACTATCTCTTAGATCACTTATCACCACTTTATCTACCACTCCTCCCATTTGCAATATAAGGTTCTTCATAAGCTCGTAGGTCATCGGTCTTGGGGGCTCTACCTTTTGAAGTTCTCGAAGGATACTATCCGCTTCAAAAATGCCTATCCATATGGGAAGTATTACATCGTCTTCTTCCTTAGACTTTAGAACCACTATGGGCATTTGGGATACTGGGTCTAAGGTTACACCATGTACTACCATCTCAAACATTTCTTCAACCTCCTCACTATGTAAAATATAAGTCTGTGATCTTTGTTGAAAACTTGTTCAAGGTATATCCAGACGGCACCAAGGCTTTAAAGGGGGTCAGCTTTAGTGTAGCTAAAGGTGAGTTTTTGGGTCTAATGGGACCCTCTGGCTCAGGCAAAAGCACGCTACTTCATCTAATAGCGGGTTTAGAAAAACCCACCACTGGAAGGGTTTTTGTAGAAGGGATAGAAATAACCGCTATGGACGAGGATCAACTTTCTGATTTTAGAAAAAATAACATTGCCTTTATATTTCAGTTTTACTACCTTTTGGAAGACTTTAGCGTTTTGGAAAATCTAACAATTGTGGGAGAGCTGGTAGGCCAAAAGGATCCAAAAAAGAAAGCTTTAGAAATATTGGAGTTTTTAAGGCTATCCCACAGAAAGAATCACAAACCTTACCAGCTATCGGGAGGGGAGCAACAGAGAACTGCCATTGGAAGAGCGCTCATGTTAGAGCCCAAGATCATACTTGCAGACGAACCAACGGGAAACTTGGACTTAGAAGAAGGTAAAAAGATCTTTGAGCTTTTCTTAGAGCTCAGAAGACAAAGAGGCATAACCTTTATAATAGCTACCCACAATCAGGAGATGAAAAACTACTTTGACAGGATTTTGAGGTTAAAGGATGGAGTTTTGGAAGATTGATAGGATCCTACTTAACTTTTTGGAGGAAGACGTAGGATTTGGAGACATAACTACAGAAAGCATATGCAGAGGAGAAAGGGCTAAAGCGGTATTTTTAGCCAAAGAAAAGGGTGTGTGCGCAGGACTTGATTTTTCTATAAGAATTTTTCAACTGCTTGGAGATGTAAAGGTAATAAGAGCTTGGGAGGAAGGAAAGGAGTTCAAAAAGGGGGATGTGCTTTTGGAAATTGAAGCAAGCGCGGAGGTGCTTTTGAAGGGAGAAAGGACCGCCTTAAATCTACTTCAGAGACTAAGCGGTATTGCTTTTCTGACGAGGGAGTTTGTCAAAAGGCTTCAGGGAACAAAAACAAGACTTTTGGACACAAGAAAAACTACACCAGGACTCAGATACTTTGAAAAGTATGCGGTAAGGATGGGAGGAGGAACGAACCATCGGTTTGCTTTATACGATATGGTGCTCATAAAAGACAACCACAAGCGCATAGCGGGAGGTATAGGGGAAGCTATAAGAAGGGTAAAAGAAAGAATAGGACCTGCTTATAAAATAGAGGTGGAAGTAGAGAGTTTGGAGGAATTAGAAGAAGCCTTAAGCTGGAAGGTAGATATTGTTTTGCTTGATAACTTTAGTCCGCAGATGGTAAGGGAGGCGATAAAGCTAATAGGGGGAAGGGCTGAGGTTGAAGTTTCTGGAAATATAACCCTTGATAACATAAAAGACTACGCTATAGAAGGTGTGGATTATATATCCAGTGGGTCAATCACCCACTCCGCAAGATGGTTGGATATTAGTATGAGGGTTTTATAATAACTTTGCTATGATAGCTTACTTTGCAATGGAAATAGGATTGGAAGATAGGATACCCACTTACAGTGGAGGGTTGGGAACGCTTGCTGGGGACACGCTTTACGCATACGCAGATATTGGAATACCTGCGGTAGGTATAACCCTTCTTTACAAAAAAGGATACGTTTCTCAAAGAATAACCCCAAGCGGTATGCAGTTAGACTTTGATACGCCATGGGACTACAAAAAGATTCTAAAACCTACTAATCTGCAATTGCAAATAAGCTTTGGGGACTTAGTCCAAGAATTCACCGCTTGGGAATACTCAATAATCGGCAGGGAAGAGGTTAAGGTTTTTTTCTTGATGCAAGCTTGCCAAAGAACGACCCGGAGATAAGAAAACTAAACGACAGACTGTATTACGACGATGGCATACTTAGACTGCGCCAAGAGATACTCTTAGGAATAGGTGGATACAGACTTTTGAAGGCCCTTGGATACAACATAAGTGTTTATCACATAAACGAAAGCCATTCTGCCTTTTTAATAGTTGAACTTCTAAGGGAGTTTGGAAGTAAAGAGGAGGTTCGTAAAAGGTGCGTTTTTACCACACACACGCCCGTGCCCGTAGGACACGACAAGTTTCCGGTAGATATGGTAAAGCAAGAGCTAAAGTCCTACGATCATATAGATTGGGATAAGGAGGCTGAAGAAGGCTTTATAAACCTCTCTAAGCTTGCCTTAAACTACAGCGGAAAAGTAAATGCAGTTTCTTACAAACACATGTTTGTGTCCTCAAATATTTTCCCTGAATGCTCTGTTTTTTCAGAAGGTCACTGTAAGATGTATTATGTGACCAACGGCGTTTATCACAAAAGGTGGATCCATCGGGAAATTCAGGAACTGTTTAACGAGTACATACCAGGTTGGGACGAAAATCCCATCCTTCTTGGCCAAGCATACTACATTCCTTCCGAGCTACTCCTAAAAGCCCACATGAGGGTAAAGAGTGATCTGGTAAATTTGGTAAATAAACTGACAGATTCCAGCTTTTCGGATGATGTTTTCACTATATGCGTAGCAAGAAGGATGACCGCTTACAAAAGGAACAATCTAATACTTTCTGATATAGAAAGGCTAAAATATATAGCGGAGCACAACGGATATATGCAGATTATCTTTGCTGGCAAGGCACATCCAAAGGACACCTTTGGAAAGGAAATGATAGCGGACATAATCAACAAGTCTAAGAAGCTCAAAGAGATAACAAGAAGCGTAAAGGTAGCCTTTTTGGAAAATTACAGCATTGAAATGGCAAAACTTTTGGTTGCGGGGTGTGACGTGTGGCTGAATAATCCAAGGAGGCCATACGAGGCGTGTGGAACAAGCGGGATGAAAGCTGGAATGAACGGGGTGCTGAATTTTAGCACCTGGGACGGTTGGTGGTTGGAGGGAGGCATTGAAGGTATAAACGGCTGGGGTATTGGTCCAAAGCCAAAGTGGGATGATCTTTCTGAGTCCAACGATAAAGAAGACTTAGAGGACATCTACGGAAAATTAGCCCATATAATATTGCCTATGTTCTACAGCAGAAAGGACGAATGGGTCAGAATGATGAAAAACAGCATTGCAACCATAGGAGCTTACTTTAATACTTACAGAATGGCTTACGAATACTTAGGTAAAATTTATCAAATTGGTTTGAGGTAAGATCATGAGCAAAAAAGAGCTTATAAGCTTACTACTTTATGACGTTGCCTTAGAACACTCTGCCATAGTTCAGTATCTTTATCACATATTTCTGATAACCGATGCCAACATAACCTCCGAAATAGAGGAAATAGCCCGGCAAGAGATGCGTCATCTGAAGTGGTTTGCCCAAAAGGTGGTTCAGCTTGGAGGGGAGGTAGTCCTTGACAGGTTAGAGGACATGATAATGGTGGGTGGTCCAGATTGGGCGGACATGCTTTCAAAGGATGTGCTTGCGGAAGAGATGGCTATAGAGATCTACACAAAGCAGTTGGATGTTGTAAAAGATGACTCGGTAAAGAGGCTCTTAGAAAGGGTCATAAAGGACGAAAACACCCATAAATTTGAGTTTAGTGAGTTAAGAGACAAGGTTAAAGAGGGGATGATTTGTTACCAAGAAGAAAGACAAAAAGTAGATCAAAAAACCTTAGAGGTGCTCAACAAGTTCCTACAGGAGGAGTATGCAAGCATAATAAAATACCTTTACCAGTTCTTCCACTCAAAGGACATAAACCACAGGGATGTTATGCTTGACATAGCCATAGAGAGCATGGTGCATATGGGAAAGATAGGAGAAAAGATAGGAGAGCTTGGTGGTATGCCCAATATAAAGACGGACCTTTCACCTATAAAATACAAAGGTATGCAAGAAAGTTTGAAAGAAGATATAGCTTTTGAACAGCAAGCCATGGGTGAGTATGAGAAGGACATAAAAAGCTTAGCAGACCCAGAAATAAAAAGACTTTTTGAATTTATAGAGCATCAAGAAGAGTATCACAGACATATGCTGATGGAACTTTTTAAGAAGATGAGAAAACTCACGGTGGGAGATCTGAGAAAGAGCAAAGATGATTGATTTGGTGATAAATTCCTTTAGGGAAAGCGCGGATGTAAAGCTTGCCTTTGTGGAAACTTACGCAGAAAGGCTTTTGGAGGTGGGGAAAATAATAGCCAATGCACTAAAAGATGGAAACAAGGTCCTACTTTTTGGAAACGGTGGAAGTGCAGCAGATGCCCAACACATAGCAGCAGAGATCGTGGGAAGGTTCAAGAAAGAGAGAAAGGCATTGCCAGCCATTGCCCTAACAACCGATACTTCTATACTTACTGCAGTTGGAAACGATTACGGCTTTGAAACGATCTTTGAAAGACAAATAGAAGCCCTCTGCATGCCCGGAGACATAGCCATAGGCATAACCACCTCCGGCAACTCAGAGAATGTCATAAGAGGATTAAAAAAAGCCCACGACCTTGGTGCAACCACCATAGCTCTAACTGGAAGAGACGGGGGAAAGGTAGTGGATATTGCCCATTACTCTTTTATAGTCCCATCTTACGATACCGCAAGAATACAGGAGTGCCACATAACCATTGGACACGTACTTTGTGAAATAATAGAGCATCTTTTATGAAAGTGCTTTTGTTTGTAAAAAACTCTCCCAATGCCTTAGATACGGCGGAAAGTGTTCAGAAGTTTTTAGAAGACAAAGGTATTGGAGTAAAGATCTTCATCAACGAGCCGGGGAAAGTTCCAGAAGAAGGAGACTACAAGCTAACCATAGTGATAGGAGGGGATGGTACCTTTTTGGCTGGAGCAAGGTTTTCTGCAGTCAAAGGCATACCAATTTTGGGCATCAATGAAGGTAAGTTCGGTTTTCTGACAGAGGTTGATAGGGACGAATGCTTTAGTATTATTCAGGAAATTTTGGAAGGAAAGCTAAAACCTCAAAAAAGGATGATGATCTCCGCCTTTGTAGAAGATAAGTTAATAGGGCACTATCTTAACGATGTGGTCCTTTCTAAGCTCAGTTTGGCAAGAATGGTGGAGGTGTCTGCCTTTGTAGATGGTGAATTTATGGTAAGGGTTTACGGAGATGGTATTTTGCTTTCCACACCAACGGGCTCCACAGCCTACGCACTGTCCGCAGGGGGTCCCATAGTCCATCCCTCTTTGGAAACAATACTCTTTGTTCCCATATGTCCTCACACTCTGTCCAACAGACCCGTGTTAATCCCACCCACTTCAGAAATAAGCCTTGTTTCCAGCTCTCCTACCTTTTTGACCCTTGATGGACAGGAGGGGATGGAAATAGAACCAAAAAAGAAAATAACGGTTAAAAAATCACCCTACTATTGCGTTCTATACACCCATCCCAGAAGAAGCTTTTTCCACATTCTCAGGGAAAAGCTCAGGTGGGGAAGATAAAACAAAAAGCAAAGCTGGTTTTATTCCAAAGTAAAAGTTTTTGAGCTTGAAAGAATAAAGAAAACCTACGTATATATTCCTACCCTCTTCAATCGGTAATTGTAGATTGCACCCTTGGTAGTAACTTTTTGACTTATCTGTAATGTGTAGGACCAAAAAGTTTTCGTAAGGAGAGAGAACCCTGACATTGGCTCTATCTTTGTAAGTTAAGAATACCTTTCGGTGAAAAGAAATCAGATTTAAACCAGATGTAATGGCGTCCAAAAGTTCAGTGGCTGAATTTACAGGCTTATTGGTTATCAAGAAATTTCTCATAAGATAAAAAGACTGAGAATAAGAGGGGAAAAGAATTCTTTTGCCTACTTCCCTTATGTAGATCTTGGTGTGGTGGTCCAGTCCTCCCAAGATGGGATTGTTCCAGCCTTCTTGGATGTATCTTACAGCATAGCTTTCTACATTTATAACCTTCTTTAAAAGTTCAAGGGACTTCTCTTTGATAAAGGGATACAGAAGCATCACCGCAGGCAGGAAGAAAAACAGCTTCTTTTTGTCTTCAAGAAGGGCGTCTTTTAGGTCTATTATTTCCAAAAAATAACCTTCTTTGTTAAGTTTCCACCTGTATTTTTCCTTAAAGGGATGGGCTATGATTCTGAGCTTATCAATTTCTAAGAGATCTCCCAATATGCCATCTTTACTGTTTATTTTTCTCTCCACTCCAGCAACGGTTTTGTTGTTGCAAAAATGTTTGAAGTTGTCATTGTCATGATCTGTTATAAGGGCAAAGTCTATATTTTCCTTTTCCATGGCAGAAAAAACATCTTCCGGTTTTCCCAAAGAATCGTAGGAAAACTGGGTGTGAATGTGAGCTTGGTAGGAATACACAAAAAGGTTGGGAATTTTATCAGGCAGGTCATTTACATGTTTAGCCTTTATCCATCTAAAAGGAAAAGAAAAACTGCCAGAATGTAAAGCACAGAGACAAGGATAAGTAAAAGAACAAACTCTATCACAGCTTCATCTTTTCTTTAACTTCCTCTAAGGTTTGTCTTGCGATCTGCCTAGCTCTTTGGGAACCTTCCATAAACACTTCCTTAATATCTTTAATGGATTTTTCCACCTCCAGTCTTTTCTCTCTTATGGGTTCCAAAAAACTTTCCAAACTTTCAAACATGATCTTTTTACAATCTACACAGCCTAAGGTTCCGCTCATGCAATCAACCTCTATCTGTTGGGTTTTTTCACTGTTGGTAAATAGGCGATGGTAAAAGAAAACTGGGCATATGTGGGGTCTTCCGGGATCTCCTTTTCTGAGCTTTTGGGGATCTGTGAAAAACTTCATAACCTTCTGCCTGACCTCTTCTTTTCCATCTGCAAAAAATATGGCGTTGTTGTAAGACTTACTCATCTTTCTTCCGTCTGTTCCCAAAAGCCTTGGAGTTTCTGTTAGTAATGCTTTTGGTTCTGGAAAAACTTCTCCGTAAAGTTGATTGAACCTTCGGGCAATTTCTCTACTTAGCTCTATGTGCGGAAGCTGATCCTCTCCCACCGGCACAGCCTCAGCCTTGTATATCAGAATATCCACCGCCTGCAAAACTGGATAACCCAAAAAGCCATAAGTGTCTGTGTCATAAAAGTCTCTCTTTGAAACATTTAACCTGTTTAATATTTCAGGCTCCAACAAGCCCTCAAAGACTGCCCTTATGAAGCTATCGGATAAGGTATCCAAGATTACCTCTTCAAAAGCTTCAAAATCAACTATCTTGTAAGGAACCTTGGCAAGAAACTCTTTAACTAAGTCTCTCAATCCCCCTTTAAAACTAAGCTCTAAGTCTGAAATCCTCAGAAGGTTTAGCTTCATATCTTTGTATGTTGGGTTCCACTCAAGCCAGCTTTTTGGCGTGATCATAGAAAAGATGAGAAAAAGTTCTAACTCTTCTTTTACTTCAGATTGTATAAAGAGTGTGCTTTTGTTTGGGTCCAAACCAAGTGCTATCCAATCTATCATTACCTGTTCTATGTTTTCCTTTATCTGCTCCGTGTTTTTGTAAGCTGTGGTCAGCGCGTGCCAGTCTGCTATCATGTAAAAGGTTTCATGTTTTTCCTGAAGTTCCACCCAGTTTTTGATAACCCCAAAGTAATGACCCAAGTGAAGTTTGCCTGTGGGTCTCATACCACTAAGCACTTTCATAGCAATATCTATTTTAAAAACAACCAAACCACTGGTAAAACTGCACAAAGTTTATAATTTCTTTAGTTCATGAGCCTACCTCTTTTGCTGTTAATACTCCTGGTCTTCTCTTCTTACGCCCAGGAGTACTGCCCAAAGGAGGAGACTCTTGCTAAGCTCAAGGATTATATCGCTCGCTACTATCTATGGAAGCACAAAATAGGGGAACTCCCGGAGTGGAAAGACGAATCAGAAGCTATAGCCTTCCTGCGATCAAAGGGGGATAGATGGACTACTATAACTAAGTTGGAAGACGACAGAAATTGGTATTCTGAGGCAAAAATGTTTGGCATAGGCATCAGGTGGGATGAGGATGGCACCATAGTTAAGGTGTTTGAAAATTCTCCAGCCCAAAGGATTGGACTAAAACCAGGAGACATAATCTACTCAATAAACGGAGAAACTGATAAAAGTAAATGGAGTATTATCATTAGAAACACACCTGCAGATATTCCCATTAGGTTGGTAATAATCAAAAACGGCATGTTTGTGGAGGTGGAAATTTTTAAAGACTACTTTACTGTAAACCCCATTGAAGAAAGACGAATAATAATGCTGGGAAACAAAAAGTTAGGTTATGTCCATCTTGTGAATTTTACCAATCCTGCGGTAAAGGGTTTTGCAGATGCCTTGTGGTATTTTCAAGAAGAAGGCATTGATGCCCTGATAATTAACCTAAGCAACAACAGTGGAGGGCTTATATCGGTAGCAAAGGCTATAGCGGACATGCTCATAAGTGGGGAAGGCGTAATGTTCTACTTGGAAGGTTCGGGAAACGGTATAAGTGTTTATGAGTTTAAAAAGAAAAATGCTTGATAAACCTATTTTTGTTATAGTAAACAAAAACACAGCTTCAGCTGCTGAGCTTTTGGCAAGTTTGCTGAAAAGATACGCAGGCGCAATAGTTGCAGGAGAACCAACAGTTGGAAAATATGTTGGAAGCAACATGTATTTCTTGAACAACTGTGGTTTAGTTTTGAGGTTAATCACCTTTGCAATGAAACTTCCAGATGGTAGTTTTGTGGTAGGAGAAAAGGGCTTGGAACCAGACTGTAGAGCAGAAAAAGGTAATTTAGAAAAGGCGTTGGATTGTTTTAAGAGTGTGATCGCTCCAGAATCTCTTTCAGCCTCTCCCTAATATAGCCGGAGTTTTTCGTAGTATCCAGTATGAAGGCTTCCTCTGGTGGTTCAAAAACTTCTTTCTGTCTTAGGTATATTTCAACATCCGCATCAGATATGTCTTCCCTTGAGTTCAGTCTTTTTATTATTTCTTCTTCGTCGGCGGTTATCCAAACAAACACCGCCTTGGGAAACTTTTTTAATACCATGTCCCTTTGCCATTTTTTAAGAAAGGTAGCATCCAAAACCACGCTTTTACCCTGCATTAATTTTTCTTCAGCAATCTCCAGCATGCGCTCATAGACCTTCTTTGTCCAATCCTCCGCATAAATACCTTCCGAAAAACCTACTTTTACCTTTTTAGTGGGCTCCAAACCAGCCATTTCTTTTCTTATTTGGTCACTCCTTATCCACTCAAATCCAAATTCCTTATGCAGAATGTTTGCTACAAAGGACTTTCCGCTTCCAGACAGTCCAACTAATACTAACAACATCACCTCTTTATACCCATTATTTCAAGCATTCTTGGATTGTAGCCTTCTATGATTTTGTAGTCTTTTAGGATTATGTTGTAAGGAGTAGCATTTATGTTCAATGCTTTTGCTATCTCTAAGTGCTCATCTACGAGAGGACATTTGGGGACGTTTAAAGGTTTTCCATCCATCTTTCCAGAAAGCACTTCATCCAAAGCCTTTATCTTGTTCTTTGAGCACGCTATATAGTCAGATTTTGCCCGGCTCTCCGGAAAGCTGGGAAAGGGAAGGAGAAATACATAGACTTTTAGCCTGTCCGGATACTTTTTTAGCTCCTGCCACTCTTTCCTGCAGTGCATACAGTCTGGGTTCATAAATGTAATAAGTTCTACCTTTCCTTTTCCAAACACTATGGCTTTGCTTAAAGGTATTTGTCTTACCTGTTCTTTGATGAACTCACTGTATAGGTCTTGAGAGAAAACAACGGAAATTAAAGCAAAAAATAAAAGCCAGAGTCTCATATTAAAATGATACCATGTCTAAGTTCTTGGTGTGGGGCTTGGGGGTAAGTGGGCGCTCTGCGGTAAAGCTTCTAAGAAGTAAAGGGTATGAAGTTTATGAAGGGGACGACAAAGAAGGAAAGGACTTTAGAGAATTTCTGCCTTTGGTAGATAGAGTAGTGCTATCTCCGGGCATCCCTCCTAAGCATCCCCTTTGGAAAGAAGCTTTAAGGCTTGGGTTGGACGTTATAGGTGAGCTGGAGCTTGCGTGGGAGTTCTTCAGAGGGAAGGCTATAGCTATAACTGGCACGGATGGTAAATCGACCACCACAAGGCTAACTTATTTGATGCTGAGTAAGTTCTTCAAAGACGTAGAGGAAGGTGGTAATATAGGAATTCCTTTTTCGGAGATAGTTTTAAAAAATCCAGAGTGTTTGGCGGTTTTAGAGGTTTCTTCCTTTCAAGGGAAGACCTTAAAAAGCTTTCGCCCCATAGGAGGTGCTTTTTTAAATTTTTCTACGGACCACTTGGACTGGCACCCCAATTTAGAGGACTATCTTCAAAGCAAATACAACATATTTTCAAGACAAAAGGAGGAGGACTTTTTGGCTGTAAATGCTTTTCAAGAAGAAACAAAAAACACGCCCACTAAGGCAAGAAAGATCCTAATTGGTGAAAAGGAAGCCCACATAAAGGACGGAAAGGGCTATGTTTTTGGTAAAGAAGTTTTTAGCTTAGAAAGGTTAAAGATTGTAGGTATGCACAACGCAATGAATGTTTTAACTGCTTCTGTTATAGCTTACACACTCGGCGTTCCGGAAGAGGTTATACAAGAGGTAGCGTATAACTTCCGAGGACTTCCTTACAGGTTGGAGTATTTGGGAGAGTTCAACGGTGTTAGAATATACAACGATTCTAAATCTACAACACCCAACGCACTTAGGTCTGCCCTTGAGAGCATGCCAGACCATAAAGTTATACTCATAGCAGGCGGAAAGGACAAAGGCATGAACTTTGAAGATCTGCATACTTTGGTTAGCAAAAAGGTAAAAGCCTGCCTATTGATAGGAGAAGCAAAAGAAAAGATTGCCAAAGCTTGGAACAAAGCGACGGATATTTATCTTTTCAACAGCTTGGAAGAGGCGGTGGAAAAAGCTTTATGCATTGCCAAAGGGGGTGATGTAATCCTTTTCTCTCCAGCCTGTGCATCCTTTGACATGTTTAGAGATTACAAAGAGAGAGGGGATAGGTTTAGGGCTCTTGTGGAGGAGTTCTATGAGGTTTATAAAAACTGATCTAACCTGTAGGTTGGATGCGTTGCCCTGGACGGGTTTTCATACAAGGTTTGTGGTCGCTTTGGGTATTACTTGGGTTTTGGATGCCTTTGAGGTGGTCATAGTGAGCGCAGTTCTCAAACCTATGGCAAAACAGTTAGAACTTTCTGCCCAACAGGCATCCCTTTTAGTGAGTGGCTTTCTCATAGGTGCCATAATAGGTTCTTTGCTGTTTGGATACCTTGCAGACAAGTTCGGCAGAAAGAGCCTTTTTATCATAACTCTTCTTCTATACTCTGGTGGAACTTTTCTGACAGGCTTTGCAGATAGCTTTGAGTTTGCTATGTTATGCAGAATACTCGCTGGTGCTGGCTTAGGTGGAGAGTTTGCAGCTATTCAGTCAGCCATAGATGAGTTTGTGCCTGCACGCCACAGAGGAAAGGTAGATGGAACCATAACTGCTCTCTGGAACTTAGGTAGCATAATAGCTTCCTTGTCTGCCCTCTATCTTCTTAAAACTTTTGACGAATCCTTTGCCTGGAGGGTGGCATACTTTTTAGGGGGAATTCTTGCCTTGCTGATAGTCTTCATAAGGCTCTACGTTCCAGAATCTCCAAGGTGGCTAATAGCTAAAAACAGAATAAAAGAAGCGGAAGAAATAGTCAGAAAGGTGGAAAAGAAAGCTGGCTTTTCTCCAAAGGTAGAAAGCTGTGATATACCGGTATTTGAAGGTAGCATTTTTGACGCCACAAAGATAATCCTTACAAAGTATAGATGGCAGTTTATATTTAGCGCATCTATGAGCTTTACTATTTTGACTACTTACTACGGTATTATAACCTTCTTGCCGCTGGTTCTTTCAAAGGTTTATAATCTTTCCTCTCTGGAAATTTCCAGCGTGCTGTTTTTTGGAAGTGTAGGTGGTTTAATAGGTGGTTTAACGGTAGCCTTTTTAAACGATAAGCTGGGAAGGAAGCCCTTAGGAACAGCCATAAGCTTTTTGTCCATGCTTGCTGTTTTTCTTTTTCTGTTAAAAGGCGTAGATCCAAGAGTGTTATACTTTGTGTATTCCTTTATTGCATTTTCCTTTGCGTCCGTGGCTTACGTGATAGCCACCGAGATATATCCTTCCTACATAAGAGCATACACCATAGGTGTGCTTTCTGTAATTGGCCGGTTGTCCGGTGCCTTTGCTCCAGCGGTAGTGGTCTCCATAGCAAGCCAAGACTACAGATTAGGTATTTTTACTATTGCCAGCTTTTGGCTAGTTGGTTTTATAAGCTTTTTAATCTACTCAATAAAAGGCAAAGAGACAAAAGGAAAACCTATAGAGCAGATAAGTTAAATCATGAAAAAGATAATTTATCTTGCCACGGTCTTTATGCTTCTTTCCATATCAGCGCTTGAAGGGTTTGTGATTGTTCTTATGGCTTATACTTTCTACTTAATAGCCAGAGGAGAGCTAAAGCCCTACGGAAGGCTCCTGAGCCCTCTCTTGCTTCACGCTATTCCCACCATCCTTTCAACCCTTCTTTACACACCTTCCCAAACAGGAAAGGCCATAGAGAGGTCAATCTTTCTTCTTATATACCCCTTAGGTGGTAAAGAAAAGTTAGGTTATGAGTTTTTTAAAAGGTTTAACCAGCTTTTGATCTTTGTCGGTGTTCTGCTAATACCTGTGGTGCTTTACAACTTCTACAAAGATGGCGTGCCTGCGCCTTTGTGGGGCGGAGTGTTTGAGGTAGGATTTCTTTATTCTTTTTTCTCCATAAGCGCCCTGTCTATGTTCTTATTTACCAAAAGAAAGATTTATTTTGTCCTTTTTCTGATTTTTATAGGCTTTGTATTTGCTAGCATGAGAAGGTCTGCCATAATGGGATTGATCTTTACTCTACTTTTGATCATCTACTTGATGCGAAAAATAGTTTCTAAGAAATTTGTGATTGCAACTTTGACTTTCATAGGTTTTAGCACGGTGATAACTTTTAGCGTTCTTGTTCAGAAAGATCTGCGGTTTTCTACTATGGCCGAGGTATTGCTTGGGAAGAAAACCTTGAACGAAGAAACCTTAGACGTGATTTCAAGCATAAGATGGACCATCTTCAAGGCAGGCTTGGAGGTGGTAAAGAAGGACCTTAAGGAGGGAAACTACCTTCCACTGCTTATTGGACACGGTCTAAACTCAGGATACTACCTTGAGCCAAAGTCTCCAGTAGGTGGAACTTACGAGTCTGTCTTTTTGCTTTCTGAGTTCATAGAAAAGGGTATTTTGGGACTTTTGGGCATCTTATGGCTGTGGTGGGCTTACTATTCTTACCTGCTAAAGCTCAAGTTAAAAAAAGAGGATGATATTCTTCTTGTTCCTTCCCTTTCTTTTTATCTACCATGCTGATAGGTAGCGTGTTCACTATGTTTTGGGATGCTATGCTACCTTGGATGCTTTTGGTCTTCAGAGTGGCGGAAAAGCAATTGGAAAGCTCTTGAGCCTTATTCTACTTTTCTGTAGAACCTAATCAGCTTTCCGCTGTTTGCGTCTATCAGAGCGGTCCCCTCTGAGCCTCTAACTCTGTAGTAGCATTCTCCCTTTTTGTTTCTTGAAAGATTTACACTATAGACCTTTCCAACGAGTTGGGATGCTTGCCTGCTTGCATCTTCTACGCTAAGCTTTGGATTGCATAGCTCTAAAGATGCAAAGCTTAAGTTTATTGCCAACAGAACAATCATAAACACCATAGATTTGTATTTTAAATAGTTTGTCCTAAATTCACACAAATTTAACCTTTCCATGTGTAGGAAGACCCCACTAAAGTGTCTGACATTCAGCTCTGCTCACTACTATATATACTCCTAATAGACTACAAAACTCAAGAGCTTCTAAAAGTATGCAAGTAGAGTAAAAAACCCGGGAAGGGTAGCGCATGAGGCACGCCCGGGGTGCATAAGTTAGAATTTATAAGAAGCGTTTAAGAAGAAAGTCCTTCCAGGTTCTGGCACTTTAACTCCAGCCATAAAGGGATGTCTCAAGAAAGAGGTATGCTCGTAATACTTCTTATCAAGGACGTTATCCACACCCGCTGTTAAAGAAAGACCCTTCCAATTTACACCAGCCTTTAGGTTCAGCACTCCATAACCGGAGGTCTTTTGCTCTTTTAGGTCTGAATCTACTTTGTCCTGCGTGGCGGTTGCCACCACTTCCCCTTCCGTAAACCAAAGACCTGTATCGTATCTGAGTCCCAATCTTGCCTTTAGAGGAGGCACTTCTGCCACGTCTTTGTCGTTTATGTTAAGGTGTGGCTTTCTGTCCTTTCTTCCTTGAACGTAAGATGTCCCACCAAATAGAAAGAGATTTCCAAACAAGTTAGCCCTTATATCCGCTTCAAAACCATAAAAGACCGCATCCACATTGGCATAAGACATAGCACTGTCTCCTGTCACTAAATCAGCGCCATTCTGCCTTCTCTGCTTGTGTATAGTTATATAATCCTTTACTAAGCTATAGAAAACTGTTCCCTTTGCCATTAGCTTTTTAGAGGAATACTTCAATCCCAAGTCAAATTCGGTGTTTTTGGAAGGCTTTAATTCTGGGTTTCCTACCCAAGCGCAGAAGGGCATTGCAGATGTACAATTCCTTCCTAAAGCAAAATACCTTTCCTGAGGATCTGGCACTCTAACTCCGTATCCTAAACCACCAAAGAACTCAAGCTCTGGAGTAAAGGAGTAGAAGACCTGCACATTACCTGATGGATACGTATCCGTTTTTGAAGTGCTTCTGGTGTTTTTATAAGCAAAGTAAAGGTCGGTGTTTGCTTTTGAAGAATTAGCTTCTGACTTTGTGGTATCTACTCTCAAGCCCACACTAAGCCTTAGTTTGTCAGATAGCTTTGTTTTATACTCTCCAAAAACTCCAAGGTTGGTAACATCCACATCTGGAATGATAAATTGCCTATTTGGAGCGGAATCCAGTGGCGTCTGGGGCCACATATAGTTTGTCGCATCCCAGTTTCTTTTATAGGCTTCAAAACCAACCAAGAAATTCCCGACCTCTCCTTCCATTCTCCCACCTAAGGTTTTAGTTTCTGCGTAGGTTGCCATACCCCAAGGGTTAGGTTTTGTATAGCCTCTGACCGAACTTGCCCTAAGCCTATCATCCATCCAGTGCTCCACCTTTGTGTAATAGAGGTGAAAGTTTAAAGACTTTATCAGCTCTGAGACTTTTCCAACCTTGTAGCTAAAGCTAAACCTATCTGTATCATCATAATCCGCATCCATCATAAGAGCAGGATATAGCACGTGCTTTGCAGATTGCCTTGTGTATGCAAGCTCTAACTCGTGGTTTTCCAAAGGCTTAAGGCCAAACTTTGCCCAATAGGTGTTGATTTCAAAGGCTTTTGAGTTTATAAACTCTGGTTTGTATCTGTTGGAACTGCCTGAAGGATAAACTTCTGTTATCTTTTTACCGTCTCCATCTTCGTATGGTTTTGAGTATCTGTATGAGTATCCAGCTAATCCATAAAATCTGTTGTCTGCGTAAGAAACTACGGGAGAGAGGTTTATAAAGTTAAAAGAACCTACGGATGCATTCAGGTTTAGCCTAAAGCCCTTATCTGGTTTTTTTGTGATTATATTCACAAGACCGCCCATAGAACCTTGATGTCTTACATCAAAGGGACCCTTGATAATTTCTATCTTTTCCACTTCCGAAAAATCTACGTGAAAGGCTGGAGGGTCCATCCTGTTGGGACAAGCTCCATGAACTTCAGTATCGTCAATCAAGACATTGATGTTATCTCTCTGAAAGGCTCTTATCAAGACATCGTTTGCTATTCCACCTTTGCGGAATTTGGAAAGCCCGCTTATTTTGGTCAGCGCTTCTCCCACATCTTTAGCAGAGCTTTCTCTTACTTCCCTAACTTCCAAACTGTCCTCAAAGCTTTCTTTCTTACCCTTTACTTCAATCTCCTTCAGCAAAAGTTCTTGGGCATAAGCTTGACTAAAGATAGCACCCAGCAGTGCTAACTTGAGAAATTTCCTACTCTTCATGTTTAACCTCCTTTAACACAATAATATAATAATATTAACACAAAATTCACACAGAAAGGGAAGTAGATTAAATACGATTTCTAATGGAAGGCTTGTAATTTAAAACTTTGTGGAATGATTAAACTCGGCATAGTGGGTTCTACTAGATCGGTGGAAAGTCAAGCGAAGGATCCTAAACCGTTTTCTAACAAACCATCGTCTATTATGGTTAGCATTGGACTTTCTACTATCGTATTTTCCTTACCTTAGAGGACGCTTCAAGCTAATAAACCGCTTTGAAGGAAACATCGTTGACATCTTAGAAAAATACCTCAAGCTGATTGAGTTAATTGTTTAAAGTAATCCACTATCATGTTTCTTAATGCTTTTTCGGGAGGCACGAATGCTACTTTTTCTGCAAAATCAAGCCAATAAAGTCTCTTTATAAGAAGCTCTAATTCTTTTTCCGTAAAGTTTTTTGCATACCTTTTAAAGTTGTGGATCATAAAGGGGTGTTTTACGCCCAGATCTTGCAGTAAAGTTTCTGGATCTTTATTACTCTTTTTCAAAACAAATAGCTTTAAAGTATAGCTTACCAAAAGCCATTGGATCTGCAGTGCTGGAACGCCCATTCTGTATAAAGCGGAGAGAAGCGAAAGGGTCTTTTCAAGGTTTTTTGTAAAGAAGGCTTCTATAAAGTCAAACACATTACCGTAGGTCTGAGCCAAACAGACTTTTTTGACATCTTCCAATGTTATTTGCTTATCTGCATACAAAAGTAGCTTTTCTACCTCTCCTCTCAAAAAGGTAAGGTCGTAAGAGGTTATTTCTAAAAGATAGTCAATGGCTTGCTCGTCAATCTTTTTCCCTTCTCTTTCTACTTTCTTTCTTATCAGATCTCTTATCTTATTTCTGTCCGGCTTTTTTGCTTCTAAAAAATCGCCCAGTTCTAAAAGGGTTTTAAACGGTTCCTTCTGAAGGCTACTTTTGTCAAGCTTTCCTTCTAAGAGAATAAAAACCGCTTTGGTCTTTATTCTGTTGGCGAGGCTTTTGATAAGCTTTGGGTCCTTTAGCTTCTTTATAAACTGTTCTCCTTTTTTGATGAACAAAAACTCTTTTTGTCTTTTTTTCTCAAACAATTCACTCTCTCCAAGGGCGTTTATAAAGTCCTGAAGGTTTATCTCGTTTCCCCACAAAACTTTAACGGGTGCCACTGTGGAAAGCTTATCCATAAAAGCGGAAACTATGTATTCCTCCTCTACCTGCACCAGATTTATGGGTTTTATCTTTTCTAAGCTTAGGTTTTTTGGTACTCTAAAAGGTTCATGTGGGCTTCCAAATACCTTTTTCTGTAATTATTGCAGTTATGTTCTCTGCAGGGGTGATATCAAAGGCTAAGTGGAGGGCAGGAGAACCTTCTGGTGCAAACAGGCAGTTTTTGAACCTTTTTACTTCTTCTTCTGAGCGTTCTTCTATAAGTATCTCTTCTCCGCTTTCTATGCTGTAGTCTATGGTGGAGCTTGGGGCTACTACGTAAAACGGTATGCGGTGGGTTTTTGCCAAAACAGAAAGGGCATAGGTCCCTATCTTGTTTGCTACATCACCCCTTTTCGTAATCCTATCTGCACCCACTATAACGCAATCCACCAACCCTTTTTTCATCAAAAAGCCAGCTGTGGAATCGGTGATTATTTTGTGAGGTATGCCTTCCTTTAGAAGTTCCCAAGCGGTCAGGCGAGAGCCTTGAAGGTAAGGCCTTGTTTCATCTACCCACACAAAGATGGACTTTCCTGAGTAATGAGCTTGTCGGATTACTCCTAAGGCAGTCCCAAAGCCTGCGGTAGCTAAGGCTCCTGTATTGCAATGGGTCAAGATCCTTGCGTTCTTAGGTATAAGCTCATTGCCTATTTGTGCCATTTTTACGTTAGCCTGATAGTCCTCTTCCTCTATAGCCTTTGCAGTGGCCTCTAAGTCTTCTCCCCTTTTGTAAGCATCCATCATCCTATCTAAGGCATAAAACAGATTGTAAGCTGTAGGTCTTGTGTTTCTTAGGACTTCATAAACAATCTTTGGATCTTCTCCCTTTTTGACTCCGAGAACAAAGCCGTAAGCAGAAACACAACCTATAGCTGGAGCCCCCCTCACTACCATGTCCTTTATAGCTTGTGCAGTTTGGAGATGGTCCTCTAAGGCTATCCACTCCTCCAAATCAGGCAGTTTCCTCTGATCCAATAACCAAAGTTTTTGACCATCCCACCTAAAAGCTTTTACTTGCATGGTTGTTTATGGTGGAGGCGGAGGGAATCGAACCCTCGTCCGAGGATAGCCCGGCTATTAGGGCTTCTACAGGCTTAGCCAGTGTTTGTCTTTAATGGCTGTTTGCCCACTGGCAGGCAAAACAGCCACAAGGCAGGTAAGTTTCGGAAGGAGAGCCCTGCCAACCCTTCCTTCCTACACCCCTGTCTATGAACCCAACCGGTCAGCCAGAGGCACACCAACCGGCGAGCCGCTGCCTTTTCTTAGGCAGCGAGGGCCAGTTCAGCTTCGGGAAGTGTTTTGATCGGCTGTTAAGGTTGCCACCCTGCCTGCTTCCCTAAGCCTGCTATCCCCGTCGAAACCATTCGCCCCCTTAAAGGATATATATTTAAATATATCCCATAGCCAAATCTCTGACAATAGCCTATTTTATTTTTCTATGCAGTTAAAACTTAGAATAAGAAGGCATAAAGAGGGTAAATCGTGGTATGACAGCTTTTCTGTGCCTTACGAAGAAGGTATGACCTTTCTGTCCGCTTTGCAAAAGATAAAGGAAACTCAAGATGAGACGCTTACTTTTAGGCATTTTTGTAGGGCTGGTATATGTGGAACCTGTGCCATATACATAAATGGCTTTCCCAAACTTGCGTGCAAAGAGCAGGTTTTACCTTACCTTTTGGACGGAGAGGAAATTACGATTGAGCCTTTAAAGAACCTTAGGGTAATCAAGGACCTGGTGGTGGATCATGAAGTTATCCCAAAGAAGATGAAAGAGCTCTCCCTTTGGATTTCAGAAAACAAGGAGAATATAAACATAGACCCAGAGGTTAGCAAATACATAGAAAGTTCCGCTGATTGCATCCTCTGTGGTGCATGTCACTCTTACTGCCCTCAAATTTTGGAAGAAGATTACGCAGGTCCTTTGTTCTTTGCTAAGCTTTATAGATTTTCTGTGGATCCAAGAGAAGGTAAAAAACAACTTAGGAAGCTTCAAGCACTTTCTGGAAGGCTTTATCACTGCCTTTCCTGTAATAAGTGCAACAACGTTTGTCCAAAGGAAGTGGAACCCGCAACTCTTATAAGAAAGCTAATGCTTATGGATGTGGATAGTGCTTAGCATATTCTTGGCGTTATCCCTTTGCTTTTCTTGGACAGAAGAAGAGCTTAAGGATCTTGTGGAGAATACGGTAAAGGAAAGGTTTGGGGATAGCGTAAGGGTTGAAAGAATAAAGATTCTTGATTGGAAAGGTAGTCTGGATGGGACTCCAAAGGTAGAGCTGGATATGGAGTACGGAAGAGCAAGAGCTTTGGCTTACATTGATTTTGGACAGAAAAGGTTGAGTGCCATATTAGAGGTTTATTGGAAGGCAAAGTTTTTTGTAGCAAAGCAAGATATACCAAAAGGAACAGTATTATCTGAAAAGCTTTTTGCGGAAGAGGAAAGATGGCTAAGAAGTATTCCCAACGATTTTAGGTTAAACGAGGAAGAGTTGGAAAGGTATCAGGCAAGCATTCACATACCAAAAGGTTCCATTCTCAGAAGGTCTATAATTAAGCCTTTGCCTGCGGTAAAAAGAGGGGATGTGGTAAAGCTTGTACTTCGCAGTGGGAATTTAGAGATAACAACCTACTGCACCGCATTAGATGGTGGAGAGGTGGGTAAAACGGTGAGGGTTAAAACCCAAAGCGGAAAGATCGTGAGGGGGAAAATAATAGACTTAGGCGTTGTGGAGCTTTTGGAGTAAAGGTATAATAATAGATCAGCTGTGCTTAGAATTTTTATAGGTTTTTTTACCACTAAGAGTATTCAAGAGCATGTGGAGAAAATAAAGGAGCAAGCGGATGACTTTATAAAGGGCAAATGGGTAGAACCTCAGAATTATCACATGACTTTTTACTTTATAGGGGAAGTGCCAGAGGAAAAGATTATGGATATAGCAAAGGCTGTTCAAGAGGTGTCGCAGAGACACAAGGCAATAAAGGTAAAGTATAGGTCCTTGGGTGTGTTTCCGAATTTAGATAGAGCAAGGGTGCTTTGGATCGGAATTGAAGAAGGCGGGAATAAACTAAAAGCCTTAGCAAAGGATATTTACCATACCAACAGAAAGCTAAGTATAAAAAGCGACAGCAAACCCTTCTATCCTCATGTAACCATCTGCAGAATAAAAGAATACGATAGAAAAAAGCTGAAAACTTTTTTGAAAAAATACGAAAACACAAACTTTGGCGAAGATACTGTGGATAGGATATCCATTATAAGGAGTTCCTTAACTTCCGTAGGACCCATATACTCTGTTTTGGAGGAGTTTTATCTCAATGGATAGGCTAACTTACAAACAGGCGGGTGTGGATATAGAAAAAGCGGAGAGTTTTGTAGAATTTATAAAGGATAAAACTAAGGAGCTTAAAACCCAAGCCATTCTGTTTGGCAGTTTTGCCAGCGGAGTTTTGCTGGAAGGATACAAAAAGCCCGTGATTATGATGACTGCTGATGGTGTAGGCACAAAGCTAAAGGTTGCCCAACAGATGAACGTCCATCATACGGTAGGTATAGACCTTGTGGCGATGAATGTAAACGATCTTATAACCTCCGGCGCAAAGCCATTAGGATTTATGGACTACATAGCGACAGGAAAGTTAAATCTGGATGTGCTCAAAAAAGTTATGGAAGGTATAATAGAAGGTTGTAAGCTTTCTGAAATGCCTCTTGTGGGAGGAGAGACCGCAGAGATGCCTGATTTTTATCCAGAGGGGGTTTATGACCTTGCGGGCTTTTGTGTAGGGGTATGCGAAGAGGATGAACTGATAACAGGAAAGAATATAAAACCGGGGGATGTCTTAATTGGACTACCTTCTTCTGGCTTTCACAGTAATGGATATTCCCTTTTGAGAAAGGTTTTGGAGCTAAAAAGGATTGATTATGAGACGTATTTAGAAGAGTTTAACAAAACGGTGGGAGAGATCCTCCTTGAGCCAACGCGTATATACTGGAAGGAAGTTAAAGCTTTGCTTGAGAAAGGCATTCAAGTAAAGGGGATGGCTCACATAACTGGTGGTGGAATACCGGGCAATGTGGTTAGGATCCTTCCGGAGGGAACAAAGGCGGTTGTAGAAGAAAAAAGCATCCCAATGAATCCCATCTTCCATTGGATTCAAAAGCTTGGTAATATAGAAAAACAAGAAATGTTTAGGGTGTTTAACATGGGAGTTGGTTTTGTTCTTATCACTGATCAGACAAATGCTGAAAAGGTTCTATCTGAAATACCCGATGCTTTTATCTTTGGTTTTGTGAGATCCGGAGAAAGGAGTGTAGAAATTGCGTAAGCTAACGTCGGCACTTTTGCTTAGCTTTGGTTTGCTTTATGCACAGACGATAGAAAGGATAGAGATAGAAGGTGCTCAGTATGTGCCAGAAGAGATCATAAGGGGATTGCTAAGAGCAAAAGAAGGTTTTTCTTACGATCCATCAGCTATAAGGGAGGATATAAGGCGCCTTTACAGAACTGGTTTCTTTGACCGCATAGAAGTAGAAGAAGAAAGGGTTGGAGACAAGGTTGTCCTCATTTATAAGGTAAAGGACCTGCCAGTGATATACAAGATAGAGTTTGTGGGCAACAGAAAGATAAAAGCGGACGAGTTGGAAAAAAGGATAGGAATAGAGACTGAAGTGGGAAAGATAGACATAGAAGAGATAACAAGAGACTACACTTCTTCACCTGCCATAGAAGAAAAGGTTGAAGTGCAAAGGAGGTTAAAGCTCGGGAGAGTATTAAGCAGGGAAGAGATGGAGGTCATAAAGAGTAGAATAATCCAAGCTTATCAGAAGGAAGGCTATACAAACGTGCAGGTCTCTTATGAGCTTGTGCCCAAAAAAGGTGCGTCAAAGCTGGTTTATAAGATAGTGGAAGGAGAGCCAGAATATGTAAGCGATATTGAAATAAAGGGGAACAAAAGCTTTAAAAGAAGTAAGCTTTTAGGTTTTATGCAGACAAAACCACCAAGTCTTTTAGCCCTTAGGCTCAGACCTCCGTTCAGCGAAGAGGTTTTGAAAGAAGACCTCAAAAAAATAGAAGAATTTTACAGGTCGGAAGGGTTTTTGGAAGTGCAAACTTCTTACGATGTAAAAAAGGAAAACAACAAATACAAGGTGGTAATACAAATAACGGAAGGGAAAAGGTACAAGCTAAGGGGTGTAAAAATAGAAGGGAATACCTATTTTTCCGAGAGGGAACTTTTAGGCAATGCTTTGAAGAAAAATAGGGGCGGTTTTTACAAAAGTGCTGTGGTAGAGAGTGTGCTAAGAAACATAAAGACTAAATACTCACAAATAGGCTTTTTGAATGTTAGCTTTGATAAACAGGAACAGGTGGATAGAGAAAAGGGGGAAGTATTTGTACTTATAAGGATTTACGAAGGAGAACCTGTGTATGCGGGAAGAATAGAGGTAAAGGGTAACTACGAAACAAGGGATTATGTGATAAGAAGGGAGCTAAAAATCCAAGAGGGTGACCTTATAAACCAAAGAGAGTTAGAAAGGTCAAGGACGAGAATATTCAACTTAGGATACTATCAGGACGTGGAAATAAACCTGTCTCCGTCCGAAAAGAATAAGTGGGACATAGAAACAAAAATAAGGGAAAGATTTACTGGACAGTTTTCCGTAGGGCTTGGATACAATCAGGTAAGCGGGGTGTCTGGGTTTCTATCCATCAGAAAGGGCAACTTCTTAGGCACGGGTGATATTGCGGGATTTTCTATGTCCTTTGGGAGCAAAATAAAGGACAATTCCCTTTCCTACACCAAAAAGTGGTTTTTAAACCAACCATTGGACCTAAGCGGTTTTCTATACGACAGAAGATTGGAATACACCACATACACCGTTTCAAGGACAGGTATAGACCTGATACTTTCAAGGGAGCTAAGCGAATATTGGAAGATAAGCGGGGGAATTAGCGCACAGGTTGTGAAATATTCTGATATTTCTCCGGATGCGTCACCCATAATACGTCAGGAGGAGGGCACAAGGCAATCCCGAAAGCTAATCTTTGGCATTTCAAGGGATACAAGGGATAATTATCTTTTCCCAACAAAAGGCTCACTAACAGAGATTGGATACACAGTTGCCTTACCCTTTGCGGGAGGCACAGAAAGATTTAACAAGATAACCCTATCCCATCAAACATTCTTCCAAGACACTCTCTTTGATACAGGTTTCGTCTTCAACTTCAGAAGTTCCTTAGGTGTGGTTGAACCTTACGGAGGAAAAACCATACCCTTGGATGAGAGGTTCTTTGTGGGCGGAGACTTTACAATCAGGGGTTACAAATACGGATACGCTGGCCCTTTGGACCCAAACATACTGGAACCCATAGGATCAAAGAAACAGTTTATACTGTCCGTAGAAGCAAACTATCCCTTGTATAAAACCATACTCTACGGTTCTGTGTTTTACGATACGGGTCTTGGATTTAATGAGTTAAAGGAACTAAAGGCGGAAAACTTAAGGGGAGGATACGGCATAGGTATAAGATTCATAACTCCTTTTGCTCCGATTAAACTTGATTGGGCTTTTAAAACAAAGAGGGTACCCGGGGACACATCCAAAAGCAGAATTCACTTCGTCTTAGGCTTTTTCTTCTGAGGCTATCTTCTTAGGGCAGATAAAACCAACTCGTCCAACTCCGAAGCTTCTACTAAATTACCCGTATGGGCAAAGGGTATGGGTCCCAATACTGTTCCCCCGGGAAATAGGGTGTTTTCTACCTTTTCCAAGGATAGTTCAAAAACTGAAACAGGAAACTTCACCTCTTCTATCCTTTCCAATACCATTTTTGCCCTTCCATATAAGGCAAGGGCTGTGTTTGTGTTAAATACCATCAAAGATGCCTTTCCGGTTTCCGCTATATTCTTTGCACTTTTTGCATTTGAACTTAGGGCAAATCTTAAAGTTCTTTCATCTACAGGATGGACCCATGTAATAAACGCAAGGTGGATGTTTCCATCTCTATCTACGGTACCAAGCACTACTGGAAAAACTCCAAGGTTTTTCATAGTATCTATTAATTCCTTCGGTATCATCCTTCTACCTCCTTGAAATTTTCATAAAAGTATAAACCCTTTGAAGTAAAGTTATTGAAGAACCTATAACGAGCAACACTATGGCTAAAAAAATCTCCTCAAAAAGGATGCCAATCAGAAGGACTATCCACCTCTCAGTTCTCTCAAAGAGTCCTACTTTCAGCTCGTAACCCAAACCCTCAGCCCTTGCCCTTGCATAGCTCACCCCAAAAGAAAGAACTATTGCCATAATTGAAAGAAAGGTCAAAATTCTATCCTGCGAAGAAAGGGCTATGGCGACAAAAGGCATGGCGTCAGAAAATCTATCCGTCAAAGAATCAATAAAGGCACCAAAGGAACTATCGTATTTCCCTTTCCTTGCTACCGCACCATCCAAAGCATCGCAAAGAGCACCAATCAATAAGAAAAAAAACTTAGAAGGTAACTTTTCAAAAACAGCAGGTAAGAGCCAACGCATACAAAGACTAAACCTAAAACGGTTAATAGGTTGGGATGGACCTTAAGCTTTGCTATTGTGTCTATAAGTGGTGCAAGCCCCTTTTCAAAGTAAGGTTTTAGTTCCCTTGTTAAATAGCTCATGATTGAACCTTTTACGGCGAGGGAGGGATTCGAACCCCCGGTGGGCTGTAAACCCACAGCGATTTTCGAGACCGCCCCGTTCGGCCACTCCGGCACCTCGCCTATCGGGATATTATAAACCAAAAATAGTTGCGAATTATTCTTAAATGCTTTATATTATTAGCTTACTATGATGTTGGATTATAAAGAAAGGTTGGAAGATTTTGTTAGAGCTTGTAAGGAAAAAGGTTTAAAGATAACTCCCCAAAGGTTGGCGGTTTATGAGATCCTCCTAAGGAGGAAAGACCATCCTACGGTGGAAGAGATATACGAAGAAGTTAAAGAAATTTACCCTTTTGTTTCTTTGGCTACGGTTTATAGGACGGTAGAAACTTTGGAAGAGATGGGCTTTATAAGGAAAGTAGCCTACTGGGGAAATTCGATAAGATACGATGCAAACATTCAGGAACATGATCACCTTGTTTGTATTATATGTGGGTCTATAACAGACATGAAAATAGACGCAGGTTGCAAAGTGCCCAAAGAGGTAGAAGGTTTTAAAGTGCATTCCCATTCACTTTACATTTACGGAGTGTGTCCTTCATGTCAGAAGAAGGATTGAAAAGCTTTAGCCCTGAAGAGGTCCTTGAAAGAATAAAAGAAGAACTTCCACAATGGTCATATAAAGATGGTTACATTGTTAGAGAGATAAACACCAAAAACTGGAAGGAAACTGTAATGCTTTTCAACGCTATAGCCTATCTTGCGGAAAGTTTGTGGCACCACCCTGATGTGGAACTTGGCTTTAAAAGGTTAAAAATAAAGCTAAAGACCCACGAGGCGGATGCTATCACAGAAAAGGACTTTAAACTTGCAAACTTGATTGAAAAGCTTATAAGCTTAACTTTCTAGCTTTTATGCAAAAAAAGCCTCCCTCTTTCCAAAAACCTTCTCTGATTTCTTTATTTTTTAATGGCTCTTGGTCTTGGGGTTCCTCAAAGAGGGTGGTGTATATTTTTTCAATTCTGAAGTGGGTTTGGTTTAGCATGTAGGAGAGTTCTCCAAAGGAGTAAAACCTTGCGTGGGAGTAAATGGGATGCCCTTTCTTTGCCTTTTCTCTGTAAAAGTTCGCCCAAGGGCTTTCTGAAAGAACAAGCCCAAGCACCAAGCTTCCATCCTTTTTTAAAACCCTCCAAGCTTCTTCAAAGGCACGCAAAGGCTTTTGAAAAAAGCATACAGAAACTACCATGAGAACCAAGTCAAAGCTTAAGCTTTTGAAGGGCAAAGCCTCTGCCCTTCCGAGAATCCCAACAATGCCTCTCCGCTTTGCCAACCTCAGAAGCTCTATTGAAGGGTCCAAGCCATAGGGAACTCCAAGGGCCTTGGCAAACCTACCACTTCCTACCCCCACCTCAAGGGATGAGGAAAAAGGATCTAAAACTCTTTCAATACAAGATAGCTCAAGCTTAAAGGCACTGCTTCCGAAGGGTTTTTCATACCAAAGATCGTAGTTCTTAGCGTATTGGTCAAACACTTCCATCTGTGTTATAATATAAACTTGAGGAGCCGTAGTTCAGCCAGGTCAGAACGCCGGCCTGTCAAGCCGGAGGTCGCGGGTTCAAGTCCCGTCGGCTCCGCCACTTACTTTCTAAACAACCAAAACACAAGGTTGAGGATAAGGGTAAGAATAAGACTTATCAACAGTGATGTAATGATAGGAAAGTAAAATGTAAAGCCATCCTTCTTAAACACTATATCTCCCGGTAGCTTTCCAAAGCCAAAGGGTGCCTTTTCAAATAGGATGAAAATCAGTCCAAAGATTATCAACAATGTTCCCAACAAAATAAAGAGCTTTCCCACATCCATCATGCCACTATTCTTTTTCTACGAGCCATAACGAAAGCTATTATTTCCGCTACAGCTCTGTAGAACTTAGGCGGAATTTCTTCACCAACATCCACAGCAGTGTAAAGAGCTCTTGCTAAGGCTTCCCTTCTTACCACAGCTACACCGTTTATTATAGCAACTTCTATTATTTTTTCCGCTACCCTTCCTTTGCCTTTGGCAACTACTACGGGTGCTTTGTCTCCTCTTCCTGGATCATAACGCAGAGCTACAGCTGTGTGCGTTGGGTTTGTTATCACCACACTTGCCTTTGGCACCTCCTGCAACATTCTACCTTTGGATAGTTGCCTCATTCTCTTCCTTATAGCACTTTTTATTATAGGATTACCCTCATGCTGTTTATACTCTTCTTTGACCTCTTCCTTACTCATTCTGATCTTTCTCTCGTAATCCCAACGCTTATATGCATAGTCCAAGAAGGCTATAAGAAGAGCAATCATACCTATAAAAATTATTAATTTAAAAGTAAAGATAAGAAAATTCTTTACGCTGAGGTACAAACTGCTTGAATAGATTTCCGTGAGTTCGCCCAACTCTGACCTAAGGAAAAGGTAAGCAACTACGATTAGTAGAAAGACCTTTAAGCTGTTTTTCAAAAGTTCAAAAAGTGTAGTGAGAGAAAAGATTCTTTTAAAACCTTCAAAAGGATTTAGTCTTTCAAGCTTTGGTTGGATAGGTTTTAGGGTAAAAATAAAGCCAAATTGGGCTATATAGGTTAGAATAACTACTAAGATAGTTAAGACAAAAAAGGGTAATATAAGAGGGAGAAGGGAATCCCTAAATTGAGCAAATACTGTGGAAGCATCCACAAATGGGTTGAGGGATACGTTCCAGAACAACCGCAAGATTCTTTCAAAAAGAGTGTAACCTAAAAAGAAAATGATTATAGTTCCCAATAAGATAGTGCTTGCGGTAGCTATTTCTATACTCTTGGCTACATTACCCTCTTCTCTTAACTTCTTTCTTCGATACGGCGTTGCTCTTTCCGTCTTATTCTCTTCCGGCATAGTTAGCCTCCCACCACCCTAATAAACTCTATCATATACTCCTTTAGATGGCTGGACAAGAGGTAGGATAAGAGAGGGAAAAGAACTACAAGTAATAAAAAGCCCAAAAAGACCTGTAGTGGCAAGCCCACTATGAATACATTCACTTGAGGTATAAACCTGTTGACTACCGCAAGGACCAGATTAAGCAAAAGCATGCTTAAAACTATAGGAATGGACAACAACACTCCTAAGTTAAAGCTTTCGTAAAACAAGATTAAAAAAGCTGCCAAATCCAAAGAGTAAAGGTCAAACCCACCTAAGGGCACCTTTTTTAGACTGTTGGCCAAAGCTAAAAACACCATCTCTGGACCACCAATGGCAAGAAAAAGGGAAGTAAAGAGCAGCATGAAAAAGACAGACATAACAGAGGTTTGAGGCTGTTGTGGTAAAAAAAGTGTGGCTATAGCTATACCCATGTTTGCGCTTATTACCTCCCCTGCTATCATTACTGCGTCAAAAACGAACCTGAGGAAGAGGCCACTGAAAAATCCAAACAGAAACTCCTTCAACACAGAAAAATAAAAATGTCCTATAGTTGGAAAATCTAGAGGTTTTATATCCGCATACATAAAAAGCGTTAGGGAAAGGGCTGTGGCTAAAAAAACTTTGAACGTATTGGGAAGGAATTCTTTGCCAAAAAAGGGACGACTAAAAGGAAAGATAGGATCCTTACATGTAGCAAAAAAAGAGTTAAAAGGCTATTCAGATCAAAGATTATCATTTCAGCCAAACGGAGATGTTTATAATAAGCTCCTTGGTAAAAGCTAAAAGCTTATTCAACATCCATGCACCAAAAACAAAAATTGTAACGTAAGCTGCTACTAGCTTTGGAATATAACTAAGGGTCATCTTCTGTATTTGGGCAGCAGCCAGCATAAAAGCCATTTCTAACATTCTTTGTGCCATAGACAGAATAAGCTCAGGGCTCATTGGTAGCTCCTTACTAGAGAAAGTATAACAAGTTCCCAACCATTGGCCAGGACAAAAAGCATGAGCTTAAAGGGTAAGGATATGATCTGGGGCGGAATCATGAGAATACCTATGGATATAAGCACGGAGGATACTACAAGGTCTATTATGAGAGGAGCTTCTTTTTCGGCAGGCTTATACTTAAAACCTCCTTCAGAGAACTTCTCCAAAGGAGGTTCCCCATGATATCTATAAATCGTTCGGGTGAGAAATTAACCAAGCACATAGCTTTTTCTGAAGAAGCTATAGCCAATGGCATACCCATAAAGGTAAGCCAAAAGCGTTATACCTTTCCTCCACCTGGTGATGTAATTGAAAAGGATATTACAAGTCCCTGCCCTCCAAAGGGCTTTCTAACAAGAAAACTTGCCTTTTTATTAATTTCTCACCCGAAGTATAAAAAGAAGGCATTATAATTAATTCTATGCTTAAAGAAGGAGACAAAGCTCCAGATTTTTGTTTGGAGGGCATAGACGAAGAAGGAAGAGAAATAAAGCTCTGCCTTAAAGACCTTTTAGACAGACCTCTTATCCTTTACTTCTACCCAAAGGATAACACACCCGGATGCACCCAAGAAGCCTGCGACTTTAGGGATAACATAAGCCAAATCCTTGCCAAAGGTTATAAGGTAGTTGGAGTTAGCCCAGATTCTGTCTCTTCCCACAAAAAATTTAAGGAAAAGTACAATCTTCCTTTTCCTCTGCTGAGCGACCCAGACTGTAAGATCGCAGAGCTTTATGGCGCTTATGGGGTAAAAAAGATGTATGGAAAAGAAACGAAGGGTATAATCAGAAGCACCTTCGTCATAAATCCGGATGGAACTATTAAAAAAGCTTACTATAACGTAAAGGCAAAAGGACACGTGGAAAAACTCTTGCAAGAGATTTAAAACTATGAAACATCCAACTCCCAAGCTTGTGGTAAGCGCGTGTTTGGCAGGAGAGTTTGTAAGATACGACGGAGGGACTGTAAAAGATACTTTTGTGGAAAAACTTCTAAGCTACTGTCAGGTTATACCAGTTTGTCCAGAAGTATCCATAGGATTGGGTGTGCCAAGAAACAAAGTTATCCTTTACTGGAGGGAAAAGGAACTAAGGCTTGTTCAACCTTCTTCTGGAAAAGACCTAACCGAAGATATGCTCAGCTTTGCAGAAAGTTTTTTAAGTGGATTGGAAGAAGTAGATGGCTTTTTGCTAAAGGGCAAATCTCCTTCTTGTGGAGTGTCCAACAGCACCCTTTCTTACAAAGACCCAGAGGGAAGAATTTTCTCCCATCGCACAAAGGGACTGTTTGCAAAAAAAGTCTTAGAAAGGTTTGAAGAGCTACCCGTGGAAGATGAAAAAAGGTTAAAGGATGAGAATATAAGAAAACACTTTTTAGTTAGGATATTTTCCATCGCAAGGCTTAGGGAGTTTATAAGCAGAGCGCAAAGTATAAGCCAGCTTATGGAGTTTCACAAAATAAACAAATACCTTCTTATGCTTCACTCTCAAACAAAACTGAAACAGATGGGACAGCTTGTAGCATCCTCAAAGGACTTTGCTCAAACAATTAAGGAATACTCAAGGCTTTTCAAACTGGCATTTAAAAGGTCTCCTTCTAAGGGTCAGTACATAAACACCTTTACCCACATGTACGGCCATCTCTCCAGAAGGTTAAACCAAAAGGAAAAGGACCACTTTTTTACACTGCTGGAGGACTTCAAAAAAGGTTTAGTAAATGAAAAGACCATCTTAGAACTTCTAAAAAGTTGGGCTTTTAGGTTTGAAGAGGAATACCTACAAACTCAAACAATCTTTGAACCCTATCCAAAGGAGCTAAATTAAATCCATGGAGTTTATAAACGTTTGTATAGCCCAGCTTAACCTTAAGGTGGGAGATGTAAAGGGAAACACCGACAAGATCCTTGAAGTTTGGAGTTCCAAAGACAAAGAAGCACACCTTGTGGTTTTTCCAGAGCTTTCTATAAGCGGTTATCCCCCTCAGGATCTTCTTTTTAACAGGGAATTTTTAAAAGAATGCCAAAGGCAGTTGGAAAGGATTGTGGAATTTTCTAAGTCTCTAAGCTCCATAGCAGTTGTAGGAATGCCCTATTATGAGGAGGACCTTTTTAACTCCTTAGTTCTTGTGGGAAGGGGAAAGGTCTTTGGGATATACCACAAAACCTTTTTGCCAAACTACTCTGTTTTTGACGAAAAGAGGTATTTTAGGAGTGGCAACAAACCACTTATGTTATCCATAAACGGGGTAAAACTTGGTTTTTCTATATGCGAGGACGTGTGGCATCCAGATGGTTGGGAAAGATACTACGCCCTATGCGGTGCAGAAGTTCTGATAAACATAAACGCTTCTCCATACTACGCAAACAAATACAGTTTTAAAGAAAACTTTCTGAAGGCAAGGGCCCAGGACAATTTAGCTTACATAGTTTATGTAAATTTAGTGGGCGCTCAAGATGAGCTGGTTTTTGACGGAAGGAGTTTGATAATAGACCCAGAGGGGAAAGTAATATACAGGGCTAAAGCCTTTGAAGAGAGCGCAGAAACTGTTAGTTTGCCCCTTTCAAAGGTAAGAGCAAAAAGACTGATGGACCTTAGGCTAAGGGAGAGGCTAACCGAATGTCCTTCTGTTGAAAACGTTTTAGACCAAAGAAAGTTGGAGTATTTTCAAGCTGTTTTGGAACCAAACCCACAGGGAGAAGAAGAGATATACAAAGCACTCCTTTTAGGTCTTAGGGATTACTTTTATAAGAACAGTTTTAAAAAGGTGGTTCTTGGACTATCTGGTGGAATAGACTCTGCCCTTACTGCTTGCCTTGCAGTAGATGCTCTTGGCAAGGAGAAGGTGGCGGGTGTGTTTATGCCTTCTCAATACACTTCGGAGGAAAGCAAAAGATACGTTTTGGAGCTTTCAAAAAACTTAGGTATAGACCTTCTTACTTATCCGATAGATCACATCTTTGAATCTTACAAAGATAGCCTTGGAAGTAAAGAGCTAACGGTGGCAGAAGAAAACCTTCAGGCACGCATAAGGGCAAACATACTTTTTTACCTTTCCAACAAACATGGCTGGCTTGTGCTATCTACTTCCAACAAAAGCGAATCTGCAGTGGGATACACTACCATATACGGGGACATGGCGGGTGGGTTTGCTCCTATAAAGGACGTGTATAAAACTTTGGTTTATAAACTGGCAAAGTATAGAAACTCAATAAAGCCGGACATTCCAGAAGGACTATTTACCAGACCACCCACCGCTGAGCTAAGACCAAACCAAACAGATCAAGACACCTTACCACCCTATGAGGTGCTTGACAAGATCTTGGAGCTTTATATAGAAGAAGGTTATACCTTTGAGGAGATCGTCAGAGAAGGCTTTGATAAAGAACTCGTAAGAAAGGTTCTTGAAATGCTGAGAAAGGCAGAATACAAGAGAAAACAGGCACCCATCGGAACTAAAATATCAAAAAGAGCCTTTGGATCGGATTGGCGCATGCCTTTGATAAACTTTTGGAGAGAATGAGAAAGTTTTTCTAAAGAATAGGAAAAACTTACAGATTAATATACCCGACGCTGAAAGATGGTGTAATAACTTATGTGGAGTGGAAGGGCGAGGAACTGACTTTCCCTGAGAATGTAAAGGAATATCAATCGCCGGGTTTTTATAGAATCCACTCGGAGGAGGAGGGCATCTTCAATGGATGGACCCACGGTATGAATTCACCTAAGGAGTTTTTGCATCCTAAAAATCTCACCTTTCTCAGAATTTCAAAGGACCTTGAGCAGGAACTTCCAGAGCTTAAAGGTGGGTTTGCCTTCTTTGGCATAAGAAACTGCGACCTTAATGCGGTCAAGGTGTTGGACAGAGTTTTTAAGGATGATGTCTTTTACAACAAGTTGAGGGAGGGCAATCTATTCATTGTGGCAAACTGTGTTAAACCTTCGGACACCTGCTTTTGCACGTCTGTAGGAGGCTCTCCTTTTAGTGCAAAAGGCTTTGACCTGGCTATAACCGAGTTGAAAGATGGCTTTTTGATTTCTGTGGGCAGTCCAAAAGGACAGGAGGTCTTAGACTGCTTGGACTTATTGGAGGCTACCCAGGAGCAATTGGAGGAAGAAAATACGCTAAAGCAGAAAGCAGTTGAGTCTATGAAAAAAGCTTTCCCCCTTGAAAATCTTCCCGAAAGGCTTTTAAAAAAGGTGGATGATACTTGTTGGGAAGTCATAGAGAAGCGATGCCTTGCTTGTGGAAGTTGCACGATGGTGTGCCCTACGTGCTTTTGTTATGAGGTAAAAGACGAATTTATCTCCGAAGAGGAGTTTGAGAGGATCAGAGAGTGGGATTCCTGTTTCAGGCTAGGCTTTTCCGAAACGCACCACGAACCCATAAGAAAAAGCATAGCATCCAGATACAGACATTGGCTTCTTCACAAGTTTTCCTACTGGTTTTATCAGTTTTCAACCTTAGGCTGTGTAGGCTGTGGAAGGTGCATCACCTGGTGTCCGGTGGGAATTGATGTAAGGAAAGAGGTAAGGAAAGTTTTGGATGCATAACTACTTTTCCCTTCTAAAAGCCAGAGTAGAGAGGGTGATTCAAGAAAACGAGAATACTAAAAGATTTCTTTTGAGCGTAGATGGGTTTCCAGACTTTAAGCCGGGGCAGTTCAACATGCTTTACGCCTTTGGTCTGGGAGAAGCACCCATATCCATAAGCTCTATAAGAAAAGATCTTTTGGAGCATACCGTAAGAGCGGCTGGAGATGTAACAAATTGGCTCTTTAACTTAAAGGAAGGAGACTATTTGGGTTTGAGAGAACCCTACGGCTCCCACTTTCCTGTAGAAGACTGTAAAGGAAAGGACATAGTCCTCTTAGGTGGAGGTTTGGGACTTGCGGACATAAAGCCTGTAGTTGAATACATAATAGCCCACAGGAAGGATTACGGGAAGGTTTATTTACTCATGGGCTTTAAGGACCCCAACGGGATCCTATACAGAGAAGACCAAAAGGAATGGGCAAGGTATGTAGATACGCTTTTGATCGTTGGAAAGGCGTCTGAAGGTTGGACAGGAAGGGTAAGGTAAAAGAAAAAGCTATAGAAAAAGGAATAGCTACAAAGGATAGGCTTGAAAAGATGACAGAAAAGGAAATACTCTCCCTGGTGTTTAGCCCAGGTTTTTCCACTGCAGATAGGATTTCAGAGGTATCAGGCAGGGGTGTGGGCATGGACGTTGTTATGGACGTGGTTATGAGATTTAGGGGCACAGTAGATCTATCCAGTGAAAAAGGTAAAGGCACCAAGGTAACCATGAGCTTTCCCCTGACAATTGGAATAATAAAGTCTCTACTGGTAAGTATGTGTGGAAGGCTTTTTGCCATACCTATACATTCCGTTCTTGAGATCGTAAGTGGGGACGAGGCGGATGTATCTCTCATATCTGGAGAGGAAGTATTAATACTAAGAGGGAACACTATACCCCTTATAAACCTTGGAAAGGTGCTGGGTATACCCATGGAAAGAATAGGTTTTGTGATAGTTGTCCTTATAGGAAATAGAAGAGTAGCATTAGCAGTGGAAGACATGTTGGGAGATGAGGAAATAGTCATAAAGCCTTTGGGTAAATTTTTCGGGGATATAGAAGGCATTTCTGGTGCAACAATAACCGGAGATGGAAACATAGTGCTCATATTGGATCCGGTGGGCTTAGTTAGAAGATTTACGGGGGTATTTTAAACATGAGCAATTTGATGGTGCCAAAGAAAGAAAGGGAGCTTCAAAAACTAAGCACAAGGGTTTTGGAGCTATTGAGTTTTTACATTGAGAATGAACTGTTTGGTATTCCTCTAAGGGAAGTTTTAGAGGTTTTGAAGACTGTTGAGCCCGTGCCAGTCCCCTTCTCATCCTCCGCCATAAGGGGTATTATAAACGTCAGGGGTGAGATAATACCTGTTTTGGATCTAAAGAAAATAATAGGGCTGAAGGGCACTAAGGCAGAAAACAGGATAGTAATACTGGAGAGCCAAAAGGGTAAGGTAGGTATTCTGGTGGACGATGTTTATGGTGTGATTAGGTTAGATGAAGAAAGGCTTGAACCAAACCCAATGATGGGTAAGCATAGCAAATTTGTTAGGAATGTCGCTTATATAGATGGAACTCTAATTAGTATATTAGACTTTGAACGCATAGCAGAATCGGTATGAGAGAATTTTACACTAAGGTTTTTGACTACATTCTTGACAAAAGGTTAGAACTTTTTCAAGCTATGTTTTACAAACTTCGTGAGGAATTCAGGGGGGAAGAGGATCTTCTTTTAAAAGTTTGGTTTGAAGACTACGCAAAACGAAAGATTTTGGAATACTTCCCTCTGTGGGATGTATTGGAGTATTATCCTCCATACATTGTAAAGAAAAGAAGATTGATTAAGTCCTACATAAACACCTACTGGCGATTCTGTTCAAGAGCTTACCAATATTCAGCCAAGATCAAGGAAGCTATGGAATTCTTTCAACTGGAGGAGCTTAATCTCGATGAGCTCAAAAGAAAATACAGACAGTTAATCAAGAAATACCATCCGGATGTATATCCAAACAAAAAGAAGCACATAAACAAATGCTTAAGATAAACTACAACTACCAAATTTTACTAAGCTATCTTGATTCTATGAATGCAAAGTAATATATTTGAATTTTAATTATGTTTTACACTTTAAAAGAAGCTTTACGCGAAAAAACACCTACAGTCCATCAGTCTGAAAAGTTAAGGCAAGTAGCAAAGATCATTTGGGAATCTGGAAGGGGCTTTGCGATTGTTATAGAGAAAGACTTGCCAGTAGGGATAATAACAGAGAGGGATATATCCAGAGAAATCTCCAACGGGAGATCCCTTGATACAGAGGTTGGCGAAATTATGACAAGAAACCTTATTACTGTTAGGTGGGATCGCTCCGTTTATCATGGGCTTGAGGTTATGTTAGAGAACGGAATAAGAAGGTTGGTATTAGTCTCAGAGGAGGGCAAGTTCGTCGGTGTGGTTAGCATGGAAGATCTACTGAAGCTCATGGACAAGTCTGCGCTGGTTAAAGAATTAAGAGTGAAGGACATTTTAAAGAGATATGCAATAATCGTCCCACATACTGCTACCGTAAAGGAATGTTTAAAAAGGATGGTGGAAGAAAATATAGGATGTTTGCCTGTTCTGAAAGACAACAAAACCCTGTATGGCATAATAACTGAAAGGGATATGGTTAGGCTTGTGGCAGAAGGTCTTTTGGAAGAACCCGTTGAAAAAGTAGCCACAAGGCCAGTTTTCACTGTATCCTTGGAAAGCACTCTAAAAGAGGCCTCTGCGTTGATGGAAGAAAAGAGAATAAGGCATTTGGTGGTAGTAGATGGAGAAAGGGTGGTAGGGGTTATAAGCCAAAGGGACATCGCCAAAGTTTTGGGAACGGACTACAGGGAGCACACAGAAAGAAAACTAAGGCAGGTTAGGGAGGTATTTAACCTTTTCCCCGAGTGTTTGATAGAAGCCTTGGATTACGGAGATTATCAAATTGTGGTATGGCAGAATAAAAGGGCGGAGGAAAAACTGGGCAACATCGTAGACAGGAGATTAGAGGATCTTATTCCTGAGAGGGATTGGTTTTTTGTTTATTACAAACTACTTAAAGAAGGTAAAGTGGAAGGTTTTAGAGGCTTAGAGGGGAAAGGAATAGAAATAAATGGTAGATATTACGAGATTTCTGCCTTCTACATAAGGTTTGAAAACCAGCAGGTCAAAGGTAGAGTAAAGGTAATAATCAGAGATATAACTCAAGAACTGGAAAAACAAATACAGTCCTGCAGGGAGCTGGAATTTTTACAAAAGGTGATCAACTCCACAGAGGATATGATAATCATTTACTCCGCAGAGACAGGAAAATTCAAAATGTGGAACAATGCGGTAAAGACAAAGCTGGGCTTTACAGATTCAGAACTTACAGATAAAACCATCTTTGAGATTAACCTTTTGGACCGTGAGGTATTAGAGGAGAACATACAAAAAATTGTAAGACAGGATCAGATAATAAGAGGAAGAAGATTTTACAGAACCGCTTTTGGAACAAATCTTCCGGTTGATATCGTAGCCTCCAAGATCTTAATAAATGGGGAGGACTATATTTTGGTAGTGGCAAGGGATATATCTGACAGAATCAAGCTTGAGGAAGATCTAAACGATAAATTGCAAAAGTTGGAAACCATCCATGACTTTTTGCTGAACCTCAACAGATGTTCCTCAGAAGGTGAAGCTTACAACCTACTTGCACACACCCTAAGGTCAAACCTCAAAGTGGATTTGGTTGTTATTTATAGAATAAACCCTTCGCTGAACAGAATTCAGGATAAGCTTGTTTACGGGCACGGCAACTACCTTGAATGCTTGGAAGAGGAACCCCTTTATTGTAAAGTCTTCAATTCACCTCAACCTTTTCTTGTAAAAAATCCCCTTTCCTACTCCTGCCCTCTATTTAGGTCAGAGTTTGGCTCTTACATGTGCCTTCCTGTGGTATCCTCTGGAAGGACGATAGCTATCCTCTCGCTTATATCTTATAAGGAGAACTTTTTTACGGAGGAGAGAGTTAATTACATATTGGACTTGATCAACGCCTTTTCACCCTTTGTTTCTAACCTCAGACTTTTGGAAATAAACAAAGAGCTCTCTATAAGGGATCCTTTAACTGGACTCTACAACAGACGTTTTGCTATGGAGTTCCTTAGCAAGGAGCTTGAAAGGTCAAAAAGATACGGGAAACCGATGAGTATAGTAATGGTAGACCTGGACGATTTTAAGAAGATAAACGACACTTACGGACACGCTGTAGGAGACATGTGCATAAAAACCTTTGCCAATACAATCTCCAAGCATCTTAGATCTACAGATGTAGCAATAAGATGGGGTGGAGAGGAGTTCCTAATAGTTCTTTTAGAAACCCCTAAGGAATTAGCTAGAGACGTAATAGAGAGGTTAAGAGAAGCGTTGAAGCTTGAGAGTATGAATGTTAGCTGTGCTTGCGTTATACTTACAGCAAGTTGGGGTGTGGCAAGCTATCCAGAGGATGGAGAAGATTTGGATGCGCTTTTGAAAAAAGCCGACGATATGTGCTATTTGGCAAAAAAGAGCGGAAAGGATAGAGTAATTTTAGCTGAGTAAAATCATAATACAGGTTTGCTTTTTCAATACATTTAACTTAAATTTCTATCAAAGGAAAGGAGGTGTAAGATGATTCAAACATCTACAGAGAAAGTCATATACAACAGAGCAGGCCAGAGGGTGGTTTCACCCGATTATCTGCTTTTTGAAGCCCCAAGAACCAAGCATTTTATGACAGGTTCTGAGGCGGTGAAAGAAGCTGTTAAAAGGGCATCGGTAGATGCATCCGTATCCTATCCCATCACTCCCCAATCGGAGGCAGCACACCTCATAGGTGAGCTTTGGGTTGAGGGCTATGTTGGTGTCTACTTTAGAGGAGAGTCTGAGTTTGGCGTCATGTCTGCGTTGGCAGGATGTGCAATGGCTGGAGCAAGATGCATAACCACCACCTCTGGTCCTGGAACGCTCAGGGCTATGGAGAACTTCCCCATGTGGGCTGGAACAAGGATACCTGTCCAGCTTGTTCTTATGGCAAGAGGTGTAAATTCACCCCTTTCTATACAGCCTGATAACTTAGAAGTTTCGTTTCTTTTAGATACGGGATGTATGATATGGTATGCGGAAAATGCCCAAGACCTCTTTGACATGATACTGGCAGGTTTTGTGGTTGCAGAACAGCCGGATGTTCATGTGCCTGTAGTAACTGTGGTGGATGGCTTTTTTGTGTCCCACACCAGAGAAGCCATAATGCTTCCTCCAGATGATATAGCCTTGCCACCTTACAACCCATACAAGGCTCCCATGCCAGTGATAGACGCAGAAGTTCCACCGGGAAGGTTTTTGAGGGACCCATTTGTGATGAAGTCCAACTACATTTCTTATGCAACCCACGCCAGCTGGCAATGGGAAGTAAGGGCTGCTATAGAAAGGTCAAGACCTTATGCTAAGCATTACCTAAGGGGGCTGATTGAAGAGTTTGGGGATCCAGAAGCGGAGATTGTCTTTGTTGCCTGTGGAACAGCTGCGGCACAGTCAAAAGAGGCAGTTAGGCTCCTCGAAGACGAAGGAATAAAGGCAAAGGTGGTAAAACTAAAGACCATAAGACCTTTCCCAATACAAGAGCTAATAGACGCAACAAAGAACGCAAAAATTATCTTTGTTCCAGAGTTCAACGTTGTAGGCTGGTTGGAGAGGGAAGTAAGAAGATACTTATACAAACAATCTGAGGCAGATATCATAGGCACTCCAAGGGTTGCTGGTGGTATGACCATGCCACCAGAGGTAATAGTAAAAGAAGTTTTAAAAACTCTTGGAAAGGAGGTTAAGTATGTCATATAAGATATACGATATTAACGAAGAGTTAAAGGAGTTTATGCCCAAGGAGATAATAGACCTTGAAGAGAGGGCTACATGGGGCAATCCAAAAAGGGGCGTAATGGACCTGCCTTACGCAAAGGAACTCATAGAGGAGCACTCGCTGTGTGCGGGATGTCCAGAATCTATGGCCCTCAGATACATCCTGGCATCCTTGCCAAACCCAGAGGATACCATAATAGTAAATTCCACTGGATGTACTTCTTTGGTCTTTCCTCACATAGCCCTTCATACTGTTCATTCTCTCTTCGGTAATCAAAACGCAGTAGCTTCTGGCATAAAAAGGGTGCTTGAGTGGAGGTTTCCAGACAAGGTCAAAGATGTGGTGGTCATTGCAGGGGATGGGGCTACCATAGACATAGGACTGGATTGCACCCTTCAATCCTTCTTCAGACAGGAAAAGATAACCACCATATGCTTTGACAACGAAGTGTATGCAAACACCGGAGGTCAGGAAAGCGGTTCTACAGTAAAGGGACACGTCTTTAAGATGGCACCAAAGGGCAAGCAGTGGGAAAAAGTTCCCATGTGGCAGTTAGCGATAGATTCGGGGTGTCATTATGTAGCAAGGCTAACGGTTTCCTCTCCCAAAAGGGTGGAACAGGTGATAAAGAAAGCCATATACGTAGCAAGGGAAGTGGGACCAACCTACGTGCATCTTTACACTCCATGCATACTTGAGATAGGACTAAACTCAGACGATGGATTGGAAGAGATGAGGGCAAGGGACAAAGAAAGGTTTGCCTTCTTTGAGTATGCTACACCTCAAGCGGAAGAGGTGATAAACCGTAAGAAAGAGGAGGGTTTGATATGACAAGAAGAAGGGTTAATATAAGAATGCCGGCGCTCGGCGGACAGGGTGCGGTTACCGCCGCCCACATAATAGCAACCGCAGCGGACTACGAAGGATACTATGCAATTTCAAATCCTTTCTTTGGTGCAGAAAAGAGGATGGCACCTGCAGAGAGCTACGCTCGTATTGGCATAGAACCCATCTTTGATAGGGGAGAGGTTGTCTATCCGGACGTTATAATGGTCTTCCATCCACAGGTTATAACCATGGGCAAATCTTACACCATGCCCTTTTACTCAGGAATAAAAAGGCAAGGACTGATTATAATAAACTCAGAAGAAGACCTTCTTACGGAGGAAGACAAAGAATACTTGGAAAGCTTGGAAGTAAAGGTTTTTAACTTCAACGCCACCAAGTTTGCCATAGACATAGCGGGCACAGAGCTTTCCACAAACATGGCAATGATCGGTGCTCTCTTTGGAATCATAGGCAGGGTAAGCATAGAAGCCATAGAGGAAGGTATAAAGTCCAGGTTCCTCAAAAAGTTTGTAGCATCTGGAGGAACTGCATCTTTGGACTCAGCTTTGGAAAGAAAGTTCAAAAAGAAGTTGGAGCTAATCCAGAAAAACTTAGATACCGCAAAGGCTGCTTACGAGATGGCTCAAAGGTGGGCTCAGGAACAGGGGCTTGAACCTTTCTTGCCACCACCACCAAAGAAGGTTACGGTCTAAAAATTTGGGCTCCTTTGGAGCCCTCCTCCTTTAAAATATGATCAATGCCTATAGAAGATAGTTATAGAAACTTAGCGCTTGGCAAATTGGAAGATTTTGGAAAGTTAGCGGAGGAGAAGCTAAAGGATAAGTTATCCCAGTTGGATCAAGAGGACTTAGAGTTTGGTTTGAGCCTTAGTTTGCAGGACGGGGAGCTTTTCAAACTGTGGCAAGATTGCATAGAAAACAACAACTATATGGAAGTTAGCTTTATGGAAGTAATGGAACATCACGACGGTGCCTATTTGAAGGCTACTTTCAAAAACTCAAAAGGTCCATACACCGCAGAAAGATACATCAGCATAAGAAGCTCTGGCAGGATAGAAATATCCTATGCCTTTTTCTTGGAAACAAAAGAAACGATTGTAAGAATGGAGAAAGAACCAGACGGTAGTTTTAAAGTGTTTGTTAAAGCTAAATGAAAGTTTTTGTGTCGGTGGTGGATAGGTCTTCCAGCAACTACATATACATCATAATGAAGGACTTTAATTCTGTAGAATTTTGGGGAATAACGGATGAAAATTTGGAAAGCATAGGGTTTAAGAGTGTGGGAAGGCTTGATGAACTGTCGGTGGTTGGTCTTTGGGAAGCTATACCAAAAATACCTACGGTGATAAAACTACTCAGGCGCATAGAGAAGTTGGCTGGCGAGATGGATGCGGTAATCTTGTGCGATGCTCCCGCTTTCAACCTACTACTGCTAAAGAGGATAAGGGAAAAGGCAAAAAAGATTATCTACTTTATCTCTCCTCAGGTGTGGGCTTGGAAAGAGGAAAGGGCCAAGCTTATATCCAAGCTTGCAGACTACCTCATAGTTATCCTTCCCTTTGAGGTAGAGTTTTACAAAAGGTATGGAAAAGAAGCCATATTTGTTGGACATCCCTTGGTAGATCTGGCTAAACCCACCTTACCTGAGGAAAAGGTCAAGAGTCTTATAGATTGGGACGAATACATTGTGATCCTTCCCGGAAGCAGGTGGAGTGAGATAAAAAACCACGCCAGATATCTAAGAAGGGCATATCAAGCCATATACGAAAAAACCAAGCTTCCTGCGGTTATTCCCACCTTTGAAAGCTTCAGAAGAAAACTGGAGGACATGTTTGAAGACCTTCCGGTTAGGGTCTTTACCGCCTTGGATTTGGAACAACCAAACTACAATCTGTCCGCCTACGCAAAGTTTGGATTAGTAGCAAGTGGAACCGCAGAGCTGGAGCTGAGTCTTTTGGGTGTGCCCCACGTTGTCTTTTACAGAGTAAATCCCATAACCTACTGCATAGGCAAGAGGCTCGTAAAGGTAAAGAACATAGCCCTCACTAATTTAATATTGGAAGAAAGTGTCATTCCAGAGGTAGTGCAAAGACCGTGGCAGGACCTTGTGGAAGCATTTATGAACATGGACTTTGAAGCGCAAAAAAGAGCTTTCTTGAGGCTCAGAGAAAGATTAGGTGGCGAGGGGAGTATAGAAAGACTAAGGGCTAAGCTTAGGGAGATTCTCTTAGGTAGTTAAGCACGCTTGTAAAGGGCTCTACGTTTTGCACTTCAAACTCAAGCCATTTTCCCTTTCTTGGATGCACAAAGCCGAGTTTGTAGCTCAAAAGCATGTGACAGTTTTTTAACATTTCAACGAGTTTTTTTGGAAAGCTTTGACTTTTAAAGCCGTAGGTTTTGTCTCCTAAAATTGGATGCCCTAAACTGCTTGCATGCACTCTTATCTGATGGGTTCTTCCTGTGTGGATCTTTACCTCCAGTAACGTGGCGTTGTGTCTTGGAAACCTTTCTTTTACAAAAAACTCACTTTTGGCATACTTGCCTCCCTCTTCAACTACGGTGAATCTTTTTCTGTCTATAGGATGTCTTCCTAAGTTTGTTTCTACCAGTTTGTAGTTCCAACTTACCACACCTTGCACTATAGCTCTGTAGAGCTTTAGCACTCTTCTTTCTTTGAACTGTTCAGACAAGCTTTTGTGCACATCGTCCCTTTTTGCGACCACCATAAGCCCCATGGTGTCTTTGTCCAACCTATGAACTATACCCGGCCTTTCTACACCACCTACGGAGGAAAGGTCCTTTATGTGATACAAAAGGGCATTCACCAAAGTGCCTGATGTGTGCCCCGGTGAAGGATGAACCACCATACCGCAAGGCTTTACAATAACCAGCAAACTTTCGTCTTCGTAGATGATGTCTAAGGGTATGTTTTCTGGAAGGACCTCCAACTTTTCGGGCTCTGGTATAAGCAGAACGACCCTTTGGCCTTCTTTTAGCTTTTTGGAGGGTTTGAGTACCAACTCATCATCTATAAGCACATAGCCTTCTTCTATGAGCTTTTGAAAGTAAGACCTTGAAAATTCTGGGTATGCTTTTGTTAAAAACTTATCCAAGCGTGCAGGCTCTTTTACTTCAAACTCAACTACTTCCTGTATTCTCCTCTTCTCCAACCTTTACCCTTATCTCTATCTCCTTTGGGTTTTCGTCAAGCTTTAGACTTTTAGCAAATCCAAGTAAAATGCTGTAGATAACCCTCTTAGGAAAATCCTTAAGCTTTACCTCCCGACCATTAACAAATATTTGAACTTCCCACCCTTTTTCCATGAAATACCTCAGAAAGCCAAATATATTTGTCCCTTTCTGGGCTTGTGGAGAGCATAACAACAGGCACGCCTACGAACCTTTCTATGAAGTTTATGTAATTCATCGCTTTTTCTGGTATGTCTTCGGTGCTTGTTATACCGTAGGTGCTTTCCTTCCAACCCTCAAAACTTTTGTATATTGGCTGTGCCTTTTCTAAGAGGAAAAGGCTTGCAGGAAAGTTTTCAAAAGTCTCATTTCCTATTTTGTAAGCGGTGCATACCTTTATTTCTTCAAAACCGTCCAAAACGTCCAATTTGGTAAGAACTATACCGTCCAAACCGTTTAACTTTACTGCGTGCCTTAGAGCGACCAAATCCAACCATCCACACCTTCTTGGTCTTCCTGTGGTTGCTCCGTATTCTTTACCCTTCTCTCTTATAAGATCGCCTACCTCATCCTTTAGCTCTGTGGGAAAGGGCCCCTCTCCTACCCTTGTAGTGTATGCCTTAGAAACGCCGAGGAATTTTGCTCCCGAGAAAAACTTTGGTGGAAGGCCCGTGCCTGCAGATAGCCCAAGGGCCGAAGAGTTGGAAGAGGTCACGTAAGGATATGTGCCAATATCTACGTCCAAAAGGGTTCCTTGGGCCCCTTCAAAGAGTATGCTCTTTTTTGTGTTTAAAAGGTAACTTGACGTGTCTGTAACGCAGTGCTTTATCTCTTCAAAATTCTCCAAAGCCCTATCCACCACCTCATCTACCTTCATCTCAAAGGCTTCACAGTAAACCTTCTTGCAAAGCTCTTCCACAAACTCCAAATTGTCCCTTACTAAGCTGTAGAACCTGTCTTTGTCCCAAAGGTCACAAACCCTTATGCCCTTCCTTGCATACTTTAGCATATAGGCGGGACCTATACCCCTCAAGGTGGTGCCTATTTTGCCCTTTTTCTCCAAAAGGGCATCTAAGGTTTTATGATAAGGAAGAACCAAGTGGGCTCTGTCGCTTATCAAAAGCCTGTCTCTAACGCTTATACCTTTGCCTTCTATCTGCTTTATCTCTTCCACTAAGAGCTCTAAATCTACCACCATCCCCTGGGCTATCACTCCAATGGTGTGGCTGTGAAGTATGCCCGTGGGCAAAAGGTGAAGGATAAACTTTTGTCCATTTACCATGACAGTATGGCCCGCATTGCTACCGCCTTGATAGCGCACTACCACCTCGTATTCAGAAGACAAAAGATCCACTATTTTCCCCTTGCCTTCGTCACCCCACTGCGCACCCAAGATTACCAAGTTCATATTTTTGCCTCCATAAGTTCTTCAACCTTTTCCCTTATGGCATTTAAAAGTTCCCTTATCCCCCACCTGTATTTACTGGAAACTACCACAGACCTGCCTTTTAAGAAGGCTGGTTCTGTCAAGAGTTTTATATCCTCTTCCTTTTCTACCAGTTTGTCCGCTTTGTTAAACACGTATATGGTGGGCTTTTCATCTGCGTTAAGCTCTTTGAGTATTTCTTGAACTACTTTTACCTTCTCCAGCCACTTAGGGTCTGAAATGTCTATTACATGAAGAAGAATGTCTGCCTCTTGGACCTCCTCCAAAGTAGCCTTGAAAGACTCTATCAGCTCCGGAGGAAGTTTTCTTATGAACCCCACCGTATCTGTAACAAGGATCTTTATGTCTGGAAATAGGAACTTGGCTGAAGTTTTTGTGTCCAACGTAGCAAAAAGCATATCTTCCACAAAGGTTTCTCTACCTGTGAGGACTTGCATCAGACTGGACTTGCCCACGTTTGTGTATCCAACGAGCGCCACCTTAACCACCTTTATATCCCCGTATTCCCTCTCCCTCTTCTTTCTCTGCTGTCTTCTTTGTCTTTTTATCTCCTCAAGCTCCTCCTTTATCTGTTGTATCCTTTTCTTTATAGCACGCCTCTTAATCTCTAGCTCTTGCTCTCCCGGACCTCTTGTGCCTACTCCACCGCCCAAACGGGAAAGCTCCTTACCTTTTCCATACAGTCTTGGCAGTTGATGGGTAAGCTTGGCAAGCTCTACCTGAAGCTTGGCGGTTTTACTTCTTACCCTTCTTGAAAATATTTCAAGCACTAAGTCTGCCCTATCTAAAACACTAACCCCCAACAGGTCTTCCAAGTTGGAAACCTGAGAAGGACTTAAAAAAGCGTCAAAAACTACGCAGTCCGCACCAGTACCTTGAACTACCTCTTTCAACTCTTGGGCTTTCCCAGCACCTATGTAATATCTCGGATCCGGCGCCTGTCTTTTTTGATAGACATACCCTAAGCTTTTGCCCCCTACCGCTCTAATGAGTTCTTTTAACTCCTCTAAGGATTCTCTAAACTCCTGCTTTGTTTCTGAAGAAAGGACGCACGCTAAAATTGCTTTCATTCATCCACCAAGCACTATGGTGCTTATGGCATGCTTGTATATAAGGTTTGGCTCTCCCTCTACTTCCAAAAGCACGGTGTATTTGTCGTGGTTTAAAATCTTGCCCGTTATTCTGTTTCCCCTGGTTAAAAATACCGTAACTGTCGCATTCTTTCTTTTTAGCTCTTCAATAAACTCATCTTGCACGCTTTCGTTTTTCTCCATAGGTATCATTTCTACCTCCTCAAGTATAAAATATAATACAAACTCCAGCGGGTGTGGCGGAATTGGCAGACGCGCGGGACTCAGGATCCCGTGGGCATTTGCCCGTGAGGGTTCAAGTCCCTCCACCCGCATTATAATGTTTAAGCATGAGGTTCTTAATAGTCGGTGATATCATAGGCAAACCCGGAAGGAAAGCACTCAAACATTACACCATATCCCACCCCAACAGCTTTGATGTGCTGATCGTAAATGTGGAAAACTCCGCAGGAGGTTTTGGCATAAACAGGAAGGTTTATGAGGAGCTAAAGTCCTTGGGAGTGGATGTAATGACTTCTGGCAATCACATATGGGATAAAAAGGAAGTGTTGGAGTTTATAGATGTGGAGGACCTTCTTAGACCTGCAAACTATCCTCCAAATGTGCCCGGCAAAGGTTACGGAGTTTATCAAAAGAACGGTATAAAGTTTGCAGTCATAAACCTGATGGGTAGGGTTTTCTTGGATCCTCACCTGGAAAATCCCTTCTACACCTTTGACCGCCTATACGAGGAATTAAGCAAACAAACTCCAATCATACTGGTAGACTTTCACGCAGAAGCAACCTCCGAAAAATACGCCTTTGGGATGTATGTGGACGGAAGGGCAAGCGTGGTTTTTGGCACACACACTCACGTTCCCACCGCAGACCAGATTGTCCTAAGGAATGGCACAGGCTTTGTTAGTGATGTGGGTATGTCTGGATGTTGGTATTCAGTCATAGGGATGAAGCCTGAGCAAATTATCAACAAGTTTCTAACAGGGATTCCTCAGAGGTATGAAGTGGAAGAGAAAGAGGATGTGGTTTTTAACGCCATTTTGGTGAATATTGACGAAAGCTCTGGAAAGTGTTTAAGCATCCAAAGGATCCAAAAATACATCACAAAGGATGATCTGAAGGAACTATAATATTTTCATGCTTTGTATAGACCTGTCTGGAAAGAAAGCTCTTGTTACTGGTTCCACAAGGGGCATAGGAAGAGCTATCGCTGAATTTTTAGCAAAGGCTGGGGCGCAGGTTGTAATAACTGGCAGGGATGAGAAAAGGGCTCAAGAGGTTGCAAAGTCTATATCTTCTAATGCAATAGGAATAGGCATGGACCTTTCTGACCTCCAGTCCATACGCGCTGGATATGAGGCTGTGGAAAAGGAGGTTGGTTCGGTGGATATATTGGTAAACAACGCAGGCATTACAAAGGACAAGCTATTCTTGAGAATGACCTTGGAGGATTGGGAAGAAGTTCTAAGAGTAAATTTAACTGGGACTTATCTTATAACCTCTTTGGCTGTAAAGGGTATGTTAAAAAAGCGCTGGGGAAGGATCATAAACATATCCTCTGTTGTAGGTTTTATTGGAAACGTGGGACAGGTAAATTACTCTTCCACAAAGTCTGCTCTAATTGGTTTTACCAAAAGTCTTGCAAAGGAACTGGCAAGCAGGAACATAACCGTAAATGCCATAGCTCCAGGTTTTATAGAAACAGACATGACCGCCTCTTTGTCGGAAGAGATAAAGAAAGAATACCTAAAAAACATACCCCTTCAAAGGTTTGGCACTCCTGAGGATATAGCGGGAATGGTTGCCTTCCTTTGCTCACCTATGGCGGACTACATAACTGGGGAGATAATCCACATAAACGGCGGTATGTTCTAAGTTATGTTCAAGTTTGAGGTCATCAAAAGCGACGGAAGGGCAAGGAGGGGTAGGCTATACACTCCGAGAGGTGTAATAGAAACTCCAGTTTTTATGCCTGTAGGCACGCAGGGGACAGTAAAGGCAATGATCCACAAACTTTTAGAGGAAATAGGAACCCAGATCATCCTAAGCAACACCTACCATCTTTACCTAAGGCCGGGGGTAGAAGTAATCCAACAAGCAGGCGGGCTTCACTCCTTTATAGGTTGGAAAGGTCCCATACTTACGGACAGCGGGGGCTTTCAGGTTTTTTCCCTTTCCAGAGATAGGCTGAAAGGTGGTAAATCCAAGGTGAAGATCACTCAAGAGGGGGTATACTTCAGAGACCATCTGGCTGGAGATTATCATCTCTTTACGCCAGAAAAGGTGGTGCAGATACAAGAAATCTTTGGCTCAGAAATCATCATGCCCCTTGACGAGTGCGTAGAGTATCCTACCACCTACGCTTACGCAAAAGAAGCATTAGAGAGGACCATAGAGTGGTTGGACAGGTCCATAAAGGCAAAAAGAAGAGAAGATCAGGTGCTTTTTGGCATTGTTCAAGGTGCCTTTTTTGAAGACCTACGGAAGGAATCTGCCCTTAGGACAGTAGAAAGGGACCTTTTTGGATACGCCATAGGGGGACTTTCGGTGGGTGAGCCAAAGGAAGTTATGGTGGAGATGGCTCATCTTGTTTGTGAATATTTGCCCTTTGATAGACCAAGGTATTTGATGGGAGTAGGTATGCCAGAGGATATTCTGATGGCGATAGGGGTTGGGGTGGATATGTTTGACTGCGTAGCACCCACAAGAATGGCTCGCACAGGCACACTTTTTACCTCACAGGGTAAAATAAACATAAGAAGTGAAAAGTATAAAAAAGACTTCTCTACGCCTGACCCAGAATGCGACTGTTATACTTGCAGGAACTTCTCCAGAGCCTATCTTAGACACTTGTTTAACGCCGATGAGATTTCAGCTTACATTCTTAGCACAATCCACAACCTTTACTTTTACCACAAACTAACGGAAGGGGCAAGAAGGGCTATAGAGGAGGGAAAGTTTGAGCAATACAAAAGGCAGTGGTTGGAAAGGTTATCGGTGGCTGTGGGCTAAGCTTTTGATTCTGTTCTTGACATTGATACTGTCCTTTTCACAAGAAAAGGTGTCAGAAAACCTCACTTAGGATACTCTTACGCCGCTGAAGCTATGGAAGAGCTTGAAAGTCTTTGATAGAAGCTTATCAATTGGACAAAAAAGGAAGATATCTTAAACACCATATCATTGGAAGAGATAAAGAGGTTTGTAAGCTCAAAAAGACAAGGTAAGTAACCACTTGCAAAACGAGAAAAAGTATGAGATAATGATAAAGTCATGCCGCGTTTGCAGGATACAAAAAAGAGAATTCTGGAAGTGGCTTTAAAGCTCTTTTCGGAAAGGGGTATAAAAGAAACAACCGTAAAGGATATTGCCAAAGAGGTGGGGATAACTGAAGGTGCCATCTACAGACACTTTACCAGTAAGGATGAGCTGGTAAATACCATCTTCTCAACTTACTCTCAGAACTTTTACAGTGAACTTATCTCTGTGGTTGAAAGTGGAGAAAGTATAAAAGATAGGTTCTTTAAGTTAGTGCGGGCGTTTTTAAACTTTTGCTTTGAAAATCCCCAAGCCTTCAAGTTTATCAATCTCTTTCACTACCTAAGGGCTCAGGAGGTGAGAAACTTTCAAAACCTGCCTAAGGATGCGGTGCTAAAACTTATAGATGAAGGTATAAGGGAGGGTATCATAAAGGTAAGAAGAGAGTTGGCTTTGGCTATTTTTGTTGGCACTTTAGAAAGGACCTTTCTTTTGGTGGATGGCGGAGTGATAAAAAGAGAGGAGGGCATGGAAGAGGAATTAGCAGCAGTCCTTTGGAAAGCTCTCTGTTTTACTTCCCAATAACCAAAATAGCTCCCGGACGCTTTATTCTTGGTGCGACTATTTCCATAACTCTGAATTGATGGACCATGTTGCTTGTTTCTACGTAGGCAAGGGATATATCAAGAGCTATCACTAAGTCCATGTTCTGAGGTCCTGCGGATACCAATATTGCTTTTCCTTCTGGCACTATGGGGGTATGATGAACTTCGCTAACGATCTTTTTTATCTGTTCTATCTCAAGAAGACCGGTGTTGTGATAAACGCGGTTTAGTTTAAAGTAATCCTTTGGATTTAGGATAAGATGGTAGGGACCAAAGAAACCGCTCTCTGTTAGCTTTGCTATACCCAAGGAAACGTCGTTGAAAGCATTCCCCATAACATCCCAGTCACTCATGGATATTGTTTGTCTTCCTTCCACTGTAAGCAATCCGTCAATACCCAACTTCTTATTACCGTGTATAATCAGCGTGTCTTCTGCCACAGCGGTCGCAAAGGATGCAGTGGAAGCGGCGGATGTATCAATTGGGAGATTAAACTGCCTCCAGTATTCAAGGTCCCTCCAGCTTATGGAAAAGGGCTTATAAATGGTGGGTAATACTATATGTTTGCGCTGACCAGTTCTGACAGGCTCACATGTTTGAGCCTCTTCTCCTGGTCTTACCTCACAGCTACCCGGTTCTACCCCAAGGAAAACATCGTATGAGATCACCTGATGTCCCGCACCTATGGGTCCAACCACGGGCATAAACCTTCTGCATACTAAGCTATTCTTTGCTACGTTTATTATTGCTTTCTCTAAGGTTTCCCACTCTTCTGCTGTAAGCGGTGATTGATCTTTTCCCAAAAAGTCCATAATTTACCTCCTTTTTTCCAAAATTATAACTAAAATTAAAATATGGGCCTGAGAAAAGCTACTTTAAGAGATGCAGTCTTTATATACTCACTGATAAACGCTTATGCCAAGGGAGGGATTTTGCTTCCAAGAAGTCTTAACTCCATTTATGAGAATATAAGGGACTTTTGGGTATACGAGAAGGATGGACAGATTGTTGGTTGCTGTGCTTTGCACGTGGTTTGGGAAGATTTGGCTGAGATAAAGAGTTTGGCTGTAAGGGAAGACCTAAAGGGAAAAGGTGTGGGCACAAGTTTGGTTCAGGCGTGCTTAAAAGAGGCCAAAGACCTTGGAGTAAAGCGGGTTTTTGTCCTTACTTATGCGGTAGGTTTCTTTGAAAGGTTTGGTTTTTATACTATCCAGAAGGAAAGCCTTCCTCACAAAGTTTGGGGTGAGTGTATAAACTGCATAAAGTTCCCTTCCTGCGACGAAGTAGCAATGCAGATGGAAGTTGAAAAACTAAGCTTGGTGGAAGAATATGAAAATACACTTTGAGTATTTAACATCAGTCCATAGCTTGGGCAAACTTTACGAAAAAGTTAAAAATGTTCCCTTCGTTTACGTTGATACAGAAACAGTTGGAGATAAAACCATAAGACTGGTTCAAATCGCTTCGGAGGAAGACATATTCCTGTTGGACCTCTACGAATTGGGAGAAACAGGCGTAAGCTTTTTAAAAGACCTACTATCTAAAAAGGGTATTGTGGGCCATAACCTTAAGTTTGATCTAAGGTATATGCTAAGCTATGGAATAGAACCTTATGCGGTGTTTGATACAATGATCGCAAGCCAACTTATTGGAGATTCAGACAGACACTCTTTGCAAAAGTTAGCCATTCATTATTTGGGGGAGGTTTTGGATAAAAGCCTTCAACTTTCCAATTGGGGTTCCCTAAGGCTTTCAAGAGAGCAGTTAGAATACGCCGCTTTGGACGTAAAGGTGGTAAGAGACCTATTTCCTATTCTTCTGAATAAGCTAAATGAAGCGACTCCAATAATTGAAGATAACTTGCTAAAAACCAAAACTGCCAAGGTGTTTGGCCTGAAAAATCCAGTAGCCATAGTGGAGATGGCCTTTGTTCAGGAAGTGGCAAAGTTAGAACTTAATGGACTTCCTGTGGATGTGGAAGAATTGGAAAAACTCTTAAGGGATCTAACAAAGGACCTTCAGAAGAAGGCTATGGAGTTTTTAATAAAGTATAGAGTGGATCCTATGTCTCCCAAACAGTTGGGAGAGGTTCTCGTCAAAAAGTATGGACTTGATCTGCCAAAAACAGAAAAAGGAAACATCTCAACTGACGATAAAGCCTTAGCGGAATACATAGAGCATCCGATAGTAAGGGATATCCTTTACATCAGGAACGTAAAGAAAAGCCTGGATAAGCTTGAAGAAATAAAGGCTGGTTTGAAGGGAAAAAGAGTATATCCTGAATTTAAACAGATCGGGGCAGTTACCGGAAGGATGTCTTCTATGAACCCTAACGTGCAGAACATACCAAGGCATCTAAGGAGGATCTTTAAGGCAGAAGATGGTAACGTGTTTGTGATAGCAGATTTTTCCCAAATAGAGCTCAGGATTGCTGCGGAGTATGTAGGGGACGAAAGTATGATAAAAGTCTTTAACGAAGGAAGGGATATGCACAAATACACCGCAAGTGTTCTTTTAGGGAAAAAGGAAGAGGAAGTTTCCAAAGAGGAGAGGCAACTGGCAAAGGCAGTAAACTTTGGATTGATCTACGGAATATCTGCCAAAGGTTTGGCTGAATATGCGTATTCTTCCTACGGAGTAAATCTTTCCGTAGAAAAGGCCGAGGAAATAAGAAAGAGATTTTTTGAACACTTTAGGGCTTTTAAGGACTGGCACGAAAGGGTTAAAAAGGAATTAAGGGAAAGGGGCGAATCAAGAGGATACACATTGCTCGGCAGAAGGTATGTAGCCCACACCTTCCCAGATGCGGTAAATTATCCTATACAGGGCAGTGGTGCAGATCTTCTGAAGCTGTCTGTTCTTGTTTTTGATGCGGAGCTTAGAAGGGAAAACATAAAGGCAAATGTGGTAAATTTAGTCCATGATGAGATAGTAGTAGAATGCAAGGAAGAGGATGGTATAAAGGTAGCCGAGCTTTTAGAGAGGGCTATGAAAAGGGCAGGTGGGATTATATTAAAAAAGGTGCCAGTAGAAGTGGAGGTTGCAATAAAAGAGAGATGGGAAAAGGAATGAGCTGGTTATTTTTAATTTTACTACTTTTATTCTCTTGTGCTAAGGAAAGAAGATTAGTAAGATTAGAGTGACGCTACTGTTTCTCAGCTTGTGGAGAGCCTAAACAGAATAGGAGCTACTCCCAGAGAAATCATATCCATACTTCAGGCTATAAAAGCGGCGGGTGCGCTAAAGGCTAAGTTGGAAGTGCTTTAAGGCACACCAACGCCGTAATATTCAAAACCGAGTTCTCTAACTTTTTTGGGATCATACATGTTCCTTCCATCCACAATTATAGGAAGCTCCATAAGTTCTTTTACCCTTTCAAGGTCTGCTTTTTCAAACTCTTCCCACTCGGTCAGTATAAGAAGAGCGCTCGCACCTTCTACGGTCTTATAAATATCCTTTTCATAGGTTAGATCCTTCCCAGGAGGATAAAGAGCTTTAAAGTTTTCCGTAGCCTTAGGGTCGTAGAGTTTTAAAAAGGCGCCTTCCTTTAAAAGCAAGGGTATGATCCTGAGAGAGGGCGCTTCCCTAATGTCATCGGTGTTTGGCTTGAAGGACAAACCCCAAACCGCTAAGGTTTTGCCCTTTAGACTCCACAGCACATTTTTTACCTTTTCCACAAACTGAACAGCCCTCCTCTGATTGATCTTATCCACCTCCTCCAAAAGGGAAAAGTCCACTCCGTGATCCTTTGCCATCTTTATGAAAGCCTTTATGTCCTTAGGAAAGCAACTGCCACCCCAACCTATGCCTGCCCTGAGAAACTCTCTACCGATCCTTTTGTCATAACCCATTCCCTCTGCCACAAGCCTAACATCTGCACCAACCTTTTCGCACAGGTCCGCCACCATGTTTATGTATGAGATCTTCATAGCCAAAAAGGAGTTAGAGGCGTGTTTTATAAGCTCGGAAGTGGCAGGGTCCGTAAAGATTACGGGACACTTAAAGTCTCTGTAGAGTTCCTCCATTATTTGGCGTGCCCTTTGACTTTCCACACCCACCACTATCCTGTCTGGTTCCAAAAAGTCCTTTATTGCACTTCCTTCCCTCAGAAACTCCGGGTTTGATACCACATCAAACTCTATTTGCTTTCCCCTCCTTTGTAAGTATCTCTCCACGGTCCTTTTTATGAGCTTGTGGGTATTGACAGGGACAGTTGATTTTTCTACAAAAAGCTTGTAGCTTTCCATAATCTTGGCGGTCTCCCTTGCTACCTCCTCCACCTGCGAGAGGTCCGCTGAACCGTCGGGGTTCTGGGGCGTTCCCACGCATATAAAGATCACCTCGGAAAAATTCAGCCCTTGCTTTAGCTCTGTGGTAAAGGACAACCTTCCCAAGCTTAAGTTCTCTTTAAGTAGCTCCTCCAACCCTGGCTCATAAAAGGGCACCTTTCCTTCTTTCAAAAGCTCTACCTTGTTAGGAAGCTTTTCCACCACCATAACCTCATGTCCTAAGTGGGCAAAACAGACTGCGGTGGTTAATCCTACGTATCCTGCACCTACAACTGTGAGCTTCATCTTATACCTCCTACGGATTGTTAAAAGGAGCTGTGGTTAAATACTTACTACCACCGTCGGGAAACACCACCACTATAACCCCCTCTTCTAACTCCTTAGCCAGCTGTATTGCTGCAAAAAGCGCTGCGCCGGAAGATTGCCCTACAAAGATGGCTTCCTCCAAAGCCAGCCTTTTTGTCATCTCGTAAGCGGGCTCAGTCTCCACGAATATGGTTCTGTCCAGAAAACTCTCGTCAAAAATGCCGGGTTTTATGGAACTTTCTATGTGCTTTAGTCCTTCTATACCGTGAAAGGGGTAAGCAGGTTGCACTCCTACTATTTGAATGTCCGGATTAAAGACCCTTAGGCGTCTGCCCGTTCCCATTATGGTCCCACCTGTTCCTATGCCCGCTACAAGGTGGGTTATTCTGCCTCCTGTCTGATGCCATATTTCTATGCCGGTTGAGTAAAAGTGAGCCTTCCAGTTGGCTGGGTTGTTGTATTGGTCCAAGTAGACGTATTTTTCTGGATTTTTGCTGACAAGCTCTCTCACAAAAAGAATGGCTCCATCCGTTCCTTCCAAAGGATCGGTCAAATAAACCTTTGCACCGTAAGCTTTTATTATTCTCTTTCTTTCTTCACTGACGTTTGCGGGCATAGCCAGCTCCACCGGAACTCCCAACGCAGCACCTACCATAGCCAAAGCTATACCCGTGTTGCCAGAAGTCGCGTCTATTACTGTTTTACCTTCCTTTATTAAGCCTTTGCTTATGGCATCCAAAAACATAGAGAGGGCAGGCCTATCCTTTACAGAACCGCCCGGATTAAAGCTTTCCAATTTGGCGTAGATCTCCACCTTAGGGGAAACGTCTTTTGGGATGACCTTTTTTATTCTAACAATGGGCGTGTTGCCCACAAGATTCAGTATGGAGTTTCTTATCCTCCTGTAAGGTTCGTCGTGCTGTCCAAGTACCCACATCTACAGCTTGATAAAGTTTAATAAAAGGTGAGGGAAAAGGCCAAAGAGGACTACCAAAATGGAACAAACTAAGATAACTAACGATTCGCCTGCGGAAACAGAAACATTCTCGTATTTCCTTTCCCCTTCCTCCAAGAACATATAGCTTACTACCTTAAGGTAATATCCTGCGGAGATAATGCTGGCTATCACAAAGGCAAAGGCCAATAGGGATAAATTAGCATGCACTAAGCCCAAAAATAGGTTCAACTTACCCACAAAAAGGGCCATAGGGGGAATACCTATGAAAGCCAAAAGGAAGAGAGAAAACGAAGTGCCAAGTAAAAGGTTTTCCTTTCCCAAGCCTCTGTAATCTAAGATGTGATGGGTAAATCCCTGGCTTTTTTCAATGGACGAAAGAACTACAAAGGACCCAAGGGTTGCAAAGGTGTAAACCACTACGTAAAAGATTAAGCCAGACTGCAAAAGATTGTCAGAGGTAGATATGCCAAGCAGAAAGTATCCTGCATGGGCAATAGAAGAGTAAGCCAAAAGTCTTTTTACGGACCTTTGGGCGTAGGCGGTAAAGTTGGCGTAAAACATGGAAAGCAAGGCAAGCACACCTATCAGAATAAGCCAAAGCCTTAGGTGAGAAAAGAGCATAGAAAGTTTAACCAACAAAAAGTAGATAGCCAGCTTTGGAGCGGTCGCTAAATAACCAACCACAGGAGTGGGCGCACCTTCATAAGCGTCTGGGGTCCAAAAGTGGAACGGAACTGCGGATACCTTTAGAGCCAAGGCGGACAGAAAGAAAAGGATAAACAAAGAAAATACAGTATTGCTGTCTACGTAAGGAATGAGAAAGAAGGTTCCGGTAGCACCGTAGTAAAAGGAAGAGCCCATGCCAAAGAGGGCAGTTCCCACAGACCCCATCAGAAGATACTTAAAGGCCCCCTCCTTTGAGCTGTAGTCCTTTCTAAGCATAGCGCTGAGGATGTATATGGTTATAGAGGAAAGCTCTAAGGACACAAACAGAGTGATAAGACTGTTTGACGATAAGAAAAAGGAAAGACCTAAGGTAGAAATAAGCACAAGATAGGGCATTTCTCCATAGACAGAGTCCTTCTTTAGAAGATAGTCGTAAAGAGCTAATATTGAAAGCCCGCTGAGTATGTAAAGTATGCCCTTTCCAAAAAGTTCTAACTGACTTACATAGAAGGTATCAAAGAAGGTATAGGCAGGATATTCCACAAAGAAAATAGAAAAAAAGGCGGTTAGGGCAGTCAAACTACCAAGAAGGCTCAAAAACTTAAAGTGCTTTTTTTCCAAAACAAGATCCAAAAAGAAGAGAAGAAGAATACCAAAGGAAAGAACAATTTCGGGAAGAAGGGCATTCCAGTTCATTCTATCCTCCAAACACCATCTTTGTGGTATGCTCCATTATCTTGACAAAAGGTAAAGGATAGATGCCCAAAATGACTGAAGAAACAATTATTAAGACAAAAGCTATCCAGTGATGGGGCTCCAGGTCTTTTAGACGACTCCACTTTTCCCGCCTATAGTCAGATATAGTCTCCTCTTCCAGCATAACTCTTTTATACATGTAGAGGAAGTATGCTGCTCCCAAGACCATACCAACGCCCGCTATAAAAGCCCAAACAGGATAGCTTTTGTACGTGCCAAGGAGTATTAAAAACTCCGCTACAAAACCCGCAAGGCCAGGAAAGCCTATACCTACCAAACCACTCAGCATGAAGACAATGGCTAAGTTTGGAATGTATCTGGCAAGGCCTCCAAGGTCATCCATGTGATAGGAGTGAATTCTGTCGTAGATAAACCCTGCGGACATAAACAGAGCTGCAGAGGAAAGTCCGTGGGCAACCATCATGTAAATTGCTCCGTTTAGGGCGTTTATGTCGGAGGCAAAGGTGCCAAGGGTCACAAGCCCCATGTGGCTTATAGAAGAGTAAGCTATTAGTCTCTTTATATGAGTTTGAGCTATGGCCATCATGGCAGCGTATATCACCGCCACCACACTTAAAAAGAATATCAAAGGCACATAGTATTTGCTTGCCTCCGGGAACATAGGAAGAGAGTATCTGACAAAACCGTAAGTCCCCATCTTAAGAAGAACTGCGGCAAGGATCACTGAACCTGCAGTTGGTGCCTCTACGTGAGCATCGGGAAGCCATGTGTGAAAGGGCCACATAGGCACCTTTACCGCAAAGCCAAGACCAAAGAGCATAAAAACTATAGCCTCAAACCAAAATGCATAATTAAGGTTCTTCAGGAAAAAGTAGTCAAAGCTTATACTTCCGGAGACTACATAACCGTATATAACCACAGATGCAATACCCAAAAGTAAGAAAATACTGCCAAAGAATGTATAAACAAAGAACTTGTTGGCCGCATAGACCTTTCTGTCGTGTCCCCAAAAGCCTATGATGAAGTACATTGGAATGAGCATGGCTTCCCAGAAGAGATAAAAAAGGAAAAGGTCCAAGGCGGAAAAAACACCAAGACAGGCGGTTTCAAGCATCAAAAACAGTCCGTGGTAAAGGTTAGGCTTATCTTCAATCTTGACGGACCAAACAAAGGCAACCACGAACATCAGGGCGGTTAGCACAAAAAGGGCAATACCCATACCATCAAGTCCTATGCTGAAGGATATGCCCAAAGGCTCTATCCAGCTTAGCTTGAGAGTATGCTGAAAGTTTGGGTTGTTCCAATCAAAGTTTGCAAGAAGATAAAGGGAGATTAGGAAAACTACCACTGAAGTGGATAAAGATATAAACCTGGATAGTTTGTCGTTCCTAAGGGCAAAAACCAGCAAGCTTGCTACAAGAGGCAGGAATATAGCAAAAGCAAGAAGACTACCCATCTTTCACCTCCACAAAAGGGTTAATAGGACAAGTCCAGACAAACCTACAGATAAGAAAAGAAGGTAGAGATTTACCCTACCTTGTTGTAAATTGCGGAAAACCCTACCAAGAAAACCAGCCATCAGGTAAGAACCATTTACCAACCCATCAATAAGCTGTCTTTCTCCTACGGTGTAAAGCACCTTAGAATAAAGCATATATCCTCCTGCCAGTATTTTGTGGTAGAGTTTTTCTGTGAAGAACTGTTCTTTAAAAGTTGTGTGCATGGGCTTTAAAGACTGATAGAGCTTTTCTGGATCTAACACTCTCTTCACAAACACCAAATAAGCTAATCCTATACCAGCTAAAGCTATAACCACAGAACTTATGGCTATATCCAAATGGATCTCCTTCTTGTCCCCCAATACACCTACATACCACCCCTCAAAAAATCCTACCACCAAAGAACCTATAGCCAGTATGAGCATGGGAATTAGCATGATTGATGGACTCTCTTTTGGCTCTTCCTCAAAGTGCTCTCTGTGCCTCTCCTCCCCATAAAACATTACAAACCCTTCCCTAAATATGTAATACGCTGTTAAAAAACTCACAAAGCTTACAAAAACTCCTAAACCAAAAGACACCTCATACGCACTACCTATTATTAGGTCCTTGCTCCAAAAGCCTGAAAAGGGGAAAATGCCTGCCAAAGCTAAGGCTCCCACAAAAAAGGTCGCATAGGTTATGGGCATATACTTTTTCAAACCACCTACCTCGTATATCTCATGTACATGATGGTGAAAGGCGTGTATGATTGAACCTGCTGATAAAAATAGCAAAGCCTTGAAAAAGGCATGGGTTGTTAGGTGAAACATGGCTGAGCTTTTGTCCCCTATGCCAAGGGCTAAAAACATCAAACCAAGTTGGCTCATGGTGGAAAAGGCTATGATCTTCTTTATGTCTGTGTGAGACGTCGCAGAAAGAGAAGCAAATAAAGCGGTTAGCCCTCCAATCACAGCTACAACCTTCAAACTCTGAGGTGCAGACTCAAAGATGGGATAGAGCCTTGCTACCATATACACACCTGCTGCTACCATCGTAGAAGAGTGAAGTAAGGCAGATACAGGAGTAGGACCTGCCATGGCGTTTGGCAACCATGTGTGAAGAGGAAACTGCCCTGACTTTCCTACAGCACCACCAAAGAGCAGTAAAACCGCAAGTCCAAGAAGCTTAGGATCCACCGCATCCACCTTTTCAAAGATCTCAAGAAGGTTTAAACTGCCAAACAGATAAAAGACTGCGAAAATGCCAAAAAGGTAAAGCCAGTCTCCTATTCTGTTCATTACAAAGGCTTCAAAGGCTGAGTTTGTAGCGTATTTTTGCTGATGGAAGTATCCGATAAGAAGATAAGAAGCAAGGCCCACACCTTCCCAACCAAAGAACATACCAAGGAGGTTGTCCGAAAGGACGATCATGAGCATAGAAAAGAGGAAAAAGGACAGGTATGCGTAGAACTTGTAGGTCCATTGACCAAAGAGGTTTTGCATGTATCCGATGGAGTAGATGAAGATCAGCGTAGCTATCAAGCACACTAGGGAGGCGGTTAAAGAGGACAGTGGGTCAAAGTAAAGTCCAAGCGTTAGGGTGTAGTTTCCGAGTGAGATAAACTCATAAAGTGGCACTGAGAATGGAGAAGAGAGAGCTTTTATTGATGCTGGTATGGAGAGCAAAAAGGCAAAAAAGGATCCAAGAACTGTGATGATGGCAGAAGGTAAATCTCCTAACTTCCTTCCAAATAAACCTACTACGAGAAAGGATATTAAGGGAAAAAGGATTATCCCGATTTCCATTATTACCCCCTCATGTCCGTAAGCTCATCGCTGGATTCTACCTTCCTCAGGCGAAATATAGCTACTATTATACCAAGACCTACTGCTGCTTCTACCGCCGCAAGGGCTATGATAAACAAAGCAAAGATTTGACCGTCCGCCAATCCCAGATAGGCATCTGCGCCCACAAAGGCAATATTTACCGCATTGAGCGCCAACTCTGCGCTCATAAGTATAGTGACTAAGTTTCTTCTTACAATCATGCCAAACACACCAAGACCAAAGAGGATTATAGAAAGTATGAGGTAAGCCTCAAGGGGAACCATCTTCATAAGTCTTTTCCTCCTTCCTTCCTATAATTACTGCCCCTATCATACCCACCAAAAGCACCAAAGACACAAGCTCAAAGGCAAAGAAGTATTTGCTAAAAAGCACAGAACCAACCACTTCCGTATTGCCCAAGCTTTTTATATACTCCCTTATCTCTCCTTTTGGTGAAACGCTCACGCCGAGTAGAAAAACGAGGATGATCTCCAAGTAAAAAGCCAAAACTATGGGAAAAGTCAGCACTCCTTCCACCCGGTAATGGCTGTCCTTTTTGAGAGCCTTTTCCCAAGGGACTGCGGTAAGCACGAGTATGTAAAATACTGCAATGGCTACTGCGTAAATCAAAAGCTGAAGGGCTCCAACCAACTCCGCACCCGCCACAAAAAACACACCCGCAACCATAACGAGCGTAGAAAGCAAAGAAAGGATCACATACACAACATTTGAAAAGAGGACTACTCCTAAGGCAGAGAGAATAGCCAAAGATCCGAAGAATAGAAAAGCTAACCACTGCATCATTTCCTTTTCACCTCTGGAAGCGTTAAGTCGTTTTCATACCATAGCCTCATCCTCTGCTGATCATCTATCCATATACGATCCGGTTCTTGTTCTCTTCTCCTTTGCCAATCCCTTCCGATGCGCTCCAATGTCTTTAAGTCTAAAACTGCGTCCCTTCTTGTATAACTTGCGGTCTCGTGTATGTCGCTTTGAAAAAGACAATCTACAGGACATGCATCCACACAGAAGCCACAGAAGGTGCAAAGCATCATGTTCATGTTAAATACGCTTACTCTTCTCCTTCCGTTGGGCAGTTTTTCTCCCTCTATCTCAAACAGCTGAGGCACAGGACAAGCTCTTTTGCACAGCATACACACCACGCATCTACTCTTTCCGGGCTGAACGTCTATCTTGAACCTCTCTACCCATTCATCAAAGGCAGGCTGAGGTTCTCTACCATCCACCACTTTGTGCCCAAAAAATCCTCTGAATCTTTTGGGTGGTGTGAGCTTCTCGTATGGATAATGAGTAGTTATAGTTTTGCTAAAGGCGTGCCTTATGGTAACAGAAAGTCCCCTTATAAAGTCTATGAAAAAGATCCTCTCAAGCCAGCTCAATGGTTTTTCAAAAACCTTTTTTATCATGGCTTACCTCCAAACGATTGGTGCGATTATTGCAGTAAGGACTAAATTTACAAAAGTTAAGGGAAGCATTACTTTCCATGCGGTCTCTGTAATCTGGTCTATCCTGTATCTTGGAAGGGTCCAATGAAGCCAAAGAACAAAGAGAAACAAAAGCCCTACCTTTAAAGCAAACCACACAAAGGGAGATAAGGGTCCTAAGAAAAACAATGGATCCACAAAGCCCACAAAGGGAATGTTTATGGGAGACCATCCGCCTAAGAACAGCACCACCCCTATGGCGGAAAGGGAAAGCACCTCCACATACCACTCTACCAACGGAAAGAGACCAAACTTTATGCCCCCGTATTCTACAGTGAAACCAGTTACCAGCTCTGCTTCTGCTTCCTGAATGTCAAAGGGCACCCTTCCAGCTTCCGCAAGCAAGGCAAACATGTATATTACAAAAGCTATGGGCTGAAGCCATATATACCAAAGCTTTTGATCTATTTGCCTTTGGACTATTTCGTAAGTAGAGAGCGTGCCAGCCAGTATTATGGGACCCATTACCGCAAAGGTGATCACCACCTCGTAGGAAACTATTATGCCTGCCTTTCTCATACTGCCGATCAATGCATACTTGGAGTTGGAAGCCCAACCAGCCAAGGCTATGGCGTAAACTGCCATTGAACCGAGGGCAAAAACCAACAAAAGCCCTACATTTACATCAGTCAGGATGGGTTTAATCTTTATGCCAAAGATTTCAAACTCTGGACCAAAGGGAACCACCGCAAAGACCAAAACTGCAGGCACCAAAGCTAAAACCAGAGCTAAGTTGTATAAAAACCTGTTTCCATACCTTGGAAATATATCTTCCTTAGTTATAAGTTTTAGACCGTCTGCTAAAGGCTGTAAAAGCCCGTGCCAACCTACTACCATTGGCCCAGGTCTTCTTTGAATGTGAGCTGCTACTTTTCTTTCTACGAGCGTAAGATAGGCTCCCAAACCAAGAACTATAGCCAGAATAAACAAAATTTTTATACCTATTATTATCAATTGAACCAAAAGCCCTTCCATCTGCACCTCCAAAAAGGCTTAATTAGTTTATCACATCATCTATCTATTTCTCCCACCACTGGATCCAAGCTTGCCAACACTGCAACTGCATCCGCAATCACCCTGTCTTTCATAAGCTTTGGATAGACGCACAGGTTATACATAGAGCCAGGCCTTATCTTCACCCTGTAGGGTTTTACTCCGCCGGTGGAGTAAATGTAAAATCCAAGCTCACCCCTTGGGTTTTCACCGGAAGAGTATATTTCACCCTCTGGAACCTTTAGTCCTATGCCGTCTAAGGAAAGCTTCAGTTTCTTTGGATCCGGAGATTCCGCAAAGAAGGGTGCAGACTTTGGCATACTCTCAAGCTTTCTTACGCACTGCTCTATGATCCTTATGCTTTGACGCATCTCCTCCAACCTCACAAGATACCTATCGTAAACATCGCCGTTTTCACCTACTGGGATGTCAAACTCTACCCAAGGATAGGCATCGTATGGTTCAAACTTTCTGATATCGTAGGGAATGCCAGAGCCTCTCGCTACCGCACCCGTTAGTCCGTAAAAATACACATCCTCTTTACTAATCACACCTACACCTACGTTTCTTCTAAGCCATATTCTATTCCTACTTAGGATCGTTTCCCAATCCTTTAGCTCTTTTGGAAACCTCTTTATGAAAGCCTTTATAACCTCAAGAGCACCTTCTGGCAAGTCCATCCTAACCCCACCTATCCTTGGATAACTTATGGTTAGCCTTGCACCCGTAATACCCTCTATTATGTCCATAAGCTTTTCCCTTTCTTTGAAGGCATACAGGAAAATAGTAAGAGCTCCTATGTCCAAGGCGTAGGTGCCAAGCCAAAGAAGGTGGGAGTTTATTCTCTGAAGCTCAGACATCATGGTTCTTATATACTTTGCTTTTTCGGGAACTAAGTCCTCTATGCCCAAAAGTCTTTCTACCGCAACAACCCAAGCCTGATTGGAGCAAAGGGCAGATATGTAGTCCATCCTGTCTGTATAGACCAAAAACTGGTTATACATCTCGTTTTCCGCAAGCTTTTCCACCCCTCTGTGAAGCTGTCCAAGGATCACATCACACTGGACAACTCTTTCCCCCTCCAAATCAAACAAAAACCACATGGTGCCGTGGGTTCCCGGATGCAAAGGTCCCCAGTTTAAAACAAGCTGAGCCTTTTTCTTTAACCTTTTCCTTTCTGTTATCTCAAGGTCTTCCAAAGTTGGCACTGGAGTGTGCATCCGATCGTAGTTCATAAGCCCCTGCAGATTATCACCCCGTAGCACCTCGTTTAAAGAAGGAAGATACTCGTTGGCATAACCTTCCAAAGGAAAGTCCTTCCTCAGAGGATGATACTGATAAGTTTCCCACATAAAAGCCCTTACTAAGTTTTCATGCCCTTCGTAAATTATGCCAAACATATCATAGCATTCCCTTTCGGCCCACTTTCCTGCAAACCAGAGCTTTTCAATAGAAGGCAAAGTTCCATCAGTCCAAGTTTTTACAACAACCCTCTTTCTTTCATCCACGTTGTAAAGGATGTAAAAAGCCTGAAACCTTGGAGACTTTTCGGGAAAATCTACCACCGAGTGATCTATAAAAAGCTTGTAACCCTTTTCTTCTTTGAGCGTTTTTAAAAGTTCTATGAGTTCATTCTTTGACACATGAAGGTTTGTAATGGTAGGCTTTACTTCAATTTCTAAGCTTTTAAACCTACCTTTTAAGTCCAAAAAGTCCTCTTCCTTAGCCCAAGGCATCCTTTACCTCCTAAGGATTAATCAATGTATTCCTCCTCAAACTGCCAATCAAGTACGCCCTTACGCCAGGCATACAAAAGCCCGTAGGTAAGTATGAAAATAAACAAAAACATCTCTATAAAGCCAAACATCCCTAAGTGACTATAAACAACCGTCCATGGGAATAGAAAGGCTGCTTCTATGTCAAAGAGTAAAAGCAATAAACCCAAAAGGTAATAACCCTGATGGAAGGTAGTTTGGGCTGACTTGTCATAAAGGGGCACACCGCACTCGTAAGGATAATCCTTAAGAGAGGAAGGAGCTTTGGGACCAAGAAGGTAATTTAAGAACACCATAAGCAGTGCAATACCAAGCACTACAAAGGCAAAAACAAGAAATCCCAAGTAATCCATCACTCTACCTCCCAAACAACATTTCAGAGATAGGACTTATGTAGTTCCAAAGTATCATGGGAAGAATGCCAAGAACTATTAAGGAAAGCGTCATGATTGCCATAGACAGTTTTTCAAAACCCGTAAGGTTGAGCGTCAAATCCTTTTCTTTTTCTTTCATGAACATAAGCACTACTAACCTAAGGTAATAACCCGTTGATATGCCCACCCCTCCTATCATTAAAATTGCTACCCACCAAAGAGCTTCAAAGGACAAAGACATGAATACAAGGGCTTTTACCAGAAAACCCACGGTTGGAGGGACACCCAACAGGGAAAATAGGCTCACCGCAAAGACCGATGCTAAAAAGGGCTGAGAATATCTCAAACCGCTAAACTCTTCGATACGATTTTCCCACCTTCCATCACGTTCAAGCACTGCCAAAACTAAAAAGCTAAGCATTCCCATTAGGGAGTAAGCAAGTAGAAAGTAGATCACAGCTTTTAGTCCTATAGTCTCGGCCACTGCAATGCCCGCAAGTATGAAACCGGAGTGGGCAATGGAAGAATAAGCCAGCATGCGCTTTACATCTTTCTGAACCAAAGCTGTGATGTTTCCATACAGAAAGGTAATCACCGCAAGAACGCTTAAGGTCAAAACCCAAGTTTGATGAAAGCTCTCCTGAACTAAGGGCATAACCCTAAGGACGGGTGCAAAAAAGGCAATCTTTCCCACGCTTGCCATATAAGCGGTTATAGGAGTGGGCGCTCCCTGGTAAGCATCGGGAAGCCAAAAATGAAAGGGAACCACACCTATCTTTATAGCAAAGCCAAAAAGGAAGAGTATAAGGCCAAGTATTAAAAGTTTCTTTTCAGAGGCATCTGTATGAAGAATTTGTCTGAGGTCCATAGAGCCACCGTAAAGGTAAAGAAAGACCGCTCCATAGGAAGCCAAAGCTATACTTAGCCCCCCAAGTATAAGATACTTAAAGGCACCTTCCTTTGAATTGAAGTCCCCCTTTTGAAGGGCTGTCATTATGTAAAAAGAAACAGATACCGCCTCCAAGGCAATGTATATGAGCAGTAGGTTGTAGGAGCTAGACAGAATCATGGCACCGAACAAAGAAAAGGCTAATATGTAGTAAAACTCGCTGTAGGTAGATTTCTTAAATTTCTGGTATTGATGCGTAAAAGCCAAAAGCAGTATGGTTAGAAGGATCATAAATACCTGAAGGAGAGAAGAAAACTGATCCCTTACGTAGAGACTGTAAAAAGTTTCACCTTTTAGCTCAAAGTTTAGCAGTATGTATAAGAGGGCAATAAGATAGCCCGTAATACTTACACCGATGGCTAAAGCGTGCGAGATTCTTTTGCTGATGATATCTAAGGTAAAGAGAACGAAACCAGTTATCAAAACTATTAGCTCTGGGAAGAACAAAGTTAGATTTGGATACTCAATGGATATGAGATCCTTTATCTCCATGGGATTCCCCCTACAACTTTTACTAATTGAGTCAAAAGTGTGTTTATGTATGCGTCAAAGAAGGAGAAGAATAGGAAAGGGAAAAGACCGACCAAAAGCATAGGAAAGACCACCAAAAGGAAAGCCAGAAGCTTAAAACCTCTAAGGTCCAAGAAATGAACAAGCCTTCCTTCTTCCTTTGTGTCTAAGTATAAAGTTTTCATAAGGTAGAGCATGTAAAGCACACTAAAGAAGGCACCAGCAATCACTAAAAGCGCAAGCTGGAGTGTGTATTCCTTAGCGCCCATGATCGTTAAAAACTTCCCCCAAAAAGAAGAACCACCAGGAAGACCCATAGAAGAGAAGGCGGTTATGCCTACCAAAAAGGCAAAGACAGGCATAAACCTTATGCTACCTCTAAGGGCATGCATGTTAAAGCTGTGTAGTCTGTTGTAGATAAAGCCAGCCATCATAAACAAAGAGGCAGAGGTCAAACCATGGGCAAACATTTCAATAATGCTCGCTCTTAGTCCTTCTTTGTTCAGAAGGAACATACCTGCGACCACAAAACCCATATGACTAATCGAAGAGTAGGCGACAAAGCGTTTTATGTTACTTTGGCTTATGGTAAACCAAGAGGCAAAGACTATGGTCACTATGCCCCAAAGAACGAGAAAAGGCATAAGGAAGACTGCTTCCTTTTGAAATAAACCTATGTTAAACCTAAGGAGGGCATAGGTTCCCATTTTCAAAAGTATGGCTGCAAGCACCACTGAACCTGCGGTGGGAGCTTCACCGTGCGCGTCGGGAAGCCAGGTGTGGAAGGGAACTATAGGCGTTTTTACCGCAAAGGCTATAAAGAACAGCAAAAACAGGAAAATACCAAAAGCGAGATCGTATTGGTTTTGCAAAAGGTCAAAGTATGAGAAGGAAAACTTTCCAAACTGTTTGTAGTGATGCACAGAAAGGCTAACAATACCTAAAAGGAAAAACAAAGAGGATATAAAGATGTAGATAAAGAACTTGTAAGCGGAATAGAGCCTAAGCTTGTAGCCCCAAATACCTATTACAAAAAACATTGGGATCAACGTTAGCTCATAAAAGACATAAAAGACAAGCAAATCCCAACTGGTGAATACGCCTATGAGGGCAGTTTCGGACAGCAAAAACCAGGCGTAGTATTCCTTCAGACGATGATTGATCTGATGGTCCCTTACAGACCAACAGATAGCAACAAAGGAGGTTAGAGTGGTTAGGATATACATAAGATAAGACAGACCATCTACACCAAGGGAAAGCTTAAGGTTTAATTCTTTAATGAGCAAAAGCTCGTGGTAAAACTGCACCTTGTCAGAATTTGAAAAGTCAAAGTAAAAGAGGGAAACAAGAGAAAGGAGGAAGGTTAGACCGGAAGAGCTTAGAGCTATCCACTTGGAATGCCTTTCCTCTAAAAAGACTATGAGCAGTATTCCCAAAACCGGTAAAATCATACTAAGTGGTATGAACGGAAAGCTCGCCCAATCCATGCCTCACTCCATAAAGTAGATGATTATTCCTATTAAAACTACTAAACCCAAAAGCAAGAAAGCTATGTAGTTATTCAAAAGACCCGTTTGAATTACACTTGCTTTTCTACCAAACTTAAAGGAAAGCTTAGCGACACCATTCACAAACAGATCAACAGTAAAAACATCCAGCTTTATCCAAAGGAACTTAACCACTCGGAAGTAAATGAAGTTCAAAAGGTTTATAAGACCATCTATAACAAACCTATCTCCAACCACAAACATTGCCCTTGAGGTTTTCATATATCCTCTTGCAAGTATTTTGTGGTAGAGTTTTTCAGTGAAGAACTGCTCTTTAAAAGTTGTGTGCATGGGCTTTAAAGACTGATAGAGCTTTTCTGGATCCAACACTCTCTTCACAAACACCAAATAAGCTAATCCTATACCAGCTAAAGCTATAACCACAGAACTTATGGCTATATCCAAATGGATCTCCTTCTTGTCCCCCAATACACCTACATACCACCCCTCAAAAAATCCTACCACCAAAGAACCTATAGCCAGTATGAGCATGGGAATTAGCATGATTGATGGACTCTCTTTTGGCTCTTCCTCAAAGTGCTCTCTGTGCCTCTCCTCCCCATAAAACATTACAAACCCTTCCCTAAATATGTAATACGCTGTTAAAAAACTCACAAAGCTTACAAAAACTCCTAAACCAAAGACACCTCATACGCACTGCCTATTATTAGGTCCTTGCTCCAAAAGCCTGAAAAGGGGAAAATGCCTGCCAAAGCTAAGGCTCCCACAAAAAAGGTCGCATAGGTTATGGGCATATACTTTTTCAAACCACCTACCTCGTATATCTCATGTACATGATGGTGAAAGGCGTGTATGATTGAACCTGCTGATAAAAATAGCAAAGCCTTGAAAAAGGCATGGGTTGTTAGGTGAAACATGGCTGAGCTTTTGTCCCCTATGCCAAGGGCTAAAAACATCAAACCAAGTTGGCTCATGGTGGAAAAGGCTATGATCTTCTTTATGTCTGTGTGAGACGTCGCAGAAAGAGAAGCAAATAAAGCGGTTAGCCCTCCAATCACAGCTACAACCTTCAAACTCTGAGGTGCAGACTCAAAGATGGGATAGAGCCTTGCTACCATATACACACCTGCTGCTACCATCGTAGAAGAGTGAAGTAAGGCAGATACAGGAGTAGGACCTGCCATGGCGTTTGGCAACCATGTGTGAAGAGGAAACTGCCCTGACTTTCCTACAGCACCACCAAAGAGCAGTAAAACCGCAAGTCCAAGAAGCTTAGGATCCACCGCATCCACCTTTTCAAAGATCTCAAGAAGGTTTAAACTGCCAAACAGATAAAAGACTGCGAAAATGCCAAAAAGGTAAAGCCAGTCTCCTATTCTGTTCATTACAAAGGCTTCAAAGGCTGAGTTTGTAGTCGTATTTTGCTGATGGAAGTATCCGATAAGAAGATAAGAAGCAAGGCCCACACCTTCCCAACCAAAGAACATACCAAGGAGGTTGTCCGAAAGGACGATCATGAGCATAGAAAAGAGGAAAAAGGACAGGTATGCGTAGAACTTGTAGGTCCATTGACCAAAGAGGTTTTGCATGTATCCGATGGAGTAGATGAAGATCAAGGTTGCTATAAGGCATACCAAGGATGCGGTCAGGGAAGAGAGTGGGTCAAAGTAAAGTCCAAGCGTTAGGGTGTAGTTTCCGAGTGAGATAAACTCATAAAGTGGCACTGAGAATGGAGAAGAGAGAGCTTTTATTGATGCTGGTATGGAGAGCAAAAAGGCAAAAAAGGATCCAAGAACTGTGATGATGGCAGAAGGTAAATCTCCTAACTTCCTTCCAAATAAACCTACTATTAAGAAAGACAGCAGTGGTAGCAAAACTATAAGGACTGCTTCCATCCTAATCCCTCAGTTGGGTGATTTCAGAAGAACCCTCATAACCTCTTAGCCTGAAGATGGCTACCACAAGACCAAGACCAACTGCCACCTCTGCCGCTGCCACAGTTAGCACGAAAAGGGCAAATATCTGCCCTTCCACTCCACCCACTATTCTATCCATACTAACAAAACCTAAATTAACCCCGTTTAACATAAGCTCTGTGCTTACCAAAAGAGTTATAAGATTTTTTCTTATGATAACACCAAAAAGACCCGAAAGGAACAAAAAACGCTTATAAGAATATAAGCTAATTCTATTGTCACTCCTCTTTCCTCCCGAGGATGATGGCTCCGATCATTGCGGTTAAAAGTATAACAGAAGCCACCTCGAAAGGAAAGAGATAGGTGGTAAATAGACTTTTACCGACGCTAACTATGTTATTCTCGGTGGGCACCTTTTGAGAGATGTAAAAATTGCCCTTTAAGATCATATAGGAGATCGCTCCAAAGGACACCAATAGAAAAGGTATAGCAATCAGAGCTTCCCTCTTGTAAATACCTTCAAATTTCTTGACTTTCTCCCAAGGTATGGTGGTAATAACAAGCACGTAAAAAACTATTATGGCAACCGCATAGATTATGAGTTGAAGCCCTGCCAAAAGCTCTGCACCCAGATGCAAAAACATGCCCGCAATAGCCAGGATTACAGAAAGAAAGGCAAGGATAACATGAACTGGATTTTTGAGAAAAAGCGTCCCAAAAACAGAAGCCAAAAGCCAAACCGCTAAAAAGCCAAATATTAGCCACTCCACTCTATCTTCCCCCAAAGGCGTTCTCTGTGCTCATCGTCTATCCATATTCTGTCCGGTTCTTCTCCTCTTCTTCTTTTCCAGTCTATAGCATTTTCTTCAAGTTTGTCCATCTTTAGAACTGCATTTCTCCTTGAATAGCCTGCAAGCTCATAAAGGTCCGTCATAGTAAGACAACCTACTGGACAGGCATCTACGCATAAACCACAGAAAAGACAATTGAGTAAATTCATGTCAAACCTAACCACTTTTTTGGAACCATCTGGCATTTGGACCGCCTCTATTCTAAAGAGCGTAGGCATTGGGCATGCGGTTTGACACATATAACAGGCTACACATCTGCTTTTACCTTTTTCGTAACTCATAAACTTTTCTATAGCCCTTAGTGAGTCTGGTTCTGTTCCATCCCAGACAAAGTGTCCATGAGCTCCTCTGTATCGTTTTGGGGGAGTTAGCTTTTCTAAGGGATAATTAGTTGTTATGGGTTTTCTAAATAGGTTTTTCAGCGTTACCGAAAGACCTTTTAAAAAATCTACAAAAAGCACAGTTTCCAATAGGTTCAAAAAAGCCTTCCTATCTACCTTTTTTATAGCCATGGCAGAACTATTTTAAACCAACTACAACTTTTGGCAAAATTTTATGATAAATATCATTTAAACAAAATCGGTCTAGAAATCTTTTTAGAATATTAGCTATGCAGTTGAAAGACTATTACAAGATCCTTGGAGTGGAAAGGAAAGCAACAAAGGAAGAGATTAAAAAAGCCTACAGAAGGTTAGCTAAAGAGTGGCATCCGGACGTAAATCCGGACCCAAAGGCTGAAGAAAAGTTCAAAGAGATAAACGAAGCTTACTATGTTCTCTCTGACGATGAAAAAAGGGCAGAATATGATCGCTTACTCCAAACTGGAGACGAAAAGGCTTACAAAGATTTTATGGAGTACATACAAGATTTCTTGGAAAGCATATGGAAAGGTATAAGAAGGTCTCCAAAACCTAAGAGAGGACAGGATATTAAGCTTAAGCTCGAGTTGGATTTGGAAGAGGCTTTTTTAGGATGCGAAAAGATCGTGGAGTATGAAAGGTGGATAGACTGTCCTACTTGCGGAGCAAAGGGCTATTTGGGTGAGTTGGAAAAAGAGATATGCAGAGCTTGTGAAGGCACAGGAAGAAGGGTTAGCGGTATATTTAACTTTCCAAGGCCATGTTCTGTTTGTAAAGGGAAAGGATACATAGTAAAAAATCCATGTCCTACATGCGGTGGGATAGGAAGGGTTGCCAAGCACAGTGCGGTGAAGGTAAAAATACCACAGAGGATAGATGAAGGAGAGGTCCTAAAGGTAGCAGGCATGGGTCATCATGGAGAAAGGGGTGGAGAGCCGGGAGACCTATATTTGAGAATTTATCTAAAAGAACATCCGATTTTCAAAAAAGTTGGGAAAGACCTTTACGTAGAAAAACTCATATCCTTTCCTTTGGCAGTGTTGGGTGGAACTACAAAGATAAAAACTCTTGGAGGAGAAGAGCTGGAGGTGTTTATCCAACCCGGAACAGAGTGCGGTTCCACAAAAACCATTCCGGGTTTGGGCTTTTCTGAAAACGGAAACCTAATAATTACCTTTAGGATAGAAATTCCTAAGAATCCAAGCAAAAAACTGAAAAAACTTCTATTAGAAATGACCAAGGAATTAGAGCAGGATGGTGTGGAAAAACTCCTATAGGCACGTAAGAAACGAAGCATACTTAAAGCATTTTTTCGAAAAGTCTCAGTCCTTTGCTTGCCTTTTCTCTTATTACCACATCTGCTATTTCTGATATAGGCGTGCTTTCTGGATTTATTTCCACAATTTTCGCTCCATGTTGTTTGGCTAAGAAAGGTAAGTATCCTGCGGGATAGACCACGCCGGATGTTCCGATCACTAAAAAAAGTTTGCAATTTTTGGCAAGTGTAAAGCTTTCGGAAAGAGCTTTCTCTGGAAGACTCTCCCCAAACCATACCACCGCAGGTCTTAGCAATCCACCGCAGTATTTACATTTTGGTGGAATTTCTTTAAGTGGTACCTCATAAAGCTCATACTCTTCTTTACAGTTGGTGCACTTGACCCTCCATATATTTCCGTGAAGTTCTATTACTTTTTTGGACCCCGCCTTTTGGTGTAACCCATCTACGTTTTGAGTGATTATGAAGAAATTCTCCAATCGTCTTTCCAATTCAGCCAAAAGTAGGTGAGCTTCATTAGGCTCTGCTTTGCTTATTATCTGCCTTCTCCAATCATACCACTCCCAAACAAGCTTAGGATTTTTGAAAAAAGCCTGCGGTGTAGCAAGCTCTTCTGGCTTGAACTGCTTCCAAAGTCCTCCTTCACCTCTAAAGGTAGGGACACCACTTTCTGCCGATATGCCCGCCCCTGTCAGGACAAGAATAAGCTCTTTCATTATTTAAAAAGTTAAGGCATACAGCAAATTAGACGTGTGTTACAGGTTATAGACTTTACCACTGAGGCTGTTCGAAAATCACTCATTGGGACGTCCCCCAACCTCTAAGGGAACTGACCTTCTCCTCACCCTGTCCCACGCCCCTTCCACAAGCACTAGCTTCAGAGGAGAAAGGTCCCTTGACAAAACCTTTCCAAGAACAGGGAAGAGGAGGGCTACCTTCAGAACTTGCCAAGCACTTTGAGAGACTTTTTTAGTCTCTCCCTGCTTGGGATTCCTTCCGTTGGCTCCCTCACAGGAACTTGGCTCGTTCTGAAGGCTTTTAAGTTTTTCTAAAAGCAAGTCCTTTGCCTTCTGAACTTGCTTTAGCTCAGAGTTTATGGCATTTCTTTTGTATTGGTTTGTCTCTTTCTTGAGTTTTTCTTTTAGCTCTTTTTCTTTCTTTTCGTAAGTGCAGATTGCATACTCCAAGTATTCCTTGTCTGAAAGAAGTTTTAGATAGTTCTCTGGGATTTCTTCCTTAAAACCTAAAGCCCTTCTTCCTATCACGTATGCGCCCGCTATGTCTTTGTCTATCCCAAGCTGTGGTGCATATTTTAGTGCTCCTATAACAGAAGTGAAAGCGGGATCTACCTTGATAACCTCTATCCCATTTAGCTTTGCAGTTCTTTCAATCTTTGAGAGCAAATTCTTAAAGTTCCAATGATGTAGTCTCTTCCTTAGCTTAGCCTTCCCATCCCCACGATAACCACGATTGACTTTCTTTAAGTTTTCTATAGCTATAGCCTTTCCTTTCTCTTTTGCTATTTCTACTATTCTGTGTGCCAAAAGCCACTCTTCGTAGTCTTTTCTGTTTTTTGAATAGCTCATAAACTCATGCAGGCTAATACTTTGATAGCTCAAAAGATTTCCATCAGGGCTAACCTCTGCTAAAGCTAAATGCAATGGACTTGCGTTTGTGTCTATGGCTATCACTCCATACTCTTTGGTTAGCCATACCTCAGGTGTAGGAACTTCAAAAGAAACATTCCCATAAATCTCTCCATCCCTTAGCTTTAGCTCTACTGTGTAAGGGAAATAAACTTTACTTTGCCAACTCGTGTGAAGCATAGTCAAAAACGTGTTCCACTTGTCTTTTTCATTGCTTGGTTTTCTCAGCACCTTTGCATAAATAAATTCCCTATTCCCTGTTGTAATTCTCAAGTGAAGCTTTCCGTTTATGCTTTCAAACCTCAAAAGTCTGTTGCCTTTATCTGCCTTTGATCCTACGCTTATTAAAGTTCCCTGTCTTTGTTCTTTCCACTTTCTTTTTAACTTTTCCCTACTTTTCTCGTCTCTGTTTTTACAGAGCCTTTCAAAAAGGGCTTTACCGCCAAACACTACTTTTTTATCTGTTGGATACTGTTTTGCTTTGTAGATAGCAGAGTCTATGTATTTGGTAGGTAAGTCAGGAAACAGTTGTCTTAGCTTTTGGTATATTTGGTTATGGGAGTTTTTGTCTCTCAGCAGTTTATAAGCTGACCTTATAGCGGATGATTGCTTACGCATTAATTCCAAAAGCTTTTTTCTGTCGGAACTGTTTAGCTGGAGTTTAAACTGCACGCTTACATACATCTTAGGCTTTTATTATAACTACCTTGAAGGATTTTTAGAACAACCTTTACCACTTGACAATATCTTCTAATAGAGATTAATTAAAACTAAAAGGAGGTTCTACCATGGATAGAAGAGGGTTTTTTGCATTTCTAGGTCTATTAGGCTCTATGCCAATTTTAAGTAAATTCGCTTACGGACGTTCTAAAAAGCTGGGCTTTGGTGATTTAAAAAGAGAGGCAGAAATTAACGTGGTCTATCATGCGGATTTTGGAGAAGAGAAGAGGTTTAAAACAATGTTGCGTAATATAAGAAACCATTTATCGGTTTATGATAATGATCCTACAAAGGTTAAGATAGTTATAGTTGCTCATGGTGCAGGTGTGAAATTCTTTATGAAAGATTTAACTGGAAGCCCTTGGGAGAAAGAGAATATAGATACTAAAGCCATAGAACAAGAACTTAGAGATCTAAACATCTATGGTGTGGAACCACTTATATGCGAAATAACTATCAAAAGATTAAAGCTGGACGCTGAAAAGTTGTATGATTTTTGTAAGCTAGTGCCTTCTGGAGTAGGGGCAATTGGAGAGTTGCAAGCTAAGGGATATGCTTACATAAAGGTTCAGTAAGCCTTAGATAGCAAGATTTAAAAAGGAAAAACTATAGGGTAAATATTAGTAAAACATTGTCAAATTTTATTAGCTTACTTATATTTAATAACTATGGAAGATCTAAAGAGGTCTGCGGAAGAACTTTTTCAAGAAGCTTACAAATATCACATGCTTGGGGAGCTTGATAGGGCAATAGAGCTTTACGAAAAATCAGCTGAAATTTACCCTACCGCCATTACCTACACCTTTATGGGTTGGGCATACAGCATGAAGGGAGACTACGAAAAAGCTATAGAACTGTGTTTGAAGGCCATTGAACTAGACCCAGATTTTGGAAACCCATACAACGATATCGGCTCTTATCTTATAGCTCTTGGAAGGTATGATGAAGCTATTCCTTGGTTGAAAAAAGCAATAGTTGCAAAAAACTACGAACCAAGGCACTATCCTCATATGAACCTTGCCCGTGTGTATTTGGCAAAGGGTATGTTTAAAGAAGCATTGTGGGAACTGGAAAACGCTATAAGAATAGCCCCAAATTACAAACCAGCCCACATTCTAAAGCATCAGATACTTGCTATGTTAAATTGATTTAAAATATTTTTCCGGTGAGCCCTTTTCCAGGCAAGGGAATAACTCAAAATTCAAAAGAAGTCCAGGAAGGATGGATCTTTGTTGCCATTGAGGGCACATCCGTAGATGGTCATCAGTTTGTAAAGGAAGCTTTAGAAAAAGGAGCCTCTTTGGTTTATGTAGAGAAGGACATAGGCATTCAGGATCCAAGAATAGTCAAGGTGGAGGATACACGCAAGGTTTTGGGAGAGCTTGCAAACGAATTTTTTGGAAAGCCTTCTCAAAACCTTAAGGTCGTAGGTGTTACAGGCACCAACGGAAAGACTACCACAACCCATTTAATAGAGTCTATACTAAACAAAGGGGGGATACCTACAGGTTTGATGGGCACAATATATTACAGATTTAGGGAAAAGGTGTATGAATACGAAGGAAGAACCACGCCGGACCCTGTAAAGTGGCACCAAACCCTCAGACAGATGCTAAATGACGGGGCAAAGGCTGTAGTTTCGGAAATATCTTCCCACGCACTGGATCAAAAAAGAACATGGAGCACAAAGTTTTTTATTACTCTCTTTACTAACCTGTCTCAGGACCATCTTGATTACCACGGCACCATGGAAAACTACTTTAGAGCTAAGCTTAGGCTTTTTAAGGAATACGAGTGGGATTATGCCATAATTAATGCGGATGATCCTTACGGTCAAAGGATCCTTGAAGAACTGCGGGGAAAAGCTTTGACTTACGGAAAAAGGGGAGATCTGAAAATTTTAGATTTTCAAACTTCCTTGGAAGGCAGTAGGCTAAAATTGGAGTGGCAGGGAAAAACCTTTGAGTTTTCTTCAAATTTGAGGGGAGACTTTCAAGCTTACAACTTAAGTGCCAGCATTCTTGTAGGCTTTCTCTTTGGTTTGGAAAGGGATGCTATACAGGAGGGTGTTAAGCATGTTTTGGTGCCCGGTAGGTTTGAAACTTTCTCCAAGGACGGAAAGTTGGCAATCGTGGATTACGCCCACACACCAGACGCCTTAGAAAAAGTGCTAATCACAGCCAAAAAGCTCACCAAAAAAAGTTATGGGTAGTCTTTGGTGCAGGTGGAAACAGGGACAAGACTAAAAGACCGCTTATGGGCTCGGTAGCGGAAAAGTGGGCAGATGTGGTTGTTGTTACTTCCGATAACCCAAGGTGGGAGGAACCAGAAGAGATAATAGGTGATATACTAAAAGGAATAAAGAATTTGAACAAGGTTATCGTTCAAAAGGACAGGAGGGAAGCAATAAAGCTTGCACTGCAGAATGCAAAGGAAGGGGACGTAATCTTAATCGCAGGAAAGGGCCATGAAGATTATCAGGAGATAAAAGGTATAAAGTATCCTTTTAGAGATCAGGATGTGGTAAAGGAGGTTTTTAATGTGTGACCTTGAGAACCTTTATTACCATCTCAGAGATGAACTTTTGAGGATCTACAAGGAGGCAGAAACACCCTTTCCCAAGGTGAAAATCACTAACCTGCAATCTGCAAGACTCTGCGGTCTTGCCAACCTGGCAAAGATCCTTCTATATTTGGAAAGGGATGGATACGTGCAGGTAGAAAACAAAGAGCAAAGCCTTCAGGACTGGGAAGTGCAGATAGAAGCTTCTATCCTTGACTTTATGCTCGGCTCGTAATGTATGAAGAGAAACCTATAAAGAAAATTCCAAAAGATCTAAGACCGAGGGAAAAGTTAAGCAAGCTTGGAGCTGAGGTGTTGTCAGACGAAGAGCTAGTTGCCATAATTTTTGGATCTGGCAGTAAAGGGGAGGATGTAATGAGTTTAGCTAAAAAGGTGGCAGATTTAGGTTGGAACAAGATAAGTTCTATGAGCATAGAACAGCTAACAAAAGAAATAAAAGGTTTAGGTTTTGCCAAAGCCTGTCAGCTAAAGGCGATTATAGAACTGTCAAAAAGAATAAGTGATCCATACTCAGGGTTTAAAATATCATCACCGCAAGAAGCCTACAGGTTTGTAAAAGAAAAGGTCCAACTGGACGAAAGAAGAGAACACCTAATAGCCCTTTATCTTACACCCACAAACAAGGTAATAAACTTTGAAGTGGTAGCCATTGGTAGGATGAACTCCTTATATGCGGAACCAAAGGATATCCTTTACGGAGCCATACAAAATGGATGTAGTTCAATAATAGTCCTTCACAACCACCCTAAGGGAGAGGCTAAACCCTCAAAAGAAGACATAGAATTTACCCAAAGGCTAAAGCAGGCGTGCCAGCTTTTGGGTTTTGAACTGCTCGACCACATTATCCTCACCAAAGACAATTATTACTCCATGAAAGCCAATGGTTACCTTTGAACTTACTCCCCACAGGCTGATCCTTCTCTCCTACATATTGGTCATACTCGTAGGCTCCTTTTTTCTTCTTCTTCCTATCTCCACATACAAAGACATAAGCTTTTTAGATGCCCTTTTTACTGCAACCTCTGCGACCACTATAACAGGGTTGGTGGTGGTTGATACTCCTTCCACCTTTACCCCCTTTGGTCAGCTAATAATCCTTGCGCTTATTCAAATAGGTGGTCTCGGATACATGGGATTTACCACCTACTTTTTGATATTGCTAAGAAGAAAGCTGAGCTTAAGGGACAGGCTACTTCTGGCTGAGTCTATGAACTATCCCGGTATGCACGGGCTGGTAAGATTTATAAAAAGAATCGTTCCAGTGGTTTTTTTAATAGAACTTACGGGAGCCTTTTTTCTTTTCATTTTATTCCTTAGGGACTTCTCAAATCCGCTGAATGCCCTATGGCAAGGAATCTTTCATTCGGTTTCTGCCTTTAACAACGCAGGCTTTAGCATACTTCCAGATGGTCTTGCGCCTTACAGAGGAAACATACCGGTAAACATTATTTTTTCGGTGCTGATCATTTTGGGTGGTCTTGGCTTTTATGTAATTCAAGAGCTGATACTTTATTACAGAGGACAGGTTCTCAGACTGTCTACTCACACCAAGATAGTGATAACCTTCACTGGGCTTTTGCTTTTTTGGGGATTTGTCCTGCTTTTGACGGAAACCATCCAATGGAAAGAGCTTAGCCTAAGGGAGAGAATACTGGTAGCTTTTTTCCACAGCGTATCCGCAAGGACTGCAGGCTTTAGCACGGTGGATCTAAAAGATTTTTCCGAAGGTAGTTTATTCTGGATAATAATTTTAATGTTCATAGGCACTGGTCCAGGTGGCACCGGTGGGGGAATAAAGATAACCACAGCGGTGGTAATCCTTTTGGTAGTGCACAGTTACCTGAGCGGAAAAAACCAAATTGTTATATTTGAAAGGAGAGTTGCCGAGACTACCGTCCAAAGGGCAATAACTATATTTATTCTCTCCTTTGCATACACTACCTTTGTCACCCTTCTATTAACCAAGCTGGAGGGAACACCCTTGCTTCCTACGCTGTTTGAAACGGTATCTGCCTTCTCTCCGGTTGGCCTTTCTGTGGGGAACTCTCAGGGTCTTAGTTTTTGTGCAGACTTTTCTCCAATTGGTAAGATGATAATTATAATTACTATGCTTATGGGAAGGGTGGGAATACTGAGCTTTATGCTTGCCATCTACGGTAAAGGCAAAGAGAGCAGAGTAAAACCCCCTGAAGCGAGAATACTGCTATGAAAAGGATAAAGGATAAAATCTTTGGAGTTATAGGGCTTGGAAGGTTTGGTTACCACGTAGCTAAGACCTTAGCTCAAGGTGGAGCAGAAGTCATAGCCTGCGATTCGGATGAGGAAAAGGTTCGGCAGATAGCAGACCTTGTATCCATGGCCTTTGTCCTTGATGCCACTGACGAAAAGGCTCTAAAAGAATCGGGTATAGTCAATGCAGATACTGTTGTGGTGAGCATAGGAGAAAACATAGAGGCAAGCATTCTTATAGTAGTTCAACTGAAAGAGTTAGGAGTAAAAGAGGTTATCGCCAAAGCGGCTAATCCTATGCACGGCAAGATTTTGGAAAGACTTGGAGTAGATAGGGTAATCTATCCGGAAAGGGACATGGCTATAAGGCTTGCCCACTCTTTGCTTATGGGTCAGTTCATAGAAGAAATTCCCATAGGTGACCAATTTAGTATATTTGAAATAAAAGCTTTTGAAGCCCTGTTTGGGAAAACCCTTAGGGAGTTAGATCTAAGAAGACGTTTTGGGGTAAGTGTGTTGGCGATCAAGCGTCAGGACAGCATGCTGGTAAATCCTTCAGGAGAGGAAAGGATCCTTGAGGGGGACATTTTGGTTGTTCTTGGGACCACAGAGCAGTTGGCTAAGCTAACCTCTCAATGAGAAATCTGCTCAGACTTTTGTCCCTTTCCCTAAGTCAGTGTATTCACTGCGAAAAGGAAGCGTTTAAAGATCACTTTCTTTGTTTAGACTGTCTTGAGCGTATAAAGCCTGCGTATTCAATGGAATATAAGGCCATACCTTATCTTTTTTCCTACAGAGTCTTTTCTACTTACGATGGTCCTCTAAGGAGTGCCATACTTCACATAAAGTTTTACAATAATCCCTTTCTTGCCAGAAAGTTGGGAGCCCTCATAAGCCAATCTTTGTGGGAATACATACATGAGGTCAAACCGGACCTAATAACCTTTCCTGAACTAAACTTAAGAAGGTTTTGGGTCAGGGGCTTTAATCATGTGAAGGAGATCCTAAAAGGTGCAGAGGTTCCATATCAGAGAATATTTAAAAGGAAGGGCTTTGACCCACCTATGGCTAATATGGAAAGGGAACAGAGAAAGAAAGCGGTTCTGTCGCACACCTTAAGGAAAGAGTGGGCAGATCTGTTGGAGGGTGCAAAGGTTTTAGTGGTGGATGATATACTGACTACAGGAGAGACCATCTCAAGACTTTGTGAGCTTTTAGTTTCAGTAGGTGTAAAAGAAACCTATGCGTTCTTTTTGGCACGCTCATTATAGACTGCCGAAGTTGTTCAAAAACCCTTATGTATTATATTAATACTTAAGGAGGTGATTAAGGATGGCAATGCCCACAAGGGAAGAAATTGAAGCGGTTTTGGATGAAATAAGGCCCGCTCTTAGGTTTGACGGTGGAGATGTAGAACTGGTGGATGTTCAAGAGGATGGAGTTGTATTGGTTAGAATGATGGGAGCCTGTGCTGGTTGTGGTATGTCTATGCTTACCCTAAAGGCTGGTATAGAAAGGGCTTTAAAGAGCAGATTTCCCGAAATAAAGGAAGTAAGGGATGTTAACTTAGATATACCAACTACCTTCGGTTTTTAAGTGTGTCTGCTTTTTACTTACTGCTGGGAATAGCGGTAGGCATACTTTACGTTGAAGTACTCTACATAGTTCTTAGGCGTGGCACCTTTTTAGCATTGGCTACTTATCCCATCAGAGCCTTTGTTTTTGCCCTTTTGATGGCATTTCTTTTGCTAAAAAGCGGAGTTGTGAATGCTATAACCCTTATTGTTGGCTTTTTCGTTGGACTTTTGATACACACTATAATTAGGGGGTTTTTAAAAGTTGGCTTTCCTAAACTTTCTTGAACCTCTGTTTTTAAACTCGGTCTTTCAGTTTTTTGTCTATTTAGCATTACTCCAGATATTAGCCCAAGTATTCTTGGAAAGAAGAATAGCCTTTTGGATTGCGTCCATATCTACCACTTACCTATGGACAGTAAATTTTGAACCTATAACACCTTTGAAGGGTTGGACTATAATCTTGAGCGTGTTGTTTGTTTACTTTTTAATAAAACACCTTTTCCACATAAATCTATTCTTGCTTTTAAAAGGTAAAAAAGGTGTAGCATGTGTTACTCTGAGGTTCATAGAAAGGCTATTGTATGTCCATTCTGCCATCATAGATTTTCCGAGAAAGAAGAAAATGCTTAGATTTTCTTTACGTAAAGCGTCAGACCCTTGACTTCTTCTACCAACACTCTTTCACCTTTTTTAATGTCGTCTTTACTTATTGCATTCCATATTTCACCTTTTATGAAGACCTTTCCTTTCCCACCTTCAAAATCCACCATTGCCTCTCCCTCTTCTCCTATAAGCTCTTCGTATCCAGTCATCTTTTTTCTTTTCTGCGCTTTTAAACCGAGCCTTCCTGCAACCAAAAAGAAAAAGGCAGTGGCAAAGACCATGGTAACTATAACAGACAGGGGAATGTCTCCGTAGGGAGAATCTGGACCGATCAAAACTAAGGAACCTATAGCCAGGGCTATAATACCTGCTATAGCTAATCCACCAAAGGTCGGAGTAATCAGCTCTAACACAAGCAGGAGCAAACCAGCTAAAATAAGAAGCAAACCAAGCCAGTTTATACCAATAACTCCCAAACCATATAAACCTAAGAGAAGGCTAACCACACCCACCGCACCGGGGATTATGGATCCTGGATTGTAAAGTTCAAAGAATATACCGTAAAATCCTATCAAGAGAAGCATGTAAGCTACCGTAGGGTTTGTGATGATTTTTAAAAAGGATTCTCTAAGACTCTCTTGCACATCCACTACCGGCAAGCCAGAGGTTTTTATAATTATTTCTTTCCCGTGTTTCTTTACTTTTCTACCGTCCAGCTTCTTCAGAAGATCAGTTTTATCTACCGCTATAAGGTCTATCACCCCTTCCCTTAGGGCTTCATCCGGCGTAAGGGAAATGCTCTCTTTAACCATTTTTTCAAGCACCTCTGGATTTCTACCTTTTTCCTTTGCTATGGACCTAACAAAAGCTAACATATCCTGAAGAGCCTTTTCTTTGACCGCTTCTTCCATTTTTTCTCCACTTACTTGAACTGGATGGGCTGCTCCTATGTTTGTCCCTGGAGCCATCGCTGCTATGTCTGCAGAAGCAGTTATTATTGCACCAGCTGAGGCCGCTCTTCCACCAGGAGGATAAACATACACCACCACCGGTAAAGGTGTTTTCTGAAACTCTTGAATTATTTGCCTCATGGAAGTTTCAAGCCCTCCGGGGGTGTTAAGTTCAAGGATAAAGAGCGTTCCGTTTTCCTTTTCTGCCTTAGCTATGTTCCTTTTTACATACTCAAGCATTATAGGACTAACCACATCATCCCACTTTGCGTAAAAGATCTTCCCAAAGGATAAGCTAAAGAGTATGAGGAAAAAAGTAAAACTATCATAATCAATTAGTTTAAAATAAATTTCTAAGGTCTTATTCTCACCCACAAGCTCCACAGCACATCAACCACTATATGCATAAGTTCGGAGGCCAATAGTCCAAGTATTGTATAAAATGCCCATTCTTTGTAAGCTATACTTTCAATCAAAACCAAGGGGTTTATACTTGACAGTATTTCTGAACCCTCTTTCCAATGGTTTGGAATAAGTAGGTAAAGCATAATGTATATTAAGGTTAGCACAAACATTAGGTAAAATAGCCTTAGGAATGTTCCTAAAATGGGGATATGTGAAAGACCACGGTGTTTGAAAACTTTCTGGTATGGATACCAAATAATTTTCAAAAATTTCCATCTTTTGGTAGGTTTGGAGTGTTTTAGGTCTAAGTCGGGAGACAGGAAAAAGGTTCCAATTGTGTAGCCCAAAATAAAGGGTAGGTATGTTTCTTTTGGTAAAAAGTAAAGAAAGCCCGGCAGGGCAAAAAGGTTTAAAAACTCGTGGGACTTAGCTAAAGCCAAGGCTTAGTGTCCGTGCTTGTGCATACTATGTTCCATTTTCCCCATGCCTTTTTTTACCGGAGCTTGAACTTTTATCTCACCAGATTTTTCAAATTTTAAGGTGATCTCTACAGTTTGTCCTTCTTTAAGAGGTTCCTTTAGGTCTATTATCATCACATGCAAACCACCGGGCTTTAGTTCAACTGTTTTCCCTGCCGGCACCTCTATTGCATCAACTCTGCGCATCTTTCCGCCTACCGTTTCGTGCAATTCTGTTATCCTGGATACGTTGTTGGAGGCATCCACGAGCCTGTCTGCTTCTGTGCCTTTGTTTTCAATCTTCATATAGGCTGCGGTATTTTTAGCATTTGGAGGCACAAGCCTTACCCATGGGTCCTTGATTTCAATCTTTGGTTGGGCTAAAGCAAAACCTAAGGCAGATAACCCTAAAATTAAAGCCTTTACCATTATGGCACCTCCTGTGTTATAGTTAATTTAAATTTATCACAAAATTTAACCTGTGTCAAACATAACCCAGAGAGGTTGGGGGAACCCTCTAATGAGGGAGTTTTTCGAACTACATAATGAACTTTACTACTTTGAAAAAAACTTATTAAGTAAAAGTTTCTTTAGGTTTTCCAAACCTTCACCTGTTATGGAGGATATACTGCAAAATTCATATCCCCTTTCTTTGAAGTAATTTTCCAGATAATTTAAAAAGCTCCTGTCAGAAAGAGAGTCAATCTTTGTAGCAACCACTATCTGTTCTTTTTCCAGCAATTTTTGACTGTATTGTTCAAGTTCTCTGTTTACTATGTGGAAAGCTTCAATTGGGTCCTTATCCCTTCCGTCAGATACGTCTATAAGGTGAAGTAAGAGCTTAGTTCTTTCCACATGTCTTAAAAACTCAAATCCTAAGCCTTTACCTTGGCTGGCGCCTTCTATAAGCCCCGGAATGTCTGCCAAAATAAGCCTGTGTTCTTCGCTTAGCTCCAAAACTCCAAGCACAGGCGAAAGTGTGGTAAAAGGATAATCCGCTATTTTAGGCTTAGCCTTGGTCAGTTTTGATATAAGGGTTGACTTTCCTGCGTTGGGGAGTCCGATCAGACCTACGTCCGCAATGAGTTTTAGCTCTAAGATCAGCCATCTTTCTTCTCCTTTTTGTCCTTTTTCTGCATACTTAGGTGCTTGATTGGTAGGCGAAGCAAACCTTGCATTGCCCCTTCCACCTCTACCACCCTTTGCTACTACACATCTTTGTCCCTCTTCTACTAAGTCGCATATAACTTCCCCTGTGATGGCATCCTTTACCACTGTTCCCACAGGGACCTCTATGATCAGGTCCTCTCCATCCTTTCCTGCCTGATTTTTCCCTTTTCCGTGCTCTCCGTTTTGGGCTTTGAATTTTGTTCTGTATTCAAAGTCCAAAAGAGTGTGCTTGCTATGGGTAGCAACGAGGATAACATCTCCGCCTTTGCCACCGTCTCCGCCCGCTGGTCCGCCAAAAGGTCTGTATTTTTCCCTCAGAAAAGCTACCGCACCATTACCCCCATCTCCCGCTTTAACATAGATCTTAACCAGATCTACAAACATACTCATAACATGTGTCCAAGCTTTTGTTTTTTGTTTGCAGATACCTTTCATTGTGCTCACAAGCTTCTACCTTCAGCGGGACCCTTTCTACCACTTCCAATCCATAACCCTCAAGTGCTACAATCTTCCTTGGGTTGTTTGTAAGAAGTCTCATCTTTCTGACGCCAAGGTCCAAAAGGATCTGCACACCTATACCGTAGTCCCTCAGGTCCGCAGCGTATCCAAGCTTTTCATTAGCTTCCACCGTATCATATCCTTTATCCTGCAGAGCGTAAGCCTTTATCTTATTTACTATCCCAATACCTCTACCTTCGTGTCCCATTATATAAACCAACACGCCCTTTCCTTCCTCTGCTATTTTCATAAGCGCCGCTTCAAGCTGACCTCTACAGTCACATCTGAGAGACTTAAACACGTCTCCTGTCAAGCACTCAGAATGAACTCTCACAAGCACAGGCTCATCCTCTTTCCACTCTCCCATTGTAAGGGCTACCTGTTCTTCACCGGTAAGAACATGCTTGTAAGCGTGGATCTTAAAGAATCCATAACGGGTAGGCAAGTTTGCTGTCGCTTCTCTTACCACAAGTCTTTCTTTTTTAAGCCTATACCGTATGAGGTCCGCTATGGTTATTATCTTGAGGTTAAAACGTTTGGCAAATTCCACAAGATCAGGAAGCCTTGCCATAGTCCCATCGTCTTTCATTATCTCACATATCACACCTGCGGGATAAAGCCCAGCCAATCTTGCCAAATCTACAGAAGCTTCTGTATGTCCAGCCCTTTCCAAAACTCCTCCAGGTTTAGCCTTAAGGGGAAAAACATGTCCTGGTCTTATAAAGTCAGAAGGTTTTGCGTCTGGACTGACCGCCAACTTTATGGTGATAGCTCTGTCAAAGGCAGATATGCCGGTGGTAGTCCCATACTTCGGATGGGCATCTATAGAAACGCAAAAGTAGGTTCCCTTAGGATCTGTGTTTCTAATCGCCATAGGGTATAAGTCAAGCTCCTCGCACCTTTCAGGAGTAAGAGTAAGGCATATAAGCCCCCTTGCATACTTTGCCATAAAGTTTATAGCTTCTGGGGTGACTTTTTCTGCAGCCATAACCAAATCCCCCTCGTTCTCCCTATCTGGATCATCCACCACTATAACCATTTTGCCTTCCCTTATATCTTCAATAGCCTCTTCTATTGATGCAAAAACAAATTCACTCATCCTTTTCTCCTCCTTGGTCTTTTTTAGCTAAACTTCTTATACTTTCCCAAATTTTATCCAAAATACTTTGCTTGTATGCTTTTTGCACTTCTATCGCCTGCTCATCAGAAACAGCTTTTTTTAACTCCTCTCTGTATTCACCTCTCAATTTTTCTATAAATGGCCCGCCGTAGTGAATCCAAAGATAGTCTATTATGATAAAGGCTACCAAAAGATAGAGAATCCATTTGATCATAAAAAATAATATATTCTCACAAGGAGGAGTTGAAATTTGGCTTTGTGTTTTTTGGGCTTGGGAAGTAATGTAGGGGATCGCTTAAACTACATCCTAAAGGCCTTAGACCATATAGAAAATTACGGAAAAATTCTAAAGTGTTCTACGGTGTATGAGAGCCAGCCTTGGGGTGTTAAAGATCAGCCGAGCTTTCTAAACAGCGTGGTAATGGTAGAAACCAACCTAAGGCCCGTAGAACTGCTTCACCGGGTAAAGAAGTCGGAAATCCTTCTTGGAAGAAAGAACAGGGGTAGATGGGGGCCTCGGGAAATAGACATAGACATCCTGCTTTACGAAGACCACATAATAATGCTTAGCTTTTTGAAAATTCCCCATCCCCATCTCTTAGAAAGGGATTTTGTTTTGATCCCCCTTTTGGAGATAGCCCCCCACCTTATACATCCCCTTTACAAAACACCGCTTTCGCAATATGTCAATAAAATTGAGATTTCTCTAAAGCCCTTTGCGTGTCTTTACGGTATAGATAGCAAAGGATAATAGGAAAAGAAGAACCATGATCATAACTATGGACCCACTGGGAGGTATGTTGTAGATCAGAGAAACAAAAATACCAAAGATTACGGATAAGAATGCAAACATAGCAGAAAGCAAAAAAGTTTGAAAGAAGGAGTTCGCTATCAGCAGTGCGGTCATAGAGGGAAGAGCTACAAAAGATGCAGAAAGCAAAAGCCCAGCCACCTTTATTGAAAGAACTATGTTTATACCCGCTAACAATACAAACATATAGTTCAAAAAGCTGGTGTTTATACCCCTTAACCTTGCTATCTCCTCATTAAACAGAACCAAAAATAGGTCATCGTACTTTAGTTTAAAGATAAGTAAAGATAGAATAAAAATCGCAAAGCTTAAGTATAACTCCATTTCTGAAACTGTTAGGATACTTCCAAAAAGGTAAGAGTATATTTCCTGACCCAAACTACCGCTTAAGGAGAGGATTATTACCGCAAGGGCTGTGCCAAAGGAAAAGAAGAGGGACAAAATAGTGTCTGAGGGCAGATTTTTCCTCTCCATCATGAACTGAATAAAAAAGATACCAGAGCGGTGTAAATCAGAGTAAAGATAGTGGGTTCTACTCCGAATAGAAAAGACAGTGCTATACCACCAAAAGCTGAATGGGATATACCAGCGCCAAGCATAGAAAGTCTTCTCATAAGAAGATACACTCCCACCATAGAGCAAGATAGCGCTATAAAGATACCTGCTAAGATGCCTTGATAGATAAGCCCGAGGTTCTCAATGAAGTCCATAAAGTTCCCTTATGAGCTTGGTAAATTGCTCAGGATAGGTTATTTTATACTCTTGCATACCAAGGCAGAGCATCCTGTTGGCATTTCGCAAAACAAAGCCAATATCGTGAGAAACCACTACCACCGTCCTATCCTTGGCAATCTCCCTGAGGGTGTTTTCTATGTGTTCCTGAGCGTGTATGTCCAAACCTGTTAGAGGCTCATCCAAAATTAGAAGGTCTGGGTTTTTTGTAAGAGCCAAAGCCAAAAGCACCTTCTGCTGTTCTCCACCAGAAAGCTTAGCAAACTGCTTCTTTAACAGGCCCTCAAGGTGCAAAAAAGCTATAATCCAACCAACCTTTTCCTTCTTTGCGACCTTTCTAAAAAGCTCCTCCACCGTCCCAGTCCAAAACCTCTCCACGCTAAACCTCTGAGGCACATAACCTACCTTCTCCCAACGATTAAAGCTTTTGAGGTCTTCTCCAAAGATGTAGATCTTTCCACTGTGGGGCTTTAGGAAACCCAAAAGGAGCTTAAGGAGGGTGGTCTTACCACAACCGTTTGGACCCACTACGCAAAAGAACTCCCCTTTGTAAACAGAAAAGCTGAGGTCTTCTATAAGAGGCTCTTCCTTTTTGTATCTAAACCTTAAGTTCTCTACCCTTATTACCTCCTGCACCCTAAGGCCTCTGCCAAAGATTGTAGGTTTCTATACATTATGGAAAAGTAATCGTCCTTTGGGTTGGTAGGATACAGGGATGTGTTTATCCTGTATATGCTTGCCCCCGTGTCTTGGGAAAGTTTTTTGGCAACATTGTCGCTGTAGCCCTCTTCCACAAAAATCGCTTTTATAGATTCTCTTTTCATCAGTTTGATGAGATTGAGTATTTCGGAAGGTTTGGGTTCCTCTTCCGCGTGGATTCCTTTGATACCAACCGCCTTAAGGCCGTAATCCTTTGCAAGGTAGCTTAAAGAATGGTGCGTGGAAACAAGCCATCTGCTCTTGCATTCAGACAGCACTTTACCAAATTCCCCATCCAGCTCTTTAAGTTTCTTGGAAAACTCTTCATACCTTTTTTGATAAAGTTCTCTGTTGTTGGGATCCATATCCACCAGTGCCTTGAAGATATTATCCACCAGTTTCTGATAGGACCTTGGAGACATCCAAAGGTGGGGATCCTTGTGCTTACCTTCGGTTATTAGTTCAATACCTTGGTGTAAAAAATAGAGTTTGCTTTTTTCCACTGGTAGCCTTTTTTCCCAACTTTCCAGTCCAAGAGTAAATACCGCTTTTGCATCCTTCAAAGCCTTACGATCCTTTGGTTTAAGCTCGTAATGATGAACATCTGCTTTTGCAGTTATCAGCACCTGCACTTTATAAATCTCTCCCGCTAAATACACCAAAGGATAGTAAATTGGATAAGTGGTGGCTATAAGATATTCTTTGGAAAAACTCAAGCTTATCAAAATAAAGAAAGCCAAAACAAACCTCATGGTTTATACATTTTAAGCTTTAGGCTTGAGAAATTTTTCAACTAATTCTTCTTCCTTCAAAGGTGGAGAGTAGAAATACCCTTGGAGTTTGTTACAACCGAGTTTTTTAAGCAAATTATACTGTTCCTCTGTCTCCACGCCCTCTGCCACGCTTTCTATACCAAAGGTCTTAGAAATTTCTATTATAGCTTCAACAATTTTTTTGGCCTTTTCATCTTCAAGCATCTTCTTTACAAAAGAAATGTCAATCTTAACGCACCGAACTGGTAGCTCTGAAAGATAAGAGAGGGATGAATAACCAGTGCCAAAGTCATCTATGGATAAGCTACCACCCAATTCCAAAAAGTCACTTAGCACTTTTTCGTACTTAAGAACTTCAAACACTTCCCTCTCCGTTATTTCTATGTTTATACATCTTATAAAATACTTGTCTTCAAAAAATTCTTCTAGAAGGTCAAAATTGGAAGGAGTTAGGTTTATACTGATACTTGGTATGCTATAGCCTGAATTCTTTAGCCTATGCAAAAAATTTTGCACACTCTTCAAAACAAATTTATCTATATCTCTCATTAGGTTCATGGATTCAGCTATAGGGATAAAGGTGGCAGGAGAGACAAAACCTCTTTTTGGAGAAAACCAACGGATGAGCGCCTCAACGCCAGATAGTTTTAAACTCTTGATATCTGCAATGGGTTGGTAATAAAGTAAAAACTCTCCCCTTTCCAAGGCTAAGGAAATTTCATCCTCAAAACTTAACCTTGTTCTAAACTCCGTTTCCAGACTAACATCGTACATACAATAACAACCCCTTCCCTGCTCCTTACACTTTTTTAGCGCCACAATCGCTTTATCAAATAGAGATCTACCATCTTCCGCATCCTTTGGATAGACTGCAACCCCTATGTTAGTGAACAATTTAACTTTTAGATCATCCACTTTTACATCCACTTCTCTTAAAGCTTCTATTCTATGAAGAATATCTTTAACGTCTTTATCTAAAAATATGGCTATTGCAAATTCATCCGAACCAGTCCTTGCAATAAGATGAGCTTCCGGGCATAAGCTTTTAAGCTTTTCTACAAAGGCCAATAGGATTCTATCTCCCAAATTAACGCCATAGTTTGCATTTATTAAGCTGAAATTGAAAATATCTACGACTAACAAGAGTAGTTTTTTTTGAAAACTCTTTGCTAAATCTATATTGTATTTCATATTTTCCAAAAATAACTTCCTATTTGGCAAGCCAGTTAATCCGTCGTAAAATTCTTTCTTGAACATATCTCTCTTCATAACCATTTTCTCAAGGGCCACTCCAAGCTTTGTAGCTAATTCTTCTAAAATCCCAAGCACATCATCGGTAAAGATTTCTTTCTCTGAAGAATAGAGGTTAATTACATACTTAACGCTATCTCCTACCTTTATTGGTATAGAGATTGCTGATTTAAAACCAAAACTGATTGCCTTATCTTTCCAACTGGCTTGCGGTATTTCATCAAGATTGTTAATTTTCGATATCCTGCCTGTTAAAAAGGCCCTTTTGATAGGATTGTCTGGAGAGGAGCCTTGATCTTCAAGGTTTATTTCCAAATCCTTTAAATACTCCACAAATCCATAGGCATAAACTACACCTACGGAACTGTTTAGTCTTTTTGCGATCCACACAAGTTCGTAATCTTCAGTTTTGTATATAGCCTCGCACGTTTTCTGGAGAAGTTCATACTCATCTTCACAGGTGCTTATTATTCTGACCATCTCTCCAAAGAGGAATCTAATCTTTTGCAGTTTGATTTCTTCCGTTACTTCATATCCTATGGATAAAAATCCTAGTATTTCTCCTTTTTTAATTATAGGAATTATAGTCTTTCTTTCATAATAAATCTTTCCATTCTTTTTCCTGTTTATGAAAGTCCCATTCCAAACCTTTCCTGCCAAAATCGTATCCCAAAGCTCTTTGTAAAATTCTTTGGAATGGCGGCCAGATTTTAAAATAGATACCTTTCTGTTTATAGCTTCAAATGCACTGAATCCGGTGATCTTCTCAAAGGTCTCGTTCACAAACCTAATGATACCGCTTTTGTCTGTTAGCACTATAGAAACATTTGGAGAATTTAACACTAGTTCAAAAAGTTTTTTAAAACCAATCTTTTCCAACCTTAGGGTTTTCCCGTAGCTTTTTTCCAAAAGATTTTTTATTCTCTTTAACCTTGTCCTATCCTCATTTGAAAAGCTTTTTTTGTATTTAAATTCTAAGCATAAAACACCTACTACTTTTTTATTGTATCTTAGTATAAGATCCACAGTTGACTGTACGCCGAATGGTTTCCAGTAATTCTCAGAAAGCTCAGACGTTGAAGGGTCTTTATTTACATCTTCAGCAAAGATTATGCTACTTTTTAGCAGAGTTTTGTAATACTTCGGAAAGTATTTTAGGTTCAAGCTTTCTAAGCCTTCTAAAATATAATCATCTTTTCCAGCTTCGTAGTTATATACTGGAACTAAAAATTCATTCTCCACACGCCAGAAGTTGCATCTGCTGGCTGACACTTCAACACATAGCAGTTTTAAAACCTTAGGAAGCGCAGAGTAAAACTCCCATTCCTTTACCAGATTCTCAATTTTATCCCAGCTCATTCTATCCTGTATCCAAAGCTCTTTACAAGTTCTGGCCTTTTTCTCCAATCAGGCTTTACTCTGACGAATAATTCTAAATAGACCTTCCTACCGGTTATAATTTCCAACTCTTCCCTTGCCATCTTGCCTATGGACTTTAGTCTCTGACCGTCTTTGCCTATGATTATAGGTTTGTAATTTTCTCTATCGACTATTATGTCTGCCTTTATAACCAGCACCCTTGGATCGTGGCTTCCGTCTGAGACCTCATTTACCACCACAGCCACTCCCTGTGGTATTTCTTGATGAACCTTCAGCAGAACCTTTTCCCTTATGATCTCCGCTGCTAAAAGTCTAAAGGGAATGTCTGTGGTCATCTCTTCGGGGAAAAGGGGCTCCCCTTCTGGAAGGTAATCAACTATAACCTTTAATAGTCTGTCTATGTTAAAGCCCTTTAGGGCGCTTATAGGAATTATTTCTTTAAACTCAGGATGCTTTTTGGAGATGTCTTCCACAAAAGGTAACAGATTTTCCAAAGGACCTATCCTATCTACCTTGTTTATCACCAAAAAAGTGTGCTTTTCCTTTGAATAGGGCTTTATGTAGGTTTCAAAAACCATTTCATCATCATCTCTCCAACCGTCCTCTGCGTCTATCATAAACAGTATTACGTCTGCATCCTGCAAAGAAGCTCCAGCTATGCCTATCATAGCCTCACCTAAGGCATCCCTTGGCTTGTATATACCTGGAGTATCCAAGAATATTATTTGGGCTTTATCGGGTATATTCTTAACGCCAAGAACCCTTATCCTCGTAGTTCCCGGCTTTGGAGATACTATGGATACCTTAGTACCTATCAAACTGTTTAAAAGTGTGGATTTTCCTACGTTTGGCTTGCCGACTATGGCAACATAACCAACCTTCATATCCTTTCCACTATAGCCTTTGCAAATTCTTCTGTAGATAAAGCTTTGGCATCTATGCCCATCTTCTTAAAGCCATTGGCTATGTCTGGGGTTCCTAACCTATCCTTTATAGTTTCCTTCACAGCGGTGTATATAAGTTCAGAAGCTTCTTTCCAACCTAAGTATTCAAGCATCATAGCGCCCGAAAGTGTTAAAGAAAGGGGATTGGCTATGCCCTTTCCTGCTATGTCATAAGCGGTTCCGTGGGTGCTTTCAAACAACGCATACCCATCTCCTATGTTTCCGCTTGGCACAAAACCAGGTCCTCCCACCAAGGCAGAAGCCAAATCGGATATGTAATCGCCGTTTAGGTTTTGAGTGATTATCACATCATAAGCCTCTGGCTTTAAAACCAACTGCATGAGCATCTGGTCTGTGATCACCTTTACCATAAGCACCTGTCCTTCCTTTGGCTCTCCTTCTGTTATAACTTTTCCTTCAAACTCTGGCTCCTTTGCCACCTCAAAGGCCCAGTTCATAAATGCACCTTCTGTTGCCTTCATGATGTTTCCTTTTCCTACAACCGCCACCACTCTTTTGTTGTTCTGCAGTGCATACCTTAGAGCTTTTCTTACGTGCCTTTTGGTCTTCCACTCGCTCATGGGCTTTACAGTTATTCCACAGTCTTCCGGCAGTGCATACTCAGAAACCCCCATCTCTTCTATGAAAAACTTCCTTACCTTCTGAGTTTTTTCATCCTTTGGCATGAATTCTATGGACATATAAACATCGTCGGAGTTTTCCCTAAAGATAGCTAAATTTACCCTCTCTGGGTTTGGTATGGGTGAAGGTTGTCCGAGCCAATAAACGGGTCTTATGGCGGAGTAGAAGTCCATAGACTGTCTTAGTATGGCGTTTAAGGACTTTCCTCCTTTTCCTACGGGTGTTCCCAATGGTCCTTTTATAGACACTATGGCGGACTTTAAAACCTCAAGGGTTTCTTGGGGCATTCTTTCACCGGTTTTTTCCTCTGCCTTGTCCCCAGCTAAAAGTTCCACCCAGTATATAGCCCTTGAGCCACCGTAAGCCTTCTCAACTGCCCTATTTACAACCATTATCATCGCCGGAGCAATTTCTGGACCTATCCCATCTCCTTCTATGAAGGGGATGATAGGATTGTTTGGGACCTCCAAGCTTTTGTCTTCTTTAAGCTTTATAAACTGCCCCTCTTGGGGTATAACCGCCTTACCAGACCAATAATAAACTCTTTCCATGAAAGTTTATTATAATGGTTTTATAGCTATGAAGAGAATAGCACTCATAGCTATCTTCTTTTCTTTTTCCTGTGGAGTGGTCAGAACAGGAGAGGAAGGCCTACAAAGATTTACCTTGAAGACTACGATAATAGAGAATGTAGAAAACTGCGAAAGTCTTATAAAAAGGGAATCATTGCGACCTCAGGTATGCGGAAGATGTAAAATTACTTTTGACAGTCAAAAAAAACGCTTGATAGTCGCAGAAACCGACGAGTGTGTTCCCTACGACTCATACGGCTGTGTCACATCCTTTGGGGAAACATTTTTGATAAATACTCTGTCTTGCAAAGCTTTATCTGAAAGATTGCCCAAGGTTCAAGAACAGCCTGTTATAGAACAAAAGAGGTAATAGGATGGCTTTGATCTTTGAGTTTTCAAAAGATAACACAAAGGGTTATAGACTGCCCAAACTGGACGTGCAAGAGGTAGATATTTCCCAATACTTAGATGAATACTACAGAGAGGATCTAAAATTTCCAGAGGTTTCTGAGCTCGAGGTAATTAGGCATTACACCAAACTCTCTCAAAAAAACTACGCCATAGACACAACTATGGTTCCCCTTGGCTCCTGCACTATGAAGTATAATCCAAGGATAAACGAGGAGCTGGCAAATAAAGAGGAATTTCTAAGCTTACATCCTTTTTTGCCTGAAGATTATGCGCAGGGAATACTAAGGATTATGTTTGAGCTTAAAGAATTTTTAAAAGAGTTGGGAGGATTTGCGGATGTGAGCCTTCAGCCTGCCGCAGGAGCCCACGGAGAGTTCTTGGGACTACTAATGATAGCAGCCTATCATAGGGACAGAGGAAACGATCATAAGACCAAAATACTTGTTCCAGATTCGGCCCACGGCACAAACCCAGCTTCCGCAAGCATATGTGGGTTTGAAGTAATAACAATAAAAAGTGATAAAAACGGACAGCTGGATTGGGAGGACTTTACGAGAAAACTTGATGACAGAGTAGCGGGGCTTATGATTACAAACCCAAACACCCTTGGCATTTTTGAAAAAAGGATCAAAGAGATAGCACAGCTTTTGCACCAAAGGGATGCCTTGCTTTACATGGACGGAGCTAACTTCAATGCTATAGTGGGTATGGCAAAGCCAGGTAAGTGGGGAGTAGATGTGATGCATTTTAACCTTCACAAAACTTTTTCCACACCCCACGGTGGTGGAGGTCCAGGCAGTGGGCCTGTAGGTGTGTCCGAAAGGCTTAAGCCTTATATACCGGTGCCTCAGGTTGAGTTTGACGGAAAGAAGTATTACCTAAATTGGAACATTCCAAAAAGTGTGGGCAAGCTTTTAAGCTTTTACGGGCACGTGGGTGTAATGATTAGAGCTTTGGCATACATCCTTTCTTACGGTAAAGAAATAGACAAAATTGCCAAATACGCAGTTCTAAACGCTAGGTATTTGTATCATCTACTAAAAGACGTTCTGCATGATCCTTATCCAAACTCACCTAAGATGCACGAAGTGGTCTTTTCTGGCTTGCCTTTGCAAAAAATGGGTATCAGCGTCCTTGATTTAGCTAAGGCTTTACTTGACGAAGGTTTCTATGCTCCAACCATATACTTCCCTCTTGTTGTCAAAGAAGCCATCATGATAGAGCCAACAGAAACAGAAAGCCCACAGACAATTGAACATTTTGCAAATACCATAAAGTCCATACTGAAAGAATCGCCGGAAACTATAAAGTCTAAGCCAGAAAAGACCGCAGTTGGAAGGATAAAAGAAGCCCAAGCAAACAGAAATCCTATTTTTAAAGTCTCATTGGCATAATCAAACAAAGATAGGGGTCTTTGTTAAAATCTACGCTTTCAAAAATTACCGGACTATCCGCATCAAAGGCTTTTATGTAAATTCTATCAGAATCAAAGCTATCCAAAGCTTCTAAGATATACTTTCCGTTAAAACCTATTTCAATAGGCTCTCCGCTGTAATCTATATCCACCTCGTCTTTTCCTTCACCAAACTCCGGCTCAGATATCTCAAGTAAAAGCAAGTCTTTTGTAAAGGAAAGTTTTACAGGAAAGGCAGATGCGGACGCAATGGCAGAAAGTCGCTTTAGAGACTTCTCTAAATCTTCCCTATCCACTACCGCAATAACCCGAAAGTCGGAGGGAATAACCGCAAGATAATCGGGATATTCACCCTCCAAAAGCCTAACCGAAAGGGTCCAATTTTCTCCCTTCACGTGGGCAAAGTTTTCGTCTTTGCCCACAGAAACCGCTCCTATTGTGTCTTTAAGCAGTTTTTCCAAAACTTTTAAGCTTTTACGTGACAGCAAAAGCTCATCCTCAAAGGTCTGCTCAGGCATAAAAAGGGCAAGACGGTGTCCATCAGAACCGACAAAGTGAAGCCTACCGTCATGATTGCGAACATACATTCCCTGCAAAGCATACCTTGTTTCTTCCTTTGATACCGCATATTCCACCTTTGATATAGCCCTTGAAAGAATAGAGCTTGGAATTTGGTCTTTTACGATCACCTGTGGAAATTCAGGAAATTCAGAAGGATCCGCACAGACCAACTTAAATTGACTTCTCCCGCCTTTTACTATCAGCTTATCCTCCACAAGTTCCATATAAACTTCTGCGGAGGACAAATTCTTCACTATAGACTGTATTTTGTTTGCATTTACAGAAGTTTCTCCTTTGATCTCAACCCTTGCGGGAAGGTCAAATACTAAAAAGTTCTCCAAATCTGTAGCGTAAATATAGAGTCTGTCCTCGTCCGCAGTCAGTTTGAAGTTGTTGAGCACAGGAAGGGCAGATTTTCTTTCGGTAGCGGACTTTGCCTTTGAAAGTGCCTCCTCAAACTCTACTCTATCTACGAATACTTGCATGGATTATGTATTATAATCAATATCCGTGAAAGTTTTAGTAGTTGGGAATGGTGGCAGGGAACACGCCATAGCTTGGAAGATAAGTCAAAGCCCGCTTGTAAAAGAAGTTTTTATAGCAAAGGGCAGCGCCGGTGTTGATGCAAAGAGGGTAGATATTAATCCAACGGATGTTAAAACTTTGGCAGACTTTGCTCAAAGGGAAGGTATAGACTTTACCATCGTAGGTCCAGAGGCTCCCTTGGTGGAAGGTATAGTGGATGAGTTTGAGAAAAGGGGCCTTAAAATATTCGGTCCATCGCAGAAAGCGTCCCTCTTAGAAGCCAGTAAGGTATTCGCAAAAGATTTCATGCTAAAGCACGGCATACCCACTGCAAACTTTGAAGTTTTTGACGATCCAGACAAAGCCAAAAGATTTATCAGAGATTTTGGTGCGCCTGTTGTCGTCAAGGCGGATGGTTTGGCAGGTGGAAAAGGAGCCATAGTTTGCAAAACAGAGCAAAGCGCAATAGAAGCGGTGGATTTTCTGATGGTAAGAAAAGCTTTGGGAAAAGCTGGGGAAAGGATTGTGATAGAGGAGTTTTTGGAAGGAGAGGAAGGGTCTTACATAGTTATGGTCAATGGGGAAGAGTATATCCCTTTGCCTACCTCCCAGGATCACAAAAGACTCTTGGACGGAGATAAAGGGCCAAACACAGGTGGTATGGGCGCTTACTCTCCTAATCCTTTCATTGACGAAAAAACTGAACAAGAGATAAGAAAAAACATCATAGAAAAACCCTAAAAGCTCTTGCAAAGGAGGGTATATACTACAGAGGGTTTTTATACGCCGGACTTATGCTAACTTCCGATGGTCCAAAGGTTTTAGAGTTTAACGTAAGGCTTGGAGACCCAGAAGCACAACCTTTGCTGATGAGGATAAAAGGGGACTTCCTTGAAAAGCTAATTAACTTCTATGAAGGAAGGAGTATAAGTTTGGAGATAGACAACAGGTGCGCTCTGTGTGTAGTTCTTGCAAGTAAGGGATATCCCGAAAATCCAGAGGTAGGTAAAGAGATCAGGGGTTTGGAGGAAGCAAAAAAAGAGGAGGTTATCATATTTTACGCTGGAACCAAGATAGAAAACGGTAAGCTTTTGACCGCAGGGGGCAGAGTTTTAAATGTGTGCGCATGGGGTGAAGACATAAAAGAGGCAAAAGTAAAAGCTTACAAAGCAATTGAAAAGATAAGCTTTGAAGGTATGCAATACAGAAAGGATATAGGGGACAAAGCTATCAGGTTTTTGGGACTTTGAAAGCTTTATAAACTGCAGAAAAGTCAAGGTTAGATAGACCCATTGCCTTTGCAAGTCCGTAGGCTTCTTTTATGTTCTGCAAGGCAAAGGTAAAGCCTCCTACGTCTTTTACAAGGTCTTGGGCGTAGTGGAGGTCTTTGTGTATAAGCTCCACCGAAAAGTGAGTGGAGAAGTCTTCTTCCAAAAGTTTTTGCTTTTTTACGTCCAGAATGTAAGACCTTCCTGCACCGCTGTTTAGCACATCTATTATAAGCTCTTTGCTAAAACCTGCCCGCTCCCCTATGGCTATGGCTTCCGCCAAGATCTCCATAAATCCACCCAAAACTATGTTATTTATGAGTTTAAGCTTTGTCGCATTGCCTACTTGTCCCACGTAAAAGATGGTCTTGCAGTATTTTTCAAAAAGTGGCTTTAGCTCTTTAAACTTTTCCTCCTCTCCAGCTACCAGGATGGTAAGCTCCCCCTTTTGGGCAGGTATCACACTGCCAAGCACGGGCGCATCCAAGTAGCTACAGCCAAGCCCTTTTAGTTCGTTGTATGCACTCTGCACGTATGCGTAGTGGTTTGTGGTCATATCTACAAGAGTCTTTCCCTTTAGGTCCCCTTCCACCAATCCTCCTTTGCCAAAGATCACTTCCTCGCTGGCTTTGGAATCAAAAAGGATAATCAGAATGGTATCCACCATCTTTGTAAGCTCTGATGGCCTTTCTGCTATTTCCACTCCCAAGTCCAAGGCTTTTTCTTTTGTTCTGTTCCAAACTACAAGCTCCACACCCTGAGATAAAAGCCTCTTTGCAATAGTTTTACCAAGCACACCCAAACCTATAAATCCTACTCTCATGAAGATTGATTTTAAAATAAGAACCGATGTTTTTCCTTTTATTGTTTTTACCTTTCAGCATACTTGCCAGTGAGCTTACCCTTTGCTATAAGGCTTACTATTTGTTTTTCCCTGTAGCCCGCACCTGCATAACCTACAAGCAGGAAGGAGAAAATCTAAAGGTTTCAAGTTGGGTCAGAACAATCAACGTAGGTAGCCTTGTAAAAAGGGTATATAACCACGGCTATGCGGTAATTTACATAAAAAGTTTAACTCCCATTGAGTTTTTCTACCACCAAGAAGAAGGAAGCTTTAAAAGAAGACAGCACTATACCTTTAAAGACTCAAAGATTTACGTAAAAGAGATACACTACGTAGAGCTAACAGAAGAACAAGAAAGGATAGAGGAAAGAGTTTATGATTATACGGATTATGTGGATCCCTATACCGCAAGTTTGATGCTATACAAGAGCGCTCTAAAAGAACAAAGCGGAAACTTGAAGATGTTTTACGATGGCAAAACTTACAGCATACCATACTCCGTGGTGGGTGAAGAGTGGGTATTGGAAAAATACAGGGCTTTGGTTTTAAACGTGCAACCCAATATAAAAACAAAAGGACTTTTGAAGCCAAAAGGTATGTGGAGACTGTGGATAGATAGGGAAAATTTGTTTCCTGTAAAGATGCAGTTGCTTTTTGTTTTAGGAAGTGTAAAGGCGGTTCTGGAAGAGGTAAAGGGAGATATAGAGCTTTTAAAGAGGATACTTTTATGAGTCCAAAGGATGCGATTATCTTAGGCTTTGTTGAAGGATTGACAGAATTTTTGCCAGTATCTTCCACTGGCCATCTTATACTCACAGCCCATATATTAGGTTTAACTCACAATGAATTTACCAAAAGCTTTGAGATTTCTATCCAGCTTGGTGCCATACTGGCGGTTTTTTCCTTTACCTAAAAAGATTCTTAACAGACTTTGAAACATGGAAGAGAATAATATTGGCTTTCCTTCCTACTGGCATACTTGGCTTTATCCTTTATAGGTTCATCAAAGGCTACTTGATCGGAAACGATTTGGTGGTAGTAGTTAGCCTTCTCTTAGGTGGCGTTTTTTTGATTTTTGCGGACAGGTGGTGTGAAAGATTTTGCCATATAGATCAAGTTCAAAAGTTAGCCCTTAGCAAAGCTTTTGTGATTGGTCTTTTTCAGTCTTTGGCTATGGTGCCGGGCGTATCCCGAAGCGGAGCAACAATAATAGGCGGTATGCTTATGGGACTAAACAGAAAACAAGCAGCAGAATTTTCCTTTTTGCTGGCAGTGCCCACCATGCTATCCGCCACAGGCTATGACCTTTACAAGTCCTACTCTCAGTTTAGCTTTCAGGAGTTTCATCTTTTGGCAATAGGCTTTGCAGTTTCCTTCTTAACAGCCATCCTATCAGTAAAGCTTTTCCTAAGATTTGTATCTTCATACAGTTTTCTACCCTTTGGTATCTACAGAATGTTAGTTAGTCTCTTGTATTCATACTTCTTCTTGTTTTAGCTGGATCCATCGTCCGTTGGTTTTAGAATAATAACACTCTGGTTTGCCGATGTTTAGTTTTTTGAACTTTTTGTATTCTTCAATATTTTTTAAAAATTCCTTCATGTGTTCTTCCGAATCAAAGAAAAGATATTGATCTGCACACTTTAACACGACGTAATCTTTGTTTTCCCTTATTACTGCCGAACACAAGGCACAACGCGTATTTTCCGAAGGCTTAGGTGGTGGAGCGTTCTTTTTGTCTTTGTAAGCCCAATAGAGCATTGCTAAAATAGAACCAATGGCAAAAAACTCATACACCACAGCGTGGAAAAAAGACAGCACTCCCAACAAAAAGCTCAACGCGGTGGTAAATATCCCACCTACTGTAAGAATGGCGGTTATGAATATATACCTTACTCTTGCACCCAAGAATATTAAAGCTATTATGGAAGCTATGCCAATGGCTCTAAGAAGACCTACGAGGATTATAAGAATGTGTGCAAGCTCATGCCTTTCCATGACTAAAAGTGGGCTGGGCGGGAGTCGAACCCGCGACCCACGGATTAAGAGTCCGTTGCTCTGCCAGCTGAGCTACCAGCCCTTATATTGTTAATTATAAACCCTAAAAGACCATCCACCCTAAGGTCAAAGTCAAGGTAGAATAAATTTTCTGAAGGTTCAAGTTTAAAAAAGTCTTTTAAAGTGGTTAGGTAAAGCTTTTCCTTTTTTAGCACGAAGTTTTTGTAGTGATAGTGGTCTGGAAAGCTCAAAAACTTTTCAACTTTTATCCCAAGCTTTACCAAGGTCTGAAAAAACTGCCCGTTGTCTCCCAAAGCGGAAAAAGCAACAAAGGTTTTGTCTTTGTGATCCACAATCCTTCCATCAGCGGAAACTATCCTCCAGTTGGTCCTGTAAAGTTTAAAGACAGGCTTTTCTAAGGTAAGATCCCACTCCTTTACATCTTGGTAAGAAAGCACCACAGCATCAGCCCTTTTGAGCGCACTTAATGGTTCTCTTAAACGTCCAAAGGGCAAAAGCCTGTCTTTTAAATCCCCTTCCTTTAGAAGCACTATGCTTAGGTCAGGTTTTAACCTTCTGTGTTGAAACCCATCGTCAAGGATTATAACTTCCGCTCCAAGCTCCTTTATCGCAAAGTTTCCTCCTAAGACCCTGTCTTCGCACACTAACACGCTTGAGTTTTTCAAAACCCTTGAGAGCATGTAAGCTTCGTCTCCTACCTCTTCCCAACCTGCTTTAACTTCCCCTCTGTAGGATGCCACCAAAAGGCCCTTAGTTTTCCTTTTGTATCCCCTCAAAAGCACCGCGACATGAAATTTTTCAGAAAGAGCATTTGAGATAAACCTTACCAAGCTTGTCTTTCCACTGCCACCTACCGAAAGATTCCCTACGCATACAACAGGCACATCCAAGGTATAAGACTTCAAAATCCCCCTATCGTATAGCCAATTTCTGAGCTTTACAGCGTAGTAGTAAGGATTAAAAAGGTTCATTTCAAAAGATAGCCTTTTGAGTCTTTAACAAATAAAAAGAAAAACAGCACACCACCCACTATAGCGCTTATATACTGAGTTATAAAACGCCAAAGTATAACGAACCCACCCACAGCTGAAAGTGAAAGAAAGCCGGAGAAAACCTCTATCCCACCCAGCTCACCTACCCCACTACCACCCGGTGTAGGACTCAAAAATATAGCGTAAAGCAATATTATTTGAGCATAAGTAGCTTCATAGAAACTTACAGACTGCTCAAAAGCCTTTATCAAAAATGCACCAGAGAGCAAAAAGGATACATAAAGCAGCACACTATAAAGTGTAGCAAAGGCTAAGTGTAGTTTCTTGTTTTTCAAAAATAGCTTAGTCACCACCAAAAATCTGCTAAAGGTATATTTTACTTTCGCTATAAAACTTGATTTTTGCGCAGACCTATTGAAGAGTATCCTTCCTATTCTGTAAAATGCAAGGCTAAACAAACTGATAACCAACAAAATAACCAAAAGCCTTAGAACAACCTGAGGATTTCTGTAGAAGTAATGCACCACAATGGGAATGAACAGAAGAAAAAAGACTGCCCCCGTTATAGTCTTCATAGTAACAATGCTCATCACTTTGTGCAATCTCGCACCTTTTCTGGAAAGAGTATAAAGAGACATCATCTCTCCCCCCACGTGGGCGGGAGTTATAGTAGCTCCAAAGGTGTTTATGAAAGAAATAACGTAACCATACAGAAAAGGATAGTGCAGATTCATTGCCCTTGATAGGATAAAAAGTCTAAGGTTGTCAAAAGTGTGGTACAAAAACATACTAAAAAGGGAAAGCAAAACAAATCGCTTATCCAAGGATAAAAAAACCTCAACTAAATCTTTACTTAACGTTCTTTTTATCACATAAACAAAGGAAAGAAACAGGATAATAACAGTTATAAAAATTCCGTAAAGAAAGGACCTCAGCACTGTATAATATAGTTTAATCCATGAACATCTTTTTGCTCGGTTCTGACCAAAGAATAGTGCGTGCTGCAAGGGTTTCTTTCGCCAAAGACGAACAGGTGCAAATAGAAAGGGACATAAAGCTCATAAGATATCTATTAGAAAACAGGCACTCTTCTCCCTTTGAACACGTAGTAGTTGCCTTTGAATCTTCGGAAGATTTTTGGCTTGATCTTTTGAGAAGAGTAAAAAATCCTACCTTTCAAGCTTACTTTGACGGAAAGTTCATCTGGCTAAACCTTAGAAACATTATCAATGCGTTGGATTACATACCTCAAAAGGTTATGCATACGCTCAAAGAAAGGCTCCCAGCGACATATGCTGTGATAAAAGGAGAGGAGGTAAATGGCTATTCTACCGATAAGGCTTACATAAGGGAGAAAAGGGAAACCTCTTCGGGATTTATTGCTTTAGTAGATAGTTTAGAGCTGGACAGCCCTATGGACTATTACACTTTTGTGGTGGAGTGTCCCATATTTGTTGCAAGGCAATGGTTCAGGCATAGGTTTGGTTCTTACAACGAAGTAAGCAGAAGGTATGTAAGTTACGAGCCAAGCTTTTATATACCAGCTTATCTGAGAAAGCAGGCAAAGCATAACAAGCAGGCAAGCTTAGACCAACCAATAGATGAGCCTTGGAACTCCCAATTTTTAGAAAAGATTGGCTTTTACATCAAAGAGTTAAACAAATTGTATCTTCAGATGGTAGAAAAAGAGGTAGCAAAGGAAATAGCGAGGGGCATATTACCTCAGTTTATGAAAACGCGCTTTTATTGGACAGTGCCAAGGATTTCATTGGATAACTTTATAAGCCTTCGCATCCATGAGTCAGCCCAAAAGGAGATAAGAGAGTTTGCCTTAGCTATAAAGGAAATGGTAGGATATAAAGAATGGGACAAAACTATGCGACTTTGAGGGTGCCCGCAAGCACGAGCAACTTAGGTTCTGGCTTTGACACCTTGGGCCTTGCCCTAAGTCTTTACAACTACTTTACCGCCGAGCCTTCAGACAGATGGTCCTTTGAGATAGAAGGAGAAGGAAAAGATCTACCTAAGGATGATGAAAATTTGTTCGCAAGGGTGTATATTAGAGCTTGCGAAGTTTTTGGGGGAAGGCCTTTTCCCCTGAAAGTTAAAATGATAAACCACATACCTACAGCCAGAGGTTTAGGTTCTTCTGCTACAGCCATAGTTTCTGCGTTAAAATTTTGGGAACTCTTTCAGAGTAAAGAGTTAAGCGTTGAAGAAAAGCTAAAGGTAGCCTTTGAGTTTGAACCTCATCCAGACAATCTGCTACCTGCCCTTTTGGGAGGCTTTCTGATTTGCGCCGTGGATGAAGGTGTTTATTACCAAAGGCTTGACTTTCCAGAGGACATAAAGATTGTGGTTTGCATACCAGATTTTGAGCTTTCAACCAAGAAAGCAAGGGAAGTTCTAAGGAAGGAAATCTCTCTAAAAGATGCGATTTACAACCTTCAGAGGGCAAGTCTTCTGATTGGCAGTCTCTGTAAGAGAAACTATGGGCTTTTGAAGGAAGCGGTAAAGGATAGACTGCATCAGCCATACAGAAAGGAGCTAATTCCGGGTTTTAACGATGTATTAGAGAGTGCCTACTCTTCTGGAGCTTTGGCGGTGTTTTTAAGTGGTGCAGGTCCCACAGTAGCTTCTTTCTGCTTGGAAGAAGAAGACAAAGTAGGAAAGGCTATGGTATCTGCCTTTGAAAGACATGGCGTGCGCGCAAGATATTTGTCCCTTTCTGTGGATAAAGAAGGTGCGGTCTTTACCAAACCTCCAGCTTGATTGGTTTTAGATTGATAACCTTTGGCAGGACTTCTCTAAGCTGTTTGTGATTAACCTTTATAAAAACTTCCATCAAGCTTCCGTAAGCCCTTGTTATCACGTTTGGGATAGACTCTAAGGCTTTTGTTTTTCCTTTGTAAATACCGCAAGTATAATCTTTGAGAAGGGCGGTAGGTTTTCTTCTCTTCTTCTTTCCAGTTCTGCTTCCAAAAAATCCTCTCTTAGGTAATTTTCTATGATCTCCTTGTCCAAAAAGCTCTGAATGTAAAATCTTTCCTTTGCTATAGCCCTTGCTCTGTGGATGTATTTCCAAAACTCTTCCTCTGCGTTTAGGCTTGGAACAGAAAGAATGTTGTCCCCATGGACCAAGAAGACCTTCTTATATACTCCCGCCACAGAAGGTTTTGTATCAAAGTGTATGTTTTCCCTTAGAAGACCATGCCTTTCTACTTCTTCCATAACCCTTTCTATACCAAATCCGTATTGCTCTATTTTCCCTCCACAGTGGGTGCATTCAGCAGGACCTTTCCACTTACACCTTGTGCAATACAGGTTGTTTGCTTTACTCAAAGTCAAAAAGGTTCCACACTTTGGGCAATCCACCAAAAAACCACACTTTGGACAGTATGCGTAAGAATATCCCGTTTTTCTCACCAAAAGTAAAGAATTATCCTCAAGTTCAGAGAGAAGTTCCTGAGTAAGGATCTCCTCCGGTTTTCGCTTCAATAGCCTAACCTCCGCAGAATAGCCCAAAAACTCCATCTCCCACTGACCACTTTTAACCCTTTGATACGTATCCACCCCAAGGGCACAGGTATAATAGAAAAACTGACAGCCGTAGTATTTATAAAGCTGAGAGACAAAGTTCCTAAGGTCTATGTATCTATTAAGTTTGGTGTAGTAGTCGTCAAAAAGCACTACTGCGTAAAGATCTTTAAACGGAACTAAAAGTCCCATCCTTCCAGTTAGAACTATCCTACCCTTTTCCTGAGCCAAAAACCAGTTCTTGATAAACTGTTTTGGACTTTCAAAGGACGATAAAGAAACTACCCTATCTCCAAAGATAGGCTTTAGCTCTCTCAAAAGCCAGCTAAGGGTAGGATTGTAAAAGGAAAATATGGCTAAGCTTTTTCCTTCTCCCAGAGCGTCTTCTATCAGCGCAAAAAGGCTTTCTGCAAGCCTTGAAAGGCTTCCAACCACCACCGTAGGCTTTTCCAGTTTTTTTACCAAAAAACCTCCACCCATCCTAAGCTCGGACCTTGGATTTATCGCAAAGTTCTGCATAAGCTCCCTTTCAACTTTCACAATACCACGAGAAATAAGTGCTTTTAGATCTTCAGAGGAAAAACCTTCCTCCCTTAACTCTTCCCTTGAAGCGTAAAGCCTTTCTCTCAAATAAGCCAAAAGCCTTACCCTTTCTGCGTATCTTTTTGTCCTTCTCAACTTAGATAGGGCTACCTCAAAGGGAACGTTTAACTTAAACAGCTCCACCTCCACATCGGGAGCAGACCAGTCTTTTTTTACCCTTAGCAGTCCCTTCTTTACAAGCATATTTATCAACTCACTTCCAAACCTTTTCTTTGCTAATTCCTCTTTTACCAACTTCCTATCCGCTATCCAACTAAGAATTTGCCTTGTTTTTGGGTCCAAAGCCTGAAAAGAAGATAAAGAAACTTCAAGAAAGCTTTCTTCCGTCCAATTCCAATGAGAGGGAATAAGCTCCCACATCAACTGCCAAGTGGGTAATCCATAGATTAGGGCTAAGTCCTTTACCGCCTCCAAGTTTTTAAGGTCTGTAAAAGGTAGCTTGTCCGGAAAGACCAAAGACTCCTCTTTTCCCTCCTCCGCAAAACCAACCACTACGCCTGTTCTTCCGTTTATCAATACCCTATAGCCTATGGGGGAGCCTTTGTAGGGAAAGGAAGTCCTTACCTTCAATATCCTCCCACCAGGTATAGCTATTTTCAAACACGAGAGCATACTCTTAGAGAAGTTTAAACTGCAAACCTACATACATCTTAAGCATTATAACTATCTTGGGGGATTTTTTAGAACAGCCTCGTTTTTTTCACTTTTCATTAAGATTTTTGTAGTTTTCTATGCCCTTTTTGATCTCCTCTATTGCAAACTGAATACCTTTGAACTCTTCCACCTTTACCCACTTACCCGGTTCCAACTCTTTGTAATGCTCAAAAAAGTGTTTTATCCTATCCAGAAGAGCCTTAGGAAGGTCATCCACGCTTTTGATGTTATCAAAGGTTGGATCTATCTTTGAGTGGGGCACCGCTATAAGCTTTGTGTCTATACCTTCTTCGTCCCTCATCTCCAAAGCGCCTATGGGTCTGCACCTTAACACACTTCCAGGAACCACCGGATACCTTGATACAACAAGCACATCCACCGGATCTCCATCATCAGCCAAAGTTTGAGGTATAAAGCCGTAGTTAAAAGGATAATGCATAGCTGTAAATAAGAACCTATCTACAAAGATCGCCCCACTTTCTTTGTCCAGCTCATACTTTATGGGGCTGTCTTGGGGTATTTCAACTACCACGTATATGTCTTCAGGAGGGTTTTTCCCAGCGGGTATTTTTTTCAGATCCATTTTCTTACCTCCTCAAAAAATTATAACAGGTTAGGTAATTCTGTAGTTTATCAGCACTGCCTGAAGGATTTTTTCGAACAGCCTCCATAACAGCTTGACATTTTAGCACTATAAAATAACTTATAAACAACTTACTAAGTAAAAGGAGGAAAGTGAATGTACTATGTGGCAGAAGTGATAAACGAGGAGTGTTCCAAGTATAACTGTAAGCAATGCACTCTTTTCTGCCCGGAGCCAAACACACTGATGTATTCGGATGAAGAACACCACGCTTACGTAATTTCTGAAAGGTGTAAAGGTTGTGGCCTTTGTGTTTATGTTTGCAGTAACCTTTTAAAGCGTAATGCTATTCGTATGGTAATGCCAGAGGTCCATGCGAGAAAATAAATTAAGGAGGTAAATTATGGCGCTTTTAGGTCCGTCAGGTTATTCACCCTACCCAGTTGCGGTTTATGAAGGGCTCTTAAACCCGCCACCAGGAAAGGCTCTTATGTTTAACGAAATAGTGGATGAAGAGATAGCTATGAGGGAAGCAGCAAAAGCTATGCTAACACTTCCTAACGCAACTATATTCCCAGGTCCCCAAGTGCTTTACGCTTGGAACGAAGAAGCAAAGGAAAAGGCAAAGCTCGTCAGAAAGATGGCTGAAGTTTTGAACGCAAGGATAATACCCATGTATGACTATAGACCAAAATATCCAAAGATAAATCCTGAGGTTGAAATAAACCCAAACCATCCAAACCTTACCATATGGCACAACAAGATAAAGGCCTGCATATTCGTTGGGGTTCATTGTCACTACGCCAACGTAGCCCTAAAGATCATAAGGGCTGAGACGGATTGCTTTACCATAGCTATGTGTGGTATGGCTGGACACGAGGATGCTATGATAACCCTCAGGGATCAGCACATAGAGGAGATGGAAAAGTTCATAAAAATAGCCGAGGAAGTTAAAAGAGAATTAGGAAAGTGAATAGAAACATTTGAAAAGTTAAGCGCCTTAAAAAATACCACCAAAATTTAAGTAATGCTAAAGCGGTCAAAGGACTTGAACTATTTTCAGAAAAAATGTTAAATTTTTAATGCAAAAATGAACAGGAAAGAGCAGATCTTAAACCTCATAGCCAAGGGCTACACCACTGTAAAATCCTTAGCGGAATATTTTAATGTCTCTTTAATGACCATATACAGAGATGTTAGGGAGTTGGAAAAGGAGGGAAAGATAATCAGAAGACATGGAGAACTCCTTTTAAAATCTGAGGAAGAGCAATCTCAGGAAACTGGAGCATGCGCTTATTGTGGAAAGATCTTGGATAGACGTTTGGAATTTGTGTATAGACTTAAAAGTAAAGCTGTTTGTGCTTGTTGTGCCCACTGTGGGCTGTTGCTTTATAATGACGTTCAGGATAAAGAGATTCAATCTTGTATGACACGGGATTTTATATCGGGAAACCCTATCAATTGCTTTTCCGCTTGGTATGTGGTAGGATCCTCCGCCAAGCCTTGTTGCATTCCCTCCGTTATAGCTTTTGCCGATAAAGAGGATGCAGAAAAATTCGCCAAAGGGTTTGGCGGAAAGGTTTTTGATTTTGAAACCGCTCTCCGTGCTGTAGAAGAGCTTATGAAAAGAGGACATCAAGTAGTTTGGGAGCAGATGTTATAGTATTTTTTGATAAGGAGGCAAACTATGACATCCATAGTTAGCATAACTGTAGATGGAAAGAAGATAGAAGCTGAAAAGGGTAAGCCCCTTCTTCAAGCTTTGCTGGACGCAGGCATTCAAGTTCCCTACTTTTGCTACCATCCAAAGCTAAGGATAATAGGTGCCTGTAGGATGTGCATAGTTTATAACGAAAAAACTGGAAGGCTTATTACTTCTTGTAATACGCCCGTAGAAGAGGATATGGTAATATCCACCAAGCATCCTTTGGTGGTAGAAAACCAAAAGTATTTACTACAAGCCTTCATGACAAGACATCCCTTAGACTGTCCAATATGCGACAAGGCTGGAGAATGCGACCTTCAGAACTACGGAGCTCTGTTTGGACCACAAAAGCAGATTGTGCCTGTCTCTGCCCTTGAAAAAGAAAGGCATCAACTGGACTGGGAGAGTGATTTTCTGGAGTATTACTCAAACAGGTGCGTGGTTTGTTATAGATGCACCAGAGCGTGCGATGAGGTAGTTTCTGCAAAAGCCCTTTATGTGGAAGAGAGAGGTTTTCAGGCAAACATAGCGCCAGCGGTAAGACCTATGGACACATCTACCTGTGAGATGTGTGGGCTATGCGTCTATGTTTGTCCTGTGGGTGCCATTATCTCAAAGCCTTTTAAGTATTGGACAAGAAGCTGGCTACTCAAAAAGGGTCTAACCGCATGTAATCTTTGTTCGGTCGGCTGTCAGATCCAAGTGGAATATGGTGTGGGAGATTGGATGTCAGCAGAAAAGGTTTATAGAACAAAGCCAACAGATAGTTTAGATATATGTGCAAAGGCTTTCTTTGGATATGACGCCCTCAACCAAAACCGTCTGAAAAGTCCAGAACTCTTTGGAAAAGAAGAGTCTTATGGAAACATATCCCAGCTTATAAGCACCTATCTTAGAACAAATCAAGGAAAAACCGCAATAATTCTGTCCTCTTACCTAAGCAACGAAAGTCTTTTGGCTATCAAAGAAATAGCCCAAAGGTGCGGTGCGATCGTAACATCAACCTTAAGCGTAAATCTCTATCCTTTCTTAGAATCCTACGGAACTTACGAACCCTTTGAGTGGGAAAAGATAAAAGAATACGATCAATTCCTTTTGATAGGAGAGGACCTAACATCCACTGCTACTGTGCTGTCTTACTACATAAAGGGCAAAGTTTATAAGATAGGCAAGGTAGAGAGGGATGTAAAGTTGAGACCAAAGGAGATTAGTTTGGATGATCTTAGCTCTTTGGAAGGTAGGGGCTTAGTGGTGGTAAATCTGGAAGGGCTTGTGGGGAACGAGGCAAGGCTTTGGGGTGAGAGGATAAGAAAGTTCAAAGAAGAAAAAGGCTGGGATGTGATGCTGGTGTGTAAGGAGGCAAATTTCTTAGGTGTTCTAAAGACTTTTTCCTCCGAAGAGATGTCCCCTATGGATCTGGTGATCGAAGAGGTAGAAAGAGGGAATATAACAAACCTTTTCATCTTTGGAGAGGACGTTTTGGACTTTTATCCCTTGGAAAGGATAGCAGGTCTTAAAGACAAAGTGGAGCACCTTGTGGTCTTTTCTCCTTTCTTTGATGGGCTTGCCTCTTATGCCTCTATTAGGATCCCGATGTTTCTTATGGGCGAAGAAGAAGGCACCTATCTTAGCCTTATGGGAGAGGTAAAGACTAAAAAGTTCTTGCCTTGGGGTGGAAGTTTAAGCCAATTTTTGATGAACCTTTCAGAGCTTTTGCCAAAAGAAAAGGTAGGCATAAAGAAATTGGAAGGAAAGACATCCATTGAAAATTCTCTCTTTAAGGCCCATCTTTACAAAGGCAGTTGGATAAACACAAGAAGCGAGAACTTGAACAAACTTTATGCTAAGAACATTGTAGAGGAGGTGAGCCATGTTTAGGATGTTTAAGCTCTTAGTTTTGTTTTTTGCTTTAGCTTTTGCCTTTTCTCCTGAAATGAAGCTCAAGAGGGTAAAAGAAAACATATACATGGTTAGGGGTGTGGATGGGTTACCTTCCCTTGAAAACAGGGGTTTTATGTCCAACGCCTTTGCGGTTTTGACAAAAGAAGGATGGGTAGTTATTGATGCCCTTTCCACTCCTTCCCTATCAAAAGAATTCGTGGATAACTTGTGGAGAGTAAAGAAAGCACCAATTAAATACGCCATAATAACTCACTACCATCCAGATCACTGGTATGGAGCAAAAACGTACAAACAACTCGGCGCAAAGATCATCGCTCACTACAAACTTTTAGAAGAGTATAATTCTGGAGAGGCTGTCATATCCTTAGAAGGAGCAAAGCAGAGGTTTAAAGGCTTGTTTGATGATGTAGAACTTATACCACCAGATATAGTGGTAAAGGACTCTATGGAGCTAAAGGTTGGAAGTGAAGTTTTTAAATTGGTAGCCTTAGAACCGGCCCACACTAACAACGATCTTTTGGTCTACCTTCCCAAAAGCAAGGTTCTGTTCGTTGGAGACTTGGTAAGCAAGAACAGAATAGTGTTTGTGGGAGACAGGAATGCAAGTATAGGTGGTTGGCTAAGAGCTTTGGAAGTAATAAAAGGCTTTGATGCGGAGGTTATATTGGCAGGTCATAACGAACCACTGAAGAAAGACAGCATAGAAGATACCTACAGATATCTAAGTTACCTTAGGGAAAATATAAAGAGGATGAAAGAAGAAGGAAAGCCTTTGGATGATATAAAACAAGCGCTTCAGAACAATCCTTTTTCTAACTACGTCATGTACAGAGAGTTTCACAACGCCAACATTTTTGCAGTGTATAATCAGCTGGACTTAGAGGAATAAAATTAACCTCACACGTTAAACCTAAAGTAGATTATGTCTCCGTCTTGGACTACGTAGTCTTTACCTTCCAACCTTACAAGTCCAAGCTCCTTAGCCTTTGTCAAAGAGGGTACCTTTTTATACTCTTCGTAGTTTATGACCTCCGCCGCTATAAAACCTCTTTCCATATCCGAATGGATCTTTCCAGCTGCTTGGGGTGCTTTTGTGCCTTTTTTAACAGTCCAGGCCCTTGTTTCCTTTTCTCCAGCGGTGAAAAACGTTATCAAACCAAGCAGTTTGTATCCTTCCCTTATAAGTTTGTTTAGCCCTGGCTCTTCAAGCCCGTAAGCCCTCAAAAGCTCTAACTTATCCTTTTCTTCTAACCCGATTAGCTCTGCCTCTATCTTTGCACACATTACCACCACAGGGGCAGATTCTTTTTGGGCATAAGCCTTCACCTGTTCAGACCAACTGTTTCCTTCCGGAAGGTCCTTTTCTCCTACGTTTGCAACATACATAGTAGGTTTTAAAGAAAGCAGAAAAAGTGTCTTTTTTGCATAATCTACGGTTTCCTCTCCAAGGTCCTTCAGATGCTTCCTTAGAGGTTCCATGCTGTCCAGTATGGACTTTATCTTTTCTAAGTGCTCAAGCTCTTCCTTAACCTTTTTGTCCCCTAACCTTGCCATCTTTTGCACCTTTTCCAACCTTCTCTCCACTACCTCCAAGTCCTTTGCTATTAGCTCCAGGTCTATAATCTGAGCGTCCCTTATAGGATTTACTTCTCCCTCTACATGCACCACATCTGGATCTTCAAAACATCTCAGAACCTGAACTATGGCATCCACTTCCCTTATGTGTGCTAAAAATTGGTTTCCCAAGCCTTCTCCTTTACTGGCATTTCTTACCAAGCCTGCAATGTCCCAAAATTCTATGAAGGTAGGCGTGATCTTTTTAGACTTTTCTTTATGGGCTATGTGATAGAGTCTTTCGTCTGGAACCTCTACCACTCCCACGTTAGGTTCTATGGTGCAAAAGGGATAGTTGGCAGACTGAGCCTTTGCAGACTGCAATAGGGCATTAAAGAGCGTTGATTTTCCCACGTTGGGAAGTCCTACTATACCACAGCTGAATCCCATAAGAGTTTATCTATTTTACCAAAAGTCTCTTCAAAACTTCCTCTTCTTGAGGATAGGGAATGCCGAAACTCTTCATCTTCTTTATGCACTCCAAAGCGGATGGAATATCCCCCTTTCTTTCAAAAAGATACACCAAAAGCTCAAAGGAATATATCTGGGGGATCTGCCCGTTGTTTCTCTTTCTCAATTCTTCCACATACTCTGGAAAGAGTTCCACGTCCCTTTTGGCAACTTGCTCCATCTTCTCAAAATCCCTCCGTTTTTGGTAAAGAAGCAAAAGGTCGTTTAGGATAAGATGCTCTTCGTAGGCGGTGCCTTCTTGATTCAGTGCCTGAAGATACAACCATTCTGCAGTCTCAAAATCCCTCTCTAAAAGCGCAGTCTGAGCCAAGCTACCCAAGAAAGTCCTCTTTGTATAAGCTGTCTGCACCTCTCCACTGTCAAAGTCCCTTGCCCTGTATGGGAAATTTAGACTTTTTATCGTCTTGAGAGAAAAGTAATACTTTACTTTTTTTGCCACTTTGGTTCCAAAGACTCATACCAATCCCAAAGGTTCAAAGCCTTCAAAATTCCACCCCTTTCTCTGAAAAACGGAAAAACTTCATCTATTCTTAAGATATATCTTTACTCCGCCTACTATATTAAAAAACAGCACACTGGCAGTTAAAAGGTGGAAAAAGATGGGAATAAACAAAAGGTCCTTTGAAAGAAAGCCTAAGGGAAGGGAAAGGCACAAAGCTAAAAAGCTGTAAAAGGTTAGTCCTTGCCTAAGGGGTGGAAGTATCTCAAACATCAAAGGCGCACTTTTTATACCAAAACCGCTCAGATGAAACCACACCAAGAAAGGAATAATTCTCTGCATCATGCCAACTATTATTGCACTGAAGAACAAGCCAAAGACAAGCAAAAAGGGAATAAATTTGCCTATCAGAAAGAGAGCGCAAGCCGACAGCAGAAGGATCATACCCAAAAGCCAAAATCTTGGAGTATATTCCAAAACTTTTCTCTTGCTTTTCAGAAGTAAATAAATCGTTGTTAAAGCGTAGAAGGTGTAAAGAAGAAAAATGGGAAGTCTATATATACTCCCCTCCCCAAGCTGGAACACAAGTAAAGATAAGAGCAAGAGAGGGTGAAAATACCAAGCTAAGTATTTTGGATAAGGTGGAGTTGTGTAGAAGGTTTCTATTACCTGAAAAGAAACGCTAACGATCAAACCGCCTACCCACCCCCAAAGCATAAAGGAATGGTGAAGTTTAAAAAGTGCAGGTTCTCCAAGAAGAAGAAATAAGTATCCAAAGAGAGCTCCTGCAAGAAGAAAGCTTAGACTAAACTTAAATCCCCTAACCGCAGGTAAAAAGCTCTTTTTTGGCAAAAGATGATACATCATCAAGGATGAAATAAACAGAATACTTATAAGTAAGGCTGTCGCTCCGAAGTTTAAAATGTTTCTGTCTCCCTTTGAAAAACCAACCAAGAATACGAAAACAGAAAAAAGCAAAAGTAGGTAAGAAGGGAGAGCCTTTTTTAGTGGTTCCTTTATAACCGCCCCAGCAACCACAGGAAGCATTTGAAATAGTGCGCCAAACATCGTAATCAGAGCAAAACCAAGAAGGTGAGTATGGACCAAAAGGGGAAGGTTGAGCTCTTTTTTGAGAAAAAGATAAAGCTCAAGGAAGGATGAAATTAGCCAAAAGATGCAAGCAGTTAGGAAATGAAGGGCAACTATTACAAAAGGTGGTGCCTGATGAACGGACAGCCCTCTCATACACTTTCCATCTTCTGGATCATTTCCGATGGATCCAAATGTTGGTCGCACATAGGATAGAGTATTTGCTCTTCCTTTAAGTTATGCTGTTGGATCAGGATCATAAAAGTGTCTCCTACAGATAAAAACTCCTCTCTGTTTCTGTTTTTTAAAGCTCTTTCCATTCTTTCAATAAGCTCCCTTGCCTGGGCATGTTCCATACGCATTACCTGAGTTGGACCCATCACTATGCCTGTTCTACCCTCAAACTCTGGAAAGAGCACTGCCTCTTCCCTTTCAAAGTGTTTCAGCGTTTCACTTTTGAACTCTTCAAAGGCTTTTTCTCCTTCTTCCCATTTTCCTTCCCTTATTAGCCTTTCCACTTCCGCATAGATGCTATCGCACTCCCTGTGCTCTTCCGTTAAGTATTCGGTTATGCTCAGCATGGCAAACCTCCTAAAAGTGATTACTTACTTATAATTTATCACCTTTTTTTATCCTGTTTATGACTTTCTTCACTTCTTTGAAATTTTTAATACCGAACAACTCAACCACCACACGCCTCTGAAGTGCAGGGTCAAGCTCCAAAAAGGCTCTTCTTCCCTCCTTTTTAACTCTTTCAATGGCATCCATTGTTAGCTGGCATAAAAGTCTATGCTCCTCCCTTAGAATTTCCCTCATCCTAAGGAGTGTTTCTTCTAAGTTTCTATTTATCTTTTTAAGCTCTGGTATAACTCTGTGTCTTATGCGATTTCTGGCATAAGATAGATCATAGTTTGTCCTGTCTTCAACCCATTCAATACCTTCTCTTTTTGCAAAGTCTTCTATGTCTTCCTTTTTGGCAAGGTAAAGTGGTCTTACTATATAGCCTTCCTTTGGTTCAAAGCCCAAAAGACCTTCAAGGCCTGTGCCCCTTGTTAGCCAAAGAAGTATAGTTTCTGCCAGATCTCCCAGATGATGAGCGGTAGCTACAAAATCAAAGTTTTCTTCTCTTCTTATCTCTTCAAACGCCTTATATCTTTCTTCTCTTGCGCAAGCCTCAATGTTTTCTCCTTTCTCCTTAGCTATCTTTGGAACATCCACTCGTTTTATAAAAATCTCAAGGGAGAGCTTTTGAGCAAAGCTTTTAGCAAACTCTTCATCTCTGTATGATTCCTCACCTCTTATCATATGATTTACGTGCAAAAGAGCTATCCTTTTGAGTTTAAAAAATTCTCTTAGTTTGAGCATAGCTACAGCCAAGCAGGAGGAGTCTATACCTCCGGAAAAGCCTATAAGGATTGAGCTATTCGGTGGGATAAGATTTTCTCTCCTTTGGAGTGTGATTATCTTTCTTAGGAGCTTAGAATAGCTTGTGTTCATCATACAAAAGGGTAACTCCTCAGTTTTGCTCTATGGAATTTCCCTCTGATTGAAATATATACTTCTTTTCCCTCCAACCTATGCTCTATATCCACAAAGCACAGAGCTATTCCTTTTTTATTCGTAGGAGAAAAGGTTCCACTGGAGACCACCCCTATAGCCTTTCCATTGCAGTATATTTCGTACCCCTCCCTTGGCACTCCTTTTTCCAACATCTCCAAACCAAAGAGCTTTCTTTTTACTTCCTTTTCAAGCATAGCCTTTTTTCCTATAAATTCTTTATCTTTACTTACAAACCGGTCCAAGTTTGCAGAAAACGGGGATATATCCTCAGATATTTCGTGTCCGTAAAGGGGCAATCCCGCTTCTATCCTAAGCACATCCCTTGCACCAAGACCACAGGGCATTACCTCTTTGATAAGCTCTGCAAATATCTCCTTGCCAACATCTGTGGGAGCGTAGATCTCAAAACCATCCTCCCCGGTGTATCCTGTGCGAGACACTATCACATCCCCCAATCTAACAAAGTTGTATCTTTTTAGACCATTGACCTCAAAGAACTTTTTTATCTTAGCTTCTGCTTCCTTACCCTGAAGGGCTATTTGAACACTTTGAAAAGTCCAATCCTCCACTGGTGTATCCCAAGACGAAAGCCAATCTACGACCTTTTGCCTGTTGGCAGAATTAACGCACAAAAAATACTCATCTTCTTCAATCATGTATATAGTTACATCATCTTTTACCCCACCTTTTTCATTGATAAGCAAGTTATACTGAACCTTTCCACTGCGGAGCTTGTCCAAGGAATTTGATGTAAGAAAGTCTAACTTTTGCTTAACTCCCTTACCCCTTACCCATATTCTTCCCATATGGGAAACGTCAAAAACACCTGCAGAATTTCTTACCGCTAAGGATTCTTCAACTATGGAGGAGTAGTATAAGGGCATATGATAACCTGCAAATTCCGTAAATTTGGCGTTAATGCTCTTATGTATGCCATAGAACGGTGTGGTGTGCATTAAGTTATTAATTATACCGAATACCTTAAAAATAGGTTAAAGCACAAGGCATTGAATAAGGCAAACAATAAATAATATGCTTTTAGTATCAACTTTTTATAGCCATCCTTTCCTTCTTACCCAAAAGATAAGAGAAAGGGTGGTTATTACCATAAGAGCTAAGGAATAGACGTATCCATACTTCCAGTGCAACTCAGGCATATGCTCAAAGTTCATACCGTATATACTGGCTATAAGGGTGGCAGGTAAAAAGATGGTAGCTAAAACCGTAAAAACCTTTACCGCTTCGTTTTGCCTTATGTTAATAAGTCCAATTAGGGTGTTCTGAATGCTGTCTATCTTGTCCATGTAAAAGGTAGTGTAGTCCAAGAGCGTGTATAGGTCTTCAAGGATGACTTTTATTTCCCTCTTGGTCTGCGCATTTATTCTTGGGCTTTTTACAAAGTGAGATAAGATCCTCAGCTTTTCGTTTATAGTTTCCCTAAGGGTTATGTTTAGTTCATCGTAGTAAGAGATGTCCTTTATGATCTCTTCAGTTTGCTCTTCAAAGACCTCTTTTCTGAGGTTTCTTATACGCCTTCCCAGTATCTCAAGCCTATCTCCTATTCTATCAACCTCTATGCTAACTATATGAGAAAACATCTCCTCTGCGAACTGAAAGACTAAGCTTTGAGACTCTACTCTCTTTTGAAAGATCATGAGGGTGGGTATGTCCCTATACCTTATTGTTACCATAAACCTGCCCTTTAAAAAAAGAATACGGGCTCTACGAGTATATCTTCCTTTTGCTGTATTACAAAAGAAAAACTCATAAATATTTTGTCTCCTTCTTCTTTATACTTACTGCTTATTTCTATGTCTCCAAAAACCTCCCTTGGTGGCATTTCAAAACCTACTGCACTTTTTAGCCAAAAGATCTCTTCTTCTGTAGGTTTTTCTACATCAATCCACAGAATTTTATCCTTAAGAGTGGTGCCAAACTCATCTATGGAGTGCTCTGTAAATCCAAAGGTAGAGCTTGCGTATATTTTTATCATTCTGCATAATATTTTAACAACTCTGATAAAATATTGTGTTTATGAGCAAAAAAGTTATTCTTGCATACTCTGGCGGTTTGGACACATCGGTTATAGTAAGGTGGTTGGCAGAAAAGGGCTATGAGGTAATTACCTACACTGCGGACGTGGGGCAAGGGGAGGAGTTGGAAGAAATCCCTCAAAAGGCAAAGGCTTCTGGTGCGGTGGAGGCAATAGTGGAGGATCTAAGGGAAGAGTTTGCAAGGGAATACTGCCTACCAACGCTTAGAGCTTTGGCGCTTTATGAAGGAAAGTATCCTTTGACCGCATCCCTTTCCAGACCACTTATAGCAAAAAAGCTTGTGGAGTATGCCCAAAAGTTTGGTGCAGATTTTGTAGCCCATGGATCCACCGGCAAAGGCAACGACCAAGTTAGGTTTGAGCTTTCCGTATGGGCTTTAAACCCAGACTTGGAAGTTTTGGCTCCTGTCAGGGAATGGGAGTTTAGGTCCAGAGAGGAAGAGGTAGAGTATGCTCTAAGGTTTAACATTCCCGTAAAGGCTACAAAGGAAAAACCTTACTCCATAGACAAAAACCTTTGGGGTATCTCCATAGAATGCGGTCCCTTGGAGGACCCTTGGACAGAACCGCCGGAGGACGCCTTTGAATGGACTGTGTCTCCTGAAAAGGCACCCGAAGAGGCGGAATATGTGGAGATATCTTTCAAAGAAGGAACGCCTGTTGCTATAAACGGAAAGGAATACCCTAAGCTGTACGAACTCATTCTTGACCTTAACAAAATAGCGGGTAGGCACGGAGTAGGAAGAATAGACATGGTGGAAAACCGCCTTGTGGGAATAAAAAGCAGGGAAGTTTATGAAGCACCCGCAGCCACATTGCTATACGAAGCTTACAGGGACCTTCTCTCTTTAACCTTAGACAGGTTTACTTTCCATTACTTTTTGAGCCACATACCTTATGAGTATGCCAAGCTTGTTTACGAAGGACTATGGTTTTCTCCTTTAAGGGAAGCCTTAGATGGTTTTACAGAAAGGATCGCAAGGTTTGTGGATGGAACGGTAAGGCTAAAGCTTTACAAAGGTAGGGCTTGGGTGGTGGGTAGAAAATCTGAAAGATCCCTGTATGTGGAGGACTTGGCAACTTACTCCGAAAAAGACGCCTTTGATCATAAAGCGGGAGCCCAATTTACAAAGGTCTTTGGTTTGCCTTTGAAGATCCTTGGAAGGATCAGGAGGAGGTAAATGCTTATAGCGGTGCCCCTTTCGGACCAAAACCTTGAAGAGGACCTAAGGGCAGTCAAAGAGTTGGGAGCGGACATTGTAGAGCTTAGAATTGATATGTTTGAAAGGACAGAGCCGGACTATGTGCTGAGCTGGGTAAAAAGAGCAAAGGAATTAGGGCTTTCCACTATCTTAACCATAAGAAGTTCCCAAGAAGGTGGAAAAGATGTGCCAAACAGAGAAAGGATCTTTGAACTTGTATCCCCTTATGCGGACTATACAGACATAGAGCTATCCTCACGGGCTTTGATTCCCTACGTTAGAAACATTACAAAAGCTTCGGGTAAGAAGCTCATAATCTCTTACCACAACTTTGAGCTAACTCCTGCCAACTGGATACTTAGGGAGGTTTTCAGGGAGGGTATGAGATGGGGAGCGGATATAGTAAAGGTAGCGGTGAAAGCCAATTCTTACGAAGATACCGCCAGGCTTCTTTGCGTGGCAAGACAGGAGGAAGGACAAAAGATAATCATATCCATGGGAAAGTATGGCAAAATCTCAAGAGTTTCTGGTTTTATTTTTGGAAGCGTGATAAGCTATGCTTATTACAGACAAGCTACCGCTGAAGGTCAGCTCTCCTTAGAGGAGATGGTAAAACTGAGGGAGATACTCTATTCATGAAAAACTTTTACACCAACTTAGGGCTTTTGCTGTTTTTGGTCGCTCTATCCGTAGCCATAGTCCTTTACAAGCCTATGAACCTTGGACTGGACCTAAGGGGTGGTATATCTATGGTAATCCAGCCTGATGTGTCCTATGCCATTGAACAGGAATACCAAAGGCTCAGCAGAGATTTATACCAAAAGCTGAGGGAAGAGGGGCTAAAGGTTTTGGACGTGGTGGTGGAAGAAAACTACATAAAGGTGGAGCTTTTAGAAGAAGGTGCAGTGCCAAAGGTTTTGGAGAAACACTTTCCGCGCTTTGAGGTGAAGAAAAAAGAAGCGAACACTTACTTTTTGGCATTAAAAGACCAAGAGCTTTTCCAGTTAAAGGAAGGTGTGATAAGTCAGACGGTGGAGGTTTTGAGAAAAAGGATAGATGAGCTGGGCGTGGTCCAACCAGTGATCACAAAAATAGGTCAGGACAGGATCTTGGTGGAACTGCCGGGAGTTTTGGACTTAGAAAGGGCAAAGTCCATCATAGGCAGAACTGCCCTTTTGGAGCTAAAGTTGGTGGTAGAAAGTGGTAGAAAAGAAGATCTGGAAAGTAAGCTAACTCCAGAGCTTGAGCTTTTGCCTTCAGAAGATGGTTCCGAGTGGTTTTTGGTTGAAAAGGTGGCGGTTATTACCGGAGGAGACCTAAAAACCGCCTATACTTCTCAGGATGAGTTTGGGAGACCAGCAGTGAGCTTTGAGCTAACAGACAGCGGAGCAAACAAGTTTGCTCAGGCCACAGAAAAGAACATAGGAAGAAGGCTTGCCATAGTCTTGGACAAAAAGGTAATCTCTGCACCGGTAATAAGAAGTAGAATAACCAACATGGGACAGATAACCGGTCAATTTACGCCGGATGAGGCAAAGGAGCTTGCCATAGTTCTAAGGGCTGGAGCTTTACCCACAAAAATAGACTTTCTTCAGGAGAGCGTCATCGGTCCCACCTTGGGAAGGGATGCTATAGAGCAGGGTATTAAGGCAGGTGTGCTGGGCTATTTGCTTTTGGCTTTAATACTTGTTTTAAGGTATAAATCTTCTGGTGTTACTGCAAACCTTTCTATAATATTAAATGCTCTAATGCTTTGGGCTGGCATGGTATTGTTGGGGGCAACCCTTACCTTGCCGGGCATTGCGGGCATAATCCTAAACATGGGCATAGCGGTAGATTCCAACGTGCTGATCTTTGAGAGGGTCAAAGAAGAGCTAAGGCTTGGAAACAGCCCAAGGAAGGCAATAGACTTAGGCTACAAAAGAAGCCTAAATGCGGTGTTTGACACCCACATAACCCTTTTGGTAGCAGCTCTGATACTCTTTCAGTTTGGCAGTGGTCCAGTAAAGGGCTTTGCAACCACCTTAACCTTAGGCACCATAGCGTCTTTTATATCCAACGTCTATTTTGCCAAGTTCTTCTTGGAAATGCTTTATAAACTAAGACTTTTTAGGATCTAATATGTATGACCACATCGTCATAAAAGGAGCAAGGCACCACAACCTAAAAAACATAGACCTACTTATCCCAAAAAACAAACTGGTGGTCATTACAGGACCGTCCGGCAGTGGAAAGTCTTCCTTGGCTTTTGACACCATCTACGCAGAGGGCCAAAGAAGATATGTAGAGTCCTTGTCCTCTTACGCAAGGCAGTTTTTGGGGGTGATGGAAAAGCCAGAGGTAGATGTGATAGAGGGACTTTCTCCTGCCATAGCCATAGACCAAAAGACCACTTCAAAGAACCCCCGTTCTACGGTTGGGACTGTGACGGAAATCTACGATTACATGAGGGTCCTTTGGGCTAACGTGGGAAAACCGCACTGCCCGGAATGTGGAAGGCTTTTGGAGGGCTTGTCCGCTCACGAGATATTGGACAACGTATATGAGAATTTAGAAGGTAAAAAATAACCATTCTTGCGCCCCTTGTAAGAGGAAAAAAGGGAGAGTTTAAAGAGCTTTTCAGAGAATTGGACAAGAAGGGCTTTAGCAGGGTTAAAGTGGATGGGCGTTATATGAGAATAGTAGAAGTTCCACCCCTTGAAAAAACAAAAAGCACGACATAGACTTGGTGATTGACAGACTTACTTTGGAAAAAGAAGAAAGGGCAAGGGCATTAACTGCCATAGAAAGAGCCTTTGAGTATTCAAAGGGGCTTGTGAAGATAGAGGATGCAGAAAGTGGGAGGGAGTGGATATTTAGCCAAAGCAGAACCTGTCCAGATCACAACTTTTCTATCCCGGAGCTAACCCCAAGGCTCTTTTCCTTTAACTCTCCCTACGGTGCCTGTCCCACATGCAAAGGTCTTGGTGTAAAGTGGGAAGTAAACCTAAAACTTTTGGTAGATGAAAACAAGCCTGCAGTGGATGCTTTTAGGATCACTCAGTCTGGCTTTTTTGAATATCTTAGATTTCCCATATTCAACCTTCTGAAAAGGTTAGGCTATGACCCAAGAACTACCTTTGCGGATCTGCCTCAGTCTGTGAAGGAGCTTTTGCTTTACGGTGGTAATGTTCTAAAAGCCGAGTTTGAAGGTATAGTGCCACACTTAGAAAGAAGGTTTTTGGAGGAAGATTCAGAAAAGCTAAGGGAAGAGATAGGGCAGTACATAAGGGAAAAGCCCTGCCCTGCCTGCAACGGCTCTAGGCTAAGGCCAGAAGCCCTTGCGGTTTTGGTAAATGGCAAAAACATATACCAAGTTTGTAGTATGCCCATAAGTCAGGCAATACAGTTTTTTTTGGAAACAAAAGACAAGCTCACGGGTAAAGACTACATAGTAGGAGAAAGGCTCATAAAGGAAATCACAGACAGGCTTGGCTTTTTAAAAAAGGTAGGTCTGGACTACCTTAACTTAGCCAGAAGTGCGACCACTTTATCTGGCGGAGAAATGCAAAGAATAAGGCTTGCTACTCAAATAGGCTCTAAGCTTACAGGAGTTTTGTATGTGTTAGATGAGCCTTCCATTGGTTTGCACCCAAGGGACACTCATAAGCTTATAGAAACTCTGAAGGACCTAAGAGACCTTGGAAACACGGTTATAGTAGTAGAGCATGACCCAGAAACCATTCTTTCAGCAGACTGGATAATAGACTTAGGTCCAGGAGCTGGAAAAAACGGTGGGTATGTGGTAGCTCAGGGAACGCCCAAAGAAATAATGGAAGATCAAAACTCTTTGACCGGAAAATACCTTTCCGGCAGACTTTCCATACCAGTGCCGGAAAAAAGAAGGGAGCCGGGCAAAAAGTGGATCAAAATATTTGGAGCAAGAAAACACAATTTAAAGGGCATAGATGTAAAAATCCCTGTGGGGCTTTTTGTTTGTATAACGGGTGTTTCTGGAAGTGGGAAATCTACGCTTATATACGACATTCTTTGGGAATACGCAAGGGGACTATTCTACGGGGCAAACGTGGATGTGGAGGGTGTGGATCGTATAGAAGGTTTGGAACACTTTGATCATGTGATCAACGTAGATCAGTCTCCCATAGGAAGGACGCCAAGAAGCAATCCCGCAACCTATACAAAGCTATTTGATCATATAAGAAACCTTTTTGCGCAGACTCCAGAGGCAAAGGCCCGTGGCTATGCTCCGGGTAGGTTTTCCTTTAACGTGCCCGGCGGTAGGTGTGAAGCCTGCGAAGGGGACGGAGTTATAAAGGTTGAAATGCACTTTTTACCTCCCGTTTACGTTACCTGTGAAGTCTGCAAAGGCACAAGGTATAACAAAGAAACCTTAGAGATCAGATACAAAGGAAAGAATATCGCAGAAGTTTTGGACATGACTGTAGATGAAGCCTACGAATTTTTCTACCATCATCCACCTATACGTAGAAAGCTTGAAGTCTTGAGAGACGTAGGACTTGGCTATATAAAGCTTGGACAGCCTGCTACCACTTTGTCGGGTGGAGAAGCCCAAAGGATCAAGCTTGCAAGGGAACTTTCAAAAAAGAAACGGGAAGGACTCTTTACCTTTTGGACGAGCCTACCACCGGACTTCATATGGATGACGTGAAAAAGCTAATACAGGTTCTCCAAAGACTTGTGGATAGAGGAAATACGGTGGTGGTTATTGAGCACAATTTGGATGTTATAAAGTGTGCGGATTGGATCATAGACCTTGGACCGGAGGGTGGAGACAGAGGTGGATATATAGTGGCAGAGGGAACACCAGAGGATATAATGAAAAATGAGAGTTCATATACTGGAAAGTATCTCAGGGATTATCTGAATAGAACTTGTAAGGTATAATTTTTCAGACCAAGGTTTAGGAGGACAGCACATGGCGAAGATCTACTACGATAGCGACGCTTCTTTGGATGTCTTGGCAGGAAAAACTGTAGCCATACTTGGATACGGCAGTCAGGGGCATGCCCACGCGCTAAACCTAAGGGACAGCGGAATTAACGTAATAGTCGGGCTTCATCCGGGCAGTAAGTCAAAGGAAAAGGCTTTAAGGGATGGCTTTGAGGTTTATGAGCCCTCAGAAGCGGTAAAAAGGGCAGACATTATAATGTTTCTCACTCCAGACACCGTCCAGCCCCAGCTCTATAAAGAGTGCGTGGAGCCATACCTTAATCCTTCAAAAACCTTGGCCTTTGCCCACGGCTTTAACATACACTTCAAACAAATAGTGCCACCAAAGGATGTGGATGTTTTCATGGTTGCACCAAAGGGACCCGGACATTTGGTAAGGTGGATGTATGAGGAAGGAAAAGGGGTGCCTGCTCTCGTAGCGGTATATCAGGATGCTACGGGCAATTGCAAAGAGAAGGCTTTGGCTTACGCAAAGGGGCTTGGATGCACAAGGGCGGGAGTGATAGAAACTACCTTCAAAGAGGAAACAGAAACGGACCTTTTTGGAGAACAGATGGTCCTTTGTGGAGGTGTTACCGCTCTTATAAAGGCTGGCTTTGAAACTTTGGTAGAGGCGGGTTATCAGCCCGAGGTTGCATACTTTGAGTGCTTGCACGAGCTAAAGCTTATAGTGGATTTAATCTATCAATACGGTATAGCAGGGATGAGATACTCCATATCGGACACCGCAAAGTATGGAGACCTAACGAGGGGTGAGAGGATCTACAAATTGGTCAAACCTTTGATGGAACAAGCCCTTGAAGAGATCCAGAAGGGAGAGTTTGCAAGGGAGTGGATTTTGGAAAATCAAGCAGGCAGGCCTGTCTTTAACGCCTTGCTTGAAAGGGACAGACACCATCTTATAGAAAAGGTAGGAGAAGAGCTAAGAAAAATGATGCCTTGGATCACAGGAAAGGAGCTAAAATGAACCTAACAAAAAGAAGGGAAGCTTTAAAAAGGTTATACACTCCAATAGGGGTTTTACTATACAAGCTTCACCTTCCACCCAACTTTATCACCATACTTTCCGTCATAACAGGTATGCTTTCTGCTTACTCTTTTTGGCATGGCAAGCTTTTAACCGCAGTTAGTTTTCTGATGGTTTCTGGCATGCTGGACCTGATGGACGGCGTGGTAGCAAGAATGTCGGACAAAGCTTCCAAGTTTGGGGCAGTCTTTGACTGGATAGCGGACAAGTGGGTAGATGGTTTTGTGCTTGGAACTGTAGGATACTTTTATGGAGGTCCCTTTACCGCTATAGTGGTTATAACCGCCTCTATGCTTCACTCTTTTATAAAACCAGTGGTTTATTCAGAGATAGGCTACAGTGCAAGGATAAAAGGCAAAATACAGGATCCGTTGGAGGGGGTAGGCTTTTTTGGAAGACCGGAAACCCACCTTACCTTAATCCTCTTTGCCATACTTGAGAGGTTTGATTTTCCTGTGGGACTTTCCTTTGGCATAAAGCTAATAGCCATCTTGACTTTGCTGTCCCTTTTTATGAGAATAGCCTACCTTTACAGGCACTTTGGGAGGGTTTATGAGGAATGAGACCGTATGTAATAATCGTCTCCGAAGTTAGCGTAGATGGAAAGCTCACACTTTATAGAGGAGCATCAAGCAAAGAGCTTATGAGTTTGATGGACATGGAAGCCTACAGATACTTGCATGAGATAAGGGCTAAGGTGGATGGGATCATGGTGGGATGTGAGACCGTGCGCACGGACAACCCAAGCCTTACGGTAAGATATGCGGAAGGTAAAAATCCTGTGCGTATTATTCCGTGCTCAACCGCCAATGTGCCATTGGATGCAAACATATTTTCAAAGGATGCACCTACCATAATAGTCTCAACCCTCAGAGCACCAAAGGAAAGGATAGATAAGATAAGAAAGCTTGGTGCGGAGGTTTGGATTGTAGGAGAGGACCTTGTGGATTTTGAAAGGCTTCTTCCAATGCTTTACGAGAGGGGTATAAAAAGCCTGATGGTAGAAGGAGGCTCTTCCATAAATTGGGAGTTTGTAAAAAGGGGTTTTGTGGATGAGATAAGACTCATACATCTTCCTGTGATTGTAGGTGGTGAGAATGTGCCCACCTTGGTAGGGGGTGAAGGCTTTAAGAGTCTAAAAAATCTACTTCCTCTCAGACTCAGAGCACACTTTAAAAGGGGACATCATCTGATAACTGAATGGGAGGTGGTTAGATGAGCGAATACTTGGGCATTCTGATATTCTTCTTTGTTGCCTTGACTGTGGGTTTTGTTTTCACCTTTATAAACAGCATCCTTGGACCAAGGACTAAAGAAAAAATGGAAGACTATCCTTATGAGTGTGGAGTCCCTCTTTACGACCCAGAGGCGAGGGGAACCTTCAAGCAGGGATATTACATTCTTGGATTACTCCTTATCCTTTTTGACATAGAAGTTGCCTTTCTTTTCCCATGGGCAGTAGTCTTTAAACAGATAGGCATCTACGGGCTTATAGAGGCTGTTCTGTTTATTGCCATACTGTTTTTAGGCTTTGTTTACGCTTGGAAAAAGGGTGCTCTGAAGTGGCAGATGTAGTAAAATTGCCTGAGCGGTCCCATAAATAAACATAACACGGTTTGAGCAAAAAATCAAAGAACAGCTGTTAGCCCACATTCATAGCAAGGATCAGTTTTCCATTCTTGACAGAGACTGTTTTTAATATTAAAATCTAATCTCAAAATTATTTTTAGGAGGTCTGCTATGAGGTTGTTCCTCTTCCTACTTTCCGTGCTGTTCTTTGGGCTTTCTTATGCTCAGGAGCTTGTGATCTACTCCGGACGCGGAGAAAGGCTCATAAAGCCCGTGTTGGATGAATTTACCAGACGAACAGGTATCAAAGTAGTGCTTCACTCCGGGGGCACGGTAGAACTCTTTAACAAGCTGATAGCAGAAGGAGACAGAACGCCTGCGGATGTGTTTATTACCGTAGATGCGGGGACCTTAGAAAGGGCAAGGATTGCGGGAATTTTGGAGCCTATAAAGTCGGACGTAATAGAGAGGAATATACCTAAGGAGTTTAGAGCACCTGACAACTCTTGGGTAGGCCTTTCCTTAAGGCTTAGAGTGATTGCCTACAATCCTCAAAGAGTAAAGCCAAGTGAAATAAAAACCTTTGATGACCTTACTAATCCCAAGTGGAAAGGAAGGTTGGGCATACGCACAGGAAGCAATGTATATCCGCAGTCTCAAATAGCTATGATGATTGCGGAAAGGGGTGAGAGAGAAACGGAGAAGTTCCTCAGAGCCATTCTTGCCAACGCGGGAGATAAAATATACCCTTCCGATTCAAGGATCGTGGAAGCTATAGCCAAAGGTGAGATAGATGTAGGTATAGTTAATCACTACTACGTGTATAAACACTTGGAAGCCAACCCACAGGACAGGAAGACACTTAGCTTTGTGGTGCCACCCAACACACACTACAACGTCTCTGGGGCAGGTATCCTAAAAACAAGCAAAAAGAAGGATTTAGCGTTGAAGTTAGTAGAATTCTTAGCCTCTGAAGAAGGCCAAAGGCTCTTTGTGGAGACCAACTGGGAGTATCCTGTAAATCCTAAAATTCCTGTGCGTCAGGGTATGCTCCCAAGGGAGAAATTTACCATAAGCAAAGTGCCCTTGTCAGTGATGGGAAGATACATGGTTCCAGCCTTGGACTTAATTGACAAAGTGGGATACAGATGATCTACGCCTTAGCCTTTGGGGTGGCGGTCATCTCTGCCATCCCTATACTTTTCACTATTTACAGTGCCCTCAGCGCAGATCCAGAGCTTTGGATAAGACTTTACCAAACCAGGCTCAGCGTGATCTTGCCCAATACTCTAAAGCTCGCATTATCTGTGGGGTTCCTTTGCCTTCTCTTTGGTGTATCTTCCGCTTGGTTGGTTAGCAGATACGAGTTTTTGGGAAAAGGTTTCTGGCAAGTGCTTTTGATACTGCCCTTTGCCATACCAGGTTATATCATGGCTTATGCTTATGCGAGCTTTTTTGCACCTGGCGGACCAGCCCAAAGCCTTTGGGGCAAATTCTTTGACTTTCCTATGCCTTCCCTGTATTCCTTTTGGGGTGTATCTTTGGTGCTGAGCCTTGTAAATTACCCTTACGTTTATCTTTTGGCAAGGGCAAGTTTTCTTAGCAGTAGTCAAACCTATCACGATGTAGCCAAGTCTTTGGGAGCTTCCGCCTTGAGAAGGTTTTTCAGCATAGACCTTAAACTTGCCTATCCGGGCATTATGGCTGGGCTTTTGTTGGCTTTGATGGAGGTTATGGCAGACTTTGGAACAGTCGCCCTTTTGAGATATCCCACCTTTACCGAAGCCATATACAGACAAATAACAGGCAGGTTTGACCCTATTGGTGGTGCAGCCCTTGCCTCTGTCCTTTTGCTTCTTAGCTTTTTTCTTTTTAACCTTGAAAAGCACTTTAGGGGTAAAAAGTCCTTTGAACAGGTAAGTGGAAGTTTTAGACCTTTGGAGGCCAAACCTCTTGGTTTTGTGGGAAACATTTTGGTCAATGTAGGACTTTTAGCCTTCATGCTAATAGCTTTCTTTGTGCCCGTTGGGATCCTACTTAGTATGGCGCTAAAGGCTATTCTAAGCGAAGGTTGGGACGAAAGACTTTTGAGGTTTGCCTTCAATAGCCTTCTGGTTTCAGCTTTGGGTGCCTCTCTTGCAACTTTGCTTGTTTTTGCTCCCGCTTATCTTAGCGCAAGACATCCAAATTTAGCAAGCAAGCTGATATATTATCTTTCCTCTTTGGGCTACAGCTTGCCTGGACCGGTGGTAGCTGTGGGTCTTCTTCTTGTTTCTACCGCATACTTAAATTGGCTCTACGGTAGTTTAATACTTCTCATATTAGCCTATGTGATAAGGTTCATGCCTGTTTCCTTGCAGTCCCAACACTCTGCTATAGTTAGTCTTTCTCCGTCTTTGGAGCAGGCTTCAAGGACTTTGGGAAAAGGCCTTTGGGCCACCTTCAGGGATATAACCATCCCAAACATAAAAGGTGGCATAATAGTGGGATGGGTCATAGTCTTTGTGGATTGTATGAAGGAACTGCCTGCTACTATGATGCTAAGGCCTTTGGGCTTTGACACTTTGGCGATAAGAGTTTGGGTGGAAGCCTCCGAGTCCCTTTGGGAAATGGCTTCCATTCCCGCTCTGATGATCGTAATTACTGGATTGATCCCTCTTGTGATTGTGATGAGAGAGTTTGATAGGAGCAAAGATGTGGAAGTGGGATAGTTCTGAAGTTCATTTAGAGTTGGAAAATGTAAGCAAGATGTATGGGAGTGTATCTGCGGTTAAGGGGGTAAGCCTTAGCATATACAGAGGGGAGTTTTTCTCTCTCCTTGGACCCTCTGGCTCTGGTAAATCTACCATTCTAAGGCTTATAGCAGGTTTGGAAAGACCTGACGAGGGAATTATAAGTATAGAAGGAAAAGTGGTTGCGGACAAAAAGGTTTGGGTGCCACCAGAAAAAAGGGGTGTGGGACTTGTCTTTCAAAACTACGCCCTTTTTCCCCACATGACGGTGTTTGAAAACGTAGCCTATGGTATTTCTTACCTTCCAAAGCAGGAGGTGAAAAAAGGGTTAGGGAGCTTTTGGAGATGGTGGGCCTTGCCCACAAGGAAAAGTACTATCCCCATCAACTATCGGGTGGAGAACAGCAGAGGGTTGCCTTAGCAAGAGCTTTGGCAGTGGCCCCTAAGGTGATGCTCTTGGACGAGCCCTTTTCTAACCTTGATGCGGACCTAAGGAGGGACCTAAGAAAACAGACAAAGAAAATACTCAAGGAACTGGGAACCACAACCATTTTGGTAACCCACGACCAAGAGGAAGCCTTTTCTCTATCGGACAGGGTGGGAGTGATCAACGGGGGAGTTTTAGAGCAGGTGGGCACCCCCTTTGAAATCTATCACAGACCAGCCACGCGCTTTGTGGCAGACTTTGTAGGTATGGCAGACTTTTACAAAGGAAAGATAGAAGGCGAGGTTTTAATATCGGAGATTGGCAACTTCCCTATTAACGGTCAATGGAAGGGTAAGTCTGAAGAGGTGGAGATAATGATAAGGCCAGACGATGTGGATTTTGAACCAGACCCACAGGGAAAAGCGGTTATATCGGAAGTGGAGTTTTTGGGCGCAGACATCATCTACACCATTTCCCTGCCCAACGGTAAGATCATCCACTCAGTAAAGACCTCAAGGGAACTTTACCCTGTAGGCACGAAGGTTAAGATAAAAATTGAACCTAATCACCTTGTGATCTTTTAAATAGGGTATAATTTTTAAGCCCGAGGAGGTCTTAGGATGGCAGCTTTAAACTCAAATGGTTTTGTTTTGACCACAGTGGATGAGCTTTTGAGTTGGGGTAGAAGAAACGCTTTATGGCCAGTAACCATAGGGCTTGCCTGCTGTGCTATAGAGATGATGCACACCGCCGCTTCACGCTTTGACTTGGATAGATTGGGTGTTATATTCAGAGCTTCTCCAAGGCAGGCGGACCTACTTATCGTGGCGGGAACTGTGGTAAATAAAGTAGCACCTATGCTAAAGCTTATTTGGGAGCAGATGCCAGACCCCAAATGGTGCATATCCATGGGCGGATGCGCCTCCGCTGGTGGTCCCTTCCCAACTTACTCCACTCTTCAGGGCGTAGATAGAATAATCCCAGTGGATGTTTATATACCCGGTTGTCCTCCCCATCCTCAGGGACTTATCTACGGCATACTTCAGCTTCAGAAAAAGATAAAGCAGATGGGTGTTAGAAAATACGATAAAGCCTTTGAAGAGTTCAAAAAGGATATACAAAAACAGGGGCTTATTCCAAGAGAGGTGGAAGTCTAAATATGCCTTGGATGAACAGAGTTTCTGCAGAAAGGATAAAGTATGAGTTCAAAGACGTAGAGGTAGAATACACAGAGCATACCACAAACCTTCATGTTAAAAAGGAAAAGCTCATAGACCTTCTCAATTTCCTTAAGAACAAAGAAGGATATAGACACTTCATAGACTTTTTTTGCATAGACTTTCCAGATAAAAAAGAGCGCTTCCAGGGGGTTTATATTCTTTACAATCCAGATGAAAACGAAAGGGTTATAGTGAAAACTTGGGCAAAGGATGGAAAGCTTCCCTCTGTGGAAAAGCTATGGGCTTGTGCCAAATGGGCTGAAAGGGAAGCTTACGATATGTTCGGAGTGGAGTTTGAAGGACACGAAAACCTAAGAAGAATGTTTATGTGGGAAGGATACGAATACTTTCCGCTTCGAAAAGATTTTCCCTTGCAAGGTTTTCCGGAGGTAGAACTACCCTCCTTAACCGAGGTGATGCATGGAAGAACAGACCCACCTAGTCATGACTACGAGCTTTTGCACACAAAAATAGCTACCTTGGAGGATCTTGAAAGGACAGAAAAAGCAAGACTGAGGAAAAAAGCCCAGCTTGTGCTAAACTGGGGACCTTTGCATCCGGGAACCCACGGCACCATATGGTTTTTGTTTGACTTAGATGGAGAAAATATAGTCCAGTGTGATGTGATCTTGGGACAGCTTCATAGGGGAATGGAAAAAATCGCAGAAAATCTTCACTACTTTCAGTTTCTTCCTTACACTGACCGGATGGATTACATATCCGCCATATGCAACGAGCTGGCTTATGTGAATGCGGTAGAAAAGTTATTGGGTGTGGAGGTTCCAGAAAAAGCAAAATACATAAGGACAATGTTTGCAGAGCTTCAGAGGATAAACTCCCACCTTCTTTGGCTTGGCACGGGTGCCTTGGACCTTGGAGCCTTAACCGTCTTTTTGTATGCCTTTAGGGAAAGGGAAAAGATAATGGACATAATAGAAGGAAACGCTGGCTATAGGCTAACGAGCGCCTTTTTGAGAATAGGAGGGGTGCATTATGACCTGGCGGAAGGCACTTTGGATGTGGTGAAAGCTTTCATAAAGGACTTTCCAGAAAGATTAAAAGAATACCATCAACTGCTAACAAGAAACAGGATCTGGTTAAGAAGAACAAAGGACGTTGGAATCATCACAAGGGAAGATGTTTTTAACTACGGACTTACTGGTCCGGTAGCAAGAGGTTCTGGTGTGCCATACGATATTAGAAAGCTTGAGCCTTACGCTGCTTATGATGAGGTAGATTTTGACGTGCCTGTGGGAGAAGTGGGAGATGTGTATGACAGATACTTAGTGAGGATGGAGGAGATGGTCCAAAGCCTGAGGATAATAGAGCAGTGCGTTAGCAAGCTTGAAAAGCTTCCAAAGAGTGCGCCTTACATAAACAAAGAACACCCCGCAGTAATGGCTCCAAAGGAGGAAGTCTTTAAAGACTTAGAGGATATGGTAAAGAACTTCAGAATAGTGGTCCATGGGGAGAACGCACCGCCTGGAGAGGTTTATGCCAGTGGAGAAAATCCAAGGGGAGAGCTTGGCTTTTATATATACTCCACTGGAGGTTCCAAGCCTTATCGCCTAAGAATAAGGTCTGGAGCCCTTTACAACCTTTCCATCTTTCCAAAGCTTATAGAGGGAAGGACGATCGCAGACGCTATAGCTTTGCTTGGTAGTTTAGATCCAGTGGTGGGGGAAACAGACAGATGAGCGAAGTGCTTATAAACCTTTTGGTTACCCTGATAAAGGTTTTTGTAGTGTTGGGTGTATTTTTAGGAGTTGGCGCCTATCTTACGTGGTTTGAAAGAAAGCTGGCTGGACACATACAGGGAAGACTTGGTCCCAAGCTGGTGGGTCCCTTTGGATTGCTACAACCTTTGGCGGACGGTCTGAAGTTGCTCACCAAAGAGTCCGTCATACCCGACAGGGCAGACAAGGTAGTGTATTATTTGGCGGTTGTTTTAGCTCTGGCACCAGCTATTATGCTCTTTTCAGTTATTCCTTTTGGTCCAAGTTTTAGCTTGTTTGGTGTAGAAATAAAGCCCATTGTTGCAGATGTGAATATAGCAGTTCTTTTGGTCTTTGCCTTCGGTTCTTTGTTGGTTTATGGCACCATATTCTCTGGGTGGGCTTCTAATTCCAAGTATGCTTTTATAGGCTCCCTTAGGAAGGCAGCGGTGATCATAGGATACGAAGTGGTGTTGGGCTTTTCTGTGCTTGGGGTGATCCTTTTGGCTGGGACTATGAGCACCACAGGTATTGTGCAAGCTCAGATAGAAAGAGGTGTTTGGTTCATAGTTTATCAACCTGTAGCATTCATTCTTTACCTTTTTTGCATGCTTGCAGAGTCAGGGAGGGTTCCCTTTGACATCCAGGAAGCAGAGGCAGAATTAGTAACAGGTTATCACGTAGAGTATGGCGGTATGCGTTTTGGCGTGTTTCCTTTAGCTGAGTGGTATCTGAACGTGATGGCTCTGTCTGCCATTGCGGTAGTGCTCTTTTTGGGTGGCTGGTCCGGACCTAACATCTTTGGTCCCCTTTCCCCCTACCTTTGGTTTTTGATAAAGATGTTCGGTCTTGTGTTTTTTGTCCTTTGGCTTCATTGGACCCTCCCAAGATTTCAAGCAAAGGACATAACAGAAATAGGCTGGAAGATCATGCTTCCCCTTGCGATCCTAAACGTTGTGATAACCGCCTTTGTGTATTATTTCATTTAAAAGAAATCAAAACTGTTGGAAAGATTTTGAGAAATAAGACCTTTTTTTATTAGTTCAGCTTCTTCAAATTTTATGATGCTTTCTGGCATCAGTCCCAGTGGGCACACCATAGAACAGTTTTTGCAATGAGTGCAAAGTTGAAGGTGCCCATCTTTTACACGCAAGAGGCTATCCTCTCTTTTTGAATGTCTCGGATCCTGCGTTAGTTTGTAAATTCTCAAAAAACTCATAGGACCGCCAAAGTCTTGGTTGGTTAGAAAGACCGGACAACTCGCATCGCACAGACCACAGGCTATACACTCAAAGCTTTTATCTACCATAGGGTTTGTTTTGAATGTCTGAAGATTACTACCAAGAGGCTCATACCAAACCCTTAGCTTTTTGAGTCGTTCCATCAACACTGAATGATCCACCACTAAGTCTTTTATGATGGGTAAATTGTCAAGAGGTTCAATAGTTATGGGATGCTCTAACTCCCCTACTTTGGTTTTGCATGCAAGCACTGGTTTTGAATTAACCTTAACCCCGCACGTTCCACATATTCCAGCCCTGCACATACTCCTAAAAGAAAGCGTAGGATCGTAGTTCTCTTTAAGGGTATATAGGATGTCTAATACTGTGTGGTTTGGCTCAAGGGCAACATCAAACTCTTTAAATAAACTTTCATGATTTCGGTATAGCTTTACACGTATCAACATGAGTTTTTAAATTAATCCGTGGTTATAATTTTGATATGCTAAAAATACCAAAGCATTTAGCTATAATTATGGATGGAAATGGGAGGTGGGCGCAGGAGAAGGGATTGCCAAGGATAGCGGGGCACTACGAAGGGACTAAAAGGGCAGAAGAGATAGTGTATGCATGCCAGGATTTAGGGATAAAATTCTTAACTTTATACACATTTTCAACGGAAAATTGGAAAAGGCCCGCAGAGGAGGTCAAAGCCCTTTTTGAGCTTTTTGAAAACTATCTCGGTAAAAAGATAACTGAGTTAAAAGAGAGGAACATAAAACTAAGGTTTATCGGAAGAAAAGACAGAATTCCAAAGACCACTTTAAAGATCATGGAAGAGGCAGAAGAGCAAACAAAAGACTGCAGTTCTTTTACGGTGATTTTGGCCGTAGATTACGGAGGAAGGGACGAAATAATAAGGGCCGTGAATAAAATTCTTAGCTCTGGGATAAAGAGCATAACAGAAGAGGAGTTTTCCAAGTTTTTAGACCTTGCAGGCATACCAGACCCAGACCTTCTTATAAGAACTGCTGGAGAAGAGAGAATATCCAACTTTCTACTCTGGCACATAGCTTATACGGAATTTTACTTCTCTCCCGTTTATTGGCCAGATTTTACAAAGGAAGAGCTACTAAAAGCTCTGGAAGATTTTTCCTACAGAAAGAGGAAATTTGGTGCAGTTCTATAAAGGAAGAGAAGCGATAGGAATACTTATAGGAGCCTTAACCTTACTTTCTGCATTCCTTCCGGACCTATTGTTTTTATTTGTGCTTTCTCTTTTGTCTTTTGGTATTGGAAGAGAGCTAAGTAAAGTCTTAAGCGTTTTGGAAGTTTCATATTTCGCTCCCTTAGTTCTTCTGCTTAGCTCTTATAGGCTTGAGCTTGGCATATTTGCGGTTTTAGCCTTTGGTTTTCTGATAGCTTACCTTAGCTGGTCCTTAGATAGTTTGCTAAAAAGCGTGCTTATACTGACTTACGCTGGGCTGTTGCCTTCCTTTTTACTTTTGGTAAAATCCCAAAGCGAATGGGAGTTTCTAAAGCTTGTTTTTTTGCATATACGGTAGATACCGCTTCTTACTACGCAGGCAAGCTTTTTGGAAAAAGGGCTTTGGCTCCAAGGCTTTCTCCTAAAAAAACCTGGGAAGGCCTTGTAGGAGGCACTTTGGCAGGAGTGTTATTTTTCTTAATAATCAACAAACCTGTCCTCCTTGCTATTCCATTTGTCTTAGTAGCTCTACTTGGAGACCTTTTTAAGAGTTTCATAAAAAGGCAGGTTGGTATAAAAGACTTTTCCCAATTGCTAGGAGAACACGGTGGTTTAACAGATAGGTTTGATTCGGTGTTGTTTATTGGTATTTTTTGGACGATTTTTTTAATATAAAAATAAAAGGGGGTTAAAGCGTGAAAAAAACACTCTTACTAATTTTGTGTTTTCTGATATACGTTGGACACTCCCTTACTTTAAGGGAGATGAAGTTTGAAAACACAAAACTTGAAACTGTTATTAAAGCTTTATCTCAGGTTTCTGGGCTCAACGTCTTGTTTGACCCAAACATATCTGCAGATTTGCAAAGACCCGTAAGTATAACCATTTACAAACCTATGCCCGTGGGCGAAGCACTTAATCTAATTCTCAAGGAATACGGTTTAATAGCTGTGCCCGTGGATACTAAGGTCTATAAGATCACGAAAGCAGGAGAGATTAGTTTTGACGTTGGTGCTGTGGGAGAAGACCAGATAAGAAAGATCGTGGACTTTTTAAAGGCAAGAGTTAGCCCCTCTGCGGAAATAGTCATAGATAGGACCCTTGGAACTATATACATAAGGGACGAGGAGGCAAGGATAAAAAGGTTAGAACCTGCCTTGAAGGACTTTCAGAAGATCGCAGAGAGGATTGCTCCAGAACAGGAGAAGATAACGAGAGTTTTTTACCTAAAAAATATAAGCGTAGATGAAGCGCACAGGCTGATTGCTCCAAAAACGAGAAAGGAAACCGTTATAACCAAGGTGCCGACCTTTAACGCTTTAGTAATAACAGATTCGCCGTCCCAGATAGAGCTTTACGCACAGATCTTAAAGAATTTCCTCACAGACCAACCAAGAGAAAGAAGACCCATAACTAAAATACTTTATCTGAAATACATATCCCCAGAGGAATTTATAAGGATGATAGAGCCCCTAAGGTCAGAAGCTGGAGTTATACTAAGTGGAGGTGGTTTCAAGGCGGAGGCGCAAGCTCAAGCTACTCAGCAAGCACAAGTTCAGCCTACACCAGTCCCAATCCTCAAAGAGTTCAACGCAGTTATGCTAACTGACTACCCCGAAGTTATAGAAAACATCATGGACAGATTCAGAGATTACATAAGCGAAGTTCCGGTAAAGGTAAGGATAGAAGCAAGAATAGTTGAGGTTAGAGAGGAAGCGCTCAGAGAATTAGGAATAAACTGGAATGCCCTTTTTTCTAACACACGCGTTCCTGAAGCTTGGTCTGGTGGTGTTGGATCGGGTATTGGTTTAGGTCCCACCCCCCTTGGGTTCCAGACCCCGGGCTATCACTCACGCCTGGTGGAATAGCTCTATTTACCTATCAAAAGGGTGTTCTGAATGCTCTCAACCTTAGGATGTCTGCCTTGGAGAGGGTGGCAGCCATCAAAAGCATCGCTAAGCCTTCAGTTATAACCATAAACGGTCAGAAGGCAACTATAAAACAAGGTGTTCAGGTGCCTTTTCAGACTGCATCAGTGGGTGCTGGTGGAACCGCTGTTCCAAACATACAATTTAAAGATGTGGTGCTTCAGCTTGATGTAACGCCCATAGTTTCACCAGATGATAGGATCCTGATGGAGATAGAGTTAAAGAGAGATACTTTGGGAATTCAAACACCTCAGGGACCAGCAATAAATACAAAGGATATTAAGACCAAAATAATAGTGGAAGATGGCCAGACTGTGGTCATAGGCGGTATAATAGACGAGCAGAGCAATGTTACCAACGAGGGCATACCCGGTTTAGTTAGGGTTCCCCTTTTTAAGTATCTCTTTGGGCAAGAAAGATTGCAAAAACAAAACAGCGAACTGCTTATATTCATAACCCCACTGCTTGTTAGACAATGATTACATTAAGTAGCATAAGTTCCCGTAAACCTAAGAGCAAAAGTAGTATTTCTCTACTTCAAAGGGCTTTCTTTAAGATATTCTGCTTAAAAACCCGGGAGTATGTTATAATTCTCTATAAATTCTGAGGGCTTTTGAATAGCCCTTGTCAAATTGGCAAGTGAATAGGGATAGTCTTTCCTTTTGTTTTTCTCAATTTGAGATAAGCTAAGACTTTGTTTCTCAAGCTTCTGAGAGATGCCAGTCATCACAAAAACATAAAGTCATAATTATGTAATTGCACAAAGTCATAATTATGCACGATTGCTTAAAGCATTGGGAGACAAGGACTTAAATTTGACAATAACACACTCAACTTTGCACAACCTCGCATTTTCGGAAAATAACCTTCATTTGCGAGGGGTACCCCCTTGACAAAATTATTGATTTGTCTTATTTTAATTAAGGTGGTCAGTTGGGGTTCCTAATCTACCGTGTGGAGTTGAAAGGCTTAAATCCTTCTGTGTTAGTCTGACTAAAAGAGCTGGTTCCTAATCTACCGTGTGGAGTTGAAAGTACGTATTGTGGGCATATTAGCTTATACTTACCTATTGTTCCTAATCTACCGTGTGGAGTTGAAAGGTTGAAACAGAGCAAATAGCATAAGCAGATTGCTTGTCGGTTCCTAATCTACCGTGTGGAGTTGAAAGTTCACGACTACTATACTATCTCTTGGTCTTGAGAGAGTTCCTAATCTACCGTGTGGAGTTGAAAGGTTGTTAGCTTATGAAGCATCTGGTATATGCTCAAAAGTTCCTAATCTACCGTGTGGAGTTTAAAGTTAAATCTGACAAAATACGTATGAAAGTTTAACTTTATCTTTATGATTACCTTTGAACTTGCAAAGGAAGAGAGCTTAAACAATAAGCAGATAAAGGAGCTTCAAGAGGAAATCAGAGCTTTGGCAAAGCAGAAAAATGCAGTGATACTCTCCCACTACTACCAAAGGCCTGAGGTGCAAGACATAGCGGACTTTGTGGGAGACTCTTTGGAGCTTTCAAGGAAGGCAAGCCAGACAGATGCAGATATTATTCTCTTTTGCGGTGTTAGGTTTATGTGCGAAACTGCCAAAATCCTAAACCCTACCAAAAAAGTGCTACATCCCAATCCCGAGTCTGGCTGTCCTATGGCGGATATGATAACCGCAAAGCAGGTGCTGAAGTTAAAAGAGGAACACCCGGATGCAGAAGTGGTCGCTTATGTAAATACTACCGCAGAGGTCAAGGCGGTTTCTGATGTGTGCGTTACATCAGCCAATGCAGTAAAGGTGGTAAAAAAATTGGAAAGTAAAAAGATCATCTTTATACCAGACCAAGCCCTTGGTAATTGGGTGAAAAAACACGTGCCAGAAAAGGAATTTGTAATCTGGCAAGGCTTTTGCCCTCCTCACTTTGAATTTACCGCAAGGGAGCTACAAAAGCTAAAGGAAAAATATCCAGATGCAAAAGTAGCAGTCCATCCAGAGTGCCATCCAAAAATCATTGAAATGGCAGACTTTGTAGGCTCAACTTCCCAGATAATAAACTACGCCACCACCTGTGACGCAGACAGGGTTATAGTCATCACAGAAGTGGGGCTAAAACACACCCTTATGAAGAAAAATCCAAACAAAGAATACATATTCCCAGAATCTATGAACTACTGCGGAACGGTTTATTGTTGCACCATGAAAGCTATAACCTTACCCCTTGTCTATAAAACCCTAAGGGAAGAGATAAACGAAGTGATCCTTCCAGAAGACATCATAGAGAAAGCAAGAAGACCTTTAGAAAGAATGCTTGAACTGAGCTAAGGGAGAAAAGAGTGGGAGTTTGTCTTTTCTTCTTGACTTAATTGAGATTGAATTTTAAAATTAATAACAATATTTATTCTGGAGGTTGGCGGAATGAAGCTAAGAGTCTTTTTGCTGTCTTCTTTACTACTGTTTAGCTCTGCCCATGCGGGAAAGAAGATCCTCCTCTTTGAGGACGCAGAAACCTTAGGAAAGGGTGGGTTTCAAAGCGAGCATTACCTATCAAGACAAGAGCCAAGAACCACCGCATATACCTTTACCCTAAGCTATGGACTATTGGAGAAAGTAGATGTGGGATTGAACTTACCTTTTGAGTACTCAAATAAGTTAGAATCTTCCAACATCTCTTTGGACCTTAAGTGGAATTTTTTTGAAAAAGGAGAAACAAAAGGAGCCTTTAAGTTCTCTTCCGAATTGCCAACCAAAGAAGGAGCTGTAAAATACGGTCCTACCTTAGCTTTGCAGACTTCCTTTGAAAGACTCTCCTTTTATGCAGTCAGTTCTTATGAGCTAAAAGAAAAGGTTTTCTTTCAAAGCGCTTCGGTGGAATGGACTGTGGTAGAAAATCTTAGCCTTGTTGCCACGGGTTTTTACCTTTCGGAAGACTCTCAGACGGGTTTGGTGGGTGGTCTTAGCTTTTCTGGAAAAAACTGGGAGTTTGCTTTGGGAGTGCAGAAGATCCTCAAAGACAAAGAAAAACCTTCGGTGGTAGCTGGTTTTACGGTTAGGTTTAGATAAAATTAAAAAATGAGATTAATTTTTAATATTAATTAGGAGGTGAAAAATGTTAGAAAAGGTGGAAGTGGGTAAAAAAGTTAAGGTCTTAGAACTTGAGGGTAACGATGAGAGTATTAAAAAACTTGAGGCTATGGGCATAAGGGAGGGGAAGGTCTTAGAGGTTGTTCAAAAGCTTGGAAGGAGTATTGTGGTTAAGCTTGACCACTCCAAGGTAGCCATAAGTAAAAGCTTAGCAAAGAGAATAAAGGTTCAATGAAGAGAATAAGCGTAGCCCTTGTGGGTAATCCTAACGTAGGTAAGACAAGTCTTTTAAACCACATTGCTGGCACCACCTTAAAGATAGGAAATTGGGCTGGGACTACTGTTGAAAAGAAGGAAGGAAAGGCATACTACGGAGATTATGAAATACACCTTGTAGATTTGCCAGGGATTTATACTTTGGAGCCCTTTTCCGAAGCGGAGCAGTTGGCAAGAGACTTCATTCTAAATCAAAAACCGGACGTGGTGGTGAACGTAATAGAAACCCCCAACATGGAAAGGGACCTTTTTCTAACCTTGGAACTTTTGGAAATGGAGATTCCCATGGTCATAGCCTTAAACATGTGGGACGAAGCAAAAAAGCTTGGGATAGAGGTAGATACATCCAAGATGGAAGAGCTTTTGGGAGTTAGGATAGTAAAAACCAATGGTAGGACTGGGGAGGGTAAGGACGAACTTCTTAGAAGGATCGTGGAAACCTATGAAAGCAAAATCAAACCAATTGAAGTTAAGTATTCACCAGACTTGGAAAAACTTCTCTTAAGCGTGCAAGGAAAGACAAAATCCGAAAGGATAAGAAAAGCGCTAATCTCTTACGGCGAAGAGTTTGAAAGACTTCTAAAAAACGAAAGGTTTGCATTTATTCACGGTTTGTATTACCACACGGTAAAAAAGACAAAGCATAACGTTTTTGAGCTCACAGATAGTTTGGATAAAGTGCTTCTTCATCCAGTGCTTGGTGTTTTGATCTTTCTTTTTATTATGTTTATGACCTTTAAAATCGCTTTTGATTTTTCTGCTCCATGGATGGACTGGTTGGACGGTTTGATGAACGGTTTCTTTTCTCCATTAATTAAACATCTTCTTGGTGAATCTATCCTTTCAAGGTTTTTGTCTGAGGCTGTGGTTGGTGGGGTGGGCTTTGTTCTAACCTTTTTACCCCTGATTGCCAGCATTATCTTTATACTTTCCCTGCTTGAGTTTTCTGGGTATCTTCCAAGAGTTGCCTTTTTGATGGACAGCTTTATGCACCGCCTTGGCTTGCACGGCGCAAGCTTTATACCCCTTCTTTTAGGTTTTGGTTGCAACGTGCCTGCCATCATTGCTACAAGGGCTTTGGAAAGTAAAAGGGACAAACTTTTGGTCATGGCTATGATACCTTTTGTGAGCTGTCCCGCAAGACTCGTGGTCTTCTCCTTCTTTGCCACGCTGTTTTTCCCAAACCCAGCCTTTGTTATCTTCTTCCTTTACGTCCTTGGTTTGGTTTTTGCCTTTTTAACTTCCTTTGTTCTTCAGAAGGTCATTTATAAAAATCCACTCAGACATATGATACTTGAACTCCCGCCTTACAGACTACCTGTTTTTAAACTGGTTTTTAGAATAACCTGGGCTCACGTAAAGCAGTTTATATACAGGGCAGGAACGCTTATATTTGGAGTCTCTGTGGTCCTTTGGGTTCTACTAAACTTGCCTCCGGGAGTTAGCAATCCAAAGGACAGCTTTGCAGGTTATGTGGGAAGAGTCTTAGTGCCAGTGTTTAAACCTATGGGCTTGGAGGATTGGCAGATTACCACATCTTTAATACCAGCCTTCTTGGCAAGGGAGATAGTTTTAAGTTCTATGGCAACCATCTATGCGGTGGAGCAGAAGGAGGAAAGGAAAGAGTTTGAAATAAAACAAGCCCTGATTGAACAGACAATGGCTTTTGGAAAAGCCTTCAAGGATTCTCTTTTTAACACTATCAGCCCATTACCAAAAGCCTTTGAGTTAGAGGAAGAGCATTCTGCCTTAAGGGAAACGGTAAAAAACTCCTTAAGCCCAGCTCAGGCCTTTTCCTTTATGCTGTTTATCCTTCTTTACACCTCTTGCCTTGGCACAGTAGCTGTGCTTCAGAAAGAAGCTGGCACAAAGTTTGCTATTGCATTTTTAGCCTACAGCTTTGTGTTAGCTTGGTTGGTTGGTGTGATCGCTTATAAGTTATGGAACTTGTTTTAATCTCGTTTTTGGCTTTACCTTTGCTTTTCCTTTGGTTTAGAAGAAACAAAAAGAAAAAAGGTTGTTGTCAGTAAGCTTAGGTGCCAAGTTCCCAAGATGAAAGGTAATTTATCTGCTCTTGGGTTAGTTGGTCTATTTCCACACCCATGCTTTTGAGCTTTAGATGTGCCACCATTCTGTCTATCTCATCAGGAACTTTATAGACTTTCTTTTCTAAATGCTGATGATTTTTTGCTATGTATTCTGCGGAAAGGGCTTGATTGGCAAAGGACATGTCCATAACAGATGCGGGATGTCCCTCTGCAGAAGCAAGATTTACAAGCCTTCCTTGAGCCAAAAGGTAGATCCTCCTTCCGTCCCGTAGGGTGTATTCTTCCACAAACCTTCTGACTTCCCTTTTAGAAACCGAAAGTTCTTCTAAAGCTTTTTTGTCTATTTCCACGTCAAAGTGTCCTGCGTTGGATACGATGGCACCGTCTTTCATAACTTCAAAGTGCTCCTTTCTTATAACAGAGGTGTTTCCTGTAACGGTAACGAAAAAGTCCCCAAGCTTTGCAGCTTCAAGCATCGGCATTACCAAAAAGCCGTCCATCTTTGCCTCAAGGGCTTTTATAGGATCCACCTCTGTTACGATTACTGTTGCTCCCATTCCCCTTGCCCTTTGGGCTACACCTTTTCCACACCATCCGTATCCTGCCACCACAAAATAGGAGCCCGCCAACAATCTGTTGGTAGCCCTAAGTATGCCGTCTATGGTAGATTGACCAGTGCCGTATCTGTTATCAAACATATGCTTTGTGTATGCGTCATTTACCGCTATGATGGGGAAGTTTAGAACTCCCTTCTGTGCCATAGCCCTAAGCCTTATAACCCCTGTGGTGGTCTCTTCCATACCACCCAAAACCTTCTTTGAAAGCTCTGGATACTCTTTGTGCAAGGTGGATATAAGGTCTGCCCCATCGTCTATGACAATATCTGGACCCTTTTCTATAACAGCCCTTAGGTGTGAGTAATAGGTTTCTGTGTCTTCTCCTTTTATAGCAAAAACTGGAATTTGATAATACTTAACCAATGCTGCAGCTACATCATCTTGAGTGGAAAGTGGATTGGACGCAGTTAAGAAAACCTCTGCCCCGCCTTCTTTTAAGGTAAGCATGAGGTTTGCAGTTTCTGTGGTTACGTGCAAGCAAGCGGAGATTTTAAGCCCCCTTAGAGGCTTGTCTTTTGAAAACCTTTCCCTTATGCTTCTCAAAACGGGCATATCCCTTTCTGCCCACTCTATACGGTTTTTCCCTTCCTCCGCCAAGCTCAGGTCTTTTACGTGATACTCCATAGCCTCAATAGTTTAACATATTTTTATGAGACGAAAGGCTGTCCTTATACTTAACTTTGGTTCCCAATATGTGCAACTTATTGCCAGAAGGGTCAGAGAGCTGGGAATTTACAGTCAAATAGTGCCTTTCTATCTAAGCTTAGAAAAGATTATGGAAAATGAGCCTTACGCTTTGATACTCTCTGGTGGTCCCGCAAGTGTCTATACGCAAGGCGCACCCTTGCCAGACGAGAGGATCTACACCTTAGGTATTCCCATTCTTGGTATATGCTACGGACTTCAGGCTATAACTCATCAGCTTGGTGGAACCGTAGAAAGAGCCCAAAAACAAGAGTATGGAAGAGCAAGGCTTGAGGTTTTAAAAGAGGATCCGCTTTTTGAAGGTCTTCCTAAGAATTTTGACGTTTGGATGAGTCACGCAGATAAGGTTTCTAAGCTTCCTCGGGACTTTGAGATTCTCGCAAAGTCAGAAAATTCACCCTATGCGGTGATAAAACATAAGCTTAAACCCATATATGGAGTTCAGTTCCATCCAGAAGTCTCCCACACGCAGTATGGAAAGGAGATCTTGGCTAACTTTCTATTCAAGGTCGCAAAAGCGGAGAAAAATTGGAAGATGGAAAACTTTTTGGAAGAGAAGGTCAAAGAAGTAAGGGAACAGGTGGGAAATAAAAAGGTCATATGCGCTCTTTCTGGCGGTGTAGATTCTACTGTCGCTTTTGTGCTAACCTACAGGGCTGTAGGTAATAATCTTTTGGGTGTTTTTGTAGATCATGGGCTTTTGAGAAAGGGAGAAGCACAGGAGGTGGAAAAACACTTTAAGCAGATGGGCCTTCCCTTTAAAAGGGTAAATGCAAGCAAGTTGTTTTTGGAAAGGCTAAAGGGTGTGGAAGACCCAGAGGAAAAGAGAAGGATCGTAGGACACACCTTTGTGGAGGTATTTGAAAAGGAAGCTAAAGAATTTGGCGCTCAGGTTTTACTTCAAGGCACACTTTATCCGGATGTGGTAGAAAGTGCAGGTATAGAAGGGGCACAGGTTATAAAGACTCACCATAATGTGGGTGGATTGCCAGAAAGGATGGCATTAGAACTTCTTGAACCGCTAAGGGAACTTTTCAAAGACGAGGTCAGAGAATTAGGAAAGCTTTTGGGAGTGCCAAAGGAGATCCTTGAAAGGCATCCCTTCCCCGGCCCAGGACTTGCAATAAGAATACTGGGAGAAGTGAAAGAAGAGGACCTTGAGATCCTAAGAGAAGCGGACGCAATCTTTATAGAAGAGCTGAAAAAGGCAGGCTTATACAACAAAGTTTGGCAAGCCTTTGCGGTTTTACTTCCAGTAAAGAGCGTAGGAGTTATGGGAGATGTAAGGACTTACGAAAGGGTTGTTGGTTTGAGAGCGGTAGATAGCACAGATGGGATGACCGCGGACTGGTCCAAATTGCCCTATGACTTTTTAGACCGTGTAATGCGCAGGATAATCAACGAGGTTAAGGGAATAAACAGAGTAGTTTATGACATCTCTTCAAAACCACCAGCTACCATAGAATGGGAATAAGCTTAGAGTTTAGAAGAAAATTATTCCACATATTAGGTGGCTTGCTCTGGCTTGTTCCACTTTTCTACCTTCAAAAGGGCTTGCTTTTGATTTTTTCCCTTTTTATCCTTGCCTTAAACCTCGTCTTTGTCTTAAGACTTGCGGAAGACAAAATTAAACCTATTTACAAGCTTATTTATCTTTTTGAGAGGGAAAAAAACCTTGAAAGACCAACAATCCAAGGCCTTTGGTTTAACTTGGGAGTTTTCTTAAGCTTTTTGCTTTTTACAAAAGAGTGCGCTACAGTTGGTATAGTTCTGACTGCGGTAGGAGACGGCTTTGCGGGACTGATAGGTTATCACTTTGGAAGGATAAGGATAGGGCAGAAAAGCTTGGAAGGATTTTTTGCTTTCTTTGTCTCTTCAAGCCTTGCTCTTTGGCCCTTTGTTGGAGCTTTTGCTTTACTTATAGCTTTCGTGGGTGCAGTGGTGGAGATTTTACCAAAGAATATAGACGATAACTTTTTACTTCCCTTAGTAGGAAGCGCTTTGGCATGTATAATTTAAGAAAGGTTCCTTATAAAGAAACAACAGCGTGGAAAATGAGCTTAGTTAAAGTAAAATTCTGCGGTATTACAAGGGAAGAGGACCTAAGAAAAGCCGTGGAACTTGGCGTTGATTATGTGGGCTTTATCATGTATCCAAAGAGTCCCCGCTGGGTAGGTTGGGAAAAACTGAAGCATCTTTTAAGTCTTTCGGAGGGAGTTAAAAAAGTTGTAGTTTTTGTAAATCCATCTTACCAAGAAGTGGAACAAGCCTTAAGCATGGGTGCGGATTTTGTTCAACTTCACGGAGAGGAAAGTTTTGAATTTGCTAAGGCTATAGGCTTAGATAAGGTTATAAAAGCCCTTAGAGTTAAGGACAGCATTTTTGTAGATGACGTTTGGAAAAAAGCGCATGCCATACTTTTGGATACTTACTCAGAAAAGGCTTACGGTGGCACCGGAGAGAGCTTTGATTGGAAAATAGCCAAGTCTGTGGTGGATGCTGGCTTTAGAGTTTTTTTGTCTGGTGGGCTAAACCCGGAGAACGTATCCTATGCCATAAGGCTTGTGAAACCTTATGCGGTGGATGTGTCCTCTGGAATAGAGTCCTCTCCAGGCATAAAAGATCAAAGAAAGATGGAGGCATTTATCCATGCAGTTAAAAACGCACTTAAAGATTGATCAAAATCTAAGCGGTAAGCCGGTGGAACTAAAAGAAGGTTATGCAGTGGTAGTCCTTGAAACAAAGGAAAATATGGTAGCAGATGAGAAAGGACTCATACATGGTGGTTTCATCTTTAGCCTTGCAGATTACTGCGCTATGCTGGCTGTAAATGAGCCTACAGTTGTGTTAGCATCCGCAAAGGTGGATTTCAGAAAACCTGTAGTTTTAGGAGATGTGCTCAAGGCTGAAGGAAGGGTTGTAAAATCAGAAGGAAAAAAGAGGTGGGTTGAAGTAAAAGTCTTCAGAAACCTGGACTTAGTCTTTGAAGGAGAATTCCTATGCGTTATTCCAGAAAAACACGTGCTGAGCTTGAACCAATAAAGAGTTTTTAAGAGCTTTTTACTGGAGCGCACGCTTACATGCATTCCTTCATCTTTATCTTTTAAGCAGTTGGTCTCCGAGCAGATTAAAGGCGAACACCACCATAAACAGGGCAACACCCGGAGTTAATATCCAAGGATAGGCACTTATCAATGGAATGTTTCTGGCTTCCGATAGCATATTCCCCCAACTTGGCACCGGCTCCTGAACACCTAAGCCCAAAAGGCTCAAAGCAGATTCCCCAAGTATAAACCCTGGAAAGGAGAGGGTGGCGGAGACGATAAGATAGTAGTATGTGTTGGGGAGGATGTGTTTAAAAAGTATGCGAAAGGTTCCTGCCCCATAAGTCTTTGCCGCATATACAAAGTCTTTTTCTCTGAGTGAAAGCACCATACCCCTTATAACCCTTGCCAGTCCTGCCCACCCCACAAAGGAAAGAATAAACACTATAGCCAAGAAAAGCTCAAAACTGCCCATGTTTAAAGGAAACACAGACCTAAGGGAAAGCATCAGATAAAAGGTGGGGATGGACAGAAGAACCTCCACAAGTCTCATGATAGTAGTATCCACTTTTCCACCCAAAAAGCCAGACACACCGCCTATAACAGAGCCAAGGATAAAGGTAGTCAAAACACCCACAAAACCTATGAGCATAGAAACGCGCGCACCATACACCAATCTTGAAAACACATCCCTTCCCAGCTTGTCCGTGCCAAAAATGTAAAGCCTGCAAGGTTCCTCCACAGAAAACAGCTTAAAACCGTAAGGAGTCTTATCAAAAATTCTGACCTTGCAGGTTAACTCGGTTTTCTCGTATATTTTAAAGAGTGGGTCTTTTAGCTCATACTTGTGGACAAAGGGGAAAGTAATTCTTCCGTCTTTGAAAAAGTGAATACGCGTAGGAGGATGATAAGGTGCCTGTCTATTCTGAAGATCGTAAGGATAGGGAGCGACAAAGTCTGCAAAGAGGGCTAAAAAAACAAAGATAGCAATTACAGTATATGCGAACTTTAAGCTCACAGCTTATATTTTAAACTCAATGCTAAAGTTTTTAAGAGAGCCAATCCTGCTGGCATTTTTGATCGTATCTTACAACTTCGCACTTATTCAAATATCGGACATGTTCAACCTTAAGCTATATCCTGTGTCCCTTTCAGAAAAGTTACACCTGTTGTTTTTCCTATCCGCTCTCTACACTGCGTGGCTCTTTGGTGAAAGACTAAGAACTGTAGCATGGATAGGAGCCATATTTGTCTTAAACGTTTTTATTCAGGCAATCTTAGACAAAGATCCAAACTTAATAATTCAAAAGATGCCCGCCTTTTTAATAACGCTGATTGTTATAAAACTCTTTGAATCTCCAGCAGAAAAACGCCTTAGGCTACTTCAGGAAAGCAGGCAAAAACTGGAAGAGGAACTTACAAAAAACCAGCATGAGCTTATGGAAGCTTTAAGGACTAAGCGATTGTACGAGGAAATCCTAACAAAGCTCAGTAAAGAGAAGGAAGATTTAGAAAGGAAGATAGAAAAGTTAGCAGAGCAAGAAAAGGAAAGGCAACAGCTTTTGAAGGAAAAAGAAGAGATAGTTAAAAAACTAAACTCATATGCGCAAACTTTAAAAGTTTTTGAGGAAAAAGTAGAACGGCTTACTCAGGCAAACAGAAAACTTTTTGAGCTTATAGAGATTCAGGAAAAAAGCCTGCCATACCAGAAAACAAAGAGTTATCAAAGCTAAGAAGCGAAAGGAAAAAGCTCATAAAAGAGATCCTTGACATGGAGCAGGCGTTGGACGATCTCCTAAGGGAGAATGCTAAGCTAAAGGAAGAAAAAGATCGTGCGAAAGAAGAATTAGAGAATGCTCTAAGAAAGCTTCAGCTCCTTGAATTAGAGCTGGAGCAATACAAAAAGTCCCAAAATAGCAAAACAGAGATATACAAAGAGATTTTTGGTGTGGTTCTTGATAACATAACCTGGGAAGAGAAAGCCCTTGAGGAGTTTATTCGCTTAGATGCGGATAGGAAAAAAGAATTTTTAAAGGAACTTCTGCTGTTAAACATGAAAGACTTGGGCGAATCCTTTGAAAACATCAAGGATGCTAAGAATGTATTTAAGTTAAAGCCAAGGGGAGGTAGAATATACTTTACCTACGGAAAAGAAAAGCGCTGGCATATAATTGGTTTGCTTGATGCGGAGGATGACAAACACAAAAGTAGATTTGTAGAGGTGTTAAAAGAATGGAAAGGATAGCCATAACAGGAGCTACGGGTTTTTTGGGAAGGTATATAGTCAAAGAGTTATTAAGCAAAGGATTTAAAGTTTATGCTTTGGTAAGAAACGCAGGAAAGTTAAAAAGTTTCTTTTCCGATAAAGTGGTTGGTGTGGAGGTAGATTTTTATAAAAAGGACAGCATAAAAAAGGCCCTTGAGGAGATAAAGCCCAACGTACTCATACACCTTATAGGTATTCTCGCAGAGGACAGGCGCAAAAACGTAACTTTTTACAACACACATTACTTGATTTCAAAAAACTTATACGAAGTTTGTAAAGATCAGGGAATAAACAGAGTTATTCATATGAGTGCCCTTGGGACGCACAAAGACGCACCTTCTGAGTATCACAAAACCAAGTATATGGCTGAAGAGTTTTTAAGGTCTTCTGGACTTAAATACACCATCTTCAGACCTTCCATAATTTTAGGTCCAGAACAAAGGCTTTTTTTTGATATGTGGAAGATCACCAAGTTTTTACCGGTGGTTGCCCTTCCAGGTGGTGGCAGTTACCTTTTTCAACCTGTGGATGTAAGGGATGTAGCCTGCGCCTTTGTGAATAGTTTGGAAAAAGAAGAGTCTGTGGGTAAGGTGTATGAACTCTGTGGAAAAGAAAGAGTTAGCTTTAAAGCGCTTTTGGAGGACATATTCTCTTACTGGAACAGGAAAGTTTTACTAATTCCTATGCCAAAGGTAGTTATGTATTTTGCTGGGAAGGTAGTAGAAAATCTTTTGAGCCCACCGCCCTTTAGTTCAGACCAAATGCTTATGATGTGGAGAGACAATGTATGTGGATTAGACAAAGATGTGGAAACAGAAGGAGTAAAAAAAATCTGTGGTAGAGAACCTATACCATACAGAGAAAGCCTAAGCTGGAGTTTAGAAAATTTTAGGTATAATTTATAGACCATCTGACAGTAGGAGGTGATCGCTATGAAAACCTTGGCTTATGGCTTTCCCAAGTTGGGGGAAAGAAGGGAATTTAAGTCTTTGCTTGAGAACTTTTGGAAAAATAAGATAGATGAATCGGAGTTTGTTGAAGGCATGAACGCTCTGCGTGATTGGATGGTCTCAAACTACAAGGAACACGTAGATGTTATACCTTCCAACGAGCTATCTTACTATGATTTTGTGCTTGACACTGCAGTAATGATAGGAGCTATACCTTCCCGCTTTGGTGAGTATGAAGGACTCAAAACCTACTTTGAAATGGCAAGGGGCAAACAGGCGCTGGAAATGACTAAATACTTTAACACAAACTATCACTACCTTGTGCCAGAGCTTGAGGGAACAAACTTTAAACTCCTAAAAAATTATCCCCTTGAAGAATACAGGTATTTCAAAGAAAAGGGTATAGAAACAGTCCCAAAAATCCTTTCTCCCTTCACATTCCTAAAGCTTTCAAAGGCTATAAGAAAGGTGGAAGGTCAAGGGCTTCCATTCTTTGAGCTTTCCAAATTGGAAAACCAACAGGACTTTGAAGCTTATTTCAACGCAGTCTTTGGCGTTTATGAAGAAGTTCTGAAAAAACTCAAAGAAGAGGGAGTAAAGGAAATTCTTGTGGAAGACCCTGCTTTGTGTTTGGAGCTGGAGGACTACGAGTGGGACATAGTGGAAGAGATGTATTCTTGCATGTCTAAGTATGTGGATATTAATGTTCTCACATACTACGATAGTGTGTCTAACTACCAAAGATACATAAGCCTTCCTGTAAAAGCCCTTGGCTTTGATCTTGTTTCCAACAAAGAAAACTTAGAGAACATAAGGAAGTTTGGATTTCCTAAGGAAAAGGAGCTAATAGCTGGTGTGATAAACGGGAGGCAGGTTTGGAGAGCTTGCTTAGACGAAAAAATAAGGCTTGTGGAAGAGCTAAGTAGATACGCAAAGGATGTGATAATTGCTAACTCCTGCCCGCTATTTCATCTTCCGGTTAGTGTGGAGTTTGAAAACGAGATGGAGCAGGAGCTAAAAGAAAGGCTTGCTTTTGCAAAGGAAAAACTTTTTGAGCTAAAGGTTATAAAGCTTGCGGTAGAAGGAGATCAGCAGGCAAAGATGGAGGTAGAAAGAGTTAAGAATATCCTCTCTTCCAAGTTTGGAGAGGTGCAGGAGGTAAAAGAAAGGGTCAAAAAGCTAAGGGAGGAGGACTTTACAAGAAGTGTGCCCTATTCAGAAAGGATAAAGTTACAGCAAGAAATATTAAAGCTTCCTCTTTTACCTACGACTACCATTGGCTCTTTCCCACAAACGGAAGAGGTAAGAAAGAAAAGGACTGAGTATCGTAGCGGAAAGATAAGCTCTGCTGAATATGAGGAGTTCATCAAAAGGCAAATAGAACATGTGATAAAGGTTCAAGAGGAGATAGGTTTGGATGTGCTGGTTCATGGAGAGTTTGAAAGGACCGATATGGTGGAGTTTTTTGCAGAAAAGCTTGGAGGGGTTGCGACAACCAAGCACGGATGGGTTTTGTCTTACGGCTCAAGAGTCTATAGACCACCTATAATATACGGTGACGTTTACAGACCAGAACCCATGACCTTAAAGGAAATTACCTACGCCCAGTCTTTGACCCAAAAACCCGTAAAGGGCATGCTCACAGGACCGGTTACCATACTCAACTGGAGCTACTACAGAGAGGACATACCAAAGGAAGAGATAGCCTATCAGATAGCCTTAGCCCTATTGGATGAAGTAAGAGACTTAGAGAACGCAGGCATAAAAATAATTCAGATAGATGAACCTGCCTTTAGGGAAGGAGCGCCCCTTAAGAGAAGGGATTGGGACGACTACTTTAGATGGGCAGTAAGAGCCTTTAGGCTATGTTCCAACGCAAAGCCTCAGACACAGATACACACCCACATGTGCTATTCAGAGTTCAACGAAGTTATACACTACATACACCAAATGGATTTTGACGTTATATCCATAGAAGCATCGCGCAGTAAAGGAGAGATAATATCCGCCTTTGAAAACTTTAAGGATTGGGACAGACAGATAGGTATAGGAGTTTATGATATTCACTCTCCAGCTATTCCAGACAAGCAGAGTATAAGATTGGTTTTGGAAAGGGCTATGAAGGTATTACCCGTAGAGCTTTTATGGGTCAATCCGGACTGCGGACTAAAGACCAGAAGATGGGAAGAGGTAGTGCCTTCTCTCAAAAACATGGTGGAAGTCGCAGAAGAGCTGAGGAAGGAGCTGGTAAGCGTTCAGTAAAGATAAACAATTTCGTTCATCTGAAAGATCTTGCCTACCACTGCTGGGGATATTCTCTCTTCCAAGCTGTTTAATAGGTCGTCTTCTGATTTTTTTAGCTGGTAATTGGTAGTTATCAGCGTGCTAAGCTGATGGTTGTATCTGTATGTGATGATGAGGGAGATGGTCTCTATGCTCCAATCGGAGAGCCTTTCACTGCCTAAGTCATCCAACACAAGGACTGGCACGTTCATTAGGTACTTCAAAAGTTTGCTATACTTGTCTTCTTCGTGGCTCATGTAAAATCTGAGCTGAAATAGCATTTCCTTTGTATCAAAGAAAAGGCCCCTTACTCCTTTATTCCTGTATAGCGCCTTTAAAACTCCTACCATCAGGTGAGTTTTTCCCATCTGAGTGGGACCTACTAAGGTAATACCCTTTCCCTCCTCTTGGTTAAAGTTATAAACGAACATTTTGCACATTTCGTATGCTCTCTGCTGAGGAGCAGAAATAGGTTGGTAATTGTCAAGCTCTGCACTCCAAAACCTCTTTGGAATGTTTAGCTTGCTTTGAAAGTCTTCTTGCCGAAATCTACAAGCGCATATTTCCACTACCTTTCCTTTATCCACAAAGCCGGTGCCTTTGCAAACTGGACAGTTTTTGTCCGCCACAGTAGAATAATAATTTATTCTGGAGGGGTTATGCTTTTACTGATTTTAACTGTAATTTTCTTAAGTTCTTGCACGCCTACAGTAAGACAAAGCCTTATGCCAAAAAAGAACAATGTAGAAGTGGTGAAACAAGGTATTTTTGGTTTTTCTGAAGAAGAAGAAAGATTTATAGAGCAAGAAGCCAGAACCTTTAACATAAACATTCCAGACAGGCAGGAGATAATACGATTTGTGAATTATTTCTTAACCAACAAACAAGAGTTTGAAAGGATGATGCAGAGGGCCAATTATTACATACCAATCATAAAACCCATCATTAAAAAATACGGCCTCCCGGAAGAGCTTGCGCTTTTACCCGCAATAGAAAGTGGCTTTAATCCCTTTGCGGTTTCACGTGCAGGTGCAGCCGGTCTGTGGCAGTTTATCCCTTCCACTGGAAGAAGGTATGGCCTTAGGATAGATCAAGATGTGGATGAAAGGTTTGATATTATCAAATCCACAGAAGCCGCTGCACTTTACTTGAAGGACCTGTATGAGATGTTTAAAAGTTGGGAGCTGGCCCTTGCAGCGTATAACTGTGGGGAAAATTGCATAAAAAGAAGAACGGGAGGAGCGGACTTTTGGCTAACCCAAAACTTACTACCAATAGAAACCAGAAACTATGTGCCCGCCTTCTTTGCGGTTCTGCTTTTGGCAAGGTATCCGGAGAAGTATGGACTGAATGTTAGCATACATGGCTTAAACCTTGCGGTAAATAAAGTAGAGGAAGATACAACTGTTGAAGAAGTTATAAGAAATATTAATTTAAAGGAAAGCATCTTTAGGGACTTAAACCCTCACATAAGGGGTGAGCGCATACCCTCCGGAGTTAATATCTATGTTCCAAAGGATCACGCTCTCTTTTCTGAAAATGTTATTAGACTGGAAAATGGCGCTAAATTAATTTTTAGGTGATGGATTGGCTTGAGGAAGAGTTAAGAAGGATAAGAAATCTAAATTTATTTCGGAAGCGAAAGCTTAGGGAGGGTTTAAGGGATTTTTGTTCCAACGATTACCTTGCCCTAAGGGACCATCCAGAGGTAAAGGAAGAGACAATAAAGGTTGTCAAAGATTACGGATTGGGAAGCGGAGCATCTGCCTTAGTGTCCGGATACACCATACATCACAAAAGTCTGGAGGAAAAATTAGCCAGCTTTAAAGAGGTGCCTTCGTGTCTTCTGTTTGGTTCTGGATACCTGGCAAACATAGGAACAATACCAGCTTTAGCCTCCGAAGGAGACCTGATACTCAGCGATCAGTTAAACCACGCATCCATAATAGATGCCTGTAGGCTGTCAAAGGCTAAGATTTTCGTCTTCCCTCACTTAGACTACCACCATGCTTGGGAGCTTTTAAAAGAAAACAGGAAGTATTATAGAAGGTGTTTAATTGTTTCAGACAGCGTTTTTAGTATGGATGGTGATGTAGCCCATCTTCCCACATTGTTGAAGCTTGCTCAAGAATACGATTGTTTGCTCTTTTTGGATGAAGCGCATGCTACTGGCATTCTCGGACAAAGGGGAAAGGGAATATTTGAAGAGTTTAACCTAAGATGGCAAGAAAACGTGATTTTGATGGGGACACTGTCTAAGGCTATTGGGTCTTACGGTGCCTTTGTGTGCGGTTCAAAGAGATTGATAGATTACTTGGTAAACAAAGCAAGAAGCTTTATCTTTTCCACATCGCTACCGCCTGCGGTTTGTGCTGGCGCTAAAAAGGCCTTAGAGATCATAGAACGTGAGCCTTGGAGAGTCAAAAAGATAAAGGACGTTGCGGAAAATATCTACAAAGAACTATCAAAAATAGGACTTTTTGTAAAGTTTTATCATACACCCATTTTGCCTATTATGTTATATTCAGAGGAGAAAGCCCTTAGGCTATCCGAAGCGCTTTTTGAAAGGGGGATATTTTTGCAAGCCATTAGATATCCCACAGTGCCAAAGGGAGAGGCAAGGCTCAGACTTACCGCAAGCGTCAGATACACAGAAGAAGATTTAGAGTATTTATACACCGCTTTAAAGGAAAGTTTTAATATAATTAAAGAGCGTGAGGAAGGATCTAAGCAATCTACTTTTTGAAAGTAAATACTCTTCTGCGGATGAGCTAAAAGAATATCTTTACAACTATGTTTTGGATCTCATCTTCATTGAATTGGAGTCCCTTCCGAAAGAGGAGTGGGATAAAGTTTTAAAAACTTGGGAAAAGATTTTGATTTTTTCCTACAGTATGCTAAGAAAACCCATTCAGGAAAGGGAAAAGCTCTACGAAAAGTTTGGATTTGATGCGGTTATGAAAACTATCGTGGAAAATCTAATAGAAGCTTTTAAAAACGCTTTTTACTTTGGACTGCTAACCCCAAAGGACCACCCTAAGAAGCTTTTAATCATAGCGTTGGAGTATGCAGATAAGGTAAAGGATAGTAGAAAGGAATTATTGGATTATATAAAAAGTGTGATCCTATAAAATAAGATTTAATGTTCAGAGAAAAGATAAGAAATTTTCATTTTGTGGGAATAGGCGGTATAGGTATGAGTGGAATTGCCCAAGTGCTTTTGCAGATGGGCTATAAAGTATCTGGTTCGGACCTAAAGGAAAATAAAAATACCCAACTTTTAAAAAGTATGGGCGCAAAAATATACATAGGGCACAGAGAAGAAAACGTAGGAGATGGACAGGTGGTGGTATATTCCTCTGCAATCCCTGAGGACAATCCTGAAATACAGGAGGCAAAAAGAAGAGGCATTCCGGTTATCTCCCGTGGGGAGATGCTTGCTGAACTTTTTCGCTTAAAAGAAGGTATAGCGGTGTGTGGTTCACACGGTAAAACAACAACCACTTCCATGATAGCTTACGTAATACACGAGGGAGGATACGATCCTACCGTAATAGTGGGTGGTATCCTAAGGAGCCTTGGAAGCAATGCCAAGCTCGGAAAGGATAACTTGATTGTTTCAGAAGCGGATGAAAGCGACGGATCTTTCTTAAAGCTCAGACCTACTGTATCAGTAATTACCAACATAGATAAGGAACATCTGGGCTATTACAAAGATGTTGAGGAGATAAAGCAAGCTTTTTTGGAGTTTGCAAACAGTGTGCCTTTTTATGGCTTTTGTGTTATGAACGCGGATGATCCAAACAGCATGGAGTTAATCCCAAAAGTCTCTAAAAGGATAATAACTTACAGCATACATCAGCAATCGCAAGTAAGAGCTAAGAATCTAAGCCAAAAATTTGGCTATTACACTTTTGAGGTTTTTTGGAAAGACAAACCCTTAGGAAAGGTAAGCCTCGGTGTGCCCGGAAAACACAATGTCTATAATGCTCTTGCGTGTATATCTGTATGCTTAGAGATGGACATACCGCTAAAGGTTATGTTTGATGCTCTGGCAAACTTTAAGAACGCAGAAAGAAGGTTGGAGTTTAAAGGAGAGTTTAACGGATGTCCAATTTACGATGATTATGGCCACCATCCGACAGAAATAAAGGTGGTTTTAGACAGTATCAGAGAGCTTTACCCTGAGAAGAAAACACTTCTGATCTTCCAACCTCACAGATACTCAAGAACATACTACCTTTTTGAAGAGTTTGTAGAAGTTCTAAAGCTGGCAGACCTCTGTATAATCACCGATATATACCCAGCGGGAGAAGAGAACATTTACAACGTATCTTCAAAGATGTTGGCAGAAAGGGCAAAGTGCCTATATTTTCCAAACAAAGAGGATATTTTTTCTTGGTTGGAAAACCACGCCAAGGATTGTGTCATACTTTTTATGGGCGCGGGTAGCATAGGAAAGTGGTCCGAGGAATTTCTAAATGAAAGGGCTATCAGGTAGAAAGTGGATTTTGCTAAGTGAGATAATAAAGCCCGAGAAAGATAAAGTTCTTAGTCTTGGACCTGTAGTGGCACAAATTTTGGCAAACAGAGGTTCAGATGAATCTGTTTTAGACCTAAAGCTAAAAAACTTATCTCCACCATATCGCATACCGAACTTAAATCAAGCTGTGGAGAGAATAAAGGAGTCCATTTTAAAAAAAGAGAGAATTATTCTGTTTGGGGATTACGATGTGGATGGTATAACGGGGACCGCATTGCTTTACAAGTTTTTGAAAACTGCAGGAGCAACCGCAATTCCCGTTCTCCCCAGCAGACAATCGGGCTATGGTCTAAACAAAAAGCTGGTAGATAAGTTTTCAAAGTATGCGGACTTGCTTATAACCATAGACAACGGAACTACCGCAGTGGAAGAGCTAAAAGTGTTTAAAAAAGATTCTATTGTCATAGACCATCACAATATAGGAGAAGAAATTCCGCCTACTATCTTGGTCAATCCTAAGCTAACTGAAGACTTACCAACAGAATTTAAAGAGCTTTCTTCGGTGAGCTTGGTTTTTTACCTCATAGCGGTTCTGTCCAAAGAGTTAAACCTAAGCTACGACCCAAGGTTGGATTTGTATTTGCCCGCCATAGGGACGCTGGCGGACTTTATGCCCCTGAACATGTTAAACAGGATAATAGTCTCCTACGGCATAAGATGTCTTGAATATATTCAAAAGGGACTTATAGTCTCCCATGGTATAAAGGCTCTGATAGAATCCGCAGGAATAAATGGGAGTATAACTTCAAGGGACATATCCTTCTCCATTGTGCCAAGATTAAACGCCCCTGGAAGGGTATCAAGGCCCTCCATAGCCTTAAAGCTGTTTTTAGCAGAAGACAAAGAAAGAGCAGAAGCCTTTGCCAAAAAGATAGAAGAGATAAATCGGAGGAGAAAATTTATAGCTCAAAAAGCTTACGATATTGCCTTAGAACAAGCTTTATTGCAAGAGGATAGAAAGTTTATTGTGGTTGTTCTGGACAGTTGGGCTGGGGGCGTGGCAGGCATTGTAGCTGGGATGCTCTCTTCCATCTTTCAAAAACCCNCCGCAGTGTTTGCGTTAGGAAACTATGGAGTTGGCTCTGTAAGAAGTGCAAACGGAATAAACATATACCAAGCGTTAAGCAAACTTTCCCATCTGTTTCTCCGTTGGGGAGGGCACGCCTACGCAGTGGGAATAAGCATGGAAAAAGAAAAGATACCTATCTTTAAGGAACTGGTAGAAGAGGTTATTACCGACGTTCGTGTGCTTCCTACCCTTGAAATAGACATGCCCTTACAACCAGAAGAAATAACACCCAAACTTGTGGAAGACCTTCGCAGACTTGAACCTTTTGGAGAGGGTTTTCCTGCACCAACCTTTTTGTGTGATGCTAAACTCTTGCCCACTTATTACGATGAAAATAGGCTTGTGTTAAGGTCAGACAACCACTACACCTTTTTGTGTTGGGATATGAATCTGAGCAGAAAGATCATAAAAAGGAATCTCATTGAAGGGAAAGTAGTCTATCAGATAGATTTAAGGAACCCAAGGAGGTTGATACTGTTGGATGTGGAAGAGTATGAGTAGGATAACTATCTTAGGTGGTGGGCGGTGGGGAACAGCTCTTGGACTGCATCTTTCAAAAAAGGGTTTTGAGCTAATGTTCTTTGACAGAAATCCAACTGTGGTTGAAAGTTTAAAAAAGGTAAGGACCCATACTGGGGATTGGAGTTTGCTAAAAAGCCAAAAGCGACCAGCTTATTAAACGAAGCGGTAGAATACTCCGACCTTATAGTGCTGGCTCTTCCTGTGCAGGTAATAAGGGATGTGCTTGAGAAGTCAAACCTTAGTGGTAAAGTTATGGTGTCCGCTTCTAAGGGATTGGAGGTGGGAAGCTCCAAAAGGGTTTCTCAAATAGTAGAGGATCTTTGTAAAGACTGTAAGACCTTTGTTCTGTCTGGCCCATCCTTTGCGGAAGAGGTAGCAAAGGGGCTTCCCTGTGCGGTAGTGCTTGCGGGAAAAGATTTGGAAACTTTAAAAGAATTAAAAGACGTATTCCATTCTGAAACTTTCAGAGTTTATCTTTCTGAAGATATAGTTGGTGTTGAGTTGGGTGGTGCTCTAAAGAACGTGATAGCTATTGCGTGTGGTATATCGGACGGTCTCGGTTTTGGAGACAATGCTAGGGCTTCTTTGATAACCCGTGGTTTGGCGGAGATAGTTAGAATAGGATCTTCTTTTGGGGGTAAAAAGGAAACCTTTTACGGGCTTTCTGGCTTGGGAGACTTAGTTCTAACTTCTACTTCTTCTAAATCCAGAAACAGAACCTTTGGCTTTTTGCTGGGGCAAGGATTGAATGTAGAAGAGGCAGAAGCTCGCATAGGGCAGGTTGTGGAAGGCAAAGAAACAGTTAAGGCGGTAAAAAACTAACGGAAGAACTAAACATATACGCTCCTATATCTTGGGCTGTTTATCAAGTCGTGGTTGAAAGAATTCCACCTGGACAGGTTGCCCGCCATCTTCTTCTGAGACCTCCTCAAAGCGAGTTTGAGCATTTATAATTTCCCCTGGGTAAAAGTATTCCTTACAAGCTTCACACAAAAAGATTCCACCTCCACAGCATTCTACAATCTCCAGCAGTCTTCCACACTTAGGACACGTCTCCATTGAGGTTATAATTTACATCATGGACGTTCTTATGGGAATAGGAAAAGCGGGTTTGAAGAAAGGTGGAGAGCCAGATATACTCGTTATCCTCCTTCCTCAGTCCTGTAACGCTTCCTTCTTATTTACGAGCAACCATTTTAAGTCCGCCAGCGTTTTGTATTCAGAAAAAGTACTTGCAGAAACAGATAGAATAAGAGCTATGGTTATAAACAGCGGAAATGCAAACTGTGGAGTAGGTCAGGAAGGTATTGTACATGCGGAGATGATGGCAAGGGAAGTTGCAAAGTATCTGGACATTGACCACAGAGAAGTTTTGGTATTCTCTACGGGAGTTATAGGAAAACCCCTTCCCATTGAAAACGTATTAAAAGGCATAGCATCTGCGTGTGAGATACTTGAACCTTTGGACCTAAAAAGGGCAAGTCAGGTTATTTCTACAACGGACAGATTTCCCAAGTATGACTTTGTAAAAAAAGGTCGCTTAGAGGTTTTTGGCTTTGCAAAGGGTGCAGGGATGATACACCCTAACATGGCTACTATGCTGAGCTTTGTTTTTACCAACGCGGACATTGACAGTTTAACACTTAAGGAACTTCACAGAGAAATAAACGAAAGGACTTTCAACTCTATAACCGTAGATGCTTGCACCAGCACCAACGACAGCTTTGGCTTAATAAGCCTTGGAGTTTTAAAAGAAGATATGCAAAACATAAGACAAGCTGTGGAAGAAGTTTCATTAAACTTGGCAAAAAAGATAGTGGAGGACGGAGAGGGTGCAACGAAAATAATAAAGGTCATTGTAAAAAATGCATCCTTAAGCATAAAGGCTAAGGTTATAGCTGAGAAGGTGGCAACTTCCAATCTCGTGAAGACCGCTATTTTTGGAAGGGATCCAAATTGGGGAAGGATCGTAGCAGCCGCAGGCTCTACTGCTTTCCCTATAGACCAGTTTAAAATGAAGGTTTATATAGGCAATCATTTGGTGTATGATGGAAAGGCTCATCCAAAGGCAACGGAAGGAGCAAAAAAGTATTTAGAGGAAAACAAGGAGATAGAAATAATTATAGACTTAAGAGAGGGAAAAGAAAACTGGATTTACTATTCCTCAGACCTTACCTATGATTACATAAGAATAAATTCAGAATACACTACTTAAGTTTTTATCAGCTCACCCATCTTGAATATAGGCATGTAAAGTGCGATCAGTATAAGACCTACCACACCACCTATGAAAACTATAAGCATGGGTTCTATAAGCTTGATCATGCCATCTACAGTTTTGTCAAACTCATCTTCGTAAAACCTAGCTATAGTTTCTAGCATATCGTCAAGTCTGCCAGTATCTTCACCAACCTTTATCATAGCTATTACAAGCTTTGGGAAAAGGCCAGTCTTTTCCAAGGCTCTGTACATAGGTTCTCCTTCTATAACTCCCTTTTTTGCCTGTTCTACCCCTTCTTTTATGATTAAGTTGCCCGTTGTCTGTCCTGCTATTTCAAAGGCCCTTTCCAAAGCTACACCAGCGGAAAAAAGAGTAGCCATAGTTCTGGCAAACTTAGCCATCGTGCTTTTTACAACCAAATCATTCATCTTTGGTATCCTTAAGGAAAGCTTGTGCACACTCTTCCGAAAAATGTAGTTATTGCGGTATAGATAACCAAACATAAGCGAGAAAGCAACTATAGAAATTATTACCATCGGAAGACTATTTCTCAAAGTGTTTGATGCTGCAATCAGCATTTGGGTTGGTAGAGGCAGTTCTCCCCCTAAGCTGGAGTAAATCTCAGCAAAGGTAGGAACTAAGAAGTATAATATACCCGAAACTATAGCGGTAGCTACCACAACTACAAAGATGGGATAAAAAGAGGCGCTCTTTATCTTGCTTTTGATCATAGCGATCTTTTCGTAATAATCCGCAGCTTTCATTAGTGAAACATCTAAATTTCCAGTTTCTTCACCCACTTTTACAAGGTTTATAACAAACTCTGGGAAAACATTGGGATGTTTTTGCATAGCAGCTGAAACCGCCATCCCTTCGCTTACCTTTACTGCTACGTCTTTTGCCGCATCCGAAAGCTTTTTATTGGGCGTTTGATCCGCTATTATGTTTAAAGCCTCTACTAGGTTAACCCCAGCATTAATCATAGTTCCCAACTGTCTGCAGAATATGGATATGTCCCTGTCACTTACGCCACCAAAGGATAGCCTTATACGTGTGCCTTCCTTTTCTTTAACTTTTTTTCTTCCTTATCAAGCTTTTCTATGCTGATAGGGGAATAACCGCCCTTAGAGAGCTCCCCCAAAAGCGCATCCTCATTAGGATAATTCCCCTCCCGTTCTATTATATTCCCCGCTTCGTCTATAACTTTATACCTAAATCTGGGCATGTTTATCCTCTTAAGCCAACCATACGCTCAAGCTCTTTGATGTCTGGAGAATATCTGTATGCATCCTCCAGAGTTATTAGCCCTTTTTTGTAAAGAGAAACAAGGGATTGGTTCATGGTTTGCATGCCTGTTTCTGCTTGCCCACTCTGCATTAAAGAATAAACTTGTTGGAGCTTGTTTTCTCTTATTAGGTTTCTTATGGCTGTGTTTGGGATAAGCAGTTCATACGCCAAAACACGACCTCCACCAATCTTAGGTATTAGCCTTTGAGAGATAACACCTTGCAACACAAAAGATAACTGGATTCTAATTTGTTCCTGTTGGCTTGGTGGAAACACATCTATTATACGAGTGATCGTGGAAATGGCAGTGTTTGTATGCAGGGTTCCAAAAACCAAGTGTCCTGTTTCCGCAGCCCTTAAGGCTATTTCTATAGTTTCCAAGTCTCTCATCTCTCCTACAAGGATAACATCTGGGTCTTCCCTTAACGCTGCTCTTAAAGCGTCCGCAAAACTACTTACGTCTTCACCTATCTCCCTTTGATTGACTATGCTCTTTTTGTGGTGAAATACATATTCTATAGGATCCTCTATGGTTATTATGTGATAAGGAAAGTTTTCGTTTATGTAATTAATAAGCGCAGCTAATGTGGTGGTTTTACCTGAACCTGTAGGACCAGTTACCAATACAAGTCCCATACTTTTATGGCAGAGCTCCAAAACCTTCTTAGACAGTCCCAGATCTTCTACGTTCATTATCTTGCTTGGAAGTCTTCTAAAAACTCCCGCTACCGAACCTCTTTGAAAGAAAACATTTGCTCTAAACCTTCCTACATCCCTTACTCCAAAGGAAAAATCTACCTGCCCTTTTTCTTCCAACTGTTTTCTGTGTTTTTCCGACATAACTGAATACACAAGTCGTTGAGTCATATCAGGAGTTAACACGGGATACTCGCTTAAAGGAGTTATTTTACCATCCACTCTGACCGCAGGCTTATGTCCAGCAGTTATATGTATGTCAGATGCGTTTAAAAGCATAGCTTTGTACAGTATTTCTACTAATCTCAGCTCCTGAGTTTGAACTTTTTCTGCTGGTATCATAATTTACCCCTTCATTATGATTTTATACCAGTATTCCAGATTTTGTGTTTCTCAAAATTTAGCTTCGAGTCTTGCATCTTGGTGTTTGGTTGATATATTACTTGCTTTATTAATATATAGGGGCATATAATTAGGAGCGGAGGTTTTTATGGAGTTTGATTTTTCACAGTTGAGCGAGCAATTAAGGAGGGCTATAAAAGAATTAGGTTTTGAAAAGCCCACCCCTATTCAAAAAGAAGCTATACCCTTAGCACTCAAGGGTTATGATATCCTGGGACAAGCGGCTACGGGAACGGGCAAAACTGCAGCCTTTGGAATATCCCTAATAGAAAGGATTAGAAAAGAAGATGGTTTAAAGGCTCTTATACTCACACCTACAAGAGAGCTGGCAGTTCAAGTAAAGGAACAAATTCAGCACCTCGCCAAATATAAGGGGCTGAAGGTTTCTGTGTTCTACGGTGGAACTCCTGTAGCGAAAACGTTGAGTTTTTAGAAAAGTATAATCTCAACATAGTGGTAGGAACGCCCGGGAGGATTAAGGATCTGATCAGCAGATCCGCTTTAGATCTTAGCAAGGTTTCATACTTTGTGCTTGATGAAGCGGATCTCATGCTTGATATGGGGTTTATTGAAGATGTAGAATACATACTAAATTGCATGCCTTTGCAAAGGCAGAGTTTTATGTTTTCTGCAACCATTCCAAAACAGGTAGAAGAACTTGCCAAAAAGCACCTTAGGGAGAACTATAAGTTTGTAAGAGTCATAAATGCAGAACTTAAACCCAAAATAGAAAAGAGGTTGATAAAGCTAAATTCTCCAGGACAGAAACTTTCTGAGTTGGAGAAGATATTAAGAGACCATATATTGGAAAGGATTATCATATTCGTTAGAACACGCAAGGACGCCAAGGAACTATCAGAAAGATTGCTAAGTAAGAAGTTTAGCGTAGTGTCTCTTCATGGGGATATGACGCAAAGACAAAGAGAAAATGCCTTAAGGTTGTTTAAGGAGGGAAAGGTAAAAATTGTGGTGGCTACTGACGTGGCATCCCGTGGTTTAGACATAAGGGGTGTGGGTGTGGTTATAAACTATCATATACCAGAAGATCCGAAGGTTTATATACATCGTATAGGAAGGACGGGGAGAATTGGTAATTATGGCAAGGCTTACAGCCTTGTAACACCAGAAGACAGTAGAGCTCTGTGGAGGATAAAAAAATTAAAGGGACGCTATCAAAGTATATGAATATTTGTATCTCTTATGGAAATATAAGAAGTTTTTAGTTGCCAAGTCGCAAGTCTATAGTTTAATTCTATAAGAAAAATTATTTTTGGGAGGTCTTCAAATGAAGAAGGCAATTTTTTTATCCTTAGCACTTGTCGGTAGTAACTTTGCTGCAAATGTTTTTATGGGTCCAGAATATGCAAAAGAACTATGCGATGTTTGGAACAACACTCCAAGATTAACCGAAGAGTTGGGTAAGAGTGAAAGCTGGACTGCAGTCCCAGAAAGAAAGATCTTTATCTACAGAGAAGATTGCTCCGCAGAAAAGCAAATACAGCTAACTATAAAGAACGAGAATGGCAAAGCCATATGTGTTTATGGTGGGCCGGCTAAAGATAAAAGGGGAAAGGATGACTTTTTGATGTATGCTGAAACAAAAAGATGGGAAGAAATGGGAAAGGGTAAGTATGGGCCTATGAGGGCAATGATGTTTGGCAGGTTGAAGTTTGAAGGGCCAAAGGGTGTGGCAATGAAGAACATGGGTCCTTTTGAGGCATTCCTAACAGCCATAGGCAAACCTGAATATGATGCAAGCAAATGTCCTTAAGATAGAATTTTAAAGGTATTACTAGTTCCAATGCGCTGAGCTCCAAGGGACAGGAACTGAATAGCCTGTTCCTTGGTCTTTATCCCACCAGAGGCTTTAACTTTCAACCTCCCCTTTGAAACATCCAAAAGCAATCTAACATCTTCAACAGTAGCTCCCATAGCAAAAAAGCCTGTGGATGTTTTTACAAATTCCATACCACTTTCTGCTATTAGCTCAACCGAAAGGACTTTTTGTTCCTTGCTTAGGTATGCGGTTTCTATTATTACCTTCCTTACTAAGCCTTCCGTATTTCTTGCCAACGCTAATAGTTCTTCTCTTACGTAATCTACTTGTCCGCTTCTGAGAGCTGAAAAATTCATCACTATATCCAACTCCTCCGCACCTTTTTCCACACATTCTAAGCATTGGTAAATTTTCTGCTCTTTTGTATCCATTCCAAAGGGAAAGCTGATAACTGCGCATACCCTTAGTTCTTTGCCTGCAAGCTGGACAACCCTTTTTACCCAATATGGATGAACGCACACAGCGTAAACCTTTAGCTCTACGCACTTGGCTATTTGCTCTTCCAACTCTTTTTCTGTAATCTCCGGTTTTAGTATGGAATGATCTATAAACCTTGCTATATCCATGAGCTTATGCCATAGGTTAGGTCGTGGTATATGGAAAGCAGAGCCTTTGCACCTTCACCAGCTGCGGTAATTATCTGCTTTGCAAAGATGTTTGTGCAGTCGCCCGCAGCGTATATGCCCCTTTCAGAAGTCCTATTGTTGCAATCTATGATTATCTCACCCCTGCTTGTTAGCAAAACTCCAAGCTTTTCTGCAAGCTTTGTGTTTGGCTCAAGTCCAATTTCCACAAAAAGACCCTCCACTTCCAACTCGTATTTTTGTTTTGTTTCCAAGTTTTCTACTACGATAGATTTTAAGAAAAGGCCGTCGCCCTTTGCTTCTAAAACCCTGTGTTTGAGTAGAGGGATAACCTTTTCACTTTTGAGAACCTTTTCCCTCAGAATTTCGTCAGCTCTAAAGTTGTCTGATATTTCCAAAAGGTAAATATTCTTTGCGTAGCTTAGGAGCTGTTCCACTGCTTCAAATCCAGAGTTTCCACCACCCACTACAGCCACACTTTTGTTTTTAAAGAAAGGTGCATCACAGGTATAACAGTAAGAAACACCCCTTCCGGTGTATTCCCTTTCTCCGGGTATGTTTAAGCGCCTGTGTTCCGCCCCAGTGCAAAAGAGTATGGTTTTTGTAGAATAGGCCTGCCCGGAGGCAGTTATAACCTCAAAGCCTCCATCAATCTTTTTTATATCTACCACCTCATCTATTATGGGTTCTACCTCCATTTTCCTCATATGCTCCATCATTTTTTCCACAAAGGTGATCCCATCTACCATTGCATAACCAAGGTAGTTTTCAATGTTGCCGGCTTTTATTACCTGTCCGCCCACGTCTTTTGTAATTAATAGAAAATCCATCTTTTTCCTGGCGGCGTATATAGAAGCTGAGATACCCGCTGGTCCTCCGCCAATGATGATAAGCTGTTTCATAGGTCTATCCTCGCAAATCTCTTTCTTCCTTCCTCAAATATATCTCCACCGTAGATGTCGTTGGCTACTATTGCGGGGAAGTCTTCCACCACAAGCTTTCTTATAGCTTCTGTGCCAAGGTCCTCGTAGGCTATAACCTCTGAGGATTTTATAGTCTTTGCAAGAAGTGTGGCCACTCCTCCTACCGCCGCAAAGTATACTGCTTTATATTTAATCAAAAGCTCTCTAACCTGAGGACTTCTGTATCCTTTTCCTATCATGCCCTTTAGTCCAAGTTTTAGAAGAGGTTCTACGTATTTGTCCATCCTTATGGCTGTGGTGGGTCCTGCAGAACCTATTATCTGTCCGGGTTTTGGCGGAGTTGGTCCAACGTAGTAGATTATTTGGCCTTTAAGGTCAAAAGGTGGTGACTCTCCTTTTTCCAGCCCCTCTACCATCCTTTTGTGCGCCGCATCCCTGGCTGTGTATATCACGCCGTTTATCAAAACCTTATCCCCGGCCCTTAAGCTTTCTACTATCTCATCCGTCAAAGGAGTGCTAATTCTTATCATGTGTTATAATTTTAACTGAAAGGCCCGGTAGCTCAGTTGGTAGAGCACCCGGCTGAAAACCGGGGTGTCGGCGGTTCGAGTCCGCCCTGGGCCATTTTAAAACTTGGAGGAAATAATAAGACGCATAAACGTTGCCATTGCAGGTCTTGGCAAAGTAGGAAGCCAATTTTTGGACGCTTTACTAAGTGTTAATACTGACAACGTAAAGATCATAGCGGTTGCAGAACCGAGGGAGGATTTAGAGAGTGTAAAAAAAGCAAAAGAGAATGGAATAGCCTACTACAGAGACGCAAGGGATATGTTAAGCTCACTTGAAGATGCGATAGATGTTCTTTTTGAATTAACCGGGGATGCAGTTGTAAGGACAGAGCTTTATGATATTTTGAGTAAAACTGCAAACAAAAAACCGTAATAGTTCCAGAGCCGGTGGCTTTTCTCATATGGAGCCTCATAACCAGTAAAAGGTCATAAGTAAAACCGGATTTTTTAAATTTATCTATATGATCAAGGAGAAATTTGCCTATTACTCTTTAAAAGACTATTTAAAGGAAAAGTATGGCAAAAGGGTCCAAAAGATAACCGTGTCTTTGCCCTTTACCTGTCCTAACATAGATGGGACAAAAGCTTATGGGGGATGTACTTACTGTTTTTCTGGCACCAGACCAGCTCATCTGAACCCTTCCGTGCCCTTAAAAACTCAGATAGAAGAAGGCATACGTAGAGCAAAAGAAAAATACGGTAAAAATATTCTTTTCTTTGTCTATTATCAGTCCTACTCAAACACTTACGGAGAAAAGGATTATCTAAAGTCTATCTATGATACCGCTTTGGAATTTGACGAAGTTGTGGGAATAGATGTGGGCACAAGACCTGACTGTGCTCCTGAATGGGTCCTTGACCTTTTGGAAAGCTATACAGAAAAGGGCTTGGAGGTTTGGGTAGAGTATGGGCTTCAATCTGCCAATTTTAAAACTCTTAGGTTCATAAACAGGGCTCACGGAGTTTCTGACTTTGTGGATGCGGTTTTAAGAACTAAGAGAAGAAACCTAAAGGTGTGCGCCCACATAATTCTTGGGCTTCCCTTTGAAGACAAAGAAGACATGCTGGAAACTGGAAAACTCTTGAGCGCTTTGCCAATAGACGGGGTTAAAATTCATCCTTTGCACATAATAAAGGGAACTAAGATGGCACAGCAGTATTTAAACGGAGAGTTTGAGGTCTTAACTTTGGAAGAGTATGCAGAAAGAGCAGCAGATATAATAGAAATACTCCCTCCAAACGTAGTAATACACAGGCTTACTGGAGAAGTGGAGGAGGATAGGTTGATTGCGCCGGATTATTGCACCTACAAAAAGAAATTAGAGGTTATTAAAGCCATAAATGAAGTCTTAGAAAAAAGAGGTAGCTACCAAGGTTGTAAAAGTGCGTTTGTAAGATGAAAAAGGAACATTGGGCTTTGCTTTCACTTTCTGTAAATCTACTTCAAACCTTTCTGAAACTTATAGGGGGTATATTGTCCGGCAGTCTGTCTCTTATAGGAGAGGCTATACATTCCCTTTCTGACTCCTTTGCCTCTGTTGTTGCTTATTTAACCCTTAAGTTCTCAAGCAAGAAAACTGCCCGTTTCCCTTACGGGCTTTACAAGCTTGAAAACATAGGCTCTTTTATCATAGGTATTTTCTTGCTCTTGGCAGCTTATGAGATAATAAAAAGAGCGCTTACTGAAAAGATAAGCATAAAGGAAGAAGGTTGGTTTTTTGGTGTTGGTGTGGTTGTGTTTTCTCTTTTCAGCTCTTTGATTCTTTCTTTTCTTGAAAGGAGAGCTGCAAAAAAGTATAATTCACCCACTCTTCTTGCGGATTCTTACCATACCCTTACCGATGCCTTTGGCTCTTCTTTGGTGCTCATGAGCTTTCTTAGCGCTTATGTAGGATATCAGTTAGACAGATACTTTGCTTTGGCAGTTGGTCTGCTTATAGTTTGGACTGCGGTTGGGATACTTAAAAAGGAAATGAACGTTCTCCTTGATGTATCTGCAGACGAAGAAACTCTTCGGAGAATAAGGGAAATAATACTCAGTTTTGAGGATGTGGTTGAAATAAAAAATCTCTTTGTTAGATCTTCTGGGGGAAAGCTGTTTGCGGACATAACTATAACTCTTTCGGGTATGAATTTTGAAAGGATGCATTCTTTGGTTGATGAATTAGAAAAGACGCTAAAAGAAGAAATTAATGAGCTTGAGATGGTTTTTATACACTACGAGCCGGCGGAAGGTTGCACACCAAAGATCGGAATCCTTTTAAACTCGGAAAAGGAAGTTGCTTCTAAATTTGGTGAAACACGGCATCTTCTGATATTTTGCAACGGTGGTAGTAGGTTTATAGAAAGCCTTCCGGAGGATGAGTTGGAAATTTCCAAAGAAGTGGTAAAGCATAGTATAAACATACTGGTTAGCGGACACCATCCGGAAGGACAGGAAGCCAAGCTAATACTAAGCAAAGCTGGAATATTTGTCTGGGAAACGGAGGAGAAAAATCCATACAAAGTGCTCTCGCAAATATCAATTGGTTTAGGGAAATCTTAGATGGACTTTCAAGAATTTTTTTGTGAAAAGGAAGAGGATACAATAGAGCTTGGGAGGAGCTTTGCCAAGAAGCTCAAAGGCACAGAAGTTATATGTCTCATTGGAGACTTAGGGGCAGGTAAAACTACATTTGTGAAGGGTCTAGCTCAAGGCTTGGGCATAGAGGAAGGTTATCAGGTCAGAAGTCCCACCTTTACGATAGTTAATGAGTATCCTACTAAAAAAGGTAAGCTCATACATGTAGATTTTTACAGAGTGGATAACTTTGATTTAGAGTCTTTCTTGGGAGAGGGGTTGATAGTGGTGGAATGGCCAAGGGATTTAAGCTTGTGCGATTATGTTTTGGAATTTTACTTTGAGAAAAACGGAAGAAGGATTGTTTTGAAGAAGTGTTAAAATAAGCATCATGCGTTTTAGAGGTAGGGTTTGGAAATTTTCAGATAACGTAGATACAGACCAAATAATACCTGCCAGATACTTGAATACTTCGGACCCTTACGAACTGGCTCAACACGTGATGGAAGACTCAGAACATCCAAACTTTGCAAAGGAACACAAGCCTGGAGACATAATAGTAGCAGGCAGAAACTTTGGTTCTGGCTCTTCAAGGGAACACGCACCAATAGCTATAAAGTATGCTGGAGTGCCGGTGGTTGTTGCCAAATCCTTTGCGAGGATCTTTTTTAGAAATGCCATAAACATCGGGCTTCCTATAGCAGAGGCACCCGAAGCGGTAGATGAGATCAACCATGGAGACGAGATAGAAGTGGATTTGGAAAGCGGAACAATAAAGAACCTTACAACAGGCAAAGAGTACAAGGCTACCAAGTTTCCAGAAGACTTGCAGGCTATACTGAAGGCAGGTGGTCTGATGGAATATGCAAAGAAAAAGCTAACTGGTAATGCTGGCTGACAGGTTAAAAAATCTGATAATTGAGCGATGTATTAAGGTTGCCGATGAACCTATTTTCAAGCTGTCTTCAGGAAAGCTGAGCAGGTATTACATAGACCTAAAGCAATTGACCTTTGACCCAGAGGGAGCATACCTAATCGGCAAGCTTATGTATGAGCTTATCAGAGAATTTAGACCGGATGGCGTAGGTGGTTTAACCCTTGGCGCGGACCCAATAGCATATGCGGTGTCCTTTGTTTCTTATATGGATGGCAATCCGATAAAACCTTTCGTGGTCAGAAAAGAGCCAAAGGGACATGGCATGGGCAGGCAAGTGGAAGGGCTTTTAAAAAAAGGTGATAGGGTGGCAGTGGTAGAGGATGTGATAACTACAGGAGGTTCTTCTTTGAAGGCGGTGGAAGCCTGTAGAAGGGAAGGGTTAGAGGTGATAGGTGTATTTGCAGTAGTTGATAGGCAAGAAGGGGGAGAGGAAAACATAAACAAAGAAGGCATGAAGCTTTATTCTCTTTTTAAACTCTCCCAGCTTTTATGATGGATATACTTATAAACTCTTTTTTGCTGATTGTTGGAACCACTGTAGGTAGCCTGCTGATCCTTATCAAAAGAAAGCCCTTTTCTTACCTTAATGTGAGTTTGGCTTTTGCTGGGGGAGTTATGCTAACCGCCAGCTTTACCAGTCTTATACTACCGGGTATTGAAACAGGTGGCTTTTTTAAGACTGCCTTAGGTATAGTCCTTGGCTTTGCCTTGATGGGCTTTATAGAAAGGTTATTTCCTCATGAGCACGTCTCTATGGGTAGGGAAGGGCTTTTGAAACTAAGAGTGAAAAGGCTTACACTTTTAGTTATCGGAATAACGATCCACAACATACCGGAGGGCTTGAGCGTAGGTATATCTACCGTTTATTCAAACAAAGAAGGATTTACAACAGCACTTGCCATATCTATTCAGGATATTCCAGAAGGTTTAGTGGTTAGCCTTCCTATCTACGCCCTGACAGGTTCGGTAAGCATAGCTATAATGTTGGGATTTTTCAGTGGCTTAGTTGAAGGACTGTTTTCCCTTGCAGGTTTTTTATTTATGAAGAGCTTTGCGGAAATACTTGCGGTAGGCTTAGGCTTTGGTGGTGGTGCTATGCTTTATGTAACTGTGAAGGAAGTCTTTCCAGAGGCATATTCAGAGGGTAGCGGTTTTTACACTACTTTAAGTTTTCTCTTTGGCATGCTTGTTATGCTCTTTCTTGACACCTTGGAAATTGTATTTTTCTAATCGGTAAAAGGACTTTAAAATAGGAATATACAAGATGTGTTAAATTGGCACGTTTTTTACAAGAAAACTTACAGGAGGTTTTCTTATGAAAAAGGTGGAAGCCATTATCAAGCCTTTTAAGCTGGACGAGGTTAAGGATGCCCTCGTAGAAATAGGCATAGGGGGTATGACGGTTACAGAAGTCAGGGGTTTTGGTCAGCAAAAAGGACACACAGAGATCTACAGAGGGACGGAATATGTTATAGACTTTTTGCCCAAGGTAAAGATTGAGGTGGTCGTAAAAGATGAAGACGTGGAAAAGGTGGTGGAAACCATCATGAAAACCGCACAGACTGGAAGGGTGGGAGACGGGAAAATATTCGTTATTCCCGTCGAAGACGTTATAAGGATAAGGACAGGAGAAAGAGGTGAGCAAGCAATATAAAATCTATAAAGGAGGTTAAACATGCCCAAGTATTCGCCAGAAGAGGTGCTAAATCTCATCGAGCAGGAAGGGGTCCAATATGTGGACCTGAGGTTTTCTGACCTTTTTGGTCAATGGCAACATCTGACCATACCAGCCTATGAGCTTTCCTTGGATACCTTTGAAAACGGAAGGGGTTTTGATGGATCTTCCATAAGAGGCTGGCAATCTATACATGAATCTGACATGCTTGCCGTTCCTGACCCGGCTACAGCCTTCATAGACCCATTTATGGAACCTAAGACTTTGGTAATGATATGCGATATATACGATCCGATAACAAGGGAACGCTACGGAAGAGACACACGCTATATAGCCCAAAAGGCGGAGCAGTATCTAAAACAAACTGGCATTGGTGATACCGCCTATTATGGACCAGAAGCCGAGTTTTTTATATTTGACTCCGTTGAATTTGGTACATCTTCCAACTATGCCTTTTGGAGGGTAGATTCGGAGGAAGGATGGTGGAACAGAGAAATAGGCTCATCTGGACACAAGATCCCACACAAGAGGGGTTACTTCCCAGTGCCACCTTTGGATAAAACTCACGACCTTAGGAGTGAAATGGTGTCCATAATGTCCCAGCTTGGAATTGTTGTAGAACTCCACCATCACGAGGTTGCCACTGCAGGACAGGGAGAAATAGATATAAGGTATGATTCACTCGTAAACCAAGCAGATAAGCTTTTTATATACAAGTACGTGGTTAAGATGGTTGCCCACAAACACGGAAAGTTTGCAACCTTTATGCCCAAAGTCCTTCCAAACGATAACGGCTCAGGTATGCACACCCACTTTTCCATATGGAAAGAAGGTCAAAACCTCTTTGCAGGGTCTGAGTATGCAGGAGTTTCTGAGCTTTGCCTTTATGCCATAGGGGGCATTCTCAAGCATGGACCAGCATTAACAGCCTTTACTAACCCCACCATCAACTCTTACCACAGGCTTGTGCCGGGCTTTGAGGCACCTGTGAGGCTTGCCTACTCCGCAAGAAACCGCTCTGCAGCCATAAGGATCCCTATGTATTCCCAATCTCCAAAGGCAAAGAGGATAGAGATCAGATTTCCAGATCCCACTTGCAACCCCTACTTAGCTTTCTCTGCCATACTCATGGCAGCTATAGACGGTATAGAAAACCGCATCCATCCAGGAGAGCCCCTTGACAAAGATATATACTCTTTACCACCGGAAGAGCTAAAGGACATTCCTCAACTGCCCGGCTCTTTGGAGGAATCCCTTAGAGCTCTGGAGAACGATTATGAGTTTCTTCTGAAAGGTGGGGTATTTACAGAGGACCTACTGCAAACTTGGATAGAAGCCAAGCGTAAAGAGATAGACGAAATGAGGTTTATCCCCCATCCAAAGGAGTTTGAACTTTACTTTGACATTTAACTAAAAAACCGCCCAGCCTTTTGGCTGGGCAAAGGAGGAGCAAAAACTAGCCTTTGCTCAAAAAAATATGCCAACCTCTAAGGTTTTTTGCATCTCCACTTAGGATATTAAAATATAAACCCTTGAAGATGGTTCAAGAGTTTGTGTCCAAACTATACAAGCAGTTCGTTAGGTTGGCTTTTAATGTAACCATAATAGTTCTAATAATTGGCCTTTTTGTAGGAATATTCAGAACCATTTCAGAACTTGGTCTTACCGTCACTGAAGCTACAGTTAGGTTAGGTTTTAAAGAGTTGGTTACCAACGTGCTTTCTTTGATTATAGTGCTTGAACTTATAAGGGCTTTTATAGAATTTTTTGAGCACGAAAGAATTAGAATGGACATACTCTTAGAAGTCTTAGTAGCATTTGTTATAAGGGAATTTATGCTACATCTCTTTGAGGGAAAACTGTCTGGAATGGAGGTGTTCTTTTGGTCTTTGGGAATCGTATCCCTTATAGGTGCAAGGACTATTAGCTTCTTTCGTTGGGCATCGAAGGTTTAAATCTTTTTCTGCCTTTAGGTTTACGGGGAACTTATGCGACTTAAAAAGCCTGTCAGCGACAACGATCAATTTTTTGGAAATTTTTTAATACGGTTTTTCTGTGTTATTATAACAGTTGGAAGAGGCTACCATGAAAAGACCGATTATGCTCATAGACGTGGATAGGTGCATAGGATGTCTTTCTTGCGAAGTGGCGTGCGTTCAGGAAAAAGGTTTGGAAACCTTTGACATAAGACCTATGAAGGTCTTTAGAGTAGAGGGTGTAGCCGAAGAACCTTCAGCTTACTTTTTACCTATGAACTGCTTTCACTGTGAGCCTGCTCCCTGCGTATTTGCTTGTCCTACATCCGCTATGAGAAAAAGACAGGATGGCATAGTCTATGTTGAGGAGCTAAGATGCATAGGCTGTAAGGCATGCATAATAGCCTGCCCTTACGGAGCTATAAGTTTTAATCCTAACACCATGAAAGTTGAAAAGTGTGATTACTGCTACAAAAGGGTAGATAAGGGTCTTCTTCCTTCCTGCGTTTCCAAATGTGTTACCAACTGTCTATACTTTGTTGAGCTGGAGGAAGTGCCAAAGGAAAGACATAAAGCAGTAAGAACATTTGATAGGCTATTTGAAAAGCTTTTCTTGTATGACAAAGACACATTGAAATTTGAAGAACATTAAATTATCTTTAATATTCAAGAGGTGTAAGCCATGTTTGAAAAGTTTACGGAAAAGGCAAGGCAAGTTATTCTTCAGGCAAGAGAAGAAGCATTAGAATTAGGTCATACATACTTAGGTAGCGAGCACATACTTTTAGCTCTTATAAAGGAGGAAGATCTGCCAACTCTAATACTTGCTAAGTTTGGTCTGACTGCTGAAAAGGTACGCCGTGCCTTGCTTGGTCAAATAACAAAGGGTAGCCATTCAGGGGAGATCCTTTTTGCCCCAGATGCAAAAAGGGTTTTGGAGTTTGCGGTAGAAGAAGCGCGCATACTCCACCACCAGTTTGTGGGTCCTGAGCATTTACTTATAGGGGTTGTTAGGGAAAAGACAGGTCTTGGTGGAAGGATTTTGAGGGGCTTTGGGTTGGACGAATATTCTGTAAGAAGGGAGGTGCTTCAGTTTTTAGGAGAGCTACCACCTCAGGAAACCACAAAGTATGCACCTACTCCAAACTTGGATAGGTTTTCAAGGGACCTAACCCAAATGGCAAGGGAAGGTAAGCTGGATCCAGTGATAGGAAGGGAAAGGGAGATAGAAAGGGTAATTCAAATACTTGTCAGAAGGCGCAAAAACAATCCAGTTCTCCTTGGAGACCCTGGAGTTGGAAAAACCGCTATAGTGGAAGGTTTGGCTCAGAGGATAGCAAACAAAGAGGTACCAGAACCTCTGCTCAATAAGAGAGTTGTCGCTTTAGATTTGGCAGCGCTTGTCGCAGGCACAAAATACAGAGGACAGTTTGAAGAGCGCTTAAAAAATATTCTCAAAGAGCTTGAAAAGGCACCAAACGTAATACTCTTCATAGACGAAATCCACACCATAGTTGGTGCCGGTTCTGCCGAAGGTTCCATAGACGCATCCAACATGCTAAAGCCTGCGTTGGCAAGAGGTGAAATACAGGTTATAGGTGCCACAACCTTAGACGAGTACAGAAAATACATAGAAAAAGACGGAGCTTTGGAAAGAAGATTCCAACCAGTTTTAGTAGAAGAACCTACCCAAGAAGATACCATAAGGATACTATACGGTATTAAGAGCAAGTTTGAGGAATTCCACAACGTGGAATATACACCAGAAGCTATAGAAAAGGCTGTGCAGTTGTCCGAAAGATACATAACAGACAGACATCTACCAGATAAAGCTATAGACGTTTTGGATGAAGCTGGAGCTTTGGTAAAGTTGAGGGTGTATCAGTTATCTCCAGAACTAAAGGAACTGGAAGAAAAATAAAGGAAATAGAGGCTATGAAAGATTCCGCAGTAGCCGAACAGGATTACGAAAAAGCTGCAAAGCTCAGAGACGAAGAACTAAGGCTAAGGGCAAAGTTTGAGAACATGAAGATGAAGTGGAAGCAAGAAATCATGAAGAATAGACCAAAAGTTACAGAAGAGGATGTCGCTGAAGTGGTTGCAAGATGGACAGGCATTCCAGTTAAAAGAGTGCAAGAAAGCGACACCCAAAAGCTTTTGCATATAGAGGATGAGCTAAAGAAAAGGGTAATAGGGCAAGACGAAGCCATAAAGGCTATTGCAAGAGCCATAAGAAGGTCAAGGGTTGGACTAAAGGGCAGGCACAGACCCATAGGCGTTTTCCTCTTCTTGGGACCAACTGGCGTAGGTAAAACGGAAACTGCAAAGGCTTTGGCTGAATACCTTTTTGGCACAGAAGAGGCACTCATCAGGTTTGATATGTCCGAGTATATGGAAAAGCACACCGTCTCTAGACTTGTGGGAGCACCACCAGGATACGTAGGATACGAAGAGGGCGGACAGCTTACAGAAAAGGTAAGAAGAAGGCCATATTGTGTTTTACTCTTTGATGAAATAGAAAAAGCCCATCCGGATGTGTTCAACATATTCCTTCAGATATTTGACGATGGAAGGCTAACGGATGCCATGGGTAGGACAGTAGATTTTTCCAACACCATCATAATCATGACCTCCAACCTTGGAGCAAGGCTTATAGTTCACGGTGGAAAGATGGGCTTTGAACAGAAATTTGGTATGATAGACTTTGAGCAAATGAAGAAGAACGTAATGGAGCAAGTTAAAAAATCCTTTAGTCCAGAGTTTCTGAATCGCTTGGATGAGATAATAGTCTACAGAGCACTAGAAAAGGAAGATGTAATTAAGATAATCAACCTGCAGATTGAAGAAATAAACAAGAATCTTGCGGATTGGAATATTAAGGTAAAGCTACACAGAAGCTTCGCTGAATGGCTGGTAGAAAAGGAATACAAGCCTGAATACGGAGCAAGGAGCATAAAGAGAGCTCTTCAAAAGCACGTGGAGGACTTACTGGCAGAAGAGCTTTTAAAGGGCACCTTCCGAGACGTGGATACGGTAGAAATAAAAGTGAAAGACGACAAACCATATATAAAACCCATCAAGAAGAAGGAAAAGCTGGAAGCTGTTTTTAGTCAAGGGAGTGAGTAAGATTCCTCAGGGGGAATACCTTTGATATTCCCCCCCTGCTACTAACACCTATGAGTTTCTCCGCATAGGATGCTAAAACTTCCCTAAGCGTTACCACTATGAACTGAGCGGTTTTTGATTTTTCTTTTATTAGTTCCCCCACGATCTTAGCATTTGTCTCATCAAGGTGGGCATCCACTTCGTCAAAGTAATAAAAAATTGATGGTTTGTATTCCTGCAAAGCAAATATTAAAGAGAGCGCCGCCAGGGTCTTTTCTCCACCGGAGATGGCTTCCAAATACTGCACTTCCTTTCCCCTTGGTTTTACCACCAAATTTATACCGCCTTCAAAAGGATTTTCTGGCTTTTCAAGCTCCATCCGAGCCTTACCCCCGGGAGAAAGTCTTGCAAAGATCTTTCTAAAACTTGCGTTTATCTGCTCGTATGCCTTGATAAATGCGTTCAACTTTTTTGCTTCTATTTCTTCTATCATTTCTTTTATTGCTTTTCTTTCTTCCAAAAGCTTTTTGTCCCTTTCTACATAATCCCTGTGTCTTTGGCTAAATTCTTCGTAGTCTTCCATAGCTTTAAAGTTAATGTTTCCAAGCATGCTTATCTCCTTCTCAACTTTTGAAAGCTCATCCTTCAAGCGTGCATAACTTTCCTGCACCTCCGCCATAGGTTTTTCTTCCCCCAATTCTCTGATTTTTCCCAATAGAAACTCCTCTTTATCCCTTAGCTTTGCCAACTCTTTTTCTATCTCTATCCTCTCCTCCATCTTAACTTCAATAAGCAATCTTTTTTGTCCCAACAAAGCGGTAATATTTCTGAGCTCCTCATCTAAAGAATCTACTTTTCTGTAAAGTTCATAAGCCTGAAGGTTTATACTCTTTAACTCTTCTTCTACTCTTCCTTTTTCCCGATTTAGCTGCTCGATCTTTTGGTTAATCTCCTCTATAGTCTGTTGAATGTCCTCTACCTGTGCCCTTTTTTGCTTTATCTCCTGAAGAACCTTTTGCTTGTTTTGCTGGGTTTCCTGAAGCTTTAGCCTAAGGTTAAAGACTTCTTCCTTTTTCCTATCTAAAAATTTTCTATATTTCTCAGCTTTTTCTCTTAGTTCTTCCAAACCAGACTCCTTAGCTATCCCCAGAAGGTATGAGTATCTAAACCTCAAATTCTCAAGCTTTTCCTCTTGATAAGAGAGTTCCTCCTCTAACTTTTCTTTCTCCACCAAGATTTCTTCCCTTTGCTGAGCTAAAACCCTTAGATACCCCTCCCCATTTCTTATTCGTTCTTCTAATTTTTTTATCCTTTCAAAGCTTTCCCTATCCTTTTGTTCTACCTCCTTTATCCTTCTTTCTAAGATTTTTATTATCCCTTCCTTTTCCATTAGTTCATCTCTGAAAGATTTGTATTCTCTTTCCTTTTCGCTTTCTTCTTGCTTCAGTCTATCCAAAATACCCTCTAACTCAGCTATTTTTCCTCGTAAAAACTTTTGCTGAGTGCCCCTTTTGATTCCCAGTATCCCCCGCTTATAACCCCACTTTTTTCAAAAAGCTCACCATCCAAGCTCACCATCCTATAATTGCCTATGCCTAAAATCCTTGCCTTTTCAAAGTCTTCTACAACCAGTGTATCTCCAAAAACAAAACGAACAACCTTTTCAAACTTCCTATCATACTCAACAAGATTAACTACAAAATCGATGTATCCCTTTACCCGTGGATAGGATGGAAGAGGAATATCTCTCACATGGCTAAGTGGTATAAAACTCATCCTACCACCCTTTATTTCCTTGAGCCTTTGAACGCACCTTTTTGCAACCTCATCGTTTTCTACCACAACATAAGAAAGTCTTTGGCCTCCCGCCACTTCCACCGCCTTTAAATACTCATAATCTTTTACCTTTATAAGGTCTGCCACTCTACCGTAGACCCCTTCTATACCTTCAAAGGGAAGAAGGGAGCTATCCGCTTCTCTGAGCTTTGACCTAAGAACCGCCAACTCCTGAAGGATCTCCTCCCTCTCCATCCTTATCTTTTTAAGCCTTTCTTCCAATTCCAGCATCTTTGCCCTAAGCCTTCTTTGGGCTATCTCTTCTTCCTTTAACATTTTCTGATAATTTTCTTTTTTCAGAGCTTCTTCCCCCAAAGCACTTCTTAGACTGCTTAGCTCACTTTCCAAGTTCTTTACCTCTTCTCTTACCCTTTCTTCCTTTAGCTCCAATTCTTTCAGTTTTAGCTCTAAGCTTGATATTTGGCTTTTCCTTTCTTGAATGGACTTCAAAAGGACATTGAGCTTTTCCTCAGTTTGTTGGATTTCTTCAAAGGATGCCTTCATCTCCCTTTCCTTTTCCTTCAACCTTTCACTTACCTGTTCAAACTCCACCTGTAGTTTCTTAACTTCCTCTTCCTTTTCTTTAAGCAAATCCTCCAACTGCCTTTCTTCTACAATCAAACTTTCCACATCCCTCTCCAAGTGTATAATCCTTTTTTCTAAGTTCTGCTTTTCATTGTAAAGTCTGTCAAGATCCTTATACCGATTTTTTGTTTCCTTTTCTATCAACTCTAACCTTTCACTCAGCCTTCCTGTCTTCTCTCTGAAAGGCAAAAGGGTCTCCTTCAACTGAGAAAGCTCTCTTTCCAAAGACTGTGCCTGATTTTCTAGTTCTTCTTTAGATTCTTTTAAGCCCTTTAACTCTTCTTCAAGTAAAAGTAAGCTTTGCTGTAGTCTGTTCTTCTCATCAATGGTCTTTAAAAGATCCTTAGAATAAAGCTTTAGCTCCAAAACCCTTTTCCTTTCGGAGAGTTCCCTGTGGAGTTTTATCTTTTCAACTTCTGCCTTTAACCTTTCCATCTGAACTTCCATTTCGTCTATTAACAGCCTTAGTTCCCTGTGCTTTAGCTCCACCTCTCCCAACTGAGCAAGAGCCTTTTGCTTCTTTTCTTCATACTCTCCTATCCCGGCTATTTCTTCAATAAGCTTTCTCCTCTCAACAGGCGTCATCTTAAGAAACCTAACTATATCTCCCTGAAGGACCACGTTGTAACCATTTTCGTATATACCAGCCTTAGAAAGAAAATCATTCAGCTCCCTTTCTCTCACGACCTGACCGTTTAATCTAAAAACACTCCTTCCATCCTGATAAACTTTCCTTGATATGATTATGTTCTCTTCTGGGACAGGAAAGGCTCCGAGGTTTTTAAAGTGTATTTCCACATAGGCATAATCCGCTTTATCTCCGTCTTTGCTGAATATCAAATAGGACAGGTTTTTAGCCCTTAAAGCCTTTGAAGTTGCTATACCCAAAGCAAAGGATATGGCGTCTCCTATGTTTGATTTCCCTGAGCCGTTGGGACCAACTATTGCAATAAACCCCTCTCCAAAAGGAATCTCCACCCTTTCTTTTCCGTAAGATTTAAACCCTTCTATGACTATTTTTTCTATGTATCCTTTCACGAATTATAATTATAGACTTGGTGGAAGAAAAAAGATATTTCAGTGGAAGAAGGAATTAGAAAAAAGGCTTGTAACTTTTCTAAATTCCTTTGAGCCTAAAATACTTCAGGAAGCTATATCTTACTATCCACTGCAAGAAGGAAAAAGAATTAGACCCTTGCTGGTGTGTGCGGTCTCTTCAGCCTACGGTGGGGACGTTCAAGATGCGATCGTGGTTGGATGTGCCATTGAGCTCATTCACAACTACTCCTTGGTTCATGACGATCTTCCTTCTATGGACAACGACTACTACAGAAGAGGAAAACCTACGTGTCATGTAGTGTATGGAGAGGATGTTGCCCTTTTGGCTGGAGATGCCCTTTTGACCTTAGCCTTTGAAATACTTTCAGACGTAAAAAACTTCCAAACCTTAGATTCGGAAAGATTGCTGTTGATCATAAACATCATAAGTAAAAAGGCAGGTGCAAAGGGAATGGTGGGTGGGCAGGTGATGGACATAAGGAGATTGGGAGATCTAAAAGAGATAAGTCTCAAAAAAACAGCCCAATTGTTTTCAGCTTGCTTTTTAGCGGGCGGTGTTATAGCGAAAAAAGAAGACATGCTTTCAGAGCTTGAGGATGTAGGACTGTCCTTTGGAATGCTTTTTCAGATGTGCGACGACTACAAAGACAAAGACGGCTTTTACTCTTTGCTCGGAGAAAAACTAAAGGATGAGATAAACGTAAAGAAAGAAGAAGTTATATCAAAGCTCAAGTCCCTAAACCTGTGGACAGAAGAGATGGAGTATATCCTAAGGTCCTTTCTATGATACCAAGCAGGATATTTCTTATAGGTTTTATGTGCAGTGGTAAAAGCACGGTGGGAAAGCTTTTGGCACAAAAGCTTTCTTATTCTTTTGTAGATTTAGACGAGTATATAGAAACCAAAGAAAAAAAGAGTATAGAAGAAATATTTTCAAACTACGGCGAAGAGTATTTCAGAAAGGCTGAAATGAATGCCTTGGAGGTGTTTCTAAACAAAGAAAAGGTGGTGATAAGCACTGGAGGAGGGCTTGGAGCAAACAAAGACGCATTGCTTAAGATGAAGTCCGCAGGCTTTGTTGTGTGGTTAGACATAGACTTTGAAACCTTTTTAAAAAGGTGCTCAAACTCAGAAGGAAGGCCTCTGTTAAAGAAGGGCTTGGATTACGTCAAAGAACTTATGGAAAGAAGAAAGGAGATTTACAGTTTGGCAGACTTGAGATTGGACGGCAGAAAAAGTTGTAAAGACTTGATAGACCAAATATTGCAGAAGCTTATCTAAGCTTTAGCGTAGCAACCGCCAAAACCGCCAAAAGGATAGACACTATCCACATTCTAACCACTATCTTAGGTTCTGGAATGCCAGATAGTTCCATATGATGATGGAAGGGAGCCATCTTAAAAAGCCTCTTTCCTTTTGTAAGTTTGAAGTAAGCAACCTGAAGTATAACGCTCAAAGTTTCAAAGACAAACACACCCCCCGCTATAGGAAGCACAAGTTCAGCCTTTGCTATCAGCGCAATTACAGCCAATGCAGCACCAAGGGACAAGGAACCTACGTCTCCCATAAACATCTGAGCTGGATAGGCATTAAACCAAAGAAAACCAAGACAGGCCCCGATTATAGCAAAGCACAGAACAGTCAAGTCTCCAGCATAGGGCACATAGGGTATGTTCAGATACTTGGCTATACTCAAATGTCCAACTGCGTAAGCTATTATGCCAAGAGATGCAGCGGTTGTCATCACTGGACCTACTGCCAAACCATCCAAACCATCCGTTAGATTCACCGCATTAGATGTTGCTACTATCACCAATACCGCAAAAGGTATGTAGAAAAGGCCAAGGTCTATCTGAAGGTTCTTAAAAAGGGGAAAATATATCTTTGTGCCTACATCTGTAAAGTAATATATGGCTAATGCGGTGATTGTTGCGAAAAAAAACTGAGCTAAAAACTTGGCTTTTGCAGATATGCCCTTTTTGTTCCTTAGCTTTGTGTAATCATCCCACAGTCCTATAAGACCAAATCCGACGATGCAGAAAGAAATGATCCAAAAATAGTTTAAGTCCCACCTCATAAGCAAAAAAGAAGAAAGTAGAACAGAAAGAATAATCACCAACCCTCCCATTGTGGGAACTAACCTTTTTGTTACGTGTCCCTTTGGCGTATATTCTCTGATGTAGCCCTTAAACAGCCTTTGAATTGCTCTCATCTTCTTTAAAAAAACAGGAGATAAAAGTAGTGTTATAAAGAAGGCAAGCATAACAGCAAGGAAGGATCTGAAGGTTATGTATTTGAATACATTAAAGCCAAAGAAAAGATCTTTGAGGTAAAAAGACAGATGATAGAGCATTTCAGCACCTGTTTCTGCTTAAAAGTCTGTCTAATATAATGGCGCAAGCGTTTCTTACAGACAGATGGTTCCAGTCCCCCGCACCATATACAGGCTCAAGAATGTAGTCAAAGGTTCGCATAAGGTCTGGCGGTATGCCATAACCTGTCCCAAAGACTATAAGAAAATCCCTTTCCCTCTTTTCTATTTCCTTTCTCAAAAAATCATAGCTCACAGTGTTTGAATAGTTTCTTGCGTCTGTGCCAACTACTATGGGTTTTCTTCCACGAAGACTTTGAATGTCTTCTAGAACCTCCTCAAAGGTATAAACAAGTTTTACCAATTTTACCGTTTCTGCTCTTGTGGGATTTGTCTTTAAACCTTCTTCCGAAGACCAGTATTCTATCTGTTTTTTTATCACCGCCCTTTGGGCATCCACAGGCTGGACTATGTAGTAGGTATTTATCTCATAAGCTCTGGCAGGTCTGGCTATATCGTGTAGATCCATGGTAGTAAAAGAGGTTATTATGGTTTTTCCATCTCTGTCCATAGCCGGGAAGTGCAGTAAGGCAATAAACACATTATCGTTCAGCATCTTAGATTATTTTAATCACCTTCTTAACTTTGCTAAAAGCCTCTCCCAAAAACTTCCCTTAGAAACGTTCTGAACTAAGGACAATCTGCCTAAAATTTGGCTGAGTTCTCTTATCAAGTTGTTATCAAAAGGATTTTGGTTGATTATTCTTTTTATCAAATTGGGGTAATATCTTATACTACCTGCATACTTAGGCTCCGCAGTTGTGTATTTTTCACACACAACCCTTATACTTTCGTAAACCTTTTTCCCCTCGTATTCGTTTGAGACTTTGTTTACTATAAGAAAGAACTCCTTAAGACCTTCGCCTGAGTTCATAACTTTAACTAATCCATAAGCATCTGCTATAGCGGTAGGTTCTGGTGTTGTTATAACTATAGGTATTTGGGAAGAAGACACTATGGCGAGTGTATCCGAATGGATACCAGGTGGGGTATCAAAGATCACCCAATCGTATCTGCCTTCCGCAAATTCTTGAAGCCTTAACAGAAGTGTCTTTAGTTTGCTAAAGGGCATGCTTACCAATTCCCTTATACCACTACCACTTGATATAAAGTCAAAACCTTCTTCTATTGGTACTACTATATCCTCAATGGCAGCATCTCCAGAAAAAAATGGTATAAGTTTTTGGGTGGAGTTATTCCCAACATTAGGTGAATATTGCTCAGACCAAGGTCTCCATCTATAAGAAGCACTCTCTTACCTCTGGAATACATTATCCTACCCATGTTTATGGTAATTAGTGTCTTTCCAACACCTCCTTTCCCACTTGCCACAGATATATAGCCCGTAGACCTTTCTTTACCTTCTAATATCTTCAGTGGAAGCGCCTGCCTCTCCATCATTCCTCCATTCTTAAAAATAATCCCGCTAAGTAATTGTAATCCGCCATAACTATGTCATTGGGAACCCTTTGCCCAGTTGTAAAACAGAGTATGGGAAGTTTGGTACGGTAAACAAGATTTAAAACGTATCCGTAGTATAATGTTTCGTCCATCTTTGTAAAGATTAAACCGTTTATGGGTAAAACACTAAACCTCTCAAGAGCTTCTACCATAACCCTTTCTTCTATGTTAGCGCTTACTGTAAAATAGACCTCTAAAGCAGGTAACTTATTAAAGAAAGGAACAAGCTCCTTTACCCTTGTTTCATCGTAATGGCTCCTTCCACCTGTATCCACAAGGATAACGTCCAAAGAGGACAACTCACCTATGCACTCTCTAAATCTTTGCGGTGTGTCTGCAGTTCTAAAGGGCAGTTCCATTATGCTTGTAAAGGTCATTAGCTGTTGAACTGCACCAACTCTATAACTGTCTATGGTTACAACACCAACTTTTTTACCGAATTCTTTTATGACATAGGCTAGCTTTGCTATTGTGGTAGTTTTCCCCACACCCGTTGGTCCCACAAGAGCTATGATCTTAAAATCTTCTAAATTTTCCCTAAAATTCTTTAGTGTGGGTATCGTGCTCTCAAGCCCCATTTTTAAAGACTCAAAGGTTTCTCCTTTAAGGTCAAGCTTTTTTAGCTCGTAATCATAACCGCAAGACGCATCAACTATAGCCTTAGCTACCTCCTTACTCATACCCTTGTTTATAAGCTTGTTCATAAGGTTAAGGGCTCTGAGGGAATATTCGCTTTCCATAGGTTTTATATCTTCGCTTGCATCCGTTTTCTGTCTTTTTACCAGTTCTACAACTTCCCTTAAGCTTTCTTTAAGCTTTGCTATCTCTTCATAAACATGTCCCTGTTCCCTCAAGTGTGAAGGGAAATCCTCTTTATCCGGTATGCCTATGGTAACTTCCAGTTGGGAACGATAAGGATAAGGTAAAAAGGGTATTAATCTTTTTTTACGATCCTTGTGGAGAGTATGGTTGCGTCTGGTCCATACAGGTTTCTCACTTCCTCCACAGCCTCCTGAAGGGACCCAAATAGTAATTTTTTAATCTTCATCTATGACTCCTAAAACCTTTAAGTTTACCTGTCTATCAAGTTCATTATACGATAGGACAGCTAACTGAGGAAGATAGGCTTCAAGAACTTTCTTTATATGCCTCCTCAAGTTTGAAGCGGTTATAAGAACTGGTTTAGCTTGATACTGAACAAACTTTGAAATTTCAGAGCTGATTTTTGGGTATACTTTGTTTATAAGAACGTCAAGGAATTCTTCTTCTTTACCTTCTTGCAAATAGGCGCTTAACTTGGCTTCCAACCTTGGAGCGATTATTAAAGCATACAGAATTTTATCTGTAAGGTATAGTCTGGTTATCCTCTTAGAAAGTCTTTGCCTTACATACTCCGTTAATATTTCCACATCCCTTGTTTGCTCTACATAATCTGCTAAGGTTTCTACTATAGTAAGCAGGTCGTTTATAGGTATTCCTTCCTTTAGAAGATTTTGCAATACTCTGTGCAGTATGGATATTGGTATCACATCAGGTATTAGTCCTTGCATAGCCTTCGGATATTTTTTTGTCAGATTTTCCACTAAATCCATCACTTCCCCTCTGCCTAATACCTCATGTAGGTTTTTCTTTATTACTTCAGAAAGGTGGGTTATTATAGCGGTGCTTACATCTACCACCATATAACCCAACCTCTGAGCCTTATCCTTTTGATCTTCCGTTATCCAGTAAGCTTTTAAGTTAAAGGCAGGATCTTTGGTTTCAATACCTTCTATCGGACCCTTAGTGCTACCCAAATCTATTGCCAAATATCTGTTTGGCACTATCTCATAACTGCTAACCTCCATACCCCTTATAAGTATCCTATACTGATAAGGCTTTAACCTTAGGTTGTCCCTTATATGCACCAATGGTACTATTACTCCAAACTCTTGGGCTATTTGTCTTCTCATTGATTTGATCCTTTCCGGTATGTCTCCACCTTGAGCCTCATCTACCAAAGGCACCAATCCATAGCCTATTTCAAAGGCTATAGCTTCCGGCTGTGTTATTAGCTCCTCCTCTGTTCTTTCCACAGGCTTTTTTTGTTCCACAAAGAGCTTTTCTAACTCTTTCAGCTCCTGTTCCTTAAGACTTTTCCTTAGAAGATAATACAAACCTCCAAGCACACCAGCCATAAAAAAGAAGGGCACTTTGGGAAAGCCTGGAATTAGACCTATAAATGCTAAAATGGCTGAAGAAAACAAGAACACCCTTGGTTCTTTGGAGAACTCTTCAAGAAAAACTTGGCCGAGTTGATCCTTAGAGGATGACTTTGTGACCACTATACCTGCGGCGGTAGAAAGCATAAGAGCTGGTATTTGGCTTGCCAATCCTTCTCCAACAGTTAGTAGGGTATATGTGGCTATTGCTTCGGAAAAGGATAGTCCCTTTATTACTATGCCTATTATTAGACCACCCACCAAGCTTAGAAAGAGTATTATCAAAGCTGCGATGGCATCTCCTCTTATAAACTTGCTTGCACCGTCCATGGAACCATAGAAGGATGCCTCTTGCTCTAACTGTTCCCTTCTTCTACGTGCCTCTTCTTCTGTAATAAGCCCAGCGTTGAGGTCCGCATCTATGCTCATCTGCTTACCTGGCATTGCATCGAGGGTAAATCTTGCCGCAACTTCAGAAACCCTTTCCGCACCCCTTGTTATAACGATAAAGTTTATGACTATAAAGATAAGGAAAACCACCAAACCAACCACCACATCCCCACCTACCACAAACTTACCAAAACCCTCTATTACATGTCCCGCAGAGGATGTGCCTTCGTGTCCGTGTAAAAGTATGCGCCTTGCGGCAGCTATGTTTAAGGATAATCTTAGTAAAGTTCCCAAAAGTAAGATAGAGGGAAAGGCTGAAAGTTCCAAAGGTTCTTTTATAAAGGTCGTAAGGATTAAAACAGTTAAGGCAAAGGTTATACTAAGTGTTAAAAGTATATCAAGCAGTAGGGCAGGTATGGGAAGAACTATTGCGCTCAATATAACCACAAAGGCTAATACTATCCAACCTTGAGTTAAAGTCATGATATGATAGAATTTTAATCTGTGGATATAGAGGTCGTAAAAGGTAGCCTGCTTGAAGTTGATGCGGATGTTATAGTTAATCCTGCCAATTCTCTTGGGTTGATGGGTGGTGGAGTTGCGGGTTTGATAAAAAGGTTTGGAGGTAAGGAGATAGAAGAGGAAGCGGTTAAAAAGGCTCCAATTGAAGTAGGACGTGCCATACTGACCTCTGCAGGTGCCTTGAAATTCAAGGGTGTTATACACGCTCCCACCATGGAAGAGCCTGCCATGGTTACAACGGAGGAAAAGGTAAGGAAGGCGGTTAGAGCAGCACTTAAGTTGGCAGATGAGCTTGGATTTGAAAGCTTAGCAATGCCAGGTATGGGCACAGGAGTGGGAAGATTGCCCAAAGAAGTATCCGCAAAGGCTATGATAGAAGAGATAAAGGCTTTTAAGCCAAACAGTTTAAAAAAGTAATACTAGTGGATGTGGATGAAGATATGGTTCGTGCTTGGAAAGAAAATCTATGAATGCTTGTTGTCTGTGGTGGCTTTTTTGACAAGCCTTGGAAACTTTACCAGTTTCAGATAAAGGGTATAGAATTCTACAGTTCCTTAAAAGATATTCCAAAGGAAAACGGTTTTTTTGTTTTTTCTTACAGCCTTTCTGCAGAAACCATAGGAGTAAAAGTCAAAAGCTCTGACCTTCCTAAAATAATCTTTGTAAAAATAGGAGAAGTCAAAGAATTTAACAAAACTTATGAGCCTGTAATTTTGGAGTTTGTGAGCTTTTCTTTAAACAAAGAGGCATACCTTCAAAGAGTAAAGGAGATAAAAAGAGAAATAGAAAAGGGTGTTGTGTATCAGATTAACCTTTCAACGAAGATAGACTTTTTCTTAGAAGGTCAGCCCTTAGATTTGTTTTTAAAGTTCTTTCAAACACAAAAAACGCCTTATGCCTTCTTCTTAGATCTGAAGGATTTTTTTATAATCAGCGGTTCTATGGAGCTTTTCCTTCAAAAAAGGGGTGATACCATAGTAAGCAAGCCAATAAAAGGAACTGCCAAAAATAGGAAAATACTTGAAGAAAACCTAAAAGATAAAGCGGAGAATCTGATGATTTTGGATATGATGAGGAATGATCTTTCAAAGATCGCAATGGTAGGCACTGTAGAGGTAAAGGAGCTTTTCAAGATAGAAGAATACTCTACCTTGTTCCAGATGCACTCTACAGTGAGCGCTAAAACTAATGCAAAGTTTGAGGAAATTTTGCTGAATACTTTTCCGCCAGCATCTGTAACAGGTGCCCCAAAGAAAAAGGCGGTGGAGATTATAGACCTTTTGGAGCCCCACCCTAGGGATTACTACTGCGGATGCGCAGGCTTTAGACTGGAAGATGACTTTACCCTAAGTGTGCTGATAAGAACAGCCTTTGGCACAAAGGAAAAACTATCCTATTTTGCCGGTTCTGGAATAGTGTATGATTCACAGGAAGAGGAGGAGTGGAAGGAAACACTCTCTAAGATCCAAGCCTTCTATTCTTTTTCTTCTTATTAAACTGATTTTTTTCTTTTAATCTTTTAATAATATTAAAAACCCGCCTTTTAAAAAGCCAGAGATTCTCAAGTGCTTGATTTTCTTGGCTTTCCGAAAAAGAATTTCACACCCCATACCTAAGGTTGTTGATTTTCTAAGCTTTACTGATCTGAAAAATGTTTAGAAAATTCCAGCACTTAGGAACAATTTTCACAATCTCACAGGTCTGGCTGTAAGTTAGGAAAAAGCCTAAACATTTTTTAAGAAAAAAGTTACGGAAATAGCCATACTTACAAACAGAAATGTGAAAATTCTTTCAAAACCGCACCAATACTTGTTTTTGTTGATGTGAAAAAGTTGTTCAAAAAATGTCGGAAATTACAGAACTTACAAAGGGGCGCTTTTAGTCACTGCAGAAGGTGTGAAATTGTGAAAAAAGGGTGTGAAATTTTGGCAAAAAAAGTGATGGATTTTCTAAGACTTACAAATAGGGTGTGAAAAATCAACTTGAGCCTAGATTAACAAGACTTTTAAAGAGGGAGATTATATTAACAGTGAAAAATTAAATTTTCTTTGATTGATAAGCTTTTGCCTGTCTAAAGCCTTAAGTAGTATGATATTTGTCATACTTTTAAACTATTGATAATCAAATATTGTGTAATGTATGTGAAATTTGAGAGATTTTATGTTATCACATTGATAAAAGACCTGTCCCCCCTCTTTATCACCTCTATTCTTTGTTCAAACTTTTCAGCTAAATCTTCCAAATGACTTATTATCCCTACCACCCTATCCGTGTTTAGCTTTATGAGTTCAAAAAACTGGGAAAGCTCTTCCCTGGTTTCTTTGTCTAAGCTTCCAAAACCTTCATCAATAAACAGACTTTCTATGGGTGCGTTGTGGGATAGCACGTCGCTTATGCCAAAAGCCAAGGAAAGACTTGCCAAAAAGGTTTCTCCCCCACTTAAGGTGCTTACGCTTCTTTTGTGTCCAGACACCCTATCTATAACCACAATGTCTGAATTTTCTATATCATACTCATAAGCGCCTGAAGTGAATTTTTGCATATAGTAGTTCGCCCTTCCTACGATGTTTTGAAGCATTATCTGACTGATGAATTCCTGCAGTCTGTCTGCTCTAAAATCCCTCTCAAGTATGCTATAAATACGCTCTTTGACCGCAAGTTCTTCCTTGCGTTTGCTTAGTTCTTGTTTTCTCTTTATTCCCTCTTCTACCCTCAACTTTTGTTCTCTTAAATGCCCAAGCTCTACGTTGTATCTATTTTGTTCATTCTCAATTTCTTGAAGCTTTGATTTGATGTTTTCTGTATCCTCTATGTTTTCGTAATTTTTCAATTCTTCTTTGAGTTCCGCTGATCTCTGCATAAGTAAGCTAACTTTATTTTCGTAATCTTCCACTTTCTTTTTTGTGCTTCTATTTCTTCCTTAGGCTTTATATACTTTTCTAATTCTTGTATGCTATTAAATTTCCTTATTGCAGGCTCAAGATCCTTAGAAAGTTTTGCTTTCTCTTCCCTTATACTTCCTATGTTTCTCTCTATTTGAGATTGCATAGTTATATACTCCTGTTCTTTTAGTTCAATCTCCCTTAATTTTTCCGATATTTCTGTGTATTTCCTTCTTATTTCGTCCCTTTTTTGTCTTAGGTTTTTAAGTTTGTATTCTAAGGCTTCCAAGTGTTGCACCGTTAAGTGTTCTGAGCCAGAGTCCCTTAGGTATTTTTCCAATTCTAAAATGTCAAGCTTTAATCTTTCCTTCTTTGCCTCTTCAGAAGAGTATTCTTTTAGTTTTTCATTTAACTCTTCTTTCAACTTTTCAAGTTTTTCTTTGGCAAGCTTTAAGATTCTTTTCTCCTTTTCTAACTCCTCGCTAACACCTTTTAGCCTTTCATATTCCGTTTCAAACTCTTGCTCCTGTTTTCCCATTAGTAGATTGGCTAATTCCTCTTCCTTGCGCTTTAAGTTATTGCGTAGATTTTCAAGTTTAGCCTTTTTCTCAAGCAATTCTATTTCACGTTCTTTAAGTTTTTCCAACTCCTTTTTGATCTTTTCATAATCCCCCTGAACCTCCTCTATAGGTAGTTTTCCTACCACATTGCCACACACAGGGCATACATCTCCCTCTTTTAGATGAAGTCTTATCTGATAAACATTAAACGCCAAAATCTCCTCTTCCTTCTGTTTTATTTGTATTCTTACTTGCTCAAGGTTTTGTTCTAAGTTTTCGTTTTCTTTAAGGACCTTTTCAAATATCTGTCTTTCTTTTTTTACATCATCAAGCTTTGACTTTATAGGTGCGTATTCTAAAAACAATTTCTGTTGTTCTTCCAACGTCTGAATGTGCTCTTCCTTTTCCCTTACAATCTGCTCACCTTTTTTAATTCTTTCTTGCAGAGTTAGTATTTCCTGATTTATCTTTGTTAATCTCTCCAAGATTTGTTCTAACTCCTTTTCTTTTCTTTTCTTCTCTTCTATTCTTTCAAGTGCGGACTTAACGTTTTCTATCTGTTTTCCAAGACTTTCTATCTGAGCATCGTATTTGTCTATGTTTTTCCACTCCTTTTCGTAAATTTCTTTTTCTTTCTGCTTTAATTCTTTTTCTTGACTTAGCCTAATCATCTTTATTTCTAAATCTTTTAGTCTCCTTTTTTCCTCTTCCTCTCTTACAGATAGCCTTTTGAAGTTTTGCACGTAAGGAGCGTAAAAAGAAGCCTCCTCCATAACTTGGATCACTTCCTTTAACTTTTCAATTTCGTGCTTTTTTTCAAGTAGCACTTCCAGTTCCCTTTCACACTCAAAGAGTTCTCTTTTTATAGCATCCCTCTGTATGGCTAACTTTAGTCTTTCTTGCAGTTCTTTCTTATTTGAGTTCAGAAACATTAGCTTATCTTCCACGAACTTTATTTCTTTTTCTATCCTCTCAAGCTCCCCCTCCGTTGCATATCTTAGCTCGTTTAAGCTTGTTTCCACTTGAGCCAGCTCGTTCTCAATATGCCTCTTAGTATCTCTTATTATTTCGCTTAGCTTTTGCAACAGTGTATCCATCCCCAAAAGCTTGTTTAGTATTTCTCTTCTTTGTTGTGGTCTTTCGGGTTTTAAAAACCTGTCAAATTGCCCTTGTGGTAAGAGTATAACCTTCGTAAAGGTATCATAATCTACGCCTAATATTCTCTTTATGATTTGTGGAATATCGTTCATTCTTATATCTCTTTGTTTTCCGCCTTCATAAAATCTTACACCTGGCCTTCCTCCTATTACGAACCTTTCCACCGCGTAATTTTTACCTCTTACAGAAAACTCAAAAAACACTCTAAGTCTGTTTGTTCCTTTTGACATTACGTTTTCGTGAATGTTTTCTCTGCTGTGTCTTGGCACTCTACCGTAAAGCGCATAGCACATTGCGTCTATTATGCTTGTCTTCCCAGCGCCAGTTCTTCCCTGAATGATGAAGAACCTCAAACCGGAAAAATCTATGGTATTTTTCCCTTTAAATACGGTAAAGTTTTCAAGCTCAAGCTTGATCGGCCTCATGCTGGACCCTTTGTAAAATACTCAACAATTCCTTCTCTAAATTCTCTGGCATATCAGTTTTGTATGCATGCCTGTAGTAAGCTTTATAAAGGTCCAGTATATTTAAACTTTCTGTATCTTTTGTGATGTTTGTCTGAAAATACTCCGGAAAATCTAACTTTAAAAACGCCAGTTTATCCCCCAAGATTTGATGAATTTGCTGGACTTTTATGTTTAACATCGGATCATTTAGTTCGCTTTCCAAGATTACCTTGAAAATGGCGTTTCTATTTTTTAATTCTTCCAAAGCCCGATCTACGCTTTGAGACTTTTCTATTTTTATCTCTTTAAGCTCTCTATACAAAGATAGCTTTATAGGTTTAACTTTTATATCCTTATCTTCTATGATGACAAGATTTACAAACTTTTCCCTATCCTTTTCAGAAAAGTCTATTTGGTATAAACTCCCAGCATAGTAGGTTTTGGGAACTGCTTGCTTTATCCTTTGGTGAATGTGCAAATGTCCAAGGGCTACATAATCGAACACCTCTGGTATTTGGTCTGGTCTTATGGCGTAAAATTCACTAACGCTTGCTTCTCTTTCCGAGCCAGCTATTATTGCCTTTTCTACCATAATATGAGATAAAAGGATTCTATACTGGTAGTTTTCTACAGCTTTTGCCAGCGCTCTTAGATACTGAGCTACTTTTTGGGTATAGCTTCTGTATGTATCCTCCGAACCCTTAGTTAGTATTCTTTCGCTTGGGTATGGCAAACAGGCTATTGCTATGTTGTCGTAGACAAATACAGATTCGGATACATTTGGATTTGGTCTATCAAATATGCGCACCTTTGCAAGTTTTTCTAAGTTTTTGTATGCCTTTAACTTATCATAACTGTCATGATTGCCAGATATTAAAACAACCTGAATATTGCTCCTGCTCCATTCCGTCAAATATTCAAGGATTATAAATTCAGAATCGTAATCTGGAATGGGTTTGTCAAAAATATCTCCGGAAATTAGCAAAAGTTCTACTTTTTCTTCTTTGCATATTTGGGAAACCTGATTCAAAGCGTATATTAGGTCTGGGTTTCTTGATATTTTGTTTAAGCTCTTTCCTGCATGAAGGTCTGAAATGTGTAATATCTTACGCATTTTTTAAGATCGCATGAAGTTTTTCCACCATTGGGTTCAAAGGGTCTTCTTCTTTCAAAAGGTTTAACTTTTTTTCTGCTTCCCTTTTGATTATTTCAACCGCTTCTTCCGGTGTGTTTGCAAAGGATATAAGGTCAATATCCGACCTATCTATCACACCAAAGCTTACCATAGTTTTTTGCATATAATCTATGAGTGGATCCCAGAAAAGGCTTCCATACAGGATTATGGGGAACCTATAAACTTTACCTGTTTGTATTAGCGTTAATGCCTCAAAGAGCTCGTCAAAGGTGCCAAAACCACCGGGAAAGATAAGATATGCCATGGAATACTTAAGTAGCATCACCTTGCGCACAAAGAAGTATTCAAATTTTAAAGAAAGGTTTTGATATTTGTTAGGTTTTTGCTCTGTAGGTATTTGGATGTTCAGTCCTACAGATAGCGTGCCTGCATCGTAAGCTCCTCTGTTTGCCGCCTCCATTATTCCAGGACCACCTCCTGTTATTATGTGAAAGCCTAATTTTCCTAAGAGAAAGGCGGTTCTATAAGCATGTTTGTAATACTGGCTGTCTGGAGTTAGGCGTGAGCTTCCGAAAAAGGTTATTGCAGGACCAACTTTTGAAAGTGCATCAAACCCCTCCACAAATTCACTCATTATCTTTAGGACTCTCCAAGTATCACCTTGCTTTAACTTTAGCTCTTCTATAAGTTTTAACTGCTTATTGTTCATTTATGTCCTTTACCATAGCCTCTATCTTTAATATTTCGCCTTCCTTGGGTTTGTTTATGTTCTGCGCTGTCCTAACCTTTTGCCTTTTAGCCAACTTCTTTTTTTACTTTTCTTTGAAACCTTATGCTTATGTGTTTTCTCCTGTAATATCTTTGAGTTATTTTTAGATTCTTTTGCAAAAGGAACCACAGGGGAAATAACTAAAAGCATCAATAAAAAGCTTAAAATCTTTCTCATATCAATACCTCCTTACCCCCGCTTGGAGGTAGGTAAATTTTACCACAGATTTTCTTCCTCTAAGAGGCTTATAGGTTTTCTTCCTGCAAATCCTTCATTTAGCTCATGCCAGTACATTATAGTCTCCTCGTCTTCCTTCCAACATAGCCATATGTATCTGTTTTTGTGATAGCTGAGAAAATCAACCAATATTGGATCCACACCCTTTATTACTCCTCCCAAAGCTTCTATCTTCCTAAAAAGAGAATCTATCAGCTTGTTCAACTCTTTTATGTGGGACTCAAGATACATCTTTTCAAGCTCGTCTTCCTCTTCTTGAAATCTTTCGTAGGTCTCGGCCAACTCCATTCTTTTTAGGTTTATCTCTTCTACTATAGGCTTTATTAAAACGAGGGTTTCTCTTGCGGTGTCCAAATCAAAAACCTTCATCCGCATTGAAATTAATTTATGGGAAATATTACGGTTGAGCAACAGTTTGGAGATATTACAGGCTCTAAACCAATCTGTTTTGCGTGTGTTAGAATGCCTTCCGCTGGGAAGGTTATACCGTTTACACCAGCATAAAGGGAGTAAAGATCAAGCTTTGTCCTTTCAGGTCCTGCAGGTCTTGCACACCCTATCACAACGGGAGTTTTGGGCAGTTTTTTCCTCGCATAAAGTATGACGTCTGCACATTCTTCGGCCTTTGGTGGGGGCAAAAGCTGAAACTTTGCCTTTCCGTAGTAGGGCATAACTACCACCAAAACCAAACCGTCCGGGTCAAATTGGGATATTATGTCTATTGCCTTTTGCTCTCCCAATATCTTTCCGTAATGCAATCCTATTATCACGTGTGGGACTATTCTGTGTCCGTATTCTTTGAGAAGCCTCAAAGACTCTTCGTAGTCCTTTGTGGATTTGTGGGGCAGTTTATAAACCTCTCTTATAGTTCGGTCGTCTCCGATGATATCTATGAGTACCGCATCCACCCCTGCTTCCTTTAGCCCTTCAGCCAAGGCTTTGTCTACCAACCCAACGTGGCATGTGGTCAAAAGTTTTAGTTCTTTCTTTAGATATTCTATAGCCTTAAAGAAGGGATAAAGTTCTACAACACCGTCTTTATTGGAACCACCGGATATGAGGATCCCATCTACTCCTTTAGCCTTTAGCTCCTCTCCCACTCTTTTTAACTCTTCGGGTGTGGTGGCGGGTATCATGTGCCAGAGAATTTTGGATGCGCAGTGATCACACATTAACTCACAGTTCCTTCCAGTTATGGAAACATCCACAAACTTAGGAGTGGTTTCTATGTAAAAGTCGTCCACCTGATAGTGTTTAAATCCTGGGCTGTAAAAGTGGATCTTCTTTCCAAAGTTTTCTTCCCTTATTCTGAAACCTTCAAGCAAACGCTCCAAGAGGTTGTAATCTAACCCTGTGTCTTCAAGGAGGGGAACAATCCCCTCCTGCATCTGTTTTATCCACACTTTATACCCTTTTCGTTGGCTACCTTCGTTAAAGCATCCACCGCTGCTTGTCCCGTCAAAAGGTTGTTTATCTCATCCGGGTTTGTTGGCTTTATCTTAACGATCCATCCTTGACCGTATGGGTCATCGTTTACCAAAGCAGGGTTTGTTTTTAAAGCTTCGTTGATTTCCACGATCTCTCCAGTTAAGGGTGTGGGAACCGGCCCTACCCATTTACCGCTCTCTATGGTCGCTACGCTTTTGCGTCTTTCTATGACCTTACCCACCTTTTTGGGTGTGTAAGCGACCAACCTTCCAGCCATTGCTGCGGCTATGGATGTTAGTCCTATGGTATAGGTGCCATCACCGTTGTCCTTTGCCCAGGTGAAGGCATTAGCCTCTGGGTCTACATCATAGAGCAAATCTTCTGGAATGTTGCATCCATTAACTACTGCCATACTACACCCTCCTTTTATAAGATTTTAAAATGTTAGCACTTTATCTGCCTCCATTGCCCTAAGGGCAAACTCACTGGCTGGCACAATACCGTCCAGCTCTGGAATAAGCTCTTCGGGTTTGTATCCCAAAGAGTCTATTGCTTGCTTGCAAGAATAAAACTTAACACCTGCCTGTTTAGCATCCTTCATAAAGTCATAGACAGTTTTTAATTTTTCCCGTTGGGACTAAGACAATTTGGTTCCGCAGGGAGTATTTTCTCTGCCACACCTTTTTTTAAAAGCCTGGTTCCATCCATGTTAAAAAACATCTCTACATCCGCATCGTTAGAAGCCATTAAAGCTGCTATGTAAAAGGGGGAGGCACATCTCCAGGGAGTTTTTGGTCCGCTGGTCATTAGAATAATCACCTTCACGATTCTATTGCCCTCCTTGCTTCTTCTTCTGAAGGAACACCCACAAAGGTTAGCTTTCCGTCTATTATTGTGGAAGGCACAGCGCGCACCATAAGCTTCTTTGCCCACATCCTACCTTCAGGCTGGGCTACATCCAAAACCTCATACTTAAAACCGTACTCCTTTTGAAGCTTCTGCCAAAGAGTATCCGCATCCGGACAAGTAGCACACCACTGGGATACCAAAAGTATGACGTGCTTGTCCTTCGCTGCCATCTATGTACACCTCATACAGATTATATCCCATTCATCTATGTATTCTTTCATCTTTTCTATTGCCTGAGGTCCATAAAGCAAATCTTTTAAATCCCTTCCCAAATCCACAGGCTTCATTCTAACTATCCAACCTTCGCCATATGGATCGTAGTTTATTATATCAGGTTGTTCCAAAACCTTTTCGTTCCTATCCACCACTTCCCCTTCCACTAAGGCATTTATAGGTCCAGCCCATTTGCCACTTTCAAGGGAAGCAACTGGTTTGCCTTTTTTTATAAACTTACCTATGTCCTTTATACGGGCATGAAGCAAGCGCCCAGCGCGCACTTGCCCCACATCCGTCAAGCCCATAGTAACCGTTCCGTCTTCGTTTACCCTTAACCAAGTTTGGGTTTCTATCTCGTAATAAAGATCAAGTGGAATAATACATCCGTTGTATTCCCACTCCTTCTCCATATCTTAGCCTCAGGCCAAACCTAACCTTCTCAGCACGGGAAGAGGATCAGAAAGGTTATCTTTGAGCTTTACGTCACTTGCGCTGTATCCAAAAGCTAAGCCAAGAAGCTGAGTAAAGTACGCCGCAGGCACATCCACATCTGGCACTCCCTTCATCATAAGCCTGTGTCTATACATCTCCAAGGAAGCATGGCACAGAGGACATTCTGTAGCTATTATATCCGCTCCATTCCTTTTAGCAGTTTGAAGGATCATCATCACAAACTTTTCAGAAACTTGCTCATCAGACAGAGAGTGAGGTCCTCCACAGCACTGAGTATGCATAGGCTCAAAGGGTACGCTGGTAGCTCCTGCCGCTTCCAATAAGGCGTTCATGTAGTATGGATGTTCGTCATCGTCCGCAGTTTCTCTCCTTCTGGGTCTTGCTTCCTCTTCCTGTCCTCCTGCGTGGGCGTAGGTTTTTGCGTAAAAGTGCGGTCTTGTATAAAGACAACCGTAATAGTTAGCAACCTTTAGACCTCTGAGTGGTTTTTTGGTTTTTCCTTAACCTTTTGGGGACCTGCCTCGTGGTAGAACCACTCAAGAATGTGATAGGTTTGCGGTATTTTGTCCAATGGATCCACTCCACCTTCTTTCAGCAAAGCATTTACCTTTTCAAACACTTTGCTGTCAGTTTCTAAGAAGTATTCCGTTCTTTGCAGTGAGAAGGAACAGCCATTGCAAGGTGCCACTATCACATCATGCCCTTGCTTTCTTGCCAAAGACATGTTTCGGGCATTCAAGAGCAAGGTTCCCATAAAGGTTACGTTTTTTGACTCCATAGCACCACAGCAGTTGTAATCCTCTAAATAATCCAGTTCCAAACCAAGCTCTTTTGCTACTATTCTTGTAGAAACATCGTAAGCCCTTGCTGCACCTTCTAAGGAACAGCCGGGATAATACGCCACTTTTTTTCCTATAACACCCATTTTTAAACCTCCTTCAAGTTAATACTCCTTCTTCTTTCATAACCTTTCTTAGAACTTGTTTGAATTTGTTCCAGTTTTTGGTCCTTGGATGGAAGAGCATGTGCTTTGCGTTCAGTATAAGAAAATCCACATTCATAGACTTTATGGGCTTTAACACCAATTGCTTTAACCACTCTGGAGTTTCACCCATAAAAGGTATGGGTTTTTTGAGGATTGGGTCTTTAACCACTTTGTAACCTTGCTTTTCTATCCATCCAAAAAGTAGTTCTCCGTCTTCTACCCTTCCATATTCAAGCACGCTTTCTGTGAAGAACTTGTCAAACTTTTTGGAGGGATACTCGTCAATGAGTCCTTTCTTTGCCATAACCCTTAGGATAACCTTTAGCACCTCTTCCACAAGCACACCCTTTGGACACCTGTGGGTGCACTTATGACAGGACACACATCTCCACATTACATCCGCCCTTTTTTGAAGCTCATCTATCAACCCAAGCCTTGCCAAGTATATAAAGTGTCTTGGGTTGTATCTTTCGTCCCAATAGTTGTGCACAGGGCAAGATGCGGTGCAGTAAGAACACTGATAACACTGAACTATAGTCTTTCCGTCGGGAGACTCCATTATCTCCTTTGCAAAGTCAAGGTTGTAGTCGTTTATCACTCTTGGGAGGATGATCAGGTTCCAGTCTCCTGACACATCCACCCCGTCAATAACAAGTCTTTCTTTCCTTACAATTCTTTCTGGCTCTACCAAGCTTCTTTCGTGTATAGCCATGTTTAAACCTCCAACTTAATGTTTTCTGGTCTTTGGACCCCCAGGAGCCTCCTTGCCATAACGCCAGCGGGAGGGAAAAATCCCTTGGCACTGTGCATGGTAGATAAAGTCATGTAATCAACGTAAGTGGCGTATATCATGGCAAGGAAGATATCTACGAACAGATAGCCTTTAACTTTTATACCAAAGTCTAAGAGCTTTTCTTGAATTTGCTTGTAGATCTGCTCAAACTCCTCGTAAGTTTCTCCGTACATGTGCCTTTTGGGTGGTTCCTCTTTTAAGAAGACCACCGCACCACTTTCGCTTTCTGGATCCCATATCCAACTGGTCCAAAGAACGTAATCTTCTGGGAAGGTAAAGTGCAAAAGTTCAGAGGCCAGGTCTTTGGCTGCTTTTCTATCCACACCCCTTATGGACTTTACAAAGTTTTCCACCCTTTCTTCCCAGCTGTTTGCCTTTCCGTAAAGCAGGTCGCTTATTGCCCTCTTCAGATTCTCCACACCCGTCTCCTCTATCAACCTTTGCCTTTTCCTTCTTACGGAAAAAACCTTTTCTAAGAGTTGGTCCAGATCTTCCTTGCTCAAAGAAGCAAGCCTTTCCTTGCTGAGGGTCTTTTGAAAAAACAGGGACTTGGCAAGGAGGTCCTTGTAAAACTCTTGGACAAACTCCTCACCTTCTCCTAAGATCTTTATCAAATAGTCCCTTACCAAAAAATCGTCTAAGGTAGTAACCTTTCTCATACAGTCACCTTTGCATTAAGAAACGCAGCAGCCTCTGCTCCTGCAGCTTCACCCTCAGAGAGAGAAGATTCTATATCTATGGGACCTTTACAGGCTCCAGCTATAAATATACCAGGCTTGTTGGATATTATGTTAGAGCCTGATTCTTCAGAAGGAATTAAGAACTTGCTGTCTGGGTCCTGGGCGAGTCCAAGGATCTTGGCAACCTTCTTTGTGCCTGCAGAAGGTTCCATTCCAAGCACGAGAACCACAAGGTCCATGGGAACCTCGGAGGGTCTTTGAACTATGGTGTCCTCATGCTTTACCCTTAACCTTCCGTCCGCAGGGCTGTAGGTGATTTCTGCAATCCTACCTCTGACATACCTAACACCGTATTGTTCTTGAGGTGCCCAATAGAAAGGATACTCCCAAGTGCCGTAGGTCCTCACATCCATGTAATAGCAGAAAACATCTACATCTGGATAGTGCTGTCTTATCTCCATTGCCTGAAGTCCAGACAGAGCGCAACCGTATCTACAGCAGTGCACGTTCGTTACTCCAAGCTGTCTATCCCTGGAACCTACGCAGAACACAAAGGCTACCCTCTTTGGAAGCTGACCGTTGGAAGGTCTGTAAAGCCTTCCTTCTTTGGAGAACATTTGCTCAAGCTCTAAGTTGGTTATCACGTCTGGATAAAGTCCGTATCCCAGCTCTCCCTTTCTTCTGGGGTCAAAGTGTTCAAAACCAGTTGCAACTACTATTGCACCCACTTCGTGAGTTTCACCGTTGGAAAGTTTGACTCTGTAGCTTCCGGGTTCTCCTTCGCAGGCTTCTAGTTCGGTTCTTAACTTCACCTGCACGTTTGGATTGCTCTCCACTTCCCTTATGTAGGGACCCAGCACTTGCTCCGGCTTTAGCTTTCTGGGTATTAGCGTGTGGTAGTGATTGAGCACAGGGTTACCACCCAGCCTGTCTTCCTTTTCCAATAGGATGGTTTGGATGCCAAGCCTTCCGAGAATCCTCGCTGCACCCAAACCTGCAGGACCGCCACCTATAACCAATACACTCTTTGCCATAACAAAACCTCCAAAAGTTGTTTATAAAATGGGGGCATAGCCCCCAAAAAAGCTTAGGACTTAAACAGCGGTATGTTGGCAGTGGCAGAAGCTTTCGGCTTTCCGGTGGAAGTTCTGCTGTAAGGCTCGTAAAGGTCATACTCCTTGAAGAATTCCATAAGCTCGTCGTATTTGCCAGCCTTTTCAAGCTCGCTTATGTACTTGACCGTGTCTTCCCACTCTTTCTTTAGCTCTCTCCAGTTGGTTATACCCATCTTTTCAAGGAGTGGTTCATAATTAGAGCAGTTCCAGTAAAGTTGGACCACTTTAAACGGATGTGCTCCACAAGCCAACGCTGCAAACATAACATCAGACATAACCGCTACCGGGTAATACATCCCGTGAGCTTTTCCTATCCATTGGTTCTTTTCAAAGGTAGTGGTGCATCCTGTATCGTGGGTTACTATCAGGTCCGCCTTAACCTCTTCTGCGATTACTTTGAGTTTTCTTTGAATAGCCATAGACCTGGTAAATTCTCTTTCTGTTAGAATGTGCCTGAAACCAAAACCACAACAGTCATACCAGGTAGAGTAATCCACCACTTGTGCTCCTAAGGCTTTCACCACAGCGGTAGATGCAGCAGGTCTTTGACCGTTATAAACCTCTGGATCATAAGGATAGTCATCTGCGATCATTTTGTAGGTATGGCATGCGTTGTGTATGGCAACCCTCACGTTTGAAACATCTATTCCTTTTGCCTTTCCTTCTTTTTCGTACAGCTCTTTTATGTGGTAACGCATTGCATGGACCCACTCGGAGTAATGAACTATTTCCTGAGGAATGACTATTCTTCCATCTTCAGTGAGCCTTCCCAGTTTCTTTAGAATAGGCTTTACCGCATCTCTGAGTTCTTTGTTCATTATGAGCTGTTCTCTAGTTTCTTTGTAAGAACCAAAGGAAGTTCCACAGTGAATGAGCGGATAGTATCCTGTTTTCCAAGCTTGGTGCATGTTTCTGAGCCAAACTGCTGCAAGGGCTACCGGGTTAGAAGTGCCAGAACCGTGATAGTTCCAAGCGGTGCAGGAGGTTTGGTGTGGCTCGTTTAGATAGTCAAGTCCAAACTTGTTCATAAACCAGAAAATTGACGCTGGATATCCGGGAATGTTTCCACATTGCCCACAGGACTTATGATGCCAAAGTTTGTTGGTGGGAATAAGCTTTATCCTTCCAGTCCTTGTATAAACCGCTATAGGCTTGTGTTCTTCTGTGATCCTGTGTATGAGAATTTCTCCTTTTGCTTCCAGCTCTTCCATCATTTCAAAGATGTGGTCGTAATGGGCGTCGTGTTCCTTTACGGGAAAGGGTGGCTCTTCGGGGTATCTGAGAATACCCCCACGGCTAACGTAACCCCATTTAGACTCTAACTTGGCATGTGCCATGATAAACACCTCCTTAAGTTTTTTGGGCTTTAAACCCTTTTGTAAGCTTACTCTTCTTCTCCATAGAGCTCTTCGTACCTTTCTTCGTTTTCTTCTACGATGTCCATAATGACGTTGTACAGATTTGGGTCAAGTTTTTCAAGCATTTCAAAAATACCAGTTTCTCTCCAGATGGTGTACATTTCTATGGCAGTCTCCAGAGAAACTTCCCATGCGGTTTTGACGGATTTTCCTACGTCAAAGGGTATAGCAAGCCTTTTGGCTCTTAGGTTTTCCATGTTGTCTGCCATCTTTGGACCCCAGTCCGGGAAGAAGTCTGGCTGAAGCATGTCCGCAGAGAGCTGGTTTCCTGTTGTCATGACCTTCAGAAGAACCCTTCCGTAAGGTTTTAGAAGGTCCTTTGTAGCCTCAAAGGCATTCCGCACAGCAACCTCTCTCATTATGGCAACTAATCCACCTGGATTATTCACAAAGGGACACCTAATCCAACAGGTAAAACACTGAGAGCATGCCCATATGTATTCGTGCATCATATCATATAGCACTTCCACGTCGTCTTCCAAAAACCTCTGAACTATTTCCCTTGGAGAATAATCAAAGAATCTATTGGAAGGACAGGATGCGGTGCATACGCCACAGTTGAGACAGCCAAAGATGTACTCCTTAAACCTAAAATCTGATTTTACCTCTTCTATGATCCTAACCTTTTCCTCCCAAGGAACCATTTTGGTTTTTTCAGAAATGGGTAGGTTGTATCCATAGTTGTGGCCATCCATAGCATAACCTCCTACGCTTTATAAACTTATGAAAAACTTCAAAAAAATCAATTAAGTTTTGCTTATAAATATATAAAGATTTGCTTATAAATACGCCAAAAAAATTATAGGGTAATAACCGCATACTCGCCACTCATAAGCTTGTCCAAGAAGGCCGCACCACCTATTATACCGTCGCACAGTTCAGGGTTTACGTCTTCTTTCTTATAGATATCTGTTAGGTCCAAAGAAGGCACGCAAAGGTAGATCTTCACGCCTGCTTCCTTAGCCATCTTTATAAAATCATAAACTGTTTGCTCCACACCAGGTCTTACCTTAACCTTTTTGGCATTATCCCTCATAAGCAGAAATCCAGCCTCAGACGTTATGACCATCTCCACTTCGTAATCCATAGTGGTGGCGGCAGTTGCCAAGAAGAATGGCGCACCTGCCTGTGGGTTGATAAGCTCACCAGTGGTTGGCTCTGCCCTTTCAAAAAAAGGCACAGTGAGGATGTAAAAAAGCAGCTTTTCGTAAGCCATATGTCTCCTCCTTACACAAAGATTATCATCGGTTTTTCGGAATCTAAGACGTAATTAAAAAATGTTGCCGCACCTGCAGGAGGTTCAAGACCATCTATAAGGTCCTCATATTTGTAGCCGAAAAGCTCCATAGTCATTTGGCAAGGTATTAACTTTACGTCCGCTTCTTTACAAGCTTCCAAAAGTTCTGGAATACTGGCTACGCCATGCTCTTTTATGGTTTTTTTCATCATATAAGTCATAAGGTCCGTCATACCCGGAATGATACCCATTATCTGTGGAGGACCTGGAAATATGGAAGATATAGCGTTGGTAATTGGGTTTTGCATGGAAGGTGGAAAAGCCATAGGCATTGCTGGATTGCCTATGGGGGCAATCTTTAGCTGGTGCATCTTTTGCTTGTGGATGATGTTTAGCCCGTAGAAGGTGAAGAATATAGCGGTTTCCACACCAAGGGATGCGGCTGTAGAAGCCAGTATTAACGGCGGATAAGCCATATCGAGTGTTCCCTTTGTAGCTATTATAGCCAGTTTTTCTGGCATATCTATCCCTCCCTATTTCTTCCTTACGTAGAAGATTATCTTACCGCCTTCTTCTACAACTTCTAATAACTGATGTCCCGTCCTGTTGCAGAAAGCGGGTATGTCCGCCTTAGCTCCTGGATCTGTGGTTATTATCTCCAGCACTTGACCAGATTGAAGCTCTTCCAAAGCCTTTTTTGTCTTTAATACTGGAAGAGGGCAATTTAGACCAGATGCATCTAAGGTTTTGTCAGGTGTAACTGTAGCCATCTTAATACCTCCTTAAGGTTTAATAAACTATTATAAATCCTGCAAAGCTTGTATTCTAATAGAAATTCTTTATGCTATTATAAGTTAAGCTTATGAGAAAGAGCTTCTATCAGTTTATGAAAGAAAAATCCCTTAGATATTATACAGAGTGCGAAGATATAGGGAAAGACTTTTTTACCTCTCCTGAGCTTGACAGTATATTTGGGCACGCTATCGGAGAACTGATCTTTAAGCTTATTGGAGACTACAAAAATCCCACCATACTTGAGCTTGGGGCTGGCAGGGGAACTCTTGCCTACGATATACTGAGTTTTTTAAAAACTAACCATCCCAGTTTTTTTGAAAGGATAAGGTATCTTATATACGACTTTAGTCCAAAGCTCAGAGAAAGACAGAGGCAAGTTTTAAAGGTTTTTGAGGATAAAGTTGGCTGGGTAGATGAGCTTCCATCCTTCTCTGGCTTGGTGTTGTCCAACGAATTTTTTGACTGTTTTCCAGTAAAGTTGGTAAAAGATGAAACTGAGCTTTACTTAGAAGACGGAAAAGAGGTTTGGTTGCCCCTAAGGGACGAAAGGGTTAAACAGTACATGACGAGGTTGAACCTAAGAAATCCCGGTGTGGTTTATGAGATCTGTTTGGATTGTGTGGATTTTTTAGAGAGACTCTCAAAGAGCTTAAAAAAGGGCTTCATACTTACCATAGATTATGGATACCTTGAACCGCCTGCTTTGGGTACAGTGATGGGATACAAAGGACATAGGCTCGTAAAAAACTTGTATTCAGAAGAGGTTTTTGACATAACCGCAGGTGTAAATTTCAGAGCTTTGATGGAGTATGGAAAGGACTTTGGCCTTGAGGTGGTCTTCTTTAAAAATCAGAGGGACTTTCTTCTTTTTTCTGAGGTTTTCAAAAGGGAGTTGGAACGTTTGACCGAAAGACAAGATCCAGAAAGCATAGAAAGACTTTCAAGGATAAAGACAATGCTTATAAGCATGGGAGAAAGGTTTAAGGTTCTTCTTCAGAGAAAATGTAGTGCATAATTTCTTCAAAGTTTTTTTCGTAAGCAGGAAAGCCCTCCAGCTCTTGGCTTAGGCTTATCCTCTTAAAACCCTTCTTTGACTTCCAACCTTCCAAAAGCACGAAGTCAAAATCTGGAAAAAGCCTTTTTGCTATATCCTCTATATCCTCTTCCGTCCTTTCATAAACTGTTAATTTGTTTTGAGACAGAATAGCTACTTTGGGTAGAATGCTAAAGAGTCTGTGAGTGTCGCTACCTTCTTTGTCTGTAAGTGCGTGACCCTTAGGGTCGTGTTTTATGTATGCTACTTTATATCCCATTTCCTTTAGTTTTTTGGACACTTTCTCTATTAGCGTAGTTTTCCCACTGTTGTGATGGCCAACGAAGAAGATAAGATTGGGCATAGCGGTTATTAATGTTAAACTAATTTCTTAATGATAGAGTTCATGAGATACAGAAATTATGCCTATGCGGTTTCCTTAACACTTGTGCTGTTGTCTGTTTTTTTGATCTTTTGGAAAGGTCTAAACTTAGGTTTGGATTTTACTGGGGGAACCCTTATTGAGGTAAAGTTTGAAAAACAGGTTAGCTTGGGGGAGATAAGGAAGAGATTGGAGGAAGTTGGTATTAAAGCCTTTCAAGTTCAAGATACTGCTCAGGGCACAGTTATAATAAGGCTAAGGTTTGATGAGCCAAAGGATAAGGCTATTTCTTCCCTCAAGGGCTTTGGAGAACATCAAGTGCTTAGAGTAGAAAGCATAGGAGGGGTCATAAGTAAAGAGCTAAGAAGCAAAGCTCTGTGGGCCATAATAACAGCCCTTCTTGGGATTCTTGTGTATCTTGCCTATAGGTTTGAACCAATTTGGGGTTTAGGTGCCATTCTTGCCTTAGCCCATGACGTTGTTATCGTAGTAGGAGCCTACTCTCTAACTCAACTTGAGGTTAGTTTGGATGTTATAGCTTCTGTGCTGATAGTTGCTGGGTATTCGGTAACCGATACGGTGGTTGTTTTTGACAGAATTAGGGAAAATCTGAGGATCAGGAAAGGTTTAAAGCTAAAAGAGGTCATTGACCTGTCTATAAATCAGACCCTTTCGAGGACAATAATGACCTCTGTAACCACCTTTGTTGTTTCAGCAGTGCTTTTTGCCATTGGAGGTCCTGCACTCTCTAAGGTGATATTTGCCTTTGTGGTGGGTGTGGTGGTAGGAACGCTATCTTCTATATTTGTAGCAAGTGCTTTTGTGTTGGATATAAAAAGACTGGTGGTAAAAGAAGAAGTGACCTGATGCTTTTGATCAAAGAGTTTGACGATAAAGACAATTTTTATAGGTTTTTGAAGGAAAGGGTTGGTGTTTTTTTAAAGAGGCCGAACAGAGAAGTTTTGAAGGTATTCATAGGGTTGTCTATTTGGAAAAAGACTTGGATCCTTCAAAGGTCTTTGAATGCGCTCGGCAGGCGGGAGTCCATGCCTTTTTTAACGAGAAAAAGTTTGCCCTTTCTGGGACAGAAGCGCAGATAAGACAGTTTTGTGGTTGTCTTTCTGCATACTACAAGGATCTCTCTGTTCAAATTTTGGAGGCGCTCATAAGATACAGAAAAAAGTCCTTTAAGCTTCAGTATAACTACAAAATCTTACCCTTAGGCATAAAGACTGCCATCATGGGCGTGCTAAACGTTACACCGGACTCTTTTTCTGACGGTGGGCTGTATTACGATAAAAACACCGCAGTAAAAAGGGCGGTGCAGATGGTGGAGGAAGGAGCAGACATAATAGATATAGGGGGAGAATCCACAAGGCCCGGATCGGAAAGAATAGATGAAGAGGAAGAGCTAAGAAGAATTTTGCCCGTTTTGAGGGAAGTAAGAAAAGAACTACCAAAGGTTTGGATATCCATAGACACCTACAAAGCAAGCGTAGCCAAAGTGTGCTTAGAAGAAGGGGCGGACATGATAAACGACATAAGCGGTGGAACTTTTGATGAAAGGATGTATGATGTGGTATCTAAATACAACTGTCCTTACGTCATAAACCACATAAAAGGAAGGCCAGAAGACTGGAAGAAAATGCCTATAGTTTATGACGATGTGGTTTATGAATCCATTCAATGGTTTTGGGAAAGGATAGAGAACTTAAAGGCTAAAGGCTACAGAGGAAGTTTTATCTTGGACCCGGGCATAGGTTTTGGGAAACTACCAGAGCACAACGTGGAGATAATCAAAAGGTTTAACGAATACAGGATCTTTGGGGCACCGCTTATGATAGGGGTCTCAAGGAAGTCCTTCATAGGTTTGATTTTGGAGGGGCTTTTGAAAAAGAAGACAGAGCCAAAGGAAAGGTTATACGGAAGCTTGGGAGCCCTTGCCCTTGCAGTTATAAAAGGAGCGCACATAGTAAGAGTGCATGACATAGCACAAACAAGAGAATTTCTTGCCCTATTGGACACGGTTAGAACCTATGGAGATTTTTAAATTCTTCTCTTACAAAGATATCTTAGACATACTCGGTGTTTCTGTAATCGTCTATACAGTCCTTTACTTTCTCAGGATAACCAAAGGGATGCAAATACTTAAGGGATTGATCTTGATTGCCATAGTTTGGGCCATAGCGTTCTTTTTAGACCTGAAGGCGGTTTCCACCATCTTTGAAAAGTTTTGGACTGTGGGATTGTTTTCCCTTATCGTAATCTTTCAGCCGGAGATCAGAAAAGCTCTTACCAGGCTTGGGCAAGCTACAAAGTTTTCTCCTTCAAGTTCTGTAGAAGAAAGGGTCATTGAAAGAATAGTTCGTGCATGTTCTTTTATGTCCGAAAGACAAATAGGAGCTTTGATAGTGATAGAGAGAAATCAGGATTTAGAGCCACTGTTGGAGGGATGTGTCAAGCTTGATGCGATCGTCTCAGTAGAGCTAATTATAACACTTTTTGACCCTTTGACTCCTTTGCACGACGGTGCGGTGGTCATCAAGGGAGATCGTATAGCTTATGCGTCCTGTGTCCTTCCTCTCTCTAAGTCCCAAGACATACCAAAAAAATACGGCACAAGACACCGGGCTGGTTTAGGTATATCGGAAGAATCGGATGCAGTATCTATAATAGTTTCTGAAGAAACTGGAGAGATATCCGTAGCGGTTGGTGGCAAACTTCACAGGAACTTAGACCCAGAAGGGCTAAAGTTATTGCTCTTTAAAGAGTTGGGAGTTAATAAATAAATTTAAATTTATGCAGCTCAAACAGGTCCTCAAGACGAAAACTAACCTGGCGGTATTGCTCGGACCCCAACTAAAACTTTTGAGCAAAAGTATTGGTGCCCTCCTTGAAGAATTGGAGAAGGAAGAAAAGGAAAACAGCTACGTAATTCATTTTTCTGGTAAAAGACTCAGAAGTTTTTTCTACGAAAAGTTACCCTTGGCAGAACCTCCAGCACGGCAACAACTTTGGGAAAGTATCTTAAACCAGCTAAGAGTAGAGCTGGATGAGTTTGAGTTTGAAATAGCTCAGGCTATTCTTGAGAACTTGGACGATAGGGGCTTTTTTGTGGGAAGTGAGGAGGAGATTGCAAAACGTTTTAATGTCCACAGGGATGTGGTAGAGGATATTAGAGAGTTTATTATGACCGAACTGGAGCCCGTTGGCATTGCATCAAAAGACCATCAAGAATTCATCTTAGTTCAGATAAAGGAGATGTACCCGGAAAGGCCTGAACTTTTGGAAAGGATCGTTGAATACTTTAAAACTGGTAAGATGTATGAAGATTTAAAAAAATTTCTGCAAAATCTTAGGCTTATACCCTTTGACTATGTGGATGTAATATACAGCGGAGGAAGTGTGGATATAGTCATTGAGAGGGATCAGGAGGATTGGCTTATATTTTTGGCAGATGATTTTGTGGAGTTTTCTGTAGATGACAGAGCGCCGAACACAGAAGAGGAAAAAGAAAAGAGAAACAGAGCACTAAGGATAAGGGAAATTTTACAGATGAGAAGAAGGATCCTTAGAAAGTCTGCAGAGCTTTTAGTTGAAAGGCAAAAGGAGTTCTTGCTTGGAAAGGGGCCTTTAAGGGCATTGAATCTTGGAGAGCTGGCTCAAGAACTTAACGTAAGTCTTTCAACAGTAAGCAGGGTGGTGTCCAACAAGTATGTTAAAACTCCGGTAGGCGTTTATCCTTTAAGGTTCTTCTTCCAAAGGAGGACAAAGGATGGGCTTAGCAAAGAGGAAATACTTCATGCTATGAAGGAGATTTTAGCGGAGGGGAAAAGCTTGAGTGATGCCAAAATCTGTGAGTTTTTAAGAGAAAGAGGGATAAACATTGCAAGGAGGACGGTATGCAAATACAGAAGGATGTTAGAGAGAGGATAAAAAGACTTCTTGTGGAGCACAGGTTGGACGGTTTTCTCTTTAGCTCTCAGGCAAATGTGCTCTACATTTCAGGATTTAGATCCTCAAATGCCTATGTTCTTGCTACTGCTGAAAAATTCTACTTTTTTACAGACGCAAGATACTATGAGAGGGCAAAGCAGAAGCTTAAGGAAAGTTGGGAGCTTGTGCTTTTAGAGTCAAAACCTCTAAGGACCATAAAGCAAACTATAAAAAATCAGGGGTTAAAGGTTGTAGGTTTTGAGAAAGATAGGGTAAGCTGTGCCCTCAGGGAGTCTCTTAGGTCCAAGGGAATAATCTGGAGAGGCTTTTCTAACTTCATAGGCAAGCTTAGAGCTGTCAAAGGGGAAGAGGAAATAAACGTAATGAGGGAAGGTGTGAGAAAATCTGACGAAATATACAGAGAGCTTTTGAGTTTCATAAAGCAGGGTATGAGCGAATTGGAGGTAAGATCCTTTATAGTGAGTAGAGCGCTGAGCTTAGGAGCTTTTGGCGAGAGTTTCCCTGCCATCGTAGCTTTTAAGGAAAGTTCTGCGGTGCCTCACTGGGAAACATCCAACAGAAGAATAGAGGGAAAAGGTCCCCTTTTGATAGACATGGGCATTCTTTACAATCACTACTGCACAGATTTTACAAGAACTATTTTCATAGGGAAGGCGGACGATGAATTCAAGAAAGTATATCAAATAGTCAGAGATGCCCATCTTTACGCCTTAGAGAAGGTAAAGGTTGGAACGCCAATAGGTGAGGTGGATAAAGCCGCAAGGGATTACATAAAGAGAAAGGGATACGGAAAGTATTTTACCCACAGCACTGGGCACGGTGTGGGTATAGAGATACACGAATTTCCAAAGGTTTATTCCAAAGGAAAGGATGCATCCGTTCCCATAGAAGAGGGTATGGTTTTTACTATAGAGCCCGGTATATACTTACCTGGAAGGTTTGGAGTAAGGCTTGAGAACATGGTGGTTGTCAAAGGTGGAGTAGGAAATGTGCTTTCGGAGATCTCCCTTGACCTTGTGGAGATTTAAGATATAATAATTTCTATACGCGGGGTGGAGCAGCCTGGTAGCTCGTCGGGCTCATAACCCGAAGGTCGCGGGTTCAAATCCCGCCCCCGCAATATTAAAGGAAGCGATTCGTAATTTCCACTACAAATTGCACATACACAAAGCTAAGCATCATCCCAAAGCTTACAGCAGAAAAGGCAAAGTTTGGGTTTAGGTTATACCTAAGTGCAAGCACTGCAGAAAACATCATAGGTGGCATTGCAGATTCCAATACAGAAACTTTTGCAGCAACTTCTGGCAACTTAAAAAGCTTTACCACAGCGAGCGAAACAAAAAAGCTTACAAAGACCTTTACAAATACTGCCAAGAAAGAAAGCTTAAGATTCTTTTTTATTCCCATTAAATCAACGCTTAAACCTAAGGCAAAGAGTACTACAGGTAGTGTGGATAACGCTACAAAATCCAAAGCTTCAGCTAAGGTGGGAGGTATTTCAAAAATCTTTATTAAACCGAGAACCAATCCTAAGAAGGGTGGAAATAGGAGAACTTCCTTCAGGTTAGGCTTACCGCTGGCAATCATAATACCCAAGCTGGATACTAACAAAAAGGAGCCGATGTTGTCGTAGATTATGGCAATCTGCAACCCTTCTTGTCCAAAGTAGGTGTAAGCGTAAGGATAGCCGAGAAAGGCGGTATTGCCAAAGGAGGACACTAAAAGAAAAGTTTTTGTATCTTTACTGCTTAGTCTTAGTAGCTTTGCGATGGTAAAAGCAAAGAACATACAAGCCAGTATTGAGATCCAAGCAACAGAAGAAACCTTTAGGATATCTGCGTTCATATTTATATCGTATCCCGCTTTGAAGGATAGAATGGGCAAAGAAAAGAAAAGGACATAGTCTATAAGCACCCTTTCTTGTCCTTTTTTGAATACTCCAATATGTTTTAAAAGGCTTGCGCCAAACACGGGAATGATTATTTCAAGCATTTGGAAAAGCTTCTTGTAGTTTTCTCTTTGCCATGTATGGCAAACCAAGATGTTTTCTTAGGGCATCTTCCAAATACTTTATGGGCAACAGATTTTGAGGAGATCTTGTATCCTGAAAGGGACTGCTTGCATACAAAGGTAGTAATCCTGCGGTCCAATCTGCGATCTTTTTTACCTTTTCAAAGTCTTGTTCCCTGAACATCTCTATTCTTACCAAACCACCCATCCCTTCACTATCGTTAAGCTTTACATACCAAGTATACTTCTCCCACTCCTGTTTTTCCTCAATCTTTTCTTGGTGATGGACCTTTATAATGGGTGTCCTCTCCCCTTTCTTTAGTTCTTGGAGTAAATAAGCATATTCCCTGCTTACAAAAAGTTTTTTCATAGTCTTTATAATTCCTATGCAGTTAGCACCTTTTATTTTATACCTTAGCGTGCCATCGCATACTATTAAGTCTGGCTTTTTCTTATCCCACAAGCTTTTTGCCACCTTCGCCTCCTCTTCCCTGAGCAAACCCAAAAGACCCAAAGATAATTCAGTGTCCATGATAATTTTTATCTCATAGTCTAAGTTTTCAAAAGCCTTTTCCTCTATTGGACCGTTTATAGCAAAGATCTTCTTGACCGTTGTTTCACAAAGTGCATCTTTCAAAAGGTTTAAACTGTTCGTTTTTAGAAGGATTGCCCCAGCTCCAAGGGTAGCAAAGACACCTCTGTAGGAAGTTTTAGCCCTATCGTCCCATACGTAAGCCATGTAGTCTATACGCCTAACTCCATCCACAAAGGCTATGGTAAAACCTTCCTCCGGCAGATAACCTTTATAGGGGCGCTCTTCTTCAGCCAAGCCAGCAAATTGTTCAGACTCTTCGTATTCAATAGATTCTATATCTTCCACTTCCCATGCCTTCAGGCTTACCTTATATACCATCTTTCATTTTCTCCGATTACTGTTTTGCCTGTGATGTCTATGAAAGCTGGAAATAAAGGCATAAAAATTAAGTATAGTACAAAAAGAGGCTGTTCGAAAAAATCCTTCAGGCAGTGCTGAGTAGTTATAATAAAAGCCTGATGTATGTAAGCGTGCAGTTTAAACTTCAATTGAATAGTCCTGACAGAAAAAAGCTTTTGGAATTAATGCATAAGCGATCATCTGTCATAAGATCAGCTTATAAACTGCTAAAAACCAAAAACTCCCATAACCAAATATACCAAAAGCTAAGACAACTTTTTCCTGACCTACCTACCAGATACATAGACTCTGCTATCTACAAAATGCTTGGCAAGTTCTGAAGTCCGCCCTCCTCTTCCCTGTTCTTAGAAAGGTTCTACCAAGGGACCTTTCTCCTCTTCCGCTTGTGCTTGTGGAAGCCCTGTGGGACAGGATGAGGAGAAGGTTAGTTCCCTTAGAGGTTGGGGGGACGTCCCAATGAGGGGATTTTTTCGAACAACCTCAGTACAAAAATCACGGGAAAACCAAAATGTAGAGTGTGAGCTTTGTTACCTATGTGATTAGCCTCTTTGAAAATGCCCTCTCAAAGAAGTTATAAGGTTAAACTAAAAAACACTTCATAAAAAAATGGATTCCAAGGAGGTGGCACATGAAGGTTATCAAAAGATCTGGTTCGGCTGAAAAACTTGATATATCAAAAATTCGTGTAGTAATAGATTTTGCATGTAAAGGTTTGAGAGTGGATCCGATGGAGCTTGAGCTGGATGCACAAATTCAGTTTAGAGATGGCATAACAACAAAAGAAATTCAACAGCTTTTAATAAGAACTGCCGCTGAAAAAGTTTCTCCCGAAAACCCTGATTGGACTTTTGTTGCAGCAAGATTGCTTTTGTATGACTTATACAAAGATGTAGGGCATCTAAGAAACTACAAAGTAAAAGACAAAATAAACGGAAAATACAAACCATACAATCCTGAAAGTTTTTATCAACTTATAAAAACCTACACAGAAAAAGGTATATACGGAGAATATTTGCTCAACAACTATTCAAAAGAAGAAATAGATGAGCTTGCAAAATACATAAAACCTGACAGAGATCTGCTTTTTAATTACACAGGTATAAAAGTGCTTTTTGATAGATATTTGGTTAGAGATGAAGAAGGGAGAGTTATAGAGTTGCCACAAGAAATGTATATGCTTATTGCGATGACGCTTGCTATTCCTGAAAAGAAAGAAGAAAGATTAGTGTATGCAAAACAATTTTACGATTTACTTTCTAAGCACGAAGTATCTCTCGCAACGCCTACTTTAATGAATGCAAGAAGACCGCACACTCAACTTAGTTCTTGTTTTGTTTTAACTGTGGATGATGATTTGTATGATATTTTTGATAATGTTCAAAAAGCAAGTCAAATATCAAAGTTTGCAGGAGGTCTTGGTGTATATCTTGGTAAAATAAGAGCTACAGGAGCACCAATTAGGAAATTTAAAGGAGCAAGTTCAGGAGTTATTCCAATAGTGAGAATTCTTAATGATGTGATGGTTTATGTAGATCAACTTGGTATGAGAAAAGGTTCTGCGTCAATAACTCTTGATATATGGCACAAAGATGTTCTTGACTTTTTAGAAGTAAAAACTAATGTAGGAGATGAAAGAAAGAAAGCTCACGATATACATCCTGCGATAGCTATACCTGATCTTTTTATGAAAAGGCTTAAAAATCGTGAAAATTGGACACTTTTTGATCCATACTACTGTAAAAATGTTAAAGATGGTAAAAATCTTGAAGATTTTTATGGAGAGGAATTTGAAGAGCTTTACTTAAAACTTGAAAAAGAACTGCCAGATTATGCAAAGAAAACTATTCCTGCCTTTGAACTTTGGAAAAGATTATTAACAGTTATTTTTGAAACAGGAGAACCATATATATTCTTTAGAGATACTGCAAACAAACTAAATCCAAATAAACACTGTGGAATGATTTATTCGTCTAATCTTTGCCATGAAATAGTGCAAAATCAAAGTATAACTAAACATATATCAGAAACACTTTCTGAAGATGGAACTATAACTCATACGAAAAAATCTGGCGATGTAGTAGTGTGTAATCTTGGTTCTATAAATCTTGGTAAAGTTTGGAAAAAAGAAGACTTAGAAAAGGTTGTACCATTGCTTGTGCGTATGCTTGACAATGTTATTGAAATGAACTTTTATGCGATAAAAGAAGCAGAATATACAAACAAACGCTACAGAGCTATAGGTATAGGAGTAAGCAACTATCATTATTGTCTTGTAAAAAATGGTATTCAGTGGGAAAGTGAAGAACACTTAAAATTTGCTAACGCACTTTTTGAAAGAATAGCCTATTATGCTATAAAAGGCTCTAATCAACTTGCAAAAGAAAGAGGTAAATATCCATTGTTTGAAGGTTCAGATTGGAGCAAAGGTATATTCTTTGGAAGAACTGCCCAAGAAAATCAAAAACTATCTGAAGAAAATAAAAACTATCTTGATTGGATAAATTTGGCAGAAGAAGTTAAAAAGTATGGAATGAGAAATGCTTACTTACTTGCGTTAATGCCTACAGGTTCTACATCGCTTATTATTGGTGCAACTCCTTCAATTGATCCAATTTTTGCAAAGTTTTACAAAGAAGAAAACATGTCAGGCATACTTCCACAAGTTCCACCAGAAATAGACAAATACTTTTGGCACTATAAATCTGCCTACAACATAAACCAAGAGTGGTCTATAAAAGCGGCCGCTGAAAGACAAAAATGGATAGACCAAGCTCAAAGTTTAAACTTGTTTATAGATCCAGAAAACATAGATGGCCCAACTCTTTCAAGACTTTATGAACTTGCTTGGGAACTTGGTCTGAAGACGGTTTATTATTGCAGAAGCAAAAGCTTAACTGATATAGAAGAGTGTGAAAGTTGTGCAACATGAGATTGATAGAGCTTGTTATTTTTGACCTTGATGGCACTTTGGTAGATTCTGCACAGGATATAGCCTTACACGTTAATAAACTTTTATTGGAGCTAAAAGGTAAAGCGGTTCCTCTGGAAGAAATCAAAAGCAATATAGGAGACGGTGCAAGAAACCTTCTGATGAATTTCTTCAAGCCCGAGGAGTTAGAGCAGGCTTTGGAAATGTTCCTGTCCAATTACAGGGCAGAACCTGTGGTATATTCCAAGCCTTACGAAGGTATAATGGAAACGCTTAAAGGACTTTTAGAGAGGGGCGTTTTTCTTGCGGTCGCTACAAACAAGCCTCATGACATAACCCTAAAGGTGCTTGAAAAGTTAAATATGCTTGATTTCTTCCACGAAGTGATAGGAGCAGATGTTCTGCCAGAGAAGAAGCCTTCCCCTATGCCCCTTTTGGAGATAGCAAAAAGGTTGAAAGTAGAGCCTGCAAAAGCACTTATGGTGGGAGATTCAAAAACTGATATTGAGGCAGGTATAAGGGCTGGTATGAAAACAGCCCATGTCAGCTGGGGATACAAACCGCCAGAAATTACCCCCGACTATACACTAACCCATCCTTATCAGCTTTTGGAGCTAATCTAACATGTTATAATCTTTCATAAATGTTGGCTCTCCTTTTCTTCATTCTATTGGTCTTTTCCTGTGCCAAAAATGAGACAAAAAATAATTCCCAAAAGCCAACAGAAAAAACGGTTATAACCACCTACACCCTATCTTCCCAAGAGGTACAGCTGTATTATCAGACCAAAGGATACTTTGAAGCTTTTAAGGACGTTTTCTTAAAACCAGAGGTTTCCGGTAGAGTAGTAGAACTTTACGTTGAGGAGGGAAGCTTTGTCAAACAGGGACAGCCTCTTTTGAGGATAGACTCCTCCGAATACGAGAATACCTTAAGACAGCTGGAAGCTCAACTGGCTCAGGCAAAAGCAAACTATGAAAATCAAAAGGCTTTGGTGGAAAGAAGAAAAATGCTCTTTGAGAGAGACCTAATAGCCAAAGAGGAGTACGAAAACGCCTTGGTCCAGCTGAGAGTTCAGAAAGAGCTAATAAACTCCATAAACGCTCAGATAGCAAACATAAAACTCCAGCTTTCAAAAGCGACCCTGAGAGCGCCCTTTTCTGGATACATAGCCCAAAGGTTGGTGAGCTTAGGCGATTATGTGACTACCCAAACCCAAACTTTTAGGCTTGTTACCTTGGACCCTATAAAAGTAGTTTTCCAAATACCTCAGGAGTTTGTTTCTTTTGCAAAGCTTGGAACTTTGGTTGATGTGGAAGTGGATGGTGTTGGCGTTTTCAAAGGTTCTATAATCTTTGTCTCTCCTGTGGCGGACCAAAGCAGGTTAATCACACTAAAGGCAAGGTTGGAAAACTCAAAAAATCTTCTAAAGCCCGGTATGTTTGCGGTGGTTAGTTTGCCAACGGAAAAAGTCTCTGCCTTTGCGGTGCCAGAAAGGGCATTAGTCCTTAGAGGAACAAAGAAAATAGTATGGAAGGTGGAAGAAGGCGGTAGCGTGGTTCCCGTGGAAGTGCAGGTGCTCAGACAAGAAAGGGCAATAGCTTACGTAAAGGGGGACCTTCAGGATGGGGACAGAATAGCCCTCGAAAATGCTTCCATACTTAGAGAAGGTGCAAAAGTGGAGATAAAACAATGAGTTTTTTAATGCTTTTTCTTTTTTACCTTAGCCTTTCCTTTGCGATCACCATAGAGGAAGCTGTTGAGATAGCAAAAAAACAGGCAAATCAGATAAAGCTTTCGGAAATTGAGATAAAAAAAGCTGAAGAGCAGTTAAGAAAGGCCAAGGCTAATATTTTACCTCAGGTTAGCCTTTCGTATAGCTACAACTACTTAGGTCAGGATTTAGCTCTTGGTGCTACACCTAACAACAGGCACACAGCGGTGTTTCAGATAAATCAAACCGTTTTTGACAAGACAATCTTTGAGCTTATAAAGTCAGCCAACATTCAAAGGGAGCTTCAGATCCTTCTAAAGGAAGATGTGGAAAGAACCTTAGAGTATGAGGTAAAGGACCTTTTTTACGCCCTGCTGTATAGAAAAACACTTATCAGCTTGTATGAGGAAAACCTTCAATACTGGCAGGCAAACTACAAAACCGTGGAGGCAAAGTTTAACGCCGGGATTGTGCCAAAAGTTGAGTTGCTAAGGGCATTGTCCCAACTTCAGCAAGCAAAGGCTCAGTTGGAACAGGCAAAAGGAGAATACCTACAGGCACTGGAAGAACTAAAGTCCCTTCTAAGGTTGGAAAAGCTCTCCGACCCAGAGGGCATTTTGGAGATGAGGCAAGTAGAATTAGACCAAGAGAAACTATTTCAAGCCCTTTTGGAAAAGAACTCTACCCTAAGAGCTTCCAGAAAGGCTGTGGAGTTGGCTGAGAAAAATGTAGAGTTGAAAAAGGCTCAGTATTACCCAACCCTCAGCGCTTCCGCCTCCTATCAAGCATTCACGGGCAGAAAGGATCTAAGAGGAAACACAGAGTGGTTGAGCGGATATTCTTTTGGCATAAGCCTAAACTACAGGCTCTTTGACGGATTTTCAAGAAAGGCAGATGTATCCTTAGCTGAGCTTGAACTGCTAAAGCAAAGAGAAAATCACCTGCAGTTAGAATACAACCTAAAAGCTACTTTGAATAAAGTTCTCATTTCCCTAAATTCCATAACATCGCAGATAAACGCAGTAAAAGCTTCCTTGGAAACCGCTCAGGAGGCTTTGAGGTTATCCACCGAAAGATACAGGTTAGGAATAGCAAGTCAGTTGGAAATGCTTGAGTCCAGAGCAAACTATAACAATCTGCTTGCAACCTATTACTTTTTACTCTATCAACAAAATTCCACACTTGCTCTTTTAGAAAGGCTTGTGAAATGAAGGTTTTAGGTGATTGCTCAAAATATTCCACCTTACTCTTTCTCTTCTTCATCACAAAACCATTACAAGCACTCAAATTTTTATTCTTTTTACTTTTTCAACATATTTTTTTATATCAAACTTAGATTCTAAGCCTGATGCACTCATATATCTAATTTTCCCAAAGATTTTTCTTTCTTTCCAGGGTCTGTCATAGGTTCCAAAACACCAAGATATTCCAGCGTAACTATTTGGATCTCTTCCGTCAAGCTCGTATTTATCATTAAGATAGCACGCTATATCAAAAGCTTGTTTTGGATCTTCTGTCCATTCAATGATTTTTTTACACCAATACATTCTCATGTAGTTATGCATCTTTCCAGTTTTTAAAAGCTCTAATTGTGCAGCATTCCAGTATTCATCGTGAGTTTTTGCATTTTCAAATTCTTCCAATGTGTACACATACTCTCTTTTGTCATTTTTATGTTCTTCTAATGTTTTTTTAGCCCAATCTGGAATACCTTCGTACTGGTTGTAGTTTGGATTGTAGTAGCAGAAGTTCCTTGCAAGCTCTCTCCAAACTATCAATTCGTTGAAAAAGCTGTTTATATTATCATCAACATGTTTGTAGTTTGAAAGTATTTCTAAAACAATTTCTACCGGAGAAATCTGACCAAAGTGTAGGTAGGGGCTAAGATTTGATTGATAGTCAAGTTCTGGATGAGATCTATATTCTTTGTATTTAAAAAGCTTATTTTCTATGAACTCTTTCAAAAATCTTTTTGCTTGAGTGTAACCACCTACAAAGGGTGACAAACTCACGCTTTTATCTATACTAAGTTTATCTATAATCTCTAAAGAGTCTTTCAAAGTTAATTCATTTACTTTAAAATCAAAATTAATAGATTTTATTTTCGGTTCTCTTGCACTTAGTGGGATCAAATACGAGCTTAAAAGGCTATAGATTTTACGTCTAAAGTTAAATGCATACAATTCTTGCTTGTAGGATACGATTTCTACAGGAACGCACACGTCAGACTCTACTTGAAAGACTGGTATTTCTAAGCTATCTGCTATATTTTTTTGAAGCTTTCTAAAATATTTTAGATAAGGTTTATCTGTAATCAAAGCAGCAGAGTCTTTTGATAGCTCTATAACTCTTTGCTGTACATCTTCTACTTTTTCTATAACGAACCTTATACCTCTATCTTCTATAAATTTTTTTGCTTCTAACACACCATCTAACATAAATTTGTAATATCTTATGTTAGAAAATTTGTATCTATCTGTTATTGGAAAGTAAACTAAAAGAGGTTTTTTAATTTTATTTGATAACTCTATAGCAAATTCAAGACCATGATTGAAATTAGCTCTATGGCTATGGGCCATCCAATAAATAATGTACTTCTTAGTTCTATCGATAGTTTTATCATTTATTAGTTTTATTCTATTTCTAAATGCTAAATCATGATCAAATTCCATTCTTTCCTCCTATTTAAAATATTTTATAGACGATAAAGATGGTGTATTTATACTGAGGTGGAATAAAATGAGGAATCACCAGGTTTTATTTTTCATTCTCGTCATGCTTACAGCCTCTTTTGGAAAGTCCTTAGATTACGTGCTTGAGAAAGCCATAGAGAGAAATCAAGAACTTGAAGCTCTAAGACAGGAAATCCTTTCCACAAATGCCTCTTTAAATGCCCAAAAACAGCTCTATCTTCCGGAATTTTTCATAAACTACAGGTTAAGCTACAGCTCCCAAGAGCAAAGTCTAAGCGTACCCTTTGGTTTAGAGGTAAAAAGCTCAAAACAAAGTTATAGCCTATTTCAGGGAGGGATAAGGTATGTGCTCTTTGACGGAGGAACAAGGGCAGGTATAGTGGAAAGCTCTGCTTTGGAACTAAAAGTAAAGCAACTCCTCTACGAGGAAAAACTTGGAAGTCTAAGGCTGGAAGTGATACATGCCTACTTGGACACGCTGTCTGCAAAGGCGGTTTTGGAAACTATAAGAAAGCAAAGGGAAGTTGTAGAACTTCAGTTAAATACCGCTCAGGCTTTTTACGAGAAGGGATTGGTAGCCATAACGGATGTTTTGCAGGCAAGGGTTAGGCTGGCAGAGGTAGAAAGAGAGCTGAGAAAGGCAGAAGGAAACTATAGATTGGCGTTGGCCAATCTTTCCAGAATTTCTGGTTTGCCAGAAGAAGAACTTACAGACCTTGAAGAGCCAAAATCAAACGTAGAGTTAAAGCCTTTGGACTATTATCTTCTTTACGTAAGAGATAGAAACATTCTGAAGGCCCAAAGGGAAAGAATAGACATTTTTAAAGCTCAAAAGAAACTGGCAAGAAGCGGGTTCTTTCCAAAGCTCTTTTTTGAAGCATCTTACACTTACACAGACCAAAACCCAGCCATCAGACCTAAGGGTATTTTTAGCTTTTCTGCAGGCTTGAACCTAAGCTTCCAGGGTATAAAGCCTTACTATCAAGAAATGTCTGCAGGCTACATGGAGCTGAAGGCACAAAGGGAATACGAGGATCTTCTCCAAAAAGTGGTTTTAGAGGTTAAAAAAGCCTACGAGGACCTGCTGACTTCAAAGGACAACTTAAGAGTTTCTGAAGAGGCCTTAGCCTTTGCGGAAAAGTTCTTTGAGCTTTCAAAGGAGCAGTATCTGAACCAACTTATAAGCCAAAGGGAGCTTTTAGAAGCCGAAGCCAGTCTTACAAAAGCGAGGGTTGATAAGATAGTTTCTTATTATCAACTGCTAAAGGCTTATTATACTCTACTATTTGTTTCTGGTTTGGAAAAGTAAGATGAAAAAGTATGCGGGTTTAATTCTGATTGGTTTAATAAGCTTTGTCTTTTTGGTGTATGCGGTAAAGTGGATAAAACATCGGATGGACTATGCGGTTAGCGATGCGGTTTTTGTAAAAGCGGAGCAGATGGCAACCCTTTCCTTTCAGGTTAGTGGCAAGGTGGTAGAAATCAACAAAGACTTGGGGGATTGGGTAGAAAAAGGGGAGGTTTTGGCAAAGATAGAACCGGAAGACTATAGGCTTCAGGTGGATGCCTTAGAAAGTAAGATAAATTCCTTAAGAGCTCAAAAAGAGGCTCTGCAGGCCCAGATAAACAGAATGTCAAAGGAACTTAGGCTAAATTTGGAAAATTCCGTTTTGGCATCCCAAGAGCTCCTTAAGAAAGAAGAAGCCCTTTTAGCTCAGATGGGCGACTTGGAAGCGCAGATTGAACTCCTCAGAAAAGACAGAGAAAGGCTAAAGGATCTGTTGGACAAAGGTCTTATATCCAAAAGAAGGTATGAGGAAGTGGATACTAACTACTTGGCTATGTTGGAAAGGAAAAAAGCTCTTCAAAAGAGCATAGAAGAGCTTAGGTTGGCTTATAAAAGGTCCTTAGTTGGGGTTGATATGGCAAAGGTGTCCCTTTCAAGGATAGCGGAGTTGGAAAAGCAGGTTGAAGCCTTAAAACATGAAATAATGGCTTTGGAAAAACAAAAAGAAAATGCTCTGCGAAACTTGGAATATACACACCTTGAAGCACCATTCAGTGGATACATAGCCAAGAGATTTATAAACGTGGGGGACGTGGTAAGGGCTGGTCAGCCTGCCTTTAGTCTGATAAATCCAGAAACTCTTTATGTGGAGGTTCTATTGGAGGAAACAAAACTAAAAGGGATTAAAAAGGGCAACAAAGCTTACGTGAGATTGGATGCCTACCCTGACATAGTCTTTGAGGGTGAGGTCCAGGAAATAAGTCCCGCATCTGCCGCCACCTTTGCCTTGGCTCCAAGGGACGTATCCGCAGGGGAATTTACCAAAGTGGTGCAAAGAATTCCAGTAAAGATAAAGCTCAAGGACAAAGATAAAGACATGCTGAGGGTAGGTATGGGTGGCAGGGTGGAGATCAAGAGAGAGTGATGGAAAAGGAGGCTTTTTACCAAACGCTTAGCACAAGCCAAAGGGTTTTTCTGACGATCTCGTTGATGGTTGGAGTTTTTATGGCTATCTTAGACACGACCATCGTGGATATAGTAGTTCCCAAAATGATAGCGCCTCTTTCTACAGATCTATACGGTGTGCAGTGGGTTATAACCGCCTACATGACATCTGCAGCTACTGCCATAATGCTGGTGGAGTGGTTGGAAACAAAAATAGGATTAAAGAGGGTGTTTATAGCGGGCATTTTTCTATTTACTGTCTCTTCTCTCTTTGCGGGCAACGCACAAAACTTAGAGTGGATGATAACTGCAAGAGTCTTTCAGGGCTTTGGAGAATCTTTGATAGTGGTAAGTGCGGAAGCTATGCTATTCTCTGCCTATGCGCCGGAAAAGAGGGGTTTGGCTATGGGCATATACGGGCTTGGTGTGAGCTTTGCACCTGCCCTTGGTCCTACCTTAGGCGGTTGGATTGCGGAGCACATAGACTGGCGGTGGATCTTTTACATAAACATTCCCATAGGAATTCTGAACTTTTTAGGAGCTCTCTTTTTCTTGCCAGAGTATAAACCTTCTCATACATTCCGCCTGAACTTTCTGTCTTTCTTTTTCTTATCTGTAGGCACGGTGTCTTTGCTCATCGTTCTTTCTAAGGGCCAACAGATGGGATGGTTTGCCTCTGAAATGATAGGATACCTAACATTTCTGTCTATAGCAAGCTTTTTGCTCTTTGCCTACTCTGAGATCTTTTCAAAGCAAAAACTGTTGGATTACTCTATCTTTAGGATTAAGGAGTTTGTTATAGCTCTGTGGGTATATTGCTTTGTGCTTGGCTTTTCTATGTATCAGGTTTTTTATCTTCTTCCCCTTTACTTTGAAAAGCTCAAGGGTCTTACTACTTTTCAGGCAGGACTTCATATACTTCCGTTAGCTTTGGCTGTGGGCTTTTTCTCCCCTATAGCAGGGTTTATAAGCGACAAAAAGTCAAGCACTGCCCCTTTGCTCATAGCAAGCGTAATTTATATATCTTTTATCTTCCTCATCCTTAAGGACTTTAATTACTACACTCCCTCTTGGACCGCAGCATGGCTTTTGACAATACTTGGACTTGGCATGGGTTTTTCTTTGCCCCCATCACCAACTTGGCACTGAAGAACTTGGGAGAAAAGACTACCCTTGGGGTTAGCCTTATGCACTACATCAGGTTTGTGGGTGGCTCCTTTGGAACTGCGCTGGCCACCAACGATTTGCAAAGATCTACAGCAGAGAGTTATGAAAGAATGGTGGAACTCCAAAACATCAGCACCGCTGAAAGCCTTCTTTGGCTCATGCAAGAGTGGGGGAACATGCCTCCTGAGAAAGCCCTTTACACCCTTCAGTCTATCCAAGCTCTTTATGCCCTTTCCGATGGCTTTGAGAAAACATTTTTCAGCTCTGGTTTTTGGGCTCTTGTTGGAAGCATTCCCATACTTTACCTTGTCCTTCACTCAACAAAGAGCCGAAAGCTTTCCATAAAAGAAAGAGCCTGAAGGTATTCTTTGTATGTTATCCTTCTACTAAGTTCTGGATAGTCCCACGCTTTGTAGGAAGGATAATACTGGTCCATCACATTTACAGCCATTCTTGGGGATATAGAGCTTAAAAACTCTGCTATCTTTTCTGTACCAGCAAGTCTGTTGGGAAGGACCAAATGCCTGATGAGAACTCCTCTGATCGCTATACCACTGCTATCCAAAACCAAATCTCCCACCTGCCTGTGCATTTCTTTTATAGCTTCCTTAGCTACATCCCAATAGTTCTTTACCTTTGAATACTTTCTACCAACCTGATTGTCCCCATACTTTAAGTCCGCAAGATATATATCCACTATACCGTCCATAAGTTTTAGTGATTCTAAGCTATCGAAAGAAGAAGTATTGTAAACTATAGGCAGTCTGAAACCTTTTTTAACGGCGATATAAAGAGCTTCAATTATCTGGGGCACCACGTGGGAAGGGCTAACCAAGTTCAAGTTGTGGCATCCCATTCTCTGAAGGTCCAAAAACATCTGGGCAAGCTCCTCAGGTTTTACCTCTTTGCCTTCTCCCAACTGGCTTATTTGGTAGTTCTGACAATACACACATTTCATATTGCAGTAAGAAAAGAAAACAGTACCCGAACCTTTGTAGCCCCTAATGGGCTTTTCCTCTCCTCTGTGGGGAAAGTAGGAATCAACCACCGCATATCTTCCAGTATTACAAATGCCTCTTTCGTCCTTTAGCCTGTTTACTCCACACCTATGGGGACAGACTTCACACCTCTCAAGTAAGGTGAGGGCAGTTTCTACTCTTTCCTTCCATTCACCTTCAGTTAGGTTCAGATAAGAAGGGTAATGCATAAGATAAAATTTAAGCTAAGACTGCAACTAACCTTAGAAAGCTTTCCAACTCCATTGGTTTGCTAAAAAGGTGACCTTGGAAGAGAGTACAGCCTAATCTTTTCAAAATCTCTGCCTGCTCCTTTCTTTCCACAAACTCTGCTCCCACCTCAATACCCATCTTTCTTGATACAATACTCACTCCCGCTACCAGTGCTTGAGTTCTTGGGTTTTTATCCACATCCTTTGTAATACAACCATCTATCTTTAACTTGTCCGCATTTAAAAACCTAAGGTAGTTTAAAGATGCGGTGCCGGAACCAAAATCATCTATGGCTATTTGATAACCAGAACTCTTCAAAAGGTTTATACGATCAAGAACAACCTTGTCTTCAGCTAAGCTCTCTCTTTCGGTAATCTCTAAGCACAGCTTAGCCCTTCCTATGATGCGAGTATCTTCTAATAGAGTCTTTACAAACTCTTCTGAAAGAAGGCTAATGGGAGAAATATTAAAAGTGATAAACAAGTCTAAGTTTTTCAGATAAGCAGTATATAGTTTGGTTAATTTTTTCCAAAGCACACGATCTAATTCTACTATAAAGCTTTCGTCTTCTATAATTTCAAAGAGCGTGCCTACGGAAAGCAGCTTTCCGAAAGGGGTTTTTATTCTGGCCAATACTTCCGCTCCCGCTACGCTACCGTCCTTTGCTCTGTGTATTGGATGAAACACAGGTTCTATTATCTCCCAAAAGTCCGACACTTTATAAAAGTGTTCTGCCACTTCCTTCAAGTTTTCCAGTTTAGACATAAAGTGCAAGCCGGTCAGCTTTTTTTTCTTGAGATAGTGAAGTCCAACAAAGCCAAAGTATGCCAGCTCTTCAATGTTTCTTACTTCTTTTGGATACTCCATTACCAAACCACCAAGTAAGAGTTTTACGGTAAGCTTATCGTCTTTAATCTCTATTATGCTGTGTCTTTTTAACATATCAAAAAGGCCATCCAAGCCTTTTTGATCATTTACAGATACGACCAAGACCCTATCAGAAAACCTAAAAACCATACCATACTTTGAAAGGCTCGCCGAATAGTTATAAAACAGCTCAGATGCGATTTTATTTAACCTTAAATAGCCATAAAGGTTGTTAAGCTCATCCCAGTTTAGAATTCCAACAAACACAAGAAAGTTATTGCGATTTATACTATTGAGAAAGTTTTTGAGATAGTTCCTGTTGGGTATTTTGGAGTCTTGGTCAAAGAAGGCAAGTCTTCTTATGTTTTCCTCCAACTTTTTCTTGTAGGATACGTCGTGGATTACGAGTATGATATTGTTCTCTGTTTTCCTCGCCCTTAATTCAACCCATACAGTTCCCCGTTTAAGCTCAAGCTTAGCCTCCAAATATATTTGCTCTTTGGACTTGAGTTCAGAAGAGACTTTATTTAAAAGGGAAAGAATAGATGGATTTTTGATGTCTCTTATTTTTTGGCTTCCCTCTCCAAGTTCAAGGATCTCCCTGCCATTCTGTTTATAGGTCTTAAAATGCCTTTCTCTTGGTCAAAAGTGAGGATACCTGCGGGAATAAGAGAAACGAGCCTTCTGTAGTTTTCCTCTAAGGCGCTTTTTTCTTCTTTAACCAAAACCTGTTCTAGTTTTGATATGAAATCTTCCAAGAGTTTTCTTAAAGACAAAAGATCCTTTGCTGTAAAAGGTTGATCTTTTCTGTAAAGAACAAGGAAACCCAAAGTGCCGAGCTTGTGTATGGCTATATAACCGCTGTCTATACCAAAGACCCTTTTTGTTTCCTCGTCGGCGGTTAAAAATACAAAATCTCCCCAAAAAAGAAACAACTTACTGGTTCCACTAATACTTTCTTTAGCAAAAAGTGGTTGTGGAAACTTGGCGGTAAGCTTTAGCCCGTAGCCCTCTTTAAATAAATAAATAAACGCTCCATGGCAGTCAATAACCCTTTTTATCTCTTCCCATATTGGCTCAAATAGCCTTTCTATATCGTTCTTCATCTTAAGTTTAAGAGCGGGCGACGGGAATCGAACCCGCGACCTTCTGCTTGGGAAGCAGACGCTCCACCACTGAGCTACGCCCGCTTAGTACTTGCAGTTTTCGACGCTATGTTGTATATTATAAGATAATTCAAAACTTTAAAGGAGGGAAAGCCATGACAAAGGCAGAACTTGTTTCTGCGATAGCCAAAGGTGCAGGCATTACCAAAAAGCAGGCAGATGCAGCCCTAAAAGCCGCAGTTGCTGCAATTTCTGACGCTCTCAAAAAGGGTGAAAGGGTAGCCATACCTGGCTTTGGTATTTTTAGTGTGCGTCAGAGAGCATCCAGAAAGGGCAGGAATCCCAGAACTGGTGCGGTAATTGAAATTCCTGCCAGGAAGGTAGTCGTCTTTAAACCTGCCAAGGACCTGAGGGAAGGGGTAAAGTAAAGCCTTTTGGGGAGGCTAAGCCTCCCCTCACCTTTGGACAGATTCCTCGGAAGTAAAAAACTTCACAACACCATAGTCATTGAAGGAGATGAATTAAATCATCTTTACGCAAAGAGGGTTAAGGTAGGACAAAAAATAGAAGTTTTCTTAGAGGGTAGATTATACCTTTGTATTCTTGAAAAGCTTGCCAAAAGCTATGCTTATTGCTTGATAGAAAAAGAGCTTGATGTTTATATCCCTTTACCAATAATAACTCTTTACCAGTGTGTGCCAATAGAGTTAAAAAACATGGACCTAATAGTGGAAAAGATTAGTGAGGTGGGAGCTTTCAAATTGGTGCCAGTCGTTTCAAGCAGAAGCTTTCAGAATATACAGGTGATAAAAAAGAGAATTGAGCGGTGGAAAAGGATAGCTCTGGCTTCTTTCAAACAATGCAAGAGACCTAAGCCGTTGGAAATTGGTGAGCCTGTGTATCTGAAGGACATAAATGCAGATGCAGAGCTTAACCTATTTTTGGACAGCTTTGAAAAAGGAATAGGAATAAAGGACCTAAAGCTGGATGGAGTAAAAACTATTAACTTAATTGTAGGTCCGGAAGGAGGGTTATCGGTAAAAGAATCAGAATTTCTAAAGGGCTTAGGCTTTTTTTCTGTCAGGCTCTATCCATACGTTCTTAGGTCCGAGACCGCTTCCATATTGGGGGTAGGATTGCTTATGAACTTCAGTATTCAGCACTCTTCCACATATCGGGACTAAACCTAACTACCCTGTTTCTGCCCTCTTCCTTTGCTCTGTATAAAGCGACATCCGCAAACTTTATGCATTGCCATAGTTTTTCTGAATCTAAAGGATACTCAGAGACACCGATGGAAACCGTTTTCTTCAAATTCACGACACCAACATTTATCACTTTATTCTCAATTGCCTTTCTTATCTTTTCCGCCACCTGAACGCTGTATCCAGGTTGAACATCTACCAAAAGAACCAAAAACTCCTCGCCTCCAAACCTAATAGGAATGTCCGACTCCCTTATTGATTCTTTTATAGCTTTTGCCACCTCTTTCAGCACCTCATCCCCCACATCATGTCCGTATGTGTCGTTCACCTGTTTAAAGAAATCTATATCTATGGCAAGTATGCCAAGGGCAGAGTTCCTTCTTTTTATCTGAGCGGTTAGGTTGTTTGCGATCTCTTCTAAGAACCTTCTGTTGTAAAAGCCGGTGAGCGGATCCACTATGGATTGCTCTCTCAACATTTCCATGTACATTCTGGCTTCTAAAACTGGAGCAGATTCGTTGAGATAACCTTTAAGGTAAGGTATCAGAAGCTGTATAAACTCTTCCATTTCTTGTTCATAAACCACCTGAAACACATTTCTCACCTGACCACCAACATACACGGGTATGCAGTAGTATCTGAGCTTTCCTGTATAACATGTCTCGTTGTCTATAAAGTTTGGACAAATGCAAGGGAAATCCCTTGAATCTACATCTGAACCTGTTCTCTTTGCTCTGCATTCGTTTGCATTTTCGTATATGACCTCTTTACACCAACCCTCTGAGCCCTCCGTCCAAACTACCTTTATCTTACCCTTTTGATTATCCACCTCGTAGAATGAAAACTTATCTAAACTCATATATTCACTAAACACGTCTATCAAACGTTTATACACATCTTGCTTACTTTTATCCTTTTCAATAATCCTTTTGAACTTGTATATCCTCAGAAGCTCATCCACGATTTTTGATGTGTCGCTAATAGTGTCTCCAGTCTTTAAAACCCCGTATCCTATCATAGCTGTAACCCTTTCTTCAATCTTTTGCAGGCTTAGGTTTAAGTAATTAAAAGTTTTGTTTAATTTTTCTGCAAGTATCTTGCCCTCGTCTTGTAAATTTGTTTCCACTTTGCAGTTAAAATCACCCTTTAGAGCTTTTTCCATGCAATCTGAAGTTTCTTGTATAAGCTCTACGTAGGGTTTTAGAAATTTCTTTATTATGTACAATGAGAGTATTGAGACCAGTCCGGCAATTAAAAAAACGGTTAGAATAATATTCATAACGCTGTTTCTTACGTGCGTTAAGTCCATAGTCAAGCTTATGGCTCCCAAAACCTCGCCCTGTTTTGCACTATGACAACTTAAACAATCAATACCCTTTGTAGGTATAGCTTTGTATGGTATAACCACCTTGTATTCTACTTTTTGAATACCTTCCTTTAACCGATCCAAAATTATTCCTTTTTCCAAAACTTCTCTTTCCATATAGTCCTCTGCCCTTTCCTCAAGCCTGCCTGGACCAAACTGCTTAATCACAGACTCACCTCTTATTACCTTCACACTTTCCACACCGGGTAATTCCCTTATCCTGCTTAAAAATTCATCCCTTCTGTCTATAACGCCCATCACCATGTAAGAGGTGAGGGTATCTCTTACAAGCTCGGATATATCTAAGGCTTTCTTCTTTGATTCACTTATTGCCAGCTCTCTGAAGGTAAGGGACATTACAATGGTAAAAAAGAGAAAAAGAAAGGTAAATAGAGCAAAGAATCTAAGCCTTAGCCTTTTTTCCATTATCTTCTTAGGTTTGCAGCCTGTCCAAGCATTTCGTCAGCTGCGGTTACTCCCTTTGTGTTGAACTCAAAAGCCCTTTGGGCGATAATAAGGTTTATCATCTCTTCCACTATGTTCACGTTTGAAGATTCAAGGTAGCCCTGAAGTAAGGTTCCTAAGCCTTGGTTTCCCGGATTGTCTATGATTGGCTCTCCGGACGCATCCGTTTGTATAAAGAGATTGTTTCCTAACCTTCTTAGTCCTGCGGGATTGACAAATTTTGCCAACTCTATCCTTCCAATTTCCTCCACCGCAGTGGCACCTTGTCTTAGCACGGAGACCGTCCCATCGGGACCTATGCCCACGCTTATGGCGTCTGCAGGAATGGCTATTTCTGGGTCTAAGGGGTAGCCGTCGGGATTTACGATCCTTCCTTCCGCATCAAGTCTAAACTGTCCGTTGCGTGTATAGGCTATGGTGCCATCTGGAAGAACCACTTTAAAAAATCCATCCCCCTGAATGGCAATGTCCAGCTGATTTCCAGTTTGGACTATGTTTCCCTGGGTGAATATACCGTAGGTGTCCGATACATAGGTTCCTAAGCCTATCTGAAAGCCAGAGGGGTTTCTTGTAGTAGGAGATGTGGGTGCGCCAGGTTCTCTGACTGTTTGATATATAAGATCCTGAAAAGTAGCTCTCATCTTCTTAAAGCCAACAGTATTGACGTTAGCCATGTTGTTTGACACCACATCAAGGTTTGTTTGTTGGGCATTCATCCCGGATGCGGAAGTCCAAAGTGCTCTAAACATAGCTATCCCTCCTTTATTTTTAACTCTAATTTATTCCACTTTAAACAATTTGGACACAAAGGTGTGTATTCTTTATACCTTACACCGCACGCGCACTCCCACAAATATAGCACGTCCTCCAAAGCTTTAGCACACATCCTTTCCTCTTCTCTGTGGGACATAAATAGCATAGCCAAACATCTGTAGTAATCTGACACCTCGTCAATCAAGGACTTAACCTTAGAAAAGAGGCCCAGGCGAAGGTAGATAATCAAAAGAACATTTTTGCTTATCTGCTGTTCCCTTTTTTGTATAACATCCATAAGCTTTGTTAGTGTAGGTTCTTCTGCTAAAAGCAAAGTTAAAACTTCGTTTTGTAGGTTGTCTTCAAAGCTTTTTTCAAACAGCTTTATGGCATCCTTCTCTTTCTCCTGATCAAAAAGAGACCTTATGCGAACTGAATAAGTAAGTGGTGTCCTGTAAAGGTCAAAAGCTCTTTCTGCAGTTTCTACTTCTTTATTCGTTTTCCAAAGGACTGCCAAAAGTTCTGCCAAGACCCTTTTTTGGTTTTCCTTGTCCCACTTTTCACACAGCTTTAGCACCCTCTCCTGATACTCTACCGATTTGGCTGTTTCTCTCTTCAGAAAGCTTATATCTCTTAAGCCCTTTAGAGCCAAAAGGTTTTCTTGATCCATCTCCAAAATCTTTTTAAACCTTTCCTCCGCCTGTTCCAAAAGACCAAGCTTTAAAAGCGCATAAGCAGAAAGGGGGCTTTTTAGACTTAGCATTTTGCTCGTTTCTTCCCTTTCATAAAGGCTTAAGCACAGCAGTGGTTCCAATAGGCTGTCCTTTTGAAAATGGTGTTCTGCTTTTAGTAAAAAGCCACGGTTTAAGCTTTTTACTCCTTCCCTAAGGTTATCTACCGCGCTTTTTAGCTTTATTTCCCTTGGTAAGAAATAAAGAAAAGCTATCAGAAAGCCTACAAAAGCACTGATGAGCATAAGGACAAAAACTGGGGTGTATCCTCTGTAATTAAAAAAAGAAACCTCTACCAGGATGGAGTTTTGGGCAACAAAAACCAGAAAAAAGCCGATCAACAGTAAAGCGAAGAACAGCTTAACGACCTTCACACCTCCACCCTCCTTGCAGTAGAATAAAGCCATTCAAGGTCATAATACTCTCTCCACTCCTTTTGGAAAATATGCACTATTATATCCACAAAATCCAAAAGGATCCAGTTAGCATTTTCCAAACCCTCCACATGAAGTGGAGCTATCCCTTCCTTTTCTAAGGTTTCTGTGATGTATTCCGCAAGGGCTCTTGCATGAACCGCAGAGTTAGCGGTTGCTATTATAAAGTAATCTGCAATGTTGGTAAGCTCAGAAACATCCAAAATAACTATATCCTCTGCCTTTTTTCTTCAAGTAAATTTACGATTTTGCTCAAAAGCTCCATCACTTTTCTGCAAGCCTTTCCAATTCTCTATAGTAAGTATTCTCTCCGTAAAGTTCTTTATATCTTTGCATTAACCTTATGCCCTCTTCCTTACTGCTTTTTGCCAGACTATCCCATCTGCTTATCTGCTCTTCAAGAAAGGCTATTCTCTTTTCTACAGCCCTTCTGTCTTCCTCCGTTTTTGCCTCTTTCAGACTCTTTTTTGCCTCCTCTATCCAGCTTTTGTAAGCTTTCTTCCTTTTTTCAGCTTGTTTTTCCACCAAAAGCAAGGATCTTATATACCTGTAGAACACTTCTGCCTGAGAAACTTGTTCAGGATAGTTTATGAGTAGGTCCCTATACCGTAGGGAAGCGGAGTAGTAAAAACCGTAGTCTTCGTAAAACTTACCGATCAGGTATTCGTGATCTGCCAGCTTTTTCTCAGCCTTTTCTATAATTTCTAAGACCTTATCCTTATAAGGGCTTTCTGGATACTTGTTTAAAAAGTCCTTTGCCTTTTCTATGGCTACGTAGGTGTAGCTTTGGTCTCTGTAAGCATCCGGTGCCACCTTCATGTAGCTGTCTATAAGCAGATAGTAGATTTTTTCTGATTCTCTCGCCTCCGGATAGTTAAAGAGAAAGTCTTCCATATACACGATGGCATTTATGTAATCTTTATCCAGATAGTAGCTTTCACTTAGGGTCATCTTAATCTCCTTTATCTGTGACGGTGTGAAGTTTTCAAGATACTTGAGTGATTCTTTTAACTTCTCTATGGCTTTTTTGTAATCCCTATTGGCAAAGGCGCGCATACCTTCTGTGTAATACTCTATTGCCAATTGGGCCCTCTTTTCCTCCGTCACTTTTGCGCAAGAGAAAACCAAAAGGAAAGCAAGAAAAAAACTCAGCCATTTATCTTTCATACCTTACCTCATAGTTATTGTAATCTAAATCTTCCTTCTCAACTACTTTTACATTATCCAAACCCTTTGCTCCAATGAATTCTTCTACTGCCCTTTTCCTACCTTTTGGCACGAAGATCTCTAAGAATCCAGCGGGATAGTTTTGTATTTCCAAACTAAGCTCAAAGAAATAAAGGGCATTGCCTTTAACTTTACCCAATCCGCCACATAGGGGACACTCTTCAAAGAGAAGGTCTGGCACACTTTTCCCAGCCTTTTTTCTTACCATCTCCAGAACGCCCAATTTAGTAAATCCGTAGATCTGCACATTGCAAAGATCATCTCCAAGAGCTTCCTTTAGAGCTTTTATAACTTTATCTTTATTTTCTTGACTTTTCATGTCTATAAAATCTATCATTATTATTCCGCCAAGGTCTCTTAACACGATCTGTCTTGCTATCTCTTCAGCAGCTTCTAAGTTTGTTTTTAAAGCATTTTCTTCTTGGGTGTCTCCGCATGGGTCCCCACTGTTTACGTCTATAACAGTCATAGCTTCTGTCTCATCTATGACAATATACCCTCCTCCCCTAAGCCAAACACACCTCTGAGAAATTTTCCTAAGCGCGTTTTTGAGCAGGAAAGCATCGTGCGTTTGCTTAATGTAAAATACCCTTTTCATAAGACTTCTCTCAAATTCTTCCAAAAAGCCCATTATCTTGTGCCATATTTCAATGTCGTTGCAAAATATTGCTTCCATATCATACCAATAGGACCTTATTAAAGATAGATATTCAGGCTGTTCTTCCAATAGGACCTGTGGTTTTTTTAAACTATCCAACTTACTCTTTAGCTGTCTATATATACTTCTTAACCTTTCAAGCTCTTCTAAGATCTCTTCCTTTTTTGCCCTTGCGGAGGATGTTCTTAGGATCACTCCTTCATTGTTTAAATGCTCGGCTATAAAATTTAGCATATCGCATTTTTCTTCTTTTGACAGCTTGGAAGAGCACTTTACTTCTTGATTTTCCGGCATATAAACTATATACTTTCCCGGTATTTTTATTTTGTTCGTTAGCTTTGCTCCCTTTTCCCCTATGCCTTCCCTTACTACCTGAACTAAAAGGCTTTGCCCTACTTTAACCTCTTCTCCTTTTAAAGGTAGGTAAGCTTCCTTTTCCAAACCGATGTCCACGAACGCCCCACCCATCCCCTTTGCTAACCTCTTTACCTTCCCTTTGAATATGCTTCCCACTATTTTTTGGCTATTTTTCTTTTCAACCCTAATCTTTACTACTCTTTCCCCTTCAAAAAGAAAAGAAAAGACGTCATCTCTGTTGGTTAGAACTACTAACCTTTTTGCCATGAGACAAAAATTTCCTTAAGCACGAGGACTATCACCAAAAACACCAAGGAGACGTAAAGGATGCCTAAGAAGGCGTTGGTGTAGTCGTTGATTATTACCCTTTGGGCTATTTCTACGGACTTTATGGCAGGCGGAAGCTCTCCCACAGAAACCTTTTCTGAAAGCCACTTAGCATGGGCTAAAAAGCCTATCCTGTGGTCCGGATGGAAAACTTTTAAAATTCCAGCGGTTATGGTATTTATAGCCATCAAAAGGGCTGGAATGCCTGCCACCCAAAGGTATTTAAACCTTCCTGTCTTTGCAAGGTAAAGGGTGGCAATGGTCAAAGCTGTGGTAGCCAAAAGTTGGTTTGATATGCCAAAAAGGGGCCAAAGGCTTCTTATACCTCCGTAAGGATCCACCACTCCCCCGTATAGGAAGTATCCCCACAGAGCAACAGTTATAAAGCTTGCGGTGATGTTTGCGGTCTTGTTTGAATAATCCTTAAAGCTTTTTATAAAGCTACCCAGTAGGTCTTGGAGAATATACCTTCCTACCCTTGTGCCCGAGTCTATGGTGGTTAGGATAAACACTACCTCAAAGAGGATGGCAAAGTGATACCAAAAGGCAAGGAGGGTTTCCCCTGTGAGTTTGGCAAAGATTAGGGCTATGCCAAGGGCAAAGGCAGGTGCCCCTCCAACCTTAGAAAGCACGCTCTCTTCTCCAATAAGGCTTGCAAGTTTTTTTAGCTCCTCCGCTGTAATAGGAAAGCCCCAGGATGTTATTATCTGCGCTGCAGATTCTTCTGTCTTTCCTATAAGGCTTGCGGGACTGTTTATGGCAAAGTATATACCAGGTTCCATAGAAACTGCCGCAATCAGAGCCATTATGGCAACAAAGGACTCTCCAAGCATACTGCCATAACCTACCAATCTTACGTGGCTTTCTTTGTCCAAAAGCTTTGGAGAGGTGCCGGAGGAAATAAGGGCATGAAAGCCAGAGACCGCACCACATGCTATGGTTATCATCAAAAAGGGAAACAGAGAACCCTGCCATACCGGACCTATACCCGTTTGGGCATACTGAGTTAAGGCGGGCATTTTGACCTCAGGATTGGCTATAAAAACACCTACCGCAAGGATAGCAAGGGTTCCAAGCTTCATAAAGGTGCTAAGGTAGTCCCTTGGAGCCAACAGAAGCCAAACCGGTAGTATGGACGCAAAAAAGCCATAGACCATAAGCCCAAAGGCTATTTGTACCTCCGAGTAGGTAAAGAATTTGCTAAGAGTTGGGTTGTCTGCTACAAACTTTCCTGCAACCAAAGAAAGCATCAAAAGGGTTATTCCCAAAAATGTAGCCTGTAAGACTGCGCCCGGCCTTATCTTCCACATATAAACACCCATCAGCATTGCTATGGGTATGGTTGCAAAGGACGTAAAAGCAGACCATGGGCTTTGGGCAGTTGCCTTTACTACCACTAAGGCAAGGACCGCCAAAAGGATGATAAGTATGGAGTAAATCACCAAAAGGACCACAGTCCCCCCAAACCTTCCAAGATAGTCTTTTGCTATTGCTCCCAAGCTCTTTCCGCCAGTGCGCATGGAAATTGTAAGAATTAGCATGTCTTGGACCGCACCCGCTATAACCGCTCCTATGGGGATCCAAAGCACTCCCGGAAGATATCCCATCTGCGCCGCAAGCACAGGACCTACCAAAGGACCTGCACCAGAAATGGATGCAAAGTGGTGTCCAAAAAGCACCCACTTGTTTGTAGGCACATAGTCTATGCCGTTGTAAAACCTGTGGGCTGGTGTGGGGTTTTCGTCAGAAACTCCAAAGACCTTATAAGCTATGTAATAGCTGTAATACCTGTAGCCTATGATGTAAAGGGAAAAGGCACATAGCAAAATCCAAAAGGCGCTTATAGGTTCTTTTCTGTAAAAGGCAACTACGGAAAAGGCTATGGCAAAAACTAAAGAAAGGAGGGCAAGGATAAGCTTGTCCCTTAAGTTCATGTAAGGTGTGTTCTAAAGAACTCTATGGTCTTTTGCCACACGTCCCTTGCGTATTCTTCGTGATAGACCTCAGGTCTTGTGTCGTTGAAGAAGGCATGGTCTACGCCCGCATAGATCAAAAACTGGGCATTTAATTTATTTTCGTTACACTTTTGGATCGCTTCCATCACCTCGGACAAAGGAATGAAGGCATCCATGCCCGCATGAACCGCAAGCACCGGTGCCTTGATCTTAGAAAAGTCTATGTTTGCTAACTTGTAAAGTCCATAGTAAGGAACCAAAGCTTTAAATTCCTCAAACTTGGAACCAAAATACCAAGTGCATGTGCCACCACAGCAGTAACCAGTAGCACCAAACATAAACTCCCCTACCCTTGGCACATAGCCTATGTTTTCTCTTTTGAAGTATTCAAGGGAAGCTTGCACCATTTTCTCTGCTTCATCCAACCTGTTCTGCATAAGGTCCATCATAAGCTTTCCCGCATCTTCTGGATTGTCCGCAGTTTTTCCTTTGTATAGGTCTATGGCAAAGGCGTAAAAGCCTTCCCTTGCAAACCTATCGCACACATCCTCTATGTGTTTAACAAGGCCCCACCACTCGTGAAAGACCATTATCAAAGGAGCCTGTTTTTGCATATTCTCAGGCTCTGCCAAATAGCCAGAAACTTCTATCCCGTTAATGCTAAAGCTTATTCTTTGACCCATAGCCTTTCACCTCCTGTTTCTGAATTATAACATCTCAAGCGCACTTTTTATCACTTCCTTTGTTTCTTCCTCCGTTGGCATTTCTGCATAAACTCTTATAAGTGGCTCTGTGCCAGAAGCTCTTAGAAGAAGCCATCCGTCGTTTTCAAAGATGAGCTTTAGTCCGTCCTTTGTGATAACTTCTTTTACCTTGAACCTTCCCAAAAGGGAAGGTGGGTTTTCTATAAAAGACCTTAGCTTTTTCTTTTTTCCTCGTCTGCGTGAAGGTCTTTGCGCTCAAAGTAAGCACTTCCGTAAGTTTGGAACACCTCCTGCACGATCTTTGAAAGCTCCTTTCCTTTGGTGTGTATAAGCTCCAGTATGCTAAGGCCTGAGAACAGTCCATCCCTTTCTGGCAAAAAGTGAATGATTCCGTAACCTCCGCTTTCTTCCCCTCCAAAGATAACCTTTTCCTTTAAGATTAGCTCGTTTATGTGCTTAAAGCCCACAGGCACCTCCCTTAATTCTACTCCTTCAGATTTGCAGATTCTATCCACTAAATAGCTTGTGGATACTGTCTTTACCACCACACCCTCTTTTATCCCTTTGTTCTTCAGAAGGTGTAACAAAAGCAAAACGTATATGAGCTGAGTATTTATAAACCTTCCCCTTTCGTCGCAGAGGGCTATACGGTCTCCATCTCCATCGTTGGCTATTCCTATTTTTGCTCCCACCCCCCTGACCTTTTCAAACATCGGGACTAAGTGCTTTTCTATAGGTTCCGGCGGATGTCCTCCAAAGAGGGGGTCCCTCTGCGATCTTATGGAGATCACCTCCAAAGGGGTGTCAAGCAAAACCTCAGAAAAAAGCCCTGCGGAAGAGCCATACATAGCGTCGTGAATTACAATCCCACTTTCTTGGAAAAGCTCCAAACTTATTAGCTCTTTTACCTTTTAAGGTATGGACCTCTTAGGTCTATCAGCTGTGGTTTTTTGTCTTCTACCTTTACATTTTCCGTTGTGTTTGCCAATCTTTCTACCTTTTTTATAAACTCAGTAGTTGCGGAACCACCAAAGGACTCTTTTATCTTGTATCCATTGTATTTTGCAGGATTGTGGGATGCGGTGATCATCACACCTCCGTCAAAGCCCATGTATTTGACCGCAAAAGACACCATAGGCGTGGTGCATTCTCTGTCGGAAAGAAAGACTTCAAAACCTAAGCTACCAAAGACTTTGCAAACTTCCTCTGCAAACTCTCTACTTAAAAACCTTCTGTCATAGCCCACCACAACCTTTCTTTTACCTTCTTCTTCCAACACCTTTGCGTGGGCATAGGCAACTTTTCTGACGTTTTCAAAGGTAAATTCGTCTCCTATTACTGCCCTCCATCCGTCCGTGCCGAACTTTATAACCATGCTAATATTTTATTAGATAGTGCCCGTAGCTCAGTTGGATAGAGCGTGGGTCTCCGGAACCCAAGGTCGGGGGTTCAAGTCCCCCCGGGCACGCTTATAATTAAAATAAACGGCCCGTAGCTCAACTGGATAGAGCGTGGGACTACGGATCCCAAGGTTGCGGGTTCGAATCCCGCCGGGCTGGCATGAAACATGAAACAAAGGGAACCCATAGTAGCCATAGCTACACCTTATGGAGAAAGTGCTATAGGTGTTGTAAGGCTCAGTGGTCTTGGTGTGCTTGAAAAGGTTTTGCCTTTTGTAAAGACAAAGGGAAAAATAAAAGAGAGGTATGCCCATTTTGTTAAGCTTTTTGACGAAAAGGGAGAGCAGATAGACGAGGGAATAATGATTTACTACAAAGCTCCCAAAAGTTATACGGGAGAGGATATGGTGGAGTTATTTTTGCACGGAAATCCATTAATTCTCAAGAGGGTTGTTGAGCTGTTCTTGAACAACGGAGTTAGAATGGCTCAGAGGGGGGAATTCACCAAGAGGGCTTTTTTGAATGGAAAGATAGACCTGCTTCAGGCTGAGGCAGTTGGAGACTTAATAGGAGCAAAATCTGAGCTTGCACTGAAAAGTGCCATAAGACAGCTAAGGGGAGATCTATCGGAGTTTATAAAACCGCTTAGGGAAAAACTTATAAACCTCTGTGCCTTTGTGGAAGCAAGCATAGAGTTTGAGGAGCAGGACATTCCTACCCTCAGCAAAGAAGAAATACTTCAATCTATTGAAGACATTCTGACAAAGATAGAGAACTTGCTATCTACGGTAAAGACGGGAGAGTTTTTGAGAAAGGGCTTAAACTTGGCTATTGTGGGAAAGCCAAACGTAGGTAAGTCTTCGCTTTTTAACAAATTGCTTGGAACCCAAAGGGCTATAGTAACGGACATACCCGGCACCACAAGGGACTTTTTGCAAGAACCTTTGAACTTAGAAGGTATTCCCATAAACCTCATAGACACCGCAGGGATAAGGCGTTCTTCGGATCCTGTTGAGATTATAGGCATTCAAAGGAGCATAGAGAAATTAAATAGCGCGCACTTAATACTTTTCGTAGCCCAAGCCCACGAACCACTTCAAGAAGAAGACCTATACATATACTCCCTCGTCAGGGACAAAAACCACCTGGTGGTGTTAAATAAAGTAGATTTAGGATTGTGGGAAGGACACAAAGACGTGTTTAAAGACTTTGTTTTGGTTAGTGCTAAAACTGGCGATGGTTTGCAAGAATTAAAGGACCGAGTGCTTGAAGCGGTGGGAAGGAATGTGGGTGAAGGTCTTTATATCTCTATAAGGCATGCAAACCTCTTGCAAAAATCCTTAGAGGTATTAAAATTAGTAAAAGATAAAATAAGCGTAGAAGAAGTATCTCCGGAAATTCTCATGCTTTATCTGAGAGAAGCTCAAAGTTATTTGGACGAATTAATAGGTGAAGTAACCACTGAAGAACTTTTAGGAGAAATATTTTCTAATTTTTGTATAGGCAAGTAAGGAGGTAACAGATGGACGAAACCCAAATTCAGGAGAGAAAACTTTACTCATACGAAGAGTTAAAAAAGCTCTCCTTTTCCGAACTGCAAAAGATAGGTAGGGAGTTAGAGCTAAAGCGGGTTACTGGGCTCAGAAAAGAAGAACTTGTAGAAAGCATCCTACAGGCGCAAGCCCAATTAGAAGGTCTAAATTTCGTAAAAGGTGTGTTGGAAATATTGCCCGAAGGTTATGGCTTTATAAGAAGGCAGGAGAATAATTACATGCCGAGTTACAACGATGTTTATGTTGCACCGTCTCAGATAAAAAAGTTTGGCCTAAGGACAGGAGATGTAATAATAGGCTTTGCAAGACCACCCCAAGAGAGGGAAAAATATCAGGCTCTTATAAGGATAGAGTCGGTTTCTGGTTTGAGCCCAAATCCAGAAATTTTAAAAGCAAGACCACAGTTTGAAAAGCTTACCCCTTTTCATCCCACAGAGAGGTTTAACTTGGAAACTACACCGGAGGAGCTATCCACAAGGGTGGTAAGCTTGATAGCTCCCATAGGCAAAGGGCAAAGAGGACTTATCGTAGCACCACCAAAAGCTGGTAAAACTGTGCTTTTGCAAAAGATAGCGAAGGCAATCATACAAAACCATCCGGAGGTTTATCTGATCATACTTTTGATAGATGAAAGGCCAGAGGAAGTGACGGAAATGAGAAGGATCGTGGGCGAAGGGGCCGAAGTTGTTGCTTCTACCTTTGACGAACCACCAGAAAGGCACATGCAGGTAGCAGAGCTGGTAATAGAAAAGGCAAAGAGGATGGTAGAGCTTGGGAAAGATGTCGCCATACTTTTGGACTCTATGACACGCTTTGGTAGAGCTTCCAACGCAGTAACTCCATCAACGGGAAGGGTGCTATCTGGCGGTATAGAGGCAACCGCCCTTCAAAGACCCAAAAAGTTCTTCGGTGCTGCAAGGAACATAGAAGAGGGTGGATCTTTGACTATAATAGCTACCGCTCTTATAGAAACTGGTTCAAGAATGGACGATGTGATTTACGAGGAATTCAAAGGCACAGGAAACATGGAAATACACTTAGATAGAAAACTTATGGAAAGAAGAATATTCCCAGCCATAAACATTGAAAAGTCTGGAACAAGAAAAGAAGAACTATTGCTTGAAGATTGGGAACTGCAAAGAATATGGGTTTTAAGAAAGTTTTTGGCGACGATGGACTCCATTGAAGCTATGGAGTTTCTATTAGACAAGCTCAAAAAGTTCAAGACAAACAAAGATTTTCTCAAGGCTATGCACTCTTGACAGTGATATGCTAAGGTTTATTATAAATACTTATGCAATCTTTCAAAAAGGACTACTACGAAGTGCTTGGGGTTTCAAGGAATGCGACCCAGGAGGAAATAAAGAAAGCTTATAGAAGGCTTGCAAGAAAATACCATCCAGATTTTAACAAAGATCCCGAAGCTCAAGAAAAGTTCAAAGAGATAAACGAGGCCTATCAGGTCCTTTCGGATCCAGAAAAGAGAAAACTGTATGACCAATATGGACACGCTGCCTTTCAGGGAGCTGGTGCAGGAGGATACACGCAGGAAACTTGGGGAGACCTGTTTGAAACCATAGAAGACATATTCAAGGGCTTTGGCTTTGAAGATATCTTTGAAAGGAGAGGAAGAAGGCGCACCCAAAGAAAGCCCGTCAAAGGAGAGGATATCTACCACACCGTAGAGCTGACCCTTGAAGAGGCTTATTCAGGAAAGGTGGTAAGCGTACCTGTGCTTAGAGAAGTCCCTTGTCCAGTTTGCGAAGGATACGGTTATGACAAAACCAAAGGAGAAAGGGCGTGTCCCACGTGCGGTGGAAGGGGCGTTATCTATCAAAGACAGTTTTTCATAAGCATATCCCAAACCTGTCCAACTTGCAATGGAGAGGGTGTGATAAGGGAGCCGTGCGGAAGGTGTGCCGGAAAAGGAACCATTCCACAGAAAGAAGAGATAAAGGTGCGTATTCCACCCGGTGTGGATAACGGAAGCAGGGTTTTTGTGGAAGGCAAAGGTCACGCTGGACTATATGGAGGACCGGCGGGAGACCTTTACCTTCTAATTAAGGTAAGACCTCATCACCTGTTTGAAAGGAGAGGAGACAATCTGTACTTAGACATCAATATTAAGCTCACAGAAGCTGTGTTAGGTGCGGAGGTTGAAGTGCCCACTCTAACAGGTGAAAGGATCAAGGTAAGAATCCCACCTGGCACAAAGGAAGGAGACACCGTTAGGGTGGAAGGTAAAGGTATGCCAAGGTTAAGGGGTAGCGGTTTCGGAGACTTAATACTCAGGATCCACATAGATGTGCCCAAACTCGGTTTGATGGACAAGTTCTTTGGCGACGGAAGAAGACTAAAACAACTCTTGGAGGAGTTAGATAAACTACTGCCTGAACCTCAAAGGATCAGAACAAGACAGCCATGAAGAGGGAAGCAAAGAAAAGATATACCATAAGCGTGGTAGCAGAGATGTATAACATACACCCTCAAACCCTCAGACTCTACGAAAAAGAGGGTTTGATAAAACCATATAGAAGCAAGGGAAGAACAAGGTATTACACAGAGGAAGACCTAAAAAGGCTTGAGCTTGTGCTTACTCTTTCCAGAGAATTGGGAGTGAACTTGGCTGGCATTGAGATAATAATCAGGATGAAGGAACAGATGGAGGAGATGGAAAGGCAAATACAAAAGCTTTTGGAGATCATACAAAGCAGTCTGATCGCAGAGGAAAGGGAAGACGTAAAGGCAATAGTGCTGGCAAGCAAGAACGTAATAGCAAAGGTTAGGGACATCATCAATAAGGATATTAAGGATTAGCATAGCTTTAGATAAAATATTGGTTGTTATGAAAAAATTAATATTTCTGACCCTTCTTTTTGGCTTGTTTGGATGCGCTACCTTAATCCCACAGGGCGGACCTTCCACCCAAGCTATAAAAGAGGCAGACAGTGAGTTTCTCACAGTAGTAGAGCTCAACCCAAAAATTATAGGATTTTTAAAAAACTCCACGTTTGACTATAAACAGCAGGTAAAAGATTTTCAGATAGAGAGGTATTCACCCAAGATAGACAGGGGGGACGTTTTAGAGATTGTAATATACGAAACACCGCCTGCCATCCTTTTTGCGTCCCAATCTCCACTTTCTTTATCTCAAGGTGTGCTCAGTTTTAACGTCCCCCTTCAAGTGGTAGATGATGAAGGATTTATAACCGTGCCTTTTGTAGGTAGAGTTTACGTTAGGGGGAAAACACCAGAACAGGTTGCACAACAGATAGAAAAAAGTCTAAGCGGAAAGGCAAACAAACCTCAGGTAGTTGTTTCAATAAGAGGCTTTCAGTCGTCCTACGTGACAGTTATAGGGCACGTAAGAGAAAATCGCTTGGTAGCTTTGAATTACAACATATCCACAATCTTAGACGTATTGGGTGCGGTGGGTGGCACCACCTCTCCCATCAATAAGACACTTGTAAAAATCACAAGGGATTCTAAGGAGCTAACTATTCCGTTGGAAGAGATCATAAAAAACCCAGAGCTTAACATAAACCTAAAACCAGGAGATGTGATAACCGTTGTGTTCCAAAATCAGTCAGCTACTATCCTTGGTGCTACTGGTAAAAACACAGAGCTTGACTTTGAAGCGGTAGGGATAAATCTGGCTCAAGCCTTAGCCCGTGCGGGCGGACTAAGGGATGACATAGCCCACGCAAAAGGTTTATTTGTCTTTAGGTTTGAAGATAAGGAACTTTTGGACAAGCTTGGTATTCCATACAGGGCATACACCCAAGACGGAAAGGTTCCGGTGGTTTATAACATAGACCTGTCCAAGGGAGAGTCCGTCCTGCTTTTACGGGAATTTCCGGTAAAAGACAAGGACATCATTTATGTATCCACAGCACCCGCGGTTCAGCTTAAGAAGTTTCTCAGCACCATATCGGACATAATCCAGCCTATCTTTATGATAAGAGTTCTTACGCGTTGATGGCGGTAGGGATCTTTTCTAAAGGTATTCTAAAAACGGTACCCTATTTAGAAGTTTTTTTGCAGGACAAAGTGGTTTTAAACCCAAAAAGTCCAAAGCAGGTGGATGCAATAGCAGGTTGGGGACACAAGCCCACCGCAAAAAAGGCCATACAGAAGGCAAAGGAGTGGGGTCTTCCTTACCTTGCCCTAGAGGACGGATTCATAAGGTCCTTTGGTCTTGGTTTTGAAGAACCTCCACTATCCATAGTCATAGACCCAGTGGGTATTTACTACGATGCAAGCAAGCCCTCTATGATTGAAAATTTACTGAACTCTAACCACTGGCAAAGCCCAGAAATTTTAGAAAAGGCAAAAACATTAAGGGACCTGATCGTAAAGTATGAGATAAGCAAGTATAACAACACCTTGGATTTACCGTCCCAAATAAAGGAGCTTTTGCAGAAAGAAGAAAGCATCCTTCTTGTAGATCAGACGTATAACGACATGTCAGTAATATTGGGAGGTGCGGATCAAAACACCTTCAAAGAGATGCTCTATTCAGCTTTAGAAGAAAATCCAAAGGCGTTGATAGTCATAAAGACCCATCCGGACGTGATAAAGGGCAAGAAAAGGGGATTTTTGACAAACTTAAGAGTGCCGAAAAATTGTCTGATTCTTTCGGAAAACTACAACCCTATTCAACTTTTAAAGCTTGTTAAGAAGGTATACACAGTATCCTCTCAAATGGGATTGGAAGCTCTTCTCTTAGGAAAGGAAGTCCATTGTTTTGGCATCCCCTTCTACGCTGGTTGGGGGCTCACTTACGATAGAAAAAAGACAGAAAGGAGAAAAAGGAAAGTATCCATAGAGGAGCTCGTTGCATCTGCATACCTTCTTTATCCAAGGTATGTAATTCCTAAGGGCAACCAATACAAGCTTTGTGATGTGTTTGAGGTATTAGATTTTTTGGTTGCAAAAAAAAAGCTGAAACTGGTAAAATAAATATAAATATTATATGAAAGGTATTCTTCTTGCTGGGGGTTCTGGGACGAGGCTTTATCCGGTGACGCTGGCAATAAACAAACACTTTTTGCCCATATACAACAAGCCAATGATCTACTACTCCCTTTCCCTGCTCATGCTTGCTAAGGTAAAAGATGTTACAGTAGTGATCAATCCTCAGGATAAGGATAAGTTTGTGGGTCTGCTTGGCCATGGTGAAGCACTTGGCATGAATATCAAATACGCTGTTCAGTCAGAGCCCCTTGGACTGTCCCATGCGGTAAAGACCGCCTGCGAAAATCTTGAGGAAAAGGACTGCTCCTTAATGGTGGTGCTTGGGGACAACATTCTGTACGGACATGGTTTGCAAGAGGTCTTAGAAAAAGCTAAAGATCACGTAATAAACAACGGTGGAGCTTATGTGTTTGCCTACCACGTGTCTGACCCAAAGAGGTTTGGCATAGTGGAGTTTGACGAGCAGGGTAACGTCCTGAGCATAGAGGAAAAACCCGAACATCCAAAGTCCAGCTATGCGATAATCGGTGTTTATATGTTTGACTCTACCGTTTCGGAAAAGATCCAAAGGGTAAAACCTTCTGCAAGGGGAGAATACGAGATCACGTCCCTTCTTGAAGAGTATTTAAAGGAAGGAACTCTGAAGGTTAGTCTTCTTGGGAGGGGTTTTGCTTGGTTTGATGCGGGGACGCACGAAAGTTTTCTTGAAGCAGGGGAGTTTGTCTCTACCGTAGAAACCAAAACGGGTTTAATGATAGGCAGTGTTGAAGAGATCGCTTACAGGAACGGTTGGATAAACCGAGAACAACTTCTAAAGCTTGCCAAAAGATACGCAAAAACTGATTACGGAAAGTATTTAAAAGCTTTGGCGGAGGAAGAAGTTTAATGCAAAAGATTACTACGGATTTTCTTATAATAGGAGCTGGTATAATAGGCTTAACTCTTGCATACAATCTAAGAAAGGTGTTCCCAGAAAAGGAGATAGTCATTTTGGATAAAGAAGATGGCTTAGGAAAGCATGCCAGTGGGAGGAATAGTGGTGTTTTGCACGCAGGATTTTATTATACGCCGGATTCATTAAAGGCAAAGTTCACAAGGATTGGAAACCAGGAGCTAAAAAATTATTGCAAGGAAAAGAATCTAAAAATCAACGAATGTGGCAAAGTAGTAGTAACTAAAAACGAAGAGGAGTTGGAGCGCTTGCATGAGCTTTACAGGCGTGGTTTGCAAAACGGTGTTGAAGTTTACTTGATAGACGAAAAGGAATTAAAAGAAATAGAACCAAACGCTAAGACGTACCAATTAGCCCTGTGGAGCCCCAATACTGCTACTGTAGACCCATTAGAGGTACTATCAGCCTTAGAAGAAGACCTAAGGAAAATGGAGGTGAAGTTTTTCTACAACACACCTTTTAAGAAGTGGGATGGTGAATACGTTTTGTCAGATAATATTAAGTTCAAAGCTAACAAAGTCATAAATGCAGCCGGTCTTTATGCTGATAAAATAGCAAAATGCTTTGGCTTTTCAAAAAGGTATGTAATACAACCTTTCAAGGGTTTGTATCTTATCTCCAGGAATGGGACTCCATTTATAAAGAGAAACATATATCCTGTGCCTAACTTGAAGAATCCTTTCCTTGGAGTGCACTTTACCGTAACGGTTGACGGAAAGATAAAAATAGGTCCTACGGCCATACCTTGCCTTTGGAGAGAGCAGTATAATTTTGTTAGTAAGTTGAATCTTTTTGAGTTCTTTCAGATTTCCTCTTGGAATTTGAAGTTATTCTTGACTAATCAAAACTTTCGGCAGGTTGCTCTTGAGGAGATTAGAAAGTATAGAAAAAGCTATCTTCTTGATGAGGCAGAAAAGCTTGTGCATCAATTTCCTCGTAATGAATTTAACCAGTGGGGAAAACCAGGAATTAGGGCACAGCTTCTTGACGTGGAAAGGCGTGAGCTGGTTCATGATTTTGTAGTTGAAGGAGATGACTTTAGCCTTCACATCCTTAACGCAGTTTCACCAGCTTTAACAGCAAGCCTGCCTTTCACAAGATACGTAGTGGAAAAATACATCCTTAATAAAGGAGGATAAGATGGGAAAGTTTAAAAGGATTGAAACAGCGCTTGAGGGTGTGGTGATTTTAGAGCCCACAGTATTTGAAGACCACAGAGGTTTTTTCATGGAAAGCTACAACAAAAGAGACTTTGAGGAAATAGGTCTGTATTTTGAT